>Ga0065165_1000028_pt1 | contig 224430 bp, 213 predicted proteins | sample AraplaMF_Cvi_mMF_FD_63813 | JGI IMG/M metagenome (GOLD analysis project Ga0065165, IMG submission 63813) | Arabidopsis root microbial communities from the University of North Carolina, USA - plate scrape MF_Cvi_mMF (version 2) (version 3) | ecosystem: Host-associated > Plants > Roots >...
GAACGGGTGCTGGCGTCGGACGGCGAGGTGGCGTGTTGGGTTGGGGTCGCGCTGGTTGTTGTTTCGGTGATCGTCCGCGTAAGTCGCTGGGTGCCCGCCTTCGCGGGCACGACGGTGAGGCGCGCGCGTGGCATCACGGCTTTGTCGGGCCGGCTTTCCTGACCACCCACTTCAGTTATCGGGGGAGTCTTCGGTGTCCACCCTCGAGGCGAGTTCCGCACAAGAGAGCGGCCGTAGGCCAATAAGTACATGGGCCGCGTAAGCGGCCTTTCCTTTCCGAACGCGGAGGACCTGTCTGAGCAGCGAGGGTGGACACCGAAGGCTCTGGCCTCATCGTCCGAGCCGCTGGCTCTGCGCAAAACCGCCCGAGCCGAAAGCGGCGCCAGCCGCTGGCCACATGCATTCGCAAAGCGGATGAACCGATACCCAGCCGCGAAGAGCCAAAAAAAGGGCGCCGGTACTCGGCGCCCTCTTCCCTGCGCGTGCGCGCGGACTCAGCTCGCGAACGCCCTCTGGCACCAGGCCAGCAGCGGGGCCCAGGTGAAGCCGAGCACCAGCAGCGCAAGCGCGTTGATCGACAGCACCCAGCGGGCCGGCGCATCGGCGCGGGCCTGGACGTCCTTACCCTCCACCGGAGTGTCGAAGTACATCACCTTCACCACGCGCAGGTAGTAGTAGAGGCCGATGATGGCGAACACGGCGCCGACGATGGCCAGCCACAGCATGCCCGCGTCGATGGCCGCCTTCAGTACCAGCAGCTTGCCGAAGAAGCCGAACAGCGGCGGCACGCCTGCCAGGGAGAACATCACCAGCAGCATCAGGAAGGCGAACCACGGCGAACGCTGGTTGAGGCCGCGCAGATCGTCGATCTCTTCGCACTCGAAGCCCGAGCGCGACAGCACCAGGATCATGCCGAAGGCCGCGGCGCTGGTGAGCGCATAACTCACCGCGTAGAACATCGAGGCCGAATAGCCTTCCGGTCCCGCGTTCACGAGGCCCACCAACAGGTAGCCCATGTGCGAGATCGTCGAATAGGCCAGCAGGCGCTTGAGGTTGGTCTGCACGATGGCCACGAGGTTACCGATAGCCAGCGAGAGCACCGCCAGCACGGCCAGCATCATCTGCCACTGCGGGGCCAGACCGGACGCACCGCCGGCGATGTCGCCCATGCCGGTGGACAGCAGGCGATAGGCCATGCCGAAGGCCGCCAGCTTCTGCGCCGAACCGATGAACACGGTGACGGCGGTCGGCGAGCCCTGATAGACGTCCGGAATCCACATGTGGAACGGCGCGGCACCCAGCTTGAAGCCGATGCCCACGATCATGAAGACCAGGCCGAACAGCAGTAGCGTCTTCCACTCCGTGCCGACGATGGCAGCGTGGATCGTGTGCAGGTCCAGGCTGTGGGTGGCGCCGTACACCATCGACATGCCGTACAGCAGCATGCCCGAGGCCAGTGCGCCCAGCACGAAGTACTTGATCGCCGCTTCCGACGACAGCTGCGAATCGCGGTTCAGCGCGACCAGTGCATACGACGAGAGCGTCAACAGCTCGAGGCCGAGGTACACCGTGACCAGGCTACCGGCGGCCACGAGGAACATGATGCCCACCGTGGCGAAGATCGACAGCGTGTAGAACTCGCCGAACGGGATCGCCCTTTCCCTCAGGTAAGGACGCGCGTAGACGAAGATCACCGCCATGATCAGCAGCGAGAACAGCTTCAGCACCTCGGACACGCCGTCGCGGACGAACATGCCGCTGAAGGCCGTGACCGGCGTGGCGGGCTGGCCGTCGACGACGAGGTAGGCGCCGACGAGCAGCACCACGATGGAAAGCCAGTGGACGATGCCCTTCTGTGCCGGCTTCAGGTACGCATCCAGAAGGAGCAGTACGCAAGCCGCCACCACGAGGTACACCTCGGGGAGCAGGATCAGGATGTCGTTGATACTCGGCATGTGTAGTTCCCGCTCAGACTTTGGTGATGGCCAGTTGCTCGACGAGACGAGCGACCGACGCATCCATCAGGTGGACCAGCGGCTCGGGCCAGATGCCGAGAATCAGCACACCGGCCGCGAACGCGCCAAGCACGAAGATCTCGCGGCCGTTGATGTCCTTGAGTTCCGCCACGTGCTTGTTCTTGATGTCGCCCCAGAGCACGCGCTTCACCATCCACAGCGTGTACGCGGCGCCGATGATCAGCGTGAAGGCGCCGAACAGCGCGATCCACGGATTGGCGCTGAACGAGGCCAGGATCACCATGAACTCGCCCACGAACCCGCTGGTACCCGGCAGGCCGCTGTTGGCCATGGCGAACAGCACATAGAACGGTGCGAACACCGGCATGACGTTGATGACGCCGCCGTAGTCCTTGATCTGGCGCGTGTGCATGCGGTCGTAGAGCACGCCGATGCAGGTAAACATCGCACCGGAAATGAAGCCGTGCGAAATCATCTGCACCATGGCGCCCTGCATACCCAGGCGGGCTGCGTCAGGGTTGTTGCTGTCGCGAACGAGCAGGAAGGCAATGAAGATGCCCAGCGTCACGAAGCCCATGTGGGCGATCGACGAATAGGCCACCAGCTTCTTCATGTCCTGCTGCACCAGCGCGATATAGCCGATGTAGCAGACCGCGATGAGGCTGAGCACGATGACCAGCCAGGCGAACTCGTGCGAGGCATCGGGCGTGATCGGCAGGCTGAAGCGCAGGAAGCCGTAGCCGCCGATCTTCAGCATCACCGCCGCCAGCACCACCGAACCGCCGGTGGGCGCTTCCACGTGGGCGTCGGGCAGCCAGGTGTGCACCGGCACCATCGGCACCTTGATGGCGAAGCCCAGCAGGAAGGCGAAGAACAGCCAGGCCTGCTCGGTCAGCGTCAGGTGCACGTTGGCCATGTCGGCGATGGCAAAGCTGCCGCCGGTCTTGTGGTACAGGTAGATCAGGCCGACCAGCATGAAGATCGAGCCGAAGAACGTGTAGATGAAGAACTTCAGCGTGGCGTAGACGCGGCGCGGACCACCCCAGATCCCGATGAGGATGAACATCGGGATCAGCATGGCCTCGAAGAACACGTAGAACAGCAACGCGTCCGTGGCGCAGAACACACCGATCATCAGGCCTTCCAGCACGAGCATCGCGGCCATGTACTGGTGCGGCTTGTTCTGGATGATTTCCCACGCGCCCACGATCACCAGGATCTGAACGAACGTGGTGAGGATGATCAGGGCGACCGAGATACCGTCGACGGCCAGCGAATAGTTGATGCCGAGCGACGGGATCCAGCTGAGCGATTCGCCGAGCTGGAGCGTGCCGGTGGCGGCATCGTACGCAGGCAGGAGAGCAAGGCTGGCCGCGAAGGTGGCGACCGCCACCAGCAGCGAGATCCATCGGGCGAGGCCGGGCCGGCCGGCGCCGGCGAGCAGCACCGGGACGGCACCGACGACCGGGAGCCAGATCAGCAGGCTGAGCAAGTGATTCGACATAGAGCTCGTTTCCCTTATTGCCCGATCAGCCAGTACCCGCCGAGGAGCAGGATCAGACCGAGGATCATGGCGAACGCGTAGTGGAAGAGGAATCCGGATTGCAGGCGGCGGGCGCCGCCGGCGATGCGCTGCACGAGGTTGGCCGATCCGTTGACGATGGCGCCGTCGATGATGGCGGCATCGCCCACCTTCGACAGGCCCTCGCCCAGCTTCACGCCACCCTTCGCGAACACCGCAAAGTAGAGTTCGTCGATCCAGTACTTGTGGTTGAGCACTTCGTAGACGGGCTTGAGCGCGCTCTTCGCCTTGTCGGCCACGGACGGATTGAACAGGTACACATAGGTCGCCACGGCGAAGCCCGCGAAGGCCAGCCAGAACGGCGCAGCCATGAAGCCGTGCAGGCCCATGGCCAGGGCGCCATGGAACTCGTGCGCCAGCTCGCCGAGGACGTTGTTGGCCTCGTTCACGTGGATCGCCTTGCCGAACCAGTCGCCGAAAAGCATCGGGCCGACGGTGAGGAAGCCGATCACGATCGACGGGATCGCCAGCAGCACCAGCGGCACCGTCACCACCCACGGCGACTCATGCGGCGCGTGCTCGAGCACGCCCGGCGTGTGGTGCGTGTCTTCCTTGTGCGTGTCCGCATGGCCTTCGTCGTGCGCCTCGCCGTGCGGATCGTGGCCGTGCGGCTGGTCGTGCTTGGCATGGGCCGCATGCGCGTGACCGTGGGCCACGGTGAAGCGTTCCTTGCCGTGGAAGGTCATGTAGAGCAGGCGGAAGCTGTACAGCGAGGTCACGAACACGCCCGCAAGCACGCAGAAGTACGCGTAACCGGCACCCCAGCGATGCGACTCGCCCACGGCCTCGATGATGGCGTCCTTCGAATAGAAGCCCGCGAAGAACGGCGTGCCGGCGAGCGCCAGCGAACCGATCCACATCGTGATCCAGGTGACCGGCATGTACTTGCGCAGGCCGCCCATGTAGCGCATGTCTTGCTCGTGGTGCATGCCGATGATGACCGAGCCCGCGCCGAGGAACAGCAGCGCCTTGAAGAAGGCGTGGGTCATCAGGTGGAACACGGCACCGCTATAGGCGGATACGCCCAGCGCCACGGTCATGTAGCCGAGCTGCGACAGCGTGGAATACGCGATCACCCGCTTGATGTCGTTCTGCACGATGCCGATAAGGCCCGTGAACAGCGCCGTGGTGGAGCCGATCACGAGGATGAACGACAGCGCGGCGTCGGTCAGTTCGAACAGCGGCGACATGCGGGCGACCATGAAGATGCCCGCGGTCACCATGGTGGCCGCGTGGATCAGCGCCGAGATGGGAGTCGGACCTTCCATCGAGTCCGGCAGCCACACATGCAGCGGCACCTGGGCGGACTTACCCATGGCACCGATGAACAGCAGCACGCCGATCACCGTGGCCGCATCCCACGCGTGGTTCTGCGTGATCTGCAAGGTCTTGCCGACCAGTTCCGGCGCGTGGTCGAACGCGGTCTGGTAATCCAGCGTGCCCAGGAAATACAGGATCGCGGAGATGCCGAGCAGGAAGCCGAAGTCGCCCACGCGGTTGACCAGGAACGCCTTGAGGTTGGCGAAGATCGCCGTGGGGCGCTTGTACCAGAAGCCGATCAGCAGGTACGACACGAGGCCCACCGCTTCCCAGCCGAAGAACAGCTGCATGAAGTTGTTGCTCATGACGAGCATCAACATCGAGAAGGTGAACAGCGAGATGTAGCTGAAGAAGCGCTGGTAGCCCGGGTCGTCCGCCATGTAGCCGATGGTGTACAGGTGCACCAGCAGCGACACGAAGGTGACCACCACCATCATCATGGCGGTGAGGCGGTCGACCATGAAGCCCACGGAGGCATGGAAGCGGCCGATCTCGAACCAGGTGTAGACATCCTGGTTGAAGTTCTGCGCGCCGCCCCAGACGAGCTGGTAGAGCACGTAGAACGACAGGCCGCAGGCGATCGCCACGCCGAGGATGGTCGCGGTGTGCGCCCCTGCCCGGCCGATCGCCTTGCCGAACAGGCCGGCCAGGATCGAACCCACCAGCGGTGCCAGCGCGATCGTCAGCAGGATTGAAAGCGAGAGACTCATCGGATCAACCCTTCATGCTGTCGATTTCGGCGACGTTGATCGTGCTGCGGTTACGGAACAGCAGGACCAGTATCGCCAGGCCGATGGCGGATTCCGCCGCGGCCACGGTGAGGATGAAGAACACGAACACCTGGCCGCCCACGTCGCCGAAGAAACGCGAGAAGGCCACGAAGTTGGTGTTCACCGCGAGGAGCATCAGCTCGATCGCCATGAGCAGCACGATCACGTTCTTGCGGTTGATGAACAGGCCGGCGACGGCGATGCAGAACAGGATCGCGCCGAGCACGATGTAATGGGAAAGCGTGATCACGGGGCGTTCTCCTGCGGGGGCACGACGACCGGAGCCGGGGTCACCGATGCCGGGCGTTCCACGGCAACCTTCACGACGCGAACGCGATCGGCGGCATTCACGGCCACCTGCTGCGACGCGGACTGGTGGCGGACGCCGGTACGCTGGCGCAGGGTAAGCGCCACGGCGGCCACGATGCCGACGGTGAGGATCAGCGCGGCGATCTCGAACGGCAGCAGGAATTCCGTGTAGAGCGCCTGCCCCAGCCACGCCACGTTGGAATCGCCGGCCGGGTTCGGTCCGAGCGTGTGCGCGTGCATGGCCTTTACGCCGATCATCGCCAGCATTTCCGCCAGCATGACCAGGGCCACGACGATGCCCACCGGCAGGTAGCGGATGAAGCCCTCGCGGACGACCTCCTGCTTGATGTCGAGCATCATCACCACGAAGAGGAACAGCACCATCACCGCGCCCACGTAGACGACCACGAGGGCGATGGCGAGGAACTCCGCTTCGGCCAGCAGCCAGACGCAGGCCATGCTGAAGAAGGTGAGCACCAGCGAGAGCACGGCGTGCACCGAGTTCTTCACGCTGATGACCATCAGGCCGCCGAGGACGGCCACGGCGCCGAAGAAGTAGAAACAGATGAGTTGGAGCAGGTCGGTATTCATCGCTTGGTCTCTTAGGCGCTCAGCGGTACGCCGCGTCCTGAGCGCGGGCGGCGGCGATGTCCTGCTCGAAGCGGTCGCCGATGGCCAGCAATTGGGCCTTCGTCACCACGTTCTCGCCACGATGTTCCATGTGGTACTCGTGCACGTGCGTCTCCACGATGGAGTCGACCGGGCAGCTCTCTTCGCAGAAACCGCAGAAGATGCACTTGAACAGGTCGATGTCGTAACGCGTGGTGCGACGCTGGCCGTCCTCGGCACGCGGGGCCGAGTCGATCGTGATCGCCAGCGCCGGGCACACCGCCTCGCACAGCTTGCACGCGATGCAGCGCTCTTCGCCGTTGGCATAACGGCGCAGGGCGTGCAGGCCGCGGAAGCGGTTGGACTTGGGGATGTGCTCCATCGGGTAGCGCATCGTGTATTTCGGCTTGAACATGTAGCGCATGGTCAGCGCCATGCCCTGGAACAGCTCGATGAGCAGCAGGCTCTTGAAGTATTGGGTAACGCGGGTCATGGCTTTCAGGCTCCCGTGCCGAGGTGGACCCAGCCGAAGTACTTCATGCAGCCGGCGACAAGGACCCAGACGATGGTGATGGGGATGAAGACCTTCCAGCCGAGGCGCATGATCTGGTCATAGCGATAGCGCGGGAAGCTGGCGCGGAACCACAGGAACAGGAAGGCGAAGAGGAAGGCCTTGATGAACAGCCAGTGGAAGCCGCCGTGGCCGATGAAGCCCCAGGACTCGGGGAACGGCGACAGCCAGCCGCCCATGAACAGGATCGAGGCAAGGAAGCTCACCAGGATCATGTTGGCGTATTCGGCCAGGAAGAAGATGGCGAACGCCGAACCGGAATACTCCACGTGGAAGCCGGCCACGATTTCGGATTCGCCTTCGGCCACGTCGAACGGGGCGCGGTTGGTTTCCGCCACGCCCGAGACGAAGTAGATGACGAACACCGGCAGCAGCGGCAGCCAGAACCAGTCGAAGAAGTTGCCGCTCTGCGCGTTGACGATCGCGGTGAGGTTCAGGCTGCCCGTGAGCACCAGCACGCACACGATGGACATGCCCATCGCCAGTTCGTACGAGATGACCTGCGCGGCCGCGCGCATGGCGCCGAGCATCGCGTACCGCGAGTTCGACGACCAGCCGGCGAGGATGATGCCGTACACGCCCATCGAGGTCATCGCCAGGAGGTACAGCACGCCTGCGTTGACGTTGGCGAGCACGGTCTCGGGACCGAACGGCACCACTGCCCACGCCGCCATGGCGGGCACGAGGGCCAGCATGGGCGCGAGGTAGTACAGGAACTTGTTCGCGTTGGTCGGAAGGATCACTTCCTTGAGCAGGAGCTTCACCACGTCGGCGAAGGCCTGGAGCATGCCGAGGGGGCCGATCTTGTTCGGCCCCATGCGCACGTGCATCCAGCCGATGACCTTGCGCTCCCAGTAGACGAACATCGCCACCGCGATGATCAGCGGCAACAGGATCGCCACGATGAACAGTACGGGGATCAACAGGTGATGGATGAGTTGATCGGCCATGGTCATGCCTTGCTCAGGGTGATGGCCGCGCCGTACGGGGGCAGCATGGCGGTTTCGGGATGCGCGGCCTCGATCCACACGGCGCCCTTGGGCACCGCGGCGTCGATCGCCACCGGCAACACGGCGTCGCCGATGCGGGCGTTACCGCCGCTGGCGAGGCCGAGCGTGCCGGCGTCGTCCGCATTGATACGCACGGCGGCCGGGCGGTTCAGCGGATGCGCGTTCAGCGCTCCGGCGCGGCGGAGCACCGCGTCGCCGCGGTAGATCGGCGTGGTGGCGAGGCGCGAGAAGGCGACCGCCGTCCCACGCTGCGCCAGCTGCTGGCGGGTCTCCGAGGCGCGCTCGGTGAGGCCGTCGCGCAGACCGGCAAGATCGTCGAACTCGAACCCCGGCAGGTTCAGCGCACCGCCGAGGGCACGCAGCACCTTCCAGCCCGGACGGGCCTCGCCCGGCGCCTTCGCACCGGCGAGCACGGCCTGGGCATTGCCTTCGACGTTCACCAGCGTGGCATCGATTTCCGGCGTGAGGCCGATCGGCAGGATCACGTCCGCCGAGTCCTTCAGGGCCTCGCCCGCAAAGGCCGCGAAAGCCACGACCGTCTGCGCCGAATGCATCGCCTGCAGTGCCAGGGCGCCGTCCGCGAAGTCGTGCGGCGGCTCCACGTTGTAGAGCACGTAGCCCTTGCGCGGCTGCGCCAGCATGGCGCGCGCGTCGAGACCGCCCGCGCTGGGCAGCACGCCCACCGCGGACAGGCCCAGCGCGTTCGCGCCGAGCGGAATCTCGTTGAAGGCGGCACCGGAGGCCTGCGCGATGAAGCGGGCCAACGCGCGCAGCCACGAGGCTTCCGGGTGCGTGGCGGCGGCGTGACCGAACACGACCACCGCACCGTCACCGGACAGCGCCTTGAAGGCCTCGCGATGAGCATCGGTGGTTTCGACACCCTGCAGCGCAGAGGCCAGCGCATCGGGCACGGCGGCACCGTTCTCGCCCGCGGCCTTGGCCAATACGAGGAGCTCGTTCACCAGCGCGTGCGGCGCGGCGACCGACTCGCCGGCCAGCGGGTAGTTGAAGTTGAAGTGCGCCGGATTGACCGCGTAGACCTTGGCACCCTTCTTCACCGCCTGACGGAGGCGATGGTTGAGCAGCGGCACCTCGTGACGCAGGTCGGAGCCGACCAGCAACGCGGCCTTCACCGTCTGGAACGACGCGATGCTCGAGGCGAACGGCTTCGCGAACGCGTTGTCGGCGAAATCGAGCTGGCGCAGGCGGTGGTCGATGTGGGCACTGCCGAGGCCACGCGCGAGGCGGACGAGCAATTCGCCCTCCTCGTTCGAGGTGGCGCCGTGGACGAGTACGCCCAAGTCGGAACCGGCGACGCTCTTCAGCGCCTCGCGGGCGACCGACAGCGCGTCGTCCCACGTTGTGGTCGACCACTGGCCGTTGCGCTTCACCATCGGTGCCTTCACGCGATCGGCCGCGTACAGTCCCTGGTGGCTGTAGCGGTCACGGTCCGAGAGCCAGCACTCGTTGATGGTTTCGTTGTCGCGCGGCACGTTGCGCAGCACTTCGCCCCGACGGGTGTGCATCCACAGGTTCGAACCCAGCGCATCGTGATAGCCGATGGACGGACGCGCGATCAGTTCCCAGGCGCGGGCCTGGAACTGGAACGGCTTGTTCGTGAGCGCACCGACCGGGCAAACGTCGATGATGTTGCCCGACAGTTCGCTTTCGATCGTCTTGCCGATGTAGGTGCCGATCTCGAGGTTTTCACCGCGGCTCATGCCACCCAGTTCATATGTACCGGCAATCTCGCTGGTGAAGCGGACGCAGCGCGTGCACTGGATGCAGCGGGTCATCTCGGTGGCGATCAGCGGGCCGAGGTTCTCGTCCGCCACCGTGCGCTTGCGCTCGGTGAAACGCGACACCGACCGGCCGTAGCCGAGCGAGACGTCCTGCAGTTCGCACTCGCCGCCCTGGTCGCAGATGGGGCAGTCGAGCGGATGATTGATGAGCAGGAATTCCATCACGTTGCGCTGCGACTTCAGCGCCTTGTCCGAACGCGTGAAGACCTTCATGCCCTCGCCCACCGGCGTGGCGCAGGCCGGCGCCGGCTTCGGCATCTTCTCGATCTCCACCAGGCACATGCGGCAGTTGGCGGCGATCGGGAGCTTGCGGTGGTAGCAGAAGCGCGGGATGGGAATACCGACGGCATCGGCCGCCTGGATGATCATCGACCCCTTGGCTACCTGCACCGGTACGCCGTCGATCTCGATGTTGACGAGGTCCGGCGCGGCATTGGCTACGGGCTGCGCACTCATGCAGCGACTCCAGTGGTGACCGTGTCAGCCGGGCCGTCAACGATCGAGCGACCATGCTTCACGTAGTATTCGAATTCGTGCCAGAAGTGGAACAGGAAGCCCTGCACCGGCCACGCGGCGGCTTCGCCGAAGGCGCAGATGGTGTGGCCTTCGATCTGGCCCGCGACCGCCTTCAGGCGGTGGAGGTCGTCTTCCGTGCCCTGCCCTTCGACGATGCGCGACAGCACGCGATACATCCAGCCGGTGCCTTCGCGGCACGGGGTGCACTGGCCGCACGACTCGGCCATGTAGAAGCGCGAGATGCGATGGCAGGCGCGGACCATGCAGGTGGTCTCGTCCATCACGATCACGGCACCGGAACCCAGACCCGAACCCGCCTTCTGCAGCGAGTCGTAGTCCATGGTGCATTCCATGATCTTCTCGGCCGGCAACACCTTCATCGAGGAGCCGCCGGGGATCACCGCCTTCAGCTTGTTGCCGTTGCGCACGCCGCCGGCCATCTGCAGCAGGTCGGCGAACGAGGTGCCGAGCTTGATCTCGAAGTTGCCCGGGTTGTTCACATGGCCGGACACGGAGAAGATCTTCGGGCCACCGTTGTTCGGCTTGCCGATGTTGAGGAACCACTCCGCGCCGTTGCGCAGGATCGCCGGCACCGAGGCATAGGTTTCGGTGTTGTTGATCGTGGTCGGACGGCCGTACAGACCGAAGCCGGCCGGGAACGGCGGCTTGAAGCGCGGCTGGCCCTTCTTGCCTTCCAGCGATTCCATCAACGCGGTTTCTTCGCCGCAGATGTACGCGCCGGCGCCCAGGGCGTTGTAGATGTCGACGTCGATACCCGAGCCGCCGATGTCCTTGCCCAGCAGGCCGGCCGCGTAGGCTTCCTTCAGGGCTTCCTCGATGTGCTCGAATGGCTCGTGGTGGAACTCGCCGCGCAAGTAGTTGTAGGCCACCGTCGAACCGGTGCAGTAGCAGGCGATCGCCAGGCCTTCGATGACGGCATGCGGGTTGAAGCGCAGGATGTCGCGGTCCTTGCAGGTGCCCGGCTCCGACTCGTCCGAGTTGCACAGGATGTACTTCTGGCCCGGCGCGGTGCGGGGCATGAAGGACCACTTGAGGCCCGTGGGGAAGCCGGCGCCGCCGCGACCGCGCAGCGCGCTCTTCTTGATCTCTTCGATCAGGGCGGCCGGATCGGGCTTCTCGGCGAGGATCTTGCGCCACGCCTTGTAGCCGTCGACCTTCTCGTAGCTCTCGAGGGCCCAGGGCTTTTCGAAATGCAGGGTCGTATAGACGACCTGGTGTTCCTGCGGTGCGGGTCCGACAGGACCGGTGGTGCTAGCCATTGCCCTTACCTCACTTCAGACCGTCGAGGATCGCGTCGACCGCTTCGGTCGTCAGCTTCTCGTGGTAGTGACCGTTGACGACCATCATCGGGGCGCCGGCGCACGCGGCCAGGCACTCCTCTTCCTGCTTGAGGTAGACGCGGCCGTCGGCGGTGCTCTCGCCGGTCTTGATGCCGAGCTTCTTCTCGCAGTGGCGCACGATGCCTTCGGCACCGTTGAGCCAGCAGGAAATGTTGGTGCAGATGGCGACGTTGTTGCGACCGACCGGCGTGGTCTCGAACATCGAATAGAAGCTGGCGACCTCATAGGCCCAGATCGCCGGCAGTTCCAGGTACTTGGCGACGGCGGTGATCAGCTCGTCGGTGAGGTAACCCTGGTTCTGTTCCTGCGCGCCCATGAGCGACTGGATCAGCGCGGAACGCTTGCGATCCGGCGGAAACTTGGACACCCAATGGTCGATGTGGGCGCGGGTGTGATCGCTGAGCACGACGAGGGGATCGACGTCCTTGACCTGCTCGAAATGACCGGTGGCTTTCATGGTTCAGTTCACTCCGTCGACTTAGCGGTCGACTTCGCCGAAGACGAGATCGTAGGTGCCGATCATCGCGACGACGTCGGCGAGCATGTGGCCCTTCACGATGGCGTCGATCGAGGACAGGTGCGCGAAGCCCGGCGCGCGCAGGTGCACGCGGAACGGCTTGTTCGCACCGTCGGACACGAGGTAGCAGCCGAATTCGCCCTTCGGCGCTTCCACCGCGGCGTAGGTTTCGCCCGCGGGCACACCGTAGCCTTCGGTAAACAGCTTGAAGTGGTGGATCAAGGCTTCCATGTCGTTTTTCATCTCTTCACGACTGGGCGGCGCGACCTTGTAGTTGCGCAGCATCACCGGGCCCGGGTTGGCCTTCAGCCACGCCACGCACTGCTGGATGATGCGGTTCGACTGACGCATTTCTTCCACGCGCACGAGATAACGGTCGTAGCAGTCGCCATTCACACCCACGGGGATGTCGAAATCCATGTCGGCGTAGGCCGCGTACGGCTGCTTCTTGCGCAGATCCCACGCGATACCCGAGCCGCGAAGCATGGCGCCGGTCATGCCCCAGGCTTGCGCCTGCTCCGGCGTGACGATGCCGATGCCGACGGTGCGCTGCTTCCAGATACGGTTGTTGGTGAGCAGCGCTTCGTATTCGTCCACGCGCGCCGGGAAGTCGTTGGTGAACTCCGTGAGGTAGTCCAGCATCGAACCTTCGCGCCAGGCGTTCAGGCGCTTCAGGTCACCGCCCTTGTGCCACGGCGACTCGCGGTACTTCGACATCTGCTCGGGCAGATCGCGATACACGCCGCCCGGACGGTAGTACGTGGCGTGCATGCGCGCGCCCGACACTGCCTCGTACACGTCCATCAGTTCCTCGCGCTCGCGGAACGCGTAGAGGAAGACGGCCATGGCGCCGAGGTCGAGCGCGTTGGAGCCGATCCACATGAGGTGGTTCAGGATGCGCGTGATCTCGTCGAACATCGTGCGGATGTACTGCGCGCGAATGGGCGCCTCGATCCCCATGAGGTTCTCGATGGCGCGCACGTACGCGTGCTCGTTGCACATCATCGACACGTAGTCGAGGCGGTCCATGTAACCGATGGACTGATTGAACGGCTTGGACTCGGCCAGCTTCTCGGTGCCACGGTGCAGCAGGCCCACGTGCGGATCGGCGCGTACGATGGTCTCGCCGTCCATCTCCAGCACGAGGCGCAGCACGCCGTGCGCAGCGGGGTGCTGCGGGCCGAAGTTCATCGTGTAATTGCGAATTTCTTCCACGGCTTAGTTCTCCCGCCAGTGGTCGGCGGACTCCGCCCTGGCCTGATCGAGGTCGGCGTCGTTGCGGATCGTGCGCGGCACCAGCACGCGCGGCTCGATCGAAACCGGTTCGTACACCACGCGCTTCTGCTCGGGGTCGTAGCGGACCTCGACATTGCCGATGAGCGGGAAGTCCTTGCGGAACGGATGCCCCACGAAACCGTAGTCGGTGAGGATGCGGCGCAGGTCGGGGTGCCCTTCGAAGATGATGCCGAAGAGGTCGAACGCCTCGCGTTCGAACCAGTCGGCACCCGGCCAGATCGGCGTGATGGAAGGCACGACCGGGAACGCGTCATCCTCGCAGGACACGCGCAGACGGATGCGTTGGTTGAGTTCGATCGACAGCAGGTGGATCACGGCGGCGAAGCGGCGCTGCTGTTCCACCTGGCGCGGACGCTCTTCCCAGGTGAAGCGGCCCATGGCCTGGCCTTCGACGCCGCGCGAGAAGCTTTCGCCCTGGGCGGTGTCGGTGTCCCACTCGGCCTTGCCGTAGCCCAGGTAGTCGATGCCGCAGACGTCGATGATGGTGCCGAAGCGGAAACCGGCTTCATCGCGCAGCGCGGTGGCGACCGCGATGAGGTCGCGCGGAGCCACCTCGGCCGTGACTTCGTTGCGCTGGACTTTCACGCTCAGCATGTCGCCGAAGCGCGCGGCGAGCCGTTCGACCAGCGAGGTCTCGTTGATAACGCTCATGATGCCCTGGCCCTGTTAACGCGCGATCGTGTGGGTGCGGCGGATCTTCTTCTGCAACTGCAGGATGCCGTGGATCAGCGCTTCGGCCGTCGGCGGGCAACCCGGCACGTAGATGTCGACCGGAACGATGCGATCGCAACCACGCACGACCGAATAGGAATAGTGGTAGTACCCGCCGCCATTGGCGCAGGACCCCATGGAGATGACCCACTTCGGGTCCGGCATCTGGTCGTAGACCTTGCGCAGCGCCGGGGCCATCTTGTTCACCAGCGTGCCGGCCACGATCATCACGTCGGACTGGCGCGGGCTGGGGCGGAAGATGACGCCGTAGCGGTCGAGGTCGAGGCGCGCGGCACCCGCGTGCATCATCTCGACGGCGCAGCAGGCCAGACCGAAGGTCATCGGCCACATGGAACCGGTGCGCGCCCAGTTCATGAGCGCGTCGATGCTGGTCACGCCGAAACCGCGGTTCACCGCGGGCGGGTTGCCGTTCGGACGAATGATGTCGTCGACGAGGTTGAGCGGCTCCGGGTTGTGCATCACCCGGTCGAGGCTGGTCATCACTCCCATTCGAGCGCTCCCTTCTTCCAGACGTAAGCGAAACCGACCACCAGCAGCGCGAGGAACAGCGCCATTTCGACGAGGGCGATCACGCCGATCTTGTCGAACACCACCGCCCACGGGAAAAGGAAGGCGATTTCGAGGTCGAAGATGATGAAGAGGATGGCGATGAGGTAGTAGCGCACGTCGAACTTCATGCGCGCGTCCTCGAAGGCTTCGAAGCCGCACTCGTACGGCGCGAGTTTCTCGGCGTCGGGACGCTTCGGACCGGCGAGCATGCCGATCACCAGGAGGGCGATGCCAAGGCCGACTGCGACGGCGATGAACAACAGGACGGGCCAGTATTGGGCAAGCACGATGCTGCGTACCTCCGCGCCTCGCTGGGCGCATCAGTGACCGTCGGCGGGGACGAGCGGTCCGGCTAGTGTCGGCCGGAGTTTTTTCGAATCGATCCAAATGGACCGCTCCGAGCCGGCGCGACGGGCGCGCCAACGACTCCGGATATCCACAATCTCACGTTGGGGAACCGATCTATTGTACCAGTGCGTGCAGGTATGCCGACAAGTCTTAATGAGGGGAAACTGGCTCGCGATGGTGCATTCGCAGGCTTTTCACCCCCGGCACACGCACATGCGGCGCAGTGCCGCGCCCGCAGGTCACATCGTCTGGGTCGGTCGCTCGGACGAAAGCGTGCCCGCCAGCAGGCCCTCGATGCGTTGCCGCGCGGCCTCGCTTTCGGGCGATTCGTTGAACTGGACGCCCACGCCGGCGGTGCGGTTGCCCTGCGCGCCCACGGGCGTGATCCACACCACCTTGCCCGCGACGGAGAGCCGTTCGTTCTCGTCGATCAGGGTGACCAACAGGGCCACTTCGTCGCCCAGGCTGTAGCGCTGCGCCGTGGGAGCGAACAGCCCGCCCGTCTTCAGGTAGGGCATGTACGAGATGTACAGCGAATTCACATCCTTGATCTTCAGCGAAAGAATGCCCTGGCGCGGCGAGGAGGCGGTGGCGGTCATGGACTTAAGGATTCCCTGTATTGACAGCCATGCTAGCTACCCCACGGGCCGTGCCACAAGCCCGACCGGCTCCGGGTCCTGCCCGGCCCAGCCGTAGTGGTCGTAGATCCAGGGTGTGGAGAGGTCGGCGGTCAGCTTCGCGAAGGCCGGACCGGGGGCGTCGCGAAGAGGCAGTACCCACTCGCCGCCCATCCGCTCCAGGGGCGCCTTTCGCCACGGCCACACCTGCACGCCCTTGCCATCGGCCAGAACCACCCGCGCGCGGGCGCGGACGAACGGACCAGGTCGCCACGGCAGGCGCAGGGCGCCGCTGACAGGTGCCGGCGGCGGGCGATCGAACCGCTCCGGCCGCGACGCGACGCGGAGCATCCGTTTCCGGCTGAGGGCCATCTGGGTCGCGTGCTCGAGCACGGCGCACACCTTCGTCGCCTGACGCTCCGGGTCGAGGTCCGGCACGAGAAGGTCTTCCGGCGCCGAGCGTTCCGTGCCGTGCACCATGTAGGTAAGCACGTCAGCCATTGAGCCTGCTGCCGCGAGGGCCAGCCGGGCCAGTACGTGGGCGGAGCCATGGTCGGGGTGGGCGTCCCCCAGGTCGGGAATGACCACGAGGTTCGGCCGCACCCGGTCCAGCACCCGGCGCACCGAGGCCAGGGCCTCGGCATGGCGCTGGCGCAGCTGCGTGGTCACTTCCATGTCGTGCCAGCCCAGGGCGTGGAGGTGATCGGCCCCTACCCCGAGACGAGCCAGAGCGGCGGCCACTTCGCCGCGGCGCCGGCGCCCCCACCGGGCGCGCGCCTCGGCACCGATGACCAGGCGCCGCTCGAGCCAGCGCTGCGGCCAGGGATTGTCGTCGCCGTCGGTCAGCAGCAGAACGTCCGCTCTGCCCCCGGCGGCCAGCGTGCGCTGGATCAGCATGCCCGCAGCCAGCGATTCATCGTCGGGGTGGGGGGCGACGACGAGGAGACGGGTGCTGCCGTCGATAACCGGGTGGCGTGACAAGGACTGCTCCAGCGAGGATCGAAACGTCGGCTCGATTAAGACCGAAGCCACGATAAGAGCGCGTCAAGGACGAGGGTCATGCCGGAAGAAGCTTTCCATTACCGCCAGGCGGCAAGCACCTCGAGCAAGACGAGGTCGGCACGCAGCGGACCGCGCAGGGCGTCCCGGGCCCGGTTGGCCTTGCCGTACCAGCCGTCCAGGGCTTCGTCGTCGAGTTGGCTCTCCAGGGGGGGCGGCGTCCCGGCGGCGCGCGCGCGCAGCTCGTCGGTCGCCGCCTGGGCAGCGAACCACAGGTAACGTGCCGGATCGGCGGCCTGCCAGCGCTTGACGACTTCCATGGCGTCGCCCCGACCCGCAGCCAGTGCCTTCAGGTCGTGGCGCACCTCGCCGCGCTGCTTCAGTGCGCCGTCGGCCACCCATGCTCTTGCCATGCCGGGGTTGCCGCCGGCGGCGTCCAGCGCAGCCGGTGCATCGGCCACGCCTTCGGCGCGCAGCCATTCGAGCGCCACGTCGCGCGGCGGCACCAGGAAGTCGATGCGCTGACAGCGGCTGCGAATGGTCGCCGGCAACCGCGCCGGCTGGTCGGCGACGAGCGCCAGCAGCGTCGAGGGGGTCGGTTCTTCGAGCGTCTTCAGCAGCGCATTGGCCGCGGCGGCGTTCATCGCGTCGGCGGGATCGATCGTCACGACCTGCCAGCCGCCGAACTGGCTGGCCATCGACAGCCTCTGCGAGAGGTCGCGAACCTGATCGACCACGATCTCGCTGCGGGTGACGCCATCCCTGCGCAACCCGAACGACAGAGTGATGAGGTCGGGGTGCGTACCGGCATCCACCAACTGGCAGGCGCGGCAGGTGCCGCAGGCCTCCCCGGCGACTGGCTGCTGGCAGAGCAGGCCCTTCACGAAGGCCGCCAGGAAATCGCGCTTTCCAAGGCCTGCGGGCCCGGCGAGCAACAGCGCATGCGGAAGCGCGTCGCGCTCGCGCCGCGCCTGAAGGCGCGCCCAGGCGTCCTGGTGCCAGGGCCAGCGGCTCACCGCGCGCGCTCCGCGACGAGACCGGAAACGCCGGCGACGGCCTGCGCCAGCACCTCGTCCTTCGAGGCCGCGGCGTCGAGCAGGCGGAAGCGCGACGGCTCGTGGGCCGCACGCGAGCGATAGGTGTCGCGCACGCGTTCGAAGAAGGCATCGGCCTCAGCCTCGATACGGTCGGCCTCGCCCCGCCCGGCGGCGCGGGCGCGGCCATCGCTGACCGGAAGATCGAGCAACAGCGTCAGGTCGGGGCGCAGCCCTTCGGCCGCCCATCGCTCCAGTTCGGCGATGCGCTCGACCGGCTGGCCACGGCCCCCGCCCTGGTAGGCGTAACTGGCATCGGTGAAGCGGTCGCAGAGCACCCAGCGGCCCGCGGCCAGCGCGGGCTCGATCACCTGGCGAACGTGCTGGGCCCGCGACGCGAACATGAGAAGGAGTTCGGCCTCCGCGCAGAGCGCGTTGTTCGCAGCATCGAGCACGAGGGCCCGCACGGCCTCGCCGACCTCGGTGCCGCCGGGCTCGCGCGTGACCACGAGATCGATCCCGCGCTCGCGCAGGTGCGCTTCGAGGCCACGCAACAAGGTGGTCTTGCCCGCGCCTTCGCCGCCCTCGAGGGTAATGAACCGGCCGCGCTGGATAGTCGTCACTGGCATCGCTTCAACTGGTAACAGGCCACGGCCCGGTTGTGTTCTTCGAGGGTCGACGAAAAGACATGGCTGCCGTCGCCCCGGGCGACGAAATACAGATCCTTGCCATCCGCCGGGTGGAGTGCCGCCTCGATCGCCGCGCGCCCCGGAAGGGCGATGGGCGTCGGAGGGAGGCCAACCCGAGTGTACGTATTGTAGGGATTGTCGGCAGTGAGGTCGCTGCGGCGGATATTGCCGACATACGCCGCGCCCATGCCGTAGATCACGGTGGGATCGGTCTGCAGCAGCATGCGCAGGCGAAGGCGGCGAACGAACACGCCCGCGATGCGCGGACGCTCGTCCGCCCTGCCCGTTTCCTTCTCCACGATGGATGCGAGGATGAGCGCTTCGTAGGGTGTGGCGAGCGGCAGGTCCGGCGCGCGAGAGTTCCAGGCAGCGTCGAGGGTTTTCGCCATGGCAGCGTAGGCGCGTTTCAGGATGCTCGAATCCTTGTCGCCCTTCACGTACGCATAGGTTTCCGGCAGGAAGCGGCCTTCCGGATGGTCGTCTTCCGCGCCGAGGCCCTTCATCAGGGTGGCATCGTCCTGGCCTGCCGTGTCGTGCGTCAGCGTGTCGACCGCGGCCAGCGCCTTGCGCAGCTCGGCGAAGGTCCAGCCGTCGACGATGGTGAAATTGCGCTGCATGACCTTACCGGCCGCCATGTCGGCAATGAGATTGCGCGGCGTCATGCCTGGACGCAGGGCGTATTCGCCCGCGTGCAGCCGGCCCGAGGCGCGCATTTCCATCGCTAGCACGCGCCAGTAGAGGGGCGACGCATGCGTGACTTTGCGCGCGCGCAGATCGCGCACGATGTCCTTGAACGAGGCGCCGCGCGCCACGTCGATGCTCTGCCCAGCCGCAGGGACCGCGAGCGGCGTGCGCGCGAACCGCGCCCAGTCGAACCACAGCCACGCGCCCGCGGCGATCGCCGCCACCAGCACCGTCAGCAGAATGGCCCGCCACAGGGCGATGCCGCGCATGTTCATCGATCGGAGTCCTTGGAACTTGGGGACGGAGACAGGCCGATGGCGCGCCAATGCGCCTGCAGGGCACGGGTGACGGGGCCGGGCTGCCATGAACGGGTCGCGAAAACCCGAACGGGGAGGATGCCGCGAACGGCCGACGTGAGGAAGACCTCGTCGGCAGCCATGAGTCGATCCAGGTTCAGTTGGACCTGTTCCACTTCGCGTGCGGCCATCACTTCCGCTCTCGCCACACCGGCCACGCCGCAGCGATCGACCGGCGGCGTCGCCAACCGGCCGGCGAACACGGCGAAGAGATTGGCGGCGGTGGCGCTGACGAGGCGACCGTCGGTGTCGAGCATCAAGCCCTCGGCTATCGCCGGGTCGTCCCATTCGCCGCGTGCCACGACCTGTTCGAGACGGTTGAGGTGCTTCATGCCGGCGAGCAGCGGCTGGACGGCCAGCCGGGTCGCGCAAAGGCGCACCACGACTCCATCCCTGCCCGCCGAAGGATCGAGCACCAGCGGCGATACCGTCACGGCGAGCGTCGGTCGCTGTGCGGGCGGGGGTGCATAGCCACGCGCGCCGACGCCGCGGGTGAGGGTAACGCGGGCCACGGCATCGTCGATGCCGGCGCACAGGCGCAGCACTTCGCCGAGCACGGCCGCCATGTCCGGCAGCGGAATACGCAGCCGGTCGCAACCGCCGGCCAGCCGCTCGGCATGCCTCGGCCATAGCGGCGCCCGCCCATGAACGACGCGGACGGTTTCAAAGAGGCCGTCGCCATAGGTGAAGCCACGGTCGGACACGGAGATACGGTCCGTGTCGAGGAAATCGACGGACGTGCGCGGCGTCATGCCAGCCCTAATACGCGAAGGAGCCCGCGCGCCTTGGCCCGCGTCTCTTCCAGCTCGCGCTCGGGCACCGAATCGGTGACGATGCCCGCCCCCGCGCGTAACGAGACCCGGGTGCCTTCGACGGACAAGGTGCGAATGAGGATGTTGAGGTCCATGTCGCCGTTGTCGTCGAGATAGCCGAGCGCCCCCGTGTACGCACCGCGGGGCTCGCCCTCGAGCGCGCCGATGATCTCCATGCAACGCACCTTCGGACAGCCGGTGATGGTTCCACCCGGGAACGTGGCGGCGATCACCTGTCCCGGCGTCGTGCCCTCGCGTGCGCGGCCGCGTACGTTGGACACGATATGGTGCACGTGCGCATAGCTTTCGACCACCATGAATTCGTCGACGGCCACACTGCCGGGCACACAGACGCGGCCGAGGTCGTTACGTTCGAGGTCGATCAGCATCACATGTTCCGCGCGCTCCTTCGGATGACCGACGAGCTCGCGGACACGCGCGGCATCGTCGTCTCCCGCGATGCGCGGCCGCGTGCCGGCAATCGGCCGGGTCTGTAGAACGCCGTCGCGCGAAGCCACGAGCCGCTCGGGCGACGAGCTCACCACGGCCCAGCCAGGGCGTTGCAGCAATCCGGCAAAAGGTGCCGGATTCGCGGTGCGCAGTTCGCGCATGAGGATGGCGGGCGCGGGGGCCTCGGCGAAACGTGCCGTCCAGCGCCGCGAGAGGTTCACCTGGAACACGTCGCCCGCATGCAGGTGTTCGTGCACGCGACGCACACCGTCGAGGAAGCGCGACGGATCGTCTTCGTCGACCGCAAGCGGCAGTGCGAGAGGTTGTTCGGGCATGACGGCCCCGAGGTCCGCGGCCAGTGTGTCCAGCCAGGCCTCGGCCCCCTCTTCCGCGACGAGGATCGTGCATTGTTCGAGATGGTCGACGATCGCCGCGGCCGGCGCACGCAACGCGAACGCCACGGGCATGGCACTGCCGGACGCCGGCAGCCTGAGGCTGGGTTCGATCTGGCCGACCAGTTCGTAGGCGAGGTAGACCACCCACCCGCCGTGGAACGGAAGGCCATCGTCGACCCGCGGATGGCGGTGCGCGGCCGATGCGTCGTCGAGGAGGTCGAGGAACGTGCCATGCAACGCGTCGCCGCGTTCGTCACGAGTCACGCCTTCCGCCGACAGGGTCAGCGATTCGTCGCCCGCAACGAACAGAATGTCGAAACGCGCCTGCGGCGTTCCCGAGACGGCACTGGCCAGCAGCGCGGCATAACGTTCCGGATACGACGCGGCCGGCGCAAGGAGATCGCGCCGGCCGGCCAGGGTTCGCGTGACGAAAGCCAACGCCTCAGAGCCTGCTCATGGTCTTAGGCGCGACGGAAGACGAGCGTGCCGTTGGTGCCGCCGAAGCCGAACGAATTCGACATGACGACCTGGATATCGGCCTTCTCCGCCTTGTTCGGCACGAGGTCCATGCCAAGGGCCTCGACTTCCGGATCGATGTTCTCGAGGTTCATCGTCGGCGGAATGATGCCGTCGCGGATGGCGAGGATCGAGAAGATCGCCTCGACGCCGCCCGCGGCACCGAGCAGATGGCCGGTGACGGACTTCGTGGAGCTCACCGCGAACTTGCCCTTCTGCGTGGCATGGTCGCCGAACACATTGCGGATGGCCTTGGCTTCACCGAGGTCGCCCACCGGAGTGGACGTGCCGTGCGCGTTCACGTACTGCACGTCTTCCGGTTTCAGGCCGGCGTCGTGCAGCGCATTGCGCATGGCCAGTTCGGCACCGTCGCCACTGGGCGCGGTGATGTGATAGGCGTCGCCGCTCATGCCGAAGCCGATCAGCTCGGCCAGGATGGTCGCACCGCGCGCCTTCGCGAATTCGTATTCCTCGAGCATGAGCATGCCCGCCCCGTTGGACAGCAGGAAGCCGTCGCGACCGGTATCCCACGGACGGCTGGCGTGCGTGGGGTCGTCGTTGCGCGTGGACATGGCCTTGGCCGAGCAGAATCCCGCCATCGCCGTCGGCGTGGTGGCGAACTCGGCGCCGCCGGCCAGCATCGCATCGGCGTCGCCGTACTGAATGAGGCGCATGGCCATGCCGATGTTGTGCGCGGCCGTGGTGCAAGCCGACACCAGGGCGATGTTCGGCCCCTTCATGCCGTGGTAGATCGACAGGTTGCCCGCCACCATGTTGATGATGGAGCTGGGCACGTAGAACGGCGATACCTTGCGCGGGCCCTTGTCGCGCAGTTCGATCGCCGTGGCCTCGATGGTGTGGAGACCGCCGATGCCGGCGCCCGCGGCGATGCCGACGCGACCCGCATTCTCGTCGGTGATCTTCAGGCCAGACTGACGGAACGCATGCGTGCCCGCGACGATGCCGTAGTGGATGAACGGATCCATCCGCTTGAAGTCCTTGCCGATGCTGCGCTTCTCGTCGTCATCCGCGTCGGAGCCGGCGAAATACGCTTCCACCGGATCGAAGCCGCGCACTTCGCCCGCGATTTTCGTCGCGTAGGCGCTGGCGTCGAATTCGCTGACGGGGCCGATGCCACTGTTGCCCTCGACGACATTCTTCCACGCGGTGGCGAGATCGTTGCCAACCGGCGAGATGATGCCCATGCCGGTTACTACCACACGTCGCTTACTCATGCGTTCTCATCCTTCACTGTTCGCGCGAACCATACGCGGGCGCAGGTTGCGTTACACGCAAACGAAAACTGCGCCATGACGGCGCAGCTTCCGTGTCGCTCGGAGATCGACGGGAGGCGGCGCCTCCGATCGACAACCAGCGCGCTCGATCAGGCCTTGACGTGGGCCTTGACGTAATCGACCGCCTGCTGGACCGTCGTGATCTTTTCGGCTTCCTCGTCAGGAATCTCGCACTCGAACTCTTCTTCGAGGGCCATCACGAGCTCGACCGTGTCCAGCGAATCGGCGCCCAGATCGTCAACGAACGACGCGTTCGCGGTCACTTCATCTTCCTTGACGCCCAGCTGCTCAACGACGATCTTCTTGACGCGTTCTTCGATGCTGCTCATGTTGCCTTTACCTCCCGAGGGAAAATCCGGCGGCATTGTAGTGGCTAAGGACCGTACCCGCCAGCATGCCGCCATCACGTTGATGACGCCCCGCCGGGAACGGCGAGGCGCGAAATAGCGATTGTCTCTCAAATCCGGGCCGCTGGCGACTGCCGCGGTTTCGGACGGTGCCCCGGTCAGGGCATGTACATGCCGCCGTTGACGTGCAGGGTCTCGCCCGTGATGTACCGGGCGGCCGGCGAGGCCAGGAAGGCCACGGCCTCGGCGATGTCGCTGGCCTCGCCCAGGTGGCCCAGGGCGATGCCCGCCAGCAGAGCGGTGCGCTGTTCTTCCGGCAGGGCACGGGTCATGTCGGTGTCGATGAAACCGGGGGCGACCACGTTCACGGTGATGCCGCGCGAACCGATCTCACGGGCCAGCGATTTCGAGAAGGCGATGATGCCCGCCTTTGCGGCCGCGTAATTGGCTTGCCCCGGATTGCCGGTGACGCCGACCACGGACGCGATGCTGACGATGCGCCCCTTGCGGGCCTTCATCATGCCGCGCATCACGGCCTTCGACGTGCGGAAGACCGACGTGAGGTTGGTTTCCATGATGGCACTCCAGTCCTCCTCCTTCATGCGCATGAGGAGCTGGTCACGCGTGATGCCCGCGTTGTTCACGAGGATCGAAACCGCACCGGCTTCCTTCGCGATGGCATCGACGAGACCGTCGATGGCCGAGGCATCGGTGACGTCGAGCACGCGGCCGTGGCCGCCATGGGGGGCGAGGCGTTCGCCGATGGCCTTGGCGCCGCCTTCGCTGGTGGCGGTGCCGTAGACGGTGGCGCCCCGCTCGGCCAGCAGATCGGCGATGGCGGCGCCGATGCCGCGGCTGGCACCGGTGACGAGGGCGATTTCACCCTTCAGGGAAGAGGTCATGGGGATATCCTTCGGTGAGGGTCAGGCGGCGGCCAGGGCGGCTTCGAGTTCTTCCGGCGTGCCGATGGCCTTGCCGTCGATCGACTTGTCGATGCGCTTGATGAGGCCGCTCAGCACCTTGCCAGGACCGCATTCGAGCGTCTGGACGATTCCTGCTGCGGCAAGCGCCTGCACGCACTCTGTCCATCGCACCGGCAGATACAGCTGGCGCATCAGCGCACCGCGAATATCCTCGATGGACGTGTGCACTTTCGCATCGGCGTTCTGCACGACCGGAATCGACGGGAGCGACCAGTCGAGGGCAGCCATGCGTTTGCCGAGGCGGTCGGCGGCGTCGCGCATCAGCATGCAGTGCGACGGCACCGACACGGCGAGCTTCACGGCCTTCTTCACGCCGAGTTCGGCGAGGCGCGCCAGGGCGCGATCCACGGCTTCGGCGTGGCCGGCGATGACCAGCTGCCCTGGCGAGTTGTAATTCGCGGGCGACACCACCTGGCCCTGCGCCACTTCCTCGCAGACTTGGGCGATCTGGGCGTCGTCGCCCCCGAGGATCGCGGCCATGGCGCCGACGCCCGGCGGCACGGCCGCCTGCATGAGACGGCCGCGCTCGGCCACCAGGCCGGCGGCGTCCTTCAGGGACAGCGCCCCGGCGGCGACCAAGGCGCTGTATTCGCCGAGGCTGTGGCCGGACAGAAGGGCCGGCGCACGGCCTCCCTGCTTGGACCAGACGCGCCAGACGGCCATGCTGGCGGCCAGGAGCGCGGGCTGCGTGTTTTCGGTGCTGTCGAGGACATCCTTCGGACCGTCCTGACTGATCGCCCAGAGGTCGACGCCCGCGCCGTCGGAGGCTTCGTCGAAGGTGGCGCGCACTTCGGGATGAGCCGCCGCCAGTTCGGCAAGCATGCCGACGGACTGCGAACCCTGGCCGGGGAAAACGAACGCGAGCGAGGCGCTGGATGAGGTCATGCGAGACGGTTCCGGGACTTCAAACCGCGAATGGTGCCAGCAAGCCGGGGGCGAATGCACCATTCGCGGGAGTGTGGAAAGGTCAGTAGCGCAGCAGTGCCGAGGCCCAGGTGAAGCCGCCGCCGAACGCTTCCAGCAGCAGGTTCTGCCCGCGCTGCACCTTCCCCGAGCGCACGGCGTAGTCGAGCGCCAGCGGCACGGAGCCGGACGAGGTGTTCGCGTGCTTGTCGACGGTGACGATGACCCGGTCCATCGACATGTTCAGGCGCTTCGCCGTCGCCTCGATGATGCGCAGGTTCGCCTGGTGCGGGATCAGCCAGTCGATCTCGTCTTCCTTCATGCCGGCGTCTTCCAACGTCTCGCCCACCAGGGCGTCGAGCGTCTTGACCGCCACCTTGAAGACTTCGCGACCCAGCATGCTGATGCGCACGCCATGGTTCGGTGCGTCCTTGAAGCCGGCCGACACGCCCACGGGATTGAACAGCAGGTGCTTGAAACCGCCGTCCGCTCGCATGCGGGTGGTGAAGATGCCGGGCTCGGCGGAGGCTTCGAGCACCACGGCGCCCGCGCCGTCGCCGAACAGCACGCAGGACTCGCGCTCCGTCCAGTCGACCATGCGGGTAAGCGTTTCGGCGCCGATGACCAGGGCCTTCTTCGACTGGCCGCTGCGCATGAACGCGTTGGCCACGCCAAGCGCGTAGACGAAGCCGGAGCAGGCGGCGTTCACGTCGAAGGCGGCGCAGCCATTCGCCCCCAAGCGATGCTGGACGAGGCAGGCGGTGGAGGGAAAGATGAGATCGGGAGTGGTGGTGCCGAGGACGATGAGGTCGATCTCGGAGGCCTTCACGCCGGCCGCCTCCAGCGCCCGCTGGGCGGCAAGGAAGGCCAGATCGCCGGTGGTTTCACCTTCCGCCGCGATGTGCCGCTCGGTAATGCCGGTACGCGTGCGGATCCATTCGTCGCTCGTTTCGACGATTTTTTCGAGGTCGGCGTTGGTCAGCACTTTCTCGGGAAGCGCGCTGCCGGTACCGATGATGCGGGCGTATTTCAGAACCGTATCCCCAATGAGACGGATTCACCCAGGCGGCACGAGCGGCCCGGGGCCGGAAAAACGGTGTGCCACAAATGCAAAGCGGCGCGTTGCCGCGCCGCCTGCGTTGTGATCGTTCCCAGGGGGAACGATCAGTCCTCGACCTCGACCGCGCCGCGGGTGTCGATGACCTTCTTGCCACGATAGAAGCCGTCCTTGGTCACGTGGTGACGCAGGTGCACTTCACCGCTGGTCGGATCGGTCGACAGCTGCACGGACTTCAGCGCATCGTGCGAACGACGCATGCCGCGGGTGGACGGGGTCTTGCGGCTCTTGGCAACGGCCATGACAAATCTCCAGCGAAATTACTTAATGAGTCCGCGGAGTGCCGCGAACGGGTTTTCAGATTTTTCCTGCGGGAGCGTGTCGTCCCCGCCGGATCCAGTGACATCGTCGGGCAGTTCGTGGTCCGGATTCACCGGAACCAGCGGCAGCGCCAACAGCAGTTCGTCCTCGATGGTCGCGATCGGATCGAGCTTGCCGTCCTGTTCGACCAGCAGTGCCTCGTAACCGGGAGGCAACGACGCCTCTTCGCTTTCCTCGACGATCAGTCCGAGACGGGCATCGACTTCCACCGGCAACTGGAATGGTTCCAGCGAGCGCTGACAGATGAGGGTCAACCCGGCCTTCGCGCGTACAGCCACGTAGGCCACACCGAATTCGTCGCGGCCGAAATCCAGCTCGTAGGTGACGACCCCTTCGGGAGACGCAACCACTTCACCCAGGCGCGAAAACGCCGAAACGGGAAGTTGACCCTGGAACGAACGCCGCGCACGAACTTCGCGCCAAGCGTCCACGGACGATGGCAATGTCACGGACATAATCGTGAGATGTTAGGCATCAACATGCCTGAAGTCAACCGGTTAGAGGGCGCCGACAGGCATGTCCGACACTTTTGCGCGGCACGATGACTTTCGGGCAGACTGCCCTTCCTGCGCCCGGTTTGCGGCCCGGTGCCCACGAAGGGGAAGATCACGCGTGTTTTCCTTTGCCTATTATGCACTTGCCGGCACGGTGGCGATAGCGCTGGGCTTGTGCGTATGGACGTTGCGCCACCAACGTTCGCGCCGAAGGCACGGGGCCCTGCAGGATCTGATGGACAACGCCGACCGGCTTGAGTCCGATCTCAAGGACTGCCGCGACCGCCTCCAACGTGCGCACGCCGTCATGTCGGTCAGCCCGGACGTACCCGCCTCGGGCGAACTGGAGGCGCAGCACGCCGTCGATTCGGGGCTCCGTGCCCTGCTCCAGCAGCGCCTGTGGATCCGCGATCGTGCGCCGGAGGCCAGCCAGAGGGAGCTGGACGACGCGGTGAATGCCCTGGTCAGGGCCAGGCATCAGCTCGAACCGCGGCTGCGCGCGCTGGACGATGCCCAGACCGCCCTGGACACCGCCGTCCGCGAACACATCCACAAGGACTTCTGAACGTGTCGCCGCAACCCACCGTCGTTCTCGCTTCCACCTCGCATTACCGCGCCGCCCTGCTCCGCCGCCTGCTCGACCATTTCGAACAGGCTGCCCCGGGCACCGACGAGGCTGCCTGGCCCGGCGAGCAGCCCTCTGTGCGCGCCGCGCGGCTGGCGGAGGCCAAGGCCCGGGACGTGGCCAGCCAGTTCCCCGGCGCCGTCGTCATCGGCTCGGATCAGGTCGCGGACCTGGGCGGGCGAATCCTGGACAAGCCCGGCACGGTGCGGGCGGCCCACGAACAACTGGCGGCCAGTTCGGGCCGCGATGTCGTGTTCCACACGGCGGTGTGCGTGATCGACCTGCATGGCGATATGACCACGCACGTCGACGAAACCAGGGTGCGTTTCCGCGAGTTGTCCGGAGAAGACATCCAGCGCTACATCGAACGCGAACGGCCTCTGGATTGCGCCGGCAGCTTCAAGTGCGAGGGGCTCGGCATCGCCCTTTTCGAGCGGATCGAAAACGAAGACCCGACGGCACTGGTCGGTTTGCCGCTGATCGCGACATCGCGACTGCTGCGCGCCGCCGGCGTGATGCTTCCCTAGAGCGAGTCCCGATAGGCCGCCATCCACACCACGCAATCGTCCGGATTGCCGGGCGCGCCGCGAGCGGCCCTTGCCCTGCCCTCGTACAACGCGAAGCGGCGTCGCCCGTCGAAGGCACGCACGTGCGCCACGGGGCCGACGATGTCGACCCGCGAGCAGATGGATCCGAGCCAGTCGCGCGCCTCGATGTCGTGCAGCTTCGACTCGTCGACCACCAGCAGGATCGCGTCGCCCGCGTGCTTCGCAAGGCCGTCCTCGTCCAGGCCCCAGGCAGCCAGCTGTGGCGCCCGTCCGTGTTTCACATTCAGCGGGCTGTCCAGCGAAAACACGGTACGTGACGCGCCCAGCGAGAAACGCAGTTCCGCCGCGAGCATGAAGTTGTCGGCGACAAGGACGGCTCCCGGCCGCGCAGCCAGTGCTTCGCGACTCGCGGCTGCGCTCTCGTGCCAACCCGTGAAGTTGGTCGGGAACGCCTTCACGCCGGCGAGGACGGCGGCGCCCTGCGCCGACGCGGCCAGACCGAGGTACCCGAACCCCGCGGCAAGACCCAGGCCCGCTAGCACGAATCCGGCATGGATCGTGCGTCGCCATGCGGCTCCCGCCTCGCGCAGTACGAGCGGCAGCGCCACGCACGCCACGAGGTAACCGGGCAGCGGCCAGTGCGCGCGGAAGCGCAGGTCGTCGGCGAACAGGCCGAGGACGAAGTACGCGACCACGAAAGTGCCGGCAACGAGCGCGAGCGCATCGAACGGGGCCTCCGTTCGGCGCCGCCATGCCCTTGCGATCGCCCAGAGCATCGCCGCCCAGGCGATCGGCGTGCATGCGACGGCCTGCTCCAGCGGCTGCACGAGCGCGTCGGCATGAAAACGCCAGGGATTGCGATCCACGAGCTGGAACGCGAGACCGGCCCCATGGGCGCCCACGTTGTAGAGAATGATCGGAACGAGTCCGAGTGAGGCGACCGCCATGGCGAACCACAGGCCCGGGCGCCGCCATTGCAACTGCCCGCGCGGCGTCAGCGCGAGGAAGGCGAGCCCGGCGAGCATCGGCATCGCCGCGCGGTAGTGCGTCATCCACGCGATGGCGAGGCCGCAGCCCAACAGGAACCAGCCACGCGAGCGATCGGTATCGAGCGCCAGCAGCAGCCCTTGCAACGCGAGGAGCGTGGCAAACGTGAGAGGCACGTCGGGGAGCGCCAGCACCCCGAGGCTGCCCGCGAGCGGTAACAGCGACGCGAAGGTGGCGGCCTGCCAACGCACCGGCTCGCCACCGTAGCGCGCCGCCATCGCTCCCACCTGCCAGGGAATCGCGGCGCCCAGGAGCAGGAACGGCAGGCGCATGGGCAACAGGCCATGTCCGAACACGGCTTCCGATGCCGCGATGAGCCACGCCGTAAGCGGGGGCAGATCGCTGTATCCCCACGCGGGAGAGAGGCTTTCCTGCCAATAGAATGCCTCGTCACCGAAAGGCGACAACGTGCACGCTATCACCCCTTTCGCCACGCACGATGCGAGGAACACGGCGAGGAAGATGCCTCGCCACAATCGCGCAGGCGCAGCTACACTCGAGCGATCACCCATCGATATGGCCAGGCCAGGGGGCATACGCATCGATCATGTCCGCGACGACGACTCCACTCCACGATGAAATGCTGCGCCGCCGGCTCGATGCCGCGCTGGCCCAGGTCAACGGCGTGCTGCTGGGCAAGCCGCGCCAGGTGAAGCTGGCTTTCACCTGCCTCATCGCAGGGGGGCACCTTCTGCTGGAAGACGTGCCGGGCGTGGGCAAGACCACGCTAGCGCACGCGTTGGCTGCCACCTTCGACCTCGAGTTCCAGCGTATCCAGTTCACCAGCGACCTCCTTCCGTCCGACATTATCGGGGTCAGCGTCTATGAGCGCGAGACAGGCGAGTTCCGCTTCCATCCCGGCCCGATCTTCACGAGCCTGCTGCTCGCCGACGAGATCAACCGCGCCACGCCCAAATCGCAGAGCGCACTGCTCGAAGCGATGGCCGAAGGGCAGACCACCGTCGATGGCGTGACCCGCGAACTGCCCAAACCCTTCTTCGTGGTCGCCACGCAGAATCCGCTCGACCTGGCGGGCACGTTCCCGCTGCCGGATTCGCAGCTGGACCGCTTCATGCTGCGGCTTAGCCTGGACTATCCGGACCCCGCCGCCGAACGCGCCCTGCTCACGGGCGAAGACCGCCGCGACATGATGGCGGCGCTCGCGCCCCGGCTGGACGTGGCCGCCATCGCCCAGTTGCACGTGGCAGCCCAGGCGGTGAAAGCCAGCAGCACCCTCCTCGACTACCTGCAGGCACTGCTGAGCGCCAGCCGCAAACACAACGACGTGCGCGTGGGCCTGTCGCCGCGCGCGGGCCTCGCGCTGCTGGCGGCGGCGCGCGCATGGGCACTGGTGAGCGGTCGCGACTACGTCATTCCCGAAGACCTGCAGACGGTATTCGTCCCCGCCGCGGCGCATCGCCTCGTGCCGGCGCGGGGCAGCCATCGGGAGGCCATCGCGCGAGCCATCCTCGCCGAGACCGCGGTGCCCTGATGCCGCCGCAGGTACAGCGGCTGGTGGCCTGGGCGGAACGCCGCCTGCCGTCGCTGACCCGGCTTCGCCAGACGGAGCCGCTGCCCATCCTGCTGCACCGGCGGCGCATCTACATCGTGCCGACCGGCTTCGGTGTGGGGTTCTCCGTTCTGCTCGCCGTGATGCTGGTCGGCGCCCTGAACTACGCGAACAATGCCGCGCTGATGCTCACCTGTCTGCTGGGCGCGGCAGCATCGGGCAGCATGCTGGTCGCCTTCCGCGTGCTCAACGGCCTCACCATCGGCGGCGTGCGTGCCGGCACAGCACGCGCGGGCGAACCGGTCCGCGTCTCGATCGACGTGGCGGCCAGCCAACGGGAACGCATGGCGGTACGGCTGGACGTCGCGGGCAGCGAATGCGCCTTCGTCGTTCCCGACGGGGGCACGGCCACTGTGGAGTTCGAACTGCCCACGGAATTCCGCGGTTGGCTCGCGCTTCCGCGCATGCGTTTGCACAGTCGCTGGCCGTTCGGTCTTTTCAGGGCCTGGAGCTGGCTGCATCCCGACCGTAACGTACTGGTGTATCCGCGCCCCGAGCCGCTCGGCCCGAAGCCTTTCGAGCCGCGCGGCGACACCGACCGGGGCCGCCCCCGTCCCGGGGACGAACCGGCGGCCTTGCGGGAATATCGGGCCGGCGATCCGCGCAGGCAGATCGCCTGGAAACTCAGTGCCCGCCACCACAACCTGCTGGTGAAGGATCTCGAGCAACCCGCACCGCAGGAAGACTGGCGGCTGGACTGGGACGGCATGCACGGCCTCGACGACGAGTCCCGCATCGCGCGGCTCACGCGCTGGATCGACGAGGCACGGGAGTCCGGCAGGCGCTGGAGCCTGCGCCTGCCCGACGCCTATTTCGACGTGGCCCAGGGAGACGAGCACTACCACCGTTGCATGACCGCCCTGGCGCTACGGCCGTGACCGGCTTTCGCCCCTCCCTCCGGCGCATGCCGACGACCGACCCCGTGCTCGGCAAGCGGCCGTTCGATCTGCTCTGCCTCACCATGGGGTTCGTATTGCTCGTGCATGCGGCGCACCTGCCGCTATGGCTCACCGGGGCACTCGCCGTCGTGCTTGCCGCGCGCTGGCGGCAGCGGCGCCGCGGGGGTCGCAACGCACCCGCCTGGATCAAGCTGCCCCTGATCGGCCTGCTCCTCGGCGCCGTCGTGATGCAGAACGGCACCCTCTTCGGACGCGAGCCGGGCAGCGCCTTCGCCGTCGGACTGCTGGTGCTCAAGCTGCTCGAAAGCGAGCATCGCCGCGATGCCCGTGTCGGTATCGCGTTCGCATGCTTCGCACTGATGAGCGCCCTGCTGTTCGATCAGGGACTGGTCGCAAGCTTTTTCGTGTGCCTGGGCATCGTTCCCGCGCTGGCGACCCTGCGCTCGCTCGAAGCGATCGAACCGCAGGGCGCGAGCCTGGCGGCCGAATTCAAACCCGTGCTGCTCGCCCTGCTCGCCGCCGTGCCGCTCTCGCTGTTCGCCTTCCTCTTCGTGCCGCGCCTCAGTACGCCGCTATGGGGCACGCCGCAAAATGCCGCGAGCACCACGGGGCTTTCCAACCGCCTCGCGCCCGGCGACATGATGGAGTTGATGACCGACGACACGCCGGCGCTTCGCGTGACCTTCGCGGGCCCACCCCCGGCCAACGCCGAACGCTACTTCCGTGCGTTCACCATGCAGCTGTTCGACGGAAAGGCGTGGGTCCCCGGGTTCCGCAACGCAGGGCGCCCGCCGGCGGCTGCCGAATACGGCGCGCAGACGGTCTACGAGGTGTCGATCGAGCCCACGCACGACCGAGTGGTGCCCATGCTCGACCTGCCGATGGCCGCCCCGCCCGAAACGACGATGCGCGCCGATCACACCGTGCTGGCGCAAAAGCGGATCGATGAAGTCACCTCGTTCCCGGGACTTGCCGCCACGCGCTATCGGCTGGAGGCAACGCTCGACGACGACGTGCGCCGGGAAAACCTGCTGTTGCCCACGCGAGTCGGCCCCCGCGCACGCGCGCTGGCTTCGTCCTGGGTGCAGCGTTACGGGAACGATCCCGCGGCCATCGCCCGCGCCGCGCTCGCGATGTTCCACGCCGATTTTTCGTACTCGCTCGCAGCGCCGCCGCTGGGCCAGGACCGCATCGACGACTTCCTGTTCGGCACCCGCGAGGGCTACTGCGAACACTTCGCGTCCACGTTCACCTTCCTCATGCGCGCCGCCGGCCTGCCCGCCCGCGTCGTCACCGGTTACCAGGGCGGCTACTGGAACGCCAACGCGCGGTACCTGCTGGTGCGGCGCTCCGACGCGCATGCCTGGTCGGAGGTGTGGATGGAGGGACGCGGCTGGGTCCGCTTCGACCCGACGGCCGCGGTGCGGCCGGAGCGCGTACAACTCGGCGCCGCCGCCGCGAACGCGGGGCACGGCGGCAACGACGGTCTGTTCGACATGCCCTGGCTGCGCAACCTGCGCGACCGCTGGGACGTCGTCAACCAATGGTGGAACCGGGGCGTTATCGGTTTCGACGCGTTACGTCAGCAGGGACTGCTGCAACCGTTCGGCATCGCTCGCGCGGAGGCGTCGGAACTGGTCTCGGTCTTCGCCGTCGGTTGCGCCTTGCTCGTCGCCGTGGCGTTGGGTTGGGCTCTTTTCCAACGCCGCGAGGGCGATGCCCTGGACGCGTCGATGCGCCGGCTTCAGCGCAAGCTTGCCCGGGTCGGCGTGGTGCGAAGGACAGGTGAAGGACCGAAGCATTTTCTTGCACGCGCGGCGCGGGCACTGCCGGGACAGAGAAATGCATTGGAAAGGTTGGGCGAGCTTTACTTAAGATCGCGCTACGGGCATGACGAACCGCCGCCTGAATCGGTCATCCGGTTTCGACGGGAGGTGAAGGAATTCAAGGCGCGGCGCGTGGTCAAATAAGGGCATGGTATCGGCCGTGCCCGGTATTCAGGAGACGTGACATGTCCATGTACAAACCGCTGGCCATCGCCGCGGCGACTCTCGCACTCGGTGCCTGCGCCACGGTGCCCCAGCCGCTGCAGGGCCAGTTCAACGACGTATCCACGGCCGGTGCCCAGCAGGGCGGCGCGCCGGGTGCCAAGGTGCGTTGGGGCGGCGAGATCATCAAGACCGAGCCGGGTCCACAGCAGACCTGCTTCTTCGTACTGTCCGAACCGCTCGACGATCAGGCACGGCCCACCGCAAGCAAGAACGAGAGCCAGGGCCGCTTCGTTGCTTGCCGCGACGGCTTCTACGACCCGGAAGTGTTCGTCCGCGGCCGCGAGATCACCGTCACGGGCACCCTGCGTGGTGCCGTCACGCAAAAGGTGGGCGACTTCGACTACGCCTATCCGCGCGTCGAGGCGGACGTGGTCTACCTTTGGCCCAAGCGCGTTCCGGTGAACCGCTACCCGCCAGGTTTCTACGACCCGTTCTGGGGCCCGGGCTGGGGTCCGGGTTGGGGCCCGTACGGTTACGGTCCGTGGGGCGACCCGTTCTGGTACCGCCCGCGCACGATCATCGTGCCAAGGCCGGTCCACGTACCTCCCCCGCCCCGCAAGTGACGAAAGAAGCCGGCTGTCAAAGCCGGCTTTTTTTCTGGTTCACCCCCGCGCCCCAGGTGTATTACATGGACACTCAAGTTTCGACACCAGGCGGGCACCTGCGCCAGGACGCCGCGCTACCCATCCGCCCCGACCGCCGGATCGCCGTCATCGACGTGCTGCGCGGCGTGGCGCTCTTCGGTGTGCTTTCGGTCAACCTGATCACCGAGTTCCGCGTCTCGGTGTTTCAGCAGTTTCTTCCGCCGACCATGGAAGGATCTCATTTGGATCATCTGATCAATGCGGTGGTCAGCATCGGCATGGAATCGAAGGCGTTCGCCTTGTTCTCCTTGCTGTTTGGTATCGGCCTTGCCATTCAGTTCGATAGGCTCGCTGCCAATGCACGGCGCCTGTCGCTGCTGGTGCGGCGACTGCTTGCCCTGCTTGGATTCGGCATCCTGCATCTGTGCTTCATCTGGAATGGCGACATCCTCACGGAGTATGCGCTGGTAGGGCTGATGGTCCTGCCCTTCCTGTACGCCTCCAATCGCGTCCTCATCGCCGCCTGCGCAATGGCCATGCTGGCTTATGCCGTCATGCCCTGGTGGCTTCCCGACAGTTTTCTTGGACCCGACGAAGCGTCGCTTCGACAATACATCCGGGTTGCTACGTTGATCTATTCCAGTGGAACCTGGAGCGAAGTCGTCCGCTTCAACCTCGCCGAAATACCTCGCATCGTTCCGCTCCACGTGTTGGTGGCGCCGCGGACGTTCGCGTTGTTCTTGCTTGGCGTGCTCGCTTGGCGGACCGGTGTGTTTCGCGATCCCGAACAGCATCGCCGTGTATTCATCGGTGCCGCCGTGCTCGGCCTCGTCCTTGGGCTGGGCATAGAACTGTTGGAATTGCCCGATTCAGGATCTTCCTGGAGAGTGCTGGCGCCAGTCGTCTCCGCTCTGATCACGCTGGGCCCGGTTGTGCTCGCCATCGGCTATGGGGCCACCTGCATAGCCCTCTACACCTTCGTGGGGATCGATCGCCTGCTGGGCCTGCTGGGCCCTTTGGGTCGAATGGCCTTCAGCAACTATCTGGCTCAGTCGCTGATTTTCACCTGGATATTCTTCGGGTACGGACTGGGCCGGTTTGGCCGCCTGAGTCCATCACAAGCCATGTGGATTGGGATGGCCGTTTACCTTGGGCAAGTCCTGGTCAGCCGGTGGTGGCTGAAGCGGTATCGGTTCGGGCCCATGGAATGGTTATGGCGAACGCTGATGTACGGCGTTCGCCAACCGTGGCGGATCAGGGCGCCATAACGGGTCCATGCGTCGTGCTGACGCTCGACCGCGACCGTCAGCCCGGCGGCCAGTGCATCTGCCGGCCGGCCAGGAGGTGCACGTGGATGTGGAACACCGTCTGCCCGCCGTGGGTATTCGTGTTGATCACCGTGCGGTAACCGTCTTTCGCGAATCCCTGCGCACGTGCGTATGCCGCGGCAGCGAGCAGCAGCTTGCCGAGCAGATCGGCATCGCCGGGCGCCGCATCGTCCAGCGTGGCGATGGGCCGCTTCGGAATGAACAGCACGTGCACCGGCGCCTGCGGATTGAGGTCGCGGAAGGCCAGCACGTCGTCGTCTTCATAGACGATGTCGGCAGGGATCTCGCGGCGGACGATCTTGGCGAAAATCGTGTCTGTCATCGGTGCATTTCCTTGATGGTCAGCCGAGCGATTGGCGGCTTCCGAACGCATGGGCAAGCGTGCCGCGGTCGACGAACTCCAGTTCGCCACCCAATGGCACGCCATGGGCCAGGCGCGTGGCGCGGATACCCGCGGCTTTCGCAAGCTGGCCGATGTAATGGGCGGTGGCTTCGCCTTCGACGGTGGGATTCGTGGCGATGATCATTTCCTCGACGTCGCCCTCGCCCAGCCGCTCGGCCAGGAGGGGCAGGCCCAGTTCGTCGGGGCCCAGACCGTCGAGCGGCGACAGCCGGCCCAGCAGCACGAAATAATGTCCACGGTATCCGGTGGCCTGCTCGATCGCCGCGAGATCGGAAGGCGACTCCACCACGCACAGCACATGGCGATCGCGACTGGCACTGGCGCAAAGCGAGCACACTGCTGTTTCGCTGAAATTGCGGCAGCGCGTGCAGTTGCCGACGTCGCGCATGGCCGATTCCAGCGCCGAGGCCAGGCGCAAGCCCCCCTGCCGTTCGCGCTCCAGCAAGTGAAAGGCCATGCGCTGCGCGCTCTTCGCGCCCACGCCGGGCAGGCAGCGCAGCGCGTCGATCAGTTCGCCGAGGAGGCGGGAGCCATTGCTCATCGTGGACGGCGGCCGTTCGTCAGAACGGCATCTTGAAGCCCGGGGGGAGGTTGAGCCCGGCCGTGACACCGCCCAGGCGCGTGCGGCTCAGCTCGGCGATCTTGTTCACGGCGTCGTTCACGGCGGCCGCGACGAGGTCTTCGGCCATCTCCGGATCGTCCGCGAAAGCCTGGCGGTCGATGTGCACCGAACGCACTTCGTGGCCGCCCGTCATGGTGACGGTGACGAGGCCACCGCCGGCGCTGCCGGTGATTTCCGTCTTGGCGAGTTCGTCCTGCGCACGCTTCATCTCGTCCTGCATGCGCTGGGCCTGCTGCATCAGCTGACCGATTTGACCTTTCACGTTCCTGGCTCCACGGGTTTGATCGATTGGGGAATGACGCGCGCGTCGAATTCGCGCTTCAGCGTCTGTACGAGCGGGTCGGCTTCCATCGAGGCCTCCGCATTGGCCTGCGCGTCGCTGGCCGCCTGCGCCCTGCGCTCCGCCGGCGTGCCCAGGTTGCCCCGGTCGGCGACGAAACGGAAACGAACACGGCGGCCGAGGGCCTGCGAGACCTTCTCTTCCATCTGACTGGTGAGCGGCTCGACGGCCAGGTGCATGTGCGAAGGCGTGAGCGCCAGCACCATGCTCTCCCCGTCGATCTCGCGCAGCGAGCAGTTCTGCGCCAACTGCCCGATGGGACCGCGCAGGTTCGCTCGCTCCACGATGTCGTGCCAATCCGGCAGACCGTTGGCGCCCGTGGCGATGGGACGCGGCGGTGCGACCGGCGCAGGCGCCGGCACCGGGCCGGTGGCCGGCAGCGGTGGAGCGGGCGGTGCGGCCGGCGCCGTGCGCGACGACGACGGGCCGCCGGCCACGCCCGGAGAAGAACGATCCTGTCCCTGCGCGCCCGCGGGCGGTGCCGGGCGCGGTTGCGGCGCTGCGGCGGCGGCACGTGGCGCCGGTGCGCCCTGCCCGGCCTCCGCCGGACGGAACGCATGCATGCGCAGCAACACCATCTCGAAACCGATGCGCGCATCCGGCGCCAGCGGCAGTTCGCGACGGCCGCTGGTGGCTATCTGGTAATAGAGCTGCACGTCTTCCGGCGCAAGACGCGAGGCGAGCTCGGCAAGCCCGGCGTCGGCCTCTTCGCCGCGGTATCCCGGCACGAGCTGGATCAACTGCACGCGATGCAGCACCGTGGCGAGGTCGTCGAGCACGCCGCCGAAATCCGGCGAGAACGACGCGATCCGGTCGGACTCGGCCATGAGCGCCGCACCATCGCCGGCGGCAAGGGCTTCCAGCACACCCAGCACCTGACCTCGCTCCACGCTGCCGAGCATGGCGCGCACGTCGGCCGCGCGCAGCGCGCCGCCACCGTAGGCGATGGCCTGATCCAAGAGCGAGAGGCCGTCGCGCAGCGAGCCATCGGCACCATGCGCGAGCGCGGCGATGGCCTCGTCCTCGAACTCGATGGCCTCGGCGCCGAGGATATGGCGCATCTGGCCGGAGATCTGCTCCGGCAGCAGGCGCTTCAGATTGAACTTCAGGCAGCGCGACAGCACCGTGACCGGCAGTTTCTGCGGATCGGTGGTGGCGAGCAGGAACTTCACATGCGGCGGCGGCTCTTCCAGCGTCTTCAGCAATGCATTGAAGGCGGGCTTGGACAGCATGTGCACCTCGTCGACGAGGTACACCTTGAAACGGCCGCGCGACGGTGCGTACTGCGCGTTCTCGATGACTTCGCGCACGTCGTCCACGCCGGTGTTGCTGGCCGCGTCGATTTCCAGCAGGTCGACGAAGCGACCGGCGTCCACCGCCGTGCAGACAGCGCACTCGCCGCAGGGATCGGCCGATTCACCGCGCTCGCAGTTGAGCGACTTGGCGAAGATGCGCGCAATGGTCGTCTTGCCGACGCCGCGCGTGCCGGTGAAGAGATAGGCATGGTGCATGCGCCCGGAGTCGAGCGCGTTGGTGAGCGCGCGGACCACGTGCTCCTGGCCCACCAGTTCGGCGAACTTGCGGGGGCGCCACTTGCGTGCGAGGACCTGATAGGACATGCGTAGTACCTTGGGACGACAGTGGATTGTGCCAAGGACCGGAGGGGTGGGAAAGCTCGCCCCCGAAAGGCGATGACCCTGCCAGCCACACCCCGGCACCCGAATCGTCCGCTACCGTTGCTTCCTTCCGGACCTGGCGGGGTTTACGGGCTATCGTCGCGGGGGGACCGACAGGGCCACCATAAAGACATAACTGGCGGAGAGGGCGGGATTCGAACCCGCGATACGCTATTAACGTATACACACTTTCCAGGCGTGCTCCTTAAACCACTCGGACACCTCTCCGCACTGGTACAACCTCTTCCCCGGCGTCCTGTCCGGCAAAGAAGCGGAAGGATAACCGGGAGGAGGCCGGCGAGACAAGGGTCGGCTCCCCTGTAGAGGCCGCTATAGCGGCGAGGAAACCTCGCGACACCTTGGCAAGCTGGTCTCGCCGCTATAGAGGCTCCTACAAGGGAGCGTCTCAGCCCGCGGAAGGCCCCGGCGGGTGCGGCTCGGGCAGCGACAGCCGCTCGCCCGGGCGGGCGATGCGATAGCCCCGCGAGACGAGCGTCTCGCCATCGGCGACGCCGCCGTAGTGATAGAGCGCCATGCGCAGCCGGAATTCCTCGTGGTACTCGCGCTCCAGATCGTCCACGCCCGTGTGCGACGGATTGCCGACCACGCCGCAATCGTGCGCGATGAGCTCGCCATTCACACCGTGGATGGCCAGCACCTCGGGAATCGGCCGCGTGTCGCCGGTGTAGACGAAGCTGCCGCGCAGCGCCAAACCGTACGACGTGCCGTGCACGTGATGACGCGTCGGGAACAGGTCGAACCATTGGTCCGCATGCCAGAACCCGCGCGTGCATGGAATGAGGTGGAAGGCCTCCCAGTAGTTCACGCCGCCTTCGGCGAGCGCACCCGGGTAGTCGGCCACCCTGGCCTGCAGCCAGGGCAGCAGCGCGGCATGCATGAACACCTTCATGCGGCCGCGGTGCGCCTCGTCGAACCACGAGCGGAAGAACAGGCCTTCCATCCCGGCCACGTGATCCATGTGCGCGTGGGTGACATACAACGCGGGCGGCAGACTGCCGTAAGCGGCCACGTAACGGTGCAGAGTCTCGGGTCCGCAATCGATCAGCAGCACGGGCTTGCCGTCGCGCTCGAGTACGGCGGACGAGGAGCCAAGTTCGAGCGCCTGAGACGAGCCGGCGCCGAGGAAGTGCAGGTGCCAGCTCATTCGCGCAGGGTCCGTTCGTAATGTTCCATCAGCGCCGGCCACCATTCGGCATCGAAGGTGTCCCCCGCGGCCTCGCGTGCGCCGAGCTTCACCAGCGAGCGCTTCAGCCGGGCGAGATTGGCATGGCGCCAGCCCGCCGAGGGCCGGCGGAGGCGCCCACGATCGAAATCGATGAGATAGGTGTCGCTACCCTGCACCAGGATGTTGTGGGCGTTGAGGTCGGCATGCCACGCGCCCGCACGGTGGAATCGCGCGATGGTGGCGCCGACCCGCCCGGCCAGCGCCGCGTTCAGGGCGCCGTCGGCAAGCCGCTCGGCCAGGGTTGCCGCGCCCGGGATGAAAGCCGTGATGAGATCGGCCGAATAACGAAGGCCCTCGCGCACGTAGCGCGACGCGATGGGCGCCGGCACGGGAAGGCCCTGTCGTGACAGCTCCGCCAGCAGACGGAACTCGCGCGCGCTGCGGGTACGGTCGCCGCCGGTGAAGAGGTAGCGGTCCCCGAAGAGACGCGCGACCATGCCGCCGCGGCGATAATGCCGGAGCACCGCTTCGCCCGCGGGCGTATCGATGATGGCCACCCCTCCCCGACCACCGGGCTGGGACCGCAACGCACCACTCTCGCGCCAGCGATGGGGCGAGAACCAGTCGGCGTCGACTTGAGGTGCACGGGCCGCGTCGAACAGAATCGTACCGCCCGCGCCCTGATCCACTCGTTGCTCTGTCATTTGCCGGCCGCCTTCCGCGGCCCTACCCATCCGGTAACCCTTTCGTGCCCAGTCTACCAAGCCGCCCACTCCCGCCGGGAGCCTCCAGCCTCTGCATCCTTCGCACTTCGGCCATCGGCGACGTGACCCATGTCGTCCCGCTGGTGCGCACCTTGCAATCGCAGGTGCCGGAATCGCGGATCACCTGGATCGTCGGCAAGCTGGAGCGGAAGCTCGTCGGCGACCTTCCGGGCGTGGAGTTCGTCACCTTCGACAAGGGGGCGGGCCGTGCCGGTGTGAAGGCCGTGCGCGAAGCCCTGGCAGGGAGACGCTTCGATGCCCTCCTGCACATGCAGGTGGCCCTGCGCTCGAACCTCCTCAGCCTCGCCGTCAAGGCGGATCGACGCATAGGCTATGACCCTGCCCGGTCGAAGGACTTGCACGGGCTGTTCGTGAACGAACGGATTCCCGCGCGCAGCGGCGAACACGTGCTGGACGCCATGGCGAGCTTCATCGAGCCGCTGGGTCTGAAACAGACCGAGGTGCACTGGGACATTCCGGTGCCGGACGAGGCGCACGCCTGGGCGGCGGAACAGCTGCCCGGCGACACGCCCACGTTGCTGGTCAGCCCGATGTCCAGCCACACACTGCGCAACTGGCGCGTGGAGCGCTACGCCGCGCTGATCGACCATGCGATGGCGCGCGGCATGCGCGTGGCCCTCGTGGGCGGACCCTCCGCCGCGGAACGCGGACTCGCCGATGCCATTCTGGCAGCCGTGCGGCAGGCGCCGCTCGATCTCACCGGCAAGGACACGCTGAAGCGCTTCATGGCCCTGCTGGCGCGCAGCGCGATGATCCTCACGCCGGATTCGGGCCCGATGCACATGGCCAACGCGGCGGGAGTGAAGGTGCTGGGCCTGCACGCGGCCAGCAACCCGAACCGCTCCGGGCCCTACTCCGACCGCCGCTGGTGCGTGGACAAATACGACGAGGCCTCGCGCAAATTCCTGGGCAAGCCGGCCGCGGAGATTCCCTGGGGTACGAAGATCGAGAAACCGGGCGTGATGGATCTCGTGCAGGTAGGCGAGATGGTCGACCGCTTCGAGACCTGCGCCGCGCACCTGGGCCTGCACCTGCCGGGCTGATGCCCGGGCACGACTGTAGGAGCCGCTATAGCGGCGAGAAGCCCACGAAGCGGCGACGCGACGCCACAACGCGGCTCGCCCTCGCCGCTATAGCGGCTCCTACAACGAGATGCCGGTGCGCATCAGACGCCGGAAGCGCGGTAATCCTGATAGGACTTCTCTTCGACCAGCGTGGAGCCCAGCTTCATGTTGATCTCGCGCTTGATCGCCGCGCGCTCGTCGTTCTCGATGTAAACGGAGCGGGCCAGCGTGATGAACTCCTGGTCGAACGCCTGCGCGCGCTCCTTTATACGGATGTCGTCTTCGATCTTCCACAGGCGCTGATTCACCTCCAGCAGGCGGCGGGTTTCGTCGGCGATGTCCACCTCGGAGGCCTTGTCGTTGCTCCACGTCGCCTCGAGCAGTTCCAGCTCGTTGCGCACGTTGGCGAGCTTGGCCTCGTCCTTGATCTCCTGCAGCTTGATCCGCAGGATCGTGATCTTGTCGATCAGTTCGCCGTAGGAAACGGGGGTCTGGATGAGGCTCATGGCAATCTCCGGTCGGTCAGGCGCGGGAGGTTAGCAGCTTTGGCCGCTAGAGCGAGACCATACCGAAGGCGTCGAGCAGCAGCACGATATTGAGGGCCAGCACCACCAGGGCCGCCACCACGGCCGCGACGGTGACCGGCATCCGGTTCCGGAAGGGGCCCATCAGATCGCTCCGGCTGGTGAACCACACCAGCGCCACCATGGGAAACGGCAGCGCGATGCTCAGGGCCACCTGGCTCATCACCAGCGCATGCGTGGCGTCCACGCCCGCGATGACCACCGCGAAGCTGGGCAGCATCGTGATGGCGCGGCGGAGCCACAACGGAATGCGGAAGGCCACGAAGCCCTGCATGATCATCTGGCCGGCCATGGTGCCCACGACGGAACTGGAAAAGCCCGAGGCGATCAACGACACGAGGAAGATCGTGGCGGCCGCGCCCCCGAGCAGGGGCACCAGCGTCTGATAGGCGGTTTCGATCTTCGCCACGTCCGGGTGGCTGCCATGGAACGCGCCAGCCGCCATCACCACCATCGCCAGGTTGATCAGGCCCGCCACCGAAAGCGCCAGCACCACTTCGAGGTTGGACAGCCGAATGATCCGGCGGCGCTCGTCCGTGGTCTTCGGCCGCGCGCGCCGCTCGGTCAGTCCCGAGTGCAGGAACAGCGCGTGTGGCATCACCGTGGCACCGATGATGCCGACCGCGATGGCGATAGCGGCACTATCCGGCAAATTGGGCACGAAGATCTGCTGGCCGAGCGACTGCCAGCCGATGGGCGCAATGAAGAGTTCCGCGAGGTAAGACAGCCCCACCACACCCACAAGGGCACCGATGGCCAGTTCCAGTCGTCGATACCCCTTCCCTTCCAGCAGCAGGAGCGCATAGGTGACCACCGCCGTGATACCCATGCCGACGAGCAGCGGCAGATCGAACAGCAGCGCCAGGCCGATCGCACCGCCCAGGAACTCGGCGAGGTCGGTAGCCATGGCCGCCAGTTCGCTCACCACCCACATCACGTACACGAGGGGCCTGGGCAGCCGCTCGCGACACAGTTCCGCGAGATTCCGCCCGGTGACGATACCCAGTCGCGCCGAAAGGCTCTGGAAAAGCATGGCGACGAGGTTGGCCAGGACGACCACCCAAAGCAGCCCGTAGCCATAACGGGCACCCGCCTGGATGTTCGTGGCGAAGTTGCCCGGATCGATATAGGCCACCGAAACGACGACCGCCGGACCGGCGAACGGCAACAACGCGGCCAGGCCCTGCCGGCGCCCGTCGAGCACCTCGCGCATGACCGGTTCTTCGCGTGGCTCCGGTGACACTTTCTGGAGCATGCTCACTGTCCCGCGGCGACGTGGGGAGCGCCGCCCGCCACCAACATACTACAGCCGCCCCGCCGGCTCGGCCGGCGTTTCGTCGGGAACTTCGGCAGGCGCGGCCTCGATGCGCACGGCATGCTCGCTGGGCTGGATGGGTTTGCCGCGCGCGTCGGCCACGCCGCGGGTCAACTCCGCCCCCAGGAGTACGATGATGGACGAGTAATATGTCCAGGTGAGCAACACGATGAACGCGCCCGCCGGCCCGTAGGCGCCGCCGACGTTGGCGTACTGGATGTAGAGACTGATCGCATATTTACCCGCCAGGAACAGCACCGTCGTGAGGACTGCACCGATAAGGGCCTCGCTCCACGCGATGACCGCGTCGGGCAACACCTTGTACATCGCGCCAAAGGCCGTCATGAAGACCAACACCGAGATCGCGTACTCGGCCATCTTCCATACCGCCCCCTCCCCGCGGACCAGCGCCTGGATCAGTGCGCTGACGATAAAGGAGACGATCATCATGAAGGCGATGCCACCCAGCAGCGCAAACGCCCGCGCACGCGCGCGCAACCATGCACCGACCGCCTCGCCGGGCTTGGCCTTCACGCGCCACACACGATCCAGCGTCGCCTGCAACTGCGCGAACACGGCCGACGCGCCGAACAGCGTCACACCAATGCCGATGATGCCTGCCAGGTCACCCAGCTTCGGGTGCGACTTCGCGCTTTCGATCACGACATTCAGCGCTTCGGCTGCCCGCTCGCCCACGACACCTGCCAGGGCTTCCGAAAGCTCGCCCTGCCATGCCGGGTGCAGCATGGACACGAGCCACACCAGAAGCAGCAGCAGCGGAGCGAACGACAGCGCGGCATAAAACGACAAGGCCGCCGCGCGCGTCATCAGTTCGTCGTCGCTGAAGCCTTCCACGGCCGACACGATCGTCCGCTTGATGCCACCCAGTACTCCCATCGTTCCTTTCCGTCCGGCCGTCGTTGCATTACGTGACGCTGCTCAGCGGACGCCTTCGTCCCGCTTGCGCAGCTTCTCCATCTTCTCCTCGCCCTCCTTGATCTTCCTGTCCCGGTCCTTGTGCACAGGCTGGTCGCCCTCGGCGACATAGTTGTTGTTGCGGTCGCCCGACTGCGGGCGATGCTCGCGGGACGTGTCGTTCATTAGTGGCTCCCATGTGCAGGAAACGTGCACCGGCACCGCCGATACCCTGCCAGCGTCCATGGAACCGATTCGTCGTACCGTCGCTTCCGCGTTATGACGGCGCTCACAAAAACGGCAACGGGAAGCGCTCAAGTTTTGGCGGAACCTGCCGACTCTCAGGAGCACCCAAGGTAGGGACCCGGCCATGCCCATCCAGCACGCTCGCCACGTCAATCTTCGCGCCGTTCTCACGCAACTCCAGCGCGAAGGCCTCGCCGGCTACGAAGAGCAAGCCCAGCACCTCGGCGGCGTCACCGGGCAGCAGTTGGCCGCCATGGACCAGGGCGCCCCCATCGACGCATCGTTCGCCGCGCAGGTGGAATGGGCCCTGCATCGCCGGCGCGGATGGATGGACGAACTGCACGGCGACGATCCGCTCGAAGCCTAGAGGGCGTATTCCGTCCGCATACGGCATGTGCACGCCCGCTGCACACCGGCGATGGCCAAACCGTATCCTCGCCTGAACGCTTCCCGCGGCCTACGAGGCACATTTTCGGCATTTTCACCGGCCGCCCAGATGATGGAGCCTCAGAAGAGAGAAAGGGACATGCCATGGACGCATCGACGGAATGGGTCATCGCCTGGACGGATCTGATCCTTGATGCGTCAGCACTCCACGAGGCCGCGCGCAAGGACGACCTCGACGAGGTGCGCTTCCGTGCGTGCTCCATTGCCGTAAGGGCGAAGCGCTACGGCTTCGACGGGCTTTCGCAGAAGGCCATTGAACTGATAGCACGGGTGGATGCGAACGACGATGCCCCCGACTTGGCATGCATGAGGGCGGCGGAGAGCATCTTGCTCCTGGTCGATCAGATCACGAGGGACCGCAGGTTGCCGTAATCCAACCGTTCGGGTGCGCGGAGGTGTAAAAGTTTCTCGCAGACGCAAGGGATTTCGAAAGGCCTCATGGGAAACGCGAGAGAGTGGAACCTCAACTGGCAAATGCGCCTGGGCATTATCTGTTGCGCAGTCGCAAGCCTCTTTCTGACCAGACCTTGGAACGAGCCCGACATATCACACGTCATGAGCGCATCCGCAGCTCCCTTGGCATTTCTGATGCTGGCGGCTACACCTAGGCGCACACGCTTTTGGATAGCGATAGGTGCAGCAATCGTTGTACCGATCGTCGCGGGCATCATCGTCAATCTGACCCTGATGTCGCGGTGACTCTTCGCCACGTCAGGCACCGCAACGGCGCCACTCGCACGATGACCAGCGCGACGTCGCTATTTTCCGCCACGGCACCGCTCTGCCCGCTGCTTCGATATCAGTTGGGCGCCCAATAACCTTCATGCAACCACCACTGTCCGTCGCGATGTTCCCAATAGGCGTGGACATAGTGGCGACCGGCGACCACTCGCTCCCAATGCCCTGGAACACGTACATAGCCTCGTCCATCCCATCGCCAATACCCATGCGCCCACACCCAGCCTTCCCGCGGCGGCGGTTCCACCTCGACAATTTCTCTCGGAGGCTCTTGCGTGACATGGACCACGTAGGGGTGCGGCGGTCGCTCCACCACGACGACGCGTTCGGGGCGCGGCGGGACCGGCGCACAGCCGGCGGCGAGGAGCGTCAGGCAGACTAATGACGAGCGAAAATAGGCAGGCATCGACTTCTCCAGAGGACGAAGCTCATCTGACCGCGCCATCCTTTCGGCACGGTTTCCGCACGCCAGCTAGCCGCTGAACGATCATGGAGAGACATGACTGGAATCTGCCGCATCCGCACCGCCACCCCAGCCGATCAGTGGCGCGCTTCGAGCGATCCTCAGATCGTCATTTTTTCTTATAGTGGGCGGAAAAACGATTGCGCTGCGGTACGAGCGACCTGCAGCGGGCTATGTTCCTGCGATGGTCTTCTGCACCTTGCCGTCTTTATCGAGGAACTTGATCACAGGCGTACCATCGGCTGGCACCTGTATCTGGATGCGCTCCTTGCCCCCTCCGTCACGCATGGACAGCGTCGCGGTGCCATCGTCGTCGCGGCCCACCCAAATGCGTTGCTTGTTGTGTTCGTGCTCTTTGCTGTCCGTTACCGACAGACCGGCATAGTGATTGTCCTTGTCATCGACGCCAATGAGCTGAACCACCTGGTTGGCGTTATATCGGTCAAACGACAATGCACCGCCGGCATCCGCGACCTCACCCTTCGCATTGCGCTTTCCGCTAAAGATCAGACCGCCATTCTAGGAGCCCTCATCGTCGAAGCGGAAAAGTTGGCTCCAGCCAACTTAAAGAAGCGGGCGCCAACCCTCTGACACATTGGTGAACATGGGGAACAAGGGCTCAATTCGCACCGCTACCCCGAGCACAATTGCCCGCGCCTCTTCCCAAGCAGGCTGCGCCCCGATATATCATCCTCAAAAGGACATATCGGGGAGCCGGGGAAACATGTCATCACCATTGATGGATTTGGACGAACTAATACTTCGCTGCCGAAATGCACATGCAAAGTCTGTAATTCACGAAGCAGTTGCCAGCTATCGCGCGGGCGCCTTTCGTGCGTGCATTGTAGCTACCTGGATAGCCGTGTGCTTCGACTTCATTGACAAGCTCCACGAACTATCGCTGGCGGGCGACAAGGAAGCAGAAAAGCATGTGGTAACTCTCGAACGAATTCGAGCGCACGGCGACGTTAGCGAAGCATTGCGATTCGAGAAAGACCTCCTATCGGTCGCTCGCGACAAATTCGAATGGCTATCGCCTCTTGAGTTTATCGATCTAGACCGGCTTCGAGAAGATAGGAATCGATGCGCGCACCCATCGCTGATTGGCGAGGGCCAAGCATACAAACCCTCGGCGGAGCTCGCCAGGCTGCATATCGGAACCGCCGTAAACAGTGTGTTGCAGCACCCTCCAGCACAGGGAACTTACGCCCTCGAGCGCTTAATCAAGGAAGTTACGTCGGAGTATTTTCCCACATCCACAAACGCCGCAAAAGCATCCCTTCAAGCGGGACCGTTGAGGCGAGCACGTGATTCACTAGTTCGGAACTTCATCGTAGTTCTTCTCAAGAAATACTTATTCGATAAGGCTGCCGCAGAGGACATCAAGTATCGTCCGCGCCTGGTAGCGGCATTAACGGCCACACTCACATTTCATCCAGCACATTACCGACGAGCTCTAGAGGAAAAACTCTCCGATCTGTCGCGCCAAATTGAGGATAGCGATCTCCTGTCACTCGTGAGGCTAATTAAGGTGCTGCCCGACGCGTGGACTTGCCTTCAGGGCGACGTCACACTTAAACTCGAAAACTACGTTAGGGACCTACCGGCGGACAAACTAGACTACATGGATGAAGTCCTCGAGATCAAAGAACTCCGAGCAAGTGCCGAGAGCCGCATTCAAAAAATATCGCTTCAAGAGTTCACTCAGAACTTTTTCTTTACGCTTGTTGAGCCGATGCGGGAACGCTTAGTTACGATCTACCTAAAGTCTCATTCTTTCGATTACGCAAACAGGGCAGCCAAGCAAATTGTCATGTATGCCGATGACTTTTCATCGGCACAGGTTGAGCGGCTTATAAGCGGCGTTTCCGCCAATCCGGAGATCACTGGCAGTTTCGAGTTGGGATCTGTAGTTGCGTCGCTGCGCCAACAAAAGTCCATGAAGACGGAAGAATTCGAAGAGCTCTTAAGCAAACATGGGCTTGAAAAATACATGCTTGACGAATTCAGGCTCTGAGCCGCGCGACTTGTCCGGTCGAAGCCCACCGACGCACATAGGCGCCTATGTTTCGGTCCCAGTTGCTTTGGGTGCAGGCATATGAAGTACCTCACCCAGAAAAAGGTATGTATTTAAGAAAAGCGCTCTTGCCTCGTCGACGGACACGTCACTATGTACGCCACCCGAGACCCGGTTGTACAGGTTAGTTAAATTCTGTCGAATTTTTTTCCGCCTCGATGCGCTTGTCACCCTTTCTGCGACAAAGACATTCAAGCGGTTCTGGTGTTTGTTCGCTTCAAGCCTGAGTTCATTGCCTTCAATTTCGTGAGTCCCATCCCTTGCCGGGAAGACTGAATCTGCAAATGATTCGATTATTCGACGACAAGTAGTAAGCGCTTGACTTATGGATTCAGCGTCGCCATCGGCCAAACGCTCCATGACACTGGGGATCTTTTGGAGCACGTCACCACAATACTCAGCGATTAAGCTATCGACATCCGACTTGTATCGTTCGAAGATCGACTCAGCCAAGCTTTCGAATTGCTTTTCATAGTAAACCGAGGTCACAAACGTGTGCAGTCTAGCCAGGACTCGGCTTCGCACTCCGGATATTTGAGTTAAGGTCCTGGAACAGGTAGCCATAGCTGTCCGAACCGAACTTATTGCACCGATCGAGTCGGTATCGGGTATCCTCAACAACGAAAGCTTTGTTTTTTCTGCATCAATGGCAGCTTCCTGTTGTGCGAGCGGCCCCCACCAACCCTTGTTGGCCTCTCGATCAACCCAACGACCGGTAAGCCCCATGTATTTCAAAGATGTCTTGTCAGACGAGTTGTAACCCGTCATTTCGAATGAGATCCATTGTTGGATTTCCTCCGAGGCAACCCAACGTGCGAGACGCGAACATTTGAGCAGAAGATGTTCCGCATCAAGCCTCCCCAACTCAAGGTCGTCTAAGAGCTCCCGAGCCAGTGCGAGGATGTGCTCGGATCGGCTGCTATTTTTCATTCTCATTCCTTGATCTTGACGATTTAACTGTCCACTAGACGCGTACATCTAAGCGCCATCATTTAACAGTCGAGGCGATGCCTAACTCACGATACGCTGTGAACCGAGATTCAGTCCAGCAACAATGGCCGCATATTCTCATCCACATAAAATCGTTCGAGGCGACGGATAGCCGGCAACAAGGTAAAAAAAAGGACCGCGCTTTTTAAGCGCGGTCCATCGACTTCAGTGGCGGAGAGGGTGGGATTCGAACCCACGGTACGCTTACACGTACGCCTGATTTCGAGTCAGGTACATTCGACCACTCTGCCACCTCTCCGGGAACGGTCGACGGCAGGGTTTTAGCCCGGCCGGGCCCGCAATCATAGTGGGTCTTCCCTGCCGTGACAACAGGGTTTCGATGCGGCATCCTGCCGGGGCAGCCGGCGCCGGTGGCGCCCTTCCCCATGCACTTCCAAGGCGCACATGATCGAGTTCGGACACGGCACGCATACAGGGCTTCGCCGCACGCGTAACGAAGACACCTACTACGCCGACGCCGGGCTGGGCCTGTTCCTGGTGGTGGACGGCATGGGCGGGCATCGGCACGGCGAGGTGGCCTCCGCCACCGCGCGCGACGGCGTGGTGGCCCAGGTCGCCGCCGGGCAATCGCTGGTGGACGCCATCCAGCGGGTGAACGAGGCACTGATCGCGCGCTCCAGCGGCCTTTCGGAATCCCGGCCGATGGGCACCACCATCGCCGCGGTGCGGGTTTCGGGGCGCCAGTACGAAGCCGCCTGGGTCGGCGACAGCCGCATCTATCGCTGGGACGGCGAACTGCAGCGGCTGTCCCACGACCATTCGATCGTGGAGGCGCTGGTCGAGGCCGGCGAACTCACCGAGCAGCAGGCGCGCATCCATCCGCAACGCAGCGTGCTGACTCAAGCGCTCGGCATCACCTCGCCGGACCAGTTGCACATCGGACTGGCCCGCGGGGAACTGACCGCCGGCGCGCGGCTGCTGCTCTGCACCGACGGGCTTACAGACGAAGTGGACGACCGGCGCATCGGCGAGATCGTCGCGCGCACCGACATTGCCGCACAGGAATGCGTGGATCATCTGTTGCTGGAAGCGCTCGGGGGACAGGGACGCGACAACATCACGGCTATCCTTTTGCGCGTTGCCGGGTGAACACCCGGCACGGCTGGATCAGTGAACCGTTTCCGATTCCAGCCGCCGCCAGATGCTCTGGCCGCCGGCGGCCTTGTCGATGGCATCCAGGCGTTGCGCATGCAAGGCCAGCTCTTCGTCGGTGGCGCGCAGCACGATCGGGCGCCGGGTAATGACGATGTCGCCGAGGATGTTCGCGCCGCGGTCGTCGGCTGAAGCGTCGAAGGCGAAGTCCAGCGCCACCTGGCCCGACGTCATCGCGATATAGACGTCCGCCAGCAGCTGGGCATCGAGCAGGCCGCCGTGCAGGTCGCGGTGGGTGTTGTCCACGCCCAGGCGTTTGCACAGCGCATCGAGGCTGTTGCGCTGGCCGGGATACATGGCGCGCGCCATCAACAGTGTGTCGAGCACGGTGGCGTAATCGGTCACCTGGCCGTAGTGCGCGCCCGCCAGTTTCAGTTCGGCGTTGATGAAGCCCACGTCGAACGCGGCGTTGTGGATGATCAGCTCCGCGCCGCGAATGAAGTCGAGGAACTCGTCCACCTTGTCGCGGAAGAACGGCTTGTCGAGCAGGAACTCGTCCTGGATGCCGGTGACTTCCCGCGCCCCTTCGTCGATGGCGCGCTCGGGGTTGAGATAGGTGTGGAACGTGCGTCCGGTCGGGCGGCGGCCGATCATCTCGACCGCACCGATTTCGATGAGGCGATGACCGAGGTGTGCTTCGAGGCCCGTGGTTTCCGTATCGAGCACGATCTGCCTCATGCCACCTTTCCTTTCGCCTTGTAGATGAGCGCCTGGTCGCGCGCGGCGACGTCGACGCGCTCGTTCTCCACGTGACCGTTGTGCCCCTTCACCCACTCCCAGGTGACGGTGTGCGCGGCGGCGGCCTCGTCGAGGCGGATCCAGAGGTCCTGGTTTTTCACGGGCTTCTTGTCGGCCGTCTTCCAGCCGTTGCGGCGCCATTTCGGCACCCATTCCTGCACGCCCTGCATCACGTATTTCGAGTCTGTCATGAGGTGCACGTTGCAACGGCGGGTAAGCGCTTCCAGCGCGGAGATGGCCGCCATCATCTCCATGCGGTTGTTCGTGGTCTCGGCTTCGCCGCCGGAAAGCATCTTCTCGATGCCCTTCGCACGGAGCAGCGCGGCCCATCCACCCGGCCCGGGGTTGCCGAGGCACGCGCCATCGGTGAACGCTTCAACGGTATCTGTCATGGATTGCTTCAGGTGATCGATTCGCGGGCATTGCGGCGCGCTCCGGAAGCCAGCGTCCCGGACATGGGCGCGGGCACGGCGGCGACACGGGGCCGCAAGGGTACCGCCGCGGGACGTTTTTTGCGCGCCACCAGCAGATACCCGCCACCCACCAGCGATTCGCCGACGGCGGCGCCGCCTGCGCGCGGCCATGCGCTGCCCACCCGGCGCGGCATCGACAGTTCGAATTCGTCGCGCACGAGGCGCTGGCTCCACCACCATGGCCAGGTGAGGCGCGGCCGGACGCCGCGGCTCTGCTTCGCCACCCAGGGCGACCAGAGCCCCACGGGATGGATGCCGGTGATGGCCAGCATGCCGCCGGGAGCCAGCACCCGTATGGCTTCGTCCAGCAGGTTGTCCTGGCGCGCCGTGGTTTCGAGGGCATGGCGCAGCAGCACCACGCCGAAGGCCTCGTCGGCGAACGGGAGGGCTTCCAGGCCGCTCGCCCGGACATCGCCACCCAGGGCCGCCCCGGACACCCGGAGCGTGGCCCAATGGCCGAGCAGCGGGATGGCGGGCGGATCGCCCTGTGCGGCGGCGGTGAGGTGCAGGCCGTGCTCGCCCGTACAGCGGGCCAGCAGGGGCGACAGGGCGCGCGCCTCGTCGGCCAGCAGCTTGCCGACCTGGGGCGTGGCGTAAATGTCCGGGGAGAACGGGGCCATGGGCCTGCAGTCTAACGGGTTGGAGGGCCCGGAAGCGGTTAATGAGATTCTAACGAGCGAGATATACCCGGCTGATATAGTCCGGCCGCCCCGCCCGGTTTGCATTCTCCCGGCGGCCATTTCCTGGGTGTTCGCGCCCTATCGACGTCACGGAGTCACCCCGATGCATTGGGTCCCCGTCGCGGCCTTGAGCGACAACTACATCTGGCTGGTCGCCGATGACGAAGGCAACGCCTTCGTCGTGGATCCCGGTGAAGCCGCCCCCGTCGAAGCCGCGCTGGCCCAGCGCGGCTGGCGGCTGACGGCCATCCTGCTGACGCACCACCACAACGACCACATCGGCGGCGTGTTCGATCTCGTGCGCGAGCACGACGTCGAGGTGATCGCGCCACTCGACCCGCGCATCCCCTACAAGACCCAGATCGTCGACGACGGCGACACGGTGACGCTGGACGCGCCGAAGGCCTCCTTCGAGGTCATCGGCGTGCCGGGCCACACCCGGACGCATATCGCCTACGCCGGCGAAGGCTTCCTGTTCTGCGGCGACACGCTCTTCAGCGCCGGTTGCGGCCGTCTGTTCGAGGGCACGCCGGAGCAGATGCTCGCCTCGCTCGACCGCTTCGCCGATCTGCCGGCCGACACCCTGGTGTGCTGCGCGCACGAATACACCGCGGCTAACATCCGGTTCGCGCTGAGCGTGGATCCGGACAACCCGGACCTGCGCCGCCGCTCGGACGAGGTGACGCGTCTTCGCGCGGAGGGCCAGCCGAGCGTGCCCACGCGCCTGGCCGAGGAATACGCAAGCAACCCCTTCCTGCGCGTGGACAGCGATGCCGTTGCCCGCTGGGTCGGGGCCCAGGGCCATCACCACGCCTCACGAGTGGAGCGCTTCGCCGCGTTGCGGCAAGCCAAGGACACGTTTACCGCATGAACGCACTTCACCGACGTCTGCTGCCTACCCTGATCCCCCTGTTCCTCACCGCTTGCGCGGGCGGCGTACCGAAGCCGGTACCGCAACAGCCCGCGCCGACCGTCGCGCCCGTGCCCCCGGTGGAAGACGTGGCCGTGGCGCCGGAGCTGCTGCGTCCGGCACAGCCGGCCGACTTCTGGTCGGGCATGCGCGACAGTTTCGCCCTTCCCGGTTGCGAAGCCGATCCGCAGGTGCTGGCCTGGGCGCGCACGTACACGAAGCAACCCAATCGCTTCGAGCAGAACGTGAATGAGGTGCTTCCGCTGATCGTGTATGCGCACAAGGCCGCCGTGAAACACGGGGTGGCCGGCGAGTTCGCGCTGCTGCCCTGGGTGGAAAGCCAATATCGCCACGTGCCGGGCAACAGGAACCGGCCGGCGGGCATGTGGCAGATCATGCCGCAGACAGCCCGCACGCTCGGGCTGCGCGTGGAAAAAAACTACGACGAACGGCTGGACATCACGAAGTCCACCGAGTCGGTCATGAACATGATGCGCCGCTACTACGACGACCTGGGCGACTGGCGCCTCGTCGACGTCGCGTACAACGCGGGCGAGTTCGGGCTGAAGAAGAAGCTGGACAAGCACGGCGGCCCGACGAGCGACGAAGGTCTGCCCGACGTACCGATGAAAGCCGCCACCAAGGAACACCTGGTGAAGCTCATGGCCATCGCGTGCATCGTGCGCGATCCCGCGCGCTTCAACGTGTCGCTGCCGAAACGCGACGCCGATAACGCGTTGCAGGTGGTGCAGGTCTCCAGCCCGCAGTCGCTCGCGCAGGCGGCGAAGCAGTCCGGCCTGTCGATGGATGACCTGCGCGACTTCAATCCGGCCTACCGCACGAACAAGGGCACGGTCAGCTCCAGCCTGCTCCTGCCGAAGTCGGCGGCGGACCAGTACAAACTCGGCCCGGTGGCATCGGCCGACACTCCGGACACCGTTGCCGAGGCGGCGGACGAAGCGGTCGCCTCGCTGCCGGCCGCCACGGCGGCGAGCGGCAAGGCCAAGAGCAAGAACAACTCCGTCGCCAGGACGAAGAAGCCCACGAAGAAAGCCGCAGGGCGCGACGAGCCGCAGATCGTGTTCCACAAGGTCAACAACGGCGAGTCGCTCTGGTCGATCGCGCGTCGTCACCAGGTCAGCGTGGAACAGCTGATGAAGTGGAACGACCTGCAAACCCAGGCGGTGAAGCCAGGCCAAGTGCTGAAACTCTCGGCCTCGCGCTGATCGTCCAGCGACCGTGCCGCACGTTCGTGCGGCACGGCACCGTCAGTCTGTCGCTTAAAGCTGCACCACGTCCCACTGCACGTCCGGATTCACGTCGGCGTCGTAATCGACACCCTTCGCCTCGAACCCGAACAGCTTGATGAAGTCGTGCTTGTAGCCGGCGTAGTCGGTCACCTGCCAGAGGTTCTCCGTGGTGACGGTGGGCCATAGGGCCTTGCACTCGCCCTGCACGTCGTCGCGCAGCTCCCAGTCGTCCAGGCGCACGCGTCCTTCCGCGTCGGTTTCCGGCGCCTTGCCGTCGGCACGGTAGAGGCGGTCGTGGAAAAGCCGGTTGATCTGCTCGATGGTGCCTTCGTGGATGCCCTTCGCCTTCATGATCTTGAACACCATGGAGACGTAAAGGGGAATGACGGGAATCGCGGAACTGGCCTGGGTGACCACCGACTTCATCACGCCCACGTAGGAACGCAGGCCCTTCGCAGCGTGGCGCTCGCGAAGTTCCTTCGCGGTGCGGTCGAGGTGCTGCTTGGCCTGTCCCAGCGTGCCGTGCCAGTAGATGGGCCAGGTGATCTCGGTGCCGACGTAGCTGTAGGCGATGGTGGTGGCGTTTTCCGCCAGCACGCCCGCTTCGCTCAGCGCATCGATCCACAGCGCCCAGTCTTCGCCACCCATGACGGTGACGGTGTCCTTGATCTCCTGCTCCGTCGCCGGTTCCACGGATGCCTGCACCACGGCGTCCTTGTTCGTGTCGACCGACGACGCGGTGAACGTCTCGCCGATGGTCTTCAAGGCGGATCGAACGACTTCGCCGGTCTTCGGCAGCTTGCGCACGGGCGAGGCCAGCGAATAGACCACCAGGTCCACCTTGCCGCCCATCTCGTTGCGGATGATGTCGATGGCACGGGCGCGGGTCTCGTCGGCGAAAGCGTCGCCGTTGATGGAGCGGCTGAAGAGGCCCGCTTCGCGTGCCAGCCGGTCGAACGCGGCCGAGTTGTACCAGCCGGCCGTGCCTGTCTTCGCTTCGCTCGACGGCTTCTCGAAGAACACGCCGAGAGTGGCCGCACCGTGGCCGAAGGCGGCCGTGATGCGCGAGGCCAGGCCGTAGCCGGTGGACGCGCCGATGACCAGCACGTTTTTCGGGCCATCGGCGAAGGCACCGCTGGCCTTGGTAATGGCGATCTGTTCTTCGACGTTCTTCGCGCAGCCCACCGGATGAGCGGTGGTGCAGATGAAGCCACGGACCTTGGGCTGAATGATCACGGGGTGTCCCTTTGACGCAGTGAGACGCGCATTGTAATCGGCCCGGCCGTCCATGCGCTTCCGCATGGATACAGGCAACAAAAACCCCTCCGGAGAGGGGTCGTTGCGTCGCCAACCGCCCGCAGGCGGGAACGGCGGTTACATGCGGTCCTGGGCGATCTTGATCTCGCCCTTGGCCTTCAGTGCCTCGATGTATTCCATCGTGGCGGCCTGGGCCATGGCGTCCATCATCTGGCCGCGCAGAGCGTCGCGCTGTGCCTTCTCCACCTTCGACGGATCGCCGTCGACCACCTTGTCGACGGCCACGAGGGCGTAGGCGCCGTTGTCGGTCTTCACCGTGGTCCAGCTCGGCTTGCCGTCGACCGGATGCGGGAGCGTGAAGGCCTGGCGCAGGATCGCCGGCGGCACATCGGTGAGGCTGCCGAGCTTGTTGCGATCCACGCCGGCGAGCGTGCGCACCGGCGCCTTCGCGAGGGCCGCCACGTCCCCGCCCTTGGCGAGGTCGGCGGCAATCTTGTCGGCGTTCTGCTTCGCCAGCGTGTCGACGCGCTCGTCGAGGATGCGCTGGCGAATGGCGTCGGTGACGTCGGCAAGTGCCTTCGGCGCCGCCGGGTTGTGCTTGGCGAGGTGCATGACCACGGCGTCGCCCTTGCCGATCTGCACCAGGGACGAGTTGTTGCCCTGGTTCAGCACGTCGTCGGCGAACGCGGCCTGGGCGAACTTCGGATCGGCGGGAATGCCTTCGCCGCCATCGCGGCCGAAGAGCGGCGAGGTCTTGATGTCGAGGCCGAGTTCCTTCGCCGCCGGTTCCAGCGAGCCGGGGTTGCGCTCCGACAGATCGGCCAGCTGGCCCGCACGCTCGTTGTACAGGCGCTCGCCTTCACTCTTCGCCCAATCCTCGGCGAGTTGACCGCGCACCTCGGCGAATGGCTTCGCGTCGCCTTCGCGCGCGTCGCGCAGCCAGATGATGTGGTAGCCCTCTTCCGGCGACAGCACGGGCTCCTTGGTGATCTCGCCCTTCTTCATGCCGAAGAGCGCGGTGTCGAAGGCGGCGTTGGCGACGCCCTTCTCCAGCCAGCCGAGGTCGCCGCCCGTACGCTTGGAACCCAGGTCGTCGGAGTTCTCGGCCGCGAGCTTGGCGAAGTTCTCCGGCGTGGCTTCCGCGGCGATCTTCTTCGCTTTCTCGAGCGCGGCCTTCTGCTGCTCGGGCGTGGCGTTCTTGGGCACATTCACGAGGATGTGCGACGCCTCGCGCTGTTCCGGCTGGGCGTAACGCTGCTTGAACTTGTCGTAATACGCGTGAAGCTGCTCGTCGGTGGGCTCGCCCACCTTGAGGTCGGCCTGCTTCACTTCGAGGTACTGCACCGACACCTGTTCCGGCGTGGTGTAGTCGGCGATGTGCGACTTGTAGAACGCCTCGATGTCGGCAGCCGGCACATTCGCGTCGGTGAGCGAGGGGCGCGGCAGTTCGACGAAGCGCAGATCGCGCTGCTGCAGGCGCAGGCGGAAGAAGCCATCGACGTCGGCGTCGCTCACGAGCGTGGTGCTCGAAATGGCCTGCGGAATGAGCTGCGTGGCCAGCGAGCTGCGCACGCGCGCTTCGTACATGCCCGGGCTCATGCCCTGCATGGCGAGCACGGCGCGATACGTTTCGGGGCTGAACTGCCCGTTGACCTGGAAGCCCGGATCGCTGCCGATCGCCGCGCGAACGCTGACGTCCGACACCGTGAGGCCGAGGTCGGTGTTGGCCTGTTGCAGCAGCGCCTGGCTGATCATGCCGTCGAGCACGCGCTGCTTGAGTTCCGGCTTCTCGAGATCGGCGGCCGTGAACGGCGAGTTCGGATCCTGCGCGGCCTGCTGACGCAGTTCGTTGAGGCGTTGCTGCCAGTCCTGCTGCGAGATCTCGTGCTCGCCGACTTTCGCGACGTACGTGTCCACGTGTGACACGAAGTACGACTCGATGCCGAAGAACGCGACGGCGAAAACCGAGACGCCGAGGACGATGGCGGCGGGCCAGCCATGGATCTTGTTACGCAGGGCTTGCAGCATGATGCGACTCGCGAAGTTGCGCCGGCAAACCCTTGCCGGCGGTAGATAAAACAAAGGCGCCACGCGGGCGCCTTTGCGGACCAATGGCGGAGTGGACGGGACTCGAACCCGCGACCTCCGGCGTGACAGGCCAGCATTCTAACCGACTGAACTACCACTCCACTTCCGTCTGGTGGGTGCTGAGGGGATCGAACCCCCGACCAGCGCCGTGTAAAGGCGACGCTCTACCGCTGAGCTAAGCACCCTCGACGGTAAGACCGTTTAGTTTACGTGATCCTTGAGCGCCTTGCCAGCCGTGAAGGCCGGGACCTTCGAGGCCGGAATCTTGATCTCTTCGTTCGTGCGCGGGTTGCGGCCGGTACGCGCGGCACGGCTGCGCACCTTGAAGGTGCCGAAGCCCACGACGGCGACATCGTCACCCTTCTTCAGGGCGTCCTTGACGGCTTCGATGAGGCCCTGCAGCGCGCGGCCGGCATCGGCCTTCGACAATTCGGCCTTTTCGGCGATGGCGTCGATAAGCTCGGATTTATTCATTACGTAACTCCCTTCAAAGGTAATTCGAATCGCCGGACGGCGATCCTTCACGAGAAGACGTCAGGCTGCGATTGCTGCCTTTCGGCAACGAAAACGGCAACCCCGCGATCCAGGGCGCCCTTGCGGCGCGGCGATGGCGGTGTGGCCTTTATACCAGCGCCCCCCCACCATCGCAATACAAGCAATACCAAGGCTTTCAGCGCATGTGCATCGTCCGGGGAGGGTTGCGCGCGAGGCAAAAAACGATTATCGCGAAGCGTCGATGACAGGACGACGAAAACGAAAAGGGCGCACCTGAGTGCGCCCTCGTTCGCGTCATGGAACGATGGAAGGGATCAATGCGTGAGCGACGGCGACGACTTTCCCTTGCCCCGCTTGCCCTGCGCACGCGGCACTTCCACCGCGTTGCCGTTCTCGTCCGTCTTCTTGAGGCCCAGGGGCCGTTCGAGGGCGAGGTCGAGCACTTCGTCGATCCACTTCACCGGATGGATGTCGAGCGAACCGGTGATGTTCTCCGGGATGTCCACCAGATCCTTCTCGTTTTCATCGGGGATGATCACCGTGGTGATGCCACCGCGATGCGCCGCGAGCAGTTTCTCCTTCAGGCCGCCGATCGGCAGGACGCGACCACGCAAGGTGATCTCGCCCGTCATGGCGACCTCGGAGCGCACCGGTACCTTGGTGAGCGCCGAGACGAGCGCCGTGCACATCGCGATACCCGCGCTGGGACCGTCCTTGGGCGTGGCACCCTCGGGCACATGGATGTGGATGTCGAGCTTCTCGTGGAAGTCGGGCTCGATGCCGAGCGCCGCCGCCCTCGCCCGGACGACGCTGAGCGCCGCCTGGATCGACTCCTTCATGACGTCGCCCAGCTGGCCCGTGTGCACCAGCCGACCCTTGCCGGGAACCACCGAGGCCTCGATGCTGAGAAGATCGCCACCCACCTGCGTCCAGGCGAGGCCCGTGACCAGGCCCACCTCGTTCTGCTGCTCCGCCCGACCGAAGTCGAAACGGCGCACACCGAGATAGTGGTCGAGGTTCTCGCCGTCCACGCGCACGCGCCCCGGGGCCGCGACCTTGCCCTTGGCCGCCTTCGCTGCCTTGGCGGGTTTGGCCTTCGCCTTTTCGGGCACCGTGCCGAGCGCCAGCTCCTTCACCACCTTGCGGCAGATCTTCGAGATCTCGCGTTCGAGGTTGCGCACGCCGGATTCGCGCGTGTAGTAGCGCACGATGTCGCGCAGGGCATCCTCGCCCACATCCAGTTCCTCCGCCTTCAGGCCGTTCGCCTTCAGCTGCTTCGGCAGGAGGTACTTCTGCGCGATGTTGAGCTTCTCGTCTTCGGTGTAGCCCGGGATGCGGATCACTTCCATGCGGTCGAGCAGCGGGCCGGGAATGTTCAGCGAGTTCGCGGTGGCGATCCACATCACCTCGGACAGATCGAGATCGACCTCGAGGTAGTGGTCGTTGAACGCGTTGTTCTGCTCCGGATCGAGCACCTCGAGCAACGCCGACGACGGATCGCCGCGGAAGTCCATCGACATCTTGTCGATTTCGTCGAGGACGAACAGCGGATTCTTCGTGCCGACCTTGTTGAGGTTCTGCACGATGCGGCCCGGCATCGAGCCGATGTAGGTACGGCGATGGCCACGGATTTCGGCTTCGTCGCGCACGCCGCCGAGGCTCATGCGCACGAACTTGCGGTTCGTCGCCTTGGCGATCGACTGGCCGAGCGAGGTCTTGCCCACGCCGGGCGGCCCGACGAGGCAAAGGATGGGGCCCTTCATCGTGTTCACGCGCTGCTGCACGGCGAGGTATTCGAGGATGCGCTCCTTCACCTTCTCCAGACCGAAGTGGTCGGCGTCGAGGGTTTCCTGCGCCAGCGCGAGGTCCTTGCGCACCTTGCTGCGCTTCTTCCACGGCACGCCCACCACCCAGTCGAGGTAGTTGCGCACGACGGTGGCTTCCGCGGACATCGGCGACATCTGCTTCAGCTTGTTGAATTCCTGGCGCGCCTTCGCGAGCACGGCGGGCGGCATGCCGGCGCCGTCGATCTTCTTCTGCAGTTCCTCGATCTCGTTCGCGCCCTCCTCGCCCTCACCCAGTTCCTTCTGGATGGCCTTCATCTGCTCGTTGAGGTAGTACTCGCGCTGGCTCTTCTCCATCTGCGACTTCACGCGGCCGCGGATGCGCTTCTCGACCTGCTGCAGGTCCATCTCGCCGTCGACGAGGCCGATGAGGAGTTCGAGGCGCTGGCCCACGTCGGCCGTTTCCAGCACGCGCTGCTTGTCGGCCATGCGCACGGACAGGTGCGCGGCAATGGAGTCGGCCAGCCGCGACGGGTCGTCGATGCCCGAGAGGGTCGCAAGAATTTCCGGGGGAAGCTTGCGGCTTTGCTTCACCAGCTGCTCGAACAGCGACACCAGCGAGCGCGACACGACGTCCAGCTCGCGTTCGTTGTTGCTGTATACGGGCTCGATGATGCGGGCGCGCCCGCTCATCATGCCGGCGTCGTCTTCGAACGCATCGATCTGCACGCGCGACTGGCCCTCGACGAGCACCTTCACGGTGCCGTCGGGGAGCTTCAGCAGCTGCAGCACGCCCGCCAGGGTGCCTACGGAATGGAGGTCGCCGACGGCCGGATCGTCGATGTCCGGACTCTTCTGCGCGACGAGCAGGATCTGCCGCTCGCCTTCCATCGCCCGCTCGAGCGCGCGCATGGATTTGTCGCGCCCGACAAAAAGCGGGATGACCATGTGCGGGTAAACGACGACGTCGCGCAAGGGCAGGACCGGCAGGAGGTCGAGCTCGGCTCCACTCGTGGTTTGTCTGCGAATCTTCGCCATGTGCTTGGGGTTTCCCTCAGGTGTGTGGGGCGCAGCTCGACACTGCGCCGGAGCCGCCATACACGTCAAGTGGTGGTGCGCGAACGATCCATCAAGACCGCGTCACGCAAAGAAAAACGGCCCCGGCGTCATGGGACGCCGGGGCCGCGGTTAGTGCCGCGAACTTACGATCAGGCCGCGTCGCCGCCCTCGCCCGCGATCCGCTGCTGCTGCAGGTTGCCGCGATAGATGAGGTAGGGCTCCGCCTGGCCGTCGATGACCGCGTCGTCCACCACCACCTTGCTGACGTGCTCCAGCGACGGCAGTTCGAACATGGTGTCCAGCAGAACCTGCTCGAGAATGGTGCGCAATCCGCGTGCGCCGGTCTTGCGCTTGAGCGCGCGACGGGCGATGGCGGACAGGGCCTCGGGCCGGAACTCCAGCTCGGCGCCTTCCATGTCGAACAGCTTGCGGAACTGCTTCGTGACCGCGTTCTTCGGCTCGGTGAGGATCTGCACCAGGGCAGCCTCGTCGAGTTCGTCGAGCGTGGCCACGACCGGCAGGCGGCCGACGAACTCCGGAATGAGGCCGAACCGGACGAGATCCGCCGGCTCCACTTCGGACAGCATCTTGCCGACGTTCTCGGTGCGCTCCTTGGAGCGGACCTCGGCGCCGAAGCCGATGCCGGTGGTCTCGGAGCGCTGCTGGATCACCTTCTCCAACCCGGCGAACGCACCGCCGCAGATGAAGAGGATGTTCCGCGTGTCGACCTGCAGGAATTCCTGCTGCGGATGCTTGCGGCCACCCTGCGGCGGCACCGAGGCCAGCGTGCCCTCGATCAGCTTCAGCAGGGCCTGCTGCACGCCTTCGCCGGAGACGTCGCGGGTGATCGACGGGTTCTCGCTCTTGCGCGAGATCTTGTCGATTTCATCGATGTAGACGATGCCGCTCTGCGCCTTTTCGACGTCGTAGTCGCACTTCTGCAGGAGCTTCTGGATGATGTTCTCGACGTCCTCGCCCACGTAACCCGCTTCGGTGAGCGTGGTGGCGTCGGCGATCGTGAACGGCACGTTGAGCAGGCGCGCCAGCGTTTCGGCCAGCAGCGTCTTGCCCGAACCGGTCGGACCGATCAGGAGGATGTTCGACTTGCCGAGTTCGACTTCGTCGTTCTTCTGGCGCGATTCCATGCGCTTGTAGTGGTTGTACACGGCAACCGAGAGCGCCTTCTTGGCGCGCGTCTGACCGACCACGTACTGGTCGAGTGCTTCCATGATCTCGCGCGGCTTCGGAAGATGGGTACGGCCGGAGGCCGCCTTCTCTTCCAGTTCCTCGCGGATGATGTCGTTGCACAGCTCGACGCATTCGTCGCAGATGAACACGCTGGGGCCAGCGATCAGCTTGCGAACCTCGTGCTGGCTCTTGCCGCAGAAAGAGCAGTAAAGAATCTTGCCGCCGTCATTGGAACGGCTCTGCCGCTCGTCGCTCATGCTTTGGGCCCTACTGAGAATCCAGGTGCGCTTTGAGAATAGCACAGCGCTCCGCCCCCGGAAGGAGGGGCGAAGTGCCGGTTTTCACAAGCGAAAAGTTCAATCAAGCTGAACGGACGGTGTCGACCGTACGCTTGTCGAGCACCGAGTCGATCAGCCCATAAGCCTGGGCTTCCGCCCCGCTCATGAAGCGGTCGCGCTCGGTATCGCGGGCGATTTCTTCCACCGTCTTGCCGCTGTGGTGGGCAAGGATCGCGTTCAGGCGCTCGCGCATCGTCAGAATCTCACGGGCGTGGATCTCGATGTCGGTCGCCTGGCCGGAGATGCCGCCGGCCCACGGCTGGTGGATCATGATGCGCGAATGTGGCAGCGAGTAACGCTTGCCGGCCGCACCGGCCGCCAGCAACAGGGCGCCCATGGAGGCGGCCTGGCCGATGCACATGGTGCTGACATCCGGCTTCACGAACTGCATCGTGTCGTAGATCGCCATGCCCGCGGTGACGGAGCCGCCGGGGCTGTTGATGTACAGGCTGATGTCCTTGTCCGGGTTTTCCGACTCGAGGAACAGCAGCTGGGCCACGATGACGTTGGCCATGTAGTCGTCGACGGGACCGACCGCGAAGATCACGCGCTCCTTGAGGAGGCGTGAGTAGATGTCGTACGAACGCTCGCCGCGCGAGGTCTGCTCGACGACGATGGGCACCAGGTTGAGGTTCTGGATCGGAGCCATGGACATGCGGTCTCTCCTTCGTGTGGGGCCCGGTAAGTGCTTCGATCAGCGCCCTCAGGCGCCGATCGGCCGCATCACCTCGTCGAAGCTCAGTTCCTGGTCGGTGGTCTTGGCGTTGTCCGCCACCCACTCGGCCACCTGATCTTCCATGACGCGGTTCTGCAGTCCCGACATCAGTTGGGGGTCGCCGTTGTACAGTTCAATGACCTTCTCCGGCTCCTCGTAGGTGGAGGCGATGGCGGCCAGCATGTCGCTCAGACGCTTGCGGTCGAGGCGCAGTTCGTTCTTGCGAGCGATCTCGCCCATGAGGAGAGCGGCGATGACGCGCTTGCGGGCGAATGGCAGGGCCTCGGCGATCATTTCCGGGCTCGGTTCCTGGCCGCGCGGCAGGTTGCCGGCGGCGAGGCTGCGGGCCTCGGCGTTGGCCATCAGCTCCGGCACGTCGAGATCCGGGTGGGCCCCGGCCAGCTTCTCGGCCACTTCCGATTTCAGACGGGCCATGAGGGTGGCCTTCAGCTCACGCTCGAGGTTGGCGCGGACTTCCTTGCGGAAGGTGTCGATATCGCCGTCGGCCACGCCGAACATCTTCACGAAATCGGCGTCGACGGCCGGCAGGTTGGGTTCCTGCACCTTCACGATCTTGAAGGTGACCTTGGCGGTCTTGCCGGCCAGGTCCGGGTTGCGGAAGTCTTCCGGGAAGGCGACATCCTGGACCAGGTCTTCACCCGCGCTGCGGCCGGTCAGGGCTTCGTCCAGCGCCTTGAACAGAGTGCCCGAGCCCAGCACGCTGCCGGCGCGCTCCAGGCCCTCGGCCGGGAAGCGGTAGTCGCCCGCCTCGGCGGCGTACTCGAACATCACGAAGTCGCCTTCCTTCGAGGCACGGGTGACTTCGTCGAAACTGCGGCGCTGCGTGCGCAGGGTCTCGATCATCTTGTCGATGTCGGCGTCCTTCACCTCGGCCTTGGGACGGGCGATCTCGAGCGTCGAGACGTCGATGGCCGGGAATTCCGGCATCACCTCGAAGGTGGCGGTGTAGGCGATTTCGCCGTTCTCGGCATTGCCCGTGGTGTCGACCGACGGGTTGGCGATGGGCTGCAGCTTCTCCTGCTGGAACGCCTCGCGCAGCGTGCTGCCGATCAGGTCGGAGAGGGCTTCGCCACGCACCTGCGCGCCGAAGCGCTGCTTGATCACGTTGGTCGGCACCTTGCCGGGACGGAAGCCCTTCAGGCGAACCGTGCGGCCCATTTCCGCGATGCGCTCGCTGACCTGCGTCTCGAGACGCTCTGCCGGGAACTTCACCGTGAGCTTGCGCCCGAGCTTGCCGACATTCTCAACCGAAACCTGCATGACCTCTCCTGAAACCACCACGGACGTGGCGCGATGGCGGACATCCGTCCGCCGTAACCGAAACAAAGGGACCCACCGCGAACGCCGGGCCGGCCGCCGCGACCTTCCCCCGGCGGCGAAAAACCCCGCAAATGACTGCCCATTCTACGTTTTGCCCCGACACCGCCGCAACCTGCCTCACGAGGTTTCCCAACGCCTCGGGCCCTCCCCTTCGCCAGCCAGCCGATCGCCGGGGTTGGCCAGGGCGCAAGCCGTAAGGGAAAGACAGCCGCAGCCAATGCAATCGGTCAGGCGATCCCTCAGATTGACCAGTTCGTCGATACGGCGGTCCAACTCGTCGTGCCATCGGGCCGACATCCCGGCCCATTCCTCCCGGGTGGGCGTCCTCTCGTCGGGAAGCGCCCCAAGGGCCTGCCGTACCGCTTCCAGGGGAATGCCCACGCGCTGGGCAACCCGGATCACCGCGATCCGGCGGAGCACGTCGGCGGCGTAGCGGCGCTGGTTGCCGGCCGTCCGCAGGCTGCGGATCAACCCCTTGCGCTCGTAGAAGTGCAGGGCCGACACGGCCACCCCCGCCCGTTTTGCCACCTCGCCGACGCTCAGTTCGCGCATCGCTTGACCTCAACAATGGTTGAGGTTGCATCCTGCACGCCCCGGCGCCTCCACGCAACCGTGCGAGACTCGCCTCCCCCAAGGAACATCGATGAACGTGGGAATACACGACACCCCCCTCCTTGCCCTGAAAGCCGAGGGCATCCTCGCCCCGCCCTACCGCGCCGCCACCGTGGGCATGGTGGCCCTCATTTCGCTGATCGCCTTCGAGGCGCTGGCCGTCACCACCGCCATGCCGACGGTCGCCCGGGATCTGGACGGCCTGAAGGCGTACGCCCTCGCATTCGGCGGGGTGCTCGCCACCAGTGTGATAGGCATGACCCTTTCCGGGCACTGGAGCGATCGGAAAGGCCCGGCGGCGGCCATGTGGGTCGGCCTGACCGGGTTCGTGGCGGGGCTGCTGATCGCGGGCTTCGCCCGCGACATGCCCACCCTGCTGATCGGCCGCCTCGTTCAGGGTCTCGGTGCCGGCTGCCTGTCGCCGGCCCTCTATGTGATCGTCGGAAGGCTCTATCCAGATTCCCTGCGACCCAAGGTGTTCGCCGCCTTTTCGGCGGGCTGGGTCGTGCCGGCCCTGATCGGCCCCGCCCTGAGCGGGGCGATCGTCGAGCACATCGGCTGGCGCTGGGTGTTCCTCGGCGTGCCGGTGCTCGCCATCCCGGCGGCCGCGGCACTGCGAGGCGCCTTGCGCTCGCTCGGCAGCCCGTCCGGCAAGGCAGGCACCGACGCCCGCCGCAGGATGGCTCATGCCGTGGGGGCGGCGCTGGGGGTGTGCCTTCTTTTCGTCGCGGGCCAGGAACACGGCTGGCTTGCCGCCGCCATGCTCGTCCCGGCGCTCGTGCTGCTGGTCGCGTGCGGCCGGCGCCTCCTTCCGGCCGGCACGCTTCGCGCTGCCCGAGGCCTGCCCGCGGTGATCGCGCTGCGCGGCGTGGCCGCGTCCGCCTTCTTTGGCACCGAAGCCTTCCTTCCCCTGGCCTTTGCACGGGAGCACGGCTTGTCACCCATGTGGTCCGGCATCGCGATAAGCGTGGGCGCCATCGGCTGGTTTTCCGGCTCGTGGTACCAGGGCCACTACGCGAAGGTGTCGCGACAATCCCTGGTGCGCCGGGGCACGGCCATGATGGTGGTCGGCATCGTGGCAGCTTCGTTGAGCACCTTCGCATGGATGCCCGTGTCCGCCTCCGTCGCGGGATGGCTGCTGACGGGTCTCGGCATGGGCATGCTCTACGGCACGCTGGCCGTGCTGGCGCTGTCGATGTCCGGCGAGCACGAGCAAGGCGCAAACAGTTCGGCGCTGCAACTCTGCGAAGCGCTCATGGTGGCCACCACGCTCGCCATCGGCGGCTCACTGTTCGCCGCGCTGCTCGACACGTCGCACACCGCGGCCTTCGCGGCGAACTTCGCCATCGCCGTGATACTCGCGGCGCTGGGTGTCGTCGTTGCCCGTCGCACGGAGGTCAGACTCGGGCGCAGCTGACGGCAACTGACGGAGGATCGGCTTCGTGAAGCTTCTTTCCGCCGTCATGTAGGGTCCAACATGGACCCGCGCCCGTCCGCGCCCTAGAATGGCGCCGCACGCGAGAGTGGCGGAATTGGTAGACGCACCAGATTTAGGTTCTGACGGGGCAACCCGTGCGGGTTCGAGTCCCGCCTCTCGCACCACTCGAATCGGCCACTCGGTTTCCATAGCGCAGCAGCGCGGGCGCTGCGGAACAAAAGGATCACCGATGCTGCAGGTCCCGGCTTTCGCCGGGACGACGGGCGAGAAGCTCAGGTCCGGCAGCCCGCCAGCAGGTCCAGCTTCGGCTCGTACACCGTCGTCTTCGTGCCGAAGAAGCCCAGCAGTGTGTGGAACAGGTTGTCCTGGCTGGCAGGCTGAGTGCGGCGGTTCTCCATGCAATCCAACTGCACGTTGTTGTCGCGCACCCATCCGGGCGAAAGCCACATCAGCATGGGGATGTGTTTCTGCTGGGTGGGGGCCGTGGCCCAATCCGCACCGTGCAGATAGATGTCGTTCTCCCCGAGCGATTCGCCGTGGTCTGAGAGATACATCATGGCGCTGTCGGTGTCCGGTGCCGCCTTTAAGGCATCCACCACTTTGCCCAGAATGTGATCGGTATAGAGGATCGTGTTGTCGTAGCTCGCGACGGTCTGCGCGTAAGTGCATGTTTGCACCTCGGCCGTATCGCACCCGGGCCCGAACACGGCGAACGCTTTCGGATAGCGCTGGAAGTACGCAGGGCCGTGACTACCCTTCAAGTGCAGCACCAGCAAGGCAGGCGAACGCATGCGCGCCAGCCGCTCGGGAAGGTCGGTCAACAGCACGTCGTCGAGGCAGCCGTCGGCGTCGCATAAGCCAGCCACCTTCGCGTCCGTGAGGTCGTCGTTAGGAACGCGAAGGCAGACGCCTTTGCAGCCTTCGTCATTGTCGCGCCAGTACACGTCCACGCCGGCGTGCTGAAGTACGTCCAGTGCGTTCCAGCGCGCCTTCGCAACGGGCTTGTCGAACTTTTCGCGCGTCATGTTCGAGAACATGCAAGGCACGGAAACGGTGGTGGCCGTGCCACACGACCATGCGTCACTGAAATAGATGGCCCCTGCCCGCTTCATTTCCGGGTTCGTCTCGCGGCCGTATCCCTGCAGCGACTGGTTCTCCGCGCGCGCGGTTTCCCCCACCACCAGCACGACCACGCGCTTGCGCTCACCAGCCAGAGGAGCAGGAGCGAGCGTGGCATCCATGCCGATCGGCGTAACGGTCGCCTTCCGATGGAATACATCGCGTTGCAGATAATGGAAGGTGCCGCTGAGTGCCGCATAGGGATTGAAGACGTCGTACATCCCGCGATGGTTACGCTCGAAGTACACGTAGCTGCGCCCCGCCACCAGCGGCGGCAGGACCAGCAAGCCCGCCGCGGCGAGCACGATGACGGCGCGCCATCCGAGCAGCCGCCACGTCGGCATGAAGCGCAGAGGCACGAGCAGGACGATGACGGCCGGCAATACGCCGAAGACAAGTATCCAGCGCACGGCGTCGCCCGTGATCATCGCTGCCGCCTCGGCACGCTGCGTCTCGAAAATGCTCTGGATGATCTCGTCGTTCAGGCGCACGCCGAAGGTCTGCGCGTAGTAGGCGCTGGCTGCCGAGACGAGGATCAGGGCCGCCAACAGCGGCTTGCCGATACGGGGCCATGTGACCAGGGCAAGGATAAGCACGAGGTTGCCCACGAGCCGGCAGCAGACCGCGACGCTGAGTGTCCAGAACCCGTCCATGCTCCGCGATGCGAACAGCGCGTCATGCAGCTCGGACCAGAGACTGCGGTTGAGGACGGCGAGGATGTACACGGCGACGATAGCGCCGAGCGCCACGGCCGGCAGCGTTCGCTTTGCGTGGCCCGCGGCCACGTTGTCTCGGATGATCATGTCGGACCCTGGTGGCCCGGCGAGGTCGCGAGCGCGTGAAAGGGCGGGAGGTTACAGGGGCAACATGATTGTCACAATCGGCTTTCGCCCGACTGTCGGCAGCGTGTGCCGATGGTGAGTGTAGGAGCGCGCCTTGCGCGCGACAGCTTTTCGCGCCGGCCCCGGAGCCGGCGCGCCAGTTCCGGGGTACGGTCTCAACACATGTCGCGCGCAAGGCGCGCTCCTACATTGGCCTCGGCTTAAAACGCATAAAAAAAGACCCGGATTTCTCCGGGTCTTTCGTATTGGTGGGCCGTGTAAGATTCGAACTTACGACCAATTGATTAAGAGTCAACTGCTCTACCAACTGAGCTAACGGCCCGTTTGAAACTTGCGTTGTAAGTGGGGTGGACGATGGGACTCGAACCCACGACATCCGGAATCACAATCCGGTACTCTAACCAGCTGAGCTACGCCCACCATAAAACTTCAATTGGCGCGCCCGACAGGAATCGAACCTGCAACCGTCGGCTTAGAAGGCCGATGCTCTATCCGGTTGAGCTACAGGCGCAGGCACTGTACGTAGAACGCCAACTGGTCGGGGCAGAGGGATTCGAACCCCCGACATCCAGCTCCCAAAGCTGGCGCTCTACCAGACTGAGCTATACCCCGAAACTTCAAGCACCATCCCGATACCACTGGGGTGAAGCCTTCAAATGTTACGGGTCAAAGCCTAGCCCGTCAATCCGTATGAACACACCACACTTTCAACAACCGCGACCGCCGCGCGAACGCGAAGGTCTTGCTTAAAGATGGTGCGCCCGGAGAGATTCGAACTCCCGACCACCAAGTTCGTAGCCTGGTACTCTATCCAACTGAGCTACGGGCGCACACTTTAAACCGTTGACCCGGAGACTTTCGCCATGAGGCGTTAGCGCCGTGTCGAGAAGCGGAATTATTCAGATATCCGACGTGTGCGTCAACACTTTTTGCATCTTTTTTTTCGCGAATCGGTAACACGACGGCAAGAGCTGGGGATGAGAGATGGGAAATGGGGGCGCGAGAGCCGTCTGCGTATGAGGGCGCACGATCATCCGCGCTGGCCTCGACGCCATCCGGACGTCTATCGCACCCTCGGGCGAACGTCGGAATGACGCGCCCGCTTCCCATCTCCCACCTCCGCTCTTAAAGCTGCGTAGCCGGCTTGCCCACCTTGTCGGGCGCCGAGCCCGCGTCGCCTCTCGGCGGCGGCGGCGGTGTGGAACCCGGCTTCTGCCAGTCGGCCGGCGGACCCGGCTCGCGGCCATTCATGATGTCGTCGATCTGGCGCGCGTCGATGGTTTCGTACTGCAACAGCGCCTCTGCCATCACGTGCAGCTTGTCGATGTTGGTGGTCAACAGCTCCTTGCTGCGCGCGTAGGCGCGATCGAGGATGGTGCGCACCACCTCGTCGATCTTACGCGCCGTCTCGTTGGACACGCTCTTGTGCTGCGTGACCGAGCGGCCGATAAAGACCTCGTCTTCCTCTTCGCCGTAGGTAACCGGACCGAGTTCGTCGGACAGGCCCCACTTGGTGGCCATGTTGCGCGCCATCTTCGTCGCACGCTCGATGTCGTTCGAGGCGCCCGTGGTGACCTTGTCGTGACCGAAGATGAGTTCCTCCGCCACGCGGCCGCCGTACAACGAGCACAGCTGCGACTCGATCGCCACCTTGTTCATGCTGTAGCGGTCGCCTTCGGGCAGGTACATCGTGACGCCCAGCGCCCGCCCGCGCGGAATGATGGTGACCTTGTAGACCGGGTCGTGCTCGGGCACGAGGCGACCGATGATGGCGTGGCCCGCTTCGTGATACGCGGTGAGACGCTTCTCTTCGTCGTTCATCGCCATCGAGCGGCGCTCGGAACCCATCAGAATCTTGTCGCGGGCGCGATCCAGGTGGCTCATGCGCACTTCGCGGGCATTCTCGCGGGCGGCGAACAGCGCGGCCTCGTTCACGAGGTTGGCGAGGTCCGCACCCGAGAAACCGGGCGTGCCGCGCGCGATGGTCATCGCGTCGACGTCGGCAGCGGTGGGCACCTTGCGCATGTGCACCTTGAGGATCTGCTCGCGGCCCTTCACGTCCGGCAGGCCGACCACCACCTGGCGATCGAAGCGGCCCGGACGCAGCAGCGCGGGATCGAGCACGTCGGGGCGGTTGGTGGCCGCGATGACGATGATGCCCTCGGTGCCCTCGAAGCCGTCCATTTCGACCAGCAGCTGGTTGAGCGTCTGCTCGCGCTCGTCGTGACCGCCGCCCATGCCCGCGCCGCGATGGCGGCCGACGGCGTCGATCTCGTCGATGAAGATGATGCAGGGCGCGTGCTTCTTCGCCTGTTCGAACATGTCGCGCACGCGGCTTGCGCCCACGCCCACGAACATCTCGACGAAGTCCGAGCCGGAGATGGAGAAGAACGGGACCTTGGCCTCGCCCGCAATGGCTTTGGCCAGCAAGGTCTTGCCGGTACCCGGAGGGCCGACCATGAGCACGCCGCGGGGAATCTTGCCGCCCAGCTTCTGGAACTTCCCCGGGTCGCGCAGGAATTCGACGAGTTCGCCGACCTCTTCCTTGGCCTCGTCGCAGCCGGCCACGTCGTTGAAGTTGACCTTGACCTGGTCTTCGCCCTGCAGCTTGGCGCGCGAGCGGCCAAAGCTCATGGCGCCACGGCCACCCGAACCCGCCTGCATCTGGCGCATGAACCAGATCAGCACGGCCACGAAGATGATGATGGGCAGCCAGTTGAACAGAAGGCCGATGAGCGAGAAGCCGTTGTCGGCCGGCTCCTGGCGAAGTTCGACGCCCTTGTCGCGCATCGTCTTCACGAGGTCGCTGGTGGAAAGGCCCACCACCGGTACCACGGTGCGATACGACCCGCCGTCCTTCAGCTTGCCGGTGATGGTCGGTGGCGCGGTGGAGGTGATCGTGCCACTGGCCACGTTGCCGTTGTCGACCTGCTGGGCGAAGGTCGTATAGGACATGTCCTGCGACGCGCCGCTGTGTGGATTGAACGTCTGGAAGACGGTCAGCAGGACCACCGCGATGATCAGCCAGAGCAACAGGTTTTTTGCCATCTCGTTCATGCGCGGTTCTCGCCTGGTTGCCGGGACGCGGACTTGAGCCCGGTCGCCAGCGCATAGACTTCCCGCGAACGCGCGCGGGAAGCCTTCGGTTTACGCATCGTCACGCGACTGAAGTCAGCGCGCAAGTTTTTAAGATATTCGTCGAACCCCGCCCCCTGGAACAGCTTCACGAGAAATGAACCCCCGGGCTTCAGCCAGTCGAGGCTGAACTGGCGGGCCAGGTCGCAAAGGTCCATGGCGCGGATCTGGTCGGCGAGTGCCACACCCGACATATTGGGGGCCATGTCCGACAGGACAAGATCGACCTTCTTTCCTTCCAGCTTGCTTTCCAGCTCGCGCAGGACCGATTCCTCGCGGAAATCGCCCTGCATGAAGTCCACGCCCGCCAGGCCCACCATGGGCAGGATGTCGAGGGCGATGACCTTGCCGCTGTCGCCCAGACGCTGCCGGGCGAGTTGCGACCACCCGCCGGGAGCGGCGCCGAGATCGACCACGGTCATGCCCGGCTTGATCAGGCGGTCGCGGTCGATCAGTTCCTCGAGTTTGAACACGGCGCGCGACCGCAGCCCTTCGGCCTGGGCGCGCTTCACGTAAACGTCGTCGAAATGCTCCCGAAGCCAGCGGGAACTGCTCTTGCTGCGTGACATCGGGATGGACCCGCGGAAGAAGTGGGCAAGCCTTGCATGATACCCTTTGCCGCCTACCCGCCGCGAACCGAACCTGAACGCATGCTTTCCCCTACACAGCGCCGCTACCTGCGCAGCCTCGCCCACGACCTCCGCCCCGTGATCCTCCTGGGCAACAAGGGGGCCACCGAGGCCGTCGCCAAGGAACTCGGCCAGGCCCTCGACATCCACGAGCTGGTGAAGGTGAAGCTTTCCGGGGGCGACAAGGACGAGCGCCAGGAACAGATCGCCTTCCTCACCGGCCAGACCGGTGCCGAAACCGTCCAGGAAATCGGCCACGTGGTCGTCCTGTTCCGCCGTAACGAGCAGGATCCCAAGCTCGCCCTGCCCCGGTAACCGCCATGGACCTGTCGTTCGAACATCCAGGCGACTACCTATTCGTGCGCCGCGTGGGCGCCGGCACGGTCACCGTGGTCGATCGGGACTTCCACAAGAGCATCCTGCTGACGCCCGAACAGGTGGTCGAGGACTGGGAGGCCACCGATGCCGCCCGCCTCACCCTCGCCGACGTCGAGAAGATCGCCGGTCTCCAGCCGGAAGTCGTCTTGCTCGGCACCGGCGAGCGGCAGGTCTTCCCCCCGGCCGAGGTCATGGCCGGCTTCCTCCGCCGCGGCATCGGCATCGAGGCGATGACCAACGGCTCCGCGGCACGCACCTATAGTCTGCTGGCGGGCGAGGGTCGCAAGGTCGTGGCGGCGTTCATCCTTCCCTGAAGGGAGCACACATGCGCATCCTCGTCCTGGGCGCCGGCGGCACCGGCGGATATTTCGGCGGGCGACTCGCCCAGGCCGGTCTGGACGTCACCTTCCTGGTTCGTCCGGAGCGCGCCCGCGTGCTGGATGCGAAGGGCCTGGTGATCGTCAGCCCATTCGGCAACGCCACGGTGCGGGTGAAACACGTGCTGGCCGAGACCGTGGCCAGGCAAGCGCCGTTCGACCTGGTGTTGCTTTCGAGCAAGGCCTACGACCTTCATTCGGCGATCGAGGCCATCGACCCCGCCGTGGGCGAGCAGTCGACGGTGCTGCCGATCCTCAACGGCCTGGCCCACTACCCCGTGCTCGACAGCCGCTTCGGCCCCGACCGGGTACTCGGCGGTCTGTGCGTGATCAGCGCGGCGAAGGGGCCGGATGGCGAGATCGTCCATTTCGGGAACGGCGCGTCGATCACCTTCGGCGAACGCGACGGCCAGGAAAACGCTGGACGCTGCGCCGACATCGCACGCGCCTTCGCCGCCGCGAAGGTCGACCATACGCATTCCAGCGACATTCTTCGCGACCTCTGGGCGAAGTTCGCCTTCCTCGCCACGCTGGCGGGCAGTACCTGCCTCTTCCGTGCCAGCGTGGGCGACATCGTCGCCACGAACGATGGACGGCACCTCATCGAGCGCATGTACGAGGAATGCCTTGCCGTGGCGCGCGCGTCCGGCCACGCCGTGCCCGACAACGCGCGCTCCTTTGCCTGGAAGACGCTGACCCAGGAAGGCTCGCCCCTCACGGCATCGATGTTGCGCGACCTGGAATCGGGGCAGCGCATCGAAGCCGATCACATCGTGGGCGATATGCTGCGCCGCGCGCGCGACGCCGGGGTGGCGGCGCCGCTGCTTGAGGTGGCCTATGCGCACTTGCAGGCGTACGAGATTCGCCGGAAACGCGAAGGCTGATGGTGGAAGCCGGCTGTGCCGGCATGTGAGAGCCGGCTCTGCCGGCGATCCCGCGGCAGCGGGCCAGTTGGACGCGAGCGCCCATCGCCGCTGAAGCGGCTCCCACAAGAAGCCACTTTCGCTCTCGCGCCTGGAACCCTACCGCGGCGGCAGGTACTGGAGGGGGTCGACCGGATTGCCGTCGCGGCGGATCTGGAACTGGAGCTCGTCCCTGGCGGCGCCGGTGGACCCCATTTCGGCCACGACCTGCCCCGCCTTCACCTTCTCGCCTTCCTTCACCAGGCGCTTCCGGTTGTGTCCATACGCCGAGAGGAAACTGTCGCTGTGCTTGATGATCACGAGTTCGCCGTAACCCACCAGGCCATTGCCGCTGTAGACCACCACGCCGTCGGCGGCCGCGCGCACCGGATCGCCGGCCTTGCCGCCCACTTCGATGCCGGGGATCGCGTCCCCCGATGAGAATTTCTTCAGGAGGGCACCGTCGGCGGGCCAGCGCCACACGATGCCACCGGCACTGCGGGTGGCACCCTTGACCACGATGGGGGTGGACGCCGGCGGATTCTCGACGGGCGCGGGGGGCTGGCCGACGGACGACGCGGGAACCGGCGGCGGAACGACCGATTCGGCCGGCTTGCCCGCGACGACCACGGGGGTGTTTGTCGTGGTCGCTGGGGCGGGCACGGCGAGCGGGCCGGCCTGCGCGCCGGCGACGGGCGCAACACTCGGCTGAGTAGGGGTCGGGGTCGCGGGCGCGGGCTGTACCGGACGGACGGGCGCCGGGTTGGCCGTGGGCGCAGGCACCGCGGCGACGGCAGGGGCGGTATGCGCCACCGAGGCCGGGGCAGTCGCCGTCTGATGGCCCGGTGGCGAGAGCCGGAGATCCTGGCCGGGCCAGATCGTGTAAGGCGACGCGATACCGTTCCAGGCCGCGAGGTCGCGGAAATCCACCTTGTTCCGGAAAGCGATGCTGTAAAGCGTGTCGCCCTTCACCACCCGGTAGCTGCCGCCCGGCGGCGGCGTCGGCGCGGAAGGCCTCGCGGTCGAATAGCTTCCGGGGCTCCGGGTGACCACCACCGAGCTGCGCGGGGCAAGATCGCAACCGGCGAGCAGGAGACTTGCCGCCAGCATGGTCAGCAAGACAGGCGGACGGGTCACGAGCATCGCGGATCTCCCTTCACGGTCACTCATCGCAACAGGAACCACCAGGCGGCCAGCAGGACGAGGGCTACGATAACAGCCCAACCTATCCACTCGATGTGTTTGCGCAGCATCTGCTCGGCACGTTCGCCGAAGATGCGAACGAGGAGGGCCAGCAGCCACACACGCTTGCCGCGCCCGACGAGCATGCAGACCAGGAACGGCAGCACCGGCACGCCCACGATGCCCGAGGCCCAGGTGACGAACTTCATGGGCACCACGGGTTGCAGCGCAGCCATGGCAAGCACGATGTACAGGCCCAGCGAGTGCGCCTGCATGTCCCGTTGGAGGTTTTCCACGCCCTTCTGTATCGGCGCCAGCAGGTGCATCGATTCCAACAACGGCTTGAGTGCCTCGTACGCGAAGTGGCCGAGACCGTATCCGACCAGCGAACCCAGCAGCGAGAACAGCAGGCTCCAGTTCGCGAAACGGAAGGCCTTGCGTGGCTGCGCCAGCATCATCGGTGCCAGCATGACCTCGGGCATCACCGGGAAGATGAAGGCCTCGACGAAGGAGAGTCCGGCAAGATAGCGGACGGCATGGCGATGGCGTGCCCAGACGATGGCGCGCTCGTACAGCGAAGCAAACATCCGCATTCAGCGGGTTTCCTTATGGGTAGGGACGCTATGCATCAACCGATGCCGCCAAGCAGCGGCACGAAGCTCACCGCGCCGAGGTCTTCGCGATGGATGGTTCCGTCGTCGTCCTTGCGCATGCGCACGAGAACCTGCTGACTGGGACTGCCCACGGGAGCGACGAGCACGCCGCCGGGCTTCAACTGGTCGAACAAGGGTGCGGGCACGCGGTCGCCCGCGGCGGTGAGGATGATGGCGTCGAACGGCGCCTCGGAGGCCCAGCCGAGCTTGCCGTCGTCGTGCCGCGACCGCAGGTTGTCGAGGCCGAGTTGCCGGAACCGGCGACGCGCCTGGCGCAGGAGTTCCTCGATCCGTTCGACGGTGTAGACGGTCGGCACGATGCCGGCCAGAACCGCCGCCTGGTAACCCGAACCCGTGCCGATCTCCAGGACGCGCTCCGGAACGCCGTGCTCGATCAGGGCTTCCGTCATGCGCGCCACGATCCACGGCTGCGAGATGGTCTGGCCGTGACCGATGGGCAGCGCATTGTTTTCGTAGGCGCGCGAATGCAGTGCCTGGTCGATGAAATGATGGCGTGGCAGCTGGCGGATCACTTCCAGCACCCGCTCGTCGCGAATGCCTTCTTCCGCGAGCTTGGCCACCAGGCGATCGCGCGCGCGTTGCGAAGTCATGCCTTCGCCGCGAAGCGCGGATGGCGGGAGCGCATGCATGTTCACCATGTCAGGCCGCCTCCTCGTCGCCCATGGCGGACGAAAGCGACAGCATCCAGCTGCTGACTTTTTCCAGGGCCTGGAATCGCGTGAGATCGGTGTGGATGGGCGTGACCGAGACGTAACCGCGGCGAACGGCATCGAAATCGGTACCGGGACCGTCGTCGTCGATCTCGCCGGGGGGCCCGATCCACCACATGGCGCGGCCGCGCGGGTCGGCGGTGCGGATGGCGGGCGCCGAACGATGGCGCTTGCCCAGACGCGTGACCTCGAAGCCGCGCACCTGCTCCCAGGCCAGGTCCGGCACGTTCACATTGAGAATGGTGTCGGCCGGCAGCGGATCGACGATGAGCCGCCGCATCAGCATCAACACGGCGCTGGCGGCCGTGTCGAAATGGCGGCCGGAACCCTCGCGCGTGACCAGCGACACGGCAATGGCGGGAAGGCCGAGGAAGCGCCCTTCCATCGCGGCGGAAACGGTGCCCGAATAGATGACGTCGTCGCCGAGGTTGGCGACGTTGTTGATACCCGAGACGACGATATCCGTTTCGTGGTCGAGCAACCCGGACAGCGCGAGGTGCACGCAATCGGTGGGCGTGCCGGCAACGCGATACGCGCCGTTTTCAAGGCGCTGCACGCGAATGGGCGAATCGAGGGTGAGCGAATTGCTCGCGCCGGAGCGGTCGCGATCGGGAGCCACGACCGTCACCGTGCCGAACTCGGCCAGACGCTCGGCCAGCACCTGGATGCCAGGGGCCTCCACGCCGTCGTCGTTGCTAACCAGAACTTGCATGCTGATCCAGATCGAAAAACAGGCGGGGCGGCCCCATCTCGAAGGGGCCGCCCGACCGCCCAAGTCTACCGGAGCGGGCAGCCGGATTCACGGAACGGGCACGAAAGCCAGTGCGACCGCCGTCACGGCGCCGTCGCGACTTCGCCCGGTGCTTCCCTTAGGATGCAGACATGAAGCGACGCCCGCCCAAGGTGCACGACGACGACAGCCGCCTCTTCCGGGAGGCCATCGGCGACGTTCGGCTCATGCGGCCGGTGGAGGTCGTGGCCGAGAAGCCCAGGCCCGCGCCGCATCCCCACATGCGCGACGCCGATGAAGCCGCGGTTCCCGCTGACTCCCTGCTGTTCGACTACGATCCAGCCGATCTCGAAGTGGGTGAGGAACTGTCGTACCTGAGGGACGGTTACCCGCCCAAAGTCCTGAAGCAGCTCAAGCGCGGGCAGTTCAGCATCCAGGCCGACGTGGATCTCCACCAGATGAACGCGGCGGCGGCGCAATTGACCATCGCCGAATTCCTTGCCGAATGCCGCCACGACGGCATCCGCTGCGTGCGGATCATTCACGGCAAGGGGCTGCGCTCCAAGGCCGGGGGGCCCGTGTTGAAGGGGCTGACCGATCGCCTTCTGCGCAGGCGCGACGACGTGGTGGCCTTTGCTTCGGCGCGTCCGATGCAAGGCGGCACCGGAGCGGTAGTGGTCTTGCTGAAAGGTCGGTAGGAGCGCGCCCGTTCATCAGGTTATGGCCAGTTCGCGGATCACCGTCGTGGCGTACGCACCGGCCGGAAGGCCGAACGACACCTCCAGCGCGCCATCGTCCAGCCAGCGCCATGCGAAATCGCGCGGTTGCAGGCGCAGCGCGCGGCGCTCCTGATCCATGCGCGCATCGGCAAGGCCCCTCGCCAGATCCTCGTCGCGCCCGGCCACCCTGCGTTCCAGTTCACCGGCGGCACCGGCAGCGGGCGTATCGCCACGGCCCCACAGCGGCCCTGACGGATGGATGTCGAAACGCGCAAGCCGCTCCGCGAGTGTGGCGTTGAATTCCTCGGGACCAAACCAAGAGCGCGAGCCTTCCAGCGCCCAGATCTCGCCGTCCATCGGCGCGTCCCAGGTACCGGCTGCGACGCGCTCCGCGAGCACACCGTTGAAAATGTGCGAGCGCGCCGCCGAGAGCAGGATCGAGCGCTTGTCGCGATCGACCCGCCGCCCGCCGAACATCGCCCGCGCCTGCGCGACGTTGCCGCCTCCCAGGCCGAAGCGCTGTTCGCCGAAATAATTGGGCACGCCACGGGCGGCGATGGCGGCGAGGCGCGCTTCCGCCCCGGCACGGTCGCCTTCGATCTCGCGCAACACCAGAACGAAGCGGTTCCCCCGCAGCGCGCCGCGCTTCAACTTGCGCGAATGCCTTCCCAGCGAACGGATCGAGACCTCGGCATGCGGAAACGCCGACCAGTCAGGGTCCGCCTTCCCGGGCAATTGCACGGTGAACGCCTGTCGCGTCACCGCATGCCGGTCTTTCATCCCAGCGTAGCCGACGTTCATCGGAGCGGTGCCGGCGAACTTCGCGAGCTCGCGCGCCAGCCAGTCGGTGTTCGCGCCCCGCTTTTCCACCACGAGGAAGGCATGTTCCCCGGCGCCGTCCGGTTCGTAGCCGAGGACTTCCTCAACGAAGAAATCCTCGGGCTCCGCGCGCAATCGTGCGCGCAGCGGCGGCGCGCCAAAGGCGAAAGGAAGCTCGGTGTCGCTCATGGAAAATCCTACAGCAGGAACAACGTGGCGAGGCCGAGGAAGATGAAGAAACCTCCACTGTCGGTCATCGCCGTAATGAGCACGCTGGAGCCGAGAGCGGGATCGCGCCCGAGCTTCGTCATCAGCATGGGAATGCCCACGCCCATGAAGGCCGCGAGAAGCAGGTTCAGTGTCATGGCGGCAGTCATCACCGCGCCCAGCGAAATGCTGCCGTAGAGCATCCAGGCCACCACGCCGATGGCGCCGCCCCACACGATGCCGTTGACCAGCGCCACGGCCAGTTCCTTGCGCCACAGGCGCCGCGCCTGTGAGACGCCGATCTGCTCGAGCGCCATGGCCCGCACGATCATGGTGATGGTCTGGTTGCCCGAGTTACCGCCGATGCCCGCCACGATCGGCATGAGCGTCGCCAGCGCCACGAGTTTCTCGATGGAATGCTCGAACAGTCCGATGACGCGGGAGGCAATGAACGCCGTGACCAGGTTGATCGCCAGCCAAGCCCAGCGGTTGCGCACCGACTTCCACACGGAGGCGAAGATGTCCTCTTCCTCGCGCAAACCGCCGCGCGACAGCGCTTCGGTTTCGCTTTCCTCGCGGATGAAGTCGAGCATGGCGTCGACGGCGATACGGCCGATGAGGCGCTGCTGGCTGTCGACCACGGGCGCCGTCACGAGGTCGTAGCGTTCGAAGGCCTGGGCCACGTCGTAGGCGTCGTCTTCCGGACGGAAGGTATTGACGTCGGGCGCCATGATCTCGTGGACCATCTTTTCCGGCGAGTTCACCAGCAGCCAGTGCAGCGGCAGCACACCGGTGAGCACGTTGTCGGCGTTCACGACGAACAGTTTGTCCGTCTGCGCGGGGAGTTCGTCGAACCGCCGCAGATAGCGCAGCACCACCTCGAGGCTGATGTCCTCGCGGATGGTGACCATGTCGAAGTCCATCAGCGCGCCGACCTGGTCGTCCTCATAGGACATGGCCGCCTGCACGCGCTCGCGTTCCTGCGCGTCGAGGCTGGCCATCAGTTCCGGCAGCACCTCGGTCGGCAGGTCGTCGACCAGATCGGCCAGTTCGTCGGCATCCAACGGCTCGACGGCCGCCAGGATTTCCCGGTCGTCCATGTCCGCGATCAGCGTCTCGCGAACGGAATCGGAAACCTCGAGCAGGATGTCGCCGTCCCGGTCCGAACGCACGCGTTGCCAGACCGCCAGCCGGTCTTCCAGCGGCAACGATTCGAGAACGTCGGCGAGATCGGCCGGGTGCAGCTCGTCGAGGCGGGATTGCAGCTCGGCGTCGGTCGCTTCCAGGGCGGCTTCGTCGCCATCCGGTGCGGCGCCTGCGAAGGCGAGCAGATCTTCCCGCCGGCGCAGGAGAGCGGTGATCGCCTCCAGCCTGTCGTGCAGGCGAGGCGTGGATGCGCGCGGCTCGACCTCGGTCATGTGCGCAGGACCAGAACCGTGGCGAGTGCTGCGATGCCTTCCCGCCGCCCCGTGAAACCGAGCGTCTCGGTGGTCGTGGCCTTGATGCTTACGCGATCGATGTCCACGCCGACGTCCGCGGCGATGGCCTCGCGCATCGCCAGCGCATGGGGGCCGACCTTCGGCGCTTCGCACACCACGGTGATGTCGGCATTGCCGAGCTGATAGCCGCGCTCGGCGAGCATGGCGGACACCGCGCGCACAAAGCGGCGACTGTCCGCCCCGCGCCAGGTGTCGTCGGACGGAGGAAAGTGCTTGCCGATATCGCCCAGCGCCAGGGCGCCGAGCATGGCGTCGCACAGCGCGTGCAGCACCACGTCGCCATCGGAGTGCGCAAGCACGCCCTGCGTATGCGGCACACGCACACCGCCGAGCATCACATGGTCGCCTTCGCCGAACGCGTGGACGTCGAATCCCTGGCCGATGCGCATTACCCGATTCTCCCTAGAAGGAACTCCGCCAGCGCGAAATCGGCGGGCGTGGTCACCTTGATGTTGTCTTCCGCTCCTTCCACCAGCAGCGGCGCCACGCCGAACCGTTCCATCGCCATGGCTTCGTCGCTCACCACGATACCGTCTTCACCGGCAAGGCGAAGTGCACGAACCAGCGGTCCGCGGCGGAACATCTGCGGCGTGAACGCCCGCCAGCGACCCTCGCGCGGTTCGGTGGCGATGCTGTGACAGGCCGCGTCCGCACGCTTGAGCGTGTCGCGCAAGGGCGCTCCCAGGAGACCGCCCTCCCCCTGCCCGGCCAGCTCAATCAGGCGGGCGATGTCCGCCGCCCGTACACAGGGCCGGGCGGCGTCGTGCACCAGCACGAAGTCGCGCTCGCCCACCGAAGCCGGCAACGCCAGCAGGCCCGCCAGGACAGAATCGCTCCGCTCGCCGCCGCCGACGGTCACCAGCGCCGGCTTGCCGCCGATCGTGTCCGTGGCCGAGAAATGGCGGTCGTCGGCCGCGATCGCCACCACGAGGCCCGCGACCAGCGGATGGGCGGCGAGGCGTTCGAGTGTGTGCTCGATCATCGGCCTTCCGCCGATAGGCTGGTATTGCTTCGGCCGGTCGCCGCCCGCGCGGACGCCTTTTCCGGCGGCCGGCAGGACACACCATAGCGCGTCCATCACTGGCCGCCGGGAGCGACGGGCGGAGGCGGCGGGGGCGCGCTGCTGGCGGCGCCCGGCTCGACTACCTGATAGAAGGTTTCACCCGGCTTGACCAAGCCCAGTTCCTGCCGCGCACGCGCCTCGGTGGCCTGCTCGCCGTGTTTCAAGTCTTCCACGTCCGCCGCCAGGGCCTGGTTACGCTTCTGCAACCCCGCGTTTTCCTCGGTCTGCTTCCTTACCGCTTCGCGCAGCGAATCGACCTCGGCCATGCCCCCACCGCCGACCCACAGTTTCAGCTGCAGCGCGATGAGGACAATGACGAGGATCAGGCCGACCCAGCGCAGGATGGCGGCGTTGCTCAAGGCAGGACTCAGCCAGGCAGCTTCGAGAGATTCGGGAACGCCTGGCGACCGGCGTACTTCGCCTTCGAACCCAGGGCTTCCTCGATGCGCAGGAGCTGGTTGTACTTGGCCACGCGATCGGTGCGGCACAGCGAACCGGTCTTGATCTGCGTCGCCGTGGCGGCCACGGCGATGTCGGAGATTGTGGTGTCTTCGGTTTCGCCCGAGCGATGCGAAACGATGGCCGCGTACTTCGCGCGATCGGCCATGGCGATGGCTTCCAGCGTCTCGCTGAGGGTACCGATCTGGTTGACCTTGATCAGGATGGCATTCGCGATCTTCTTGTCGATGCCCTCCTGGAAGATCTTCGGGTTGGTTACGAAGAGGTCGTCGCCCACGAGCTGGATGCCTTCGCCGATGGCCTTCGTGAGGTGGGCCCAGCCGGCCCAGTCGCCTTCGGCCATGCCGTCCTCGATCGTGACGATCGGGTACTGCTTCGCCCAGGATGCCAGCGTGTCCACCCACTGTTCCGGCGTGAAGACCTTGCCCTCGCCTTCGAGGTCGTATTTGCCGTCCTTGAAGAACTCGGAGCTGGCCACGTCGAGGCCGAGCAGGATGTCGCTACCCACCTTGTAGCCGGCCTTGTTCACCGCTTCCAGGATAGTGTCCAGCGCCTCGACGTTGGACTTGAGGTTCGGGGCGAAGCCGCCCTCGTCGCCCACGGCCGTATTGAGGCCGCGGCCCTTCAGCACGGACTTCAGGGCGTGGAAGATTTCGGCACCGTAACGCAGCGCCTCGGCGAACGTCGGCGCGCCGACAGGCAGCACCATGAATTCCTGCACGTCGACATTGTTGTCGGCATGCGCGCCGCCGTTGATGATGTTCATCATCGGCACGGGCAGAGAGCCGCCGCCGTCCACCATGAGGTACTGCCACAGCGCCTGCTTGCGCGACGCGGCCACCGCGTGCGCGGCGGCCATGGAAACGCCGAGCAACGCGTTCGCGCCCAGCTTGCCCTTGTTGTCGGTACCGTCGAGCGCGATGAGCTTCGCGTCGAGCCCCTTCTGGTCGGCTGCGTCGAAGCCGCCGAGCGCCTTCGCGATCGTGGTGTTGACGTTCGCCACCGCGTTCTTCACGCCCTTGCCGCCGTAGCGGCTCTTGTCGCCGTCGCGCAGTTCCACCGCCTCGCGCGTGCCGGTGGACGCGCCGCTCGGAACCGCCGCGCGCCCGAACGAACCGTCGGCGAGGGTGACTTCGGCCTCGAGGGTCGGATTGCCGCGAGAATCGAGGATTTCGCGGGCGTGAATGCTGCTGATGGAGGTGGTCATGCGCTTCCCGTTACGAGTTGGAATGACTGAAGAAGGTGCCGACGAGCATGAGGCCCGCGGTACCGACGAGGATGAGGGCGTTGAGACCCAGGCCGATCGCGCCGAACGTGCGGCGCCGATCCTGGCGGCGCAGGGCCATGAAACCGAGGACGAGGCCCAGCAGCGAGAGCGCCAGGAACGCGCACATCACGATGCCGATGAGGCCGAAGACCGACATGTGCTGCTCCGCATTGCCGGACGCGACGAGCAGCGCGGAGAACGTGATGGACGCCAGGACGACGAGACCGGACACGAGAGCGATGACGAAGGAAGCGATGCCGTGACCCGATTGCGGCATGCGGGCCGCACGCTGGCGAGGTGTGCCGGCGTCGTGGATCGCGTCGTCGTCAGTCATCCAGTCAGTCTCCCCGAGGCCATGCCGGCCCCTGTCGGCGTACCGGCGCGGGGCGCCGGATCCCGTCAATCATACCGTCCCGGGGGACGGCTCAGGCGTGTTTCGCGAAACCTCGGCGCTTCACGGCCTGATCGAGTTCCATCAGGGTCTCGAGCAGTTCTTCCATCTGGTCGAGCGGCCATGCATTGGGGCCGTCGCTCAGGGCCTTGGCGGGATCGGGATGCGTCTCGGCGAACAGGCCCGCCACACCCACGGCTACCGCCGCGCGCGCCAGTACCGGCACGAATTCGCGCTGGCCGCCGGAGCTCGTGCCCTGGCCGCCGGGCAGCTGCACCGAGTGCGTGGCGTCGAACACCACGGGGCAACCGGTTTCACGCATCACCGCCAACGAACGCATGTCGGACACGAGGTTGTTGTAGCCGAAGCTCGCGCCGCGCTCGCAGACCATGATGTCGTGGTTGCCCACGTCGAACGCCTTCTGCACTACGTTCTTCATGTCCCATGGCGCGAGGAACTGACCCTTCTTGATGTTCACCGGCTTGCCGGCACGGGCCACGTTCTGGATGAAATCGGTTTGCCGGGCCAGGAAGGCCGGCGTCTGCAGCACGTCGACCACCGCGGCCACTTCGTTCATCGGCGTGTATTCGTGCACGTCGGTAAGAACGGGCACGCCGATCTGCTTCTTCACCGCGTCGAGCACTTTCAGGCCTTCTTCCAGGCCCGGACCGCGGAAGCTGGCGCCGGAGGAACGATTGGCCTTGTCGAAGCTGGACTTGAAGATGAAGTTGATGCCCAGGCGGCCGGTGATTTCCTTGAGCTTGCCGGCGACATCGAGTTGTAGCTGCATGGACTCGATGACGCATGGGCCGGCGATCACGAACAGCGGCTGGTCGAGGCCGGCTTCAAAACCACAGAGCTTCATGCGGCGGACTCCTCGGAGCGGACGGCCAGCCGCTCGCCTTCGCGAACGGCCTTGTACTCGCGCGCGGCGCGCACGAAACCGATGAACAACGGATGGCCTTCGCGAGGCGTGGAGGTGAACTCCGGATGCGCCTGGCAACCCAGGAACCACGGGTGCACCTGCCGCGGCAGTTCGACGATTTCCACGAGCAGGTCGTCCATCGACTTGCCGGAGATGACGAGGCCCAGGTCTTCGAACGACTGGCGGTAGCGATTGTTGAACTCGTAGCGGTGGCGATGACGCTCGCGCACGACGTCTTCGCCGTAGAGTTCGCGAGCCAGGGTGCCGGCCTTCAGGCGGCACTCCTGCGCGCCCAGGCGCATGGTGCCGCCCAGGTCGGAGCGCTCGCTACGTACCTCGGTCTCGCCCGTGGCCGTGGTCCATTCGGTGATGAGGGCAATGACAGGATCGGGCGTATTGCGGTCGTTCTCGCTGGAGTCGGCTTGCGACAGGCCGGCAATGTTGCGCGCGAACTCCACCACCGCGGCGTGCATGCCGTAGCAGATGCCGAAGTAAGGCACGCCGGTTTCGCGCGCGAACTGGGCGGCGAGGATCTTGCCCTCGAAGCCGCGCTTGCCGAAACCGCCCGGCACCAGGATGGCGTCCGCGTCGCCAAGCACGGCGCGCGGGCCGCGGGCCTCGACATCTTCGGAATCCACCCAGCGCAGGTTCACGCGCGTGGACTGCTTGATGCCGCCGTGGCGCAGCGCTTCGCCCAGGGACTTATAGGCGTCCTTGTGCTCCACGTACTTGCCGACGATGGCCACGGTGATTTCGTCGCGCGGATGCTCCACGGCCTCGACCGTACGCTCCCAACTGGAGAGATCGGCCGGACCCGCGTCGAGTCCGAGGCGGCGGATGACGAGGTCGTCCAGACCCTGCTCGTGCAGCCACATGGGAAGCTTGTAGATGACATCGACGTCGATCGTGCTGATGACGGCGTTCTTCGGAACGTTCGTGAACAGGGCGATCTTGTGGCGTTCGCCGTCCGGCAGGGGCTCTTCGCAGCGGCACAGCAGCACGTCGGGCTGGATACCGATGGAGCGCAGTTCCTTCACCGAGTGCTGGGTGGGCTTGGTCTTGATCTCGCCCGCGGCCTTGATGAACGGCACCAGGGTGAGGTGCACGAACATGCATTTCTCCGGGCCGTGCTCGATGCGCAGCTGACGGATGGCCTCGAGGAAGGGCAGCGACTCGATGTCGCCGACGGTGCCGCCGATTTCCACCAGGGCCACGTCGAAGCCGCGGGTGGCCTCATGGATGGAGTGCTTGATCTCGTCGGTGATGTGCGGAATCACCTGCACCGTGGCGCCGAGATAGTCGCCACGGCGCTCCTTGCGGATCACGGATTCGTAGATCTTGCCGGCGGTGATCGAATTCTTGCCGGTGAGGCGCGTGCGCACGAAGCGCTCGTAGTGGCCCAGGTCGAGGTCGGTCTCGGCGCCGTCGTCCGTGACGTACACCTCGCCGTGCTGGAAGGGGCTCATGGTGCCCGGATCCACATTGATGTACGGATCGAGCTTCATCATGGTCACGGACAGACCACGCGCCTCGAGGATGGAGGCAAGCGACGCCGCTGCGATGCCTTTCCCGAGGGAAGACACCACACCGCCGGTGACGAAAATCAGGGGAGTCATGCGAGCAGCCAGTGCTGGAAATTTGTATTTTACCCGAGTGCGTCGCGGCTCGCGAGGGGCTGGTGGGGCGGGAGGCGGGAGATGGGAAGTGGGGGCGCAAGTCCGTTAGCCCGAGGGGGCGGGATCTCATGATCGCGATGCGCCGGCGCCACCCATCCTGCCTCCTCGGCCTCGCGCCGCGAAGTGCGCCCCCACTTCCCATCCCCCATCCCCCATCCCCCTTGCCGTCCCGTACCATCCCCGCATGACCTCACCCTCCCCAATCCCCTCCCGCCTCCAAACCCTCCGCGCCGCCATGGCCCGCGAGGGCGTCGCCGCCGTGATCGTGCCCTCGGCCGACCCACACCTTTCCGAATACCTCCCCGCGCGCTGGCAGGCCCGGGAATGGTTCTCGGGGTTCACCGGCTCGGCCGGCACGCTGGTGGTCACCGCCACCGGGGGCGGGCTGTGGACCGACTCGCGCTATTTCGCCCAGGCTGAGAGCGAACTGGCCGGTAGCGGCTTGCCCCTGATGAAACTGAACGTGGCGCACACGCCCGAGCACGTGGCATGGCTGGCCGGGCACTTGGCGGACGGCGACGTGGTCGCTGTCGCGGCGGACAGCATTGCCGTTGCGGCGGCGGAAAACCTCGCCCGGCGCCTGCAAGAGGCAGGCGCCGGGCTGCGCACCGACCTCGACCTGCCGGGCGCCGCATGGACCGACCGCCCTGCCCGGCCCACCAACCCGGTCTTCGCCCACGCGCCCCCCTTCGCGACCGTTCCGCGCGCCGACAAGCTGCGCCATGTCCGCACGGCCATGCGCAAGGCGGGCGCCACCCATCATCTGGTATCGAGCCTCGACGACATCGCCTGGTTGACGAACCTGCGCGGGGCGGACGTCGAGTACAACCCGGTATTCCTTGCGCACCTGCTTATCGGAGAATCCACCGCGACGCTTTTCGTCGAGGCCGCCAAGGTGCCGGGCGAGGTGAAGGCGGCACTGGCCGCCGACGGCATCGCGCTCGCCGACTATGCAACCGCCGGATCGGCCATCGCCGCCCTGCCCGACGACGCCGTACTGATGTACGACGCAGGTCGCGTGGTCGTGGCCCTTCTCGAAGGCCTGCCCGCCACGGTGAAGCCGGTGCGCGCGCCGAATCCGTCCACTGGACAGAAGGCCCGCAAGACACCGGAAGAGCTGGATCACATCCGCGACGTGATGCGCCGCGACGGCGCGGCGCTCGTGCGCGCCTTCCGACGTATCGAGACCGGCCTGGCTGGCGGCGAAGCGCTCACCGAGCTGGACGTGGATACCATCGTGCGCGACGCGCGCGCGGTCCAGGCCGGCTTCGTCGGCGAGAGCTTTTCCACCATCGCCGGCTACGAGGCCAACGGTGCCCTGCCGCACTACCGGGCCACCGAGGCGGCATTCAGTCCGCTCGCGCCGAAGGGCCTGCTGCTGGTGGATTCCGGCGGCCAATACCTCGGCGGCACGACCGACATCACGAGAGTGCTCGCGCTCGGGCCGGTCACGGATGAGCAGCGTCGGGACTCCACGCTGGTGCTCAAGGGGATGATCGCCCTGTCGCGCGCCCGCTTCCCCAAGGGGGCGAGCGGCCCGCAACTGGACGCCCTGGCGCGCGCGCCGCTGTGGGCCGCCGGCATGGATTTCGGCCACGGCACCGGCCACGGCGTCGGCTACTTCCTCAACGTGCACGAAGGCCCGCATGGCATTCGTCCACCGGTAGCCGGCGGCGCGCTGGTGCCGCTCGAGACCGGCATGATCACCTCGATCGAGCCGGGCCTCTACAAACCCGGTCGCTATGGCATCCGGCACGAGAACCTGGCCGTGGTCACCCAGGCCGACAGTACCGAATTCGGCGAATTCCTCGCGTTCGAGACGCTGACGCTGTGCCCGTTCGACCGGCGCGGCCTGGAACCGCGTCTCCTCGAACCCTCCGAGCGCGCCTGGCTGGACGACTATCACGCCACCGTGCGCGCGGCGCTGTCCCCGCTACTGGAGGGCGCCGACCGCGGATGGCTGGAGTGGCATTGCGCGCCGCTGTGAACCCCGGCCAATGCCGCGCCGCGACTCTCGAGCGTAGGAGCGTGCCCTGCGCGCGACAGCTTTTCGCGTCAGTCCTCAGATGGGCGCGCCAGCTCGCAGGCATGGCCTCAACACATGTCGCGCGCAGGGCGCGCTCCTACGGCCGCGGGTCTCGTCCGGTGATACGGGAACCCCTCAGGCTTGACCGCTCCGGCGCCCTCGCCCCATCCTGCCCGGCTACGAACGAGCACCACATCTCATGAACACTCGCTACAACGCCTCAGACATCGAAGTCCTCAGCGGCCTGGACCCGGTCAAGCGCCGCCCGGGCATGTACACCGACACATCCCGCCCGAACCACCTGGCCCAGGAGGTCATCGACAACTCCGTCGACGAGGCCCTGGCGGGTCATGCGAAAATCATCGAGGTCACCGTCTTCAACGACGGCTCGGTGGAAGTCACCGACGACGGCCGCGGCATGCCGGTGGACATCCACCCCGAGGAAAAGGTGCCGGGTGTGGAACTGATCCTCACCCGCCTCCACGCGGGCGGCAAGTTCTCCAACAAGAACTACGCGTTTTCCGGCGGCCTGCACGGCGTGGGCGTGTCGGTAGTCAACGCGCTTTCTACGCGCGTGGACGTCACCATCCGCCGCGACGGCCAGGAATACCGCATGGCCTTCGCCAACGGCGACCGCGCCAGCGACCTGGAAGTGATCGGTACCGTGCCGAAGAAGAAGACGGGCACCACGCTGCGCTTCTGGCCCGATCCGAAGTATTTCGACACGCCGAAGATCCTCGTCTCCAAGCTCAAGCACCTGCTTCGAGCAAAAGCCGTGCTTTGCGCGGGCCTCACCGTGCGCCTCGTCGAGGAAGGCGGCGAAACCAGCGAGTGGTACTACGAAGACGGCCTGTCCGATTACCTCCGCGGCGAACTGCAGGGCGCAGAAGCCCTGCCTTCCGAACTGTTCGTGAAGCATTTCGCGCGCGATACCGACGCACTCGACGTCGCCCTCGCCTGGCTGCCAGAAGGTGAGTTGGTGCAGGAAAGCTACGTCAACCTGATTCCGACCGCCCAGGGCGGTACGCACGTGAACGGCCTCCGCTCCGGCCTCACCAACGCCATCCGCGAATTCTGCGACCTGCGCAACCTTCTGCCGCGCGGCGTGAAGCTGGCGCCGGAAGACGTGTGGGAGCGCCTCGCCTTCGTGCTCAGCATCAAGCTCCAGGATGCCCAGTTCGCCGGCCAGACGAAGGAGCGCCTGTCGTCGCGCAATGCCGCCGGCGTGGTCGAAGGTGTGGTGCACGATGCCTTCAGCCTCTGGCTGAACCAGCACGTCGATATCGGCGAAAAGATCGCCCAGCTCGCCATCGAGCGCGCCAGCGCGCGTCTCAAGGCAGCGAAGCAGGTGGTGCGCAAGAAGATCACGCAGGGCCCTGCCCTCCCGGGCAAGCTCGCCGACTGCGCCGCTACCGACCTTACCCGCACCGAACTCTTCCTCGTCGAGGGCGATTCGGCGGGCGGCTCCGCGAAGCAGGCGCGCGACAAGGACTTCCAGGCCATCCTTCCGCTGCGCGGCAAGATCCTCAACACCTGGGAAGTCGAATCCGGTGCGGTGCTGGCGTCGCAGGAAGTGCACGACCTGGCCGTCGCCATCGGCTGCGATCCCGGCAAGGACGACCTGTCAGGCCTGCGCTACGGCAAGGTGGTGATCCTGGCCGATGCCGACTCCGACGGCCTGCACATCGCCACGCTACTCTCTGCCCTCTTCCTTCGCCACTTCCCGGCCCTGGTGCGCGAGGGCCACGTGTTCGTCGCCATGCCGCCGCTGTTCCGCGTCGACGTGGGCAAGCAGGTGTTCTATTGCCTCGATGAGGAAGAGAAGCGGCTGATGCTCGAAAAGGTGGAGCGCGAGAAGATGAAGGGCGCCGTCAGCGTCACCCGCTTCAAGGGCCTGGGCGAAATGAACCCGGCCCAGTTGCGCGAGTCCACCATCCATCCCGATACCCGCCGTCTTGTCCAACTCACCGTCGACACCGACGACGGCACCCAGAAGCTGATGGACATGCTGCTGGCGAAGAAGCGCGCCGGCGACCGCAAGCAGTGGCTGGAGGAAAAGGGCGACCTCGCGACCCTGGAAGTCTGACGCCACCGTCACTTCTTCAGTTCGGGCTCCGGCACGGCCTGGTCTTCTTTCCGATAATCGAAAGTGGCCCGGCCTTGCATGGACGTCGCCGGCGTCCATCGAACGATCGCCACCCACCGGCCGGTAACGTTGAGGAAGTCTTTCTGATCGTTCCTGGCGGCCTCGCGTCGCGCCACAATGCTGTCCGCCCGGGAAAGCTTCGTCTTGGGATCGGCGCCTTTCCCGCAATCGTTGTCTGTGTAGAAGCAATTGTCCCGGTAGAAGAACGCTTCCACCGGCATGCGTGCTCCGACGTCCTGCGGCCACGCGGCGATAACGATCTCGTTCCGAACGAAGTACTGTTTTTCCTGACGAACTTCGACCATCTGCATCCACGCGGTGGCGGTATTGGTCTGCCGTGAATCCTCCACGCCGAATGCGCACTGGTTCTCGTCCTCGTCGAACCGTTTAAGGATCCATCGCCCGTCGGAAAACACCCCCTGGTCCTGGCAGATCGGTTGCCCTGCGGTCTTGCAACGATCCGGGGACCCGGTCCACGCGTCTTGCGGATAGGCACAGCGCACCAGGAGATGCTCGTAGCCCTTCGGCGTATGGAACCATGGATAAATAATGAATCCATTGCCGGAAGGATAATTCTCGGGGAAGTTCGAGTCCTGGCGAAGCCAAGAAAAAGACACGCCCCACGCCGCATTCGCGGGATTGGGCAACCACGAGTGATATTTCGACGAGAAATTCGTCGAGCGCATGAGAATGCCCGAACACAGGAAGGCGGGATGCTGGTATCCGTCGGCGTTCCTCCCACAATCGTAGCGCGTCTCATCGAAGCGCCTCTGCAGGTGCTCCTGCACCTTCCAGCCAGGGTCGTCGATGGCCTGTGGATCGGGGGATGGCATCGACCATGCGTTGCCGAACGACAGCACTGCCAGGAAAGCGACAAACGACCATGTCCGCGCGCGCATGTGAATCTCCGTCCTTGGAGAAGAAAATGCATCGACAGCGCAATACTGCGCCGCTCCCGAGCGCGACGCGATATCTCGGACGCTGTAGGCGGAAGCCCTGCTTTTTTGGCACGCGCAAAAGAAAAACCCGGCCAGGCCGGGTTTTTCTCATCCGCACTCTCTTTGACGACGCCGGTCAGCGACGCGCGCGGATGGCCCCTATCAGCGCACGCGTGGCACCGTCGAACTGTCCGAGGTCGCCGGCGTCCTTGTCGCTCGCGAGCGAGGGGTAGATCTGCTTGGCGATCACCTTGCCCAGCTCCACACCCCACTGGTCGAAGGCATTGATGCCCCACAGGTGACCGAGCATGAATACCTTGTGCTCGTACAAGGCGATCAGCGCACCCAGCGAATGCGGCGTGAGCGAATCGAGCATGAAGACGGTGCTCGGACGGTCGCCCTTGAACGTGCGTTGCGCCGCGAGGGCACGGCGCTCGGATTCGCTACCGGATTTCGCCTCGGCCAGTGCCTCGTCGAACGTCTTGCCGAGCGAGAGCGCGGCGGCCTGCGCCAGCAGGTTGGACAGCAGCACGTCGTGGTTCTCGCGCAACGGATGCGCCGGTTTCACCAAGCCGATGAATTCGAGCGGCACCGTGTCGGTTCCCTGGTGCAGCGCCTGGAAATACGCATGCTGCGCATTGGTGCCGATGCTCCCCCAGACCACGGGAACGGTAGGCTGTTGTACCTCGCTGCCGTCGTCGGGGTGCACATGCTTGCCCAGACTCTCCATTTCCAGCTGTTGCAGGTAGGAGGGAAGATCGGCCAGGGAATCGACGTACGGCACCACGGCGCGACTGCTGCGACCCAGAATGTTGCGGTTCCAGATCTCGGCGATCGCGAGCAACACCGGCAGGTTGTCCTGCCATTCGGCGGTACGGAAGTGGTCGTCCGCTTCGGCAGCACCGGCGAGGAGGTCGCGAAACCCCTGCATGCCGATGGAAAAGGCAATGGACGCACCCACGGCGGACCACAGCGAGAAGCGCCCGCCGACGTAGTCCCACATGGGAAGTATCTGGGACGCACCCCACTTCTGGACCGCCTCGACGTTCGAACTCACGGCGATGAAGTGCCGGGCGGTCTTCTTTTCATCGCCGTCGTTGGCCTTCAGTATCCAGTTACGGAAAACCCCGCCGTTGAGCAGGGTTTCCTGCGTGTTGAAGCTCTTGGACACCAGGATGACCAGCGTGCGCGCCGGGTCCAGTTTGTTCATCAGGTCCGTCGCGGCCTGCCCGTCGACGTTCGTGAGGAAGTGGCTGGTGATGCCCTTCACGTGGAACTGTTCCAGCGCATGCACGGCAAGGCGCGGGCCAAGGTCCGATCCGCCGATGCCGATGTTCACCACGTCGGTGACGCCGCCGATCAGGCCGACCGACTCGCCTTCGCCCTTGTGCACGGCGTTGACCAGCGTTTCCATCTTGTCGAGCGCGTCGGCAACCTCCCGGCGGACCTCCGCGGGTGCCGCGGGATGCCGCGAGGCACCGCCGCGCAAGGCGGTATGGAGAACGGCACGGTCTTCGGACGTATTGATGTGCTTGCCTTCGAACATCGCATCGCGCGCGGCCTTCCACCCCGTGCTTTCGATGTAGGCACCCACCGCGTCGAGCGCGGCGATATCCAGCTTCTGCCGGGATATGTCGAGAAGGACGGGACCCATGCGCTTGCGCAGGCGTTCGCCGCGGGCGTCGTCCTGCACGAGGTCACGAAGATGGGTGCCGGCAAGGCGGGAGGCGTGCTCCTCGAACGAGGGCAACGGGGCGTGCTTTGATTCCATGGCTTCCACTTGGCTGCAACGGAGAGAAGCGCGAATCTTACCGCAGTGCAGCGTAAGTGGATTGTATGTTCTGAGAGTCGGCGGCCAGGGGCCGCCTGTAAGTCGCGCTGCGCGCTGGGAACAGTAAGCAGGGCCCGCAATCAGCCGCTCTTACTTACGGTTCACAGGCCGCGCAGCGGCCCCGACTCACAGGCAGGGCGCAGCCCGCCGACTTACGCAGCCTGCTTGGGAATCGAGTGGTTCGTGTGGGTGATGACGTTGTTCGAGTCCACGTACACGAGGTCCGGCTGGTACTTCGCGAGTTCCGCTTCGGAAAGACCCACGAAGGCGGCGATGATCACCAGGTCGCCCGTGGACACGCGGCGCGCCGCGCTGCCGTTCACCGAGATGATGCCCGAGCCCTCTTCCGCGCGCAGCGCGTAAGTCACGAAACGCTCGCCATTGCTGATGTTCCAGGCATGGATCTGCTCGTACTCGCGGATGCCCGCGGCGTCGAGCAGCGTGCCGTCGATGGCGATCGAACCTTCGTAGTTCAGCTCGGCGTGAGTCACCGTGGCCCGGTGGATCTTGCACTTGAGCATGTTGAGGTGCATGGCGGTCTCTGGGATGGGGTTACTGCAAAACGCCCATTCTAACGGAGGGTTGCCCGATCCGTCGCATGGGCTCCCTCTGTCGGTGCGCTTTATGGGGGACCTGCGTCCGAAACGCAAGTCCCCGTTTGTGAAGGGCTTCAGTCGAGCGGCAGGTTGTCGATGAGGCGGGTGCTGCCCAGGCGGGCCGCCACCAGAGCCACCAGCCCCTCCCGCTCGTCCGCGCAGGGCTCGGCCAGGTCGTCCGCCCGGCGGATGGCCACGTAGTCGGGGACGAAGCCGCCACGCTCCAGCCGCGACCTGGCCGCCGCCTCCAGCGGCTGACGCGCGTGCCCCTGCTGGAAGAGCTCACGCATCTGCAGCAGGGTGGCGTGGATCAAGGGCGCCCGGGCCCGCTCCTGCGCCGACAGGTACTGATTGCGCGAACTCATGGCGAGTCCGTCGGCTTCCCGCAGGGTGGGTGCCGACATCACCTTCACCGGCAGCGAGAGGTCGCGGACCATGCGCTCGATCACCTTGAGCTGCTGGAAGTCCTTTTGACCGAACACGGCCAGGTCGGGCTGGACGAGACTGAAGAGTTTCGCCACCACGGTGGCCACGCCGTCGAAATGACCCGGGCGGTGCGCGCCTTCGAGCGTATCGGTGATGACCGGCACATGGATGCTCACGCTGGAAGCCGGGCCGAACGGATACATCGTAACCACGTCAGGAGCGAACAGGATGTCGCAGCCCGCCTCCGCCAACCCCGCCTGATCCTGGGCCAGGGTACGGGGATAGCGCTCGAAGTCTTCGCCCGGGCCGAACTGCGTGGGATTCACGAACACGCTGGCCACCACACGATCGGCACGGGCACGCGCCAGTTTCAGCAGCGAATGGTGGCCCGCGTGCAGGTTGCCCATGGTCGGCACGAAGCCCACGGTCTGGCCCGCGGTGCGCCAGCCCCGAATCGCGGCGCGAAGTGCGGCGGCATCGGTAACGGTCTGCATGCTGGTGTCCTCAGGTAAAGCTGTGCTCGGGACCGGGGAAGCGTTTCTCCCGCACGTCCCCGGCAAAAGCGGCGATGGCGGCCTGGATGGAACCACGGCCGGCAAGGAAATCCTTGGAGAATCGAGGCCGCTTGCCCGGCGTCAGCCCCAGCAGGTCGTACACCACCAGCACCTGGCCGTCGCAGTCCACGCCGGCACCGATGCCTATCGTGGGTATGGACAGCTCCGACGTGATGCGTGCCGCGAGGGCCGTGGGAACGCATTCGAGGACCAGGAGATCGGCACCGGCGGCTTCCACGGCCCTGGCATCGTCCAGGAGGCGCGTGGCGGCTTCCTCGGTCTTTCCCTGCACCTTGTAGCCGCCCAGCCGGTTCACCGACTGCGGGGTGAGACCGAGGTGCGCGCACACGGGGATATTCCGTTCGGCGAGCGCGGCGATGACCTCGCAGACGCGTCCCGCTCCCTCGATCTTCACCATGGCCGCGCCGCCCTCGGCGACCAGGCGCGCAGCGGCGTCCATCGCCGCGGGTACGTCGCGGTCGCTCATGAACGGAAGATCGGCCACCAGGAGCGTGGAGGAGAGCCCCCTGGCCGCGGCTGCCGTGTGATAGACCATGTCATCGATCGTGACCGGCAACGTGCTGGGCCGGCCCTGCACCACCATGCCAAGGGAATCGCCCACCAGGGCCACGTCGACCCCCGCGGTTTCCAGTTGCGAGGCAAAGCTCGCGTCGTAGGCGGTGAGCATCACGATCTTCCGGCCTTCGGCTTTCATTGCCTTCAGGCCCGGCACGGTCACCGGCTTACGCGCCGGCGCACTCGCATTTTCGACGTACACGCTCTGTCGCCTCATGGGTGGAAACTGGAATTGTCCGCCCAAAGGCGCGGTATCTCAAGGAAGTCCCACCGCGGGTTTCAGTTTCGCTTCCCATTGAGCGCGCGGAAGGGCGAGGTCCGCATCCGACGGCGCGATGCGGGCGAACGCCTCGGGCGTTGCCGAGCGCAGGGCAAAACAGATGCCCGCGTAACGCTCGTAGTCCTCCAGGCTCCGCCGCCGGCCGAGCCAGGTCACCGGCTCCGGCTCGCCATGCATGCCGAAGGCGGCTTCCGCCGCCGCGACGGCCCGCATGCCGAGCTGTGCGCCGTCGAGGGTCGTGTCGCCGCGCGCGAGCGCCTTCATCTGGTCGTCCCATACCCTGGGCATGCCCTGCCGTCCGTAGTAGTGCCAAAGCACATGCCGGTGCGGGTGGAAAAGGTCGTACCCGTGCGTGTACGCCCGCACGGCCAGCGTGATCTCTTCAGTGTTGAAGTAATGATCGGGATCGGCAGGCACGTCGCGAACGAAGCTCCCGTCGGCGAAGGCGAATCCGCCGCTGAAGAAACGCGCGCGCACCGGCGCCCTCCGCCCGGCGGGAGAATCGATGGTCGTGGACCGGGTGCGCACCACGCCGGGGCCACCGAATGCCACGAAGTCGATCTGGTAGCCGCGATCGCAGTACGGGGGCAACGGATCGCCGGGCACATAGGCGGGAGGATGGCCAACGAGCACGGGACTCGGGAATGCATCGGAGCGAACATCCTCCAGCATCTGCACCAGGCTGGCATCCCAGTCGCGCGCGAAGCGATGGTGCGAATCCAATTGCAGCGTGTAGCGCTCGTCCGCAAAACCCTGCTGCGCGACGGCCCTCGCCCAACCGCACCCACGCGACTCGTGCATGGCGTAATCAAAAAGCTGCACGACGGCACCGCGACGCGACAGGCGGTGCTGCAGGCGGCCGCCCACGACGCGGCTGCTCAGGGAGAATCCCCCCGCCTCGAAGTCGCCGGGGCTCTCGCTGTCGTCGCGCTGCCAGCACACCGAAACGCGCAAGCGGGACGGATACCTCGCCTTGTCGACGAGATCGGCCAGTGTAGGCAGCAGTTCCGGATCCCGGTAAGCGGGAATCTGCACGAAGATGGTATTTCCCTGCGCGTCCATGAGGGATTCCGTCGAGCGCCGTCCTGGCGCATACCCATGCTACGCCGTCGCCTTGCGCCTAGGAAAGGCGCTCGCAGCCATGTGTATCAAGCTTTTCCAGCAAACTCGCGACGCGGCCTTGCCCGGGAATGTCGAGCGCGGGGTCGAGGTCCGCCAGCGGCAGCAGTACGAAGGCGCGCTGGGCCATGCGTGGATGCGGGATATCGAGGCGCTCGTCGTGGATGGACGCCGCCCCGTGCAGAAGCAGGTCGAGATCCAGCGTACGCGGCCCCCATCGTTCGCCGTCGCGAACCCGGCCGAAGGCTCGTTCGGTTTCCAGCAACAGGTCGAGCAACGCGTGGGGTGCCAGTGCCGTATCGACCGAGACGGCCGCGTTCACGAAATCGGGCTGGTTCAGCACACCCCACGGAGCTGTCCGGTAGAAGGCGGAGCGCCCCACCAGCACGAGGTCCGGATGGTCCGCCAGCCGGGCGATGGCCGCTTCCAGGGTCTGCCGCGCATCGCCGAGATTGCCACCGAGCCCGATGAAGGCGCGGGCGATCACGTACCGCCCGAATCGCCCTTGCCGCGTCCGACGGGCTTGCGCCGGCGGCGGCGCTTCCTCGCCGGCGCACCCGAAGCCGCGGACGGCTCGTGCGGGGGAACGCCGCCACCGCCCAGCGCCGCGGCCAGCATTTCCGGCGGAAGCTGTTGGGCGTGCGCCCACCATTCGCCCAGTTCGCGCATGCGCGGCGACTCGTGGGCGCGCAGCAGCAGGAAGTCGAAGGCCGCGCGGAAACGCGGATGCGACATGAGGCGGAACACGCGCTTGCGATGGATCTGCTCGAAGCGCGGCTGCAACGCCCAGATTTCTTCCATGGTGAAGGTGAACCGGCGGGGGATGGCCACGCGCTGGCATTGTTCGCCCACCACGTGCACGGCGGCGCGCTGCCATGCCTCGTTGTCGTCGTAACCCTGTGCGATCCAGCCCTGGGCCTGGTCGCGCACCTCGCCCCAGAGGAGCACCGCGTACAGGAAAGCGGGTGTCACCGACTTGCCTTCGGCAATGCGCGCGTCGGTGTTGGCGAGCCCCTGCTCGACGAGCGCGCGCAGCGCATGGTCGCCACGCTCCAGTGCGCGAGCGGTGGCCGGAAAAAGGAATTTCAGGAGGCCGCAGGTCTCGAGCATCTTGAAGCTTTTCAGGCCATGGCCGGCCAGGAAGAGCTTCAGCGACTCGTCGAAGAGGCGGGCCGGCGCGGCCTCGCCCAGGAGGTGACCGAGCGACGCGAACGGCGCGGCAGCGGCCGGGTCGATGGTGAAGCCCAGCTTCGCCGCAAGTCGCGCGGCACGGAGCATGCGCACGGGATCTTCGCGGTAACGCTGTTCGGGATCGCCAATGAGACGCATGGTGCGGTCTTCGAGGTCGCGCATGCCGCCCACGTAGTCGCGCACGCTGAAGTCGGAGATGTCGTAATACAGGGCGTTCACCCGGAAGTCGCGACGCACGGCGTCTTCCTCGATGGTGCCCCAGATGTTGTCGCGGACGATCCGTCCATCGACGATATGGCGGTCGCCTTCCCCGCCCTCTTCACCGGTGCCGCGGAAGGTGGCCACCTCGATGATCTCCGGGCCGAACACCACGTGCGCCAGCCGGAACCGGCGGCCGATGAGCCGACAATTGCGGAAGAGGCTCTTCACCTCGTCCGGCGTGGCATCGGTAGCGACGTCGAAATCCTTCGGGTGCCCGCCCAGCAGCAGATCGCGCACGGCGCCGCCGACGAGGTACGCAGCAAAGCCCGCGTCGTGCAGGCGATACAGCACGCGCAACGCGGCCTTGCTGATGTTCTTGCGGGAAATGGAGTGCTGGTCGCGCGGGATGATGCGCAGTACCGGCGAAACGTCACTCCTGGTATCGGGATTCAAGCGGTCGAAGTCCTGGCGGGCGCCCCGGCGCCCTTCAAGTGGCTGCCCCCACCGGCTGCCGGTCGGGATGAATGGGCCAAATGTAACGAATTCGACCCGGTTCGACGAGCGGCAGGCAAACCCGTTGCCGGCCGTACGAATTCGGCTATACTAGCGCGCTTCGTACTTCCGGTACGACCCGCTCCCTTCGTCTAGTGGTCCAGGACACCGCCCTCTCAAGGCGGGAACACGAGTTCGAACCTCGTAGGGAGCGCCACTTTCCTTCCGGCGCCGAACCGTTCGCATGACCTTTGTCGTTACCGACAACTGCATCAAGTGCAAGTACACGGACTGCGTCGAGGTCTGCCCCGTGGATGCTTTCCACGAAGGCCCGAACTTCCTCGTGATCAATCCGGATGAGTGCATCGACTGCACCCTATGCGAGCCGGAGTGCCCGATCAACGCCATCTATCCCGAGGACGACGTTCCCGCCGGGCAGGAAAAATTCGTCGAGCTCAACGCCGAGCTCTCGAAGACGTGGCCGGTCATCACGGAACGGAAGGACGGCCTTCCCGATGCCAAGGAATGGGAAGGCAAGCCGGGCAAGCTGGACCTCCTCCAGCGCTGAGGCGCATCGCGCGCCCCGCTTGCAACTTGTTGCAGGGCGCCGGCAAACATCCAACGACATCAGGTCGCAGATGCCAACGAGCCGATTCGGCACGTTTCGCCCGAGTGCGCCGCGAAGTAAGCAAAAAGAAACGCCGCCCAGGGGGCGGCGTTTCTACTTTGGAGGGCGCTGGTTTTACTTGCTGCCCATCCGGGACTTCAGCGCGTCGATGACGCGCCGTACACCGTCGGCATCACCCTGGGCGCGAACTTCGCTACCGGTGCCGCTGGAGGTGACGGCCAGCTGCACGGCGTGCGTGGACCCGGATGCGGAGGCCGGGGCGTCCTTGGCGTCCTGCTTGCCGGCACCGAACATGCGGCGGAAGAAGCCCGGGCGACCTTCCGGCTTACCGCGGTTCACCGCGATCTGGTAGGTGTGCGTGGCGTCGTCGTGCGAAGTGACGGTACCGAGGTCGCCCACGCTCAGCAACTCGCCGATGCGCCGATAGGCAGCGTCGGCATCGTCGGCGAGGACGAAGCCGTCCGAGACGGGGGCCGCCTGGCTGGCCGAGGCACCGGAAGCACCCGAACCCACGTCGGGAATGACGAGGGCGGCACTGGTCGAGGGGGTGTCGAGGCCCGGCGGGATTTCCAGCGGAGCCTCCTGCTGGGCCCTTTCCCAATCCTTCTTGGAGCGGAACGCGCCGCAACCGGAAACGACCAGGACGGAGAGGAGCAGTGCCGGGACGACCAGCGCGTACGAGGTTTTCTTCATGTGAGTTCCGTTGTTGAGCTTCAGGCGGCAGACGCCAATGGTGCCAGAGCCGCAAGGGTTTCGCGTAGCCGTGTCAGCGCCGGACCGGGCTCCAGCGCCACCAGAGGCAATCGCGGAGTTGCCGAACCCAGCCCCAGCGCGGCCAGGCCGGCCTTGACGGGAATGGGGTTGGGCGCGCAGTTGAGGGCATCCACCAGTGGGGCAAGTCGCGCCGCGGCGTCCCTGGTACGCCCCACGTCGCCGGCACGAGCGGCGTCGCAGAGAGCCCGGAAGGCTTCCGGCACGAGATTGGACACGACGGAGATGGTCCCCGCGGCGCCGGCCAGCATGGCTTCGGGAGCCGAACCGTCGTCGCCGCTGAGGTAGACGAAATCGGCACGGATAAGTTCCGCGATGGCGCGGATACGCTCGGCATCGCCCCTGGCTTCCTTGATGCCGACGATGCCCGGATGGTCGCGCAACAGGGCCACCGTCTCCGGCGCGATGTCGCAGCCGGTGCGCGGCGGCACGTTGTAGAGGATGACGGGGAGCCCGCCCTCGTCGGCCACTGCGAGGAAGTGGCGGCGCAGGCCCTCCTGCGTCGGGCGCACGTAATACGGTGCGACAACGAGCGCTGCGTCGGCCCCGAGGGCACCGGCTAGACGGGTGACGGCGACGGTTTTCGCCGTGCCCGCCTCGCCGGTGCCGGCGATGACCGGGATGCGGCCGTTCACATGCTTCACCGCGAAGCTGAGCAGGCGTTCGTATTCGTCGTGTTCCAGGAAGTGCGATTCGCCCGTGGAACCCGCCACGACCACGGCCTGCGTACCACCAGCCAGCTGCTGGTCGAGCAGGCGCGCAAAGGCGTTCAGATCGAGGGACCCGTCCGCGGCGAAAGGTGTCGCCAGCGCGGTGATGCTTCCTGAGATATCCAAGGCCAAACCCGTTGTGTCATCAGCCCTTCGCATGTTACCGGGGCCGTTCCGGCGCGTCCATTCGGCACCGCGGCGGTCGGGAAGCCAAGCGTGTCTTGCTAGCGTGCGACGCAGGCAAGTAAGCTGCCCCCAAAGCGTTGGTTCCGCGCCCCGCGGGACGCGCCATGGGTAAACCCGCCTTGAATCGTTCTGCAGCACGCAACGCCACCACCGACAACCAGCTCCTGATTTCGACGCTGTCGCCGGCGCATCGCGCGCCGATCCTGGCGCTTGCCAAGCGCATCGCGGACTCCGGTTGCAACCTCGCCGACGCCCGCGTTTCCACTATCGGCAACGACACGTCCGTCATGCTGCTGGCGGTCGGCGCCTGGGACGCCGTCGCCAAGCTCGAAACCTCACTGGGCAAGCTCGGGCGCGACGAAGAACTGCAGATCGTGCACTACCGCACCACGCCGCGCGAACCCACGGCACACCTTCTTCCCTACCTGGTGGAAGTCATCGCCGCCGATCGTCCCGGCATCCTGGTGAAGATCATCGAATTCTTCTCGCGCCGCGACATCAGCGTGGAGCAGCTTTCGTCCATGCGTTACCAGGCCATGCAGACCGGCGCCGAGATGTTTCAGGCGCAGATCACCATCGGCATTCCCGCGGAAACGCACATCGCCGCGCTGCGCGACGACTTCCTCGAACTGTGCGATGGCCTGAACCTCGACGCCATCATGGACCCGGTAAAGTTCTGAATCACGAGGAGCGACAGACGTACGCATGACCGGCAAGGGCAAGAAGCTTCCCAAACTCGAAGGCACCCTCGGCGACGGCGACACGCTGTCCCTGTCTTCACTCCAGGGCCGATGGGTCGTCGTCTTCTTCTACCCTAAGGACAACACTCCCGGCTGCACGAACGAGGCCAAGGATTTTCGCGACCTCTACGCGGAGTTCCAGGCACGCAACGCCGAGGTGATCGGGGTATCCCGCGACTCCGTGCGCTCGCACGCAAATTTCGCTGCCAAGCACGAACTTCCCTTCCCGCTCGTTTCCGACGCCGACGAAACCTGGTGCAAGGCGTTCGACGTCATCCACGAGAAGGTTCTTTACGGCAAGCGCCATCTCGGCGTGGTCCGCAGCACCTTCCTCATCGATCCCAGCGGCCGCCTGGCCGCGGAATGGCGCGGCATCAAGATTCCCGGCCATGCGCAGGCCGTCCTAGACACACTGCCGAGTGTTCCAACCGCGTGACGGATACCGCGTCAGGCGGCTTTCCCCTCCGGCCGTCGCCGTGCGGCCGGCAATCGCAACCTCCGCATGAGGTCACTTCCGCATGACCGGAAGCAAGCGCATCTACGCCCTCGACACCAACGTGCTGCTGCACGACCCGACCGCTCTGTTCCGCTTTGAGGAACACGATGTCTTCATCCCCATGACGGTGCTGGAGGAACTGGACGAGAAGAAGAAAGGCGGCTCGGAAGTTTCCCGGAACGGACGCCAGGTAAGCCGGTTCCTCAACGAACTGATCGAACGCGGCAACGGCCACGGCATCCGCGACGGTCTTGAACTCACCAATCCGCAGGGTGTGAATCTCAAACGCGGCGCCGTGGGACGGCTGTTCTTCCAGCAGCGCGCGGGAAACGGCAACGGCAAGGCGGACAACCAGATCCTGGCGTCGGTAATCGATCTGCGCGACCAGTTCCCCGACCGCCCCGTCATTCTCGTCACCAAGGACATCAATCTTCGGATCAAGGCGTCCATCTACGGCATCACCGCGGAAGACTACGAGAACGACCGCGCCCTGGACGACTTCGCCCTGCTGTTCACGGGTTCGGACGCGCTGCCCGAGGACTTCTGGAGCCTCCATCCGGAGTTGCGTTCCTGGAACGAGCGCGGCCGCACGTTCTACGAAGTGAACGTGCGTGACGACGAACTCTGGTACCCCAATCAATGCCTGTACATGCCGGGCGAGAACGACGTGGAACTGCGCGTGCTCGAGATCACCGGCGACGAAGACGCGCGCAAGGCGAAGCTCGTCCTGCTCGACGACCACACCCACGCCGCGCACGGCGTCTGGGGCATCGCGGCGCGCAACCGCGAACAGAACTTCGCGCTCAACTTACTGATGGATCCGGACGTGGACTTCGTCACGCTCCTCGGCACGGCAGGTACCGGCAAGACGCTACTGGCGCTTGCCGCGGGACTGGCGCAAGTGATGGACCAGCAGCGCTATCGCGAAATCATCATGACCCGCGCCACCGTCTCGGTAGGCGAGGACATCGGTTTCCTGCCCGGCACAGAGGAAGAAAAGATGACACCGTGGATGGGCGCCCTCACCGATAACCTCGAAGTGCTCGCCAATCCGGAGGAAGGCGGCTCGTGGGGCCGCCAGGCCACGAACGATCTGCTGGCTTCGCGCGTGAAGATCCGCTCGCTCAACTTCATGCGAGGCCGCACGTTCCTGAGTCGCTATCTCATCATCGACGAAGCGCAGAACCTCACGCCGAAGCAGATGAAGACACTGATCACACGCGCCGGCCCCGGCACGAAGATCGTCTGCCTCGGCAACGTGGAACAGATCGACACGCCGTACCTGACCGAAACGACGTCCGGCCTCACCTATGCCGTGGACCGTTTCAAGATGTGGGCGCACTCGGGCCACATCACGCTGAAGCGCGGCGAGCGTTCGAGGCTGGCGGATTTCGCATCCGAAGCGTTGTAGTGCGATACCGGGCGCGGGCACGAAGCCCGCGCCGTTTTCATGGAGAGAGGCGGTGGAACGGAATCCTTGTGTTTACATGCTGGCATCGAAGTATCGCGGGACGCTTTACGTTGGTGTCACCAGCAGTCTCGCCCAGCGCATCTGGCAGCATCGTCATGCCGACGTGGAGGGCTTCACGAAACGCTACGGCGTCACGCGTCTCGTCTGGTTCGAGCAGCACATGACGATGGAGTCGGCCATCCTTCGAGAGAAGCTGCTCAAGCGCTGGCGCAGAGCGTGGAAACTCGAACTGATCGAGGCTGAAAATCCTGAGTGGCTGGATTTGTACGAACGGATCCTGTGAGCTGCCGCCTGATTGGAGACCGGGGCTGTAGGTACCGGCGTGCGCCGGTACGACGGCTTGAGCGTGCCCGTAACGCTGCGGCAGGTTTCACCACCCACACTGCCGTCATACCGGCGCACGCCGGTATCCACGGCGAGGCACCGGAGCGGGCCATCGGTCCACTATGCTTATGGCATGCGCCCCAAACCCAACACCCTCACCATCGCCGGCTCCGACTCCGGCGGTGGGGCTGGCATCCAGGCCGATCTCAAGACCTTCCATGCGCGAGGAACGCACGGTCTCACCGCAATCACCGCCGTCACCTCGCAGAACACGCGCGGCGTCACCGCGGTGCACACCCTACCCCTCGCCCATGTCCGCAGCCAGATCGACGCCGTCTTCGACGACTTCCCCATCGCCGCCGTCAAGACCGGCATGCTCGGCAACGCCGCCGTCACCCGCCTCGTGGCGCGGGAAATGGCGCGGCGCAAGCCGGCTTGGCTGATCGTCGATCCGGTCATGATCGCCACCAGCGGTGCGCGGCTACTCGACGAGGATGCCATGGACGCGCTCGTGAACCGGCTCGTCCCCCTGGCGGACGTGGTCACCCCCAATCTGCCTGAGGCCGAAGCCTTGCTCGGCCGCCCGATCGGCCGCGATGTCGATGCCGCCGGCGCGGACCTCCTGGCCCTCGGCGCCCAGGCCGTGCTGCTCAAGGGGGGACATGCGCGCGGGCGGGAGGTGGTGGACCGCTACTACGATGCCACCGGCGTGCTGGAAATCCGCCATCCGCGCCTGCCGATCGAAGGCCACGGCAGCGGCTGCACGCTGGCCTCCGCGCTGGCGGCCGAGCTGGCCTGCGGCAAGCCGCCGCGCGCAGCCGCCCGGGCGGCACTGGCGTGGGTGAACAAGGCATTCCAGCGCGCATGGCGGCCGGGCGCCGGCCCTGCCCACGTGCTCGGGCACTGAGCCCGGAGTATCCTAAGCGTGTTGATACGGGCCGCTCGCGGCCGTATGTATCGCCCGTTCCCCCAGAGTCCACCGCATGAATTTCCTCGGGCCTCGCTTCATCGTCCTGTACGTGCTGATCCTCTTCACGCTGTGCGTGCTGCTGGTGCATCTGCGTGGGCGCTCGCGCCTGCGCTTCGACCGCCAGCTGGTCGACCATTCGGCCATCTTTGCGCCGTACAACCTCTTGATGTACGCCTTCTCCGCCGTGCCGGCACGGCCCATCCTCGACCGCAGCGGCTTCCCCCAACTCGATCTGCTCCAGGCAAACTGGCAGACCATCCGCGAAGAAGCTCTGCACCTGTTCGACGAGGGCTTCATCCGGTCCGCCGAGAAGCACAACGACGCGTCTTTCAATTCCTTCTTCAAGCAGGGCTGGAAGCGCTTCTACCTCAAGTGGTACGGGGAACCGCTCGCCTCGGCCGAGGCGCTGTGTCCCGAAACGGTAAAGCTGCTCAACGCCATTCCCAGTGTGAAGGCGGCGATGTTCGCCCTGCTTCCGCCGGGCAGCAAGCTCAATCCCCATCGCGACCCGTTCGCAGGCTCACTGCGCTACCACCTCGGCCTCATCACACCGAACTCCGACGACTGCCGCATCTTTGTCGACGGCGAGATGCACGCGTGGCGCGACGGCAAGGACGTTGTGTTCGATGAGACTTACGTGCACTGGGCCGAGAACCGCAGCAACCAGACGCGGGTGATCCTGTTCGCCGACGTGGAACGCCCGCTCAAGAGCCGCCTGATGACGGCAATCAACAAGCGCGTGGGCGCGTTCATGGGTTCGATCACCGCGTCGCCCAACAGCGACGACGGCAAGGAGCAGGTGGGCTTCGTCAATCGCATGTTCGCGCTCAACCAGCGCGGCCGCGAGCGCACGCGGCGGTTCAAGAAGGCGAATCCGAAGCTGTTCCGCGTGGTGAAGTACATCGGCATCGTGCTGATGATCTGGCTGATCTTCCTGGCGCCGTATCCGTTCTACCGCTGAGGTATCGCAAGGAGTCGTCGATGAAGCGTCTCGCGTTGTGTCTGGGTGCCCTTCTCACGACGTTCGCCGCGTTCGCTTCGCCACCGTCCGACGACGAGATGAAGGCCACCGTCGATCGCCTGGTCGACGACACGGCGAAAGATTCCGTCAGCGAGGCTCGGGCCTTCGACCGCCTCATCCATCTCGGTAGCGCCGCGGTGCCTTACATCGTCGCCCGCCTGGGCGACGGGCGACGTCTCCCCGAGCAGTCCATCTGGGTTCGGCGCCACGGTCACGAAGACCGTCAGTACCACCCGTGGTATGTGCACGACGGCCTTGAAGTTGTGTTGCAGGAGCTCACCGGGTTCACGATGGGCCCGCAGAACGGCCACCTGTTCAAGGACCAGCGTGAGCGAAACACGCGCAAGTGGGCGGCGTGGTGTGCGCAGCGCTATCCGTCGCAGGCCGACATCTGCCGTTCGGGGCTTCCCGAAGCGAAATAAAAAATTGGTCTTCGCGGAAGGCCGGGGGCGGCTGTTCTCGCGGGCCTCGCTGGGTTCGCTTCGCAGGGTGGGCTCGCCTTCGGTATCTCGGACTGTACAGCGGCGCGATGTCTTGGAATCGCGCTGGTTGTTGTTGCGGCGATCGTTCGCGCGTAAGTCGCTGGGTGCCCGCCTGCACGGGCACGACGGTGAGGGCGCGCGCGGCATCGCGGCTTTGCCGGGTCGGCTTTCCCAACAAGCTGCCTCAGTCATCGCGAGAGGTTCGGTGTCCACCCTCGAGGCGAGTTCCGCACAAGAGAGCGGCCGCAGGCCAATAGGTACATGGGCCGCGTAAGCGGCCTTTCCTTTCCGAACGCGGAGGACCTGTCTGAGCAGCGAGGGTGGACACCGAAGGCTCGGGCCTCACCATCCGAGCCGCAGGCTCTGCGCAAAACGGCGCCAGCCGCTGGAGACATGCATTGGCCTTGGCGAGTGAACCGACGCCACGTGTCCGGACTTCCGCGCCGAACAAAAAAAAGCGGCACGCGAAGTGCCGCTCTTAGGAGCGCCGACGGTCAGGCCGTGGCGCGAATCCGCTCCACGATGGCGTCGCCGAAGGTGTCGGTTGTGCCGGTGCCACCCACGTCCGGCGTGGTGCGGTCGCGGGCGTCCATCACGTCGCGGATAGCGCTGCGCAGGCGAGTGGCCTTGGCGACCATGTCGAGGTGGTCCAGCATGTCGGCCGCGGCGAGCAGCAGCGCGCAGGGATTGGCCTTCTTCTGGCCCGCGATGTCCGGCGCAGAACCGTGCACGGCTTCGAAGATGGCCGCGTCCTTGCCGATGTTCGCGCCGGGTGCGAGGCCGAGGCCGCCGACGAGGCCGGCGCAAAGATCGGAGAGGATGTCGCCGAACAGGTTGGTGGTGACGATCACGTCGAACTGGTAGGGATTCATCACCAGCTGCATGCAGGCGTTGTCGACGATCATCTCGCTGAATTCGAGATCGGGATAATCCTTCGCCACCTCACGCGCCACGTCGAGGAACAGACCCGACGAGGTCTTCATGATGTTGGCCTTGTGCACGGCCGTGACCTTCTTGCGTCCCTTCTTGCGCGCCATCTCGAAGCCGTAACGGCAGATGCGCTCCATGCCGGGGCGGGTGTTGCGGATGACCGACACGGCCACCTCGTTCTCACCCTCGCCCTCGCGTGTCTGGCCTTCGGCCATGTACGCGCCCATGGTGTTCTCGCGCACCGTGATGATGTCGATGTTCTCGTAGCGCGCCTTCGTGCCAGGGAAGCTGATGGCCGGACGCACGTTGGCGTAGAGGTCGAACTTGCGGCGCAGGGTGACGTTGATCGAGGTGAAGCCACCGCCGATCGGGGTGGTCAGCGGGCCCTTCAGGGCCACCGTGTGCTTGGCGATGGCATCGATCGTGGCCTGGGGAAGGAGATCGCCATGCTTTTCGAGCGCCACCACGCCGGCGTCCACGTAGTCGTAGGTGAGGCCGCAGTCGAGCGCGTCGAGGACGCGGATGGTCGCGTCCATGATCTCTGGGCCGATACCGTCGCCGGGAATCACGGCAATGGTCTTGCTCATGGGGGGTACTCCTGAAGGGAAGCGAAGCGCGCGAATGGGACGCGGGCGGGGAGGAAAATCGCCCAATTATCGGCGATCCGCCCCGCTTCCTTCAAGGATCGAGCGCTTCAGGCGGCCGTATGGTCCACGCAGGCGGCGGCGTCGGGCGAGGTCTGCCCTTCCAGGGAGTCGAGGAAATCCACAGCGCGGCGCAGGTGGGGAATGACAATGGAGCCTCCCACCACCAGCCCCACGCTGAACACCTCGAAGAACTCGTCGCGATTCACCCCGGCTTCCTTGCACTGAGCCACGTGGTAGCTGATGCAATCGTCGCAACGAAGCACCATCGAAGCCACCAGGCCCAGCATTTCCTTGGTCTTCACATCCAGCGCGCCCTCGCGGTAGGTCTGGGTGTCCAGAGCGAAGAAGCGGCGTACCACCTGGTTGTCCTCGGCGAGGATCCGCTCGTTCATCCGCTTGCGGAACGCGGTGAACTCCTCCACCCGATCGCCGGCCATCAGTGCGTTGCCTCGAGGATCTGGGCCAGGCGGCCGCTGCGGTCGGCGGCGGCCAGGTCGTCGAACCCACCCACGTGCGTGCCGTTGATGAATATCTGGGGCACCGTGCGCCGGCCGCCGCTCTTTTCGAGCATGACGTCGCGCTGCGACGGGTCGGAATCGATCCGAACCTCGTTCCAGGCGAGGCCCTTGGCCTTCAGCAGGTTCTTGGCGGCCACGCAGTACGGGCACACGGCGGTGGAATAGATGGTGATGTTGGGGGCGGACATGGGAGAACTTCTCCGGTCGGAATGGGCGCAAGATGGCGATCCAGGGCCGATTTTACAAGCCGGGCGAACCCGCGGCCGGCACCGTGGTCAAAGCCATCCCACCGTCCCGCCCGTGGAAGGCATCTCATCGTTTGGTGATGGTATCGTCGTTCGACTTATGCGCGCCTCCTTTCCTCGCCTTGCCCTCGCGGCCGCCATCGCCCTCGCGACCTTCGTCGCGGGAGCCCAGGACGCCGTCCGCCTGCCCGATCTGGGCAGTTCCGCCAATGCCCTGATCAGCCCGCGCGAGGCCGACCAGTACGGCGCGATGATGCTGCGCCAGATGCACGCGCTGGACATGACCGTCGACGACGCGCTGCTCGACCAATACATCAACGACCTGGGCTACCGCCTGGTGGCGGCAAGCGACCGGCCGAAAGACCACTTCTCATTCTTCATCGTGCGCGACGACCAGATCAACGCCTTCGCCGCCCCCGGCGGCTACATCGGCGTGAACTCCGGGCTGATCGACATCACCAGCAGCGAGAGCGAGCTGGCCGGCGTCATCGCGCACGAAATCGGTCACATCACCCAGAACCACCTCTACCGGGCGTTCGAGGACTCCAAGAAGAACGCGCCGCTCATGGCGCTGGTGCTGCTCGGCGCCATCGCCGCGGGTGCCGGCGGTGGCGCCGGCGACGCCGCTCCGGCCGTGCTCATGGGGGGACAGGGCCTGCTGCTGCAGCGGCAGATCAACTTCACCCGCAAGGACGAGGTGGAGGCCGATCGCGTCGGCATCCAGACCCTCGCCAACGCCGGTTTCGATCCGAACGCCATGGCCGGCTTCTTCGGCCGCATGCAAGACACGCTGCGCGTCGGCGAAGGCGAGGAGGCCCTGCCCGCCCTGCTCCAGACCCACCCCGTCACCCTGGCCCGCATCAGCGACGCCAAGGCGCGGGCCCGTGTGCTCGAGGAGCGCCAGGCCAACAAGCCGCGTCTGCCCACGATCGACAAGGCCACCTGGGAAAAGAGCACCGCCCCGGTGCTTTTCGTGAAGGATCCCACCACCCTCGTCAGCCCCTCCTCCAACGCCCCGAAGGAGAGCGTGGGCGACACCTATGCCCTGATGCGCGAGCGTGTGCGCGTGCTCTCTGGCGACGCTAGAAAGCTCGCCAGCTACTACGCCACCAACCTCAAGCGGAAAGACTTCGACACCGCCGCGAACCGGTACGGCTATGCGCTCGCCCTGATCCGCAGCGGCCAGGGGCCCCTGGCGGTCGAGCAGCTCCAGCCGCTGCTGGCCAGCCAGCCCGGCAACGTGGTGATCCGTCTGGCCATGGCCGACGCCTACGAGGACGCCGGCCGGCACGGCGACGCCATGGCCATCTACAAGGCCCTGCACGACAATTCGCCCCGGAACCGGGCGGTGGCGCTGGGCTACGCGCGGGCGCTCACGAACAGCGGCCGAACCGACGATGCCCGCACAGCCACCGCCTTGCTCCGCCCGTTGCTGGACGACAGCGACGACCCGGAGATATTTCGCACGTTCGCCCGGGCCAGCGAACGCTCGGGCGACAGCGTGCGGGCCGCCGAGGCCTATGCCGACAGCGCCTATCTCTCCGGCCGCCCCTTCGACGCGATGGAGCAACTGCGCCGCCTGCTCAAGCGTGACGACCTCGATTATTACCAGCGGTCACGCATCCAGGCCCGCATCAGCGACCTCACCCCCCTCCTCCTGGAGTTGCGGAAGAAGCGGGTGGCCACCGACGACAATCCGGACGGCCGGAGCCAGTAGCCGTCGGCGCCCTGCCGTCCGTCGTGTAGTCCCATTCCCCGCCAATGTGACCATTGTCATTGCCGTGTAACACAGCACGGCTGCAATATGACCGTCACAGCCAATGAATGGTCACAGCGTGCACAAGCGCATCCTCATCGTGGAAGACGAAGCATCGATTCGCGACATGGTCGCCTTCGCGCTTCGCAAGGCGGGCATGGACGCGGCGCACGCCGCCGACGCCCGCGCCGCACAGATGGCCATTTCCGAGCGGGTCCCGGACCTCATCCTGCTCGACTGGATGCTGCCGGGCATGAGCGGTCTGGAGCTGGCCCGTCGCCTCCGCCGGGAGGAGCTTTCCAGGGAAATCCCGATCATCATGCTCACCGCCCGCGGCGAAGAGATGGACCGGGTGAACGGCCTCGAGGCAGGGGTCGACGACTACGTGATCAAGCCGTTCTCCACCCGGGAACTCATTGCCCGCATCAAGGCGGTGTTGCGCCGCAGCCAGGGCGACGACGGTTCCGGCGTGGTCGAGCTGGGCGGGCTGCGCATCGACGGCCCCGCGCACCGCGTATTCGCGGGCGAGGACGCCGTGCCCATCGGGCCCACGGAATACCGCCTGCTCTTCTTCTTCATGACCCACCCGGAGCGCGTGTACTCGCGCGCCCAGCTCCTGGACCACGTGTGGGGCGGCAGCGTGTACGTGGAGGAACGCACGGTGGACGTGCACATCCGCCGGCTGCGCAAGACGCTGGAACCGTGGAAGCTGGACGACATGGTGCAGACCGTGCGCGGTGCCGGCTACCGGTTCTCGTCGAACACCTAGGGCCCCTCTGGGTTTTCGCGGGCCAGCCGCGCTATGGTGGGTCACACCAGACCGTCACCGGCCGACCGCATGACCGAGCGTTCCACCACCACCTGGCGATTGCCCGCCGCCTGCGCCGCACTGCTCGTGCTGGGCGGTGTCGTAGGCGCGCTCGCGGGCTCGCCCTCCTCGGGCATCGCCGTGGTCGCCGTGGCGCAAACCGTCGTGTTGCTGTCTCTGTTCCGTCACAAGGCGCGGCCAATGTTGCAGTCGTCCGCCACGCCCCATCCTGAGCATGACCGTCTGATGACTCGCACCCGCCGAATCGCCTCCCGCCTGCGCGACCTGCGCAGCGCAGCCGGCACCCTCCCCGACGCCGTGGTGCTGCTCGACCACGGGCTGCATGTCCGCTGGTTCAATCATGCGGCGGAAGAGCTGCTCGGCCTGAAAGCGCCACGTGACCGGGGCCGCTCGATCGCGGAACTGCTGCGCAACTCCGAACTGTCCGAATGGCTCGCCGACGGTGCGCGCGAGCCGCTCAACGACGTCACCGCGCCGGGCCACCCCAATCGGCACGTCACCGCGACACTGCTGCCGTTCGGCAGCCGGCAGCGCCTGCTGCTGGCGCGCGATACCAGCCACCTCACCCGGCTGGAGCAGATCCGTCGCGACTTCGTCGCCAACGTGTCGCACGAGTTGCGCACCCCGCTCACCGTGATCCACGGCTACCTCGAGCTGCTCGACCCGGAAGATGTCCCGGAGTTGGCCCCCGTGCTCGATGAGATGCGGGCGCAATCCAAGCGCATGGGACAGATCGTGGAAGATCTTCTGACCTTGTCGCGTCTGGAGACGCAGGAACACGTGGCCGAGGAACACGTGCAGATGCCGCCGCTCCTGGCCAGCCTGCGCAAGGAGGCCGAGGCGCTCAGCCAGGGTCGCCACACCGTCTCCCTGGACATAGCCACTTCTTACGATCTGCTCGGCTCGCCAAGGGACCTGCACAGCGCGTTCTCGAACCTGGTCAGCAACGCCGTGCGCTACACCCCCACGGGCGGACGCATCGCCATTCGCTGGGCGGAAGTCGAGGGCGGCGCACGATTCTCCGTCCACGATTCAGGGTTCGGCATTCCCGCCGCGCACATCGCCCGGCTCACCGAGCGCTTCTATCGGGTGTCCTCCAGCCGCTCCCGCGACTCGGGTGGAACCGGTCTCGGCCTGTCGATCGTGAAGCACGTACTCAACCTGCACCAGGCGAGGCTGACGATCGACAGCGAACCGGGCAAGGGCTCCACCTTCGCCTGCGTTTTTGGCAGCGAGCGGCTGCTGGATGGCACACGGCTGCAGGAAGTCGCCGGCCTCCATCCCTGATGGCTTGCTGCGTCGCCGCTTTCCCGCACGATCGCCGATGAGCCACCATCGGCACCCATGAGTGAATCAGTCGAACGCATGAGCAAGACCGTGGACCTCGGCGCCCCCGAGCTGTACATCAACCGCGAACTGGCGGCGCTGGAGTTCAACTTCCGCGTGCTCGCCCAGGCCCGCGATCCCGACGTACCCGTGCTCGAACGGCTGCGCTACCTCACCATCGTCAGCAATAACCTCGACGAGTACTTCGAGGTGCGTGTGGCCGTGCTGAAGCACAAACATACGCTGGGGGCCGCCGTGCCCGGTGCCGACGGCCTCAGCTCCAGTGAGATCCTGGCGCGCATCCGCGAACGGGCGCTGGCCCTCGTGGGCGAGATCTTCGACACATGGCGCGAGCAACTCCTTCCCGCCATGGAAGCCGAGGGCATCCGCTTCCTCACCCCGGACGGCTGGAGCGACATGCAGCGGCGCTGGCTGCAGGGCTATTTCCAGAACGAGGTCATGCCGGTGCTGTCGCCCCTGGGTCTCGATCCGGCGCATCCGTTTCCCCGCATCCTCAACAAGACGCTGAACCTCGCGGTGGTGCTCAAGGGCCGCGACGCATTCGGCCGGGAAGGCCACATGGCGCTGGTGCGGGCGCCGCGCTCCCTTCCGCGCATCATCCACCTGCCCGCCGAGGTGTCCGGCGGCGACGGCGACTTCGTCTTCCTGGCCGAAGTGCTGCAGGCGTTTGCCGATGAGATTTTTCCTGGGTTTCAGGTATGCGCCACCTATCAATTCCGAGTCACGCGCAACAGCGAACTGGTGGTGGAGGAAGCCGAGGTCGAGAATCTGGCGCGCGCGCTCAAGGAGGAACTGGCGGGCCGCGGCTACGCGCGCCCTGTGCGCCTGGAGGTCGGCGCCGACTGCCCTCGTGCCATCACCGAGATGCTCATCGCGAATTTCGAGCTCGAGGAAACCGACGTCTACCGCTGCGAGGGGCCCGTCAACGTCATTCGCGCCGGCATGATCTACGATCAGGTCGACCGGCCCGAATTGAAATTCCCGCGGTTCACGCCGAGGCTTTCGCCCGCGTTCGAGAAAGGCGTGAATGAATTCGACGTGCTCGGTACGCGCGACGTATTGCTGCACCACCCCTACGAGTCTTTCGCTTCCGTGGTCGAACTGCTTCGGCGCGCCGTCGACGATCCGGGCGTGCTCGCGATCAAGCAGACGCTTTACCGCGCGGGAAAGGATTCGCCCCTGGTCGACCTGCTGGTGGAAGCGGCGCGCAACGGAAAAGACGTCACCGTGGTGGTCGAGCTGCGGGCTCGTTTCGACGAGGAGGCCAACATCGGCCTGGCGAACCGCCTGCAGGAAGCGGGGGTACAGGTCGTGTACGGCGTCGTCGGCTACAAGACGCACGCGAAGATGCTGCTGATCGTACGCCGCGAAGGTGGCGGCCTTCGTCGTTACGTCCACCTGTCCACCGGGAATTATCATCAAGGCAACAGCCGCGGCTACACCGACATCGGCCTGATGACGGCGAACGCGGAAATCGGCGAAGACATCCACAAGGTGTTCCAGCAGCTTTCGGGCCTAGGGCCGATGATCCAGTTGAAGCGCCTGCTGCATTCGCCCTTCACGCTCTATTCCAGCGTCATGGGAAAGATCGAGCGCGAGACCGAGCATGCCCGCAACGGGCGCCCGGGCCGCATCGTCGCGAAGTTGAATGCGCTCAACGAGGCGCATGTGGTCGAGGCGCTGTACCGCGCGTCGATGGCGGGTGTGCAGATCGACCTCATCATTCGCGGCGCGTGCACCTTGCGACCCGGTATCGCGGGGGTGTCGCACAACATCAGGGTGCGCTCCATCGTTGGCCGGTTCCTGGAGCACAGCCGCGTGTACTGGTTCGGCAACGACGGTTCGCCGGAGTTGTATTGCGCCAGCGCCGACTGGATGGAACGCAACCTCATGCGGCGCATCGAAGTCGGCGTGCCCATCCTGCAGCCCGAGCTGGCGCGCCGCGTCTATGAGGAAACGCTGGACAACTACCTGCGCGACAACACGCAGGCGTGGCTCCTGGGCAGCGATGGGCGCTACACGCGCAGCCAGCCGGCCAAGGGCGAGGCGCCGCATTCGGCGCAGCAGGCCCTGCTGGCGGCCTATAGCGCGTGAAGCGTCGCATCCTCCTCCTGTCGGTGTCGGCGGGCGCGGGGCATGTCCGCGCCGCGCAAGCGCTGGAAGCGGCCGTGTCGTCGCTGGCAGTCGAGGGGCACGACGTCGAGGCCCGCCACCTCGACGTCATGGATTACGTGCCGGCCAGTTTCCGCCGCATCTACGCTGACTTTTACCTGCGCCTCATCACCCGGCATCCGCAGTTGTGGGGCATGCTCTACCGCATCACGGACGACACGCATCCCGACGCGCTCACCCAACGCATGCGTCGCACGATCGAACGGCTGCACACGCGCCGTCTGCGCGCCGCCATCGCCCAATTCGCGCCGCACGCCATCGTCTGCACGCATTTTCTTCCCGCCGAACTGCTCGCCCGGCAGATTCGCAAGGGCCGTATCGACGTGCCTGTCTGGTTGCAGGTCACCGATTTCGACCTGCATCGCATGTGGGTCATTCCCGGCATGACGGGTTACTTTGCCGCCAGCGAGGAAATCGCCCATCGCATGCGGGCCGTGGGCCTCCCGGAGAACCGCGTGCACACCACCGGGATTCCGGTGATGCCGGCCTTCGCCGGGCCGCACGACCGCCGCGCTCTGGCAACGGAATTCGGCATCGATCCGGGTCGGCCCGCATATCTCATGATGGGCGGCGGCGCCGGCGTCGGTGCGCTGGATCGACTCACGGAGTCGCTGTTCTCGGCCGGCGACACCTTCCAGTTGGTGGTTCTTGCCGGCCGCAACGTGGCGATGCTCGAGCGCCTGCGCGCCCTGGCGTCGTCCCGCTATCGGGGGCGCCTTTTCCCGCAGGGTCATACGGAGCACGTCGACCGGCTGATGGCCTGCTGCGACCTGGCCATCACCAAGCCCGGGGGCCTCACTACGTCGGAATGCCTCGCGATGGGCCTGCCCATGATCGTCAACGCGCCCATCCCCGGCCAGGAAGAACGAAACGCCGACTACCTTATGGAACACGGCGCGGCCTGGAAGGCCATCGACGCCGTGTCGCTCGCCTGGCGCATTGGCCGGCTGCAAGCGGAGCCGGCACGCCTGGCCGCGATGGCCGCGAATGCACGCGCCATCGGGCGGCCCCATGCGGCGCGCGACGTGATCGCCACGGTCCTGCGTGACATGGCCAAAGCATGAGTCATTCCCCGCGTCGCCGCGTCGTCGCCGCTTTGGCGACCGCTCTCTTCACGCTCGTCCTCGCCTTCTTCTTCGCGCACGTGGAGATCGAGATCGAGGGTCCGCATGGTTGGGCCACAAGTCTGCCGACCTGGCGCGTGGAGAACCACTGGCTGCTGGATGTGTTCTGGGGCGGACGGGCGATGACCGGCTATCACGCCTGGGTGTTTCCGTTCATCGCGCTCTTTTTCCATTTCCCTATGGTGTTTCGCGGGTTCTGGAGCTGGCGCGCGCAGGTGCGGGCCATCGCCTGCGTGATGTTGTTCTGGGTGGCCGAAGACGGACTCTGGTTCGTGCTCAACCCGGCTTTCGGCCTGGCGCGCTTCAATCCGGTGGATGTGCCGTGGCACCGGCACTGGTGGGGCCCCGCGCCGACGGATTACTGGGTCTTCGGCTTCCTCTGCATCCTGTTGTTCGTGCTTTCGGCGATGCCGAAGTCGCGCCCGGTGCGAGGTCCCTCCGGCCCGCCCTTATAGGAGCGCGCCTGCTCGCGACATGGTGTCGGGCCAGTCCCCAAGCTTGCGCGCCAGCTCCGGGGCACGGCCTCAAAACATGTCGCGCGCAGGGCGCGCTCCTACCCACCCCGGGCCAGCCATGACAGAATTCGCCGATGGCATCGACAGGTAAATCGCAGATCAACGAAGGCGAACTGCTCGCCGCCGTGGATCTCGGCTCCAACAGCTTCCACATGGTGGTGGCACGTTACGAACACGGCGAGCCCCGTGTCATCGACCGGCTGCGGGACTCGGTGCGGATGGCTGTCGGCCTGCGGCCCGACGGCACGCTGGATGCCAGCCACCGGGCGGCCGCGCTTGCCAGTCTCGCGCGTTTCGGCCAGCGCATCGCGGGCATTCCCGCCCTGCACGTGCGCGCCGTGGCCACCAACACGGTGCGCCGGCTGGCCGCGCCACACGCCTTCCTCTCCGCCGCCGAGGCCGCCCTGGGTCATCCGGTGGAAATCGTGTCCGGCCGCGAGGAAGGCCGCCTGATCTTCCTCGGCGCGGCGCACGATCTGCCCGCGTCGCGCGACCATCGGCTGGTGATCGACATCGGTGGCGGCAGCACCGAATTCATCGTCGGCCGCGGCACCTCGCCTATCCTCACCGAGAGCGTGCAGGTGGGCTGCATCGCCAGCACCATGCGTTTCTTTCCCGGCGGCAAGATCACGCGCAAGCGCTGGTTGCGCGCGCGGCGCGAGATCGGCGTGCTGCTCCAGCAGTTCTCCGAGGACTACCGCGAAGCGGGCTGGGCGGACGCCTACGGCTCCTCCGGCACCGCGAAGGCCATTGGCGCGGTCGTGCGCGCCATGAAGCTTTCCGACGACGGCATCACGCCGGAATCGCTGGCGGCGGTGCGCGAGGCCCTGATCGAGCAAGGCTCGTCCGACGTCCTGAAATTGCCCGGGCTTGCCGAGGATCGGGCCCCGGTGTTCGCCGGCGGCGTGGCGATCCTCGAAGCCGCTTTCGATGCGTTGGGAATCGACAGGCTGCGTGTGTCGGAAAGTTCCATGCGGGAAGGCCTGCTCTGGGATCTCATCGGTCGCTCGGCGGGCACGGACCCGCGCATGGCCAGCATCGACTCGCTCGCCGCCCGCTATGGCGTCGACCGCGCCCAGGCGCGCCGTGTGGAAACCACCGCCCTGGGCCTCTTCGACCAGCTGGCCAAGGTGTGGAAGCTCGACGACGACGCACGCGAGTGGTTGTCGTGGGCCGCGCGCGTGCACGAACTCGGCCTCGCCATCGCGCACAGTCAGCACCACCGTCATGGCGCGTATATCCTGCGCAACGCCGATCTGGCGGGCTTCTCCCGCCAGGAACAGCAGTTGCTTGCGGCCATCGTCGAGTTGCACCGGCGCAAGCCGGAAAAATCGGTTATTTCGGCGCTACCGGCGCGCTACCGCATGCTGGCCCGGCACATCACCGCGATCCTCCGCCTCGCCGTACTGTTCCGTCGGGCGCGCCGGGCGGAGGCCTTGCCGCGCATCCGCGTCGTGGCCACCCGCCAGCGCCTGCGCCTGTCACTGCCCGCCGATTGGCTCGATCAGCATCCGCTCACGGAGGCCGACCTGGAGCAGGAGCGCGAGCCGCTGGCGGAACTGGGGCTGGAACTGGAGATCGTCACCGAATGAGCGGGATACGTCCGGCAAAGGGGCGTATCATCGTGTGGATGTTCCGACGTAACGACCGGTTGCCCATGTTAAGAGCCGTACTCGCCAGTGCCCTTCTCGCCCTGCCCGCTGCCCTCATGGCGCAGCAGGCCGCCAAGCCGGCGGCCCCGGCCCCTGCCGCGGTCGAGCACCCGAAAGTGGTGATGCATACGAGCCAAGGGGAATTCACTCTCGAGCTGTACCCGGAAAAGGCGCCCAAAAGTGTCGCCAACTTCCTGCAGTACGTGCGCGACGGCTTCTACGACGGCACCGTGTTCCATCGTGTGGTGAACGGCTACATGGTGCAAGGTGGCCTGTACAGCCGCGACCTCACTCAGCGCCGCACCCGCGCCGCCATTCCCAGCGAGGCCGACAACGGCCTGTCGAACCTGCGTGGCACGGTGGCCGTCGCCCGCGGCACCGACCCCAACTCCGGCACGTCGCAGTTCTTCGTCAATCTCGTCGATAACCGCCGGCTCGATTACGTCGGCAACCAGAGCAGCCTGACCTGGGGCTTTGCGGTGTTCGGCAAGGTCGTGTCCGGCATGGACACCATCGACAAGATCGCGGCCCTGCCGACGCGTGCCCAGGGCCCGTTCGTCGGCGATGTGCCCAATCCGCTGGTGGTCATCGAATCGGCCAACGTGGTCGGCGAAGAGAAAGCCGCGCCGGCTCGCTCGTCCACGGCACCCGCCACCGCGCAGCCGACCGCGCCCGCTAACGGCCAGAAAAAAGCTTCCAAAACGCCGAAGGCCGCATGAGCACGCTCTTCATCGCGGATCTGCACCTCGACGAGGCGCGGCCGGAGATCACCGCGCTGTTCGAGCGGTTCCTCGCGTCGGACGAAGCCCGCTCGGCTCGCGCGTTCTACATTCTCGGCGACCTGGTGGAAGCGTGGATCGGCGACGACGACGACGCGGAGCTTCCCACGCGTATCGCGGCGGCCACGCGCGGCCTGCACGATGCCGGCGTCCCGGTGTATTTCATGGTGGGCAACCGCGACTTCCTGCTCGGCCCCGAGTTCGCGGCTCGCGCGGGCATGACCTTGCTCGACGACGGCACCGTGCACGACGTCGAAGGCGAACCCACACTGCTGATGCACGGCGACGTGCTCTGCACCGACGACATCGAATACCAGGCCGTGCGCGCACAGGTGCGCACCGAGGCCTGGAAGGCACAGATACTCGCGATGCCGCTCGAGGCCCGCCGGGCCTTCGCCGCGAAAGCGCGCAGCGACAGCAAGTCGCGCACCGGCCAAACCGACGAGACGATCATGGACGTGAACCAGGGCGCCGTCGAAGACGCCATGCGACAGGCAGGCGTGCGCCGCCTGGTGCACGGGCACACGCACCGCCCGGCGATCCACAACTTTGCGCTTGACGGCGCAAGCGCCCGGCGCATCGTGCTCGGCGACTGGTACGACCATGGGTCGGTGTTGCGCATCGACGGGCCGTCGGTCGAACTGCGCGGCTTGACCCTGCCGGGGACCTTGTAGGAGCCGCCATGGCGGCGAGAGGGCCTGCGAGGCGCGGCCCGCTGGCCTCGCCGCTATAGCGGCTCCTACAGGGAGCCGAGAGATCGCAGCCAGCCCAGCTCGGATTCGGAAAACCCCGCCTCCCGGCGCGCGTCCAGATTGAACGGCCCTCGCAGCGAGTTGTTCATGTAGCCGGCCAGCAGCTCCGCGAAGGTCTTCTCCGGATCGAGGCCGTCGCGTTCGCAGCACCATTGGAACCAGCGCGTTCCCGCCGCCACGTGTGCCACTTCCTCGCGCAGGATCACTTCGAGGATGGCCACCGTGCTCTCGTCGCCCTGCCTGCGCAGCCGCTCCATCATGCCGGGCGTGACGTCGAGGCCGCGCGCTTCGAGCACGCGCGGCACGAGGGCCATGCGCGCCGTGTCGCTGTGCGCCGTCTTCTCCGCCATTTCCCACAAGCCGTTATGCGCGTCGAAATCGCCATAGGCATGGCCGAGTTCGGCAAGGCGCCCGGAGAGCATCGTGAAGTGACGCGCCTCGTCGTTGGCGCAGGACGCCCAGTCGCGATAGTAGGTGTCTGGCTTACCGCGAAAGCGATAGACGGCATCCCAGGCAAGATCGATCGCATTGAACTCGATGTGGGCGATGGCGTGTACGAGCGCCGCCCTGCCCGCCTCCGTGCCCAGGCCGCGCTGCGCGAGCTCGCGCGCAGGGACGAGCCGTGGACGTAGCGGCCGGCCGGGCAGGCCGATGGGTTGCGGCGGCGGCGAAGACGGATCGGACGCCAGGCTCCCGGAGTCCAGCGCGGCCCACGTCTCGAACGTGAGCCGCACCTTCTCGACCGGGTCGGTCGCAGCAAGGCAGCGACGGGCGGCGGCATGCAGGTCGTTCATCGCATCGGCCGCTGTGCAATTGAGTAGGAGCGCGCCTTGCGCGCGACAGTTTTTCGCGAAGAGCGACAGGCCCCGTTGCCTGCGCGCGAAAGGCTGTCGCGCGCAGGGCGCGCTCCTACCGTAAGCGCCACCCTCACGCGCTACGGCGTTCGTTCTTGGCCGCGTCCGAGCGCAAGGCTTCCTGCTGCTCGAGGAAGCGGGCATCCACACCCGTCACGTATTCGCCCGAGAAGCACGAGGTGTCGAACTGGCGGAGATCCTCGTTGCCGTCCGTGACGGCCCAGATGAGGTCGTCCAGGTCCTGGTAGATGAGCCAGTCGGCGCCGAGGGCCTTCTCCACTTCTTCCACGGTGCGCCCGGCGGCGATCAGCTCCGACGCCGCCGGCATGTCGATGCCGTAGATATTCGGATACCGCACCGGCGGCGCGGCCGAGGCGAAGTAGACGTTCTTCGCGCCAGCGTCGCGGGCCATCTGGATGATCTGCTTGGAGGTGGTACCGCGCACGATCGAATCGTCCACGAGCAGCACGTTCTTCTTGCGGAACTCGAGGTCGATGGCGTTGAGCTTGCGGCGTACCGACTTCACGCGCTCGCCCTGCCCCGGCATGATGAAGGTGCGGCCGATGTAGCGGTTCTTCACGAGGCCCTCGCGCATCGGCACGCCCAACGCCTGCGCCAGCGAGCTGGCCGCGGTGCGGGAGGTGTCCGGAATGGGAATGACCGCGTCGATGCCGTGGTCGGGGCCCCGCTCGCGCAGGATCTTCTCGGCCAGTTTCTCGCCCATGCGCAGGCGCGCCTTGTAGACCGAGACGTCCTCGATCATCGAATCGGGCCGGGCGAGATACACGTACTCGAAGATGCACGGCGCATGCACCGCGCCTTCGGCGCAATGCTGTGCGAACAGTTCGCCACCCTCGGTGATGATGACCGCCTCGCCGGGCGCGACGTCGCGAAGGCGCTTGAAGCCCAGCACGTCGAGCGCCACGGATTCGGAGGCCACCGCGTACTCCCGGCCTTCCGCGGTCACGCGCTCGCCCAGCACCAGCGGGCGGATGCCATTCGGGTCGCGGAAGGCGATGAGTCCGTAACCCAGCACCAGCGCGATGCACGCATAACCGCCACGGGCGCGCGCATGCACGCGCGACACGGCCTTGAAGACGTGTTCGTGCGTCAGGTTGCCCCGATCCTCCACCTGCAACTCGTGTGCGAGCACGTTGAGCAGCACCTCGGAATCCGAATCGGTATCGATGTGGCGACGGTCGTCCTCGAACATCTCCTTGCGCAGGACCTCGGTGTTCACGAGGTTGCCGTTGTGCGCGAAGGCGATGCCGTAGGGGGAATTCACGTAGAACGGCTGGGCCTCCTCGGTGCCTTCCGAACCCGCCGTGGGATAACGGCAGTGACCGATGCCGATGCGCCCGCGCAGCTTGCTCACCCCGGCCGAGTTGAAGACGTCGCGAACCAGCCCGTTGCCCTTGTGCAGGCGCAGGCGCGCGCCTTCCACGGTGGCGATGCCGGCGGCATCCTGCCCGCGATGTTGCAGGACGGTCAGGCCGTCATACAGGGCCGATGCCACTTCCGTGGTACCGACGATGCCGATGATTCCGCACATGGTCTTGCCTTCTACGAAGAGGCCGCCGTGGTCGCGGCGGCAGGGTGAACGTTCTGTTCTGGCGTGGGCTGCGCAGGCGTCGTGAGGCCGCGCAGTTTCATCAATTCTTCCCGGCTGGGCAACTTCACGTCCGGCAGTTTCATGTCCTTCAGCGCCGCCGGTGGATGCATGTACTCGCGCACGTTCGCCGGCACCTGCTGGCCCAGCCACGCCGCCGGCGCGGCGAACTGCGGCAGCATCGTGGACTCCCGCCACAGGGGCTCGTTAGGGAGGCCCGTGAAGCCCAGCAGGAACACCACGGCACTGACGATGAGCACGCCGCGGGCGAGACCGAACAGCATCCCGAGGAGGCGGTCCACGCCACCCAGCCCCGTGCTCGACACCAATCGCGAGATCAGGAACCGCAACACGGCGCCCACCAGCAGCACCGTGATGAAACACAGCCCGTAGCCGATCGCGTAGCGCGCCGTGGGCAGCGAAACACTGCCCTCCAGATGGCTGGCCACCGCAGGGCCGAACAGCCAGGCCAGCCAGAACGCGGCCACCCAGATAACGAGCGAAAGCACTTCCGAGATGAGGCCACGTGCCAGACCGATCAAGACGGAGATGAACAGCACCGCGAGGATGACGTAGTCGGCCCAGTTCACTCGGTGCTCCTCGCTGTTCCGACGGGGGCCGGCCCGTCAGGGGGCCGTGACGACGACGCCGTCCAGACCCACCTTGGCCTTGATCTGATCCTTCAGCCGCACCGCGTCGTCCCGCTGCGTCTGCGGGCCGGCGCGCACGCGCCAGAGCTTCGCACCGCCCGTCGAGGCGACGCTGTCGACGTAACCGGGGATACCCGCGCCGCGCAGCTTGTCGCGCAGGCGCGTGGCGTCCGCCTCGCTGCTGACGGCCGCCACCTGAACCGCGAAGCCGCCGGCGCGTGGCGCCGGAGCCGGGGCCGCCGGTGTGGCCGCGGGTGTGGCCGGCGCCCTGGTCGCGGCGGGACGCGCCGGAGCCGGCACGTCGGCGGTCTGCGCCTCGGGCTTGGAGGTCAGGGTGGCGGGAGCGCCCGGCGCGGCGGCCACGATCTTCAGGCGGGCCGCTTCGGCGGCGGCGCGGGTCTCGAACGGACCCGCGCTGACCCGCGTCAGCGACTTGCCAGCCTGATTCGTGGCGGCAGTGCTCACCGGGTAGCCGAGGGCTTTCACCTTCTGCACGAGGACGTCGGCCTTGGCTCGGTCGGCGTACGCGCTGAGATTGATGCTGTAGCTGCCGCGGGCTGCCATGCCGGGAGACAGGGCCGGTGTGGGCGCCGTCGGCGCAGGCGTCGCCGGCGCCGGTGCGGGCGCGGTAGCGGGCTTGGTCGCGGCGGGGCGCGCCGCGGAGGGGGCTGCGCCGGCGAAGTCCTCGGGCAAGGCGTCGGCGGGCTTGCGCGACGCGATGTCCACGGAAGCCAGGCGGCTACCGCTCCCCGGCGTCACGGTGCCGGCGGCCGGCGCTGAGGCGGGCGCCGCCGGCTGCTGCGCAGCCGGAGCCGCGGCAGGCGTCGCGCCGGTCGCGGGCGAGCCGGCGGGAGCCACATCGAGCGTGCGGCTCTGCAGTTCGCGATCGGGCGCCGGCGGGATAGCGAGGCTGACGGTCTGGTCCGTGTCGGTCTTCGGCGGCGTGCTGGAGAAGAACATCGGCACGATCAGCACCAACAGAGCGATCAGGACAGCGGCACCCAGCAGGCGTGTTTTCAAGGAAGGCTCCATACGACCGGCGCAATGCGAATCGCGGCGATTATACCCGGCAAAGGGTGAGGGCCGCGCTCGCCACGAAAAAGGAGCCGAACAGCAGCACGGTGTCGTCGTCGGCCGCCATGTCGCGCGCGGCGGTCCAGGCCTCAGCGACGCCGGGGTACGCCGAGGCGGCCGCGTCCGGCAGCACCTCGACGAGCGTGGAGGCAAGCGCTTCCGCGGAGAGCCCGCGGGGCGTATCTCGATCGAGGCCGGCGAGGAACCAGCGGTCGATGCCCGGCGCCATCGCCTCGACGACACCGGCCACGTCCTTGTCCGCAAGGGCGCCGTAGACGGCGAACACGCGACCATGGGCCGGCTGCGTAGCCAGCCAGGCCGCGAGGGCGCGGGCGGCCTGCGGGTTGTGGCCTACGTCGACCAGCGTACGTGGGCGCTCGACGATGCGCTGCAGGCGACCGGGAACGTGAACGGCGGACAGGGCGGCACGAATGGCGTCCGGTGGCACGACAAGCCGGGCACCGAGCGAATGAACGGCAGCGATGGCGGTCGCGGCGTTCGCCAGTTGAACCGGTGCAGCGAGCGCGGGCAGCGGGAGCTCCAGCACCGTGCCATCGTGATGCTCCCAGCGCCACGCGTCCGCCATAGATGCGCGCCCTGCGCGCGACATGTTTTCAGGCCGTGCCTGGGAGCTGGCGCGCGAGGCCAGAGACTGAGGCGAAAGGCTGTCGCGCACAGGGTGCGCTCCTACGACAAAGGCTTCGCCTGCCTGGATGACCGTCGCACCGATGCTGCGCAGCGCGTCGAGCAACCCCTGTGGCGGCGAGAGTTCCCCGACGATCGCCGGCCGCCCCACTCTCGCGATGCCCGCCTTTTCGCGGCCGATGCTGTCGCGGTCGCTGCCCAGCCAGTCCTGGTGGTCGAGGTCGACGGTGGTGATGACCGCGACGTCGGCATCGACGATGTTGACCGCGTCGAGGCGCCCGCCGAGCCCCACCTCCAGGATGGCCACGTCGAGCGACGCACGCGCCATGAGGTCCAGCGCTGCGAGGGTGCCGAACTCGAAGTAGGTCTGAGGGATGTCGCCGCGCGCGGCCTCGATGCGTTCGAACGAGGCCACGAGCGCCTCGTCGGCGGCATCGTGGCCATCGAGCCTGATCCGCTCGTTATAGCGGAGCAGATGGGGCGAGGTGTAACAGCCCGTCCGGTACCCCGCGGCGCGCAGCATCCCTTCGAGGAACGCAACGGTGGACCCTTTGCCGTTGGTACCGCCCACGGTGATGACGATGGGTGCGGGACGCGGCGCGCCCATGGCATGCCACACCACGCGCACCCGCTCGAGCCCTAGTTCGATGTCGCGCGGGTGCGTGCGCTCCTGGTACGCGAGCCACTCGCCGAGCGTGCGGCTCATCGGATCAGCAGCTGCCGTCGTCGCCGAACGGGTCGTCGAGCACGATCGTGTCGTCGCGGTCTGCACCGGTGGCCACGAGCGCGAGCTTGCAACCGGAGAGTTCCTCGACCGCGCGCAGATATGCACGAGCAGCCGGCGGGAGCTTGTTCCAGTCGCGGATGCCCGCGGTGGACTCCTCCCAACCCGGGAATTCGAGGTAGACCGGCTTGCACTCGGCCCAGCCGTCCGCATCGAGGGGCGCCAGTTCGCGGCGCTTGCCGCGGTACTCGTACGCGATGCAGACCTTGATGCTTTCCAGGCCGTCGAGCACATCGAGCTTGGTGATGGCGAGACCGTCGATGCCATTGATCTGCACCGCACGCTTCAGCGCCACGAGGTCGATCCAGCCGCAGCGGCGCGGACGGCCGGTGCTGGCGCCGAACTCGTTGCCCTTCTTGCGCAACAGTTCGCCCATGTCGTCGTTGAGTTCGGTGGGGAACGGACCGCCGCCGACGCGCGTGGCGTAGGCCTTGCAGATGCCCAGCACGTAGTCGATGTCGCGCGCGCCCACGCCCGTACCGGCCAGCGCACCGCCCACCGTGGTGTTCGACGAGGTGACGTACGGATAGGTGCCGTGGTCGATGTCGAGCAGCGCGCCCTGCGCACCTTCATAAAGGATGTTGCCGCCGTCGCGGCGCACGTCGTGCAGGATGGTGGCGACGTCGTCGACCATCGGGCGGAGGTATTCGCCCCAGGTGAGGGCTTCGTCGAGCACGGTCTGGTAGTCGACCGGTTCGGCCTTCAGCCACTGGGTGAGAACGAAGTTGTGGTAATCCACGGCGGCCTGCACCTTCTCGGGCAGCTCATGCGGATACATGAGGTCGGCCACGCGAATGGAGCGGCGAGCCACCTTGTCCTCGTATGCCGGGCCGATACCGCGCCCCGTGGTGCCGATGGCCTTCGCGCCGGACGCGACCTCGCGCGCCTTATCCACGGCGATGTGGTACGGCATGATCAGCGGCGTGGCCGGCGAGATCTTCAGGCGCGGACGCACGTCGACACCCTGCCCTTCCAGCTCCGCGATCTCGCTCATCAGCGCCGCGGGAGAAAGCACCACGCCGTTGCCGATGAGGCACAGCGCGTCGTCGCGCAGGATGCCCGACGGAATGAGGTGCAGGACCGTCTTCTTGCCCTTGATGACCAGGGTGTGACCGGCGTTGTGGCCGCCCTGGAAACGGGCGACCGCACCCACGCGCTCGGTGAGGAGGTCGACGATCTTGCCCTTGCCCTCGTCGCCCCATTGCGCGCCGAGAATGACGACTGACTTACCCATGGTTGTATCTCTATCGATGAGGATGTGGTGTTAGCGCTGGCGGCCGGGGCCGTCGTTGAGGTAGCGCAGGAATTCGGAGTCGGGCTTCAGCACGAAGGTGCCCTTGCCGTCGGCGAAGGCCTTCCGGTAAGCCGCGAGGCTGCGATAGAACGCAAAGAACTCGGGGTCCTGGCTGTAGGCCTGGGCGTAGATGGCGGCCGCCTGCGCGTCGCCGTCGCCCTTGACCTTGGTCGCCTCGCGATTGGCGTCCGCCAGCAGCACCAGCTTCTGACGATCGGCGTCCGCCCGGATCTTCTCGGCGCTTTCCTGCCCGGTGTAACGCAGTTCGTTGGCCAGCTGCAGGCGCTCGGCGCGCATGCGCTTATAGACGGACCCGCTGACTTCGTCGGGCAGATCGATGCGTTTGATCCGCACGTCGACCACCGCGATGCCGAGGTTCTTGCGGGCAACGCCATCGGTTTGCTGACGCACGCGCTCGGTGATGTCCTTGCGGCCACCGGCGATCAGGTCTTCCAGCGGACGCGCATTGAACTCGTAGCGCAGCGCGTCCTTCACGATGGGCGTGAGGCGCTGCACCGCCTGCACCTGCTCGCCGGACGTGGCACGGTAATAGGCCGCGTTGTCGGCGATGCGCCACTTCACGTAGAAGTCGACGTTGACGCTTTTCTTCTCGAGCGTGAAGTAACGCTCGGGCTGGGCGTCGAGGCCCAGGATGCGGTTGTCGAAGCGCATGACCTGCTGCACGACAGGAACCTTGAAATGCAGGCCCGGCTTGTAGTCGGCCCGCACGATGCGGCCGAACTGCAGCAGCAGCGCGTTCTCGCCTTCCTTCACGACGAAGACGCTGTTGAACCCGAGCAGGACGACGACCGCGACGATGATGCCGGTAACGAATTTCACTGGGCGCTCCCCTGCGAGGCATTCGGGTTGGCGTCCGTCGTGGCGGACTGGATCACGGTACCGACACCCGGCACGTTGCGCACGGCGGCGTTGTTGGGCTCCACGGGCAACTGGATGATGTTCTTGCCGTTGCTGCCGTCGATCACCTTCGGATTGCCCGCCATCACGTCTTCGACGGTTTCCAGCCACAGGCGGCGGCGCGTGACCTCCGGAGCGGCACGGTATTCCTTCAGGAGCAGGTTGAAGCGCTCCACGTCGCCATTGGCCCGCGCGATGCGCTCGACACGCTCGGCCTCGGCCTCGGCGGCGATGCGCGCCGCGTCGCCACGAGCTACCGGCACCACCTGGCTCTCGTAGGCGCGGGCCTTGTTCTCTTCGCTCTGCTTGTCTTCGCGCGCCGCATTCACGTCGTCGAAGGCGTCCTTCACTTCCTTCGGCGGCGACACATTCTGGAAGCTGACGCCCGTGACCAGGATGCCGGCGTCGTACTTGTCGAGCGTGTCCTGGAGGATGTCGCGGGCCTGCTGCTGCAGGGTTTCCTTCGCCGCCGGCGCGACGCCGGCGACAGGCGCCTGCGTGGGCGCCGGCGTGTCGGCGCCCGGCGTAGTGAGGATGTTGTCCATGATGTTCGCGCCGACCACGGAGCGCACGGCGGCCTCCGCGGCGTTATGGATGGTGTTCTCTTCGCGATCGGCGTTCGAGTAAAGGAACTTGCGCGCGTCCGACACCTGGTACTGCACGTTGAAGTCGATCGCGATGATGTTCTCGTCGCGCGTGAGCATGGACACGTTGTCAGAGACGGAACGGACCTGGGTGGTTTCCACCTTGGTCACGGTTTCCACCGGGCTGGGGGCCTTCAGGTGGAAGCCCGGGGGCAGGATGCGTGAGAACTGGCCGAAACGGAGCACCACGCCCACCTGGCGGGCGTCGATCACCGTGTAGCTGGAGACCAGGAGCCAGGCGATGACGAAGACCAGCACGACGGCGAAGATGCCGCCGCTGCCGGCGCCGAAGCGACCGAAACGGGCCTTGAGGCTTTTCAGCGCACCGTCGAGATCGGGCTTGCGCCCGCTGGGACGGTTGCGGTTCCAGGGGTCCTTCTGGCCGTTGCCGGGTTCGTTCCAAGCCATGGGCGGCAGTCTCCTTCGGGGACCGGAGGGTGGGTGGCTTCAGAGCCTGGGGCAGACCCGCGACGGCGGAAGAGACGCCAGGCGCGCGAACACCCGTCGCCGCGCCGTTGGGGCACGCAAACGCTGCAAATTCTACCAGATGGTTGCGCTCTACGCGCCCCTAGCCGGGGGGATCGATCAGTTCCCGCAAAGGAGCGGCATGGTCGCCGTCGCTCAAGAGCGGGGCGAGGACCGAACGTGGCGCGTCGATATCGAGGTGCCAGCCGTGTTCGTCCACGGCTTCGCCGGCGATGGCACCGACGGCTTTGAGACGGGCATGCAGGCGCCCCGCACTGAGGGGAAGCTCAAGACCCGCACGGATGCGGTCACCGCCAAGGATTTCCCCAAGCGCCTCGCGCAATCCGTCCAGCCCGGCCCCGGTCGCGGCGGAGAGCCACACCTGCCGCGGCTTGCCGTCGTCGCCGCGGTCGATGCGGGGCGCGGCGTCCACGAGGTCGATCTTGTTCATCACCGACAGTTGGGGCACGTCGCCCGCGCCGATTTCCTCGAGAACGGAGTTGACGACGCGCGCGAGCAGTTCACGCTCCTCGTCGGCCGCATCGCTCACGTGGATCAGGAGATCGGCATCGCGAGCTTCCGCCAGCGTCGCCCGGAAGGCGGCCACGAGGTCGTGGGGCAGTTCGCGGATGAACCCGACGGTGTCGGCCACCACAGCCGGCCCGCAGGCGAGGCCATCGATCTTGCGCACGGTCGGGTCCAGCGTGGCAAACAACTGGTCGGCCGCGTAGACACCACCGGTGGTCAGGGCATTGAAGAGCGTGGACTTACCCGCGTTGGTATAACCGACCAGCGCGACCCGGGGCACGGTGTTGCGAAGACGCGCCCGACGCTGCTGATCGCGCTGCACGCCAACTTTTTCCAGCCGTTTCGTCAGCATCTTCACCCGCTCGGCGAGCAGGCGGCGGTCGGTTTCCAACTGGGTTTCACCCGGGCCGCGGTTGCCGATGGCACCGCCGCGCTGGGCGTCCAGATGGGTCCAGCCCCGCACCAGCCGGGTGGCGAGGTGCTTCAGCTGTGCAAGTTCCACCTCGAGCTTGCCTTCGTGGGACCGCGCGCGCTGGGCGAAGATATCCAGGATCAGGCCCGCACGGTCGACGACGCGCGCCTTCAGATGCTTTTCGAGGTTGCGTTCCTGCACCGGGCTGAGCACATGGTCCACCAGGACCAGGTCGGCCTCCAGCGCGCGCACGGCCTCGGCCACCTCGTCGGCCTTGCCGCTGCCGATGTAGAAACGGGGATTGGGCACATCCACGCGCGCCGTGATGGTAGTGAGGATCTCGGCACCGGCCGAGGACACCAGTTCGGCAAATTCCTCGCCGCGACGGATCGCGTCGCCTTCGCCGCGGGAGTGCGGCAGCACCAGCACGGCGCGATCGCCTTTCTTTTGTCTATCGAACACTTAGACGGAAAACCTCTGAAGGGGGGTGAACAGCAAAGCGTGAGCAGTGAACCGTAAGTGCGGCGTACCGAACATCCCGCACTTACGTTTCACGGTTTACTGTTCACCCAATATGGGATTCCGCAGAGGGCCCCTCAACCCTCGCCGTCGCCGGACGCGGCATCGCCGTGATTTTCATGACCGCCGACCCTGACGTTCCGGCTCGGTACCACCGTCGAGATGGCGTGCTTGTAGACCATCTGGCTCACCTGGTTGCGCAGCAGAACCACGAACTGGTCGAACGACTCGATGGTGCCTTGCAGCTTGATGCCGTTCACCAGGTAAATGGCGACGGGAACGCGCTCGCGGCGCAGTGCGTTCAGAAATGGATCCTGCAACGATTGCCCTTTGGACATTCTTCTTCTCCCCTACGCTACTCGTACGGGTCCGGGTAAAAAAACGCCATGCGGCGCCCCGGCCCAAGTGCCCGGAATCTTAACTGCTTTTAAATGCCCGCTGGAAGCCGCTACCGTGACGGCCTCGGCATTCCGACGAACTGCTCCACCGCGCGTTCGGCCTCGGGCAACGGATCCCCCCGGTCCGGGTCGAACGTTCGGGCGTCCAGCTCGCCCCGCAGCCAGGTGATCTGCCGCTTGGCGAGTTGACGAGTGGCATAGATACCACGGTTGCGGAACTCCGTGGCGTCGTAGTCGCCTTCCAGGTGTTCCCAGGCCTGCCGGTAACCCACCGCGCGGATCGCGGGAAGGTCGGGATGGAGATCGCCGCGGGCGCGGAGCCCCCTGACCTCGTCGAGAAACCCCGCATCCAGCATGGCGTCGAAGCGACGCGCGATGCGCTCGTGGAGAGCACCCCGGTCCGCCGGCAACAAGGCGAGCTTCAGCACCCTCCAGGGGAAGCGCCCCGTCGCTCCTCCCTGCTGGAGTTCGCTGAGCGGGCGCCCCGTGAGCGCCATCACTTCCAGCGCGCGCTGGATCCGCTGCGCGTCACCGGGCCGGATACGGGCACCCGCCACGGGATCGAGCGCCGCCATGCGCGCGTGCATGGCCTCCCAACCGATGGCCGACGCTTCCGCGGAGAGTTTCGCGCGCATGGCGGCATCCGCTTCCGGCAGGTCGGACAGCCCATGTTGAAGCGCACGGAAATACAGGCCCGTGCCGCCGACGAGCAGCGGCACCCTGCCCTTCGCCGTGATGCGCTCCATCGCGACCATCGCGTCGTCCCGAAACTCCGCGGCGGAATACGCATGGGCAGGATCGCGAATGTCGACAAGCGCGTGCGGATAACGCGCCAGCATCGCCGGGTCCGGCTTGGCCGAACCGATGTCGAGCCCGCGGTAGACGAGCGCCGAATCGACACTCACCAGATCGACCGGAAAGCGGTCGGCCAGCGCACAGGCGAGCGCCGTCTTGCCCGAGGCGGTGGGGCCCATCAGGAAGATGGCGAGTGGGCGAGCGTCGACGGTCATGGCTGCACGTTGCGTGGGCCCGCAAGGTTACGGCGGTGGGCACGCGTTGACCAGTGCAACGCAAGTACGTGTCGTGCAAGGCGGAAACGCAGTTGTCCACATGCTTATGCAGCGTGTATCCACACTGGCTGTGGATATCGTCCGCATGCTGCAGCACTTCGCATGCTGGTCACTCCGTAAGCAGAACGATGCAAGTGCGCGTCGTGCAAGGTCGAAACGGAGTTGTCCACACGCTTATGCAGCGCGTATCCACACCGGCTGTGGATATCGCGAACACACTGGCGATTCTTTGCTCGACATAACGCAAGTGCCCGCCGCATAACGGCGAAACAGAGTTGTCCACACGCTTATGCAGCGGGTATCCACACATGCTGTGGATAGATGCGCAGAACGGAGCCGTCAGTTCGAAGGCACGCCGAGCTCCCGGAGCAAGGCGGGCGACGGGTACACCTTGTCGATGAGCCAGCGCATGTAGCGCATGTCCACATGGATGGCGCGCTTGTAACGCGGGTCGTACATCCAGCTGGCGCTCACCGCTTCCCAGTTGCTGTCGAAATTCAGTCCCACCAGTTCACCCTTCGCGTTGAGCACCGGCGAGCCGGAATTGCCGCCCGTGGTGTCGAGATTGCTGAGGAAATCCACCGGCATGGCGCCCGTCTTCGGATCGGCGTATCGGGCGAAGTCGCCTTTGCCGATGGCGTCCAGCAAGGGCTTCGGTGCGTCGAACGGTTCCTTGCCGGTGTTCTTCTCGACGATGCCGGCAACCGTGGTGAGGGGCGCGTAGGTGACCGCGTCGCGCGCAACCAGGGGCGTGACCTTGCCGTAGCTCACGCGCAGGGTGGAGTTCGCATCGGGGTACACCGCCTTGCCGTGCTTCTCGCGATAAGCGATGAGTGCCTGCATGTAGGCGGGCCGCAGGCGCAACAGGTCGCCCTCGCGTGATTTGCGCTCGTCTTCGATGCGCAGCAGCGCCGGACGCAGCGCACGCGCCGCCACCAGCAACGGATCCTTGCTGGCGGCGACCTCGGCCGGCGACGCCTCGAAGATGCGCATACGTTCGGCTTCGACGCCGAACCCGGTGCCCGCATAGATACGATCGAGCGCCGCGGCCAGTTCGGCCGGCGTGCGGCCGAACACGGCGTCGACCTCGGGCAGCCGCGCCGCGTCGGACAACTGCTGATAGCGCAGCATCATCGATGTGACGAGCGCCTTTTCGACGGCGGGATCGTAGCGCCGCTGAATCTGCTTGAGCTGACTGCGGACAAGTTCCTCGTCGCGCTGTTGGTAGCCCGTCTCGCGCTGCGCGTCGGGCTTGGGCCGCTCGATGGAAAGACGATCCACGGCAAGCGCGCCTTTCAGCAATTGGGTCTGTGTGGAGAGGAGGCCCACCAGGAGGTCGCGCTCGCGCACGTCCTTGCCGCGGGCAATGAGGGCCATGACGGCGCCGATGTCCGGCCTCAACGCCTTGCCGTCGGGCTGGCTCGCAAGCCATGTGAGCATCGCTGCTTCGTCATCGCGCCGCACCGCGACGGCGTCGCTGCGCTGGAGGCCTTCCAGTTCGCCGCTGAAGCGCTTGATGCCGTTCTTCAACGACTGCAACTGGGCGGCGTACCGGATGCCCGCCTCCTTGTCGCCCTTACCCTTGGTCTCGATCACGTCCTGCAGCGCCTTGAGGACCGCGACCGACGTGGGCAGTCGCCACTCCACCTGGTCCGCGAATTCGGCTGCCGTACGGTGCCTGTAGGTGATACCCGGATAACCGGCCAGCATCACGAAGTCGCCCTCGGCCACGCCGTCGGTGGCGAGCTTAAGGTGCGACGGCGGACGGTATGGCTTGTTGTCGGGCGAATAGTCGGCCGGCTCGCCGTTAGGACCCACATAGGCTCGCAGGATGGTGAAGTCGCCCGCATGCCGGGGCCACATGAAATTGTCGATCTCGTCGCCGTAGTTTCCGATGGCCCGGGGCGGCGCATACACGAGGCGGATGTCGCGCAGTTCGAGCTGCTTCACGAGATAGAAGTCGCGCCCGTAGAACATAGTGGCGACGCTGCATTTGTATCCGTTCCCACCTTCGCACTCCGCGACGAGCGCCTTGCTGGCGGCATCCACGGCGTCGAAGTAGGCCCGTCCCGTCTTGCCCCTGGCGGCGGCCAGGATCCGGTCGGTCACCTTGTCGAAGCCGACCGTGACGCGAAGGCGGTAATCCGGGTTGGCCGGCAACTCGCCGGCGCGACCCGCCGCCACGTAGCCGTTCGCGATCAGGTCGCGGCCAGGCTTCGAGTTGTACTGGATGACACCGAACGCCACGTGGTGGTTGGTGACGACGAGGCCGTCGTCCGAGACGAAGGAGCCCGTGCCCCCGCCGATGCGCACCACGGCGTTCAGGGGCGCCCGGGTGAGGTCGGCCAGATCCTTGGGATCGCCCTGGAAACCTGCACCCTTGAGATTCTTCGCAATCCCGGGAAGCTGGGACGGCAGCCACATTCCTTCGTCGGCGTTCGCGTCCAGCGCCAGTGCCATGGCGGCCCCCAGCATCATCGAGCGGATTCGCATGTTCATTGCCCCTGTCGCCGTTCGGCGGTAGCTAGAAAACCGCCCCCGACCATAGAGCCCCCCGCCACCGCTGGCAATGGCGCTTGGCGTCGCGCCAGCCCGCGGAGGGGCATGCGAGCCGCCTTCGCGCCCAAGGGCGCTTCCCACTTATAATCGTCCATTCGGTCCGCGCCGCGGACCTTCCCCGCACGGAACCCAAGAACCCCATGCAGCAGACGATGAAGGCGCTCGTGAAGCGCAATCCCGAGCAAGGCATCTGGATGGAAGAAGTGCCGGTCCCGCAGGTCGGCCCGAACGAAGTCCTGATCAAGATCGAGAAAACCGCCATCTGCGGCACCGATCTGCATATCTACAAATGGGACGAATGGTCCCAGCGCACCATCAAGCCCGGTCTGACCATCGGCCACGAATTCGTGGGCCGCATCGCAGAGATCGGGCCGGGCGTCACCGGCTACAAAATCGGCGACCGCGTGTCCGCCGAAGGCCACATCGTGTGCGGTCATTGCCGCAACTGCCGCGCCGGGCGTCAGCACCTCTGCCCGAACACGATCGGCATCGGCGTGAACCGCAACGGCGCCTTCGCCGAATACATGACCATGCCCGCCTCGAACCTCTGGCCCATCCCGGACCAGATCCCGTCCGAGCTGGCCGCATTCTTCGACCCCTACGGCAATGCCGCCCACTGCGCGCTCGAATTCGACCTGATCGGCGAAGACGTGCTCATCACCGGCGCCGGCCCCATCGGCATCATCGCCGCGGGCATCGCGAAGCACGTGGGCGCACGCAACGTCGTGGTCACCGACGTCAACGACTATCGTCTCAAGCTGGCCGCCGACATGGGGGCCACCCGCGTGGTCAACGTCGCCAACCAGTCCCTCAAGGACGTGGTGAAGGACCTGCACATCGAAGGCTTCGACGTGGGCCTGGAAATGAGCGGCAATCCGCGCGCGTTCGGCGACATGCTCGAATGCATGTACCACGGCGGCAAGATCGCCATGCTCGGCATCATGCCGCGCGGCGCCGGCATCGACTGGGACAAGGTTATTTTCAAGGGCCTCACCCTGCAGGGCATCTACGGCCGGCGCATGTACGAAACCTGGTACAAGATGACTCAGATGGTTCTCACGGGCTTCCCGCTGCAGAAGGTGCTGACGCACCAGATCGCCATCGCCGATTTCCAGAAGGGCTTCGACCTGATGGACGCCGGCCATTGCGGCAAGGTCGTCTGTTCATGGACGTGATCCGCATCGCCTGATTCGCCGTCCGGCCCGGTTCCCCGGCGAGTACACTGCGCCGGGGAATGCGGGCGTGATCGGGAGTCGGCGGTATGGAAACACGTGTCACCAAGGGGAAGGCGTATCTGAGCAAGGGGCGCGATCGCGCGCTGGCGCTTTATCGTTCGCGGCGGTCGCGGCGCGTTGCTGTCGGCGCCGCCATTGCCTTGCTCGTCTTTGCCCTGTTGGGCTTCTTTGCCGCCCCGCCCCTCATCCGCAGCCAGATCGAAGCGCGCGCCGGTGCCGCCCTCGGCCGGCCCGTGACGGTGCGTGGTGTCTCGCTCAACCCATTCACTCTGAAGCTCAGCATCGAAGGACTGCACATCGGGGAAGCGGACGGCAAAACCGCGTTCATCGACGTGGACAGGCTCACCGCAAACGCGTCCTGGGCATCGCTGTTTCGTGCCGCCCCGATCCTGGACGCCCTGGAAGTCGACGGACCGAAGATCCGCCTGCAGCGCACGGCGCCGCAGCGGTTCAATGTCTCCGACATCGTCGACCGCCTGGGCTCGGGCCCGTCCGAACCCGACGAAGGACAGGCCCGCTTCGCCCTCTCCAATATCGCCGTCCACGGCGGGCAGATCGACTTCGACGACCGGGTGCTGAATGCCACGCATCGGATCGACCACCTCGAACTGGGCCTGCCCTTCGTCGCCAACCTGCCGAGCGCCAGCGACATCTATGTGCGCCCGCTGCTCGCCATGAACGTGGACGGCAGTCCGCTGCGCGTGGAAGGCCAGACCAAGCCCTTTGCGCGCAGCCGGGAATCGCTGGTGGCGTTCCGCCTCGATCGCCTCGACCTGCCCCGCTATCTCGGCTTCATTCCCGCACCGCTTCCGGTGGCGGTACCGAGCGGCAAGCTTTCGGGCCTGCTCGACCTGCGCTTCACCATGACGGATGCGCAGCCCCGCGTGATCCTCAGCGGGCACCTCGGCGTCGACGACCTGAAGGTGAACGACAAGGGCGGCGGCCCGCTGCTTGAACTGGGACACGGCGACCTCGCGCTGACCGCGCTCGAACCGCTTACCGCACGCTATCGCCTGGGCACCGTCGCGCTCGACCGTTTCGGCCTCCGTTATGCGCGCCTCGCCGGTGGCGGCAGCAATATCGATGCGCTGGCGGGCAGCCCCCCGGAACCTCCGTCCGCCGACAGGAAGCCCACAGACGTCCGTATCGATGCGCTGGTGCTGAAGGATGCGCGCATCGACTACGCGGACCTGGCTGCGCCATCGCCGGCGCACCTGGCGCTCGAAGGCCTGCATGGCGAGATCCGCGGACTCAGCACCCTCGCCGCGCCGGTAGCGAACGTCGCCATGGACGCGCGCATGGCGGGCGGCAGTGTGGCTACGAAGGGAAAGCTGGACCTCGCAGCGGGCCGCTACACCGGCACCCTCTCCCTGGCCGACGTGTCGCTCCCGGCGCTGGTACCGCTTGCGCCGCCCCCGCTCGACGCCGACATCGCCGCCGGCAACCTGGGCGCCAACGGCGAACTGACGCTCGACTGGCAGAAGGCGGCGACAGTGCGCGTCGCGAACGCGAAGGCGAACGTCGACGGTTTCCGTCTCGTCCCCCGCCATGGGCGTGCCGCTCCGGTGACCTGGGCATCGATGAGGGCATCAATCCCGCTGGTCGACCTCGCCACCAGTGAAGCCCGGCTCGACAGCCTTACCCTCGACGGCCTCACGCTCGACCTGCGCCGCCTCGCCGACGGCAATCTCGATCTGCCCGGCATCGTGCAGCCCGCGCCAGCGCCGAAGACGCCGGCGGTACCTTCTCAGTCGTGGCGATGGAGCATCGGCCACATCGGCCTCGGTGACGGCACGTTGACCCTGCGCGATGCCAAGGCGTCGGACCGGCGCAACGGCATCGAGCTGAAAGCCGGCGCGTTCGCGATCGATGGGCTCTCCGACGACATGAAGAAGCCCGTGATGCTCGACCTGAAGGGCGACCTGGGCAAGGGCACGTTCGCCGTCAACGGAACGCTCAAGCCGCAACCCCTCGATGCGCAGTTGGACGTGGCGGCCCGCCAGCTGAACGTGGCGCCTCTGCAATCGCTGGTCACCGTGCCGCTCAACGTGCGCATCGCCAGCGGTTTGCTCAGCATGAAAGGCCAGCTCCGCTACGCGGACCGCGGGGCCGCACCCGCACAGCTGGCCTACCGCGGCGACGCCACCCTGGGCCGTGTGCGGGTGCTCGACAAGGTCACCGATGCGGACTTCCTGCGCTGGAACTCGCTGAGCGCCTCCGGCATGACCCTCCGTCTCGGCGAAGGAGCACCTCACGCCGACATCGGCGGGCTCGCCCTCGACGACTTCTATGCGCGCGTCATCGTCAACGCGAACGGACGGCTGAATCTTCAGGACGTGATCGCGGGCCCGGAGGCCCCGGCTGCCGTGTCGGTGACCGAGGCCCGTACGGCGCCCGCTCCGGCGCCGGCCGCAGCCACGCCGCCGCCGGCGACACCGGCCGGCCCGCCGGCCGACATCCGCATTGGCCAGGTCACCTTGACCAGGGGCCACCTCAATTACACCGATAACTTCATCAAGCCCAACTACACCGCCGACGTGACCCACCTCACCGGCAAGGTCGGCGCCTTTGGCAGCCTTGGCGGCGGCGCGCCGGCGGAGCTGACCCTCGAAGGTCAACTGGACGACAACGCGCCCGTGGATATCCGTGGCTCGATCAATCCGCTGACGCCGGTGGCCTTCCTCGACGTGACCGCGAAGGCCGAGGGCATCCAGCTCGCCAACCTCTCGCCCTATTCCGGCAAGTACGCCGGTTATCCGATCACGAAGGGCCGGCTGAACGTCGACGTCCATTACCTGCTCGACCAGCGCAAGCTCACGGCCGACAACCACATCTTCATCGACCAGCTCACCTTCGGCGACCGCATCGAGGGGCCCGGCATCGGCCACCTGCCCGTAAAGCTCGCCGTGGCCCTGTTGAAGGACAGCCAGGGCCGTATCGACGTGCGTGTACCCGTCAGTGGCTCGCTGGACGATCCGCAGTTCAGCGTGGCCGGACTCGTCTGGCGCGCCATCGGCAATCTGATCGTGAAGGCGGCCACCTCCCCGTTCCGCCTGCTCGCGTCCATCGGCGGGCGCGGCAGTCGTGAAGACCTGGGCTATGTGGAGTTCGCCCCCGGCTCCGCCGTGCTCGACGACGCAGGACAGTCGAAACTGGCGGAGATCGTGAAGGTGCTGGCCGACAAACCGTCGATCAGCCTCGACATCGTCGGGCGTATCGATCCGGCGCAGGATGAGACGGGTTTGCGGACGGTGATGGTCGACGACCTCATCCGCGACGAACGGGCGAATGCCGGGGACGATGCCGCCACGCCGCTCACCGACGAGGAACGTGAGAAGTATCTCGCACGCGCCTACCGTCATGCGTCATTCCCGAAGCCGAAGAACGTCATCGGGCTGAACAAGTCGCTACCGCCCGATGAAATGCGCACGCTCATGGAGAGCAACATGCCGGTCGATGCCGACGCCCTGCGTCACCTGGCAGAGCGTCGCGCAGGGGCCGTGCAGCAGTGGCTCCGGGGCAAGGTGGACGACAGCCGTGTCTTTGTGGTCGCGCCCAAGACGGACGCCAAGGGCATCGACGACGGTGGCAAGGCCACGCGCGTGGATTTCGGACTGCACTGAGATCCCAGATCGAGGTTTTCTCACCGGAACAAAGGCCTCACAATCGGAGTTCTCCTATGCCCCCGGAACTCCGACCATGTCCTACCCCGGCCAGACCCGTTTCGCCAGCGAACTCGAATCCATCCGAGAGCAGGGCCTGTTCAAGAACGAACGGGTCATCGTCTCGCCGCAGTCGGCGGAGATCGAACTGGAAGGAGGCCGCAAGGTCCTCAATTTCTGCGCGAACAACTACCTCGGCCTGGCCGACCATCCCGACGTGATCCAGGCGGCCAAGGACGCCCTGGACACGCACGGCTTCGGCATGGCCAGCGTGCGCTTCATCTGCGGCACGCAGGACCTGCACAAGGCGCTGGAGCGGCAGATCGCCGACTTCTTCGGCACCGAGGACACCATCCTCTACGCCGCCTGCTTCGACGCCAACGGCGGCCTGTTCGAGCCGCTGCTGGGCGAGGAAGACGCCGTGATCTCCGACGCGCTGAACCACGCCTCGATCATCGATGGCATCCGCCTGTGCAAGGCCAAGCGCTTCCGCTACGCCAACTGCGACATGGCTGACCTCGAGGCCCAGCTCCAGGCGGCCGACGCGGCGGGTGCGCGCACCAAGCTCATCACCACCGATGGCGCGTTCTCGATGGACGGATTCGTCGCCCCGCTCGACCAGATCACCGCGCTGGCCCGCAAATACGGCGCGCTGGTGCACATCGACGAGTGCCACTGCACCGGCTTCCTCGGCGATACCGGCCGCGGCTCGGCGGAACTGCACGGCGTGATGGACAAGATCGACATCTTCACCGGCACCCTGGGCAAGGCCCTCGGCGGCGCCCTCGGCGGCTTCACCACGGGTCGCCGCGAAGTGATCGAGATGCTGCGCCAGCGCTCGCGCCCATACCTGTTCTCGAACTCGCTCCCGCCCCACGTGGTGGCCGCGGGCATCAAGGTGTTCGACATGCTGGCAGCGGCGGGCGATCTCCGCGAGAAGGTGAAGGAAAACACCCGCTACTTCCGCGAGAAGATGACCGAAGCCGGCTTCGACATCCGTCCCGGCCAGCACCCGATCGTGCCGGTGATGATCTACGACGCCAAGCAGGCCCAGGCGATGGCATCGGAACTGCTCGAGGAAGGCATCTACGTCACCGGTTTCTTCTTCCCGGTGGTGCCGCAGGGCAAGGCGCGCATCCGCACGCAGATGAGCGCCGCGCACACGCGGGAGCACCTCGATCACGCCATCGCCGCATTCACCAAGGTGGGCAGGAAGCTCGGCGTCCTGAAGGACTGACCCTGCCGGGCTGCCGACTGGCTGTGGAAGTCAGCGGCAGCGCAGGGCGGCCACTTCGGAGGCATCCAGATGCCGCCATTGGCCCTTCGGCAATTCGCCCAGGGCCAGCTCGCCGATGGCGACGCGCACGAGTCGCAGCACGTCGAAGCCCAGCGCGGCGAGCAACCGCCGGATATGCCGGTTTCGACCTTCATCGAGAGAGATTTCCAGCCACGCGTTTCGCTCGCCCTGGCGCAGCAGCGACACGGCGGTGGCACTCAGCGACTCGCCCGCGTCCAGCACGCCGCCCAGCATCGCAGCCACGGCCGTCTGGTCTGGCCTGCCCGCGACCTGCACGTGATAAGTCTTCGGCACATGCGTGGCCGGATCGGTGATGCCGGCCGCCCATACCGTGTCGTTGCTCAACAGCAGCAGGCCTTCGCTCGCCTTGTCGAGCCTGCCCACCGGCCCTAGCCACGGCAGCCCTGCGTTTTGCAACAGCGAATACACCGTATCGCGGCCTTGCTCGTCGGAGGCGGATACAACGACACCGCGCGGCTTGTTCATGGCGACGTAAACAGGAGCCACGGCCTCCGCCACGCCACCATCGATGTCGATGCGCTCGTGACCTGCGATGGGCCATTCCGGGTTGCGCACCAGGCGCCCATTCACTCGCACGCGCCCTTCGCGCACCAGGCGCTCGCCCTGGCTGCGGGAACAGAGGCCGCGCTTGGACAGCACGCGCGCGAGACCGTGGACGGGAGCGGCTGGGCGGTGCGACGTCCGCGAAGGCGGAGTATGGGAACGACGGGGCATGCCGGAAAGCATAGCGGATTCCCTCATGCTGACCGGCGCGTTACCCCACCACAAAAAAACGGCACGCCGTAGCATGCCGTTTCGGAAATATACGTTGAAGGGTTCCGTCAGATCTTGGCGATGCCCTCGGGGCGCTTGGCGCCGGCGAAGTGCTTGGACCAGTAAGCCTCATTGAGGCTGTCGACGCGGACGGTTTTGCCCGCCGACGGCGAATGGATGAACTGGCCGTTGTCGATGTAGATGCCCACGTGGGAAATGGCCTTGCCACGGGTGCGGAAGAATACGAGGTCGCCCGTCTTCATTTCACTGCGCTTGACCTTCAGGCCTGCGAGGAACTGGCTGGCCGAGTTGGTCGGAAGATCGAGACCGATGCTGTGCTGGAACACATAGCGGACGAAGCCGCTGCAATCGAAACCGGTGGAGGGCTTGCGGCCACCGCGGTGATAACGGATATCACGAAGCTTCATGGCGAAGGCGAGCAGCGCCTCGCGGGCGTGTCCGTCGACGTGGCCTGCCAGGCGGGCCGTCGCGGCGGCGACCAGGCTGTCGCCGTCGTCGTCGCCGTCATCGGAGATGGCGAGGTCGTCCCCCGACGCAGCGGGCGTATCGACCTTGGAGACCGCGACGGGAGCAAGGGAAGCGAAATCGGGAACGGCGGACTGGGCCAAGGCCGTGGCGGGTGCGAATACCGGCAGATCGGTGAGGAGCAACGTTGCCGATTGGTCAAGAGCCTGTGGAGCGGAAACGGTATCTGCAATGGCGGGTGTCACGGAAGCGATACAGCAGGTGGCTAACGCGAGAGCGGTCAGTCGCTTTAAATGCATGAGCGATAAGGCCTATTCATCGTGAAGTTGAGCCGCCGTGTAGGTGAGACGACCGTGAACGAGCAGTGAAGTTACCAAAGCCCCTGAGCCTTGTTGTTGGCATAAAGTTAAAAAACGCCATTCCTAGGAAAGATTGGTACAAGTCGTATGAAGTTACGGCCGGAAAGGCGAAAACCTGAACAGGTTTAGGCACTTGCCTTCACATACGTGACGAGGGGAGGCTCGGTGGGCGCGGCGTCGCGCGCCAGGAACCGGCTCAGGCCTTGTAGGTTCTTGCCCCGAAGATGGCCGAGCCTATGCGCACCTCGGTGCTTCCTTCGGCGATGGCCAGGGTGTAGTCCCCACTCATGCCCATCGACAGGCGATCCACCGCGTGGCCGGCGTCGCGGGCCCTGTCGCGCAGCCGATACAGCATCCGGAAGCAGGCCCTTACTCGCTCCTCGTCTTCGCTTGCCTCGGCAAGCGTCATCAGGCCGCGCAGGCGCAGCGAGGCAAAAGCCTTCAGTTCATCGAGGAAAGGCAGCAGGCGATCCGGGGCAATGCCGGATTTAGTTTCCTCCGGCGACGTCTTCACCTGCACGAGCACGTCGATCGCGCGCCCTCGGGCCTGCAGTGCCTTGTCCAGGGCCACCGCCAGCTCCGGGCGGTCGAGCGACTGCACTTCGCTGGCGTGGGCGGCCACCGTCCTGGCCTTGTTCGTCTGCAGATGGCCGATCAGCACCCAATCCACGGACTCGCCATCGAGCGCCGTGGCCTTGGCCTGCACTTCCTGCGCCTTGTTCTCGCCGAATCGATGCAGGCCCAAACCAAGCGCCTCGCGCACGACGTCGGCGCCGAAGGTCTTGCTGACCGGGAGCAGAGCCACTTCAGCAGGATCCCGACCGGCGCGCCGGCAGGCGTCGGCGATGGAGACCCGAACGGCGAAGAGCCGTTCCGCAAGCGTCCCCGCTTCGGGACTCATGCCTTGGAGGCTTCCTGGAAATGTCGGGCCACGACGTCCGCCACCACCATGCTCACCCGCTTGCCGGTGGGGATGTGCAGGAACTCGTTGGGGCCGTGCGCATTCGAATGCGGGCCGAGCACGCCGGTGATGAGGAATTGTGCCTGGGGGAATTTTTCACCGAGCATGCCCATGAACGGGATGCTGCCGCCCTCCCCCATATAGGCCGCCGGCGCGCCGAAATAGTGCGCGGAGGCCGTGGCGACCGCTTCTTCGAGCCAGGGCGAGAGCGCCGGCGCATTCCAGCCGCTGCCATCCTTCTCGAGATCGAAGGTGACCTTCGCGCCGTACGGCGGGTCTTTCTCGAGCAGTTGTTTCAGGAACTTGCCGGCCTCGGCGCCCGACAAGGTCGGCGGCACGCGCAGGCTCAACTTCACCGAGGTCTTGGGGCGCAGCACGTTGCCTGCGCTGTCGAGGGCGGGCATGCCACCGACGCCCGTGACCGCCAGCTGCGGACGCCACGTACGATTGAGCACCAGTTCCGCCAGATCGTCGGTAACGGGCTTCATGCCTTCCACAAAGGGGAACTTGTCGTAGACCGCGGTGCCCAGCACTTCGGCCGACCGGCGCGCCTGCTCGATGCGCTGGGGCGGAATGTCGACATAGAGTTCCTTCGGTACGATCCGGCCGGTCGCCGGGTCCTCCAGGCGGCTGAGTATGTCGCGCAGGATACGGAAGCTCGACGGCACCACGCCCGACGCATCGCCCGAGTGGACACCTTCTTCCAGCACCTGCACGGTGAGATTGCCGCCGGTCATGCCGCGCAGGGAGGTGGTCAGCCACAACTGGTCGTAGTTGCCGCAGCCCGAGTCGAGGCAGACGACGAGCGATGGGTTGCCGATGCGGTCGGCAAGGTGGTCCACATAGAACGGAAGGTCGTAGCTGCCCGATTCCTCGCAGGCCTCGATCAGGATCACGCAGCGGGCATGCGGCACGCCCTGGTCGCGCAAGGCGAGCAGTGCCGCCAGCGAACCGAAGATCGCGTAGCCGTCGTCGGCGCCACCGCGACCGTAAAGCTTGTCGCCCTTGATCACCGGGGTCCACGGACCTAGACCCTCGGACCAGCCCGTCATCTCCGGCTGTTTGTCGAGGTGACCATAAAGCAGCACGGCCTGATCCGTGCCAGCGCCCTGCACGCCTTGCGCGGGGACATCGATGTAGATGAGCGGCGTCCGCCCTTCCAGGCGAACCACTTCGAGGGAGGCGCCCGGAAGCGCGGGCAACTTCGAACGTGCCCAGGACTCCATCAGCGCCACCGCCTGGTCCATGTATCCGTGCTCACGCCACTGGCTGTCGAACATCGGCGACTTGTTCGGAATACGGATGTATTCGACCAGTTGCGGGACGATCTCGGCATCCCAGAGACCGCTGACGAAGGAGGAAACGCGAGAAGTATCCATGACGGGCCAGGCTCGTTCGACAAAGGCCGATTGTAACAGCGACGAGGGCGCCGCCCTGGTGCATGTCGGAACGCATGGCGGCGACGTGGTGGGAAAGACGCACGCACCGTTCGGAATCGGACCGGTTCGCTCGCCAACCGGCGCACCGCAGAGTGCCCGGGCGCCATCCGGCGCCGCCATGAGGAGCATTATCTTGAAACGCCTAGTCATCGCCCTCGCGGGCCTCCTGCTTTCGCCGCTGGCGCTTGCCTCGACGCCCGTGAACATCAATACCGCCGACGCCGCCACGCTGGCGCAGTCGCTCGACGGGGTCGGCATGGCCAAGGCCCAGGCCATCGTGGCCTGGCGCGAGGCCAACGGCGCCTTCGAGTCCGCCGACCAGCTCACCGAGGTCAAAGGCATCGGCGCCGCCCTGGTCGACCGCAACCGCGAGGCCATCCAGGTGGACGGCAAGCCGGGCAAGAAGGCGAAAAACCCGCGCAAAGCCAAGGGCAACGAAGAAGACTGAAAAGGGGCCGCCGCGGGTGGGCCTTCCCACCCGCGGCGAAAGCGCTACACTCGCGCCGGGTACGGGGCCGCCACGTGTGCCGCCGTACGGAACAGGGGCTTGATGAAGCGATGATCCTGCCGCGTTACCGTATCGCCGACTCCGCCATCCGCGGCGCCGGCAAGGGCCTTTTCGTCGACGAATTCGTGGCCGCCGGCCGTATCGTGACGGCGCCCGACCAGATCGACCGCACCTACGCCTGGGCCGAGATCACCACCTCTCCCGCGCTCGCCGCCGACCTGCACGCCGCGGCCCGCTGGTTCGAAGACCGCTATACCGTGTCTCCCGAATGGCCCGACGAGTGCTACGTGAACCACAGCTTCGATCCCACCGGGCTCTGGCACCTCGGCTTCATCTTCGCCGCGAAGGACCTCCCGCAAGGCACTGAAATCACGGTGGATTATCGCCACCTTCTCGCACCGGGCCAGGAAGAGAGCTTCCATGATGCGGCCACTGGTGAGAAAATAACCGGCTTGTCCTGGCAGGAAAGCCTCGCGCAAAGCACGCGCACGCTGGCCCTCCTGCTCGGCTGACACCTGGTCACTTCGATGGCAATGGCAGATATCCCCGTTCTGGAAACGCCGCGCCTGCGGCTCACCGCCCTCACCGAACGCCACTTCGACGACTACGCGGCCATGCTCGCGGACGCCGATAGCACGCGCTGGATCGGCGACGGTCAGCCGCTCGACCGCATGAATGCATGGCGCTCCATGGCCATGCTGCTCGGTCATTGGGCGCTGCGCGGCTGCGGCATGTGGGCCATCGAACTGAAGGAAACGGGCGAATTCATCGGCCGCGCCGGTCTCATGAAGCCCGAGGGCTGGCCCGACCTCGAACTGGGCTGGATGCTCAAGCCCGAGCACCGCCACCACGGCTACGCCACGGAAGCCGGCGAGGCCGTTCTCGACTTCGCCTGGAATCAGATGCACGCGCAGCGTGTAATCAGCCTCGTCCGCATCGGTAACGAGGCCTCCGACCATGTCGCCGAGCGCCTGGGCGGCGAGCACATCGACAACATCGATTTCCTCGGCGGCGCCACGCACTTGTTCGCGTATTACCCGCCGCACCGCGCGGTACGCCGGGCCGGCTAGGCCTAAGGGCGCTCTAGAGCGCCGGGGCGAAGTCGCTGCGGCGGCGACGCGGATTCACCATCGCAATGCCAGCCAGCGCCAGCAACCGCGCGGTACGCATCCACGCGACGACGATCACGCCCAGCTGCACGATGAGCATCCCCAGCGGCAAGCCGCTGCCGGCGGCGGTGGTATGGCCGCGCCAGGCTGCGATCGCCACCAGTAGCACGCCGCCGACCAACGTGATCGCGAGATAGACGAACAACGTCGCGAACGGGCGGCGAACGAATTGCATGAAGCCGCGTCCCAGGGCGATGAAGGCGGAGCGAAGCCCGATATCGGCGATGAACTGTGCCCGCGCCGATTCCACGATGGCCTGTGCGATGACGAAGAACAGCAACGCCACAGCCACCGCGCCGTGCCGGTACCAGTCGGCACTGGAGGCCAGCACGGCGGTGTCGATCTTGTCATCCGCAAACGACGAGGCACCCAGAGCCGCGGCGACTGAAACGCCGTACGGAACAAGTGCCAGGAACGACAGCCGCAGCATGCGCCCGTAGTGCGCCGCCCCGCCCTGCAGCAGGCCGCCGAAGTCCAGGGCGCGGTGAGCACGGCCGCCTGCCACGATCATGCCGGCGAGGAACGGCGCGGTAAACCATGTCAGCAGCATGCCCGCGACGAACGCCATGCCGGTCCAGCCATGATCGTTCTGAAATGCCGCCACCACGTCGCCGAACATGAGACCGTCGAAATGCCGGGCCCATGCGTCGGCATGCACGGAGTGCCCCAGCAGATCGTCGAGCACACGCCACACCGGCAATGCCACGACCATCGTTGGAAGCAGGGTCACGAAGATCCACAGCAGCATCAGGCGCCACTGCAATCCCGCGACGCTGGCGCCACCGATGGCTGCGAAGGAGGAGCGTCGTTGACGGCCGTTCATAGCGTCCCCAGGAGCGAATAGAGGCCCTGCAGCAGTGCGGCGATATCCGCCCCCCAGCGTTGCGATGCCGAATGATCGGCATCCACGGTCCGGCTGTCGTTGAGCTTGTCGGAGTCGAGGTAGATCCTCCGCTCCGGGTCGAGTTCGGCCGACGCGCCCTTCACCGGCCTCACGAACACGAAGCGCGCCCAGCGGCGGTCGTCGTTCCAGCGCACGGTTTCCGTGGATCCGTCGGCGAAGGTCACCTTGAGGATCTGCGGCACCGGCGAGGCATCCCGCCGCACCGTGACGATCGTCTTCCACGGGAACGGCCCGGTGCCGGGCCCGGCATGCGGATGCGCCTTGTCCCAGGCATCGCGCTGTTTCTGGATCGCCTCGTCGTTCGCGTCGGCGGTGAGTTCCTCGCGACGGCCGTCCTTGACGTGCGTCCCCGCGAGCGGCAGTACTTCTTCGCTCACGATGTCGCTGACGCTGTCGTCGATGCGTTCGGTGCCATAGACGTATCGATCGAACACCTGCGCCACCACCTCCGGCTTCCCGGAGACATCGGCCAGCGCGGCCTGCAGGTCGCCCACGCCAGGATGCCGGAAGTGCCACGTCGCGTAGTACTGGCGGAAGGCCTTTTCGGTCACGTTCTTGCCGAGGCGTTCTTCCAGGTCGTGCATGGCCGTGGCCGTGCGCGAGTACACGGTGCCGTAGTCGGCGCTCGACAGGCGGTCCCACGCATTCTCGCCCAGTGGATCGGACGGACGGCGCAATCGCGCGGTCATGCGTTCGAGCATGAATGCATCCAATGGCGGCTCCACGCCGAAGAACTGCCACGACGGCCGGGTGAGGTATACCTTCTGTCCGCGTTCGCGCAGCATGCGGTCGTCCCAATACTCGTTCAGGCCCTCGTCGAGCATGGGCTCCTCGAACTCGTTGGACGCGAGCAGGCCGTAGAAGTAGCCGTGCCCGAACTCGTGGATGGTGACGAAATCGAGCAGATACTCGTCCAGCGTCTTCGGCTTTACCTCACGAAAACTGTCGGCCGTGAAGAACGTCGGGTATTCCATGCCGCCCGCTTCAGCCGCATTGAACGGGGGCACGACGGCGGTGAGCGTCTTGTACGGGTACGCGCCAAGAGTCTGGGAGAAGAAGGCCAGCGAGTCGAGCGAAGCCTTGAGTACCGGTTTTGCGCTGGCTTCGTATGCCGGCGGATAGACCACCCGCACCTTGACCCTGGGGCTTCCCGGCCCGGTGTATTCGCCATCCAGCGTCCGGTACCCCGGCGCGGCCATCCAGGCGAAGTCGTGCACGTCGCCCTGGATGAAATGCCAGGTCAGATCCTGGCCTTCCTGCACCGGGGCGCCCTGCTGCTCGCCGACGGCAGCCACAACGTAGTCCTTCGGCGCGCTCAGCCGCACGTCGTACTCGCCGAAGTCGGCGTAGAACTCGCTGTTGAAGTGAAATTCGTGAACGTTCCAGCGCGGCTCGGTGGCCCCGCGCTCGCCCGCCAGCTCCAGCACTCCGATCTTCGGGAACCACTGGCCCACCAGGTGAAACTGGCCGACATAGCCCGTGCGAAGGATCACCCGCGGCAACTGGCTGTGAAAGCTCATGTCCAGCGTGACGCTACCGCCCGCCGGCACCGGCTGCGCCAGGTCCACGCGCACGACGGTGTGATCCGTTTCCGGCCCACCATCCGGATGCACGTAGCGCCAGGCCAGCGTGGCGCCGTCCTGCTCGACGTGGCCGAGGTCGATGTATCCCCACTCCCCCTTCTTGACCGGCGCGATGCCACGCGACCCGCCATGCGCGGCCAGCAGGCGGCGCTCGGTGAAGAAGGTGCTGCCTTCGCCCTCGAAGGCATTGAGATACAGATGCAGGAACACTGCCGAAACGGGCCGGTCGCTGCGGTTGCGCCATGTCAGCTGCTGCCTGCCGTCGACGGTGTGCTTGTCGGGATCCAGCCGGGCCTGAATGCGGTAGGACACCACGCGATCGGAAAGGGTCGCTTCGTTCCCCGAACGGGGTCCGCCCCACGCCTGCGGTGAGCTCGGCGTGCGAACGAAGGCCGCATGGGGCGAGGCGAAAGGAATCTCCGCCGGGGGCGCAGCGCTGGGCACGGCCGCCGTGGTGGACGCCGCGGCCGGCACCTGCGCCGGCGACACCTGGGCCGATACGCCAGCGGCGAACAGGAGCGCGCCTGCAACGGTCCAACGAACGATTCTGGCTGCCTCGCGGCGCATCGATCCACCCTCCCCTGGAAGCGCACGAGATTGCGTCTCCGGGAGCGGGGGCCGATATAGGCCGAAAGTCACGGCCGGCCCGTCGCCGTTCGGGGTCAGCCACCCTCGGCGGCGGGCAGTTCGTTCACGTCGCGCACGCTGTAGACGTCGATCGCGTAGGGCATGCGCGCGTCGCCGGTTGCCTCGAAGCGGCCGAAGATCGTGGCGTCGGCGCGCACGCCCTTCTCGCTGACCGTGCGGCGGAACGACACGACGTCGCGTTTGCGTCCGGCGGCATCGTCCATGCTGAGGTTCACTGCGCCCTTGCACTGCGCATCCGTGAGCAGCGTGACCTTGCCCTCAGTGGTGGCGGTGCCGCGCACCGTGACCGTAGTTCCGACATAGCGCGCGGCGGTGCCCAGCACCGTGCAGATCGTGTCCGGCGGCGGCTCGTCCGATCGGGCGGCAGCGGCGCCGGCGGCAAGCAAGAGCATGGCGGCGGCCCCCGCCGCCCGAACGAAAACAATGGCGTTCATAGGTATTCCCCCTTTGATGCCGGCCGTCGCGGCCGAGCCGATTGGACGGCTAAACGCAGCACAACGCGTTTGCCAGGTCGGGTCAATAAGAAATTTCGGCATATCCGCCACGGGTGGATTCAAGATCAACCACTTAGATGGGCGGCCAGGGATCGGCGATACTGCGGTACCCCATCGAGAGCCCCAGCCATGGCTTCCTACGACGACGATTTCGAGCCCGACGACGGTTATGACGACGAGGACGACGACGAGTCGACCGAATCGCAGGTCTGGCGCCTTCTGGTGTTGATCAATCCGGGCGACGAGGACAGCGCGATGCAGCAGTTCGCCGCCTACCGGGACACCGTGGAGGAAGAAGGCGACGACGATCCGATGCGGATCGTGGCCCAGGTCACCGACTGGCGCTCCGGGTTCGAGGTGGACGACGACGATACCCGGGCCCTTGTCGATGCGATCAACGAACTGGTGAGCCGCTGGAACCTTTCCATCGACTGGGACGGCGACCCGGACGACGACGAATTTCACGAAGAGGTCGACGGCCCGGAAATCTTCTCCCGCGCGTTCGACCAGTTGAATCAGCACGGCTACACGCTGTGGGCCCGCGAGGCGGACGACGACGTCTATGCCGGATGGATCACCCAATCGCGTGACGACGAAGCCATGCGCGTCGTCGCGACGGAACTGGGCATCAACCTGCGTTTGGGTAGCCAGGTGTCCTGATCGCTTGCCGCCCCCGTGCCATCCGCTCCCGCAACAGATCGATGAACGCCCGCACCTTCACCGATGTCTGCTTGCCGGGGTAGACGGCATGTATCCCGCCGTCGGGCAAACGGTAGCCGTCCAGTAACGGCACGAGCCGTCCCGTGGCGAGATCCGCGTCCACCACGTAATCCGGCAACACCGAGATACCCAGGCCGGCCACGACGAACGCATGGGCGGCCAGCGTGCTGTTGGCGCTGGCGACCGGACGAGTGCGCACCGTGTGCTCCACGCCCGCGCTATCGGCGAACGTCCACCGCGCAGGTGACGAGAGCACGCTGAGTGAAATCCAGTCGTGCGCGGCGAGTTCGTCGGGCGTCGCGGGCGTGCCTCGCCGCCCGACATACGCGGGCGAAGCGACCAGGCACTGGCGGAATGTGGACAACCGCGCCGCGCGGAGGCTCGAGTCGCGCAGCCAGCCGATGCGGATCGACAGGTCGAAACGCTCGGCGATGAGGTCGACGATGTCGTCGCCCACCACCAGCTCCACGCTCACCTGCGGATGCAGCGAGGCGAATTCGGCGAGCGCGGGCGCCACGATGGCCGGGCCATGGTCGCCCGCAGCGGCCACCCGCAATGCGCCCGTAGGCGTGTCGCGGCATTCGTCGAGCCGGCTGACCGCTGCCTCGGCATCGGCCACGACCCGCACGCAATCCTCGTGGAAACGCTCGCCCGCCTCCGTCAACGACATCCGCCGCGTACTGCGCACGAGCAGGGTCACCCCCAGCTCCTCCTCCAGCTTCGCGATGTGCTGGCTCACCATGGCCTTGGTCATGCCCAGCTGCTCGGCCGCGGCGGTGAACGACCCGGCCCGCACCAGGGCAACGAATACGGCGAGGCGGTTGAGGTTGATACTTGGCAGAGCCATTGGCGGCGCTCAATTGTAAAGCCTTACTTTACGATGAATCGCCAAGACGCACGTTTTTCCGGAACGACGCAAGGCTCATCCTGTATCCATCGCTTCCCATCCAAGGACACCCGACATGAAGATCGTGCTCTTCGGCGCCACCGGCAACATAGGCCAGGTCATCCTCGACGAGGCCCTGTCCCGCGGTCACGACGTGACCGCAGTGGTCCGTGACCCCTCCAGGATCGCCGCCCGTGACGGCCTGCGCGTCGTGCAGGGCGACGTGAACGATCCTGCGTCGCTGGCCAGCTCGCTGGCCGGTGCCGACGCTGCCATCGCCAGCCTCAGCGGCGACACCCGGTCGCAGGCGCTGGCCTTGCTGGCCGCCCTCGACTCGGCCGGCGTGCGCCGCTTCGTCTGGGTCGGTGGTGCGGGTGGACTGGAAACCGCACCGGGCGTGCGGGTCATCGACGACCCCGCCTTCCCCGAGGCATGGAAAGGCATCGCCCAGGCGCAGATCGAGGCCTACGAGGCGTTTCGCGCCAGCAAGGCGAACGTCGACTGGACCTACGCCAGTCCCTCGAAGCTGATCGCTCCCGGCGAGCGCAAGGGCGTGTTCCGTGTCGGCGGCGACCAGGTGCTCAAGGACGCAAAGGGCGAGAGCTTCATCTCCACGGCCGATTTCGCCATCGGCGTCCTGGATCGCGTCGAGAAGGGCGACGCCGCGAAGAAGCGCGTCACCTTCGGCTACTGATCCACAGGATCGGTGCTCCGTTCCCCTCGCGGACCCTGTTCGCGAGGGGAACGCCTATAATCCCTCGATGAACTACCGCCACGCCTACCACGCCGGCAACTTCGCCGACGTCCTCAAACACATGGTGCTCGTGGCCCTGCTCGACACGCTCAAGCAGAAGGCCACGCCCTTCTGCTATGTCGACACGCATGCCGGCCGCGGCCGCTACGACCTGCGCAGCGTGGAAGCACGCAAGACCGGCGAGGCCGACGAGGGCTTCGGCGTACTGCGCACGGCTACCGGCCTGCCACCCCTGCTGTGGAAATGGCTCGAAATCGTCCGCGCCTGCAACGAAGGCGACGACATGCGTTACTACCCGGGCTCGCCCTGGTTCGCCGCTCACCTCATGCGCGAAGGCGACAGTGCCCAGCTCTGCGAGCTGCATCCGGAAGAAGCCGCCGCGCTTCGCCAGGTGTTCCACCACGACCGCCGCGTGCACGTGCACGAACGCGACGGCTACGAGGCCATGAAGGGTCTGCTGCCGCCGAGGGAAAAACGCGGCGTGGTGCTCATCGATCCGCCGTTCGAGGCACAGGAAGCCGAGTTCCGGCTGATCGAGAAGGCTCTCAAGGCAGCCCTGGAGAAATGGCCGACCGGCATGTACGCCGTGTGGTATCCGATCAAGCTGCGCAGCCACGTGCAGCCGTTCCATCGCTGGCTGACCCGGTGCGGGGCGAAGCGCGTGCTGGTGGCCGAGCTGCTCCTGCGTCCCGACGACTCGCCGCTTCGCCTCAACGGCAGCGGCATGGTGGTCGTCAACGCGCCGTGGAAACTCGATGAAACCCTGCGCGATTCGCTGCGCTTGTTGCCTCGCCTGCTGGGTACCGCGGGGGAATCCGAGTACCGCCTTAGCTGGTTGGTGAACGACGAGTCCAACGAGGTGCCCTCGCAGGCCTTGCCTTCCGCCAAACGTTCACCCCGGTGGCGCTAAAGTGGGTTACCTGCGAAGGAGCCGACCCATGCGCCCCACCGTCCGACTCGCCCTGCCCGTTTCCCTCCTCGTGCTGGCCCTCTCGGCCTGCGCGCCCGCGCCGATCTACAAGCCCACCCCGAACAACGTCGCGGTACCGCCCAGCCAGGTGGCGCGCGAACCCGAACGCTACGGCAACGCCGACGTGATCTGGGGCGGACGCATCGTGAACGTGCGCAACTTCGCCGACCATAGCGAAATCGAAGTGCTGGCCTACCCCCTGGACGGCTCGCAACGGCCCCAGGCGAACGACACCGGCAACGGCCGCTTCATCGCTGCCATGCCCGGATACGTCGAAAGCCTCGACTATCCCTCGGGCGGTCTGGTGACCATCGCCGGGCGCCTCAACGGCACGCGCACGGGCAATGTCGGGCAGGCGCAATACACCTTCCCGCTGGTGTCCGTGAACCAGTCCCACGTCTGGACGGCCAAGGAAATGTCGGGCGGCCATCCGAACGTGAGCTTCGGCGTGGGCGTCGGCGTCATTCGCTGATCCCGCCCTCCGCGTAACAAGGGTGCGCGCAGCGGCGTCGCACCGTCGACGCGCTCTTGCGGTGCCGCTTTGGTAAGATCTTGCGATTAGCAAGGGACGGGGAACCCATGTCGGGACATGCCGATTCGAAGCGCGCGATCTTCCTCGCGCTCGGAGCCAACTTCGCCATTTTCGTCGCCAAGCTCGTTGCGGCGGTCTTTACCGGCTCCGGCGCGATGCTCGCGGAAGCCGTGCATTCGCTCGCCGATTGCGGCAATCAGGGTCTCCTGCTCCTCGGCATGCGCCAGGCCAAGAGGCCTCCGTCGCCCGAGTACCCGCTGGGCTGGGGACGCGCGCTGTACTTCTGGTCGTTCCTCGTGGCGATCCTCCTCTTCAGCGTCGGCGGCATGTTTTCCGTCTACGAAGGCATCCACAAGCTGACCGATCCCGAGCCGTTGCGCTGGCCGTGGCTCGCCGTGGGCGTCCTGGCGTTTTCCATCGTCACCGAAGGCGTTTCCATGCATGGCTGCATGCAGGAAGTGAACAAGGCGCGCGAGGGCCGGCCGTTATGGCAGTGGTTCCGCGAAACGCGGGCGAGCGAACTGCTGGTGATCTTCGGCGAAGACCTGGCGGCGCTCCTGGGCCTTACCTTTGCGCTTATCGCCGTGCTGCTCACGATGCTCACGGGCAACCTCATGTTCGACGCCATCGGCACCATCGCCATCGGTGTGCTGCTGATCGTGGTCGCCGTAGCCGTCGCCCGCGAGGTGAAGGCCCTGCTGATCGGCCAGGGGGTGGAGCCGAAACAACGTGCCGCCATGGTCGCCTTCCTGGAAGCGCGTCCGGAAATCGACCACGTCTACAACCTCCTCACCCTGCAGATGGGCACGGACGTGATGGTGGCCGTCAAGGCGCAGATGGCCCCAACGCCCACTGCCCGAGCGATGGTGGAAGCCATCAACATCGTCGAGGCCGATTTCAAGGCCGAGTTCAAGGACGTGCGCTGGAGCTTCTTCGAGCCCGATCACGCCGACTGATTCACGCCGTGGCGACCCCAGGGCGGTAGTACAATCGAACGCTTGTCCGCAAGGTTCAAGCCCGATTCCATGCCCGTCACGCTTCCCAGCCCGCCGCTTCCCGTCAACGCCAAGACCCGCCGTTACTGGGCCGCCCCACACGGTTCGTCCTGGGCGCTGGAGGTAGCCGAGGCCGCGCGCGCCCACGCGGGCCTGCTCGTGGTGGTGGCGCGCGACACCCGCAGCGCGGACAACCTGGAAAGCGAACTGGCCGTTTTCGCCGGCGATCTTCCGGTGCTGCATTTCCCGGACTGGGAGACCCTGCCGTACGACGTTTTCAGTCCGCACCCCGAAGTGGTCTCGCAACGCATCGCCACCCTGTACCGCCTGCCGTCGACCCGACGCGGCGTGCTGGTCGTGCCGGTCGCCACGCTCATGCAGCGGATCGCGCCGCGCACCCACATCACGGGCTCCGGTCTGGTGCTGCGCAAGGGCCAGAAGCTCGACCTCGCCGCGGAACAGCGCCGCCTCGAGGCCGCCGGTTATCGCAACGTGCCGCAGGTGAGCGAGCCCGGCGACTTCGCCGTACGTGGCGCGCTGATCGACATCTACGCGATGGGCGCCAGCGAGCCCTACCGCGTGGAACTGTTCGACGACGAGATCGAGTCGATCCGCACATTCGACACCGAGACGCAGCGTTCCCAGCACCAGGTCGAAGGCGTGGATCTCCTTCCCGCCCGGGAATTCCCGGTGACCGAGGAAGCCGCCAAGGATTTCCGGACGAACCTGCGCGAACGCTTTCCGATCGACATCCGGCGCTGCCCGCTGTACCAGGACATGAAGGAAGGCGTCACGCCCGGTGGCATCGAGTACTACTTGCCGCTGTTCTTCAAGGCCACGGAAACTCTCTTCGACTACATCGCCGGCGACGCGCTGTTCGTGCTCGGCGAGGGCGTGCTGGAGTCCGCCGAGCAGTTCTGGACCCAGGTCGGCGAGCGTTACGAACAGCGCGCGCACGACATCGAGCGTCCCGTGCTGCCGCCGGCGGAAATCTACCTGCCGCCGGAACATCTGCGCGAACGGCTCAACCGCCAGGTTCGCGTCGACGTCGTCGGAAAGGACCAAGAGCACGCAGTGGACCTCGGCACTCTGCCCGCGCCCGAGGTTCCCTTGAACCGTAAGGGCGAGGAACCCGGCACCGCGCTGCGGCACTTCCTCAAAAGCTATCCGGGCCGCGTGCTCGTCGCCGCCGACTCCGCGGGCCGCCGCGAAGCATTGATCGAACAGCTTGCCGGCGCCGGCCTCAAACCGGCGAACGTGGACGGCTGGAAGGACTTCCTCGCCCGCAGCGAACCGCTGGCAATCACGGCCGCGTCGCTGGAGCAGGGCTTCGCGCTGAAGGATCCCGCCCTCACCGTACTCACCGAACGCGAGCTGTTCGGCGAACGCGTGCGCACGGATCGCAAGCGCCGCGCCGGCGCCGCGCGCGATCCGGAAAGCATCATCAAGGATCTCACGGAGCTGTCGATCGGCTCGCCCATCGTGCACATCGACCACGGCGTCGGCCGTTACCAGGGCCTCGTCTCGCTCGACGTCGGCGACATGCCCGGCGAGTTCCTCACCATCGAATACGCGAAGGGCGACAAGCTCTACGTGCCCGTAGCCCAGCTCGGCCTCGTCAGCCGCTACACGGGCACCGCGCCCGAACTGGCGCCGCTGCATTCGCTCGGCGGCGACGCGTGGGAGCGCGCGCGCAAGAAGGCGGCGGAGAAAGTACGCGACGTCGCGGCGGAACTGCTGGCGATCTACGCGCAGCGGGAAGCCCGCCAGGGCGAAGCCTTGCCGGTCGACCGCCAGATGATCGAGGAATTCGCGGCCACGTTCCCGTTCGAGGAAACCCCGGACCAGCAGGCGGCAATCGACGCGGTGATCGTCGATCTCGCCGCGCCGCGCGCCATGGATCGCGTGGTGTGCGGCGATGTCGGCTTCGGCAAGACGGAAGTGGCGCTGCGCGCGGCGTTCGCCGCGGCGACGGCTGGAAAACAGGTGGCCGTGCTCGTACCCACCACCCTGCTCGCGCAACAACACTATCGCAACTTCGCCGATCGCTTCGCCGACTGGCCGGTGCGGGTCGAGGTGCTGTCGCGCTTCAAGTCGAAAAAGGAAGTGGATGCGGCCCTGGATCGGCTTGCCGAAGGCCAGATCGACGTGATGGTTGGCACGCACAAGCTGCTGCAGGCCGATGTCCGCTTCAAGAACCTCGGGCTCGTCATCGTCGACGAAGAGCAGCGTTTCGGCGTGCGGCAGAAGGAACAGCTGAAAAAGCTGCGGGCCGAGGTGGACCTGCTGACCCTCACCGCCACGCCCATTCCGCGCACACTGAACATGGCCATGAGCGGTCTGCGCGACCTGTCCATCATCGCTACCCCGCCCGCGCACCGCACCGCCGTCCGAACGCTGATTTCGACCTATCAGCCCGCGTTGATCCGCGAAGCGATCCAGCGCGAGCTGGCGCGTGGCGGCCAGGTCTATTTCCTGCACAACGAGGTGCAATCAATCGAGCGCACGGCACGCGAACTGGGCGAACTGGTGCCGGAGGCGCGCATTCGCGTGGCGCACGGACAGATGCCCGAGCGCGAACTCGAGGAAGTGATGGCCGATTTCCATCGCCAGCGCTTCAACGTGCTCGTGTCCACCACGATCATCGAATCCGGCATCGACATTCCCACCGCCAACACGATCGTCGTCAATCGGGCGGACCGCTTCGGGCTGGCCCAGCTCCACCAACTCCGCGGGCGCGTGGGCCGTTCGCACCACCGTGCCTACGCATACCTGATCGTGCCCGACCGGAAGGCCATGACTGCCGACGCGGAAAAGCGCCTCGAGGCCCTCGCCTCCCTGGAAGAACTGGGCGCCGGCTTCACCCTGGCCACGCACGACCTCGAAATCCGCGGGGCGGGCGAGATGCTCGGCGAGGAGCAGTCGGGCCAGATCCAGGAAATCGGCTTCGGGCTGTACACCGAGTTGCTCGACCGTGCGGTTCGCGCACTGAAATCAGGCAAGGTACCCGACTTCGACCTCACCTCCGAACACGAAACGGAAGTGGAGCTGCACCTGGCGGCCCTCATTCCGGAGGACTACCTGCCCGACGTGCATACGCGTCTAACGCTGTATAAGCGCATCGCCAGTGCGCGCCATGAGGACGGCCTTCGCGAATTGCAGGTGGAGATGATCGACCGCTTCGGACTGTTGCCGGATCAGACGAAGTGCCTTTTCGCCGTCGCGCAACTGAAGCTGTTGGCCACGCCGCTCGGCGTGCGCAAGCTCGACTTCGGCCCCAACGGAGGGCGTGTCACCTTCCGCGAAAAACCCGATATCGATCCGATGGCCCTGATCAAGCTGATCCAGCAGCAGCCGCGGATCTACAAGATGGACGGGCAGGACAAGCTGCGCGTGCTGATGGAGTTGCCCGGTTCGACCGAGCGCATCCGTGCGGCGCAGGATCTTCTGGTTGCGCTGGGTGCGCCTCGCCCCGGCTGACGATGGGTCGCCGACAGGGTCGGCTCCCACCAGGAAAGACAAAGGAACCCACGGCTTGGTTCCGTCCCCCGGTAGGAGCCGACCCTGTCGGCGAGGCAAACGGTTTTAGCCGGCCGGGTCTGCCCGGACCAGATACTGCACACTGAAACGCTGCTCGTCGTCCATCCAGACCTGCGCCACCGAAAGACCGGCCTTCCCCGCCATCTGGGCAAAGTCGTCGAGCGAATACTTGCAGCTGTATTCCACGTGCATGGCTTCGTCTTCGCGAAACGCGAAGGTATCGGCGCCCACATGCACCTCCTGGCGCTTCATGCTCACGAGATCGGTTTCGATACGCCCGGCCAGTGCGTTGTAACGCGCGCGGTGACGGAATGCCGAGACGTCGAAGTCGGTGCCCACCTCGTTGTTCAGGCGCACCAGCATGTTCAAGGTGAATTCGCGCGTGACGCCAGCTGCGTCGTTGTAGGCGGCCTCGATCTGCGCCGGATCCTTCTTCAGGTCGACACCGACCAGCACGCCCCCACCGACGCTCATCTCCGCACGCATCTGTCGCAGGATGCGAACGGCATCCTTCGCTTCGAAGTTACCGATCGTCGAGCCGGGAAAATAGATGATCGTGCGACGCGGCGGCCGCATCGCCACAGGCAGGCGCAGCGGCTGGGTGAAGTCGGCGCAGACCGGCTGCATGGGCACGTCGGGAAAGCGGGAAGCCAGCCCGGCCACGCTTTCCATCAGCGCGCTGCGCGAGATTTCGACCGGCACATAGGCAGCCGGCGTCTGCAGGTGTTCGAGCAGCATGCGCGTCTTGATGCCGCTGCCGCTACCGTACTCCACCAGGCGCACGTCGGGGCCGAGTACCTGCGCGATGTCCGCGGCATGGTCGCGCATGATCGCGATCTCGGCACGCGTGAGGTAATACTCCGGCTGCTCGCAGATCTGCTCGAAGAGCGCGGAACCGCGCTCGTCGTAAAAAAGCCGCGAGGGAAGTTTTTTCTGTTTGGCGGAGAGTCCGCGCCGGACGACCTCCAGGGTGTCCTCTACATCCGGATGACGGTCGTCTACACGGATGTCCTTGGGTTGAGCGCTCATCGATCGGTTCCCAGTCGTATCCCCGAAAATTGCCAGCGGGCATGGGGAGGAAAGAAATTGCGGTAGGTGGCACGAACATGGTCGGCGGGCGTGGCGCAAGAGCCGCCACGCAGCACCCACTGCCCGTTCATGAACTTGCCGTTGTACTCGCCCAGCGCGCCGGCCAAGGGCCGGAAGCCCGGATAACTGATATAGGGGCTCATCGTCCATTCCCAAACGTCGCCGAACATCTGCGCGAGACCGCCCTCGGATGTGGAAGCCACGGGTTGGAACATATCGCTGTCCTGAAGGTTCCCCTGCACGGGAACGTCGTGCGCCATCGTCTCCCATTCCACCTCGGTGGGCAGGCGCGCGCCGGCCCAGCGAGCGAACGCATCGGCCTCGAAGTAGCTGACATGACATACGGGCGCGTGCGGGTCGATGGGGCGGCGACCGTGCAGGGTGAATTCGGTTTCGAGTGCCTCGTCCCAATACAGCGGCCTTTCCCATCCTTCACTCTGCACCGTGGCCCAGCCATCGGACAGCCATAGGGTCGGCTCCCGATATCCGCCGTCGTTCACGAACGCCATGAACTCCGCGTTCGTGACCGGACGATTGGCGATCGCGCCTGCCTGCCTGTAGGTGCGGTGGCGTGGCCCCTCGTTGTCGAAGGCGAATCCGTTGCCATCGTGACCGATCGTCACCACGCTTTCGTCGAAAGGAAAGTACTCCAGCGGTCGCGGCGCGACCGAAACGACGGGCGCCGCATCGGACCGATAGGCGGGCTGCAACGGATTCTGCGCGAATGCGTGTTTGATGTCGGTGAGCAGAAGCTCCTGGTGCTGCTGCTCGTGCTGCAGTCCCAATTCCACGAGCACCGGCAGTTCCTCGTCGTCGCCGCGCTGGATGCGTTCGGCCACCGCATCGTCGACGCGTCTGCGATACGCCAGGACTTCGTCCAGCGCGGGGCGCGTGAGCAAGCCTCGCCGGGGACGAGCGTGCATCGGGCCGACCGATTGGTAGTAGGAGTTGAAGAGGAAATGCCACTCCGGATTCGCCGGCACGTAGGCGGGATCCCGGCCGAGCACGAATTGCTCGAAGAACCAGGTGGTGTGCGCCAGGTGCCATTTCGTCGGACTGGCATCCGGCATCGACTGCACGATCGTGTCTTCCGGCCGCAACGGAGCCGCCAATGCCTGGGAGCGGTTGCGGATGCGGAGAAAGCGTCGGGCGAGGTCCGCGCGGGCAGGCGAGGTCGAGGAAATGCCTAGCGGGCGGACGGACATGCGGCGGTTCCGGTGCGGCCGGTGGGGACGGCGATCTTCGGAAACGATGCCCGAGGAAACGTTCAACGAACGTGAGCGCAACCTGCCACCAGCTTAACGAGCGGTGCACCCGGCCCGCGTGCACTCTCCCCTCCCGGCCCGTTCGGGCTTAACGTGGGGCACCCGCCCCGGAGGATGCGCCATGAACGCCCGTTACCTTCTCGCTGCTTCGCTGCTCGTCACCTGCGCCGTGCAGGCCCAGGATGCCCGCCCCCAGGCGCGCAAGGAACTCCCGGTGGCCGACTGCATGCGCACGGACCGCATCAGCAATTGGGCCATGGTGGACAACCGCACGGTCATCGTCGCGAACGGCCCCAACTTCTTCAAGATCACCACCACCACCGATTGCCCCCGCATGGACCTCGGCGGCGGCATTCGCTTCCGCGCCGCCGAGAACATCAAGGCCGTCGCCCCCATGCGCATCTGCGGCAGCATCAACGAACAGATCGTGCGCCGCGACGATCCGCCGTGCCAGATCGGCACCGTCGAGAAGATCGACAAGAAGACGTATCAAAGCCTGGAAAAGAATGCACAGCGCAAGGGATCGGGCGCGGAGCCGAACGGCATGGTTCGCTGAGCTCGCGAATGTCGGGAGAAGCAGCCATAAAATACGATCTGCGCGTAAGTCGCTGGGTGCCTGCCTGCGTGTATGGACCGGGGACATCGGTTACAGACGTGCGGAGACATCGGTTACACATCATCGCGCCGATTCAGGTCGATTTCGATGAGGTAGTGATGGCCAAAGTAGACCTCATAGACGCCGTCGGCAGCGGCTTTGGGCCGGACAGCGACATAGTGGTTGCTCAAGGCCATGGATAGCGCGGTACACCGGCCGCCGAAGTACAGGCGGCCGTGGCCCCTGACCCGCAGGACAGTGTCGTCAGGACCGTACGGTGGCTCGGGCAGGATCGTTGGAAACGCCGCAGGACTGGGCTGGTAGCGATCGGCCGGCACGGCCATGCCGATGCCCTGATGGGGTCGAAGGGTGTTGTAGACCTCACGCCATCGATCAAAAGCCCGCTGCGCCTGCTCGAAGGTGGCGAAGGAGGCGCCAAGGACCTCGGCCTTGAAGCTGCGATGGAAGCGCTCGTCCTTGCCATTGGTTTGCGGGTGGAACGGCCCGCTGTAGCTGATCCGGATACCCAGTTGGATCATCCAGATGGCCAACGCACTCAAGCTCGTCCGCGTTTCCCGGCCATTGCCCCAGGGCGATCCGTTGTCCATGTTGATCCGCCGGGGCAGCCCGTAGCGTTGGAACACCGCCGTCAGTTCCTGCTTGACCGTTTCCTGAGTCATGTCGCGGTTGGCCCGCAGCGCCAGGTTGAAGCGAGAGTGGTCATCCAGGAGGGTCAAGGGATCGCAGCGCCGCTGGCCGATGCGGATCGTGCCCTTGAAGTCGATCTGCCACAGGTCATTGGGCTGAGGGTGTTCGAAACGTTGCCAAGGCTCACTCGCTTGGCTGGCCTCGGGACGGATCAGGCCGTGACGGCGGCAGATATCCGTGATCGTGCTGGGAGAGGGCACCTCTTCCCAGCCGCGGTTTTGCAGTACACGAGCCAACTTGCGGCCGCCCCAGCAGGGATGTTCCCGGCGCAAGGCCACCACTTGTGCCTCGATGGCGTCCTGCGTCCGGCCTGGACTGCGATGAGGTCGTCGGGACACATCCTGGAGCGAGCCCGCCTCCCGCTCCCGCTTAAGCCACTTATGGACCGTCTTGCGATGCACACCGAATCGGCGGGCCAACTCGCTCACGCTCAGGCTCGTTTGATGGGCCAATCGGACCAGTTCTTGACGCTCAGACATCGCGGTGCACTCCTTCCAGGGCATCGGTGTGACCTCGGCGGCAAAGGCCCCCCGAGGTGTAACCGATGTCCCCGCACACCTGTAACCGATGTCCCCGGTCCATACACCTGCGCAGGCACGACGGTGAGGGGGCTTGCGGCATCACCTCTTGCGGGCCGGCTTTCCCGACCATTCGCCTCAGTCATCGCGAGAGTCTTCGGTGTCCACCCTCGAGGCGAGTTCCGCACAAGAGAGCGGCCGTAGGCCACATAAGTACATGGGCCGCGCAAGCGGCCTTTCCTTTGCGAACGCGGAGGACCTGTCTGAGCAGCGAGGGTGGGCACCGAAGGCTCCGGCCTGACCGCCCGAGCCCAAGGCGGCGGCAGCCGCTAAAAACATGCATTCGCCTTGGCGAATGAACCGCTGTGCTCAGGCAGCGTCCCCGGACTTCCGCGAAGAACCAAAAAAAAGCCCGGCACGAAGCCGGGCTCTTCCAGTTCTGGCGAACGGCCTATCAATAACCGTCGTCGCGGACGTAACGCGTGCCGTAACCGTCGTCGACGTAGGTCGTGGTCGTGGTGACGCGGCGGGTGACCACCGGTGCGTCTTCGTAAACCACAGTGGCCGGGCGGCTGTAGTAGACCGGCCGGTCGTAGACGACCGTGCGAGGAGCCGTCGCATTGGCGACGAGACCCACCACGGCGCCGGCGACGATCGCGCCCGCGATCCAGCGGCCCGCGCTGTCGTAATGGCCGTGACCTCGATAATAACCAGGATAGCCGCCGTGATAGCCATACCCACCGTGGTAGCCGTAGCCGCCATGGTAGCCGCCGTAATAGCCGTAGCCGCGTGCGAACGCGCCGGGCGCGAAAGCCATCAGACCCGCAGCGGCGAGGGCCAGACTCGACTTGACGAACTTACCTTTCATGACAGTTACCTCCGGGTGTCGAGCGCAGATTCGCGCCGCGGCGCTGAATCCGGACTGAAGTTTTCTCGACCTGCCTTTCACGTTTTCCAGGGGTTAACGAAGGGCTTACGAAGCAGCCAGCAGCCGTGGATGTCGTGGCGCCTGGCGAAGTCGAACGGAATGCTCGGAGCGCTCCAGTCCTCAATCGAAAAGTGGGGCTCCAGGGCGGCCCGATCAAGCTGGAAACGGCGGAAATTGTTCGAGAAGACGATCACTCCGTCGGGCAGCAGGCGCTCCCCGCACAGGGTAAGCAGCTCCGCGTGGTCGCGCTGGACGTCGAAGTCGTCGGCCTTCTTCGAGTTCGAGAAGGTCGGCGGATCCACGTAGATCAGCCCGTATTGCATCGAGCGGTTACGCAGGAAGGTGAACGCGTCTTCCTGCACCAAGCGGTGACGGTTCCCGGTGAAACCGTTAAGCGCGAGGTTGCGCGATGCCCAATCCAGGTAGGTACCCGAGAGGTCGACCGTTGTGGTGTCCCGCGCACCTCCCGCCGCTGCATAGACACTGGCTGTCCCTGTGTAGGCGAACAGGTTCAGGAAATGCTTGCCCGCCGCCAGTTCGCGGATGCGCGCCCGGACGAGGCGGTGGTCCAGGAACAGCCCCGTGTCCAGGTAGTCGGTGGGATTGATGAGGAAGGTGAGCCCGCCCTCGTGCACCTCGACGAACTCGCCCTTCTGGTCGAACTGCCCGTACTTGGAGCCGCCCTTGCCGCGTTCGCGCGTCTTCACCGCGATCCGTTCGCGCGGCGTGCCGAACACTTCGCCTGCCACACGCACGATCTCGCGCACACGAATGCGGGCGACGTCCGCGGGCACGTCCTGCGGCGCCTTGTACTCCTGGATATGCAGCCAGTCCTCATAGACGTCGATGGCCGCGGCGTATTCCGGGAGGTCCTGGTCATAGGCCCGCCAGCAGGTAATGCCTTCGCGAGCCAGGCGCTTGCGCAAGTGGCGGACGTTCTTCTCCAGCCGGTTCTTCAGCATCTGCGCCCCGGCGGAGAGCGGCTTCGCTTCGCGCGGCGCCTCGTCGCGGGCGCGGAGCGAGAAGGTGAGGAGGGGCGTTTCCAGGGCCCCGTTGTACAGCGCATAACGCTTGTCCGGACTGAGGCGGAGGGCGCGTCCGAGCTCTTCGTCGCCGGCGAGCACGGCTGCGCGCCAGCCGGCGAAGCGATCCTTCAGCGCCTGCCCCAGTTCGCGATAAAGCACCGGCAGTTCTGCCCGGTCGCCCAGCCGCTCGCCGTAGGGTGGATTGGTGATCACGAGGCCCAGCGGCGTCTCGGGCGGCGGCTCCACGTGAACCGCGTCGCGACGATCCAGATGGACGAAACCGGCCACGCCTGCGCTCTGCGCATTGCGCTTCGCCGTCTGCACCATGTGCGGATCCGAATCGCTGCCGAAGAACACCGGTCGCAAGGCGCGCATTCCCTCGTCGGCGAGGGTCTTTGCTTCGTCGTAGATCGTGCGCCACAGGGCGTAATCGTGCTTGAGCCAACCCAGGAACCCGTAATAGTCCCTGCGCAGTCCCGGCGCCACGCCGGCCGCCATCAGCGCCCCCTCGATCAGCAACGTACCGGAGCCGCACATCGGGTCGACAAGGGCGCCGCCCTCCGCATAGATGCGCGGCCACTGCGCGCGAACGAGCATCGCGGCCGCCAGGTTTTCCTTCAGCGGAGCCTCGCCCTGTTGCTCGCGCCAGCCGCGGCGATGCAACGGCGAACCGGAGAGATCGATCGAGACGGTGGCGCGGTCGCGCCTCAGGCGCACGTTGATCCGAAGGTCCGGTTCTTCGGGGTCGACATCGGGCCGGGCACCGCTGGCGGCGCGGAACTGGTCGACGATGGCGTCCTTGGTCTTCAGCGCGATGAACTGGCTATGGGTGAGCTTGCTCTGGGCCGTGTTGGCATCGACGGCCAGCGTGCCGTGGGCAGCGAGGTGTTCCGCCCAGTCGATGGCCTGCACGCCCGCGTAGAGCGCGTCGGGATCGGCGGCGTCGAACTCGGCCAGCGGCAGCAGCACGCGGCTGGCCATGCGCGACCAGAGGCAGGCCCGATACGCGGTCTCCATGGAGCCCGTGAAAGAGACCCCTGCCAGGGCCTCGCGCACGTCGCCGGCACCCTGGGCGATCAGTTCGTCCTTGAGGAGGTATTCGAGCCCTTTCGGACAGGTGGCGAAGAAAGCGGTCATGCCAAGGCGTCCAGGAAGCGGCGAAAGGCCGCCTCGATATCGGGAAGGCTCGCGCCGAGGCGGTGGTCGTCCTGCACCAGCAGGGCGGGCATGGCGTGGCCGCGGGCGAATGCAAGCGCCTCGTCGAGCGGGCAGACGTCGTCCGCATAACCATGCACCAGGAAAGACGGCACGCCAGGCCGCACAGCGAAGGGGCGCGGATAGCCCGGAATACGCGTGGGCAGGGCAAGCAGGAAAAGGCCCGCGACCGGCGCGTCCAGCGAGGCCAGCCCGGAAACGAAGGCACCCATGCTCGACCCGACCAGGACGGGGGGCGTCGGCGACGCCGCGATGGCCGCGGCCAGGCGCGCCAGGCGCGGATCGATGGACCTCGCGTGCCCCCGGGCATCGTCCTCGCGGTAGTCCGGCCGCGCGCTGCTCCAGCCGAGCGATTCGGCGACCGCGGCAAGGGCACTCACCTTGGTGGCGTCGGGGCCGGAATCGGAACCGTGGGAAAGGATGATATGGCCGCGCATGGCGGTCTCCGTACGCGGAATGACCGGCTATGTTATCAAAGCGGCATGATCGACATTCTCCACGCCCCCCTGCCCTACGAATCCCGCCTGCCCGAGCGCTCTCCGGACGAGATCGATCTTGTCGTCATCCATTGCACCGAGCTACCCGATCTGGCCATGGCCCGCGAATACGGCGAACGCGTGCTCTACGATTCGGGTGCCGGCAACAGCGGCCACTACTACATCGACCGCGACGGCTCGGTACTCTGCTACGTCGATCCGCTGCGGGTCGCCCATCACACCCGCGGCTACAACCCACGCTCGATCGGCATCGAGCTGGTGAACACCGGCCGTTATCCCGACTGGTTCCATTCGGCGCGGCAGACCATGACCGAGCCTTACCCGGAGCGCCAGATCGCGGCCCTGCGCGCCCTGCTCGACCATCTCGTGGAGCGTTTCCCTTCGCTGCGCCACATCGCGGGACACGAAGACCTGGACACGGCCATGGTGCCCGCGAGCGACGACCCGGAGAACGAGGTGCCCCGCAAGCGCGATCCCGGCCCGCAGTTCCCCTGGGCCCGCGCTTACGACACCGCCCGGCTAGGGCGGCTCACGCCCTAGCCCCGGTATACTTCCGTTCTCAGCACCACCGTCACATCCAGGGGACCCCATGTCGGACAACCACGTCGGCGAACTCGTCGAATTGCTCGAACTCGAACGACTGGAGGACAACCTGTTCCGGGGCCAGAGCCGCGACATCGGCACGCGCTTCGTCTTCGGCGGCCAGGTATTGGGCCAGGCGCTGTCGGCCGCACAGCGCACGGTGGACCCGCATCGCGAGGCCCATTCGCTGCACGCGTATTTCCTGCGCGCTGGCGACATCAACGCGCCCATCGTCTACAGCGTGGAGCGCACCCGCGATGGCGGGTCGTTCTCGTCGCGACGCGTGGTCGCCATCCAGCATGGCCAGCCCATCCTCAACAGTTCCGTTTCGTTCCAGGTACCGGAATCGGGCTACGAGCACCAGATTTCCATGCCCGAAGTGCCGGCGCCGGAAGACGTGGAACCGATGCCCGCGGTGTCCGCCGAGCAGCTCGGCCGACTGCCTGAAAAGACGCAACGCTGGCTCGGGGTCGACGGCCCCTTCGAGTTCCGTCACGTGTGGCCGAGGGACGAGCTTCGCCCGGCGAAGCGCCCCCCTTACCAGCACATATGGTTCCGTCTCACTGCGCCCATCGACGACACACCGTCGATGCACCAGGCGCTGCTTGCGTATGCGTCCGACTTCCACCTGATCGGAACCGCCACGCTGCCGCACGGCATTTCCTACCTCACGCGGAACATGCAAATGGCCAGCCTGGACCATGCGCTGTGGTTCCATCGTCCGTTTCGCATCGACGAGTGGTTGCTTTACTCGTTCGACAGTCCGACGTCGCAGGGCGCTCGCGGCCTGGCGCGCGGCACCATCTACACGCGCGACGGTGTGCTCGTGGCGTCTACCGCGCAGGAAGGCCTCATTCGGGTCCGTCCGGACTGACATCATGGCCATCGAGCTTCGGCACCTGCGCTATTTCATCGCCGTGGCCGAAGAGCTCCATTTCAGTCGCGCGGCGGAGCGCCTGGGCATGTCGCAGCCCCCGCTCAGCCAGCAGATCAACGATCTCGAGAAGGCACTCGGTGTGCGCCTGCTGCGGCGGACGAATCGCCGCGTGGAACTCACCGCGGCGGGTCAGGCGTACCTCGACGCCGCGCGCGAGATCATGGTCAGGGTCGAGGAAGCAGGCGACCTCGCCCGTCGCGCCGAGCGCGGCGAAATCGGCGAGTTGCGCGTCGCCTTCACCCGCAGCACTCCGCTGATCGACCTGTTCCCGCGCGCGATACGGGCATTTCGCGAAGCCTATCCGGCCGTGCGCCTCGTGCTTCAGGAACGCAACACCTTGCAGCAGGTGACGTGCCTGCTCGACGGAAGCCAGCAGGTGGGCCTGGTCCGGGGCACTGCCCTTCCACCGACTCTGGTCACGCACAAGCTGCTCGACGATCCGCTCGTCGCCGTGTTGCGTGCCGACCATCCGCTTGCCCGTCGCAAGCGGGCGTCTCTGCGCATGACGGATCTGGCGCACGAAAACTTCATCGTTTTCGTTCGCGCCGCGGGCACCGGCATTCACGACCAACTGCTGGCGATGTGCCGGCATGCGGGATTCGAGCCGCGCATCGCGCAAGAGGCCGGCGAATCCTCCACGATGATCGGACTCGTGGCCGCGGGCCTGGGCGTTGCCGTGCTTCCCCGCTCCATGCGGCAGGTGCAGGTGGAGGGCGTGGCCTACGTTTCCATCGACACGCCCGACGCGGCCAGCGCGCTCTACCTGGCGCACCGCCGCGAAGACACGTCGCCGCTGGTCAAGGCCTTCACGAAGCTCGTGCTGATGGCATAAGCCCGCGCAGCTTCCATGCCGTCGCCAGTCCGGCCAGGATGAGCAGGCAGACATACGCGGCCACCCCGTCCCAGGCGCCATGCGACCATGCCAACCCGCCGAGCGAGCCGGCGATGCTCGAACCCATGTAGTACGAAAAAAGATAGAACGACGATGCATGGGCACGCGCGGATGTGGCGCGCTTGCCGACCCAGCTGCTTGCGATCGAGTGTCCGCCGAAGAATCCGAAGGTGAGCACCGCGATGCCGCTCACGATCGTCCACAATGAGTTGCTCGTCGTCAGCACGACGCCCGCCAGCATCGTCAGCAATGTCATCGAGAACACGCGGTGCCGCCCGAACCTGTCGGCAATGGCACCGATCCATGCGGAACCCGCCACACCCACGACATAGACCATGAAGATGGCGCCGACGTGCGACTGGCTCAGCGAGAATGGAGGAGCGAGGAGCCGGAACGACACGTAGTTGTACACGGTGACGAAGGCCCCCATGAGCAGGAAGCCTTCCACAAAAAGCCACGGCAGCCCGCGGTCTTTCCATAGCGCCGTGAACGATGCGAGCAGCGCGCGTGGATGCGCTCGACGCTTCTCGAAGTGTTGCGAGGGCGGCAGGCCCTTCGCCACGAGTGCGGCGGCGGCGAGACCCAGGGCGCCGATCACAGCCAGCGCCAGGCGCCACGATCCGTGGTCGGCGGCGAAACCGGAGATAAGCCGACCGCCCATGCCGCCGATAGCATTGCCCCCGATGTAAAGGCCCATGGCGAAGCCCAGCGAGTCCCCGTGAACCTCCTCGCTCAGATAGGTCATGGCCACGGCCGGCAGCCCCGCCAGGCTGACGCCCAGAAGCGTCCGAAGAAGCAACAGCGACCACCAGCCGGAAACCGTCGCAGTAAGAAGCACGAGCACGGACGAGCCCAGGAGCGACGCGAGCATCAACGGCTTCCTGCCCCACGCGTCGGATAGGGCGCCGGCGAACAGCATCGTCACCGCCAACACGCCCGTCGTCACCGAAAGCGACAGGCTGCTGGTGGCCGCATCCACACCGAACGACCGCGAAAAATCCGGCATCAGCGGCTGCACGCAATAAAGCAGGCCGAAGGTGGCGAAACCTGACGAGAACAAGGCGAGGTTGGTACGCCGGAACGCCGCCGTACCATGGCGGATACGACGGTCCACCGCCTCGGGTGCAACGGATGACGAACCGTCCACAGCGATCTCCAGAGCAAAGAGCCAAGGCCGAAGGCTAGTCGCTGGATCGGCATGGATCGATACGCTCGGGCATCCGCTTCGATATGTGCTGGATATGGCACTGCCCTATCGGTCTGCGGTGCCCTCACGCGGAACATGCAGATGGCCAGCCTGGACCATGCGCTGTGGTTCCATCGTCCGTTTCGCATCGACGAGTGGTTGCTGTACTCGTTCGACAGTCCGACGTCGCAAGGCGCTCGCGGCCTGGCGCGTGGCTCGATCTACACGCGCAACGGCGTTCTTATTGCTTCGACGGCGCAGGAAGGCCTCATCCGGGTGCGCCCGGATTGACGGCAGGCCGGTCGCGAGCCAGGTTCGTCGCGGCCTCCACGCCGATCCCTTCGTGAAAGCGGTTTTTTCGCACGAGCGCGAAGATCGATAGGGTAAACACAAGCATCGCGCAACCGACCAAAAGGCAGGAGACGGAGAACGCCTTGTCGAAGGCGGCGCTCACGGCCTGCTGCAAGAGGATACCCTCCGACTGGGGCAAGCCGGCCGCTGCCACCTCTGCTTCGCCCACGGATCGACGCACGGCCCGTGCCATAGAGGCAACCAGCCCATCCGGCACTGGGACGGCGCGGGTATAAAAGCGTGCCGCGAAACTGCCCACTACAGCGATGCCGAGCACGTTACCCACTTCGTAGGCTGTGGATTGCAACGCTGCCGCGCTACCCGCGCGTTCGGCGGGGGCCGCCATCACCACCACTGTAGTGGCACTCGACAGGGCGAGGCTCACTCCCGCGCCAAGGCACGCCAGGGATATGGCAAAGGCCACAAGCGAGCCACTGTGGTTGAGCGCCGGGATGAACAAGGCCACCGTGATCGACGCCATGCCGGCCAGCATCACGTCGCGCACGTGCCAACGGGCCAGGGAGTAAGGAACCGCCAAGACGGCGAGCAACGCGGAGAGCGTTGCCGGCAAAAGCCAAAGCCCTGCCCCCATGGCATTCTGGCGGTGCACGAACTGGAGCCACTGCGATGCCAGGTAAATGGTGGAACTCAAGGAAAACATGACCACTGCATACACGGCGACGCCTGCGGTAAAGCTGCGTGCGCCGAAAAGGCGGAGGTCGAGCAAGGGATCGCTCGATCTCCACTGGCGGTGCACGAACCACGCCATTGTCGTGATGCCGACTGCGACCATCGCCGCCGATTCGCTGACCGGCGCGTCGGGCTTGCCAAGCAGCTTGATCCCTTGCACCACCGCCGTCATACCCACAAACGATAGAGCGACGCTCGTCCAGTCCCACACGCCGACACGAGGCGTGACAGACTCGCGCACGGTGACAGCCACCAGCGGCACGGCCACCAGCACGATCACCACGTTGACAAGGAATGCGGCCTGCCAGTCGAAGGCATGCACCAGGGATCCGCCGAGCACCGGCCCCAGGGCCGCCCCCGCACACCCGGCCATGCCGCATGCCGAGAGAGCAATCGTGCGCTCCTTCGCATCGCCGAAGGTTTCGCGAATGAGCGAAAGTAGCGTGGGCATGATCATCGCACCACCGACGCCCAACACGGCCCTGCACGCGATGGCCTGCCAGGGCTGCCGAACCCACTCGGCCAGGAGCGAGGCCAGGCCGAACACCACCAGGCCACCAAGGAGGATGCGGCGGCGGCCGTAACGGTCGCTGAGTGCACCCATGGTGATCAACAGGCCTGCGAGCAGAAGCGCATAAGCATTCACGATCCAGAGCTGCTCGATGGTCGTCGGGCGCAGCTCGCGGATCAGCGTCGGCATGACCGTGTGCAGTATGTTGGCGTCCATGGCAACCATAAGCATGCACAGGCACAACGTGCCCAGGACGATCCATCGCCGCATATCCAACTCCTCTCCTTGCAGGCGCGGATCGAAGTCCGTCGCCGGGGCATGAGTTATACCGGTTCCTGTGCGGGAACGTTTGAGAAAATGGAGCAACCCGAATGCCAGCTCTCGAGAACCACATTGCCTGCGCGGAGCGAGCCGTTCCCAATCGCGGTCGGCTGCCTGAGCATCAGCTCAAGATCGTTGAAGTCTGCTGATGGCCCGAAGCCGCCATTCCGCAAGAGCTCCTCCGGCGGCCTCGCAGCCACCCGACAAGCGAACGCCCGACAGACTGCCGGTAACCCACCGGATTGGTGACCGACGGTTCCCTTCTCAAGTCGTCCAGGACCAGTGCGATTGCCGGACGTCCTGTGACACGTGCTGGATATGGCAGCGCCCTATCGGTCTGCGGTGCCCTGTGCACTACCGTCCCACTGCACGGCGGAAGCGAGCTCCTCGCTGGTGAGGGCAAGATCGCCGCCGCGGGCGCCGCTTTTCACTGCCACCACATGGTCGTCGTGGCGCGACAGCTCCGAAGCCCCCGCGCCGGTCAGCGCCTGCACGCGCGTCGCGTCGGACGACAGCAGCACCAGCAGGACCTTCGTACCGTCCATGAAGCGAACGCCGCTCGTCGCGCCGGATTTCGCCAACTCCGCCGAGCTCAGCGGCACGGGCCGTACCTTGCCCACCCAGCGTGGCGGGGCCACGAATGTGTATCCGGCAGCCTCATCCCGCCACGAGAATCGCTTCATCGGCTCGAGCTCGGGCGCGGGTGCACGACGCACGCCTTCCGGCAGCGAGGCCTGCGGCGCGACGGGAAGACCAAGCATCAGGGCGAGCGCGACAGTTTTCATGGCCGGACCTCTGCGGGAAACACGTGCAGCCTACGCCGCAGGCGTCGCGGTGGCGTCAAGTGTCGGGAGAATCGTCCTCGCGGCTGCTTGCCTAGGCGAAAAGGCCGATACCCAGCACGATGGCAGCGGCGCCGCCGGCAGCGAGTGCATCCGGCAGCGCCTCGCCGAGGAAGACGGCACCGATAGCCGTCGCGAAGAGCAATTCCGCCGCCTGCATCGCTTCGACCGCGGCCAGCGCCGTCGGCTGACGGGCCACACGCTCGGTGGCATGGAAGAAAAGCACCGTGGCCACCACGCCGGACGACAGGGCCACGCCGGCGGCCAGCACGACCTCGCGCCACGTTGGCGGACCCAACGCGCACCATGTGGCGATGGCCAGCAGCCACCACAATGGCCAGCTTGCCAGCGTCATGCCGAACACGCGCTGGACCGCTTTCAGTCGCGTGCCACAGCGCTCGAGGTGCAACAGGATCTTCCGGTTGCCAAGCGGGTAAGCGAACGCGGAGACCACGACGGCGCCGACGGCAAGCCATGCTGTCGCGTCGAGAGCGCCCCGCGCATGGCCGTACTGCAGCAGCATCACGCCGATGACGATCAGCGCACCGATGGCGAGCGCACCGGGATGCCACCGGGCCCGCTCATCGTCATAGATGAACGGCGCCATCAATGGTCCTGCGAGCACCGTCACCTGGAAGCTGCCCGCGACGAGCCATGAAGGGCCACTGCTTGCCGCCCAGGTGAGCGGCACGCCGAACAGCACGAAACCGACGCTGCTCCACACCAGCCATGTACGTGGGTGATTGCGCAACTCCCGCGGGAGCGTGCCCAGGCCCCCTTGGAAGGGCAGTACCGCCGCCAGCATTGGCAGCGTGAAGAGGTAGCGGAGGATCACCGCCCACTGCCAGTGCCCCCCGCCGCTGACGACAGCGCGGTTGAGCACGTAGGTGAGCGTGAAGAACAAGGCCGAGAGCAGGCCGGTCGCCACTGCCGCGAGCGCACCCGACCGCACGAGCCGTGCCGCGGTCAGGAGATGGCCTCCATGTGCGTGAGAAGCAGTCGCAGACTCTCCCTTCCCTGCCAGTCGTTCACCGAAAGCTCGTACGCCACGCGCAGCCGCGACGGCGGCGGCGTACCGTCGAAGCCATTGAACATCACGGCATCGAGTGGCGCGCCGCCTTGCGCGTGGCGCAATTGCAGGCGCAGGTGACGAGTGCCCATCGGCTTCCAGGATGCACATTCGACGCGGGCTTCGAACACGGGTGGCGGGAAGCCCTGCCCCCATGGACCCGCATGCCGAAGCTGACGCGCAAGGTCGAGGGTATGATCACGGTAATCGAGCTCGCCGTCTGTCTGGATGAGCGCCTGCAGACGCTCCTCATCGAGGTGGGCGCGTGCCGTCGCATCGAAAATGGCGGCGAAGCGCTCGAAATCCACCGCGCGGAGGCTGAGACCCGCGGCCATCGCATGGCCGCCGAAACGGAGGATCAGACCGGGATGCCTCGCGTCGATCTCCGCCAGGGCATCGCGCACATGGAAGCCCGGAATGGAACGCGCCGAGCCGCGAAGCTCGCCGGACTCGTCGCCCGCCGGCGCGAACGCCAGCACGGGTCGGTGCAACCTCTCCTTGAGCTTCGAGGCCACCAGGCCGACGACGCCGGCATGCCAACCGGGATCGAACAATGCAACGCCGACGGCGTCCACGTGCGCCGCCCTGGCGACCATGCGATCGGCCTCCTCCACCATGCCCGCCTGCATCTCGCGCCGCTCCTGATTGATCGCGGAAAGCTGCTCGGCATAACGGCGCGCCATACCATGGTCGTCCGTGAGCAGGCAGGCGACGCCGAGCGACATGTCCTCCAGGCGTCCTGCGGCGTTCAGGCGAGGCCCGACCGCGAAGGCAAGATCGGTGGCCCCCACGGTGGCGAGCGAGCGCCCGCTCGCTTCTACCAGTGCGGCGATGCCGGCGCAGGCCTTCCCGGCTCGCATGCGCTTCAGACCAGCCTCCACCAGCACACGATTGTTGAAATCGAGCGGAACGAGATCGGCGACGGTGCCCAGGGCAACAAGGTCCAGCAGTGGTGCCAGGTCGGGTTCACCGGCCCCGAAATGGCCGGCTTCGCGCATGGCGGCGCGCAGGCCGAGCAGCAGATAGAACATCACCCCCACGCCGGCGAGCGACTTGCTGGGAAAGCCGTCGCCCGCGAGGTTCGGATTCACGATGGCATCGGCATCGGGGAGCACGTCGCCCGGAAGATGGTGGTCGGTGATCAGCACCTGGATGCCCCGGGCATGCGCGGCGGCGACGCCGGCAACGCTCGCGACGCCGTTGTCCACCGTCACGATGAGATCGGGTGCGGGGTCGAGCGATGCGACCAGCGCTTCGCTCAAACCGTAGCCATGCACGAAGCGATTGGGCACCACATGGCCCACACGGCGCGCACCGAGCAGGCGAAGGCCGCGCTCGGCGACCGCCGTGCCGGTAGCGCCGTCGCAATCGTAGTCGCCGGCAACGACGATGCTGCGATCCTCCAGGATGGCGCGCATCAGCAGATCGACCGCGCGTTCCATGCCACCCAGCATGGCGGGCGGCAGCATGCGTGCAAGCCGATGCTCGACCCCGTCGGGCGTGCACACGCCCCGCGCCGCGTACACGCGCTGGATCACCGGGTGAACATCGGCGGGCCAGCCGCTCGGCGCAACCTCGACGACGCGCTGGCGCCAGACCTTGGACCTCATGCCTTGCGCCAGAAACGCAGGCGATGCCGTTTGCGCAACACCGTGCGAGTGCCGTCGGCGAAAGCAAGGCGAATTTCGGTACCCGCCAGCAGCCGGGCCTCGATGAGCGGCCACCACTCACGGGCGAAACCGGACGGCTGGACATCCTGCAGGTCCAGCAAAGCGACCGCGGCGCCTGCGTCACCGGCGACATCGCGAGTACCCGTCGCCCTTGACGAGGCTCCCACAAGCGCTTCACGAGGCTGGATGTCCACGCCGGCGCGATGCCCCAGAGCCCATTCCAGCAGGTCGTCGCTGTAGATCCGCGTCAAACCGGTCTCGACCCACTCCGGCAGTGCACCCGGCCCCCACAACCACACGCTGTTGACCGGCGGCAGCCCATGGGCAACGCGTGTCCGGTTCACCGGATGGTTGTGCAGCACGATCTGCGCTTCGTTGATCAGCGCACGCCAGCGTCGTCCTTCCTCGCCCCTGGGCAAGTGCTCGAACAGATCGGCGCCCAGGGCTTCCTCGGGTTCGGGAAATGAGGGCACCTCCACATACGCAGGGAGGCGAACCTGCCAGTGTTGCGCGTCGCCGACGCGCAGTTCCATGCCTTCGGCCTCGAAGGTCTCCGCCAGCGCGGCCACAAGACCATGCGCATCCGCGACGCTCAGGCCGAGGTTCCCGCATGCCAGCAGACGAGCGCCGTTGAGTTCGGGTTGCACCCATGCGGGGTCTGCCGAAAGCCAGAGCGACGTGCCCGCATCGCCGGCGACGGACTGGCGGATCAAGGCCGCGGCCGGCAATGGCCCACGCGGCCAGCGAAAATGCTCGGCAAGCGCCGCCAGGTAACCCGGTATCGCCGCGGGCAGATGACTGCCCCGCGCCAGCCAGTCTGCGAAACCCTCCGTGGTCTCGAGCTTCGCGCGCCCGGGGAGCAGCACATGGAGAACGCTGCCCATGCTCAGGCCTCGATCTGCTCGAGAATCCCGAGCCATTCGAGTTCGAGGGCTTCCTTATCGCCACGCAGTTCCGCCTGGCGCTGGCCGAGCTTCATCAGTTCGGCGGTCGAGCCTTCATAGACCGCCGGATCGGCAAGCTTGACTTCGATGGCCACGAGTTCCTTGTCCATGGATTCGATGAGGGATTCGATTTTCTTCACCCGCGCGCGCAGCGGCTTTTCCTTCTCGCGCTCCTCGGCGCTCTGCTTGCGCCGTTCCTTCGCCGAGCCCTGCACCGGCGCATCGGCAGGCGCGGAAGCCACAGCGGCGGTCTTGCGCGTGGTGGCCCGGCTGCGCAGCCACTTCGCGTAATCGTCGAGGTCGCCGTCGAAGGGCTCCACCTTGCCGTCGGCCACGCGCCAGAATTCGTCGCATACCATGCCAAGCAGGTGGCGATCGTGCGAGACGAGCACCAGCGCCCCGTCGAAGGCGGCGAGCGCATCGGCCAGCGCCTCGCGCATGTCGAGATCGAGATGGTTGGTGGGTTCGTCGAGCAGCAACAGGTTGGGCTTGTCCCAGGCGATCAGTGCCAGTGCCAGACGCGCGCGCTCGCCGCCGGAGAATGCGTCGACGGGCTCGAAGGCCCGGTCGGCCGGGAAGTTCCAGGTACCAAGGTAGTCGCGCAACACCTGCGCACCCGCGTTCGGTGCCTTTTCCTGCAGGTGGTCGAACGGGCTCGCGCCCTCGCGCAGGCTCTCCACGGTGTGTTGCGCGAAGTAACCGATGCGCGTGTCCTTGTGGATACCGCGCTCGCCACGCAGTGGCGCAAGCTCGCCGACCAGCGACTTCACCATGGTGGACTTGCCCGCACCGTTCGGACCCAGAAGGCCGATGCGATCGCCGGCTTCGAGGCCGAACGCTATGTCGCGCAGGACCACGTGCTCGCCGTAACCCGCATCGACATGATCCAGTTGCAGCATCGACGTCGGCAGCCGATCCGGCGCGGGAAACGAGAAGCTGAAGGAACGCTCCGCGCGTACGGCCTCCGTGCCGGCCATCTTTTCCAGTCGTTTCATGCGCGACTGCGCTTGTTTGGCCTTGCTCGCCTTCGCCTTGAACCGATCGATGAAGGATTGCAGGTGGGCCCGTTCGGCCTGTTCGCGCTCGTGCGCGATCTGCTGTTGGCGCAGGTGCTCCGCGCGTTGCCGCTCGAATGCGGTGTAATTGCCGGTGTACAGCTTCGCCGTACCGTCGTGCAGGTGCAGCGTGTGCGAGATCACGCCGTCGAGGAACTCGCGGTCGTGCGAAATGATGAGCAGGGTGCCCTGGTAACGACGCAGCCACTCTTCGAGCCACAACACGGCGTCGAGATCGAGATGGTTGGTGGGCTCGTCGAGCAGCAGCAGGTCCGACGGCGCCATGAGCGCGCGGGCGAGGTTGAGCCTGACGCGCCAGCCGCCGGAGAACGACGCCACCGGTTGCTCGTGCGTTTCCGGGGCGAAACCCAGGCCGTGCATCAGCCGGCCGGCGCGCGCGCGGGCGTCGTAGCCGTTCACCTCTTCGATGCGCAGGTGCGCGGCGGCCACGGCTTCGAGGTCGCCGGCGTCCAGCGCATCCGCCTCGGCCTTGAGGGCGGCGGCCACCTCGGCGTCGCCGCCAAGCACATACTCGATGGCGGGATCGGGCAAGGCCGGCGTTTCCTGGGCGACGGAGGCCTGGCGCACCTTCGCAGGCATGTCCAGGTCGCCCACCTCCGGTTCGAGCTCGCCCTTCAGGGCGGCGAAGAGGGTGGACTTGCCGCAACCGTTGCGGCCGATGACACCCAGGCTCCAGCCGGTCTGGATCGTGAGATCCATGCGCGACAGGAGGGTGCGGCTGCCCCGGCGCAGGGCGAGATTGCGAAACGAGATCATGGCGAACACGAGGGGAAACGGGCGACTGCGCATGATAGCGGCCCAGGGGCGGCCACGTCCCCGAAACGCGACACAGCACACAGGCGCGCGAACCGCCACGCGCCGCCCATGGCGTGCTCCGGGGCGATCTGCTACAACGGCGTCCTGCGCCGCATGGGGAGCGCGACGGAGCCATCATGAACACCTTCAAAGCTGTTTCCACCGCCATCGCGCTGGTTCTGGCGTTCGCCTCGGCCGCTGCGCCCGCGCACGCCGGCGATACCCTGCTCATGCAGCGCGTGAAGCAGGAGCAGGCCATGAACCTTCCGAAGAAAGGCATGAGCATGGCGGAGGTGGAACGCCAATTCGGCGCACCGACCTCGAAGCTCGATGCCCGCGGCGGGGGCAGTCGCAAACAGCCGGTAATCAACCGCTGGATGTATCCGGGCTACATCGTCTATTTCGAGCGCAGTCATGTGATCCATACGGTGCTGAACACGCCGGCCGGAAACAACACCAATCCGGCGAATCCGCGGTAAGCCCTCCGCGCGGCCCTGTAGGAGCCGCTTTAGCGGCGAGGCTGGTGCCCTCACGGCTTCGTCGCTCCGTTGGCTTCTCGCCGCTATAGCGGCTCCTACAGTCCGCCGCGTCGGCTAGAATGAGGGGCTTCCCCTCAGTTGCCCCGCCACCATGACCAACCGTGCCTCCTACCGCCTGCCCGCCGAATGGGAGCCTCAGGCGGGCGTACTGATCGCCTGGCCGCACGTGGGCACCGACTGGGCCGACCGCCTGGCGGAGGTCGAGACCACCTACGTGGCGCTGGCCGCGGCCGTGACGCGCTTCGAGCCGCTGCACATCGTGGTGGCCGACGCGGCGCTGCGCGAACACGCGCGCGCCGCGATCGAAGCGACCGGCGCGGACATGTCGCGCGTGCATTTCATCGAGTTGCCCTACGACGATACCTGGCTGCGCGACTCCGGCCCCATCACGCTCACCGGGCAGGACGGGGTGCTGCTGAACGACTATCGCTTCACCGGCTGGGGCGGCAAGTTCGGTGCCGACCGGGACGACGCCCTCATCGCAGGATTGCTCCAGCGCGGCGTGCTCTCCGGCCTGCCCCGGCGCCGCATCGACTGGGCGCTGGAAGGCGGTGGCATCGAGAGCGACGGCCGCGGAACCATCCTCACCACCTGGAAATGCCTCAACCAGCGCCACCCCGAGCTCTCCCGCGAGACGATGACCGACACGCTGGTCGAGACGCTGTACGCCGACCGCGTGCTGTGGCTGGAACATGGTTATCTTGAAGGCGACGACACCGACGCCCATATCGATACGCTGGCGCGTTTCTCCGAAGATGGCGGCATCGTCTACCAGGCGTGCGACGACGCCAGCGATCCGCACTTCGAGGAACTGGGCCGCATGGCGTCGGAACTGGCCGAACTGCGTTCGCCCGAAGGCAAGCCCTATGTGCTGCATCCGCTGCCCTGGGCCCAGCCGATCCTCGACGACGGGCGGCGGCTCGCGGCGTCGTATGCAAACTACCTGATCGTCAACGGCGCGGTGCTCGTACCGGCCTACGGCGACCGGGCCGACGCCGCGGCGGCGCGGATCATCGGGCTGGCCCACCCGGGCCGCGAAATCGTCCAGGTGCCGTGCCGTCCGTTGATCTGGCAGAACGGCAGCCTGCATTGCATCACCATGCAGTTGCCTGCGGCGGTCGCCGCCTGATTCACCTTTGCAAGCGCGGCGCGTGCCGTGCGAGGACTTTCCGCCCATGACCCGCAAGACCCTCAAGGTCGCCCTCCTTCAGGAAACCGACCGCGGCAGCCGCGATGCCAACCTCGACGCGATCGAGGCAGGCCTGCGCGAAGCCGCGGAAGCCGGCGTCGAACTGGTACTGCTGCAGGAACTGCACAATGGCCCGTACTTCTGCCAGCGCGAGAGCGTCGACGTGTTCGACCTGGCGGAGACGATCCCTGGTCCGGGCACCGACCGCATCGGCAAGCTGGCCGAGGAACTGAAGCTCGTGGTGGTCGCGTCGATCTTCGAAAAGCGCGCGACGGGCCTGTACCACAACACGGCAGTGGTCTTCGACCGGTCGCGCGAGATCGCCGGCAAGTACCGCAAGATGCACATCCCGGACGACCCGGGGTTTTACGAGAAGTTCTACTTCACGCCGGGCGATCTCGGCTTCGAGCCGATCAGCACCTCGGTGGGCAAGCTGGGCGTGCTCGTGTGCTGGGACCAGTGGTATCCGGAAGGCGCGCGCCTGATGGCACTGGCCGGGGCGGACCTGCTGTTCTATCCCACCGCCATCGGCTGGGACCCGAACGATTCCGACGAAGAAAAAGCGCGCCAGCGCGAGGCGTGGATCACCGTGCAGCGCGGCCATGCGGTCGCCAACGGCCTGCCCCTCCTCGCATGCAACCGCACCGGCTTCGAGGCCGATCCGGCGAACGTGGGAAGCGGCATCCAGTTCTGGGGCTCCAGCTTCGTCGCGGGCCCCCAAGGCGAGTTCCTCGCCCAGGCGGCCACCGACGGCCGGGAATTGCTGATCTGCGACGTGGACATGGAGCGCAGCGAGCACGTGCGGCGGATCTGGCCCTTCCTGCGCGACCGCCGCATCGACGCCTACGGCGACCTCACCAAACGCTTCCGCGACTGAACCTGCCCGGATTGACCACTGCATGATTCCTGCCGAGAACCTCGCGCCATCCGCCGCCCTGGAAGGGCAACCCATCGAGCGCATGACGCGCGACGGCGTCGAGTACGTCATTCTCGGCACGGCGCACGTGTCCCGGGCGAGCGTGCAGGCGGTGGAGGCCTTGCTCGAGTCGGAGCCGTTCGACGCCGTGGCGGTGGAGCTCTGCCCCAGCCGCGCGCACGGCATCCGCGATCCGGAAGCCTTCAAGCAGATGGACCTGTTCCAAGTGATCCGCCAGGGCAAAGCCGGCATGGTCGCGGCAAGCCTGGTACTCGGTTCGTTCCAGAAGCGTCTGGCCGCGCAGTACGGCATCGAGCCCGGGGCCGAGATGAAGGCGGCCATGGACGGTGCGGACGCCCGCGGCATTCCGGTGTGGCTGGTGGACCGCGAAGTGGGCACCACGCTCAAGCGCGCATGGCGCAGCGTGGGCTTCTTCCAGCGCTTCGGCCTCATGGCGGGCATGCTCGGCAGCGTGTTCGAACGCGAGGACATCCCCGAGGAAGACATCGAGAAACTCAAGCAGTCCGACCTCCTGGAAAGCGCCTTCAGCGAGTTCGCCGCCGGGTCGGCGCCGCTGTACCGCGCGCTGATCGCGGAGCGCGACGAATTCATGGCCGCGAAACTGCGGGAAAACGCCGCGGCGATGGACGCCGCCGCGCCGAGCCGCAAGGTGCTGGTCGTGATCGGCGCGGGCCACCTCAAGGGCATGAGTGCACAGCTCGCGGAACAGCACGGCGACGCGCGCGCCCTCGCCGATGAGCTGGCCGTCACCCCGCCGCCGGCGAAATGGCCGAAATATCTTGCGGTGGGCGTGGTGCTGGCGATCTTCGCCGCCATCGGCTTCGCCTTCTATCGCAACCCGAGCCTCGGCGCGGATGCCCTGAAGAACTGGATCCTGCTCACGGGCGGATTGTCCGCGCTGGGCGCCCTGATCGCGGGTGCGCATCCGCTGTCGATCGTCGCCGCATTCGTCGCGGCGCCGTTGAAACCGTTCCGCCCGGGCATCCCCTCGGGTGCCGTCAGCGCCATGGCCGAGGCCTGGGTGCGCAAGCCGCGTGTGCTCGATTTCGAGCGCCTGCGCGACGACATCACCCACTGGACCGGCTGGTGGAAGAATCGCGTCGCGCGCACCCTGCTCAATTTCTTCCTGGTGAGCATCGGTACGATCGCGGGCGAGTACATCGCCGGCATCCATATCATCCGCAGCCTCTTCTGAGCCCGAGTTGTCCCCCGTCGCGGCTGGCCTCTATACTTCCGGGGCTGTTCAACCCCGGCCCCGCCCGGCACCCAGGGAACTCTTAATGAAGCGTCTGCAACTGGTTGGTCTGATTGCTGTAGCTCTGTGCGCCGCATCCGCCGCGCATGCCGAAGGGGACAAAGCCAAGGGGCGGGAACTCGTTTACACCTGCAACGGCTGCCATGGCGTGCCGGGCTACGCGAACGCGTATCCGGACTACCACGTGCCGCATATCGCGGGGCAGAACGAGCAGTACATCGTCAACGCGCTGAAGGCGTACAAGAGCGGGGAACGCAAGCATCCGACGATGGGCGCCCAGGCACAAAGCCTGTCCGACCAGGAAATCGCGGATATCGCCGCCTATCTTTCCAGCATCGCCAAGTAAGTCGCCGAGGACGAACGATGACCCGTGGGTTTTCCCTGATTGCCATCGGCGCGCTCCTCGCGCTGACCGCCACCCAGACTTTCGCCGCCGGTGACCCGGCCCGCGGCAAGACCAAGATCGCCACCTGCGTGGCCTGCCACGGGCAGGACGGCAACTCGGTCGATCCGCAGTATCCGCGCCTGGCCGGCCAGTACGCCGACTACCTCGCGCAAGCGCTGCACGAGTACAAGGACGGCCAGCGCAACAACGCGATCATGAAGGGCTTCGCCGCTACCCTGTCAGATCAGGACATCCAGGATGTGTCGGCGTACTTCTCGACGCTGCCGTCGAAGCTCCAGGGCCTCGAGCACCATATCCAGGGCGACTGAATCCGCGAGCCCCGCGTGAAAGAGCCCGCTTGCGCGGGCTCTTTTCGTTTGGGCGCGCTCCTCCTGTAGGAGCGGCTAACCCGCCGCGCGCGCGAAGTACGGTTTCTCGCCCGTATCGTGATCGGTGGCATCGCGGACTTCCGTGATCTCGGGAATCCGCTCGCGCAAGGTCTTCTCCACGCCGTTCTTCAACGTGACGTCGACCATGCCGCAGCCGTGGCAGCCGCCGCCGAAACGAAGCACCACGACGCCCTCGGCCGTGACTTCCACAAGGGAAATACGGCCGCCGTGCGAGGCGATCTGCGGCGCGATCTCGGACTCGAGCACGAACTGCACGCGCTCGACGAGACCAGCGCCTTCGCCTGGCGCGTCGCCCTTGATGCGCGGCGCTCGAATGTTGAGCTGGCTACCGGTCGGCGTGGTTTCGTAGTCGATCTGGGCCGGGTCGAGCCAGCGCATGCTTTCCGTGTCGACGTAAAGATGGAAGCCCGTGCATTCCACGGTCCATTCGTCGCCCTTCAATTCCGACGGCGTGCAGAATTCCAGTTCGCACTGGGCCGATGGCGTGCCGGCGGCAACCACGCGCAGGCGGATGCCAAGGCCATCTTCGCCCTGTTGCGCGAGAAGGCGCAGGAAATGCGCCTGCGCGCGTTCCGAGATATCGATCATGACGGCTCCGAAGGGAGGGCCCGGCCAAGGACGCCGGAAACAGCACCATTTTAGTACGCTTTCGAGGTGGACGCCGCCTTTTGACAATTCAACCGGCCCCGCGCCAACCTTCGCGCTTTCCCGTAATGGACGCACCCCCATGACCCTCTCCCCTCTTGCCACCCAGCACTGCCAGCCGCGCAAGGGCGCGGCGCACGCGCTGGACAGGACGGCCATCGACGGTTACCTGGCCGGCCTGCCGGGTTGGGCCTTGAGCGCGGATGGCAAGGCGATCGTGAAGGATTTCCGTTTTCCGGACTTCCACCACACGCTGGGGTTCATCAATGCCGTGGGCTTCATGGCGAACCAGGAAGACCACCATCCGGACCTCGAAGCCGGCTACGGCCATTGCCAGGTGCTCTGGTCGACGCACGACGTGGGCGGCCTGTCGTTGAATGACTTCATCTGCGCCGCGCGCGTCGAGGCCCTGCTGGACCGCTGACGTGCGCCACCGGGGCCTTCGCTGGCTGGCGGCGGCTCTCGCCGCCCTGGCGCTCCTCTGGGCCATGCCCTACTTCGCGGCCGCCGTCGTTCGCGCGGCCATCGCCTCGCAGAGCGCCGCCGAACGCGCGCTCTACGCGGCAGGCAGCTCGCCGTGGTCATGGCGCTTCCGCCACCCCGACGACGTGGTGGCGGGGCGCGCTTTCGGTAGCGGCACGTTGCTGGCAGGCCCGGGCGGCCTGACGCTTCGGGTCGACCGGGCCGGCACGGCGGAACTGGGTCTGGCCCTCACCCGGCCTGTGGACCTGACCCGGCTCGACACCCTGCACTGGCACGCGTCGGCATCGGCGCCGGGCCGCTATGGCATTGCCGTCCGCGAGAATCTGGATGGGCCGCTCCTTCAGGCCGATCTGGGAATGCTGCCGGCAGGCGCGCTTTCCCGTGCCATCGATCTGCGCGAGTTGGCCTGGACCGATACCGGCGGAAGCCGCGTCGCGCCGCCGGCGCGGGCGGCCATGCTGCGCCTGCGGGCCAATCTGCCTCCCGACGCCACCCTCGTTCTCGACCGCGCCGCGCTCGTCCCCGGTGGCGGCGTCCTCACGCCGCGCGCCGTCAGCCTTCCAACCAGCGTGACGGCCGAGGAACTGCTCGCATGGCGCGACCGACAGTACGAGAAGGACTCCCTTCTGACGTTCGGCGCCGTATCCAGCCCCGAGGCTAAGGCAGCATGGACGGTCTGGCTCGCCCCTGGCCTCTACATCCTCCTGCTCGGCGCATCGTCTGCCAGGAAGCTGGCCCGGCGCGGCGCCGCAGCCACCCCGGCATCCGATCTCGCGGACGCGAGCATCGTCCTGGTCGGCCCGCTCTGGTTTATCGCAGGCATGGGACTGTCGACGAGGCTCTCCTGGCCTGGGATCATCATGTTCGCCGCAGGGGTCGCCTATGCGCTTTTCCTCGCGGTCAGGCGGAGCCTGCCCCGTTTCAGCGGACTCGGTGCCTGGCGCCACGCCGGCTGGCCGCTCCTTGCCATTCCAGCGGCGTTCGCTCTCGTCCACGTCTTCGGCCATGCGCCGCAATGGCCGCCGGCCGGCCGGATAGCGATCTATCTCGCCTGGGCACTCTTCCAGCAATGGCTGGTGCTGGCCGTGGCCGGCGCACTGCTGGAGCGGAGCCTGCCGCGACCCGCGGCGGTGTTGCTCACGGCGCTGGCGTTCGCCCTGCTGCACACGCCCAATGGGCTGCTGATGCAGCTCTGCTTCGTCGCCGAACTGGGCTGGGCATGGTGGTATTTCCGCCATCGCGCGCTGCTGCCGGTGGCGGTCGCGCACGCTGCGAGCGCGGTACTGCTGCAAGCCGGGCTGGCGGGCGGCATGCTGCGCTCGCTGGAGGTCAGCGCCCGGTTCGTGCAGTGAGCGCGGAAGCTCAACCGCGCAGATTGTCCAGGAACGTCTTCAGATCGTCGGGCAACGGCGCGGAAAAATCGTAGTTCTTGCCACCGAGATCGAAACTCATCCTCGACGCATGCAGGAACATGCGCTTCAAGCCCTTGGCCCGGAAGCGCTTGTTCGCCTCTTCGTCACCGTACTTCGGGTCGCCGGCCAGGGGATGCCCGATGTACTGGGCATGCACGCGAATCTGGTGGGTACGACCTGTGCCCAGGGTGGCCTGCATCAGCCGCGAGCCGGGGTACTGCTCCAGCTCCTGGAAGAAGGTGAGCGACGGCTTGCCGGCATCGTCCACCCGCACCATGCGCTCGCCACCGTGGAGAACGGACTTCAGGAGCGGCGCGTTCACATCGAACTTCGCCTTCCGCGGGGTGCCGGTCATGAGGCAGAGGTACTGTTTCGTGACGGCGTTGTCCCGGATGAGGGCCTGGAGGCCGGTGAGCCCCGGGCGGGACCGGGCCAGGACCAGCACCCCGCTGGTATCACGGTCGAGGCGGTGTACCAGTTCCAGGTGCTCGTTCGGCCGGGCCGCGCGCAGCAGTTCGATCGCGCCGTGGCTTACCCCACTGCCCCCGTGGGCGGCGATGCCCACCGGCTTGTCGATGACGAGGAAGTGCTTGTCTTCGAAGATGACCGCATCGGCCACGGCCTTCACCATGCCCGAAGGAGCGACGCCCTCCTCGCGTTCGGCCACCCGGACGGGCGGGATGCGCAGCATGTCGCCCAACGCCAGCCGGGTCTCCGGCTTCGCCCGCTTGCCGTTGATCCGGACCTGGCCCGTTCTCAGCAGGCGGTAGACCAGGCTGCGCGGCACCCCCTTGAGAAGGGTCATCAGGGCGTTGTCCACCCGTTGACCGTCCCGTTCGGGACCGATTTCGACCTGGCGCACACCTTGGCCGCCGTCGAGGGAAGTTGCCGTCTGCATTGATAAAACTCGAAATTGATAGGATACTCGGCGAGCGCCAGGCTCCGCTGAAGACTCATCTCTCGCGGGGTGCCGGTGCCGCCGCGTAAGGCGAGTGTGACGCCGTTCCGACCGAGGGGTCGGAAGGCGAGAACACCCCACATCGTAGCGGTTCGGGTTGCGGTTGTCCGGCTAATCCGTAGGGACGCGGACCGGTTGCAAGGCGCTTATTCACGAATCACGCCGGGTCCAGGTATCGGTCCCGGATCCCATGCCGCTTGAAGCCTCACCGCTGCGGCGCGATCCCCGGCAGGCCGCCACATGGGCGCCACCGCGGCGCGCGGCCGCGCGGCAAGGCCGAGGAACCTACAATGAAGCGTATGTTGATCAACGCGACTCAGCGCGAAGAGTTGCGTGTGGCCATCGTCGATGGCCAGAACCTTTACGATCTCGACATCGAAATCCCCTCCCGGGAACAGAAAAAGGCCAACATTTACAAGGGCCGCATCACCCGCGTCGAACCCTCCCTCGAAGCCTGCTTCGTCGACTACGGCGCCGAGCGCCACGGCTTCCTTCCTCTGAAGGAAGTCGCCCGCGAATACTTCAATCCGAACGCGGAAGGTAAGTCGAACATTCGCGAACTCCTCAAGGAAGGCCAGGAAATCATCGTCCAGGTCGAAAAGGAGGAGCGCGGCAACAAGGGCGCCGCACTCACCACGTTCATCAGCCTGGCCGGCCGCTACATGGTGCTGATGCCGAACAACCCCCGCGCGGGCGGCGTGTCCCGCCGCATCGAGGGCGAAGACCGGCAGGCACTGAAGGAGGCCATGGAGCATCTCTCGGTGCCCGACGAGATGGGCCTCATCGTGCGCACGGCCGGCATGGGGCGCGACGCCGAGGAACTCCAGTGGGACCTCGACTATCTCCTGCAGCTGTGGAAGTCGATCTCGGCCGCCGCGAACTCGCAGAAGGCCCCATTCCTGATCTACCAGGAATCCAAGCTGTTCATCCGCGCCCTGCGCGACTACCTGCGCAACGACATCGGCGAGATCCTCATCGACGAGGAATCGCTGTTCAACGACGCCCGCGATTTCGTGCAGCAGGTGATGCCGAACAACCTGCGCAAACTCAAGCTCTACCAGGACCCCACGCCGCTCTTCTCGCGCTACCAGATCGAAACGCAGATCGAGAGCATCTTCGAGCGTAACGTGCGCCTGCCGTCCGGCGGCTCGATCGTCATCGACCAGACGGAAGCCCTTACCGCCATCGACATCAACTCGTCGAAGGCCACGAAGGGCAGCGACATCGAGGAAACGGCGTTCAACACCAACCTCGAAGCCGCCACCGAGATTGCCCGCCAGCTCCGCATCCGCGACGCCGGCGGCCTCATCGTCATCGACTTCATCGACATGGACAGCCCGCGCCACCAGCGCGAGGTGGAAGAGCGCCTGAAAGACGCCCTGAAAGCCGACCGTGCCCGCGTGCAGATCGGCCGTATCTCGCGCTTCGGCCTCCTGGAAATGTCGCGCCAGCGCCTGCGCCCCAGCCTGGGCGAGGCCACGCAGATCGTCTGCCCACGCTGCGAGGGCCACGGCCACATCCGCAGCGTGGAATCCCTGGCGCTCTCCACCCTGCGCCTGATCGAAGAGCACGCCATGAAGGAAAACACCGGGCAGGTCCTGGTGCAGGCGCCGCCCTCGGTCGCCAACTTCATGCTCAACGAGAAGCGCGCCAGCATCGTCGAGATCGAGCTCCGCCACAGCGTGCACGTGGTGGTGGTGGCCGACGAGAAGCTGGAAACCCCGCATCTCGAGATCACCCGTATCCGTGAGGCGGACATGGGCGAGCACAGCAAGCCCAGCTACGAGCGCACCACGCCCACCGTGGCGACGGCGCTGCCGAAGATGGGCCAGGCGCTGGGCAGCGGCGAGCAGCCGCTGGTCACCGGCGTGGTGCCTTCCACGCCCGCCCCGCTTCGCGACGAGGAAACGGCCGTGCCCAGCGCTCCGGTTCCCGCCGCCAAGCCGGCCGCCCCCTCCGCGCCTGCCGGCGGCTTCTTCTCCCGCCTGTTCGGCAGCCTGTTCGGCGGTGGCACGCAGGCGGCGCCCGCGGCGCAGCCGGCCGCGCCGGCCCGTCGTGACGATTCCCGCCAGGGTGGCCGCAACGATCGCAACGATCGCAACAATCGTCGCGACGAGCGCCGCGGTAGCGAAGGTCGCGGCAAGGGTGGCGAACAGCGCGGCCAGCAGGGTCAGCGCAAGGACAATGCCCAGCAGCCGGGTCGCGGTCAGCAACAGGCAAAGGGCAACAGGCCCGGCCGCGGCGACCAGACACAGCCCCGCCAGGGCGAAGAAAAGCAGGGCCGCCAGAAGGACGGCCAGCAGCCGGGCCGCCAGGGCCGCCAGGATCAGGCCGCAGCCGGCGAGAACCGTCGCCAGCCGCGCGGCGAGCGTCAGCCGCAAGGCGAGAAGGTCGAAAAGGCTGTGATCGCCGCCACGACCGCTCAGGCTCCGGCAACCGCACAGATGCCGGCCCAGCGCTCCCAGGCCACCGAGAAGGCGACCGCCCCGGTGGCCAAGCCTGACGAGAAGCCGGCACAGGCGCTCGCCGAAGCCCCGTCCAGCGAAGTCGAGGCCACGATCGCTGCCGATGCAGCCACGCCGGCGGCCGTCGAGGCCGGCAAGGAAACCGAGGGCGGTCAGCGCCGTCGCCGTGGCCGCCGTGGTGGCCGCCGTCGCCGTCGCCAGGAAGACGGCGCCCAGGCTGGCGCGATCGAAGGTGCAAACGCCGCCGACGACCTGGATGACGAAGACGGCGACGAAGAGGGTCAGCCCGAGACGGCCCGTCCCAGCTCGAGCGTGCCGCCGGTACTCGATACGGCCGCGGCCGCTAAGAACGCCTTCACGGTGGAAGCCATCGGTAACATGGCTGTCCCGTCGTCCGACGACGAGGCCGTTCCGTCCGCGCTGACCCTGCCCGCGCTGCCGAAGCTGCCGCCCATTCCGGGTAGCGCCGCGGCGGACGAGCCGGCCCAGCATGTGACCGATGCCGCCACGCCCGCGGATTCGGCCCAGACGCGCACCACCGAGCGTCGCCAGACCGAATCGGACGCGCCGCTGAAGACCGCTCCGGTAACGGGCTCCGCGCCAGTGCCTGCCGCGGCGCCGATGAAGCACGAGCCGCCGGCCGCAGACATCCTCACCGCAGCACCGTCTGCGACCGGCGTGGGTCTGGATGCCCCCGCCCGCGGGCTGCTGCCAGACGACGAGACGAAGGCACCGGCAGGCGGCGAGAAGCATGCCTCCGCCGAGGTGTCCAACGCAGCGACCTCCATCGATGAATCGCGCGCGGCTCCTGCCGAGGCGCCGGCTCCCGCCGAGGCTTCGTCTCCGACTGAGGTTCCGGCTCCGGCTCCGACATCTGCGCCGGTCGCCCCCGCGCGCACCGAGGTTTCGGCACCGGCGCATACCAGCGCCGTCAGCCCCGTGGAGACCGCGAGCGACGCGACCGCTCCGGCAGACGATGAGGAAGACACGTCGGCGTCGGCTGTTCCGGCCACCCCGAAGGCGCCCGAAGCATCGAACGTGTCGGCGGTCTCGCATCCGGCGCCGGCCCCGAAGCCCGGCTGGACGCCGCCGGCGCAGGGCGATCTGCTTACCCGTCCGCGGCAAGAGCCACACGGCGAGGCGTGATACGAAACGAAAAACGCCGGGTCAAACCCGGCGTTTTTTTATGCCTGACGGAATGACTCAGCTTCCGACCTGGTGATTGTGCGTGTCGAGCAGCCCATGCACTGTCATCAGGTGAGCCAGGCCCACCACGTGCTCGACGTGCAGCTTCTCCATAAGGCGCTGCTTGTACGTCGAAACGGTTTTCGGACTCAGGTTCAGACGCTCGCCGATCGACGTGAGAGGCATACCGCGGACGAGCATCATGGACACCTCCATTTCGCGGGTGGACAACGTGTCGAACGGGGAATCCGAGCCGTCGAGCGTGGCCAGCGCCAGCTGTTGCGCCACCGTGGGCGCCAGGTAGCGACGCCCCGAAGCGACCTGGCGCACGGCGCTGAGCAGTTCGTCGGACGAACAGCCCTTGGTGAGGTAACCAAGCGCACCGGCGTCGAGAAGCCGCTTCGGAAAGCGGGCATCGTCCACCACGGTGAGAATGACGACATTCGTGCGCAACTTGGCACGGATGATGCGCTCCGTGAGTTCCACGCCACTCATGCCGGGCATATGGACATCGACCAGCGCGATGTCGGGTGAATGCGATCGGATGAGCCGCAGGCCCTCCTCCGCCGAACTGGCCTCCCCCCTGATCCGAATATCCGCCTGCTGTTGCAGGATCATCCGAAAGCCGGTCCTGACCAGTTCATGGTCGTCGACCAAAACAACGTTAATCATCTAGAGCCCTCCCTGGGCCGACTGTTCTAGGCGCCGGACCCGGTCCGGACGCCGCCTGCGAATGCATACAATGCCAGATGTGCAGGCGAGACAACCAGCGTGACGGTATGATCGTGACCTGACTGCGCTTTATGTAGCGGTATCACATCGCCGCGCGACGTGACACGACCTGATGATCGTGTCATCGTTCGACGCAGCAGCATGTAGGCATTCGCCCGCGCCTACTGCCGGACTGCGCGCGCAGCCCACGGTAAAATACGCACAACGGAACCGCGGCTACCAAAGGCCGCCGTGGCTCCCAGGATCACGCAAGGAAACCCACCCATGGACGACCATACCTACCTTCTCGGGAAGCTGGCGGCACTCGAATCGGCGCTCGAAGCCGCCATTTCGACCCATCCCGAGCCCGCCGCGCTCGTTGCCGCCCTCTCGCAGGCCATGTCCAGCTATACGCCGGACGAGTGGCCGAACGACGTCCGCTCATTCGCCGAAGGATGGATGACCGTGGTCACGCCCCTCCTGACCGAGCAGGCGAGCGACTCGGAAGCATCCGTTCGTGTCGGCCTCCCCGTGAGGTCTGTAGTCCCTCCCCTGCGCAAAAACCCGGCGCACTGACGCGACATAGCGCTCACAAACCACCCACATAGTCGTGAGCCGCGGCAGGCCATGGTTGATCCTTCCAAGAGACGGAGAGCCCCACATGGCCAATGAGAAAAATCGTCCACCGCAGCAGCCGGGCCAGGATGTTCCGCCCAAAGACCGGCGTGGCCCTACGGAGCAGCCGCCCACCGACGCCAGCGGCGACCCCCTGGACGATACCGGCGAGGACAACCAGAAGAAGTAATCGTTACCGCGGCGCGTCCAGGTCGTCGGCATCGACGACATCCGCGCGTACCCGGCGCGCCGCCCGTGCGGCGGCGCGCTTTCGGAGAAGGATGATGCCGGTAAGGATGAGGATCGCCGGACCCCAGCGCCCTCCCGTTGCCTTCGCGAGCAACTTGCCCGCCGCGAGCGCGCCAATGGTATTGGTGTGCGAACCGGATGCGATCGTAGCCATGACGGTACTCCCCCGCGGAATCGCCCGCGATGCGAAGAGCGTCGCTACATTCGCATCGGGGCGGCGTGAAGTCCGGAGCTAGATCGTCTCCACAGAGCACCCGCTAGCGCGGGCAGCCGTCGACCGAAGCACCTAGCCACGCAGGCTTCACCGACGGTGCGACGACGATACGGTCCAGGTCCGGCGCCGGTGAATCCGGATTGCCCAACACGATGGTGTTCTTGCCCGCCTTGAGCGACACCTCCAGCACCTTCGCCACCGGGTCGTCGAAACTGCTTCCGTCCACATCGAGTCTGCGCGGCGTTCCGTCGTTGATCGCAAGGTAAAGCGAACGTGGGCCGCTCGTGGCGTAGTCGATCTCCAGTTGATAAACACCGGCAACCGGAACGCGCACCGACGGGAAGGTGACGCTGTTGGCGGCACCGCCACCGACGTTGCCTGCCTTCGCGAGCCCGGAGTAGTAATTGCTGAAACCGGACGTGACGGCGCCACCGAGCACCGCAGCTTCGGCTTCGTACGTCACGGCAGCCGGAAGCGCCGCGTCGCCACGACCGTGCACCACGATGCGATCGAGATCCGGTGGGTAGCTCACCGCGTTGCCAAAGCGGATGCGATTGAACCCCCTGCGCAGGCATACGGGCAAGTTGCTGCTGGATGGCAGTTGGAAGCTCCCGCCGCCGCTGTTGAACGTTCGCAGCGGCCCGTCGTTGATCTGGTACAGATAGGAACGCAGGCCCAGCGTGAGCGAATCGACCTGCATGAAGTAGACGCCGTCGCGTGGCGCAACCACGTGCTCGAAGGTCACCGCATTGTCGGCGCCGAGCCCCAGGCCACCCACCTTGAGGCCGTCCGAGCAACCGACGCAGGCCGCCGCCGCCGCAGTCCCCGACAAGGACGCCTGCTCCGCCTCGTATCCCGTCTCGGGGGACGGTGGCACGGCACCAGGCAATGCTTCCACAAGGAGCAATTGGGTCCCGTGGCCTGGGAGTTCCGTCCGATACGCGCCGAGGGACGGCCCCAGCTCGCGATGACGCCACAGATCGCGCACGCGGCGAGCACCGTGGACACCCAGCACATGCCAAGGCAATTCGGTAACGGCCCGCGTCGCATTCATGTTGAACATCGCGACGTAGAAGCGACCGCCGCCGAGATCGCTCACCCATACGGGCAAGTCGCCACCCACGCGCTGGGTGGCGGGCTTGCCGGACTGATCGACTGCGATCACTTCGTCGTTCCCGGCAAGTTGTTTGCCGGTTTCGTCAAGACGGGTGAGGTCGCCCCCAAGGTAGAGCGGCGCGTTCGCCATCGCCCACAGCGTGACCGCCGAGCGCTTTTCGTCCACGCTCAAGCCGTCACGCTCCCCATCGCCGATGTCCAGCGAGTCAAGGTCGTTCCATCCTTTTGTCGGGCCCGCCGCGTCCTGCCACGCCGGCAAGTCGCGAAAGCGCTTTTCGATACGCGGCCAGTTGGTGAGGGTAGCGCAGCGGCTCTCGCATTCGACGTCGTCATCGATGCGACGCGCATTCGAATAAGCCTGCCACACGTTCTGGTAGTCCTTGTCCACGGCCCACGACACGGTCAACCAGATGGGCCGGCCCGTACGCGCAATGGCCTTGGACCAGGCCGCCACGTCGTCGCGATTGTCGATGCGCACGTCGTCGTTATAAGAGCCCGGCGTGACACCGTCGAGCTTGATGAAGTCGACGCCCCACGACGCGAACAAGGCCACAACGGAATCGATGTATTCCTGCGCACCGGGTTTGCTGAAGTCGATCTTGTAGTGATAAGGCGACTCGCCGGGGCCGCCGAACGCGTTACCCGCCCGATGCGGGACCGCGAGGATGTCCTGGATATGCAGCGCCGTGCCGAGAATGGGCGAATTGGCCTGCACCGCGGGCTCTTCCACACCGGGTATCCAGTAGATTCCCGCCTTCTGCCCATTGGCGTGGATGTGGTCGATCAGTGCCTTGATGTCGGGAAACGTGGCGGGATCGGGCGTGGGGCGCCCATTGGCATCGAAGCCGCCCTGCCAACCGGAATCGAGATTGATGTAGGTATATCCATGCCCCTGCAGACCGGACGCCGCCAAGGCATCGGACTGCCTGCGCATGTTCTCCTGGGTGAGAAAACCAGGATCGATCGTCTGCTGGCTGAAACTGCTCCAGCCCAGATACGGTGCATGGCCGGCGCCGTTCACCTGGGCCATGCCTGTTGAGGCAACGAGCATCAACCCGCAGGCCAGGGCCAGGCGCGAGCGCGCGAGGAACGGCACGGGCCGCGCACGAGAAGGGACGGAAGCAGTGGGCAAGTCATGGCGAACGTTCATGGCGCGACTCCGAAGGTTGGGGCGTCCGATGGCGAACGCCGATCGATGGACCCATGGAAACGAAGGCATGCGCGTGCCCCGAGGGGCACGATTGGTCAGTGCGCGTCGGTGCGCTCGAAGATCAACCCGGCGGCTTGCAGGTCGCCCTTCATCACAAGGTCGACGCCCCGCCGCATCCAATAGGCGCCACTGGCCACGTCGGGCGTTCCGGCCGCTACTTCGCCATGGATGACGCGATAGCGATAACGTGCTTTCTCGTCGAGACCCCGCAAGCGCAAGCTTGGAAACGGCCGCGCTTCCTCACCTTGCCGCTGGAAAGCGAAGAGCACAGCCTGCTTGCCGTCGCCGGCGACCGATTCGGTGGCGGACCAGGGTGCCCGGTCCTGCGGCGACAACAGGCGGTAAAGCGCACCACGCTGCACCGTGGCACGAATCGTCTTGTACACGGCGACGTAGTTGCGTGCGGTCGCCTCTTCCGCGGGCGACCACTCCAGCAGGTTCGCACCGATGCCCAAGCCGCCCTGCATGGCGGAGAGGAAACGGAAATCGAGCGAGCTGCTGCGCGCGTTCACCCAGTTAGGGGAACCCGTGACCCAGGCCATCATCGTTGCGGGTGCATAGGCGTGGGAGAAACCGTCCTGGATGGACAGCCTGTCCGACGGATCGGTGTTGTCGGACGGCCATACCTCGTCGGTGAGCGCCATGATGCCGAGGTCGACGCGCGCGCCGCCACCGGAGCAGGATTCGATCTCCACACCAGGATGCCGTGCGCGCAGTTCGCGCAGGATGTCGTACAGATTGCGCACGTAAGCGACGTAGACCTTCTGTTGCTCGTCCGGCGACATCTGCGGCCAGCCGGGTTCAGACCAGTTGCGGTTGTAGTCCCATTTCAGAAACTGGATGTCGTTGTCGCGAAGCAGCCCATCCAGCACGGCCAGCACATGCGCTTTCACGTCTTCGCGGGCAAGGTTCAGTACGAGTTGGTGGCGCCCCTCGCTGCGCTGACGTCCGGGGAAGTGGAGCACCCAGTCCGGATGGGCGCGATAAAGATCGCTATCCGGATTCACCATCTCCGGTTCCACCCACAGGCCGAAACTCATGCCCAGGCCGTGCACCTTGTCGATCAGCGGCTTCAGGCCGTTGGGAAACTTGCGTCGGTTCACCACCCAGTCGCCCAGGCCGGCATGGTCGTTGTCGCGTGCGCCGAACCAGCCGTCGTCGACGACGAAGCGTTCGACGCCGAGGGCGGCGGCCTTCTCGGCGAGCCGTTCCTGCCCCGCCTCGTCCACCTTGAATTCGGTGGCCTCCCACGAGTTGTAAAGCACCGGCCGGAGCTTGGCGGCGGCACCACCAGGCAGTATGCGATCCCGCTCGAAGCGATGCAGCAAGCGGGACGCCGCGCCCATGCCCTGCCCTGTATAGCCGGCATAGAACACCGGCGTCTCCAGAGCCTGGCCGGGCGACAGCCGATAGGCGAAATCGAAGGGGTTGTACCCTCCCGTCACACGCACCTGTCCGAGGATGTCCTCGTCCACCTGGATACGCCAGTTCCCGCTCCACGCCAGCGCGCCGAACCACACGTCGCCCTGTTCCTCGTCCCAGGCGTCGCCCCTTCCAATGGCAAACCATGGATTGTTCTCGTCGCCGGTACTGCCGCGGCGGCTTTCCAGGACAGTGGCCCCCGGCGCAATGGCCCGCGTTTGCAGGTGCCACTCGCCCGCCCATGTTCCCGTGAGGTAGCGAAGGGAATAATCACCGCGTGGCAGGTTCCACGTGGCGGCCGCGGCGGCATCGATCGTCAGCGGCTGCTTCCCCGAATTTTCGATGTGCGCCGAACGGCCCACGATCCCGGTGGAAGCGTCCGCCGTGTAGCGAAGATCGACGGTGACGCCTGCCTGCGCATCACGCAGGCGGATCGAGAGCGCGTTCTTGTCGATACGATAGCTCTCGTAGCGCAGCACGACATCACGATTGCCATCGTCGAGGCGCAGCTTCAAGGCGGGGGTAGCCGTCATCGCACCACCCCAGCCGGCATATTCCTGCGGCGTAAGACTGCCGGCGGGGTCGAACGAGGAGCGCTCCCGTGCAGGCGCCGCCGGGCCCAGCGGATCGTCAGGCGCAAGACGCGCACCCCAGTACAGCGTTTGCAGGAAGCCGTCGGGATTGACGCCCATGGCGTAAGTGACGTCGCCCGCGTCGATACGGAAGACACGATGCGCGGCATCGTAGCGCGGTGTCGCATCCTCCGTGCGTGCCACCGCGACGGCAGCGAGCAAGCACGAAGCGAGAGCGATGAGCAAACGGACAAGCGGAGACGGACGGTTCACTGCGGGCTGCTCCTCTTCGTCGCTATGACATTCAGCCATGGAAGGTTTCCACCTGGAAAGCAAACGATCGCTCGAGACTCGTGCCTGGCGCGAGGTCCGTCATGCCGTTCTCGATCGGGCCACCGGGAAGGTGGAAGGCGTTAATGGGATGATCGACGGGCTCAAAGCAGAAGAACGCCTCGCCGGACGGAACATAGAGTACGTAGGTGTCCAGGTCCGCCTGGACGCGGAGGCGCAGCCCCACGGACGGCCATTCGATCGTGGCATCGCCCGACCAGCCTCGAAAAGCATGATTGAGACCGCCAGCGGGTAATGCGCGCGGCTGGCTGAAGTCCCAGCCTTCAGGCGGCGCAGCGCGCTCCACGGGCAGCGGGCTTTTCCCGTCGTTCAGCCACATGGAGGCAGCCGGCGCGTGCAACCTCGCCCCGCCATGCAATGGAAAGAACGGATGCAGACCCATCCCGAACGGCAGTGACGCAGGGCCCGTGTTCGTCACGCGCAGTCGCACACGCAGCGCGTCGCCGTCGAGCCGGTACCCGAGCAGCGCCCGGTAGCTGTAGCCGGCAGTCGATGCTTCTTCCATCGTCAACACCAGCACGTGAGCCTCGTGATTCGCAACCGTCCATTCGCGCTGCCATCCATGGCCGTGGATCGGCCAGGCGTCTTCCACGCGGTTACGCTCGAGCGCGACGCGCCTTCCGCCATAAAAAAAGCCGCCGTGGGCAACGCGGTTGCTCCACGGCAGCAGGGGGTAACATGCGAGGCGGTTCGGATCTTCCGCTCCGCCGACCATCCACGGCCTCATGAGCGGCACGCCATCGCCCTGCCCGACCCAGTCGAAGGCTGCGACGCCGCCACCCAGCCTCGGCAAAACGCGAAGCCTCAGCTGGTCGTTACCGATCTCGAGCGGCGGGGCTCCGGTCATGCGGTCAGAACGATCCGTGCAGGTTCAAAGACATTCGACTCCCCTGAGTGGCGTCTCGTCGCACGCGGAGCCAGTGAACGCGCCAGCACTCCGGAGGACCGAAGTTTAATTGTAGTATTTTATGAATATAGGACCACAAGCTGCGATGCAGCATGGCCGTCGGGCGGCGGAAGAGGCTTTCAGGCAGCCCTGGTGCGCCTGGCGCGGGTGCGCATGTTGTTGCGCGATAGCACAACCATGCTCAGCATGGCCTGGCGAGCGACCTCTGGCTGTCGGCTGCGCACCGCTTCGTACACCTTCTGGTGGTGCGGAAGCGCCGCCTTGAAGTTCGCCGCGCTCCGCGCGGACAGCAGGAAAAACGTGCCGAGCGCTGTTTCGATCACGGAAAACAGCGAGGCGATCAGCTCGTTGTTCGTCGCGCGCAGCAGCGTTTCGTGGAAGGCCAGATCGGCCGCCGCCCAGGCGTCGAGATCCGCCGAGGCCGCCATGGCCTCATAGGCTTGCTTCAAGTCGGCCAGCTGTTCCGGCGTTCGTCGCCTGGCCGCCGCAGCCGCCGCGGCGGGTTCGATCACCTCGCGCATCTCCACCAGCTTGTCGACGAAGCTCTCCGTGGGCATGACGGCGCAGCGCCAGGCGAGCACGTCGGCGTCGAGCTGGTTCCAGTGCACGACGTCGCGTACGCGGGCCCCGGTGCGCTGCCGGGACTCGATCAAGCCCTTGGCAACGAGCACCTTCATGGCTTCGCGCAGTGCGGTACGGCTCACCTGCATCTGTTCCGCGAGCACTTCCTCGCTGGGTAGCCCCTCGCCGGGCGCCAGCTTGCCACTGACGATGAGCTGCCCCAGTTCCCGGACCACTTGGCTGTGCAGATTACGCGTGGCCACAGGTTTCACGATGGTGTCGCTCCCTCGGTGAGTGCGATGTGCGATCTCGCGCGGCAACGCTACACAGCAGCGTCCCCGGGCGTCAATCGAAAAGCCCGCCTCCCGAGGCCCGGGCACCTAAAGCCTCGGGGAAACGAGCCGATAACGTGGCAACTCGAGTTGGAGCGGACAGATGAATCGAATGCACATCGCGGCCCTGTGCTGCCTCGCCTGCCTGACCACCGCCTGCTCGCAGGAATCCTGGCACCTGGTCAGCGGCGAGAAGGGCGACGCCGCCGAGATCCGCATCGATGGCGACGAGGGCGAAGCCACCTGGTCGTGGGGTCCGGACAATTTCACGGTCGAAGTCACCGTGGTCAAGAGCACCCTGAGCCACGCGTCGGGTGCCGCAAAGACCGCGCAGCTCACGCTCGCGCTGGCCGACGGTACCCATCTCGAGTTCTCCGGCCCACGGAGCGCGCTGGTCTGCCAACGTGGCTGCGAAAGCCTGCACCTGCCGAGCGCATGGCTCGTTCGTAGCGACTGAACGGCAGGTTCCGCCGTTCCGCCGACAAGCGGCTTCCTGGAGTGGCTTCATCCCGCGGCGCGCAGGATGAGCTCTGCGATCTCTCCGGGGTGGGAAATCATGGGAACATGGCTCGACGCGAGTTCGATGGTCTGCGCGTTCATGCGCTTCGCCATGAAGCGCTCGAGGTCCGGATCGATCGTACGGTCCTGGGTCGATACCGCATAAAAGCTTGGCTTCTGCCGCCACGCCGCGTTCGTGGTCTTGCCAGTCAATAGCGCCTTCTTGAAGGGCTCCTGCACCGCGTAGAGAGCCAGCGCGCGCTCCCTCGGCAAGTCGCCGGCAAAATCCCTGAGAAAGGCCTCTTCTATGAGCCGCCCTTCGTCCCCGTCGAACACGATGCCTTTGGACGCGGGCGGCGTCGGGTACCTCTTGGCCAGGGCGGTGTAATCCTCGCCAGCGTCGGGCGCGCGCGCCGCCACGTAAACCAGGGCGGAAACCTTGGGATGCACGCCGGCCTCCGTGACGATCATCCCCGAGAACGAGTGGCCCACGAGCACGGTCGGACCATCCTGCCGATCCAGTACGCGGCGACAGGCATCCACTGCCTCGGGTAGCGTCGTCAGCGGATTCTGCACCGACGTGACATTCAGCCCTTTGGCCTGGAGGCGCGGAATCACTTCCGACCACGACGATCCATCGGCGAACAGGCCGTGGACCATCACGACGTTCCGCGCTTTGATCAAGGGGAGCCGGGCGCCCTGCTCCGCCCCGGTAGCGCCGGATCGAGCGGCGATTCTTGCCGAAAATGCGAGGGCAGACAGGCCGAAGAGCACATGGGATGAGAACTCGCGACGGTTCACGGCGGCCTCCAGGCAGGGTTTAGCGAAAAGTATTCACCCGTAGAAGAAAACTCGGCTTGAAGGAAGTGATCGCTGCCTAGTATCCCTGGTCCTGACGAAGGAACTCCTGAAAGACGGACACTCGCCTTGCAGCCGTATTGATGGCCCAGACGGCGCCGCAACTCGAATCCTACCTCGACCAAGGCTGCCGGTGGCTATCCATCGTACGCTTCTCCTTGGCCGGCTGACCAGGCGCGCAAGCACGCATCGCTTGAGCTGCGGCTGAAGCTCGTAGGTCTTCCCCTGCAGTCGTATCAGTCGCCGCCTACATATCTCCGAATTCTCTCGCGCAAGAATTCCCCGCCACATCCGTAGTCAACAAGGGGAATCAAAATGCGCAAGTCAACGTTCGCTTGCCTCATGGCCGGCATGGCTGTATGTGGCGCCGCAAATGCCGTTCAAAGCCTGAGCACTCCCGCCACTGCGTGGAAGGTACAGAGCTATCCCACCGGGATTGTTGTGTTCTTCACTGGGTCCGCCTGCGCAAATGGGCTTCTGACCACTGATACTGCCGAAACCTCGGACCGCATCAAGCAGTTCTATGCAACGGTTCTGTCGGCGAAAGCCATGTCCGCCAAGGTTACTGTCGATTACGACATTTCCGGGTCGCAATGCATCGTGCGCACCTTTGGTATCGACGTGCAGTAAGTGATTCACTACGGCTACGGTGCCCGTGGCCGCTGGGGGAGAACTTAGACATTGCCTTCGTCGTAACTATCGGGAGTAGACCTATGCAATTGAAATTGGCCCTTTTGGCGCTGCTAGTTTTGCCTGCGCTATCGCAAGCAGCCCCCGTCGATAAGTATTTTGGATACTTCGGCGGGGACTACGACAGCGTCCATGCTGCGAATCCGGGTGGGCCCGGATTTGAAGAGATGAAAGACCACATCAATCTCTACCAGATCCTCGTCTGGTCGGCCGACGTATCGGCAACCGGGAAAGCGGTGTCGGAAACTTACGTTCTCAGCGAGCTTGCGAAAGCGAAAGCTGCGCATGTCCACGCCATGGTTCCCGCATTCCCGTTCGTGTTCCGCACGACCTTTGATTCAAGTCACCACCAGAACAGCTGCTGGACGATAGAGCCCGATGCAGCGGCAGCTTGGTCAAGCCTCGCCCAGAAGATGGTTGACCGAGGTTACCTGATCCCCGGCGATCCGGCGCATAGCACTGTCGTAGCAACGTACATAGTAGACGAGCCAAACGCTAGCGCGGCTTGCCTCGCCGACGTCAATGGCCAAGCTAGCCCTGCATGGGTCAACGCGGTGAATGCAATTCGCCAAGGACCCGGCACAGCCAACCTGCCCATAGCATCAATAATGACCGATGACTTCCAGAACAATATGCGTCAGGGCATACAGTTGCTGGACTGGGTGGGCTTCGACCACTACGGATACACTGACTCGCAGTGGCAGAACTCGATGAACGCCCTGAAATCGGTTGCGCCTGGAAAGAAGTACATCGTCGTACCTGGCGCGATGCAAGGGTGCGCGAGGGTTCAAGTGGAAGGTACCTCGCGATTCTTCTCCGCGATCGAGAATGACTCTACTGTCACCTGGATAGCTCCTTTCGCTTGGTATTCCGGAAAGGACGGTGTAGCAACTTGCAAGGGAGTACGCGACCTCCCAGACCTGAGAACCACCTATACCGCGGAAGGAATAAAGATCAGGGACCTTCAATGCGCCTCATCGCCTGGGGAGCAGTGGTTCTGCGGCAAGGCGGTCGATATCACCCCAGCCATCAACTATCTGCTTGGTGATTAGAACTCACCGCTGGCGGCAAGTGGTTCTGCGGAAATGTGGCGGATGTCGGGGCCGCAGTCAGCTATTTGGTTGACGACTGACGACCTTAACCAGATGGCAAAGCACTTTTGTGACTGTCTCCTGCAGCATCGCATTGTCTATACTCAGGTCAGCGGCCAGCTGTTTGAGCATGCGGTTTTCCTCCTCCAGCAGCCGCAGTGCCGGCAGTCCTGCCAGCCTGCTCCCACGAACGCGACGTTGACCCGGGTTCGATCCGAGGGCAATCATTGAGTTGCGTCCCAATCCTGGACCGCGCGAGGGAGACTTACATGCTGGGGAAAATAGCAGGTTGTTTCGCGCTCTTGTTTCTGAGTTCCACTGCCGCACACGCGCATGACGTGTACAAGCTGAATCTCTCTGTCTCGCGCGATGGCGTGGCGGTCGGCAAGGCGACTGTACAAGTCATCGACGACCGGAATGCCGATCTTGTCATCACCCCGCCCAATGGATCCAAGGAGGACGCAGTACGTGTCCTCATCTCGGTTTCCCACGCCACAGACCAAGGTAGGGTCGGTGTCCATATGAAGGTATTCGATCGAACCGAAGGCGGATGGACTCTTCGCTCTGAGCCCTCGTTGAAGGCCAAGCTCAAGCAAGAAATCTCCCTGGCCATTGGCAGCGCGGGAACGAGTCCCAAGGCACCGGTTATTGAGTTAGGCCTCAACGTAGCCGCGTCGAGTCGACGGCCAGCGTAGGGCGCCACCAAAGGCGGAGGCTCGCCATCGCATCAAGCAACAGGGACCAGCTTAGGAGCGGCCATGACCCTAGAGGAACGAATCGAGGCACTGGAGCGGCAAAGCAGACGCTATGCCTTGGCGACCATCGTGCTGGGAACAGCGCTGGCTGCGTTGCTGGTGAGTGGCTTTGCTGCACGGAGGACCGAGTCGGAATCCGCATTGCGAGCGAAGGGGCTCGTCATCGAGGATGCGCAAGGACGGCCTCGGGTGCTATTGGGGGCACCGTTTCCTTCAGTTCGGGAACGCATCCGGTCCGATGCCGCAAGCACGGCCATGATTTTCCTGGACGACCAGGGCCATGACCGACTGACGCTCGGCGAAGCGCTGCCCGCTCAGTTGGAGGGCAAAGTGTCCAAGACTGGTCGTCGTATCGGTTCGTCGTTCGGCGTGATCATTCACGACTTGCAGGGAAACGAACGCGGCGGATTGAGCTTCCTCAGCAACGGCCGAGCGACGCTTGCGCTCGATTATCCCGGGCGGGACGCCATCGGCTTGTCCGTCGACGATACGCTGAACCGAGCCGAGTTCATGCTCAACTATTCGCCGAAGCTTACGGGGCCAGGAAGCTCGTTCGAGCTGTATCAACAAAACGATGAGACGGTTTTCTCGATCAACAACAAGGAAGGTGATCCGGCCATCGTCAAGAGTTTCAGGTTCGGTGTTGAGCAGCCGGCAGGCAAGTAGCTTGCCCCGTTTAGCGCGAACCGCGGATACCGCCCGGAAGTAACGGGCACTTTGGCTGGGAGACCTGCGGCGCCCATGACGTGACGCACGGAGATTGCTCGCTAGAAAGGTCGGGGTCTCCGATGTGGCCTTGGCGACGGCTTGTCGGAAGGTCGATGACGCGGTCCCGCGCATCCCCGCGCCAGCAAGCCTGTTCGACGCCGACGTCCTCGTTGTCGCAACACTTAAGGCAAAGTTGCACGAGATCGCCTCAGGCTTTGCCGGTAGTAGTCCAAGGTATCCGCGCGCTCGACGCGAAGCGGGAAGAGCGGAGCCGAAAGGCCGCCGAGGCTGAGGCGGCTCAGCATAGTAAGGCGCGCGCTGCGGAGGTCACCGTGCGCGTGCCCATATCGGGCTATGCTAAGCATCCCGAACGCCAGCCAGCTCGACCCATCATAAGATGTGGGGCGGCCCGAATCTCAGAGATGTGGACGGTATGCAGGGATGCGGGAGGTTTGCGCGGCAACCCTTTGACATAAAGGCGCCCCCTCACCGCTTGGGAACAGCGAACTACGACTGCCGTCACATCGACCGGGTCACTATGCATGCTCACCCCAGGGAGATCGACATGATCAGTGACAATCGCAGTCCGAACCAGAACACAGTTCAAGCCGACGAGCCCAAGCGCGACGATGACAAGAAGGTCACCGGAGTTCCAGGCGAGCATGACAAGAAAGAAAGCAGGGAGGGCGGCGATCAGTCGCAGGTTTCGCAGAGGTAAGACGTACTAGCGGGCAAGGCGGTCGAGCGCCAAACCTGAGGTCATGCCCCACACCGTGCCTACTCCCGCAGGCAGAATCTTGGAAGTCAGCGCCGGCGCTTCCGGCGTAGCTCGGCGCGCACGTCCCACGAAGAATCGCCAACAGTCAGGACGGCCTGCCGGAGCGATAGCTCGCTCACTCCCAGCACCCGTGTCCAGTAGCGCATATCGGAACGCAGGCAGACATTGACCTTGGTCAGGTCCGACGGAGCAGAAACAAAAGGTGTAACGTTCATCAGTTTTCCTCTCCGCTGACAACCAGCATGTCCGATGCAGGGTTACGTCCCTGTGAGGGTGTTGAGTAAACGTCACGGATGCTGCGGGGCCCAACCGCCGTCCGATGACCCACTCTGATTTCCACCTCGTCCCCAGCCGTTATGCTGGCCCCGCTGCTGGGCAAGATAGCCTTCCATCTTCTGTCGATCCCCGGCGGCTCACCGCCTCAGCGAACGGCTATTTCATCGATGTCGCCACCGAGGTTGTTACTTGCGCCAGGCTGATTTCCTATCGGCACGTCCGTGGCCGACGGCGTGTTGCTGTGGTTTCGGTCGTCAGGAAGCCGCTGGATGATGCCACGCGCTTTGAGTACGGATGCGACCTTCGTTCCTAAGCAGCCGGGCCTTACAGCCTCAGGCTTCCAGCTCGCCCTGTCGGAACAGCATGTTGTCACGTAGGTTGATCAGCAGCCCGACGAGTTCCTGCATGCACATCTGAAAGCCACAAAACCGTAGCCGGCTGGCGTCGTCAGATGACCTATTGGAAGCTACACGACGGATTTGTCGTCGCGAGAGACGCAGCAGGAGTCACCTCCGAGCACTCCTTGAGGTCGCATCGAAGTGCCGAATTGGACCCAACGAAGTGGGGATTGCGGAACAGATATCCGATCGCAGAAATTTACCGGATGCGGAATCGCACGTAGCTACTTGTGCCCGGAGTGGGACTCGAACCCACATACCCTTTCGGATGAGGGATTTTAAGTCCCTTGCGTCTACCGGTTTCGCCATCCGGGCGGAAAGAAAAAAGGCGCAACCGCCTTGAGCGGATGCGCCTTGGAATGCGATGGAGGCCGAGGTCGGAATCGAACCGGCGTACGCGGATTTGCAGTCCGCTGCATGACCACTCTGCCACCCGGCCATCGCTTGCGCAGCGCGAAGAGTATCCGCGAAGCGCTTAAAAAACAAAACCTCGGGTGACCGAGGCTTTGTGGAATTACTTGGAGCGGGAAACGAGACTCGAACTCGCGACCCCGACCTTGGCAAGGTCGTGCTCTACCAACTGAGCTATTCCCGCGTCGTTGTCCGGCTATTTTAGATCAGATGGGGAATGTGTCAACCACTTTGCACCGAATTTTTTTCAGTTTCCTTCACTTCGTCTGAATCTCCCCGCAGGCTCGGCCATGCGGCCCGCAGGTAGTCTAGACCGGACCAGATGGTGAGGATGCCTGCCACCACCAACAGGGCTTCGCCGATGTGGTAGAGCCGCAGGGTTTCGGCGTCGTGCTGGAGCAGCAGCACCACCAGGGCCACCATCTGCATTGCCGTCTTCAGCTTGCCGAGGAAGGCGACCTTCACCTTGGAGCGTGCGCCGATCTGGGCCATCCACTCGCGCAGCGCGGACACGCTGATCTCGCGCCCCACGATGATGGACGCGGTCACCGCCATCAGGATGCCCGGCCACCCGCCCCGGTGGGACTGCACCAACAGGAACAGGGTCACGGCGATCATGAGCTTGTCGGCCACCGGGTCGAGGAAGGCGCCGAAGGCCGATGTGAGGTTCAACCGGCGGGCCAGGTACCCGTCGAGCCAATCGGTGACCCCGGCAAGGACGAAGACCACGGCGGCCGCGAGGTTGGCGCCACGAAACGGCAGGTAGTAGACGACCACCATGACCGGGAGCAGGAGCACTCGGAACAGGGTGAGCCATGTAGGAAGATTGATTCGCATAAGTCAGCCGGTGCGGGAGGCGAAGCGTATGGGCTTCGCCTCCACTCGATCAGGGATGCAGCATGGCATAGATGCGTTCGGCCAGGCCGCGATCAATGCCCTTCACGCTCATGAGCTCCTCGACGCCCGCGGCCTCCACGCCGGTCAGGCCGCCGAAGGCCTTGAGCAGGGCCGCGCGGCGGCGTGCACCCACGCCGGGCACGTCCTCGAGCGTACTCCGCTCGCGCGCCGCTTCGCGACGGCGGCGATGCCCGCTGATGGCGAAACGGTGCGCTTCGTCACGAACCGCCGCCACGAGGTGCAGCGCCGGCGACGACGTGCCGGGATGCAGCGTCTTGCCGCTGTCGGCCAGGACGAGTGTCTCTTCGCCGGCGCGCCGTCCGGGCCCCTTGGCCACGCCGACCACGCGGATGCCCTCTTCCACGCCCAGTTCGCGCAGGACGTCCACGGCCTGGGCCACCTGGCCCATGCCGCCGTCGATGAGCAGGATGTCCGGTTTGGCGCCTCCCTCCACCACCTTCCTGAAGCGCCGCGTCAGCGCCTGGTGCATCGCGGCGTAGTCGTCTCCGGGGGTGATGCCCGTGATATTGAAGCGCCGGTAGTGCGACTTCTCCGGTCCTTCCGGCCCGAACACCACGCAGGACGCCACGGTGAGCTCGCCACGCGTGTGGCTGATATCGAAACATTCGATACGCCTCGGCGTGGTTTCCATCTCCAGAACCTTTTGCAGGTCGTCGAAGCGCGCCAGCAACGTGTGCCGGCTGGCCAGCCGCGACGTCAACGCGGCGCTGGCGTTGCGCTGGGCCATTTCCAGGAAGCGGGCGCGCTCGCCGCGAACACTCGGTTTGAGCGATACGACGTACCCCGCATGGTCGGACAGCACGGACGCGAGTACGTCCATGTCTTCCACGGGATCGCTGAGCACCAGTTCACGCGGCACCTGCCGTTCCAGGTAGTACTGGGCGATGAACTGCGACAGCACGTCGGAGACGGAGGCGTCCGTCGGCAAACGGGGAAAGAAGTCGCGCGATCCCAGGCTCACGCCGTTGCGGAAGAAGAGCACGCTCACGCACGCCATGCCGCCCTCCATGCAGCACGCGATCACGTCCATGTCCGCGCTGGCACCCTGGACGAAGTGCTGGGCCTGCAACTTGCGCAGCGCGGCCACCTGGTCGCGCAGGTTCGCCGCACGCTCGAAGTTCAGGTCGCGCGATGCCTGCTCCATCGAGGAGGCCAGCTCGTCGATGACGGCACTGCTGCGTCCTTCCAGAAACATCTCGGCATGGCGCACGTCGCTCTTGTAGTCGTCCACGTCGATGAGGCGAACACACGGAGCACTGCAACGGCCGATCTGGTGCTGGAGGCAGGGACGCGAGCGGTTTCGGAAGTAGCTGTCCTCGCACTGGCGCACCTTGAACAGCTTCTGCATCAGGCCGAGGCTTTCGCGCACGGCGAAGGTGCTCGGATACGGGCCGAAATAGCGGCCCGGCCCTGTCTTGGCGCCGCGATGGAACGCCAGCCGTGGATAGTCCTCGCCGCCCGACAGATAGATGTACGGATAGCTCTTGTCGTCGCGAAGCACGATGTTGTATCGCGGCTTCAGCGACTTGATGAGCTGAGACTCCAGCAACAGGGCCTCGCCCGCCGTGCGGGTGAGCGTCACCTCCGCGCGGGCGATCTGCGACACCATGGACGCGATGCGCGGATCCATGGGCGGCTTCAGGAAATAGTTGCCTACCCGCTTCTTGAGATTGGCCGCCTTGCCGACGTACAGAAGCTCGTCTGCCGCATCGAAATAGCGATAGACGCCGGGCGAGGTGGTGAGATGGCGGACGAAGGCCTTGCCGTCGAACGGATGCGACTCGGTGTGCTCCATCCCGACATTTTACCGCGTCGGCGGATCGCAGACGCGAAGACGCCGGCATGGGATGGACCATGCCGGCGGGGACCTTCCTTGGGAGTGTCGCCGTCCTGCAGAGGAGTGAGTTTGGCGACGGGGTTAGATTACGTCGCGGCCCGCGTCCGCGCGCCCGGCCGACGCCTGCGCGGCCTGTGGGACTTTTCCGTGGTCACGTGCAGGGGAACCCTTACGATCGCTCGCCGGCCTTGGCAGCAAGCCAGCGCTCGGCCCGGACCAGATCCTCCGGGGTGTCGATACCGGGGGGAAAGGGCTCAGGAGTAGGACTCACCGAGATGGCATAACCGTGCTCCAGGGCCCGCAACTGCTCCAGCGACTCCGCCTGTTCCAGGGGCGTTCGCGGAAGGGCCGCCAGGCGGCGCAGGAACCCCGCGCGGTACGCATAGATGCCGATGTGGCGCAGGAAAGGCACGCCCGCCGGAACGGAGTCGCGGTCTTGCGCGAAGGCGTCGCGGGCCCACGGCGCGGGGGCACGCGTGAAGTAGAGGGCGCGGCCGTTCCCGCCGCGAACCACCTTGACGACGTTCGGGTCGAAAAGCTCCTCCGCGTCCTGGATGGGAGCGGCCAGGGTGGCCATTGGCGCCTCGTCGCCCGCGAGCGTTGCCACCACCGCCCGAATGCCGGCTGCCGGGGCGAAGGGCTCGTCACCCTGGAGGTTCACCACCACCGTGTCGTCCGGCCAGCCGAAGTGACCGGCAGTCTCGGCGATGCGATCGCTGCCGGAGGCATGATCCGGCCGCGTCATGCAGACCAGGATGTCGCCGCATCCACGAAGTTCGCGCACTACCCGCTCGTCATCGGTGGCGACCACCACCTGGGCGGCGCCCGCCTCCCCCGCCCTCGTCGCCACGCGGCGGATCATGGATTCCCCACCGATCTTGAGCAGCGGCTTGCCCGGCAGCCGTGTGGAACCGAAGCGCGCGGGCACGACGACGACGAACGGGGGAAGCTTCACGACCATTGGCTTTTGTCCGGCTCAGGGGACGTGAAGCGTAGCGCCTCGCAGCACGTGCGTCATGGCGGAATCGGCCCTGCCACGAATGGATCGGATCAGTTCGCCCCGTCGAGCCGGAAGCCCACGCCATTGGCCAGTTCCATGAACCCCGGGAACGACGTGGCCACGTTGGCGCAGTCGCCGATGGCGATAGGGCCTTCGGCCACGAGGCCCGCAACGGCGAAACTCATCGCGATGCGGTGATCGCCATGGCTGTCGATGCTGCCGGAACGAAGGCGGCCACCGCGAATGATGGCGCCGTCGGGCAATTCCTCCACGGACGCGCCGCATGCCTTGAGGCCGTTCGCCATGCTGGCGATGCGATCCGACTCCTTGACGCGCAGTTCCGCCGCGCCACGAATGGTGGTGGTGCCGTTGGCGACGGCGGCGGCCACGAACAGCGCCGGGAACTCGTCGATCATGTCCGGCACGATCTCCTCGGGCAGCGACACCCCCTGAAGGGGCGCGTGCCTCACGACCAGGTCCGCGATGGTCTCGCCGCCACTCGTACGTGTGTTTTCCACCGTGATGTCGGCACCCATCAGCCGCAGCGCACTCAGCAGTCCCGTGCGGCGGGGATTGAGGCCCACGCCGTTGAGGCGCAGCAAGGAACCCGGGACGATACTGGCCGCAACGATGAAGAAAGCCGCGGACGAAAAGTCCGCCGGTACGTCCACGTTGGCGGCGTACAGCACGTGGCCGCCCTCCAGCCGTGCGCGGCCGGGAGAGTACTCGATGGGCCATCCGAAGGCCTTCAGCATGCTCTCGGTGTAGTCGCGGGTGGGATGCGGTTCCACCACCTCGGTGAACCCTTCGGCGTACAGGCCTGCGAGCAGCAGCGCCGACTTGATCTGGGCGCTGGCCACCGGCGGGCGGTAGGTCACGCCATGCAGTCGCGCGCCGCCGTGGATGCGCAACGGCGGCTTTCCGTCGTTCGTATCGATCGAAGCTCCCATCTCCGCCAGGGGGTCGGTCACGCGGCGCATTGGCCGGCGCGACAGCGACTCGTCGCCGACCAGCGTGGAGTCGAACGCCTGGCCCGCCAGCAGGCCAGCCAGGAGACGCATACCCGTGCCGGCGTTTCCGCAATCGAGTGCCTCGGGGCTGCCGCGCAGGCCGTGCAAGCCGACGCCGTGAACGACGCGCTCGCCCGACGAGGGCGTTTCGAAGCGCACACCGAGCTTGCCGAGGATCGAGGCGGTGGCGAGCGTGTCTTCGCCTTCGAGGAATCCGCGAATATGCGTTACGCCTTCGGCGATGGCGCCGAACATGAGGGCGCGATGCGATACCGACTTGTCGCCCGGTACGGCCAGTTCGCCGTGCAACGGGCCGCCTTTGTGACTCATCCAATCGACACGGTTCACGGCAGGTGCTCCAGCAGGCGGTCCAGTTCGGCTCGGCTGCCGACGCTCACGCGCACCGTGTGCGGCAGGCGGTAGCCCCCCATGGGGCGCACGATCACGCCACGCTCGAACAGGTGCGCCTCGAAACCGGCCGCGTCGCGGCCGAGGTCCAGCAGCAGGAAGTTGGTTTGCGACGGCAGCACGCGGAGGCCCCGGGCAGTCAGCGCATCGGCAAGCCATGCACGGTCCACGCGGTTCGTCTCGCGCACGAGCGCCAGATGGTCGCAATCGCCGAGGGCCGCCTCCGCTGCGGCGAGCGCGACGCCGTTCACGTTGAACGATTCACGCAGGCGCTCACATACGGCCGCCACGGACGGGTGGCTAAGCATGTACCCGATGCGAAGGCCGGCGAGCGCATAGGCCTTCGAAAACGTACGCGTCACCACGAGGTTCGGGAACCGGTCGAGGAAACGCGCGGCGGTCGTCAAACCGCTCGCATCGACGTATTCGTGGTAAGCCTCGTCCACGACCACGATCGTGTCCGCCGGGATCTTGCCCAGGAAGCTTTCCAGTGCGGCGTCGCCGAACCAGGTGCCCGTGGGATTGTTCGGGTTGGCGAGGTACACCAGCCGGGTGTTCGCGGTGACCGCCGAAGCGAGCGCCTCGAGATCGTGGCCGTACGGCGCTTCGGGATGATCCGCAGGCAGAGCGGGCACGGCCAGGGAAGGCGCGCCTGCTGCCGCGGCGGCGATCGGGAACACCGCGAAGCCGAACTGTGAATGGACCACGGGATGCTCGGCGTCCGCGAAGCACTGCGCCAGCAGCATGAGGAGCTCATGCGAGCCGTTGCCGAGCGTGATACCTGCTACGGGCACGCCTTCCGAGGCCGACAACGCACGCTTCAGCGACGCGCCGAGCGGGTCGGGATAACGCCACACCTCGTCCAGCGCGTCGGCTGCCGCGGCTCTGGCGCGCGGGCTCGGACCCAGGGGGTTTTCATTGGAACCGAGCTCGGCGATGGCGGCGCCGAAGCGTCGGCGCAGCGCGGGAAGGTCGTGGCCGGGGTCGTAGGCACGGAGCGCCGACGTCGCCCTGTTGGCGAGCGCGGCGGCATCGAATGAGAAGGTCATGGAAGGGCTACGGGGTAGGAGCCGAGCACGCGCACTTCGGCGGCGGCGGGTTTCATTTCTTCGAGAGCGGCCTGCAAGGCCGGATCGTCCACATGGCCGGACACGTCGATGAAGAACGCGTACTGCCACTTCCCCGTGTGTGCCGGGCGGGACTCGATGCGGTTCATGCTGATGTCGTGTTTCGCCAACGGGCTCAGCACGTCGTACAGCGCGCCCGGCTTGTCGCGTACCGACACCAGCAGCGAAGTGCGATCGTTACCCGAGGGCGGGAAGATCGAGCGGCCGATGACGAGGAAGCGGGTGGTGTTGTCGGAACGGTCTTCGATGGGGCCGGCCACGGTTTTCAGGCCATAGACGCGTCCGGCGGTTTCACCGGCGATGGCCGCGGATTCCGGCGAGAGGCGGGCCGTGCGCGCGGCCTCGGCGTTGCTCGATACCGGCACGCGCTCCACGTGCGGAAGGTTCACGCGCAACCAGCCCTGGCATTGCTGCAACGACTGCGGGTGGGAGTACACACGCTTCACGTCTTTCAGCTCGCCGCTCAACGAAAGCAGGTTCTGGTGCACGCGCAGTTCGACTTCGCCACAGATGGTGGCCTTCGACACGAGGAACATGTCCAGCGTCATCTGGATCATGCCCTGCCCCGAGTTCTCGACGGGCACCACACCGAAGTCGGCGTTACCGGCGGCCACCTCCTGGAACACCTCTTCGATGCTGCCCAGCGGCAGGCCATACGCGGCATGGCCGAAATGCTTGCGCACCGCCTGCTCGCTGAAGGTGCCCTCGGGACCGAGGAAGCCGATCTTCAGCGGCTGCTGCTGCGACAGGCACGACGACATGATCTCGCGGAACAGCCGCACCAGCTCCGCATGGGGCAGCGGACCATCGTTGCGGTCGATGACGCCGCGCAATACCTGTGCCTCGCGCTCGGGCCGGTAATAGTCCACCGCCGCCTTCAGCGGGCCCTTGGCCCGCCCGACCTGCTGCGCCCACCGGGCACGCTCGCTGATGAGCGATTGCAGTTGCTGGTCGATGCTGTCGATGCGCGTACGCGCCTCGGCGAGCGTGGCTTGTTTGTCGGCGGGGGTCTTGCTCATGGACTTCCAGGCGGCTAAGTGGTTGCAGTTGAAACGTTTCTTTCGCACGCGAGGCATGTTGCAGCGCGGCGACCTCCGACTTTAACCGTGCCGCGCCGCAAAGTCCCGCATGAATTGCACCAGCGCATCCACCGCGGGCTGCGACACCGCGTTGTACAGCGACGCGCGCATGCCGCCCACCGCCTTGTGCCCCTTGAGACCGATGAAGCCCGCGGCCTCGGATTCCGCCAGGAAGACGCTGTCGAGCGCGGCATCGTGCAGGACGAACGACACGTTCATGCGCGAACGCGCGGCGCGCTCCACATCGTTTCGGTAGAAACCATCCGATCCGTCGATGGCGTCATAGACCATCGCCGACTTGCGCGCGTTGCGCTCGCCCATCGCGGCGAGGCCGCCTTCCCGCTCGATCCATTCGAAGGTCAGGCCGGCGAGGTACCAGCCCCAGGTATTCGGCGTGTTGAGCATCGAGTCGTTCGCCGCCTGCTCGGCATAGCGCAGGATCCGCGCGATCGGCCGCGGCGAACGCGCCAGCAGGTCGTCGCGAATGATCATGAGCACGAGGCCTGACGGCCCGATGTTCTTCTGCGCGCCCGCATAGATGAGGCCGAAGCGCGACACGTCAAGCGGCGCGCCGAGGATGTTCGATGACATGTCCGCCACGAGCGGTACGCCACCCACGTCCGGTATCTCATGGAACTCGAGGCCCCGGATCGTCTCGTTCGGCGTGTAGTGCACGTACGACGCATCCGGATTCAGCTGCCACCCGGCGCGCGGCGGGAGCGTGAGGAAGTCGGTCGCTTCGGACGTGGCCGCCACGCGCGCGTCGACATGGAACGCCGCTTCACTCGCGGCCTTCTTGCTGAACACGCCGGTGACGATGTAATCGGCCGAGCCGCCTTCCGGTGCCAGGTTCATCGGGATCTGGGCGAAGTGCTGCGTCGCGCCACCCTGGAGGAACAGCACCTTGTAGTTCGACGGGATGGCGAGCAGCTGGCGCAGGCGCTGTTCCGTCGCCGCAGCCAGCTGCATGAAGTGCTTGCCGCGATGGGAAAGCTCCATCACCGACGCCCCGGTTCCGTTCCAGTCGAGCATCTCCGCCTGCGCCCGCTTCAATACGGCTTCCGGCAGCGCCGCGGGACCGGCGCTGAAATTCCACGCTCTGCTCACTTCGTTCTCGCTCTGGAGGGAGGAGATCGCATTATGCCTTTGCAGACGGGCGCCAAGTGGGTGGCAGCAAGGGCCGTTGGCAGGCGTTTTCCTGCGCGCCCGTCAGAACTGCACGAACAGGACGGCCGCGATCCCGAGCGCCAGCAGTGCCGCCGTGAGAATCAGCCACCACACGTCGCCGCGCGGTGCTTCCGCCTCGCGCGGTTCCGGCTCGGGCGGTTGCTCCGGTATCGCCAGCACGGGTTCGGCCACCCAGCCGGGCCCTTCGACGACGAAGCGATGGGCCGCGATACCGATCTGGTCGCCCGGCTGCAGGGAGGCGCGAACCGTCTTCACCCCGTTGACGCGAACGGCATGACGCGGAGGCACACGGGAGGCGTCGAGCAGCAACTCGCCGTCGATCCATGTAAGCGTGAGCAGGGCGGCATCGTTGCCGGGCAACTCCAGCGGCAACGCACCGTGCGTGGAGCCGAGCTCCAGGCGTTCGCCGATGGCTATCACGCGGCCCGACAAGGGCCCCGCCACGGGACGCAAGGCCACCGTGCAGCGCGATTCGGTCGGCGGAACGAGTTCCCGCGCGTCCAGGTCGGCATCGTCCCGCACCAGCATGCGGCAATCGCCCAGCGAAAGGCTGTCGCCGGCGCGCAGCAAGGCGCGTTCCCGGACAGGACGCGCATTGACATACACCCGGCCCGCCTCGGGCGCCACCTCCAGCACCAGACCGCGGCGGTCCCGATGGATAGTGACGTGGCGGCCGGCCACCTGGGCTTCGGACACGACGAGATCGTTGTCCTCCGCGCGACCGATCGTGAGCACGGGTCGTGACCAGTGGAAATCACCGCGAGCCGAGCTGACGAATTCAATGCGCATGGAGGAACCGGGACGTTGACGACGTGACTTTAGCAGAGTGCGGTATCTGTTTGAACGGAAAGGGTACGGTAGGCGCGCGCCCTGCGCGCGACATCTGTTGAGGCCATGCGCCCGAGCTGGCGCGCAAGCGTCATGCCATGGGTAGAACCCGTCGCGCGCAGGGCGCGCTCCTACGCTAGACTCCCGTTCCTTTTAGGGAAACGAGTACCCGCCATGGCGAAGATCGATATACGCCGTCCCCACGGCACCACGATGGAGAACGCCCGGGCCGTGGTCGAGAAAGTGGCCGCCCGCATGCGCGAAAAATTCGGCACGGAAGGCACGTGGCAGGGCGACACCCTCACTTTCGCGCGCTCCGGTGTGAAAGGGGCGATCGCCGTCTCGGCCACCGATGTCCATGTCACGGCCGAGCTGGGCATGCTCCTGTCGCCGCTGCGGGGCACCATCGAGGACGAGATCCGGAAGAAGCTGGACGAGCACTTCGCCTGAATGCTGGACCGGGCGCACACGGCTTGGTGGCCGGCCCCGCTCCTCTGTGGCATACTAAGGGACTTATGCGGCCATTCCGGCCGTTCATGCCGACCCGGGACACATGGCAAAAGACGACGTCATCGAAATGGAAGGCACGGTCCAGGAGACCCTGCCCAACACCATGTTCCGCGTGCAGCTCGAGAACGGGCACGTCATTACCGCCCATATCTCCGGCCGTATGCGCAAGCACTACATCCGCATCCTCACAGGCGACAAGGTGAAGGTCGAAATGACCCCTTACGACCTGACCAAGGGGCGCATCACGTACCGCATGAAGTAAGGCGCTTCGCGCCGCTTCGTGGGGCAACGAAAAAAAGCCGCGGCTTGCACCGCGGCTTTTTTCGTTGCTGGAGGCGGGGGATGGGAAGCGGGGGCGTGTTTCCCGGCGTACGCTTGCGAAGGCTGAAAGGTTACGGAAGCGCCTTCGCAAACTTCAAGCTGGCGGAAAGTGGGAGATTACGCCCCCACTTCCCATCTCCCGCCTCCGCTTCTCACGCCTCGGCGGTGGCCGGCTCCGCTGACTCCGTTTCCACGTGCAGCTCGTCGTCGGCCACCGAGAGGGTGACCTTGCCGCCCTCGGCCAGCTTGCCGAACAGCAGCTCGTCGGCCAGGGCCCGCTTCACCTTGTCCTGGATCACGCGGGCCATCGGACGGGCGCCCATCTGCGGGTCGAAGCCGTGCTCGGCCAGCCAGCGGCGGGCGTCCGGCGTCACGTCCACGCTCACCTTCTTCTCGGCCAGCTGGGTTTCCAGCTCGATCAGGAACTTGTCGACCACGCGCAGGATGTGGTCGAAGTCCAGGGCGTTGAACTGGATGATCGCGTCGAGGCGGTTGCGGAACTCCGGCGTGAACATGCGGCGGATGGTCTCCATCGCGTCGAGCGAGTGGTTCTGCTTCACGAACCCGATGCCGCGACGCGACGCCAGCTGAGCGCCGGCATTCGTGGTCATCACGATGATCACGTTCTTGAAGTTCGCTTCGCGCCCATTCGTATCCGTGAGCACGCCCCGATCCATGACCTGGAGCAGGATGTTGTAGACGTCCGGGTGAGCCTTCTCGATCTCGTCCAGCAGCAGCACGCAATGCGGGTGCTTGGTGATCTGCTCGGTGAGCAAGCCGCCCTGGTCGAAGCCGACATAGCCCGGGGGCGCACCGACCAGGCGCGACACCGAATGGGCCTCCATGTACTCGGACATGTCGAAGCGAACCATCTCGATACCCAGCTGCATGGCGAGCTGACGGGTTACTTCCGTCTTGCCGACGCCCGTAGGCCCGGCGAGCAGGAAGCTGCCGATCGGCTTGGACGGATCGCCCAGGCCCGAGCGCGCCATCTTGATCGAGGAAGCCAAAGCCTCGATGGCCGCGTCCTGACCGAACACCACCATCTTCAGGTTGCGCTCGAGGTTACGCAGCACGTCGCGATCCGACGCCGAGACCTGCTTGGCGGGAATGCGTGCCATCTTGGCCACGATGTATTCGATTTCGGGGACGTCGACCTTGCCGGTGCGTTCTTCCTCCGGAAGCAGCCGCTGGCGGGCGCCGGCCTCGTCGATGACGTCGATGGCCTTGTCCGGCAGCAGGCGGTCGGGAATGTGCTTCACCGAAAGATCCACGGCGGCACGCAGGGCCTCACCGGTGTATTCCACCGAGTGGTGCTCCTCGAATCGGCTCTTCAGGCCGCGCAGGATCTCGATGGAATCGGCCACGGTGGGCTCGACCACATCGATCTTCTGGAAACGGCGGGCCAGCGCGCGATCCTTCTCGAACACGCCGCGGAACTCCTGGAATGTAGTGGAACCGATGCAGCGCAGTTCACCCGAAGCGAGCATGGGCTTGATCAGGTTCGATGCGTCCATGGTGCCGCCCGAGGCCGAGCCCGCACCGATGATGGTGTGGATCTCGTCGATGAACAGGATGGCGTTCGGCTGCTTCTTGAGCTGGCCGATCACGGCCTTGAGGCGTTTCTCGAAATCGCCGCGATACTTGGTGCCCGCGACCAGCGCGCCCAGGTCCAGCGACCAGATCGTGCAGTCTTCCAGCACTTCCGGCACCTGGCCTTCCACGATGCGCTTGGCCAGACCCTCGGCCAAGGCCGTCTTGCCCACGCCGGCCTCGCCCACGTAAAGCGGGTTGTTCTTGCGGCGGCGGCAGAGTACCTGGATGGTGCGCTCCACTTCGTCCTGACGCCCGATCAGGGGATCGATCTTGCCCTGGACGGCCAGTTCGTTCAGGTTCGAGGCGTATTCGCTGAGGGGATTGCCCTTGCCCTCGCCACCCTCTTCACCGTCGCGCTCGGCATTCGGTGCCGCCGCGGCGGATTCGTCGCCGATCTTGGCAATCCCGTGCGAGATGTAGTTAACGACGTCGAGGCGGGTAATCTCCTGCTGGTGCAGGAAATACACGGCATGGGAGTCCTTCTCGCCGAAAATGGCCACGAGCACGTTCGCCCCGGTGACTTCCTTACGGCCCGAGGATTGCACGTGGTACACGGCACGCTGGAGCACGCGCTGGAAGCCCAGCGTGGGCTGGGTGTCGCGCTCGTCGCCGGCCGGCAGCACCGGCACCGTCTCGGCGATGATCCGCTGCAGGTCCGCGGCCAGGCGCGGAAGATCCACCCCACAGGCACGCAGGGCGGCCAGGGCGGACGTGTTTTCCGTGAGGGCGAGCAGCAGGTGCTCCACGGTCATGAACTCGTGGCGCTGCTCGCGGGCCTGCTTGTAGCAGTGCCCGATGGTGACTTCTAGATCCTTGCTGAACATACGGACCGTCTCCGATAGCTGTGGGCGGCGGGGACCAGCCCCTTGTCAATGCCGCATGAACTCCAGATGGGGGATCGGCTACATCTTTTCCATAGTGCACAACAGCGGGTGCTGATGAGACCGTGAGTACTCGTTGACCTGAGTCACCTTCGTTTCTGCCACCTCCCGGGTGAACACACCGCAGACGCCCTTTCCCCTCGTATGGACATGGAGCATCACCTGCACCGCCCGCTCCTGGTCCATACCGAAGAAACTGCGCAACACCTCGATCACGAAGTCCATCGGCGTGAAGTCGTCGTTCAGCAGGACGACCTGGAACAGCGGCGGCCTTGCCGTCTCAGGCCGGGAGGTTTCAATGGCAAGGCCATGGCCGCGCTCGCTTTCCTGATCGTGTTCGTGTTCTTGGGACATTAATTCGGAGCCTTCGATACGCGATTCGTTTATACACCGGATTCCGGCGCACTTTCGGGTCGCAACCACAAGTGATGGCACAATATGCCTTTTTCCAGAGCGCTACTCCCTTAAGCCGATGCCGCAGACAATTGCCAACGGAGCCGTATGGTGCCCCCGGGTCACCGTGGCCTGTGTCATAGCCCAGGGCGACCGGTTCCTCATCGTCGAGGAAGAAGCGCTGGGCCGCCTCGCGTACAACCAGCCCGCCGGACACCTCGACCCGGGCGAGACCCTGCAGGCCGCGGCCGTCCGCGAAACGCTGGAGGAAACCGGCCACTACGTGGCCCTGGACGCGTTCCTCGGCGTCTGGCAGTGGACCAGCTCGGAGCATGGCGAACAGGTACTTCGTTTCGCCTTTGCCGGGCACGTGCTTTCGCACGACCCGTCCCTCCCCCTCGACGATGGCATTCACCGCGCCTTGTGGCTGCGCCGCGACGAAATCGAAGCGCTGGGCGATCGCCTGCGCACGCCGCTGGTGCTGCACGCCATCGATGCCTGGCTGGACGGGCGCCGACTGCCCCTGGACACCGTCTCCAGCCTCCTTCCGGAGGCACGCCCGTGAAAGTGGTTCTCGGCGTCTCCGGCGGCGTCGACTCCTCGGTCGCGGCCCTCCTGCTCCAGCAGGCCGGGCACGAGGTCGAAGGTATGTTCATGCAGAACTGGGAAGAAGACGACCGCTCCGGCCCGTGCACCACCGACCAGGATCGCAAGGACGCCGTCGCCGTGTGCGGCCGCCTGGGCATCCCTTTCCATGCGCGAAATTTTGCGGGGGAGTACTGGGACGGCGTGTTCGCCTATTTCCTGGCCGAGTACGCCGCAGGTCGCACGCCGAACCCCGACGTGCTGTGCAACCGGGAGATCAAGTTCAAGACGTTCCTGGAGCACGCGCAGGCCCTGGGCGCGGAAAAGATCGCCACCGGGCATTACGCGCGGGTCGACTTTCGTGACGGCCGCTACCGCCTGCTGCGTGCCGTGGACGCCGCGAAGGATCAGAGCTACTTCCTGCACGCCCTCGGCCAGCGCCAGCTCGCGGCCACCTTGTTTCCCGTGGGGGAAATCGAAAAACCGCGTGTGCGCGAGATGGCCCGCGAGGCCGCCCTGCCCACGCACGCGAAGAAAGATTCCACGGGCATCTGCTTCATCGGGGAGCGCGACTTCCGCGCCTTCCTCGCGCAGTACCTGCCTGCGAAGGCGGGGCTCATGGTCGATCCGGACGGACGCACCATCGGCGAACACCAGGGCGTGATGTATTACACGCTGGGCCAGCGCAACGGGCTGGGCATCGGCGGCCGCGCCGATGCGCCGAACGAACCGTGGTACGTGGTGGGTAAGGACGTCCCGACCAATACGCTGATCGTGGCGCAGGGCGGCGAGAATCGCTGGCTGCAATCCACCCGCCTGGAAGCCACGGATGTCACCTGGGTCGCCGGGGAACCGCCCGCCGTCACCTTTCGCTGCACGGCGAAGGCGCGCTACCGGCAGGCCGACCAGGCGTGCACGGTCGAGGTGCGCGGCGATCGCCTGCATGTCCTCTTCGACGAACCGCAGCGCGCGGTCACGCCGGGGCAGTCCGTGGTTCTTTACGATGGCGAAGCCTGCCTGGGCGGCGCCGTGATCGCCGCGACAGACGCGCCTTATGGCGGCCTTTCTCTTTTCCCCGAGCCCTACGCATGAACGAAGAACGTGTCCTCGCCCTGGCAGGCGTTTTCCAGGGTGCCGCGCTGGCGCAGCAACTGGCCACCGATGGCCGCTGCGACGAGGCGGCGTTCGAAAGCAGCCTGGCCAGCGTGTTCCGCATCGACGCGGAATCGGTGGCTTCGGTGTATGGCGGCGTGTCCGGCGTGCGCCGGGGGCTTCGCACGCTGGTGGCGCAATTCGAAGACCAGACGCGCGATGTCGCCGTGATGCGGATGGCGGTGACGGTGCTGCGTCTCGAGCGGTCGCTGTCGCGCAACCGCGCCCTCCTCGATCGCCTGCGCGAAGGCATCGTGTCCGCGCAGAGGCAGGTGGAGCATTTCGGCCTCGACCATCCCAACGTTGCGGCACGCCTGGCCGAGCTCTATGCCTCCACGCTCTCCACGTTGAAGCCGAGGGTGATGGTCACCGGCACGCCGGCCTACCTTCAGCAGAAAGGGAACGTGGACAAGGTGCGCGCCGCGCTCCTGGCATCGGTTCGCTCGGCGGTACTGTGGCACCAGCTCGGCGGACGGCAGTGGCAACTGCTGATCTCGCGCAAGCAATGCGCGATGCTCGCACGCGGGCTGCTGACCGGCTCCACGCTCGACGACGGCGGCTAGTCGCCGCGGCTGCTTCCTGTAGGAGCCGCTATAGCGGCGAGAGCCTACGGAGCGGTGAATCCGTGAGGCGACGTTCGTTCGCCGCTATAGCGGCTCCTACGGGAGCGGCGTGGCGGCGTCGAGTCCGGGAATCTTTTCCGCCAGTGCACGCAGCAGTTCGCCAAAACCACCCAGATCCTCCCGCCACGGCGTGGCACTGCGCCAGTAGAGCGAGATGTGCCGTCCCGGCCGCGCGCCCTCCACTGCCGCCAATACCACGTTGGGAATCGATCGGAGCCGCTCGTGCGCGAGGATCGGCACGAGCGTGTAGCCCCCACGCAGGGCCACCAGCGTAGCGAGGCTCTCGATGCTGAGGTCCTGGATGCGCTCCGGCCGTGCCGAGCCCATCATTCCCAGGTCGGAAACACCGCTGCCGTGGCTCTCGGCCATCAGGGTGGCCTCGGTCGCATCCAGCTCCGTCAGCGCGACGGATGCCTGCCCCGCCAGGGGGTGCGCCGCGTGGAGCATCAGCTCATACGGTTCGAAGAACAGCGGAACGGCATCGAGTCCCGTGACCGTCGCCGCCGGTGGCGCCAGCACGGCGTCGAGTTCGCCCTCGTGCAGGCGCCTCAGGAGACCCCGGGGCTTACCTTCGGAAATGGTCAGCCGCGCTCCGGGAAACCGCTGCGGAAACGGCTCGATGAAGTGTGGAAGGAGGTAGGGGCCCAAGGTGGAGGGAACGCCCAGCCTCAACTCTCCGCCGAAGGCGACTTCGCCCGCACGGGCGGCGTGTTCGAGGTGCTCCGCGGAGGTCAGCACCTCCTCGATGTAGACGAGCAGGCGTTGCCCGCTGGCGGTGGGGACGACGCGCCGGCCGCCCCGCTCGAAGAGCGGCACACCCAGGGCCTGCTCCACCTTCTGCACCTGGTGCGACAGCCCCGAAGGGCTGATGTACATGGCCCGGGCCGCGCTGTTGAAGCTGCCGTGCCGGGCCACGGCCTGCACGAGGGCGAGGTCGCGAAGGGAGACGGACGACAGGGCCATCGAAATCATCGAACGCTGCGTGCCATCAAATGCGTTTGCGCCCACGATCCGCCGCCCTCATCCTTTTCGCGCCCAGAATTCCCGCGACGTTCGCCGCGGACCGGCCATTCTAGCCGCAGCCGGTCTCACGCCGGTCGCACACGAACGGCAGACTGCGCGATAATCGACGCCTTTGGCGGCCCGCAATGGCCGGCCCGGCCTCCCCAGCTCAAGAACCACGCCAGGAGTACAGCATGAAAGACTCGTTCTCTGTCCGAGACACTATCGAAGTCAACGGCAAGCGCCACACGATCGCCAGCCTGGCCAAGTTCGGCAACACCTTCGACATCAAGCGCCTGCCCTACTCCATGAAGATCCTGCTGGAGAACCTCCTCCGCCAGGAAGACGGCGTGAACGTCACCTCCAAGGAGATCGAGGCCGTCGCCAAGTGGGACGCCAAGGCCGAGCCCGACACCGAAATCTCCTTCATGCCCGCTCGTGTGGTCCTGCAGGATTTCACCGGCGTTCCCTGCGTGGTCGACCTGGCCGCCATGCGCGACGCGGTGGCCCGCCTCGGCGGCGACCCGAACAAGATCAACCCGCTGGCCCCGGCCGAACTGGTCATCGACCACTCGGTGCAGGTCGACGCCTTCGGTTCGGAAAACGCGCTGGAAGAGAACGTCGCCATCGAATTCGAGCGCAACCAGGAGCGTTACTCCTTCCTGCGCTGGGGCCAGAAGGCCTTCAACAACTTCAAGGTCGTGCCGCCGCGCACCGGCATCGTGCACCAGGTGAACCTCGAAAACCTGGCCCGCGTCGTCTTCACCAACGAAGTGAACGGCGAATCCTTCGCCTACCCGGACACCGTGTTCGGCACCGACTCGCACACCACGATGATCAATGGCATCGGCGTGCTGGGCTGGGGCGTGGGCGGCATCGAGGCCGAGGCAGCCATGCTTGGCCAGCCGTCGTCCATGCTGATCCCGCAGGTCGTCGGTTTCCGCCTCACCGGCAAGCTGTCGGAGGGCGTGACCGCCACCGACCTCGTGCTCACCGTCACGCAGATGCTGCGCAAGCTCGGCGTCGTGGGCAAGTTCGTCGAATTCTTCGGCAGCGGCCTGCAGAACCTGCCGCTGGCCGACCGCGCCACCATCGCCAACATGGCTCCGGAATACGGCGCCACTTGCGGCATCTTCCCCATCGATCAGGAAGCGCTGAACTACATGCGTCTTTCCGGCCGCGACGAAGGCCAGATCGCGCTGGTGGAAACCTACGCCAAGGCCCAGGGCCTGTGGCACGACGCCAACACGCCGGAGCCGGAATTCACCACCGTGCTCGAACTGGACCTCGCCGACGTCAAGCCGTCGCTGGCCGGCCCGAAGCGCCCACAGGACCGCGTGCTGCTGGAAGGCGTGAAGCAGAGCTTCATCGACGCCGTGGGCCCGCTCACCGCGAACCGCAAGCCGCGTAACGGTGACGTGTCGCGCTTCAACAACGAAGGCGGCGCCACGGCCGTGGGCAACGAGGCCAACAAGGTCGACGACGAAGGCGTGCTGGTGGAGAAGGACGGCAAATCGTTCCGCCTGAACGACGGCTCGGTGGTCATCGCTGCCATCACCTCGTGCACCAACACCTCCAACCCGGCCGTGATGCTCGCCGCCGGCCTCGTCGCGAAGAAGGCCGCGGCACGCGGCCTCACCGCCAAGCCGTGGGTGAAGCCCTCGCTCGGCCCGGGCTCGCTCGTGGTGACCGAGTATCTGAAGAAGACGGGCCTGCTCGATGAACTCGAAAAGGTGAACTTCTACGTGGTCGGTTACGGCTGCACCACCTGCATCGGCAACTCCGGTCCGCTGCCGGCCGAGATCAGCAAGGGCATCGCCGAAGGCGACCTGGCCGTGGCCTCGGTGCTTTCCGGCAACCGCAACTTCGAAGGCCGCGTGCATCCGGAAGTGAAGATGAACTACCTGGCCTCGCCGCCGCTGGTGGTCGCCTACGCGCTGGCCGGCACGTTGAACATCGACCTCACCAAGGACCCGATCGCCAACGGCAGCGACGGCAAGCCGGTGTACCTGAAGGACATCTGGCCGACCAATCAGGAAGTGTCCGACGCCATTGCCGGCGCCATCAGCCCGCAGATGTTCAAGGACAGCTACGCCGACGTCTTCAAGGGCGACAGCCGCTGGAACGCCATCGCCTCGCCGGACGGCAAGACCTACGCGTGGGACGATTCCACCTATATCAAGAACCCGCCCTACTTCGACGGCATGACCGCCGAGGCCGGCACCATCGAGGACATCCACGGTGCGCGCGCCATGGGCATCTTCGGCGACTCGATCACCACCGACCACATCTCGCCGGCCGGCTCGATCAAGAAGGACAGCCCGGCGGGCCGCTTCCTGATTTCCAAGGGCGTCGAGCCGAAGGACTTCAACTCCTACGGTTCGCGTCGCGGCAACGACGACGTGATGGTGCGCGGCACCTTCGCCAACATCCGCATCAAGAACCTGATGCTCGACGGTGTCGAAGGCGGCTACACCAAGTACATCCCCACCGGCGAGCAGATGGCCATCTACGATGCCGCCATGAAGTACAAGGCCGACGGCACGCCGCTGGTGGTCCTGGCCGGCAAGGAATACGGCACCGGCTCGTCGCGCGACTGGGCGGCCAAGGGCACCCTGCTCCTGGGCGTGAAGGCCGTGATTGCCGAGAGCTTCGAACGCATCCACCGCTCCAACCTGGTCGGCATGGGCGTGCTGCCCTGCCAGTTCATGGATGGCGAGAATGCGCAGACGCTCGGCCTCAAGGGCGACGAAGTGTTCGACATCACCGGGCTGGAAGGTGGCGAGTCGAAGCGCGCCACCGTCACGGCCAAGCGTCCCGACGGCTCGGTCAAGAGCTTCACCGTGAAGGTGCTGCTGCTGACGCCGAAGGAGCG
>Ga0065165_1000029_pt1 | contig 220342 bp, 209 predicted proteins | sample AraplaMF_Cvi_mMF_FD_63813 | JGI IMG/M metagenome (GOLD analysis project Ga0065165, IMG submission 63813) | Arabidopsis root microbial communities from the University of North Carolina, USA - plate scrape MF_Cvi_mMF (version 2) (version 3) | ecosystem: Host-associated > Plants > Roots >...
CTGGGGCGCCGGGCTTGTTTCAACTAGGGTGGAGACGCTCTCGCGCGACGACCCTCCGGCCAATCGTGCTAGACCAACCAGGAACTGGCGACAGATGCTCGACAACAAACTGAAGACCACTTTTTCCGCTCTCCTCGGCGCCGTCGCGCTGATGGCGAGCGCGCCGGCGTTCGCTCAGGACGCCGCCGCCCCGGCTGCTCCGGCCGCTGACGCCGCCGCTGCCGCTCCCGCCGCCGCTGCTCCGGCCGCCGCCCCGGCCGCCGACGCCGCCGCCGCTCCGGAATCGGCCGACCCGCCGACCATCAAGAACGCGGGCAAGCTGAACGTCGGCACCATGTTCATGGACGCCGACCCCGTCGTGAAGGTGATCATGATCGGCCTGGCTCTCGCCTCGGTGCTGAGCTGGACCATCCTCGTGACCAAGATCCTCGAGTTCAACTCGCTGAATAAGACGTCGGACGGCTTCGTGGAGTCCTTCCGCGGCGCCAAGTCGATCAACGACATGAGCCGCATCGCGCTCAGCGAAGAGTTCGACGGCAACCCGCTGGCCGACATGGCCGCCGCGGCCGCCCAGGAAATCGAGCTCAGCCGTCAGGCTGGCCTGCAGATCGCCGGCGAACACCGCGACACCACGATCGACCGTGCGGCCCACGCCGTGAGCGCCGTCCAGGCCTCGCTGGCCCGTCGCCTCTCGGGCGGCATGCAGTACCTCGCCTCGGTCGGCTCGAACGGTCCGTTCATCGGTCTGTTCGGTACGGTCTACGGGATCATGAACTCGTTCATCGGTATCGCGAACACCAACACGACCAACCTGGCCGTCGTGGCGCCCGGTATCGCCGAAGCGCTGCTCGCCACCGGTCTCGGCCTGTTCGCCGCCATCCCCTCGGTTATCTTCTACAACTACTTCCAAACCCGCATCTCCGCCTTCGGCGCGCGGTCGGAAGGGTTCGTGGCCGAGCTGATGAACGCGATTTCCCGGCAGCTCGACAAGGGGGCCTAACCTAGATGGCCGCCAAGCTCTCCAGTTCCGGAGGCGGCCGCTATCAAGAGGAGCAGAACGCCGAGATCAACGTCACCCCCTTCGTGGATGTGATGCTCGTGCTTCTGATCATCTTCATGGTGGCGGCGCCGATGGCGGCCGTGACGGTCAAGGTGGCTCTGCCGCCGGCCGTCGCCCCGCCCGGCACCAATCCGCCGAAGCCGGTCTACATCTCGATCCAGCCGGGCGGAGGCCTGTTCATTCAGGACTTCCGGACGGACCTTCCGAGCCTGGGCGACGATCTTCGCACCCAACTGGGTGCGACGCGGAACCCGACGAAGGAGCGTATCTTTATCCGTGCGGACAAGGACGTGCTCTACGGCGACTTCATGGGCGTGATGAACATGCTGCAGGACAACGGGTTCTACAGCGTGGCTCTCGTCGGTGAAGACAACAACTAGGTGGTGATCCATGTCTGACGCTCACCACGAAGTTCTCGCCCGGCATAATCCGTTCGATGATCCGAAGCCGAAACGCCGGCCTGGGACCATCATCGCGATGATCCTGGCGGTCGCCGTGCACGGTGCGCTCGGCGTCTACCTTTGGAAGACGCGCTTCGAACCGAAGTACAAGGAGTACTCGGACGAGGTGACGGACGTGGCCCTCATCAAGCCCGTTCCGCCGCCGCCGCCTCCGCCTCCGCCGCCGCCGCCGCCGAACACGCCGCCGCCGCCGCCGCCCAAGCTGCAGCCCCGGCCGCCCGTCGCGGTTCCGGACGTGCCCTCGATCCCGCCCCTGCCGGTTCCGCCGGTCGAGCGTCGGATCGAAGAGCCCCGTCCGCCCGCCGCGCCGCCGCCTGAGCCGCCGCGCCCGTCGGTCATCACCAACCCGGACTGGCTCCGCCGTCCGTCGGGTGACGACATCAACCGCTACTATCCCGACCGTGCGTCGCGGATGGAGGTTGAGGGCCGTGCGACGCTGAGCTGCACCGTGAATGCGCGGGGCACGCTCGATGGCTGCTCGGTCGTCTCGGAAGAGCCGGCTGACATGGGCTTCGGCGACGCCGCCATGAAGATGTCCAAGCTCTTCAAGATGCGGCCGCAGACCAAGGACGGCCAGCCGGTCGACGGGGGCACGGTGCGGATCCCGATCCGCTTCTCCCTGCCGAAGGGCTGATCCAGCCAAGGCCGACCTTCCAGGTCGCCTGACAAGAACGAGCCCCGGCCGCGCAAGCTGCCGGGGCTTTTTCTTTGCCCGTTGCGTCGGTGGGCTGGGGCCGTGCCTGCATCGTGGCTGGCGCCATCCGCCGACGCGGATCATGTAGAATGGGGCGCGGCGCGCGGCGGAGCGGTTGTGGCGGATCGGCAGGCCTCAGGGACGGGCTGGCGGGGTGACGGGCCCTTCGCGGTCGCTGTCGCGATCGCGCTCTTGCTGTTCGCCCTGGTCAACACCTTCAGTGTCCTGGACGAGGTCAAGGGCACGGGCCGCAGGCTGGCCTTCTGGGAGCCGCTGGTCTGGGAGATGACCAGCATCGCCGTGGTCCTGGCGCTGATGCCGGTCTTCCAGGCGCTGGTGCGTCGCTTCTGGCCGCTGGATCCGCCCTGGCCGCGGGCCGTGGCGATCCACCTGGCCGGCCTGCTGGCGTTCGGCCTTGTCCACATCACCACCATGGGCGTGCTGCGCTGGGCGATCTACGCGGTCGTGGGCGGCTACTACGCCCCGTTCGGACCGCTGCACGACTTCCTCTACGAATTCCGCAAGGACGCGCTGGGCTACACCGGCTTCATGGTGATCTACGTGCTCTGGCGGCAGTGGCTGGCGTCCAAGGCTGCCGGGCCGCCGGTCGAGCCCGACGCCATAGAGGTGCGCGACGGCGCGCGCCGCCACTTCGTGCCCTTGGCCGAGGTGGCCTGGATCGAGGCAGCCGGCAACTACGTCGAGCTCCACCGGGGCCAGACGCCGATCCTTCACCGCGCGCCCCTGACCGAAATGGAGCGCCAGCTGGAGGGCGCCGGCTTCGTCCGCATCCACCGCTCGCGCCTTGTGCGCCGGGCCGCCATCGCCGAGGTGGAGTCCAAGCCCTCCGGCGACTACGTGGTCCGCCTCACCGACGGCCGCGAACTGGCCGGCTCGCGTCGCTACCGCCGCCCGCTCCTGGAGCCCTGAGGCGCCCTCCTGGCCGCCTGGGTGACGAAACGACGTTCGCCCGCCGCGCAGCTTCGCCCGGGTCTGATCGGAATCGCGGCAGATTCGCCCCAAGTTGGGTACCGCGTTCTCCAAAACCTTAACGAAACCTTGCCCTGGCGAACGCGGGTCGCTAAGGCCAAGCTTGGGGATGGCTCGTAGGGCGGGGGAAATGCGAGTCCTTGGGGTGAAGATTCAAGGGGGCTACAGCTCTGAAGCGCGCGTGTTCGCGCGCCTGCTGGGCCACCGCGACAGCGCGTTCGACGCGCGCGTGCTCTATCATTCGCACGAAGGCGACGACGACAGCTGGCGGGCGTTCGAGGCCGAGGCCCGGGCGCCGCTCACGAAGGTCGATGTCGGCTATCGCGAGCAGATGCCGGGCATGGCCGCCAAGGCCAAGGCGCTCATGAAGTTCCGTCGCAGCTTCGGCGAACTGGTCCGCCAGGCGCGCGCATACGACCCAGACGTGATCTATTCCAGCCAGCAGTTCTGGGACTGCGCGGCCGCCTCGCACATCGCGCGCCGGCTCGGCCGCCCGCACGTGATCCACCTGCATTACGTCGTCGGCCCCTGGCTGCGGACCGGCTTCAGCCGAAATCCGACGGCGCTCCTGCTGGCGGCCCGGGTCTTCCGACTGGCCGACCCGCTCGAGAGCCTGAAGACGTCTGCGCAGGTCATCGCCATCAGCGACTTCATCCGCCACGACGCCATCGCCCAGGGCATCCCGGCCGACCGCATCGCCACCGTGCACAATCCGGTGCCCTCCGAAGCCCGCCTCGGCGGCGAGCGCGGAGCCGTGCGTGCTGCCCTGGACGTGCCGTCGGCAGCCCGCGTCATCGGCATCGTCGGGCGCCTGGACGTGGACAAGGGCCATCTCGACACCCTGCGGGCGTTCGCCCAGCTCGCGCCGGCCAATCCCGACGCCCACCTGCTGATCGTGGGCGTGGGGCCGCTGGAGGCCGACCTGCGGTCAGAGGCCCAGGCCCTGGGCGTGGCCGACCGGGTGCGGTTCACCGGCTGGCGCAACGACGTGCCGGCGCTGCTGCAGGCCATGGACGTCTTCGCCCATCCGTCGCGGCGCGAGCCGTTCGGCCTCGCCGTCGCCGAGGCCTCGGCCGCCGGCCTGCCGGTCATCGCCTATGCCGAGGGCGGCATCACCGAGATCGTGGTCGACGGCCAGACCGGCTGGCTGACGCCTCCCGGCGACGTGGCCGGGCTCGCCGACCGGCTGCATGCGGCCCTGGCCCGGCCGGACCAGGCCCGCGAGATGGGGGTGAAGGGGCGCGAGTACGTCGCTCGCCGGTTCGCGCCGGCCGAGGCGGCGCGCGGCCTGGCCGAGGTGCTGCATCGCCTGAAGGGCCGCCGCGTGGCGAAGGCCATGGGGCCATCGACGGAGCCCGTCGTCGTCGCATCCTGATTTGTCGGGAAGACCGATGGTACCGCCCTCCCGGATCGAACGGGAGACCTCCAGAGCCACAATCTGGCGCTCTAACCAACTGAGCTAGGGCGGCGCACCGAGCGCGCCGTTCTAGTCGCACCTGCCGGTCCGATCAAGCCGTCGCCGCTACATGCGGCATCCGGACGTTTTTCGGGTCGCTTTGGCGCGCGTGGGGCAGGGGGCCTAACAAGCGCGGGCGGCCTCTGTGACCGCTGGCGGTCACGCTCAGAATCGCGTCTTTCGGCGACAGCTTTCCGGAAGGGGACCTGCCGCGATGAAGACGCTCCGCCTGTCGACCGCCCTGGCCGCGCTGCTGATGGCCACGACCGCCCACGCCGCCGCCCTGCCGGTCCTGAAGAAGGAGGCCGTCGCCGGCGTCCAGGCCCGCGCCAAGCTGGCCCAGCAGATGAACGACAAGATCTTCAGCTTCGGCGAGCTGGCGTTCCAGGAGGTCGAGACCTCGAAGTACATCACCGAGGTGCTGGAGAAGAACGGCTTCACGGTCACCCGCGGCGTCGCCGGCTTGCCCACCGGCTGGGTCGCCACCTGGACCAATAAGACCGGCGGGCCGGTCATCGCGCTCGGCTCCGACATCGATGGCATCCCGAAGGCGTCGCAGACGCCGGGCATCCCGTGGCGCAAGCCGATGGTGGACGGCGCGCCCGGCCACGGCGAGGGCCACAACTCGGGCAACGCCGTCAATGTGGTCGCCGCCCTGGCGGTGAAGGACATCATGGAGAAGGAGGGGATCGCCGGCACGCTGATGCTCTGGCCCGGCGTCGCCGAGGAGCTGGTGGCCGGCAAGGCCTTCATGGTGCGCGAGGGCGTGTTCAAGAACGTCGACGCCGTGCTCTTCACCCATGTGGGCGACAACCTGGCCGTCACCTGGGGCAAGCCGTCGGGCACCGGCTCCGTGTCGGTGGAATACACCTTCCACGGCGCGCCCGCTCACGCCGCCGGCAAGCCCTGGATGGGCCGCTCGGCGCTGGACGCCGTCTCGCTGATGAACGTTGGCTGGGAGTTCAAGCGCGAGCACCTGCGCACCGAGCAGCGGTCGCACTACGTCATCACCGACGGCGGCGACCAGCCCAACGTCGTGCCCCAGATCGCCAAGGTCTGGTATTATTTCCGCGAGCAGGACTTCAAGCGCATCTCCGACCTCTACGCGCTGGGCAACAAGATGGCCGACGGCGCGGCGATGATGACCGACACCACGGTCGAGCGGCGCATCCTGGGCACGGCCGCGCCGCGGCACTTCAACAAGCCGATCGCCGAAGCGACCTACGCCAACATCCAGGCCGTGGGCCTGCCCAAATGGACGACCGACGAGCAGGCCTTCGCCAAGGCTGTCCAGAAGCAGACGGGCGCGGACAAGCAGGACGGCCTCTCCACCGAGCTCAAGAAGCTGGAGCCGCCGGCCGAGAAGCCTGAGAGCGGCGGGTCGGACGACATCGGCGACATCTCCTGGACCGTGCCGACCATCACCCTGAACTATCCGTCCAACATCCCGGGCCTGCCGGGCCACGCCTGGCAGAACGCCATCGCCATGGCCACGCCCATCGCCCACGACGGTGTGGTGGCCGGCGCCAAGGTGATCGCCATGACCACCCTGGACCTGCTGACCCGGCCCGACCTGCGCAAGGCGGCGAAGGACTACTTCACCAACGTCCAGAATAAGGACGAGCACTACGTCCCGATGATCTCGGCCAGCGACAAGCCGGCGATCGAGATCAATACCGACGTCATGGCCCAATTCCGCCCGGCCATGCGGCCGCTCTACTATGACGAGACGAAGTATCCGACCTATCTCGACCAGCTGGGCGTGAAGTGGCCTACGCTGGAGCCGACGAAATAGCCGAGGGTCTCTCCGAGGGTCTCCTGAGGTGACCCCGGAAATCCATGGACAGACCGCCCGAAGCGCGACTAGAGGGGCGGCTGTCGCGGCCCGCCTTCGGGCGGGTCGCGGCGCTTAGCGCGCCGAAGCCCTCGGGCTTAAACGGGAACGCAGTAGGGGCTTAACGTCTCCCGATCTGCGGCTGTCCCTGCAACTGTGAGCGGTGAGCGCATGCGCCGTGGCGGAAGCCTCCGCCAGCCACTGGGCCTCGGCCTGGGAAGGTAGGGCGCATGACGCGATGACCCGCGAGCCAGGAAACCGGTCGGTGCGTGTCGCTCGAGCCGCGGGGCAGTGGACCTCCGAGGCGCGGATCTCCGTCTGAGCGACGACGGAACGGCGGAGGGCCGTTTCGACCGGTCGGACGGACTTGCTGCGTCCCAATCCGCCGGCCCGTCGACCCGCGCGCGAGCCCGCGCCCAGGGAGGCCCTCCTGCGATGTCGCCACGGACGCGCACAGAGGGGGCCTTTGGATGCCCAGGAACTACCTTTGGAGCGCCGGCGTCGCCGCGCTTCTCATCGCCCAACCCGCTTTCGCCGCCGAAGGGCCGGCGGTCGACGAGGTGATCGTCACCGGCACCCGCGCGGCCGACGGCGTCGATGCGGCCAAGATCGGCTCGTCGGTCACCGTCGTCACCAGCGAACAGATGAAGGACCGCCAGGTCCGCATCGTCTCCGACGTGCTGCGCGACGTGCCCGGCTTCGCGGTCAGCCGGACTGGCGCGGTCGGCGGCCAGACCCAGGTCCGCGTCCGGGGGACCGAGGCCAACCACGTCCTGACGCTCATCGACGGCATCGAGGCCTCGGACCCGTTCTTCGGCGAGTTCGACTACGCCACGCTGCTGGGTGACGAGGTCTCGCGCATCGAGATCCTGCGCGGCGCCCAGAGCGCGCTCTACGGTTCGGACGCCATCGCCGGCGTGATCAACTACATCACCCCCACTGCCAAGGAAGCGCCGGGCGGCAGCCTGCGCGTCGAGTTCGGCTCGCAGGGCACGCTGGGTGGCGCCGGCCGCTATGCCATCGCACACGGCCCGTTCGACCTGGTCGTGAACGGCGCGGTCCAGTCGACCGACGGCTACGTCACCCAGACGCTGCCGGGCGGCCGCCGCAAGGTGGGCTCGGAGCTCCAGAGCTTCTCGGCCAAGGCCGGCTACCAGGTCACCGAGAACTTCCGCCTGCGCGGCGTGCTGCGCTACTCCGACACCCACGCCGAGACCAACAACTCCAGCTTCGGCAAGGGCATCGTCGACAGCCCCGGGACCTATTACGACGCCAAGAGCCTGACCTATTTCGTCGGCGGCGACCTGAAGCTGCTGGACGGCGCCTGGACCCACAGCCTGTCGTACCAGGGCGTGGACGCCGAGCGGGACAGCTACACGGCCCGCAATCGTTCGGGCGGCAACGACGGCCTGCGCAAGAAGGCGTCGTACGTCACGACCTACCGCCTGCAGACCGGCGACCTCACGCACCTGCTGACTGGCGCGGTCGACTGGGAGAAGGAGACCTTCCAGAACACCTCGCCGGCCAGCGCCGGGGCCGACACCACCCGCCGTTCGATCAAGGACACCGGCCTGGTCGCCCAGTACGACCTGCAGGTGGGCGACGTCGCCGGCGTGGGCGGCGCGATCCGCCACGACGACAACGACTTCTTCGACAACGCCACGACCTGGAAGCTGCAGGGCTTCTACCGGGTCAACGAGATGATCCGGCTGCGCGCGGCCGGCGGCACGGGGATCAAGAACCCGTCGCAGACCGAGCTGTTCGGCTTCAACGCCACCGGCCCGTTCCCCTTCCGCGGCAACCCCAACCTGAAGCCCGAGAAGTCCGAAGGCTGGGAAGCCGGCGTCGACCTGAGCTTCCTGGACGGCCGCGTCAGCCTGGGCGCCACCTACTTCGACGCCAAGCTGAAGGACGAGATCTTCAGCTACTTCGGCGGCGCCGGCCTGCCGGCCGCCTGTCCGGCCCCGCCGGTTGGGACCAGCACCACCTGCAACCGCACGTCCGACTCCAAGCAGCACGGCGTCGAGCTGTTCGCCACGGTCGAGGTCCTGCCTGAGCTCACGGTGTCGGGCAGCTACACCGACCTGAACGCCAAGGAGGCGGGCCTGGAGGAGATCCGGCGCGCGCCGCACATCGGCAGCGCCAACCTGACCTGGAAGCCGCTGGACGGCCGCGCCACGGTGAACCTCAACGTCCGCTACAACGGCCGCCAGCTCGACTCGAACTTCTCGGGCATCAACGCGCCGTTCCCGGCCTCGCTGCCCAACGTGAAGCCGGCCACGGGGGCCAATGCGGGGAAGGTGGTCCTGCCGTCCTTCACCCTGGTGAACCTGGACGCCAGCTACGACCTCTCGGACGGTTTCGAGGTGTTCGGGCGGGTCGAGAACTTGACCGACGAGGACTACTACGAAGTCTTCGGGTTCCCGACGCAGGGCCGCACGGCCACGGTCGGGGCGAGGGTGAAGTTCTGAGCATGAGCCGTACCTGACCATGAGACGCGCCCTTCGCCTCGCCGCGACGGGCCTTGCCGCGGCCGTCCTGCCGGGGATGGCCGCGGGCGCTCCTGCGCCCAAGCCGCAGCGCATCCTGTCGATGAACCAGTGCACCGACCTGATGGTCATGCAGCTGGTCCCCAAGGCGCGGATCGCCGGGGTCACCTACCTGGCCCGCGAGGGCGCCAAGGTGCTGTTCCCGGGCGCGGCGACCGGCATCCCGGTCAACTACGGCACGCCGGAAGACATCCTGAAGTTCCGGCCCGACCTCATCCTCACCGGCGACTTCTCGCTGGCCGTGACCCGCCGACTGGCCAAGGAGGTCGGCGCGCCCCTCGTGGAGGTGAAGAGCGCCAAGAGTTTCGATGACATTCGTCGGTCGCTCCGCCAGGTGGGCGCCGCCGTCGGCGAGCCCGCCCGCGCCGAGGCGCTGATCCGCCGGATGGACGCCCAGCTCGCCGAGCTGGCGGCGCATCGTCCGGCGACGCCCACTCGCATCGTCGTCTGGGACGGCGGCGCGACCGTGCCCGGGACCGAGACCTTCGCCAACCAGATCATCCGCGCGGCCGGCGCCGTGAACATCGCCGCCCAGCCCGGCCCGATCTACACCAGCTTCGGCGTCGAGGAGCTGCTCCAGGCGCGGCCCCAGGCGCTGCTCTACGGCGGCGGCGACCGGCCGCTCGTGCAGAACGAGGAGAGCCGCCACCGCGCCATCCGCCAGGCCTTCGCCGGCCGTCGCCTCTCGTACACCGAGGTGGCCTACAGCTGCGGCCTGCCGCAGTCCGTCCAGGCCGCCGTCGACCTGCGCCGGGCGCTCGATGCGTTGCCGCCCGCCGGAGCGCGGCCATGAAGCGCCTCGCCCTGCCCATGAACCTGCTGGCGGTCGTGGCCCTGCTGGCCGCCGCCGCTGGATCGCTCTTCCTGGGGCGGGTGAACATCAGCCCGCACGAGATCCTGGACGGCCTCTTCTCGTCCGACGTGAACCTCGCGCGCCTGGTGGTCGTCGAGCTGCGCCTGCCGCGTACCGTGCTCGCGATCCTCGTGGGCGCAGCGCTGGGGCTTTCGGGCGCGGTGCTGCAGGGCCTGCTGCGCAACCCGCTGGCCGAGCCCGGCCTGCTGGGCGTCTCCAGTGGCGCGGCCCTGGGCGCGGTGGTCTCGATCTACTTCAGCCTCTCGGCCGCCTTCGCGCTGGCCACGCCGCTACTGGCCCTGGGCGGAGCGCTGGGCGCGGGCCTGCTCACGTTCGCCCTGGGGCGAGGCGGCACGCTCAGCCTGATCCTCGCCGGCTCGGCGGTCTCGGGCCTGATGGCGGCCTTCCTCGCCATGGCGCTCAACTTCGCGCCCAACCCCTACGCCGGCTTCGAGATGAGCATCTGGATGCTGGGCTCGCTGTCGCAGAAGAGCTGGGACCACGTCCTGCTGGCCGGGCCATTCATCCTGGCCGGCCTCGGCATCCTGGCCGTCCAGGGACGCGCCATCGACGCCCTGGCGCTGGGCGAGCAGCAGGCCGAGAGCCTGGGCATCGACCTCGACCGCGCCCGCATGCTGGCCCTGCTGGGCGTGGGCCTGGCGGTCGGCGCCGCCACCTCGGTCACGGGCTCGGTCGGTTTCATCGGCCTGATCGCCCCGCACCTGGTCCGGCCCTTCGTGGGCTACCAGCCCAGCCGCACGCTGTTGCCCTCGGCGCTGTTCGGCGCGGCGCTGCTGCTGCTCGCCGACATCGGCACGCGGGTGCTGCACACCAGCTCGGAACTGCGCCTGGGCGTGATCACCAGCCTGATCGGAACGCCGTTCTTCTTCTGGCTGGTCGTGCGCCTGCGGAGACTCGCGCCGTGAGCCGGCTCATGGCCCGCGAAGTCACGGTGCGTCGGGGAGGCCGCGCCATCGTCTCCGGCGTCTCGGCAACGCTGGAGGCCGGCATGTTCGTGGCCCTGATCGGCGCGAACGGGGCAGGCAAGTCGACCCTGCTGAACGCGCTCGCCGGCCTGCTGCGGCCCGACGCGGGCGAGGTGACCCTGGACGCCCGGCCGGTGCTGGCCCTCGACCGCCGCGAGCTGGCGCGCCGCCGCGCCTACCTTCCGCAGAGCCTGCGCGCCGAATGGCCGATCTCGGTGGAGCGGCTGGTCGCCCTGGGCCTCACGCCGCAGCTCCCGGCCTTCGGCGGCCTGCCGGGCGGCTTCGAGCCCCGGCTCACCCAGGCCATCGAGGCCTGCGACCTCGCCGCCCAGCGCTTCCAGCCGGCCACCACGCTCTCCGGCGGCGAACTGGCCCGCGCCATGCTGGCCCGCGCCCTGATCGGCGACCCGGAGGTGCTGCTGGCCGACGAGCCGGTGTCCGGGCTCGATCCGCGCCATCGCCTCGACACCGTCGGCCGCCTGCGCCGCCTGGCCAGCGAGGACGGCCGGCTGGTGGTGGCGACGATCCACGACCTGACCCTGGCCGCCCGCCACGCCACCCACCTGATGGCCCTGCGCGAGGGCCGCCTCGTCGCCTTCGGGCCGATGGCGCAGACGCTGACGGCCGACCTGCTGCGCGAGGTGTTCGAGGTCGAGGCGCGGGTGACCGGCGCCGGGGGCGACGCGCTGGTCGACTACCTGGGCGTGGTCTGAGCATGGCGGCGGCGCTCATGCTGCAGGGCTGCGGCTCGGACGTCGGCAAGTCGGTGCTGACGGCCGGCCTCTGTCGGCTGTTCGCCAATCGCGGCCTGAGCGTGCGGCCCTTCAAGCCGCAGAACATGTCGAACAACGCGGCGGTCACCACGGGCGGCGGCGAGATCGGCCGCGCCCAGGCGCTGCAGGCGCTGGCCTGCCGCGTGCCGCCCAGCGTCCACATGAACCCCGTGCTGCTGAAGCCCCAGTCCGACACCGGCGCCCAGCTCGTGGTGCGTGGCCGAATGGCGGGAACCTGGCAGGCCGCCGGCTACCAGGATCGCAAGGCTGGCCTGCTGCCCACAGTGGTCGAGAGCTTCCAAACGCTCGCGGCGGAGGCCGACCTCGTGCTGGTGGAGGGCGCCGGCAGCCCCGCCGAGACCAACCTGCGCGCGAACGACATCGCCAACATGGGCTTCGCCCACGCGGCCGACGTGCCGGTGGTGCTGGTGGGCGACATCGACCGCGGCCACGTGATCGCCAGCCTGGTGGGTGCGCACACGGTTCTGGACGCCGCCGACCGGGATCGCATCCAGGGCTTCCTGATCAACAAGTTCCGCGGCGACCCCGCGCTGTTCGACGCCGGCCGGGCCGAGATCGCCGCGCGCACCGGGTGGGCCGACCTCGGCATGGCCCCCTGGCTGGCCGCCGCCGCCCGCCTGCCGGCCGAGGACGCGGTGGTGCTGGAGCGGCCAAGGCGGGGCGAGGGGCGCCGCGTCTCCATCGTCGTGCCCATGCTGTCCCGCATCGCCAACTTCGACGACTTCGACCCGCTGCGCGGCGAGCCCGAGATCGACCTGCGCTTCATCCCGCCCGGCCAGGCGCTGCCGGGCGACGCCGACCTGGTGATCCTGCCGGGGACGAAGGCGACGCTGGCTGACCTCGGCTTCCTGCGCGCCCAGGGCTGGGACATCGATCTCGCCGGCCACGTCCGCCGCGGCGGCCGCGTCCTGGGCGTCTGCGGTGGCTACCAGATGCTGGGCCGCCGGATCGCCGATCCCGAGGGCGTCGAGGGGGCGCCGGGGGCCGCTGAAGGCCTGGGCCTGCTGGACGTCGAGACGGTGCTGACGGCCGACAAGGTCCTGCGTCCCGCCTCGGGCGAACTCGCCGGTGGCGGCGCGTTCCAGGGCTACGAGATGCACGTGGGCCGCACGACCGGCCCAGGCCTGGAGAGGCCGTTCCTGATCCTCCATCGCGGCGACAGGGACGGAGCGGTCTCGGCAGACGGCCGCATCGCCGGCGCGTACGTCCACGGCCTGTTCGCGGCGGCCTCGGCGCGGAGGACGATTCTCGCTCAAATCGGCGTGGCGTCTCAGGAGATCGATCACGGGGCGGTGGTCGACGCCGCCCTCGACGAGATCGCCGCCGAGCTCGAAAACGCCTTCGATATCGGCGCCCTGGCGCGCATCGCTCGCCTCCCACAACTACCGCCCGTCGAATAATTCCCGCAACCGGCGAGCGAGCTTGCCAAGCTTGGCCGCTCGCACTGAAGTCCCCGACCTCCGGGGGGAGCAGGCGCGGCCGGCGGTCGGCGCGTCGATGAGTATTGGGGGTGTATCCAGGTGCCGGCCGTCGACACATATGACGCGCTGTTGTCCGGCATGTCCTGGAACGGCGTGGGCGTGGTCGGTCGCGCCACTTTCGTGACCTACTCCTTCGACACCTCGGCCGCGTCGTATCTCGCGAGCGTGTTCACTGCGCCCTTCATCGACAGCTTCCACGCTTTCACCGCCCCCGAGCAGGCGGTGGCGCGCCAGGCGCTCGCCGCCTGGGCCGACGTCAGCGGGCTCACCTTCATCGAGGTCCCGGCGGGGCAGGGCGACATCCGATTCGGCGTCTACGACTTCGCCTACGCGCCCCTGGACAGCGAGCATACCCTGGGCTTCGCCTACACTCCCCAGGTGCTGAACTTCTCGGACGGGGCCTGGGAAGAGCCGCTGGGCGGCGACGTGTTCATCAACCTGGGCCAGGCGAACTTCGACGTGCTGGTCCACGAGATCGGCCACGCGATCGGGCTGAAGCACCCGTTCGAAGGCAAGATTCAGCTCGACCAGACCCTCGACAACCTCGCCCACACGGTCATGACCTACAACACGGTCGGCGGCCCCGCGACGGCGCTGGGGTCGCTCGACGTGCTGGCCATCCAGTACCTCTACGGCGATGCGAAGGCTGACGGGACGCAGGCGACGTCCTGGTCGTGGGATCAGGCCCGGCTGATCCTTTCCCAGACCGGTTCGGCCGGCGACGACACGATGGCCGGCGTCGCGGTGCGCGACAGCATCTCGGGCGGGGCCGGCGCCGACTACATCATGACCCGCGACGGCGACGACACGGTCGACGGCGGCGAGGGGGCCGACACCATCGCCGGTGGCGGCGGGGCGGACACGGTCGCCGCGGGCGCGGGCAACGACGTGGTCGACGGCGACGGCGGCGACGACCGGATCGACGGCGGCGCCGGGTCGGACGAGCTCTGGGGCATGGCCGGGGCCGACGCGCTCTCTGGCGGCGACGGCGACGACTATCTCCACGGCGGCTCGGGCGTGAACCGGTTGCAGGGCGGGGCTGGCGACGACGTGATCGTGGTCGTCGACGGCGCCAGCTTCGTCGACGGCGGCGAAGGCGAGGACGAGCTGTGGCTGTCACCCTCCAGCGCGGCGGCCGTCTCGCTCAGCTACGCCAGCCTCACCGCCGGCGGCGGGACCTGGGCGAACATCGAAAAGGTCGTCCTGTTCGGCGACGTCAACAACGACACCCTGCAGGGCGGCTCGCTGGCCGACGTGTTGGTGGGCGACGACGGGGCGGACTCCCTCAGCGGCGGCGACGGCGGCGACGAAATCTGGGCCGACGCGGGCGCGGACACGGTCATGGGCGGGACTGGCGCAGACTCCCTCTACGGCGGCGCCGGCTCCAACTACTTGCGCGGCGACGAGGGCGCCGACAGCGTCACCGGCGGCAGCGGCTTCGACGACATCAACGGCAACCTTGGCGACGACACCGCCGTCGGCGGCGCGGGCGACGACTGGGTCGTGGGCGGCAAGGACAACGACAGCCTGGCCGGCGAGGCCGGGGCCGACGTCGTCTATGGCAACCTGGGGAACGACACCTGCGACGGCGGGGCTGGCAACGACATCGTGCGCGGCGGCCAGCAGGACGACCTGCTGAGCGGCGGGGCGGGCGACGACTGGCTGTCGGGCGACCGCGATTCCGACACCCTGACCGGCGGCCTGGGCGCCGACATCTTCCACACCTTCGGCGACGCCGGGGTCGACCGGGTCACCGACTTCGATCAGGCCCAGGGCGACCGTGTCCAGCTCGATCCGGGGACGGTCTACACCGTCGCCCAGGTGGGCGCCGACACCGTGATCAGCATGACCGGCGGAGGCCAGATGACCCTGGTCGGCGTCACGCTGAGCACGCTGACGCCGGGCTGGATCTTCGGGGCCTAGACCGTCGCGGGTTGCGGCGTCGCCGCCTTGCGCATCCGCTGCGGCTTCCACTGCACCAGCGAGCGCCAGGCCCACTCGAACGGGCCGTAGTGGAAGGCCTTCAGCCAGAAATGGCTCCAGGCCAGCAGGAACGCCCAGACGCCCGCCACCACCCACAGGAGCTCGGCCCGCGACAGCTCGCCGTAGAGGCCGAAGCCGTAGCCGCAGAACAGCGTGCTGGTGATGATCGATGTGCCCAGGTAGTTCGAGAACGCCATCCGCCCCGCCGAGGCGAACAGGTTCATCAGCCCCTTCAACACGCCGGCGCGCACACACAGCAGGATCACCGCGCCGTGGGCCAGGCCGATGAACGGCCGGGTGAGCTGCTGCCAGACCTCGCGCTCGTGCAGCACCAGCGGGTCGAAGTTCGACTGCGCGATGCCCCAGGCCAGCCAGGCCGTGAACGGCGCACAGACGAGGTAGCCGAAGGCGATCATCGCCGCGTAGGCGCGGGTCGACCAGCCGAGGGTGAAGAAGCCGGCGCGGAACAGCGCCATGCCGACGAACATCTGCCCCAGCGCCTCGGGGAACATGTCGGTGGGCAGGAGCACGAAATAGAACAGCATCACCATGTTGGCCCGCGCCTGCAGCGCCGAAGCGAAGTCGCCGCCGAAGCCGGCCAGCTCGGCGGCCTTGACCTCGGGCGGAGCCTGGACGGCCATCGCCGCCTGTTGCCAGGCCTTGATCGCCTCGGGCGAGGCGCCGGGCGCCGTGGCCGCGGCGTGCAGCGCCTCGATCATTCCCGCCTGCCACACGTTCTTCGCCAGCAGCGCGGCCAGGATCGTCACGCCGACGATCAGCTGGGTGCGGACCGACAGCTTGCGGAAGGGGAACAGCACGAGGCCGGCGAGGGCGTAGACCACCAGCACGTCGCCGAACCACAGCAGGAAAGCGTGCGCCAGGCCGAACAGCAGCATCCAGCCCATGCGCCGGTAGTGCGTCGCCGCGGGCGGGAGCCCCGAGCCCGCCTCGGCCCGCTCGGCGATCAGGACCGTCGAGGCACCGAACAGCATCGTGAACAGCGCCCGCATCTTGCCGTCGGTGAGGACGTTATTGACGGCCCAGGTCCAGAAGTCGGCGCCGGTCGAGCCGCCCGCATAGGTGGGGTCGATGTAGGCGAACGAGGGCAGGCCCATGCCCACGATGTTCATCAAGAGGATGCCCAGCACGGCCATGCCGCGCACGGCGTCGATGGACAGGTGCCGTTCGGCGCTCGCGGTGGTCATTCGCTTCCCCCTATCGTTGTTATGGAAACTTCGCTGGCCCGGCCGGACTGTCAACGCGCTCAAACAGTGCTAGCGATGCCGGCGAGCATTGCGGGGAGGCGATGGCGCGGGCGGACGGACAGGCGGGCGGCGCCCTGCGCGGGCGGAGACCGAAGGGGCAGGGGCCCGACCTGCGCCAGTCCATCCTCGACGCGGCCGAGGCCCTGTTCTCGCGGCACGGCTTCTACGGCGTCACGGTGCGCCAGGTGGCGGCCGAGGCCGGCGTCGACACCGCCCTGATCCACTACTACTTCGGCGCCAAGCGCGAGCTGTTCGACAGCGTCTTCGCCCGCCGCGCCGAGATCCTGAACGATGCGCGCCTCGCCGCCATGCGCGCCTACGCTGCCGACCACGCGGGCGCCATGCAGCCCGAAGGCATCATCGAGGCCTTCATCGGCCCGCTGATCGAGCTGTCGATGACCAACGACGACGGCTGGAAGAACTACTTCCGGCTGGTCGCGCTGGTGAACAACACCCCGGCCTGGGGCGGCGAGACGATGCACCGGTTCTTCGATCCCGTCGTCCACGAGCTGGTCGACGCCCTGAAGGCGGCGTTGCCGCAGGCCGAGCTGCGCGACCTCTACTGGGCCTACCAGTTCCTGACGGGCGCGATGATGCTGACGCTGTCCGAGACCGGCCGCATCGACCAGCTCTCGGACGGGCTCTGTCGCTCCACCGATTTGGAAGCGGTGCGGGCGCGTCTCTACGCGTGGTGCGCGGCGGGCCTGGAAGAGGTGGTGCGGCGCCGGCCGTAACACCGCACGTATCGACAACCGTCGAGGTGTGTCGAAAATTCATCACTCAATTAAAAAGGCGCAGCGAGCGTGGCCGCGCGGCTGGCGCGACGCGGCGGATTAGCTCAACACTCCCGTTAATTCACTCAGTAGTGAAATCTTCGACGCCGCTCCGTCCATGGGGGACGCACGGCGCCGTCGGGAGGAAACACATGAAAAGCCTCATGAAGGCCGCCCTCCTCGTGGGCGCGGCCTGGTCCGTCGTTCCGACTCTCGCCCTGGCCCAGACCGCTGCTACCGACGACGTGGGGGTCGAGGAAGTGGTCGTCACCGCCCGCCGGCGCGAGGAGACCCTGAAGGACGTGCCTGTCGCCGTGACGGCCGTCAGCGGCGAGCGCCTGGCGGCCACGGGCGCCGTCGACATCACCACGCTGCAGCAGTCGACGCCGAATATCACCGTCCAGGTGGCGCGTGGCTCGAACTCGACCCTGATCTCGTTCATCCGCGGCGTGGGCCAGCAGGATCCGCTGTGGGGCTTCGAGCCTGGCGTGGGCCTCTACATCGACGACGTCTACGTGGCGCGCCCGCAGGCCGCCGTGCTCGACATCTTCGACGTCCAGCGCATCGAGGTGCTGCGCGGGCCCCAGGGCACGCTCTACGGCCGCAACACCATCGGTGGCGCGATCAAGTACGTGACCGCCAAGATCGAGGGCGATCCCGAGATCAAGCTGCGCGGCAACTACGGCTCGTACGACCAGAAGGACATCATCGCCTCGGCCAAGGGCCAGGTGAACGACTGGGTGGGTCTGGGCCTCACCTGGGCCTCGTTCAACCGCGACGGCTTCGGCAAGAACCTGACGACCGGCGCCGAGCACTACGACAAGGACGTGCAGGCCGCCCGCGCCACTGTCGAGCTGACGCCGACCGACAGCCTGTTCTTCCGCCTCTCGGGCGACATCGTCACCGACCGGTCGAACCCGCGCCACGGTCACCGCGAAGTCCCCGGCCTGACCGCCACCGGTGCGCCGATCCCGACCGCCACGGTGCTGGATGACGTCTACGACACCCGCGCCGGCGCGGGCGACAAGAACAAGGTCGAGGCCCGCGGCGTCTCGCTGCTGGGCGAGTGGAAGGCCTCGGACACGCTGACCTTCAAGTCCATCACCGCCTACCGCGCCGGCGAGACCGAGGGCGTGATCGACTTCGACGAAGAGCCCGCGGCCCTGCTGGACGTGCCCGCCCGCTACAACGACCACCAGTTCACGCAGGAATTCCAGGCGCTCTACACGGGCGAGAAGATCCAGGGCGTGTTCGGCCTCTACTACCTGAACGCCACGGCGGCGGGCGCCTTCGACACCGTCGTCGGCCAGGCCAACCTGACCATCGCCACCGCCGGCCACGTGGACACCAAGAGCTACTCGGCCTTCGCCGACGTCAGCTACGACGTGACCGACCAGCTCTCGATCTCGGTCGGCGGCCGCTACACCCACGACAAGAAGACGGGCCAGGTCTACCGCCAGAACTTCACAGGCCTGAAGAGCCCTCTGTTCGGCAACGCCGCGGCTGTCGCGGGCCTGATCCGCTCGAACTTCACCAGCTCGGACACCTACGAGAAGTTCACCCCGCGGGTGAGCGTGAAGTATGAGATCACCCCGGACGTCTCGACCTATGTGTCGTACAGCCAGGGCTTCAAGTCGGGCGGCTTCGACATGCGCGCCGACGCGATCCTGACGCCGACCTCGGTCAACGGCTACCAGCCGGAGAAGGTGGACAGCTTCGAAGGCGGCCTGAAGGGCTACTTCTTCGACCGCCGCCTGTCGCTGAACACGGCGGTCTTCTACTCGAAGTACAAGGACCAGCAGGTCACCCTGCAGACGCCGGTGGGCGCCTCGATCGCCTCCCAGGTGCTGAACGTCGGCAAGTCGCACATCTACGGCGCCGAGTTCGAAGGCCAGGCCACCTTCACCAGCTCGCTCTTCGCGAACTTCTCCCTGGGCTACACCAAGGCCGAGTTCGACGAGTACCGGGCCCTGGACCTGACCTCCACGCCGCCGGTGGTGCGTGACTTCGCCGACCAGCGGGTGTTCCAGAACACGCCGAAGTGGAACGGCTCGGTCAGCATGACCTACCGCCACGACCTGGGCGACCATGGCTCGATCGCCTTCATCCCGTCGGCGTCCTACCGCTCGTCGTTCCACATGTTCGAGATCCCCTCGATCCTCGACCAGGACAGCTACTGGCTGCTGGACGCCAGCGTGGTCTGGACCTCGGCCGACGACCGCTACCAGGTCGGCCTGCACGGCAAGAACCTCGGCAAGGAGGAGTACCGCGTCGGCGGCTACAACTTCCCGCAGTCGGCCGGCGTACTGTTCGGCAACTCGGTGAGCGGCTTCTACGGCCCGCCGCGGACCTTCACGCTTTCGGTCCAGGCCAAGTTCTAAACCTCACGCGACGCCCGGCTCTTCCGAGAGCCGGGCGTTTCCGATTCCAGGGGCGGCCATGTCGACCAAACCGCAGGCCAAGGGCTACCCGCTGGTGGTCCTGGCGGTCCTGATCCTCGCCTACACGTTCAATTTCCTGGACCGGCAGATCCTCGGGATCCTGGCCGGGCCCATCAAGGCCGAGCTGGGCCTGTCCGACGGCCAGCTCGGCCTGATGGGCGGGCTGGCCTTCGCGCTGTTCTACACCGGCCTGGGCGTGCCCATCGCCGCGCTGGCCGACCGCTGGAGCCGCACCTGGATCATGACCGGAGCGCTGACGCTGTGGAGCGGCTTCACCGCCCTCTGCGGATTCGCCGGCGGCTTCTGGCAGCTCTTCCTCTGCCGGATGGGCGTCGGCGTCGGGGAGGCGGGCGGCGTGGCCCCGGCCTATTCCCTGATCGCCGACTACTTCCCGAAGGAGCAGCGGGCGAGGGCGCTGGCGGCCTATTCCTTCGGCATCCCCATCGGCTCAGCGCTGGGCATCCTGTTCGGTGGCCTCATCGCCCATGCCATCGACTGGCGCGCCGCCTTCATCGCCGTGGGCCTGGCCGGCGTGGCGCTGGCCCCGATCTTCCGGCTGGTGGTCAAGGAGCCGCCGCGCGAGGCCGCGCCGGCCGCCATGCCCACTGCAGACGGCGGTGCGGTGAGGGGGCTGCTGGTCAAGCGCAGCTTCTGGCTGATCTCGCTGGGTGCGGCGGCCTCGTCGGTCTGCGGTTACGGCGTGGCCTTCTGGCTGCCCAGCTTCTTCGAGCGCAGCCTGGGCATGGGCCTGGTCGACCGTTCGCTGTTCCTGGGGTCGATGACGCTGATCGGCGGCGTGCTCGGCGTCTGGCTGGGTGGGGTGCTGGGCGACCGGCTCGGCCGCGCTCGGCCCGCGGCCTACCTGCTGGTCCCGGCGGCCGCCTTCCTGTTGGCGCTGCCATGTTTCGTACTGGCGGTGCAGGCCAAGGCGCTGTGGCTGGCCTTCGTCCTGTTCCTGATCCCGACGGGGCTGAACCTGGTGTGGCTGGGGCCCGTCATTACGGCGGTGCAGCATCTTGTCGCGCCCCAGCAGCGCTCGACCGCCTCGGCGTGCTTCCTGTTCGTGAACAACCTGATCGGCCTCGGGTTGGGCACCTGGTACTTCGGCGCGATTTCCGATGTACTTACGCCACGTTACGGGACGGAAGCCCTCCGCTACGCGATCTATTCCGGCCTCGGCTTCTACGTCGTCAGCGCCGTGCTGTTCGCGTTGGCGGCTCGCGGGCTCAAACGCGACTGGGTCGAATGAAACCGATTTCACGCCAGCATGAAATTAGCGCTTGCGTGCGGTGCAACAAAGGCGCACAAGGGTCTCGCCCTTTTGGGCGTTTCCTCCCTAATGACTTGGCCGCGCCCTCGGGCGCGGCCATTTTTTTGTTAGCGATCACACCTCGATGAGGGCGTACTCGACGCCCAGGTCGCGGGTCAGCACCGGCCGCGCCACGTTGTAGACCGGGGCCCCGCCCGGAGTGCGGCCCTCGTGGGCGCCGCGGTGGGCATGGCCGTGCACTACGCATTTCACGCCGTCGAACCTGTCGATGGTCTCGCCCATCCGCGCCGAGCCCAGGAAGGCGAAGATCTCCGGCGGTTCGCCCTCCACGGTCTCCACGACCGGCGAATAGTGGGTCACCACCACGATCCGGTCGGTCCGCAGCATCCGCAGCGAGCTCTCCAGCTTCAGGTTCTCGTCGACCGAGGCCTGGACGAAGGCCTTGATCTCGGGCTCGCCGAACGCGCTCAGCATGTGGCGGCCGAAGCCGCCGATGAAGCCCTTGCAGCCGGCGAAGCCCACGCCCTCGATCTCGAACGCCTCGCCGTCCAGCACCTTCATCCCCGCCTCGTGCAGGATCCGAGACACCTCGGACGGCTGGCCGCACTCGTAGTCGTGGTTGCCCAGGACCCCGACCACCGGGATCGTGCAGACCCGCAGGTCCTCGGCGAGGATCTCGGCCTCCCGCGTCTTGCCGAAGTTGGTCAGGTCGCCGCACAGCGCCAGCACGTCGGCCTCCTGGCTGACGCGGGCGAACAGGTCGCGGTAGGGGCGCTCGGCGTTCTCGCCCACGTGCAGGTCGCCGATGGCGGCCAGCTTCAGCGGCCGGCCCTTCGGGTCGTTCGCCGCGTCGTTGGCGGTGTCAGGCGATAGGCTCATGGCGCTCCTCCAGCCCCTTGCCCACCACGTCGGCGAAGCCCCACTCGGCGATGTCGATCAGGTAGTCGCGCGGGCTGAACATCCGCCCTCGGCACACCTTCACGCGGGCCGGGGGCAGGGTGATCTGCGCGGCCAGGCGGTCGGTGAGCTCGCTCATCACCCACGCGGGGATCAGGTCGCGCTCTGTGGGATAGACGAAGCGGAAGTTCAGGAGGTGGATCAGAAGCACCTCCCAGTGCGGCTCCATGTAGGCCAGCAGGCGCTTCCAATCGATGCGGCCCGACTGCCGGTAGATCACATGGACAACGTCGGCGCCGTCGTAGCGGTAGCGGTCCTGGATGAACATCTTCGAGACCACCAGCTCGGTGGGCGAGGTGATCTTGGCCTCCACGCCGTAGACCTCGATGGTCTCGTTGTCCTGGAACCACGCGTCGGTGACGGGCGCCGCGCCATTCGACATGGCGAAGATCACGTCGAAGAACCGCTCGCCCTGCCAGACCTTGGCGATCCAGCGCTCGTCCTCGACGTCGGTGCGGTAGCCGCGGGCCTGGAACCAGGCGAGAATCTTCGGGAAGTCGCCGGCCTTGCAGAAGACGTCCAGGTCCTTGGTCGGCCGCACGATCCCCGTGTAGGCGCACACCGCGTAGGTGCCGGACAGCAGGAAGGGGATGGCCGACTCCGTGAGCAGGCGCAGGCTCTCCGCGTAGAACGCTTCGGCGTCCGGCGGCGGCTCGAAGGCGGACGCGTCATAGGCCTGAGACATCGTCCGAGGGAACGGCGCCGCCGCACGGCGGTTCCGAAGCGGTACGGTACTCTTATGGGTTGATTTAACTAAACTTCCAGTATTCCCTTTGGGTTGTCGGGATTATTTGCGGCCCAGCTGGAACCTGTGCTGTGAGGCCGCGTTCCTCCCGACAGGGCGGGGGTGTGTCGGGCTCTCAAGGCCGGCGCGTTGCCCGCATTGTGCCCATCCCGTCGGGGGAAACATGCCTGCTGCCGCCGCGACCACCGCCGCCAAGACTCGCCGCCCCCCTTCAACCGAAACCGATGTCGACACCGCCCAGTTGCTGGCGGCCCTGCGCGCCTTCCGGCGCGGCGACTTCTCGGTACGCCTGCCGCGGGGCACAGGCATTGCGGGCGAGATCGCCGAGGCCTTCAACGACGTGGTCGAGCAGAACGACCGCATGACCCGCGAGTTCGAGCGGCTGGGCGAGACTGTGGGCCGCCAGGGCAAGATCAGCCACCGCGCCAAATTGCCCGCCGCCCAGGGCTCCTGGGCCGCTTCGGTCGACGCCGTGAACACGCTCATCACCGACATGATCCACCCGACCGCGGAAATGGCCCGCGTGATCGGCGCCGTGGCGAAGGGTGACCTTTCCCAGACCATGGACATGGAGAACGAGGAGCGGCCGCTGCGCGGCGAGTTCCTGCGCATCGGCAAGGTCGTGAACACGCTGGTGGGCCAGTTGGGCTCGTTCTCGTCGGAGGTGACCCGCGTGGCCCGCGAAGTGGGCACCGAGGGCAAGCTGGGCGGCCAGGCGCAGGTGAAGGGCGTGGCCGGCGCCTGGAAGGACCTCACCGATAACGTGAACTTCATGGCCGCCAACCTGACGAGCCAGGTGCGGAACATCGCCGAAGTGACCACCGCCGTGGCCAACGGCGACCTTTCCCGCAAGATCACCGTGGATGTGAAGGGCGAGGTGCTGGAGCTGAAGAACACCATCAACACGATGGTGGACCAGCTGAACTCGTTCGCCTCGGAAGTGACCCGCGTGGCGCGGGAAGTGGGTACGGAAGGCAAGCTCGGCGGTCAGGCCCAGGTGAAGGGCGTGGCCGGGACGTGGAAGGAGCTCACCGACAACGTGAACCTGATGGCCGGCAACCTGACCGGCCAGGTGCGGAACATCGCCGAGGTGACCACCGCCGTGGCCCGGGGCGACTTGTCCAAGAAGATCACCGTGGACGTGAAAGGCGAGGTGCTGGAGCTGAAGAACACCATCAACATCATGGTGGATCAGCTGAACGCCTTCTCCTCGGAAGTGACCCGCGTGGCCCGCGAGGTGGGCACCGAAGGCAAGCTGGGCGGTCAGGCGCGCGTGGAAGGCGTCACCGGCGCCTGGAAGGACCTGACCGACAACGTGAACTTCATGGCCGCCAACCTGACCGGCCAGGTGCGGAACATCGCCGAAGTGACCACCGCCATCGCCAACGGCGACTTGTCGAAGAAGATCACCGTGGACGTGAAGGGCGAGATCTCTGAGCTCAAGATCACCATCAACACCCTCGTCGACCAGCTGAACGCCTTCTCGTCGGAAGTGACCCGCGTGGCCCGCGAGGTGGGCACCGAGGGCAAGCTGGGCGGCCAGGCGCAGGTGAAGGGCGTGGGCGGCGCGTGGAAGGAGCTGACCGACAACGTGAACCTGATGGCCGGCAACCTGACCGGCCAGGTGCGGAACATCGCCGAGGTGACCACCGCCGTGGCCAACGGCGACCTGTCGAAGAAGATCACCGTGGACGTGCGGGGCGAGATCCTCGAGCTGAAGAACACCATCAACACGATGGTGGACCAGCTGAACTCGTTCTCGTCGGAAGTGACCCGCGTGGCCCGCGAAGTGGGCACCGAGGGCAAGCTCGGCGGTCAGGCCCAGGTGAAGGGCGTCGCCGGGACGTGGAAAGACCTCACCGACAACGTGAACCTGATGGCGAACAATCTCACCGGCCAGGTGCGGAACATCGCCGAAGTGACCACCGCCGTGGCCAACGGCGACCTTTCCAAGAAGATCACCGCCGACGTGAAGGGCGAGATCCTGGAGCTGAAGAACACCATCAACACCATGGTGGACCAGCTGAACGGCTTCGCTTCGGAAGTGACGCGGGTGGCGCGGGAAGTGGGCACCGAAGGCAAGCTCGGCGGTCAGGCCCAGGTGAAGGGCGTGGCCGGGACCTGGAAGGACCTGACCGACAACGTGAACTTCATGGCGAACAACCTCACCGGCCAGGTGCGGAACATCGCCGAGGTGACCACCGCCGTGGCCAACGGCGACCTCAGCAAGAAGATCACCGTGGACGTGCGGGGCGAAATCCTGGAGCTGAAGAACACCATCAACACGATGGTGGACCAGCTGAACTCGTTCGCCTCGGAAGTGACGCGCGTGGCCCGCGAGGTGGGTACGGAAGGCAAGCTCGGCGGTCAGGCCCAGGTGAAGGGCGTGGGCGGCACCTGGAAGGAGCTGACCGACAACGTGAACCTGATGGCCGGCAACCTGACCGGCCAGGTGCGGAACATCGCCGAGGTGACCACCGCCGTGGCCCGGGGCGACCTGTCGAAGAAGATCACCGTCGATGTGCGCGGCGAGATCCTGGAGCTGAAGAACACCATCAACATCATGGTGGACCAGCTGAACGCCTTCGCCAGCGAAGTGACCCGCGTGGCCCGGGAGGTCGGCACCGAGGGCAAGCTGGGCGGCCAGGCGCAGGTGCCCGGCGTGGCCGGGACCTGGAAGGACCTCACCGACAACGTGAACATGATGGCCGGCAACCTGACCGGCCAGGTGCGGAACATCGCCGACGTGGTGACCGCGGTGGCCACGGGCGACCTGAAGCGCAAGCTGACCCTGGACGCCAAGGGCGAGATCGCCGCGCTGGCCGACACCATCAACGGCATGATCGAGACCCTGGCCACCTTCGCCGACCAGGTGACCAATGTGGCCCGCGAGGTGGGGATCGAGGGCAAGCTCGGCGGCCAGGCCCGGGTGCCCGGCGCCGCCGGCCTGTGGCGCGACCTGACCGACAACGTGAACGAACTGGCCGCCAACCTCACCACTCAGGTCCGCGCCATCGCCGAGGTGTCGACGGCCGTGACCAAGGGCGACCTGACCCGCTCGATCACCGTCGAGGCCTCGGGCGAGGTGGAGGAGCTGAAGAACAACATCAACGAGATGATCCGGAACCTCCGCGATCAGACGTTGAAGAACACCGAGCAGGACTGGCTGAAGACCAACCTGGCCCGGTTCACCCGGATGCTGCAGGGCGAGCGCGACCTGTCGACGGTGTCGAACCTAGTGCTGTCGGAGCTGGCGCCGCTGATCAACGCCCAGCACGCCGTGTTCTACGTCTCGGACCGCGACGAGGAGGGCGCCTCCGTCCTGAACCTCGCCGCCTCGTACGCCTTCAACAACCGCAAGCACCTCGCCAATAGCTTCAAGCTGCGCGAGGGCCTGATCGGGCAGTGCGCCTACGAGAAGTCGCGCATCCTGCTCAGCAACGTGCCCAAGGACTATGTGCAGATTTCGTCCGGCCTGGGCGAGGCCGCGCCGGCCAACATCATCGTCCTGCCCGCCCTGTTCGAGGGCGAGGTGAAGGCCGTCATCGAGCTCGCCACCTTCGGCGAGTTCAACGAGACCCAGCAGGCGTTCCTCGACCAGCTGATGGAATCCATCGGCATCGTGCTGAACACCATCGCCGCCAACATGCGGACCGAGGGCCTGCTGAAGCAGTCGCAGCTGCTGACCTCCGAACTGCAGGCGCAGCAGGAAGAGCTGAAGAAGACCAACGACCGCCTCGAACAGCAGGCCGCGTCGCTGCGTCAGTCCGAGGAACTGCTGCGCACCAAGCAGGAGGAACTGCAGGAGACCAACACCGAGCTGCAGGAAAAGGCGCACCTGCTGTCGATTCAGAACCAGCAGGTGGAAGCCAAGAACCGCGAGGTGGAGCAGGCGAAGCTGGCCCTCGAGGACAAGGCCGAACAGCTCGCGATCACATCGAAGTACAAGTCCGAATTCCTGGCCAACATGAGCCACGAGCTGCGGACGCCGCTGAACAGCCTGCTGATCCTGTCCAAGCTGCTCTCCGACAACGCCCAGGGCAACCTGACCGACAAGCAGGTGGAGTTCGCCCAGAACATCCACGCCGCCGGCGCCGACCTCCTGGCCCTCATCAACGAGGTGCTGGACCTGTCGAAGATCGAGAGCGGCACGGTCACGCTGGATATCGGTGAGATGTCGTTCGCCAGCCTGCGCGACCAGACCGACCGCACCTTCAGCCAGGTGGCGGCCGACAAGAAGCTGGACTTCCAGGTCGAGCTCGACCCGGCCCTGCCGCGGTCGATGTACACCGACGACAAGCGGCTGCAGCAGATCATCAAGAACCTGCTGTCGAACGCCTTCAAGTTCACCGAGAAGGGCTTCGTGAAGCTGAAGGTGGCCCGGGCGCACAGCGGCTGGAGCCCCATCAACGATCACCTGAACACCGCCGGGCAAGTACTTGCTTTCTCGGTGGAAGATTCGGGCATCGGCATCCCCGACGAGAAGCAGCGGATCATCTTCGAGGCCTTCCAGCAGGCCGACGGCACCACCAGCCGCAAGTACGGCGGCACGGGCCTGGGCCTCTCGATCAGCCGCGACATCACTCGCCTGCTGGGCGGCGAACTGAAGGTGACCTCCACGCCCGGCAAGGGCTCGACCTTCACCCTCTACCTGCCGCTCAACTTCAGCCCCGCCCAGGCGCCGACGCCGCGTTCGCCCGGCGCCATGTCGATCGCCCGGCCGATGATGCTGCCCTCGGCCTTCTCGGACGAGCCGGCGGAAGCCGTCGCCGACGACCGCGACAGCATCACCTCGGGCGACTCGGTGGTGCTGATCGTCGAGGACGATCCGCGCTTCGCCTCCATCCTGCTGAACCTGGTCCACGACAGCGGCTTCAAGGGCGTGGTCACGGGCGAGGGCGGGGCGGCTCCGTCGCTGGCGCGGCGCTTCGGCCCCGACGCCATCATGCTGGACATCGGCCTGCCCGACATGGACGGCCTGGCGCTGCTCGACCTGCTGAAGCGCACGCCCGAGACGCGGCACATCCCGGTCCATGTCATCTCGGCCGACGACCAGAAGGGCCTGGGCCTGTCGATGGGCGCGGTGGGCTTCACCCACAAGCCGGTCGAGCGCGAGGTGGTGGTCTCCACCCTGCAGGGTGTGAAGAGCTTCGCCGACAAGGCCGACCGCCGCATCGTGCTGGTCGGCGGGGAAGGCGAGGCGGCCGACACCCTGCGCCAGTGCTTCTCCGAGCTCGAGGTCGCCGACGACTTCGCCACGGTGATCGCCCGGCCGGCGGCCGAGCTGCCGGATGCGGTCGTGATCGAGGGCGGGGCCCTGCCGACCCCGCAGCTCATCGAGCAGGTGAAGGCCGCCGAGGGCCGCTGCACGCCGGTGGTGGTCTACGCGCCGGTCGAGCTCGAGCCCGACGAGGACCGCCGCCTCCGGCTGGCCGTGTTCGGCGGCCTGGTGCGGATGGCGCGGACGCCCGACCAGCTGGTGGATCAGGCGGCGCTGCTGCTGCACACTCCCGTCGAGGCGATGTCGGCGCCTGCCAAGGCCAAGCTCAACCAGAGCCGGCACGACGACGCCGTCCTCACCGGGCGCAAGGTGCTCGTCATCGACGACGACATCCGCAACATCTTCTCGCTGGCTTCGGCCCTCGAGGAGTACGGCATCGAGCTCAGCTACGCCGAGAGCGGTCGCGCCGGCCTCGACCTGCTGGATACCAAGGCGGACATGGACGTCGTCCTGGTCGACATCATGATGCCCGACATGGACGGCTATGAGACGATCCGCGAAATCCGCTCGCGGCCGGAACAGGCGGACATCCCGATTGTTGCCGTGACAGCCAAGGCGATGAAGGGCGACAGGCAGAAGTGCATCCAGGCCGGAGCCTCCGATTACGTCTCCAAACCGGTGGACATCGACCACCTCATCTCGGTGCTGCGCGTCTCGATCCAGCGCGCCGACGCGATGAAGTTGGCCAGCGACACCGTGGTCCCCCTGATGCCGCAAGCGAGTTGACGTGACCGTACCCGCCATCGCCAGACCCGTGTCCAGGGCCTGGCGGGCGGAGCCGCCGGCTCCGCCCGACCTGGAGGCGCCGCTCCGCGCCCGTATCCTGATCGTTGACGACGACGAGCGGAACGCCTTCGCGGCCGTCGAGGCCCTGACCGACCTGGGCCACGAGCTCATCGTCGCCCGCTCGGGCGAGGAGGCGCTGAAGCGGCTCCTCTCCGAGGAGTTCGCCCTGATCCTGCTCGACCTGCACATGCCGGGCATGGACGGCTACGAGACCGCCGCCCTGGTGCGCTCGCGCAAGCGCAACCAGCACACGCCGATCGTCTTCCTGACCGCGATCTTCCGGGACGAGGCGCACGTCTTCCAGGCCTATTCGGCGGGCGCCGTCGACGTGGTGTTCAAGCCCATCGACCCGTTCATCCTCAAGGCCAAGGTGCAGGTGTTCGTCGACCTCTACCTGAAGACCAAGGAGGTCGAGCGGCAGTCGGCCTACCAGCAGTGGCTGCTGGACGAGCACGCGCGGGTGAAGGCCGAGAAAGCGCTGACCGAGCGCGCGCTGCGCCGCACCCAGGCGCAGCAGGAAGCGATCCTGAAGGCGTTGCCGATCGTCTTCCATTCGCGTTCGATCGAGCCGCCGTTCGCGCCGCAGTTCGTGTCGGACAGCGTCGAGCAGATCACCGGCTTCCCGGCCCATCGCTTCACCGACGAGCCCGACTTCGGCTCCAGCCGCATCCACCCCGAGGACCTGCCCATCTACATCGAGCGCGTGAGCGCCGCGGCGCGGACGGGCCACTACAGCGCCGAGTTCCGCTGGCTGTGCGCCGACGGCCAATACCGGGTGCTGCAGGACCAGGGCGTCGTGGCGCCCAATGCCGACGGCGGTCCGCGCGAAATCTTCGGGGTGATCCTGGACGCCACCGACCGTCGCAGCCTGGAGGAACAGCTCGCCCAGGCCCGCAAGATGGAGGCCGTCGGCCAGCTTACCGGCGGGGTCGCCCACGACTTCAACAACCTGCTGACCGTCGTGCTCGGCAACATCGACATGCTCGCCACCCGCAAGGAGGAGGACGAGCGGCGCATGCGCCGCATCGAGGCGGTGCGGCAGGCGGCCGAACGGGGCCGGGACCTGACCGGCCAGCTCCTGGCCTTCTCGCGCCGCCAGCACCTGACGCCCGTGGTCCTCGACGTGAACCGGCTGATCCGCGACTTCGCGCCCCTAATGCGCCAGGCCGTGGGCGAGGCGGTGACGCTGGACCTCGACCTGCCGCCCGAGGCGCTGAACACCCACGTCGACCCGACCCAGCTCGAGACGGCGCTGCTGAACCTGGCGGTCAATGCCCGCGACGCCATGCCGGAGGGCGGCGAGCTCTCGATCTCCACCGGCCGCGAGCCCGGGCCGGGCGAGCTGGGCTACGTCTTCATCGAGGTGCGCGACACCGGCGTCGGCATGAGCGAGGACGTCCGCAACCGGGTGTTCGAGCCGTTCTTCACCACCAAGGACGTGGGCAAGGGCTCGGGCCTGGGCCTCAGCCAGGTCTACGGCTTCGTCAGCCAGTCGGACGGCGAGGTGCGCCTGGACAGCAGGCCTGGAGAGGGGACCGCCTTCCGCCTGTTGCTGCCGGCCAGCGCCGGCGAAGCCGATGCCCCGCGCCGGGATCGCCCGGCGACCAAGGTCGTGGGCGGGGCCGAGCAGATCCTGCTGGTCGAGGACGACGCCACGGTGCTGGCTCTGACGCTGGATGTGCTGACCGGGCTCGGCTACCGCGTGATCACCGCCACCAACGCCGGCGAGGCGCTGGAGCTGCTACGGGCCAACCCCGATATCGATCTGCTGTTCACCGACGTGGTGATGCCGGGCGGCGTCAACGGGCTCAGCCTGGCCCGCGCGGCCCGCGAGGAGCGTCCCGAGCTGCGGGTGCTGCTCACCTCGGGCTTCATCGGCGAGGATCGCGCCATCAACGGCCGCGAGTTCCCCTTGCTGGACAAGCCCTATGAGGCGGCGGTCCTGGCCACGACGCTTCGCAAGCTGCTGGACCGGCCCGAGCGGCGGAAGAGGCGGGCGACCGCGCCCGTCGGCTAGAGCGCGTTGGGCGAAAGTGGACGCCGGTTTCGCCCCTAAACGCGCTCTAAATCAAAGAGATCGAGCCTGTTTATCGGGTTCAGACGATTCCATCTGAACCCGACAGGCTCTCGGGGCCGTCGGCCTAGAGCCCGTGCCGGGCCAGCCGCTTAAGGGCTGCGGCGAGACGTCGCGCATGGGCCCGCTCCATCTCGCCGTCACGCTCGCCCGCCGAGAGCTGGCGGGCCATGCGCGTCAACGCCTCGGCATCGCCGCCAGGCGCGAAGACGCCCGCGAGCAGCCGGGCTTCCATCAGGAGATCGCTTCGTCTCTCCGGCGGGCACGCATCGAGCAGCGCATCATCGAAGTCGACGATTTCGCAGGCCGCTCGATCGGCGTCATTGCGGCGTGGATGTCCCATCGGAGGCGACTAACCCCTGATCCCGCACGGGGTTCCGCCCACCTGCGACGCATGATCGCTGTTATGCCAACCGCCCGTTCCGGTTGCTTGCATTCCCCTTTTTGATGGCAGAGGTTCGCGCAAAAGGGGTTCACATGATTCAAGACACGGAACGCGGCAGGCTTCTTGCCCAGAACCTTGTCGAGCTGCTGGCCCCATACGAAGAAGAACTGATCCAGATTGAACACGATGCGCCGGCGTTTGGTCCCCTGCGGCGGGCCTTGGGCATCGTGATTGCCGAGGCCTGTTATTGCATCTCGGACACTCCCTCGCCGCAAGAAAACCTTGTTCCTCCGGCCGATGACGCGGCCAGTCGAACAAGGTAGAGCTCGAAGCATTCTAGGAGATCCGGGAACAAGATGGCCAACAGACCCGAGGCGGTCGCCGACCCCGTAGATGTCGCCGTCGGCGCGCGAATCCGTCTGTTGCGCAAGGTGCGGGGCCTATCGCAACAGGCGCTGGCCGAAGCGGCCGGCGTAACCTTCCAACAGATCCAGAAGTACGAGCGCGGCGCCAACCGCGTCAGCGCTTCCATGCTCACGCGCATCGCCAAAACCCTTGGCGTCCCCGTGGCCGAGATGTTCGGCGAGGCGTCCGTGCACAGCGGCGCGGTCGACGAGGTCGCGGCCCTGTTGGCCGAGCCCGGCGCTCTGGAACTGCTCAAAGCCTATGCAGGCCTGCCCCGCGGCGTTTCACGCTCGGCGCTGGTGGAATTCGTCCGAAGCCTGCGCAGCCAGCCCGGCTGAGCCTCGTGCGAGTAAGCGTCCTTCTCGCCGCCCTGGCCGCGGTCGCAGTCGCGACCCCGGCTTTGGCTGCGCCGAAGGACGCCGCCGAGCGCAGGATGGTCGCGGCCGTCGAGGCCGATGGCGCCCGCAATGTGAAGCTGCTTGAGGACCTGGTGCGGGTGAACTCCGGCACCATGAACCTCGCCGGCGTCGAGCGGGTGGGCCAGATGCTGCGCCCCGAGTTCGAGCAACTGGGCTTCCAGGTCCAATGGATCCCGATGGCCAAGGTCGGCCGTGCGGGCCACCTCGTCGCGACCCACAAGGGGAACGGCAAGGGCAAGCGCATCCTGCTGATCGGCCACCTCGACACCGTGTTCGAGCCCGACAGCCCGTTCCAGGGCTGGAAGCGCGATGGCGATATCGTCGAGGGCCCGGGCGTCGGCGACATGAAGGGCGGCGACGTGGTGATCGTGGCGGCCCTGCGCGCCATGCACACGGCCGGGACGCTCAAGACCGCCGACATCACCGTCGTCCTGACCGGCGATGAGGAGAAGCCCGGCGCGCCGCTGGCCGACGCCCGCGCCGACCTGGTCGCTGCCGGCAAGGCCAGCGACGTGGCGCTCGACTTCGAGGGCCTGTCCCAGCGTAACGGCCAGGACATCGGCTCGATCGCCCGGCGCTCGTCGACCTCCTGGACCATCAAGGCCTCGGCGAAGTCGGGGCATTCGTCGGGCGTCTGCAAGCCGGCCGCCGGCTGTGGCGCGATCTACGAGCTGGCCCGCATCGTCGACGAGTTCCGCCGCGAGCTGCCCGAGCCGAACCTGACCTACAACGTCGGCATGATCCTGGGCGGCTCCCAGGCCGAGCTGAACGCCGGCGACACCGGCGGCCAAGCCAGCGGCAAGCCTAACGTCATCGCCGCGACCGCCATCGCCCGCGGCGACATCCGCACCCTGTCGCCCGAGCAGGAAGGCCGCGTCCGGGCCAAGATGCAGGCCATCGTCGCCCGGCACCTGGACAGGACCCGGGCCGAGATCGAGTTCTCGGACGACGGCTATCCGCCGATGGCGCCCACAGACGGCAACAAGGCGCTGCTCGCCAAACTCAACCAGATCAACGCCGACCTCGGCCTGCCCGAGATGCCGGCGGGCGATCCCGCCGAGCGCGGCGCGGGCGACATCTCGTTCGTGGCCTTCGTCGACGGCCTGGTCGGCATGGGCATGGCGGGCGAGGGCAGCCACGCGCCCGGCGAGACCGCCGACCTCAAGAGCCTCGACCGCCAGGCCAAGCGCGCCGCCCTGCTGATCACGCGCTTGAGCAAGGAGCCGCGCGCCAGGCGCTGAGGCGTCGATGGACGTATCCTTCTCCCCTTGCGGGAGAAGGTGGCTCGCGAAGCGAGACGGATGAGGGGTCGTGCAAACCTTTCCGCTGCGGGGGCGCGTCAGCGCCGAAAGATTCCCACCACGAAACACACGAAACACACGAAAGGGCCGTGCCCGCTGAGCTTTCGTGTATTTCGTGTATTTCGTGGTTCCAAATGACAGCGCCTGCGGCGCGCTGTGAGCCGGATGGCGGAGCGCGACCCCTCATCCGACCTGCTGCGCAGGCCACCTTCTCCCGCAAGGGGAGAAGGGACCTGTCGGCGCTAGTCGAACCGCTTCGTCAGCGTCACCCCGTAGGTCCGGGGCGCGTTGAAGACGCGGTAGCCCATGCCGATGCCGTTGTCGGTGACCTGCGCCACATAGGCCTTGTCGCCCAGGTTCTTGGCCCAGACCGCCACTTCCCAGCCTGAGGCCGAGGTCAGCGACGCCCGCGCGTCGAACAGCCAGTAGTCGTCGGCGCTCAGGTACGAGGTGTTCAGGGCCTCCTTGAACACCTTGTCGGAATAGTGCGCGCCGCCTTGCAGCGCCGCGGTCCAGTCGCCCATCACGGCCCACTCGTAGCGGGCCTGCAGGTTCAGGGTCGCGTCCGGCGCGTTCGGCAGCTTGTTGCCCTTGGGCACGACGACGACGCCCGTGGCCCCGGCGGTCCGGAAACTGCCGAGTTCGGTGTCCAGCAGGCCCAGGCCGGCCGATAGCGTGAGGCCGTCCACGGGCAGCCATACCGCCTGGACGTCGATGCCCTTCACCGTGGCCTTGTCCACATTGCCCAGCTTGATCAGCGACACGGCGCCGACGTTGGTGAAGGTCTGGGTCTGCAGGTCCTTGTAGTCGTACCAGAAGGCGCTTGCCTCGATGGACAGCGACCGGTCGAACAGCCGCGCCTTGAAGCCCGCCTCGTAGTCGGTGAGTGTCTCGGGCTTGTAGGGCGCGAGCGCGAAGCTGGAGGTGGTGATGCCGTTGAAGAAGCCGCCGCTCTTCACGCCGCGGGCCACCGCCGCATAGAGCAGGGTGTCGTCGCTGGGCTTGAAGTTCAGGCCCGCCCGCCACGACCAGTTCTTGTCGCTGATCGACGCGTCGGTGAACGACAGCTGGGTCTGGCCCGGCCCCGGCGCGCAGGCCCCGACAGCGAGGCACAGGAACGACAGGCCGAAGGGGTTCAGGTCGCGCGTGCCGCCGACGTAGTCGCGATCCTCGTCGGTGTAGCGGACGCCGGTGGTCAGGGTCAGTCGCTCGGCGATCTTCCAGTCCACCTGGCCGAACAGCGCCCGGCTCTTGGTCTCCTGGTCGGCGGTGATCAGGACGTTGGTGTTGAAGATCGCGTCGAAATAGCCCGGCGCGAACGTCTTCACCTGGTCCCAGGAGTAGTAACCGCCGACGATCCAGGTGGCGGGGCCGGCCTCGCCCGACAGGCGCAGTTCCTGGCTGAACTGCTCGACCTTGTCGTTCTGGTTGAACTCGGCGTCGATCGTCGGGCCGGCGTCGGCGTCGATGTAGAAGCTGCGCTTGAAGTTGATGTAGCCGGTCACCGCCGCCAGCTTGGCGAAGCCCAGGTCGGCGTCGATCCGGCCCGTCCCGTTCCATTGGCTGACGCGATACGGCGAGGCGTGGTTCCAGTCGCCCTCGAACTTGTCGGACGTCACGTCGGTGTAGCCGTGGCTGTTCACGCAGTGCGCCGGGTTGGCGAAGTCGGGGCAGGCGCCGGCGTTGGTCGAGATCGTGCCGAAGAACTTGCCGACCCCGATCTCGGAGCGGTTGCGCTCGGCCTCGAACTTCAGCCGCACCTGGAAGCGCTCGTCCGGCTTCCACAGCATCTGGGCTCGGCCCAGCAGGATGTCCTGCTCGCCCAGGTCGCGTTTGGTGACCCGTGAGCGCCAGTAGCCCTCGGACTGGTTCACCGCCTTGCCCGACAGGCGGAAGGCCAGGGTGTCGTTGGCGGCGATGTTGGCCGCGCCCTCGGCCTCGAAGCGGTCGTAGTTGGCGGCGGTCGCGGTGACGTAGCCGCCGTTCCCCGACAGCGACGGCGCCGCCGACAGGATGTTGATCGCGCCCGCCGTGGAGTTGCGGCCGTAGAGCGTGCCCTGCGGACCCTTCAGCACCTCGATCCGATCGAGGTCGAAGAAGTTGAAGTCCATTTGGGCGAACGAGGCCAGGAACACCTCGTCGACATAGAGCCCGACCGTCGAGTTGTTGGTCGAGGAGAAGTCGTTCAGGCCGACGCCGCGCACCGTGACGATCGCCTGGGCGCCCGGGATGTTCTCCTTCACGTCGACGTTCGGCACCTGGGTCGCCAGGTCGGTGGGCGCGGCCACCCGGGCGGTGCGCAGCGCCTCCCCATCCAGGCTGGCCACCGAGGCGCCCACGTCGATCAGCCGCTGCTCGCGCTTCTGCGCGGTGACCACCACCTCCTCGATCGCCGTCTGCGCCAGCGCCGGGGCCGCGGCCGCCAGCGCCAGCAGGCTGGCCCCCGAGAACGCCGCAGCGCGGCCGAGTCGCGTGATCCTCATCTCATCCTCCCCCTCGGACGACCGGGCTTTTGCGCTCGTTTTACATCCGAGTATGCAATCAGGACGACATGTCAAACTTGGCTTGTCAACGAATTTAACATCTGAGTATGTTCGACAAATCGGACGTCAGGAGCGGTGCGTGGGTGAGGCGGTGACGAGGCGCGAGGGGCAGGGCGGGCGGCGCTCGAAGCGCGACGCGGTGCTGGACGCCGCCGCGCGCCAGCTCAATGCGCGGGGCATGTCCCAGACGTCGCTGGCCGAGATCGCCGCGGGCCTCGGCGTCTCCCGGGCGGCGCTCTACTACTACGTCGAGGATCGCGAGGACCTGGTCTTCCAGTGCTACCGCCGGTCCTGCGAGGCCATGGCCCGCGACCTGGACGCCGCCGCCCGTGCGAGCGGCTCGGGGCTGGACCGCCTTTCCGCGTTCGTGGACCTGGCCCTGGACGCCGAACGGGCCGAGCCGGCCGCCCTGGCCGAAGTGGCCGCCCTGGGCTCGCCACAGCGCGAGACCATCGAGGGCCTGCACCACGGCAACGTCGCCCAACTCATCGACCTGATCGAGGCCGGCCAGGCCGACGGCTCCATCCGCGCTTGCGATCCGCTCATCGTCGCCCAGGCGATCATCGGCGTGGTGTCGTGGATCCCGCTGGTCCCGCGCTGGACGGGAGAGCCCGAGGCCGACTTCCGCGGGCGGGCGAAGGCGGGCGCCCTGGCCCTGATCCGCGACGGCGTGGCGACCGATCCGAAGGCGGCGTTGGCCTTCGCCCCGCTGGACATCGCCATCCTGCGCAGTCCGCGCGGCAACGCCTTCGACCGCGACGCGGCCGCGGCGCTGAAGCTGGAGGAGCTGCTGCGCGCCGCCTCGCGCCTGTTCAACCGCAAGGGCGTGGAGGCCACGTCCATCGACGAGATCGCCGCCGAGGTCGGGGCGACCAAGGGCGTCGTCTACCACTACCTGGCCGACAAGCCGGACCTCGTGGCCCGCTGCTTCCGCCGCGCCTTCAACCTGTCGGACCGCATCCTCCAGGCGGTCGAGCTCTCGCCCGGCACGGCCATGCAGCGCAATCTGGCCGGCGTGGCCCTGCTGGTGGAGGCCAACCTCTCCGACGAGTTCTGTCCCCTTGCGCCCCTGGCCGGCGTCGAGGCCCTGCCCACCGACGCCCGCGAGGAGATCATGGCCCGCATCCGCGCCCTTGAGCGGGGCTATCCCGAGGTGGCGAAGGAGGGGCTGGCCGACGGCTCGGTCCGCGACGTCGACCTGACCGCCGTGGCCGAGGCCATGGCCGGCGCGTTCGGCTGGCTGCACAAGTGGTGGACGCCCGAACTGGCCGCGCCCGACCTCGTCGTCGCCGAGCACCTGCGCCTGCTGGCCGGCGGCCTGAGGGCGCGGCCGTGACCGTCCAGGGGTTCGTCGCCGCCGGGCTGGAGCCGGTCCGCGAGGTCTTCGCCGCCAACTTCGAGCGCGCCGGCGACTACGCCGAAGTGGGCGCGGCCCTCTGCGTCTACTGGAAGGGTGAGATGGTCGCCGACCTCTGGGGCGGCCATGCCGACGCCCCCCGGACGCGGCCCTGGACGGCCGACACCCTGGTCAATATCTGGTCCACCACCAAGACCGCGGCCGCCGTCGCCGTGGCGCGCTGCGTCCAGGCCGGCCTGATCGCCTACGACCAGCCCGTGGCCGACGTCTGGCCCGAGTTCGCCCAGGCCGGGAAGGGCGCGATCACCGTGGCCCAGGTCATGTCGCACCAGGCCGGCCTGCCGGGCTTCGTAGCGCTGACCACGCTGGACGACTTCTACGACTGGGACCTGGTCTGCGCCCGCCTGGCCGCCCAGGCGCCGGTGTTCGAACCGGGGACGCTCAACAGCTACCACGCCGCCACCTACGGCTTCCTGGCCGGCGAGATCGTGCGCCGCGCGTCGGGCCGCACGCTGGGGACGCTGCTGCGCGAGGACGTCATGGGCCCGCTGGGCGCGGACTTCCACATCGGCCTGCCTGCGAGCGAGGACCCCCGCGTCGCCGAACTGATGGCCGCCGACCATCCGGCCGAGGTACCTCTGGACGCCCTGCCGCTGCCCGTGCGCCTCGGCCTCTCCAATCCGGAGCAGGACCCCGGCCGGGTCAACACCCGCGCCTGGCGCGTCGCCGAGTTGCCGGCGCTGAACGGCCACGCCAGCGCCCGTGGCGTCGCGCGCTTCTGCGCCGCCCTGGCCGAGGGCGGGATGCTGGATGGCGTGGAGGTGCTCAGGCCCGGAACGCTCGCCGACATGACCGCCGTCGCGGCCGACCGGCCGGACCTCCTGCTGGGCTTCAATCCGCAGTGGGGAATGGGCGTCGCCCACAACCTGATCGGCGTCTACGGGCCCAATCCGCGGGCGTTCGGTCACTCGGGCTGGGGCGGTTCGTTCGGCTGCGCCGATCCCGACGCGCGGGTGGCCATCGGCTATGTGCTGAACCACATGGGCCCCGAACTGGTCGGCGACCCGCGGGGCAAGGGCCTGGCCGACGCCGTCTTCGCCGCGCTGGCCTAGCTACTTCCCGCCGGCCTCGGCGTAGAGGCCGTCCGTCCGCATGGCGTTCCAGAAGTTGGCCGGGAAGGTCCAGAGGTCGTCGGTCTTCAGGCTGGCGACGAACTTGTCCTTGGGCGTGCCGGCCTTCACCTGCTCGCGCGCCCGGTCCAGCAGGGTCTGCAGTTTGTCGCGGAACACCTTCACCTGCTCGCGGGTGAACGGCTCGGCGCCGTGGCCGGGAACCGCCTTGTCCCAGTCCAGCTTCAGCGTCTGGTCGATCGAGCTCACCCAGCCGGCCACCGAGGCGCCGGCGCCATAGTCGAAGTTGGGGTTGGCGGCGTTCAGCTCGTCGCCCATGGCCACCACCTTCAGGTCGGGGAAATAGACGATGGTGTCCGAGCCGGTGTGCGCCGGGGCGAAGTGCATGAGCTGCACCGTCTTGCCGCCCAGGCTGATCGCGTAGCGGGTGTCGTAGGTGACGTCCGGCTTGGCGGGCGACGTCAGGGTGGGGTTGGTTGGCGGCGGCACGAACTTGTCCAGTTCGGCCGGCAGTCCCCTCTGGGCGACCACCTTGGCTCCGGCGGCCAGGAACCGGCCGTTGTTGCCACTGTGGTCGGCGTGGTGGTGGGTGTCGACCAGCCACTTCACCGGCTGCGGACTGACCGTGCGGATCTGGCCCATCAGGTCGTCGTAGAAATTCTGACCGGGGTTCTTGCCGTCGACGACCACCAGGCCGGCCGAGGTGACGCGCACCGTCGTGTTGCCGCCGCCGCCGGTGACCATGAACAGGCCCGGCTTCACTTCCTTGATCGCCTGGGGCGCGGTGGGCGGAGGCGGCAGCGCGGGCGAGGGCGTCTGGGCGTGGGCGAGCGCGGGCAGCAGACCGAGGGCCAGCGCGCAGGCCGCGGCGGCCCGGAACGAACGATAGCCCATCTGCATCTCCTCCCGTGGGGAGGGGGACCCTAGGCCGGAACCCCCAGGGCCGCCAGGGCGCGCTCCTTGATCGCCTTGTAGTCGACCTTGCCGTTGGGGGCCCGGCCGATGCTCTCGACGACCACCAGTTCGCGCGGCGCCTTGTAGCCGGCGAGTTGGGCCCGCACGTGCTCGGAGAGCGCCGGCAGGGTGGGCGCGGCGCCGGCCTCGGGCTCCACGACCGCGCAGATCCGCTCGCCGAACCGGGCGTCGGGCACGCCGACCACGACCGCGTCGCGCACGTCGGCGTGGCGCTTCAGCGCCTCCTCGACCTCCTCGGGGAAGACCTTCTCGCCGCCCGTGTTGATGCAGACCGAACCGCGGCCGAGCAGCTTCAGCGTGCCGTCGGTGTTCACCTCGGCCCAGTCGCCCGGCACGCTCCAGCGCACGCCCTCCATGATCTTGAAGGTCTTCGCGCTCTTCTCCTCGTCCTTGTAGTAGCCCATCGGCAGGAAGCCGGTGACGGCCACCAGCCCGCGCTCGCCCGAGCCCGGCGTCACGCGGCGGCCGTCCTCCGTGAAGACGCCGGTGTTCGGGCCCAGCATGAAAGCCGCCGTCTGGGCCTCCATCCCGGCTGCCGAGGCCGAGGCGCCCAGGCCCACGGCCTCCGACGAGCCGAAGCTGTCGGCGATCAGCGCCTGCGGGATGTGGCTCAAGAGGCCGCGCTTGTTCTCCTGGCTCCACATCGAGCCGGACGAGCTCATCGAGCGGACGCTGGACAGGTCCCAACGGCCGGGCGTCGCGTCCAGCGCCTCCAGCATCGGCGTCGAGAACGCCAGGCCCACGAGCACGATGTTGGTGGCCTTCAGCCGCTCTGTCTCGTTCCACAGCTCGACGGGATCGAACTTGCGGGTCGGCAGCTCGCAGACGGTCCCGCCGCCGTTCAGGGCGATGAAGGCCGAGAACTGGCCGGTGCCGTGCATCAGCGGCGCGGCGACGATCATGGTGGCGCGCAGGTGCTCCGGCCCCTGGATGCGGGCGATCAGCTCGGGGATCGACGTGGCCGGCGGGATGCCCAGGGCCGCGTTGCCGCCGGCGCCCAGCACCTGGAAGAGGTCGTCCTGGCGCCACATCACGCCCTTGGGCATGCCGGTGGTGCCGCCGGTGTAGAGCAGCAGGAGGTCGTCGCCCGAGCGACCCCACGGCGCCTTCACTGGCCGCTGGGCCGGCGTCTTGCCCACGATGGCGTCGTAGTCGGCGGCCCAGGCCGGGACCGGATGGCCGGGCTCGGCGACCGCCACCCAGGCCTTCACCTTCGGCAGGCGCGAGCGGATCTGCTCCAGCAGGGGCGTGAAGCCGGCGTGGAACACCACGGCCTCGGCGTCGGCGTTGTCGAAGAGGTAGGTCACCTCTTCGGGGCCGTAGCGGTAGTTGGTGTTGACCGGGGCGAAGCCGCCCTTGAACGCCGCGAAATAAGTTTCGAGGTATTCCGGGCCGTTGAAGAGGTAGCCGGCCACCTTGGCCTGCTGGCTCACGCCGCTCTCGATGAAGTGGGCCGCCAGGGCGTCGGAGCGCGCGTCGAACTCGGCCCAGCTCAGCCGCCGCTCGCCGTGGATCTGCGCCGGCAGCTCAGGCTGGGCGGCCGCGATCGCCTCCCACACGTCCGCGATAGTCCACGCCATGGCCGTTACGCCTCCCAACTCGCTTTTCTCGTTGGGGCGAATTTGGCCGCCTGCCGTGGGGTTATGTCAAACGGGCAGGGCGGTAGGACCGCCGGTATCGCTAGCCGCCCGGGTGCAGCCCCGGCGCTTCCTGGCCCGTGCGGGCGACATATTCCGAATAGCCGCCGCCGTACTGATGGACACCCTCGGGCGTCAGTTCCAGCACACGGTTCGACAGGGCGGCCAGGAAATGGCGGTCGTGCGAGACGAAGAGCATGGTGCCCTCGAAGTCCGCCAGCGCCGTGACCAGCATCTGTTTCGTCACCATGTCGAGGTGGTTGGTCGGCTCGTCGAGCACCAGGAGGTTCGGCGGATCGAACAGCATCTTGGCCATGACCAGGCGGGCCTTCTCGCCGCCCGACAGGACGCGGCAGGGCTTCTCGACGTCGTCGCCGGAGAAGCCGAAGCACCCCGCCAGCGTGCGGAGCTGGCCCTGGCCGGCCTGGGGGAACGAGCTCTCCAGGGACTCGAAGATCGTCTCCTCGCCGTCCAGCAGGTCCATGGAGTGCTGGGCGAAGTAGCCCATCTTCACGCTGGCCCCGATGTTGACCACGCCCTGGTCAGGAGCGGTGGCGCCGGCGACCAGCTTCAACAGCGTCGACTTGCCGGCGCCGTTGGCGCCCAGCACGCACCAGCGCTCCCTGCGCCGCACCAGGAAATCGAGGTCCGCATAGATCGGCTGGGTCCCATAGCCCTTGTGGACCTTCCGCAGGCTGATCACGTCCTCGCCCGATCGCGGCGGGCTCTGGAACTCGAACTGCACCGACTGCCGGCGGCGCGGCGCCTCGACCCGCTCGATCTTGTCGAGCTTCTTGACCCGACTCTGCACCTGGGCGGCGTGGCTGGCGCGCGCCTTGAACTTCTCGATGAACTTGATTTCCTTGGCCAGCATCGCCTGCTGGCGCTCGTACTGCGCCTGGCGCTGCTGTTCGCTCAGCGCGCGCTGCTGGTCGTAGAAGTCGAGATCGCCCGAGTAGGTGATGAGCTCGCCGCCGTCGATCTCCACCACCTTGCCGATGATGCGGTTCATGAAGGCGCGGTCGTGCGACGTCATCAGCAGCGCGCCGTCGTAGTTCTTGAGGAAGGCCTCCAGCCAGATGAGGCTTTCCAGGTCCAGGTGGTTGCTGGGCTCGTCCAGCAGCATGCCGTCGGGCCGCATCAGGAGGATGCGGGCCAGCGCCACACGCATCTTCCAGCCCCCGGAGAGCAGGCCCACGTCGCCGTCCATCCGCTCCTGGCTGAAGCTCAGGCCGGCCAGCACCTCGCGCGCCCGGGCGTCCAGCGCATAGCCGTCCAGCTCCTGGAAGCGCTCCTGCACCTCGCCATAGCGTTCGATGATGGCGTCCAGCTCGTCGGCGCGGTCCGGATCGACCATCGCCGCCTCCAGCTCGGCCATCTCGGCGGCCAGCGCGCTGACGGGGCCGACGCCGTCCATCACCGCGGCGACCGCGCTCTGGCCCGACATCTCGCCGACGTCCTGGCTGAAGTAGCCGATGGTCATGCCGGTATCGATCGCGACCAGGCCGTCGTCGGGCTGCTCCTGGCCGGTGATCATGCGGAACAGGGTGGTCTTGCCGGCGCCGTTCGGGCCGACGAGACCGACCTTCTCGCCCTTCTGCACGCCCATCGAGGCTTCGATGAACAGGAGCTGGTGGCCGTTCTGTTTGGAAATGTTGTCGAGGCGGATCATGGCGGCGGTCTGCTAGCCCGCCGATGACGAGAACGCCAGCCTCCGGACCTGCGTCAAACCGGCAGGGCGGTGGTGGACTTGATCTGCTCCATGGCGAAGGCGGAGCTGACGTCCGATAGCGGCACCGAGGCGATCAGCTTCTTGTAGAAGGCGTCGTAGGCGGCGATGTCGCGCACCAGCACCTTCAGCAGGTAGTCGGTGTCGCCGGAGAGCCGGTAGAACTCCACCACCTCGGGCATCGAGGCCGCGGCGCCCGCGAAGGCGTCGAGCCACTCCTGGTCGTGCCGGTTGGTGCGCACCGAGACGAAGACGGCCAGGCCCAGGTCCAGCTTGCTACGGTCCAGCAGGGCGACGCGCTTGGTGATGATCCCCGCGTCGGTCAGCCGCTTGATCCGCTTCCAGCACGGGGTCTGCGACAGGCCCACGAGCTGCGCCAGGTCGGCGATGGCGATGGTGGCGTCCTTCTGGAGTTCGCGCAGGATGCGCCGGTCGATCGCGTCGAGAACGATGTCCATCTGTTCGGGTCCATGCGGGGAACGAGAATCTCCGCGCACGGTGAACCAGAGGGCTCAGATCTTCAATGGTCGCTGGGCGGAGGGCCGCCGTCCAGCGGCGCGGGCTTGGCGAACGGCACGATCAACAGGGCGGCCGCGAACATGATGGCCATCAGCATGTAGGTGTCCGAGAAGGCGAGGGTGGCCGCCTCGCGGCCTACGATACGGCCCATGACGCTCTGGGCGATCTCGAGCGCCCGGGCGCTGTCGGGCGTCCACTGGCCGGCCATCTGGGAGAGACCTTGTATTGCGCCGATGGCTTTGTCGGGCGCCTCGCCCATGGCGGCCGAGAGACGGGCGGCATGTTCGCGAGTGAAGTCGATCAGCCAGGTGTTCACCACGGCGATGCCGATGGCGCCGCCCAGGTTCCGCATCAGGTTGAACAGGCCCGACGCGTAGCGCAGCTGGTCCTGCGGCACGCCGTTCAGCGCCATGCCCACCGCCGGCACGATGCACAGCAGCATCGCCAGGCCCCGCATCACCTGCGGCCAGAACAGCTCCCAGAAGCCCCAGTCCGAACTGATGTGGCTGAACATCCAGAGCGAGCAGGCGAACATGGCGAAGCCGACGGCGATCACATAGCGGCCGTCCACCTTGGTCGAGAGCCGCGCGGCGATGGGGGCGGTGATGGTCATGGCGATGCCCGTGACGAAGACCGTCGTGCCGATCTGCAGGCTGGAGAACTCGCGCACCCGGCCCAGGTAGACGGGCGTGAGGTAGGTCGCCGCATAGAGGCCAAAGCCGATCACCAGGTTCAGCACACAGGCCATGGCGAAGGTCGGCCGCTTGAAGGGCGTCAGCTTCACGACCGGCATAGTCGAGAAGAACGTCCGCTCGAAGAACACGACCGCGCCCACGACCGAGAACCAGGCGGCGGTCACCACATTCTCGTCGTTGAACCACTCGTGCCGCGGGCCTTCCTCCAGCACGTACTGCAGGCCGCCCAGGAACACCGCCAGCGAGGCCACGTGCAGCCAGTCGATCCGGCGCAGCATCTCGGGCTTGCCCTCGTCCACCTTGCCCAGCAGCGGGAAGAGGGCGGTGACCGCGATCCCGGGCACGATGTTCATGAAGAACAGCCAGCGCCAGTCGTAGTACTCGGTGATCAGTCCGCCCACGCTGGGGCCCAGCGTGGGGGCCAGGGTGGAGACCATGCCCAGGATGGCCGGGACGGCGGCGCGCTTCGGCCCCTCGAACATCGCGAAGCCCGTGGCGAAGACCAGCGGCACCATGGCGCCGCCGGTGAAGCCCTGGATGGCCCGGAAGGCGATCATCGAATTGATGTCCCACGCCAGGCCGCACATCAGGCTGGAGACGGTGAAGAGTCCGGCCGACAGCGTGAACAGCCAGCGCGTCGACAGCGCCTGCGAAAGGAAGGCCGCCAGTGGGATCATCACGATCTCGGCCATGAGGTAGGCGGTCTGCACCCAGGCGATCTCGTCGGGCCCGGCGTTCAGGCCCGCCTGGATCGAGTTCAGCGACGCCGCCACGATCTGGATGTCCAGCAGCGCCATGAACTGGCCGAACGCCATGATCGCGAAGATCAGGAGCTTGCGGCTCTCGGGGAGGGCGGCGGGGCCGGCGGGAGGGGCGCCTGCGGTGGCTGCGACAGTCATGGTCCTTGCGCTCCGGCGGTCCGCGCTTAATATTATGAGCATCATATAAATGCGGGCATCGCCATGCGCTATAGCGACACGCACAAGGAAGAGACTCGGAAGAAGGTGCTGCGGGCTGCCGCCAAGGCGGTGCGCGCCAAGGGGCCGGAGGGCGTCGGCGTGGCCGAGGTCATGGCCGAGGCGGGGCTGACCCACGGCGGCTTCTACGCCCACTTCCCCAACAAGGAGGCCCTGGTCGCCGCGGCCATCGACGAGGCGTTCGGCCAGAGCCGCCGCCGGTTCGAGAAGCTGATGGACGGCAAGGCGGGCGCCGAGGCGCTCTCGGCCTTCGTCGACCTCTATGTGACCCGCGAGCACCGCGACCATCCCGAGCGCGGCTGCCCGATCGCCACGCTGTCCAGCGAGCTGCCGCGCCAGGGCAAGCCGGTCCGCGAGGCCTACGAGCGCGGGGTGCAGGGCCTGATCGGCCGCCTAGCCGGTTGGCTGCCCGAGGGCCGCAAGTCGTCGGCCGCCTCGCTGCTGGCCGAGATGGCCGGCGCCGTCTCGCTCTCGCGCGCCATCTCGGACGACGCCGCCGCCGACAACCTGCTGGCCGACGCCCGGCGCAGCCTGAAGCTCCGCATGGGGATCGTCCAATGAACGCCGTCACCCCGCCCGCCGAACTGTCGGGCCTGGAACAGCTCCGCCGCGTCTTCGATCCGAACCGGCCCGACCGTGCGCCGGGCATCGGCAAGACCATGGGCTTCACGGTCGTCGAGATCGAGGAAGGCCGCGTGGTCTTCGGCGGCCATCCGGACGAGAGCGTCTACAACCCCATCGGCACGGTGCACGGCGGCTACGCGGCGACCCTGCTGGACTCGGCCGTGGGCTGCGCCGTCCACTCGGTGCTGAAGGCGGGGCAGGGCTACACGACGCTGGAGCTGAAGGTCGCCTACCACCGGCCGATGACCAAGGACACGGGGCCGGTGCGCGCCGAGGGCAAGGTGATCCAGGCCGGCCGCCGCGCCGCCTTCGCCGAGGGCCGGATCACCGACGAACAGGGCCGGCTCTATGCGACGGCCACGTCCACCCTGCTGGTGTTCGACAAATGAAGATGGAAACCGTCACCACCGGTACGCCCGTGAAGCCGAAGCGCAAGCTGCCGCCGCGCGGCGTCCTGATGCTCGCCGCGGCCCTGGTCGTGGGCGGGGCGGGCTATGCCTACATCCACGCTGCGGGCGGCTCGGCCGTCACCGATAACGCCTATGTGAAGACCGACGTCACCATCGTGGCGCCCCGCGTGCGTGGCCACGTCGCCGAGGTGCTGGTGGCCGACAACCAGCCGGTGAAGGCCGGCCAAGTGCTGGTGCGGCTGGATCCCGAGGAATACGCCGCGCGCGTTGCCGCCGCCGAGGGCGACCTCGCCGCCGCCGACGCGGCGGTGTCGGCCGCCGAGGCCGCCGTGGTGCGCCTGGGGTCGGAGGAGGCGATGGCCGTGGCCGAGGTGCGCGAGGCCGAGACCGGCATCCGCGCCGCCGACGCCGAGGCCGTGCGCGCCAAGGCCGACTGGGACCGCTATGCCGCGCTGCTGAAGACCGGCTACGCCCCGCGCCGCGACGCCGACCGCATCCAGACCCAGGCCGTGGCTGCCGCCGCCGCCGCCGACAAGACCCGCGCGACGTTGGCCGTCAGCCGCAGCCAGGCCGGCGTCACTGCCAGCCGCCGGGGCGAACTGCTCGCCGCCGTCGCCCAGGCCAAGGCCCAGCGCCTGAAGGCCGCCGCCGCCCTCGACCTGGCCCGCCAGGACCAGCAGCACGTGGACATCCGCGCGCCCATCGCCGGCGTGGTTGGCGACCGCCAGGCCAACATCGGCGACTACGTCCAGCCCGGCTCGCGCCTGCTGGTCGTCAATCCGCTGGACCGGCTGTACGTCACCGCCAACTTCAAGGAGACCCAGACGGCGCGGATGCTGAACGGCCAGGTCGCGAAGGTGAAGGTCGATGCGCTGCCCGGCGTGACACTGAAGGCCCATGTGGAGAGCTTCGCGCCGGGCACCGGCGCCGAGTTCGCGCTGCTGCCGTTCGAGCCCGGCGTCGGCAACTTCACCAAGATCGTCCAGCGGGTGCCGGTGCGCCTGCGCTTCGACCCCGGCCAGCCGGAACTGGCGAAGCTACGGCCGGGCCTGTCGGCCAAGGTGACCGTCGATCTGGATGCTGATTAGGGCAGGGCGCTTAGAGCGAAACTCAATCCGGCCTCAGACAATCGGTTTATTCCTATTAGATTGATGGGAATAAAGTCATGGGCATGCCGGAAGCCCACATCGAGCTCGAACTGGACGATGGCGCCCTCGACGCCTTCGTCGCCTGTCCTGACAGCGCGGGCCGCAAGCCCCCGATTCTGTTGCTTTCCCGACGTCGCGAGACCCTTCGGGAGGCGGAAACCAGGGCCCGGCGGCTATCTGCCCACAACTATTTTGTCCTCGCGCCGCACGTTTCGGGCCTCTCCGCCGACGATCGGCGCGAGGCCGCGTGGGCCTGTCTGGACCATCTCGCCGACGAGCGGAGGGTGGACGACACCTGCGTCGGCGTCCTCGGTTTCGGCGAGGGCGCGGACCTCGCATTGCGCCTCGCCGCCGACCGCGCCGAGCGGATCGCCGCTGTAGCGGCCTATGGCGGCCGCGGGTTCGGCGCGCGTGTCTCTTTGGAAATATCTCAGAAAATCAACGGCCTGGTGCGGATTGGCTATCCACTTGCCGACGTACCGGCCAGCGCCGGCCTCTTGGAGACCGCGCTCAACCTCTCAGGTGTGCTCTTCGATGTGGAGGTCTACGGCGACGAGCCGCGCTGGCCCGACCTGCTCGACTTCTTCGGCCGCGCGCTCTCGGAGCCGGCCTCGGAAACGGCGCGTGGAACGAACATCGGTCTTCGGGCGCTCAACCCCTAGACGACTGATGTGACGCATCTTCTGTAGCGCGGCGCGAGCGTCGCGCTAGGATGTCTCAAGCGACTCGGTCCTGGCGACCCCCGCCGGGACGTCGCTCCAACTCATCTAGCTGGGGGAGCCCATGGCCACTGGTAAGAACACGAACGCCCTGCAAAAGCCGCTGACGCCCTCCGCCGAACTGGCCGCTGTCGTGGGCTCGGCGCAGCTTTCGCGCGGCGAAACCGTGTCGAAGATCTGGGACTACATCAAGAAGAACAACCTGCAGAATCCCGCGAACAAGCGCGAGATTCTGGCTGACGCCAAGCTGAAGCCGATCTTCGGCGGCAAGGACAAGGTCAGCATGTTCGAGATGAACAAGCACCTGGCGGCGCACCTGAAGTAGGACGCTCGCGGCGCCTGCGTGCGCCGCCTGCCAAGCGTGAAAAATGGAGACCCCGCGGGCCGCTCGCCCTGCGGGGTCTCTTCACTTCCAGCGGGGTCTCTTCACATTTGGGACTCGTGCATACATAAGGGCCGACCCTCGCCGCTACCCTTGCGGCGCCTCTTCTCACGGACGTCTTCGTGACCTCGCCCACCAGAGCCATCATCCTCGCCGCGGGGCAGGGCAAACGCCTCCTGCCGCTGACCGAGGCGCGGCCGAAATGCCTCATCGAACTCTCCAGCCGCACCCTGCTGGCCTGGCAGCTGCTGCGCCTGCAGGCCGCGGGCGTGGAGGAGGCGGTGATCGTCACCGGCTTCCGTGCCGACGCCGTGGAGGCCGAGGTCGCCGCGCTGGACCTCAAGATGCCGGTCCGCCTGGCCTTCAACCCGTTCTACACGGTGTCCGACAACACGGCCTCGTGCTGGATCGTGCGCCAGGAATTCGACCGCGACATGCTGGTCCTGAACGGGGATACGCTGTTCGGGCCAAAGGTGGCCGAGACGCTGCTCGGCGCGCCGACTGCCGACATCACGGTCACCATCGACCGCAAGCCGGCCTACGACGCGGACGACATGAAGGTGCTGACCGAGGACGGCCGCCTGAAGGCGATCGGCAAGACCATCGAGGCCTATGACGCCGAGTCCATCGGCTTCCTGCGCTTCTCCAAGGCGGGCGCGGCGAAGTTCGTCGCGGGCGTCGAGCGTGTGCTGCAGACGCCAGAGGGCCTGCGCCGCTGGTACCTCTCGGTGATCGACGAACTGGCGCGCTCTGGCGTCGACGTGAGGGTCGCCTCGATCGAGGGCCTGGAGTGGGGCGAGATGGACTTCCCGCAGGACGTCGAGAATCTGACCCGCCTGTCCAGCGGCTGGGGCGATCCCTCGGCGGCGTGACGCCCATTCCGTAGGCGTTGGCGCCTCGGGATTGATCATAGTTTCGGTTGAAACCGCGCCCGCGGCCGCCGGGCTTGCAATCGCAACTGCTTGGAAAGCTTCGCAACCTTAGCGTTAACGCACTCGCGCCTGCGGGAGGGCGCGTGAGTTGCAGAGGTTCCGGTGTCCGATACCGACGAAGCCCTGGTTCCAGAGCGGATCCTGGAACTGTCCGACCGGCTTTCGACCGCCGCGGCCACCAGCATCGCCGACATCTCGCGGATCAACCGCGAAGCCAAGATGCTGGCCATCAACGCCCTGATCACCGCGGCGCGCGCGGGGGAGGCGGGCAAGGGCTTCGCCGTGGTGGCGGAGGAGTTCAAGACCATCTCCTCGCGCATCGACGAGGTGACGGCCGACCTGGAGAGCCAGGTGCAGGGCGACCTGCGCGAGCTTGCCGCGGTCGGCGCCGCGATCCTGGGGCACCTGCGCGGCCAGCGGCTGGCCGACCTGGCGCTCAACGCCATCGAGATCATCGACCGCAACCTCTATGAGCGCACCTGCGACGTCCGCTGGTGGGCCACGGACTCGGCGGTGGTCGACTGCGTCAGCGCCGGCACGCACGCCGCCGCCGAACACGCCTCGAGCCGCCTGCAGGTGATCCTGGACGCCTACACCGTCTATCTCGACCTCTGGATCTGCGACGCCGACGGCAAGGTGGTCGCCGTGGGCCGGCCGGAACGCTATCCGCGCGTCGCAGGCAGCTCGGTGGCCAGCGCGCCATGGTTCAAGCGGGCCAAAGCGACCCGCTCTGGCCAGGAGTTCGTCGCCTGCGACGTCGAACGCGCGCCGCTGTTGAACGACGCGCCGGTGGCGACCTATGCCGCTGCGATCCGCCGGGATGGCGCCGTGGATGGCGAGGTCATCGGCGTGCTGGGCATCCACTTCGATTGGCAGCCCCAGGCTCACGCGGTCGTCGACGGCGTGCGCCTCACCGACGAAGAGAAGGGCCGGTCGCGTGTCCTGCTGCTGGACCGCAGCGGCCGGATCCTGGCCGCCTCGGACCGCCGGGGCGAACTCACCGAGACCTTCCAGCTGCCCACCAGCGCCGAGGCCATGGGCAGCTATGCCGAGAAAGGCGCGACCGTCGGCTACGCCCTGACGCCCGGCTACGAGACTTATGAAGGGCTGGGCTGGTACGGCTGCATCGTCCAGGGCGAGCGCTCGGCCACCGCGAAGCCCGCCCGCGCCGACGCGGACGCCGCCTAGGGTTCGACGATCGTCCGCACGAGGTCGAGGTCGGCCGGCTTGTCCACGTCGACCGAGGCCAGGCCATAGGGCGTCTCGACGATCGCGGCGCTGACATCCGCCAGGGCGCCCAGCCGCACGGCCGCCTCGCGCAGGGTCAGCCGCCGGAACACGTAGCGCAGCAGCATCCGCGGCCCCAGGATCTGGGCCATCTTCCACGGCCGCTTGCGCTCGGCCTCCACGCGCCGCCAGAGGTCGATGACGCCCAGGGCGCGGTCGTTGGCCAGATAGAACAGGTTGCAGCCCGACCAGTCGCCGTCGGCCAGTTTCAGCCAGGTGCGCTTCGTGCCGGGCGCGGCCGCCTCCACGGTCGAGCGGGCGGCAACCAGGACGGTCACGTCGGCGCCGTTCGGCGTGTCGGCCAGGAAGCGGCTCACCCATTCGGGCTGGAGCAGGGCGTGGTCGGCGGTGGTGACCACCAGCGGCGTTCCGAGGGCCTCTGCGCCGGCCTTGACGCTCAGGCTTGGCCCGGCCGCCTCGTCCAGCGCCTCGCAGCCCAGGCGGGCGATCTCGGCGCGCACCTCGGAGTGGCTGGAGATCACCGCGACCCGGCCCGCGCCGGCCGCCCTGAGCGCGCCCACGACCCGCGCCAGCAGGGTCTCGCCGCCCAGGCGGATCAGCGCCTTGTGGGCGGCCCCGCCATAGACCGCGACCGGGTCCTCGCCGCCGCGCGAACCCGCCAGAACGAGGGCAGAAAAGCCCTTCACGCCAGCGCCTTCTCGTAGAGGCGATAGGTCTTGTAGATTTTGGCCCCACCGGCATCGCAGATGCGCCGCATCGCCGTGTTGTCCTCGAGCACCCACGACAGCTCGTAGCGCTCGTAGCCCAGCTTGCGCGCCGCCTGGGCGACCGCGTCGATGAGCTGGAACGGCAGGAGCTGGCCGCGCAGCGTGCCGGCGAACTTCTTCTTCACGCCCATCAGTGGCACGCGGCCGGTCTTCGGTCCCTTCACCTTCAGCCGCCACAACAGCTTGGCGAAGCCGAACGGGAACAACTTGCCCTTCAGGTCGGCGATGGCCTCGTTGATGTTCGGCAGGAGGATCATGAAGCCCGCGGCCTCGCCGTCGATCTCGGCGAACCAGGCCAGCCGCTTGTCGATCAGGAGCTTGAGCGTCGAGGCCAGCGCCTTGGTCTCGGCCTCGGTGGTGGGCGTGAAGCCCCAGTTGTCCGCCCAGGCGTCGTTCAGGATGCCCGTCAGGGTGCGGACCTCCTCGTCGAACCGCTTCATGTCCAGCTCGCGCAGCACCACGCCCTCGGCAGGCGGCTTGCGGACGCGGCGCAGGATGGCGGGCGGCAGGTCGTCGGCCACGCTGCAGACGTAGGCGTAGATGTCCTTGGCGCGGGCGTAGCCCTGACCCTCGATCCGCGCGGGCGTGTAGCGCGTGTCGTGGCTCATCATGAACATCGGCGGGGTGTCGTGGCCCTCGACCAGCAGGCCGACCTCCTCGTTGGTCGAGAGGTTCACCGGGCCCAGGGCGGTCTTGCAGCCCTTGGCCTTCAGCCAGGCCTCGGCGGTGGCGAACAGCGCCTCGAAGATGGACGGATCGTCCTCGGCGGCGATCATGCCGAAGTGGCCGACGCCGTCCTTGGTTTGGGGGTTCAGGTGGTCGATCTGGGCGCTGATCCGGCCGACGTCGCGCCCGCCCTTCACCGCCAGCCAGAACTGGACGTCGGCGTGCTCGAAGAAGGGGTTGCCCTTGGCGGTCAGCGACTCGCCGCGCTCGAACATCAGGGGCGCGATGTAGTTCGGATCGCGCGCGCCCAGGCGCATGGGCACGCGGATGAACCGGTCCAGCTCCGCCTTGGAACCGACCGGGACGATTTCGACGCACCCCGACACGATCATCCTTCCAGATAGAGCAGCACGGTCACCCCCAGGGCCGAGAAGATGGCAGGGGCCGCCCACGCCGCCAGGATCGGCGGCGCGGCGCCGTTCTCGCCCAGCGCGGTGAAGGCGCCGTCGAACACCAAGAACAAGAGGCCCGCCGCCAGGCACTGGACCATCAGCGTCGCCCCGCCGCCCCGGAAATTGGCGAGGCCGGCCGGCGCCGCCAGCAACAGCATCACCAGGCAGGCCACGGGCGCGGCCCAGGCCCGCTGGAGCTGGGTGTCGTAGAAGGTGCGGGGCCGGTTCGAGAGGCCGCCCGCCAGCGCCCGGCTGGCCTCGGCGGCGGTCACGGTGGTTTCGCCGGCCGCGAGCTGGCGCACGTCGCCGGGCTTCAGGTTCTCGGTCCAATCCATGGACGCGGCCTGGCCCTCGGCGACGCTGGCCGAGCCCAGGGTCTCGAACCGCGGCTCGATCAGCCGCCAGCGGCCGTTCTCGTAGGCGGCGGCCTTGGCGCTGGTGCGCTGGACGAGGCGGCCGGTCTGATCGCGGCGGTAGATGGTCACCTGTTCCAGGCCCCGGCCGTCGGGGTCGCGCGGCACAGCCACCACCACCTCGTCGCCCACACGGAAGGTGACGGGATCGACGGCCTTGGCCTTGTCCTTCGGCGTGCTGGCCTGCCACCAGTCGCTGAGCGTGGCGTCGGTGCGCGGGGCGATCTGCAGGCCGATGGCGAGCTGGACCAGGGTCAGGAACAGCGCCGCCGGGATCGCCATCATGGTGATCCGGTAAGCCGAGATGCCGGTCGAGCGCATGGCCGTGACCGCACTGTCGCCAGCCAGCTTGCCGAAGGCGAAGAGGGCGCCTGCCAGCACGGCCAGCGGCGCGGCCTGCTCGATCAGCCGTGGCAGGCGCAGCAGGGCGTAGTAGCCGATGCCGCCGACGCCCAGGTCGCGGTCCAGGATGTCGGTGGTGACGTCCAGCAGGTCGAGGATCTGCAGGATGCCGACCAGCACCAGGAGCGCGATCAGGATCCGCGATCCCATCAGCTTCAGGAGGTAGGTCCCCAGCGTCATGCGGGCGCGCCGCTCGTGGCCTTCTTCATGCGCAGCCGGGCGATCCACGAACCCAGGTGCTCCATGGCGAGGCCGATGGGCGTCTCGCCGGGCCGTTTCCGGCTGGTGAAGAAGACGAAGAAGGCGATGGCCGCGAAGGCCAGGAACGGCCCGCCCACCGAGAGCTCGGCGGGCGCCTTGCCCTTGTCGGCCAGGCTCTCGCCCAGCTGGACCAGGTGGTGGAAGGCGAGCAGCAACAGCCCGCCCACGATGGCCCCGGGCGCGCGGCCGCTGCGTTTGGCCGCGAGGCCCAGCGGCACGGCCAGCAGGGGCAGCAGCGGCAGCGAGAAGGCGCGGGCGAGGCGACCGTACAACTCGCCCTTCAGCGTCTCCTTGGGAATGGTGGAGCGGCCGCTGTGGGCCTGATCCCACAGCTCGAAGAGGGTCAGCTCGCGCTCGTCGCCGCCGCGGGCCCGCAGCAGCTTGGCGGGCCCCGTGATCGGCAGCTGCATGGTGAAGGTCTTGAAGCTCAGGACCTCGGGCCGGCCCTGGTCGTTGAAGCGCAGCTGCTGGCCGTCCTTGAGCTCCAGGCGCACGTTCTGGCCGTCGGCGGCGCGGCGGATCTCGGCCATGCGAGCGGTGGTGATCTCCTCGCGGCTCTTGTCGGTGATCCGGCGGATGAAGATCCGCGAGAGCTGCTGGCCCGCCGCGTCCGCCTCGTCGGTGGTCATGGTCAGGTCTTTGGATGGCGTCAGGATCGTCTCGGCGGGGACCAGGCCGTTCCAGCCGGCGTTCTGGGCCGTGTGCAGCACCGCGCGGTAGGCGTAGCGGCTGTAGGGCTGCAGGAAGCCGAAGACGAGGAGGCTGACCGCCGTCAGCGCCGCCGCCAGGCACAGATAGGGCGCCGCCAGCCGCGTCAGCGAGACGCCCGCGGCCAGCAGCGAATCGATCTCGGACGCCTGGTTCATCCGGTTCACCACCACCACCAGCGCCAGGAAGAAGGCGGCGGGCAGGGTGAGGCCCAGGTAGTGCGGCACCAGGTTGACGGCCAACTGCGCGACGAAGCCGAAGCGGTCGCTGGAGGCTGACAGCATGTCGAGCAGGCGCAGGATCCGCTCCAGCAGGAGCGCTACGAGCGTCACGCCCATCGCCCCCACCATCGGCCAGAAGGCCAGGCGGAGCAGGTAGCGGTCGATGAGGCTCAAGAGGTCCCTCGAATTGCGGCGGTCACGCCGGCCAGCGACCAGCGAGGTCGGCGGCGAGCGTCGCCGCCTCCTCCTCGCTCAGTGCGACGTTCGACGCAAGCGCGGGCGGTCCGGGCCAACCCGCATCCTTGAAGGTTTTGCCGTCGTATTCCCGCTCTCCGTCGTAGCGCGGCAGGACGTGGAAGTGGACGTCGGGATCGACCATCATCAACATCAGGTAATTGATGCGTTCGTAGGCGACAGTGTGGCGAAGCAGGGCCTCGATGCCGTCGACCGCCGGCTTCAGGTCGGCCATGGCTTCGGCCGGGAGATCGGAGAACGCCGTCGCCTCGTCCTTGCAGACCAGCACCAACGCGCCGAAGGTGGGTTGCTGCGGCCGCACCAGCACCAGCCAGTGCGAGGTCTCCGCGACCAGGGTGCGGGGGTAGCCGAACTTGCGGGCCGTAGCGTTCGTCACGACTTGTCCATGCCAGAAGAGCGGCCGGGCCGCGTTGCGATCATAGGGAGCCGCTCCTGACCATGAAAGGCCGAACGGCCGCATTCGCCGTCGCCGCGACGCTTGTCGCCGCGGGGCCGGCCCTGGCCGACCAGGGCTGCGCGGGGACGCGCGCGCCGACCTCCTCGAAGCTGACCGTCCAGGTGAACGGCGTGAAGCCGCCTGTCGGCGAAGTCGCGATCACGATCTATCCCGACGACAAGCGCCGATTCCTGGCCAAGGGCGGCAAGTTGGCCCGCCAGCGGATCAAGGCGGCGGCGACCGTACGCGCGTGCTTCTGGGTTCCTCAAGGCGCGTACGCCGTGGCCGTCTACCACGACCGTGATGGTGACCGGGACTTCGACCGCACGCTGGTGGGGCTTCCGGCCGAAGGCTTCGGCTTCTCGAACGACCCCGACACCAAGACCGGCCTGCCGTCGTTCTCGTCCGTCCGCTTCCGCGTCGGTCCTGGCGAGCGCGTGACGCCCGTCCAGATGAAGTATCTCCGCTAGCAAAGGACGAACCGGCCGAGCTCCTCGACGGTCATCGCGTCGGTAATTCCTCGCGCCGTGACCTCGGTGCGGAAGCTCGCGCCGTCGCGCGTGACTGCGATCTCGTTCCAGCGCGCGGGCTGGCCGTGGCCGCCCGCGGGGGTGGAGGCCGCCGGTACCGCCAGGATCGGGATCGTCCCAGCGGGTCCCTTCACTCCGGTCATCAGCGCCTCGTGGGCGTGGCCGTGTAGGATCAGCTCGGCGCCGGTCTCGGCCAGCACGCCGCGGAAGCCCTCGGCGTCGGTCAACTCCTTGCGGCCCGCCACCACGCCACGCGCCACCGGATGGTGGATCAGCACCACGCGGTAGAGGCCACGCTCGCCGGCTTCGCGCAGCATCGCCCGGGCCCGTTCGATCTGGGCCGCGCCCAGCGTGCCCTGGGCCAGGTGCAGGGCGGTCGGCAACGCCGACGACAGGTTGATCAGGGCCACAGGGCCTCGGACCCGCAGGTGCGGGAAATCGGCCTCGGCGCCGTCGCTCAGCCAGGGCCGCCAGGGCGCGAAGCTCTTGGGCGCGCCGGCCGCGCTCAGCGCGTCATGGTTGCCGGGGCTGACCGTCACGTTCGCCGGGTCGCCCAGGGTCTCCAGCCAGGCGCGGGCGGCCTCGAATTCCTCGGGCGTCGCGAAGTTGATCACATCGCCGGTTATGACCACATGATCGGGTGCATGAGCGGCCACGTCGGCGGCGACGGCGTCGAGGACGGCCTGGATGTGCCTGTGCTGCTTGCGCCGCCAGGCGAACCGGCTCAGCAGGCGTTTGGAGGCCGCGTCGCGCCAGCGGAAGGGCAGGGCCGGGGGCGGCAGCTGCAGGTCGGACAGATGGGCAAGGCGGAAGGCGGTCACGAGCTTTCCTAACGGAACGGCGCTCGGTATCAGGTTCCATCGATTTGCGTGAGAGGCGCGCAGGCTTTTGCAGACGACGGTTGAAGCGGCTTCCGCGCCGGTCGGGATGATCCTGGGCGCGGGCGACGTCCGCATATGGGGCATGACCGCGCGCGAGCGTCTGCGCCGCACCTTCGTGCGCGCCAAGCTGGCCGTGGCCGACGCCGCGCCGGCTTCCGGCGGCGTGGTGCTGGCCCTGGGCGGCTGGGTCTACGATGAATCCCTGCTGGCGACGCTCGCGAAGCGGCCGGACAGCGTGCTGGTGACCGACGACGGCCAGGCCGTGGCCGCCCACGTGCCCGCCGCGCGCATCGTCGAGGCCTCCGAGGCGCTGGAGCGGGGCGCGGAGCCTGCCGGCCTCCAGCGGCTGTCGTTGGCCGAACTCTCGTACAACGAGGCCCTGCGCAAGCGCGAGGCGCCGGTGCTGGTGCGGCTCACGACCGACAATGTCCGCGCCGTGGAGGCCCGTACCTTCGCCGGCTCGTACAAGGGCGTCACAGACGTCGTGACCAAGTACTGGTGGCCTGTGCCGGCGCGGATCGTCACCCGCTGGTGCGCGATCGCGGGCCTGACGCCCAACCAGGTCACCTTTACCGGCTTCCTGCTGGTGCTCGCGGCCTTCTGGCTGTTCTGGCAGGGCCAGTTCGGCTGGGGCCTGGTCTGCGCCTGGATCATGACCTTCCTCGACACCGTCGACGGCAAGCTGGCGCGCGTCACCCTGACCTCGTCGGCGATCGGCAACGTGTTCGACCACGGCATCGACCTGATCCATCCGCCGTTCTGGTGGTGGGCCTGGTACGTCGGCTGCTTCGGCGCGGTGGGCATCACGCCAGACCTCGCCGGCTACGGCCTGTCGGTGATCCTGGTCGGCTATGTGGTGCAGCGGATCTTCGAGGGGATCTTCATGCGTCGCTACGGCTTCCACGTGCACTCGTGGCGACCGTTCGACAGCTTCTTCCGCCTGATCACCGCACGGCGGAACCCGAACCTGCTCATCCTGACGCCGGCCTGGATGCTGAGCGGCCTGGTCCCGACCGCCCCGCAGATCGGCTTCCACCTCGTGGCGCTCTGGACGGCGCTCAGCCTGCTGGTCCACGCCGTGCAGCTGGTCCAGGCGCTGGCGACCCCGCGCGACCGCGTCGTTTCCTGGCTATCGCGGTGATCCGCGCCGGCCTCATCTGGAACGGCAACAGCCACCGCAACCGCGGGCAGGGCCGCGCGCCGCTGCCCGACGACGTGCTCGACATCTGCCCCGAGGAACCCAGCCACCTGATGGCGGGCCTGCGCCGGTTCGCCAGCGAGGGCGTCGAACTCGTGGTGATCGACGGCGGCGATGGCACGGTGCGCGAGGTGCTGACGCGCCTGCCCGAGGCCTATGGCGCCGAGCCGCTGCCCCGCCTGGCCGTGCTGCCCAACGGCAAGACCAATGCGCTGGCGCTCGACATCGAGACGCCCCTGGGCGCCACGCTGGAGGAGATCCTGGGCTCGTGCGAGGCGGGCAAGCCGACCAAGCGCCGCCAGTGCCTGGAGGTGGTGCGCGACGGGGTGACCGAGCGGCGGGGCTTCCTGTTCGGCATGGGCGCCTTCGTGCGGGCGACCAAGCTGGCGCAGAAGAACCACGGCAAGGGCTTCTTCGACGACGCGGCGGTGGGGATCACCCTGGCCGGCGCCTTCGCCCGGACCGTGCTGGGCGGGGCGGGCGATCGCTGGCGGCGTGGAGAACAGGCCGACCTGTCGCTGGACCCGGGGGAGCGCGCCTGGTTCCTGGTCATGGCCTCGACGCTCAAGCGCTTCCCCATGAGCTTCAAGCCGTACGGCGAGCCCCGCGAGGGGCTGAAGGTCCTGTCCGTCGAGGCGCCGCCGAAACGCTTCCTGAGCGCCGTGCCGCTGGTGATGCGCGGCGGCGACGCGCCGTGGCTTCGGCCTGCGGGCTATCATCGGGCCGACGCCGAGTCGTTCGACCTCGCCTTCGACGGCGACTTCGTGCTCGACGGCGAGCCCTACAACGGCGGCCGGTTGACGGTGCGCCAGGGGCCCGAGCTGGAGTTCGTGATCCCGTGACCGGCGAACTCGCCCGCCGCATCGAGGCCGAGCTGGCGTCGCCGGCGCCCGAGGCGGTGACGGCGCTGGTCCAGGCGCTGGCCGACCCGGGCTGCGACGCCGCGGTGCTCTACTACGGCTCGACCCTGCGCACGGGTGACCTCTCGGGCATCCTCGACTTCTATCGCCTGACCCGCCGTCCGCACCGTCGCGGCCTGCGGGGCCTGGTCGAAAGGGCCGTCTGGCCCGAGGTCAGCTATCACGAGGTGATGGTTGGCGCCCGGATGCTCCGGGCCAAGGTCGCCACGATGCCCCTGTCGACCTTCCGGAAGGCCGCCGAGGGGCGGACGCTGGACACGACCATCTGGGCCCGCTTCGTGCAGCCCGTGCAGCGGGTCTGGACCGCCGACGCGCAGGCGGGCGAGGCCGCGAGGCAGGCCGTGGCCGCCGCGGTGGTGACGGCCTCTCGCTATGCCGCGGCCTTGGGACCCGAGGCGGGACCGGCCGATGCGTTCTGGCTGGCTCTTTTCCGCAAGACCTACGCCGCCGAGTTCCGGGTAGAGAGCACCGACCGCGCCGACACGGTCATGGCCTCGGGCGGCGACCGCTACGCCGCGATCCTGCCGTTGGCCTGGCGCGAGGCCGGCGTGGCGTTCTCGGAAGAGGGCGGGGCGCTGCGGCCCGGGAAGCGCGGCCTGCCGGGCTGGACGCTGCCGAACCTGGCCGGCAAGCCGCTGAACGTCGCGCGGATCCTGAAGGCCGCCTTCACGTTCGACGGCGCGGCGCGCTACGCGGCCTACAAGATCGAACGGCACACGGGGATCGAGATCGCGGTCACGCCCTTCCGCGAACGCCATCCGTTCCTGGCGGCGCCCGGGGCGTGGCTGGAACTCCGCAGGCGCCAGCGCGCGCTGACGCGCACGCAGGCCCTGGGCGGAAAGTAGGGCTTAGGCCGAGGCCCGGCGCGAGCGCTGGAGCAGGCCGTATTCGAGGCCGAGGCGCTCGAAGATATCCAGCACGGTGTCGATCTGCTCGGGCGTGTGGGCCGCGCTGACGCTGGAGCGCAGCAGCGACTTGTTCTCCGGCGTGGCCGGCGGGATGGCCAGGTTGAGGTAGACGCCGTTGGCGAGCAGGGCGTTCCACATCATCACGGCCGTAGCCTGGTCAGGCATCACGACGGCGGTGATCGGGCTGGCGTGCGGGCCGACCGCGTAGCCCATGTCGCGCAGGCCGTCGTAGAGCCGGTCGGCGTTGGCCGCGAGGCGGACGCGCAGGCCCTTGTCGGTCTCCAGGCGCTCGAGCGCCGTCAGGGTGGAGGCGATCACGGCCGGCGGCAGCGAGGCGGTGAACATGTACGGCCGGCTGACGATGCGCAGCAGGTCGAAGTTCTCCTCGTTCGAGACCAGGAAGCCGCCCACGGCGCCCAGGCTCTTGGAGAAGGTGCCGACGATGAAGTCGACGTCGTCCTCGACGCCGGCCGCCTCGGCCAGGCCGCGGCCCTTTTCGCCGAGCACGCCCATCGAGTGGGCTTCGTCCACCAGCAGGTAGGCGCCGGCTTCCTTCTTGATCGCCACCATCTCCTTGAGCGGGGCGACGTCGCCGATCATCGAGTAGATGCCCTCGACCACGATCAGGCTGCCCTTGGCGGCGTCGCCCATGCGGCGCAGGCGCTTGGCCAGGTCCTCGGGGTCGTTGTGGCGGAAGCGGATGACCTCGGCGCCCGACAGCTTGGCGGCGTCGTAGATCGAGGCGTGGCTGTCGGCGTCCAGGATCAGGTGGTCGCCGCGGCCCACGAGGCCCGAGATGCCGCCCAGGTTGGCCTGGTAGCCGGTCGTGAAGACCATGGCGTGCTTGCGGCCGTAGAACTTGGCCAGCGCCGTCTCCAGGGCCGTGTGGCCGCTGAACGTGCCGTTGGCGAACCGCGAGCCTGTGGTCCCGGTGCCCCATTCGCGCACGGCGTTGGCCGAGGCCTCGATGCAGGCCTCGTCGAAGGTCAGGCCGAGATAATTGTTGGTCCCGAGCAGGATGACGTTCTTGCCACCCAGGACGCCTTCGGTCGGAGACAGAACGGCGTCGAATCGTACGCTCGAGGGGTCAGCCCCCGCCGCGCGAATGCCATCCAACGGGGCGCGATAGCCCAGGTGCTTGTCGAGCAGCGACATCCTTAAGCCTTCACCCGCAGCTTGTTGATCAGATCGGAGAGGTCGCCGACCGTTTGGACCGTCGCCAGGCGGTCTAGAGGAATCGATAGGTCAAATCGATCCTCAAGCTCCATGACGATGTTCATGAGCGCAAGCGAATCCACCGCGAGGTCGCGGGCGATGTCGGTCTCGGGGGTGACCTGGACGCTACGGCCCAATACCGTCTCGGCCGCTCGCGCGACCTCGCGGACGGTCAGATCCGTCGCCAGTTCAACCATACCCTTGAGCCCCCCATCGGCTCGATTCAATTGCTTGCGCCAGCCGCGTACCTAAGCATGTTGGATCGGTTTTTCTACCGCGGCGTGGATGGCGGGTCACAAAACCGCAGCTAATGTTTCATCCATACCGCAGTGCGGTACCAAGCGACGGTGGTCGAAAACCCACCATCCAGGTCGTGGATCGGCGCCGGCGGGAGGGGCATTTGCTCCTCGGGGGCGACCGCCCAATCGCGATGCAGCAGTTCCCGCGCCTTGGCCGAGGTCAACATCGGGGTCTGGCCCAGAAGCACTGTGAAATCATTCGTGATCCCGACGGCGCGGATCAAAACGCCCGGAACGGGCATGAACTGCGGCGTGCGGCCGCAGGCGCGGGCCGCCGCGGCCATCATCTCGCGCCACGAATAGCCGTCCGGCCGGGCGTCGCATAGCGCGAACACCCCGCCAGGCGCCCGTTCCGCGAGCGCCACGACCTGCCGTGCGGCGTCCTCCACATGGATCATCGCCACCCGGCCGGTCGCGCTCAGCAGGGGCAGAACCGGACTCGCGGCGGCTGCCTGGAACACCGGCAGCAGCTCGCGGTCGCCGGGGCCGTAGATGGCGCAGGGCCGCGCCACCGTCAGCCGTTCGCCCAGCACATCGGCCATGGCGACTTCGCCGGCGCGCTTGCTGGCGCTGTAGTGCGACAGGCCGGGTTCTCGGGCCGTCAGGCTGGAGACCAGCACCGTGTGCGGGACCTTGGCCGCCGCCTCGGCCACGCGACGGGCGCCGGCCACGTTCACGGCGTCGAAGGCGGCGCGGCTCCGGGCCTTCACCAGTCCCGCGCCATGGATCACCACGTCGGCGCCGTCGCACAGGCGGGCGAGCGCGGGCGTGTCGCCGAGGTCTCCGACAACGACTTCGGGCGTCGCCTCGCGCCAGAGCGGGTCGATGGGGTCGCGGCGGGCCAGCACACGCACGCGCCAGCCGTCGGCCGCCAGGGCGCGGACGATCTGGCGGCCTAGGAAGCCGGTGGCTCCGGTGACCGCCGCCAGCTTGCCGGAAGCGGCCCGGCCGGTCAGGCCGGCTCCTCCTGCTTGAAGGCGCCGCCCAGGAACAGCGCGCGGGCCTTGGAGCGCGAGAGCTTGCCCGACGACGTCTGGGGCAGGGCATTGTGGCCCACCAGCTCGACGCGGGCTTCCACGCCGTGGCGGGCGCGGAGCAGGGCGGCCACGTCGTCGGTGAGCGCGCGGCGCACCTCGGGGTCGCTGGAGCGGGTCTGGACCAGCACCACCAGCTGCTCGCCCGCGTCCTCGTCGATGGAGAAGGCGGCCACGTCGCCGCTGCGCAGGCGCTCGACCTCGGACTCGGCGGTCCATTCCAGGTCCTGCGGCCACACATTGCGGCCGTTCAGCAGGATCAGGTCCTTGGCGCGGCCGGTGGGCACGACCTGGCCCTCGGCCAGGTAGCCCAGGTCGCCGGTGTCCAGCCAGCCGTCGCGGCCCAGCACGGCGGCGGTCGCCTGCGGGTCGCCGAAGTACTCGCGCATCAGGCTGGGGCCCCGCACGTGGATGCGGCCGACATGGCGCTCGGCCACGGGCTTGCCGTCCTCGCCGCGCACTTCGAGCTCGTGGTCGCGGAAGATGGGGCCGCAGCGCACGAAGGCCCGCGCACGGTCGCCGGAGCCGGGGACGACCACGCCCTCCTTCTCCATGCGGGTGACGTCGACGGTGTCGAAGATCAGGCCGCGATCCAGGGGCGACATGGTCAGCGCCAGGGTGGCCTCGGCCATGCCGTAGCTGGCCACGAAGGCCGTGGCCTTGAAGCCGGCCGCGGCGTAGCGCTCGGCGAAGGCGGTGAGCGGGCCGGGGCGCACCATGTCGCCGCCGCAGCCGGCGATGCGCCACTTCGACAGGTCCAGGCCTTCGCGCGAGCCGTCGCCGCGTTTGGCGCAGAGCTCGTAGCCGAAGCTGGGGCTGTACGAGATCGTGGCCCCGTTCTTCGACATCAGGTCCAGCCACAGCAGCGGCCGGCGCACGAAGGCGCCCGTCGGCATCAGGTCGATCGACATCTGCACCGACAGCGGCATCAGCATGAACCCGACCAGCCCCATGTCGTGATAGAGCGGCAGCCACGAGATCGCCCGGTCGTCCGACTTCACCACTAGGCCGTCGCGGGTGGCGGCCAGGGCGTTGGCCATCAGGGCCGCGTGGGTGCAGAGCACGCCGGTCGGATTGCGGGTGCTGCCCGACGAGAACTGGACGTAGCAGGGGTCTTCGGCGCCGGGCGCGGGCAGCTCGGTCGCGGGCGCCTCGGGCAGGTCGGCCACCTTCATGGCGATCTTGGTCCCGGCGCTGGTCGCCGCGTCGGACAGCCAGGGCAGCAGGGTCTCGGGCCCAAATACCGCCGAGGCGCTGGCCGAGGCCAGCATACGGCCGATCTGTTCCACATAGGCGTCCCGGCCGCCCAGCGGCGCGGGCAGGGGCAGCGGGGCCGGGGTGATCCGCGCGTACTGGCAGGCGAAGAAGGCGGTGACGAAGTCGGCGTCCGTCTCGGCCACCAGGCCCACGCGATCGCCGGGCTTCAGGCCCAGCGCCAGCAGGCGGGCGGCCATGGCGCGCGCGCGGTCACGCAGCTCGCCATAGGTGAGCGCCTCCACCAGCTCGCCGCGCAGGCCGTAGAGGTTGATCCCGGTGGGGCCCTTTGCGGCGAAATCCAGCGCCTCGATCAGGGTCGAAAACCCGCCCATCTGGAACGGGCGGTCGGGAGCGGTCGGGGTAGCGGTCGTCAATCGTCGCCTTTCAGACTCTCGGGATCGACGGGGGGCGGCGTGGCCGTCGCCTGTCGACTCCCGTTCTCTCTAAGGATGAACCACAGCATGCCCAGGGCAAGGCCGCTTGCCGCCGCAGCCAGGCCGGCGCCCGCGCCTATAATTCCGAACTGCGTCACGAGGAAGGGGAGCATCGCCAGGAAGGCGGCGCTGACCGCCAGCCGGACGCGCACCGCCGCCCCCGGCTTGCCCAGGGAAATCAGCATCGGCTCCAGCGGCAGGGCGAACACGCCGATCACCGCCGCGCCCACCTGCCAGTTCATCACCGCCGCGGCCGGCTCGAAGGCCTCGCCCATCACGAGCTTGAGGAGGAGGGGGCCCAGGAGCGTGCTGGCCGCCAGGATCACCAGCGCCACGCCGCCGGCCAGCAGGCCCACGTTGCGCGCAAGGCGCCACATGGCGTGGTGCCGGTCGTCGGCGCGCAGGCGGGCCAGTTCGGGATAGAGCGCCGGGGTCAGCAGCTTGGCAGGCTTGGCCAGCGCGTCGGCCACCTGCCGCCCGATCCGCCAGAAGGCCGCCTGCGACGGGCCCACCAGGGCGCCCACGATCAGCGTCGCCACATGGGTGAAGGCCACGTCCAGCGTGGTCGCGAGATTGGTGTTCCAGGCGAAGCGCCAGGCGCCGGGCATGCCCTCGCTGAGCGGTCCGCCCCAGGAGAAGTCCTTGAGCAGGCCGCGCCTGTTGAGCTCGCCCATCGCCGAGCCGGCCAGGTAGAGCCAGCTGCCCACCGTCGCCACGGCCGAGGCGAGCAGGAAGCCCTCCATCGTGGGCCAGAACAGCAGCACCAGCACGCCGGCCACGAGCCGGATGAGCGAGATCAGCCCCGCCTGCCAGGCCAGCACGTCGAAGCGGTCGAACAGGCGCAGGAGGCCCAGGGGCGTCGCCGAGACCATGAAGGCGATGGAGAGCATGTAGAGCGCCGCCGCCGGCGCTTCCTTCGCGCCCCAGCCCAGCATGCCGGCGAAGGCGATCGCGCCCATGATCCCAACCGCAATGCCCAGCACGGTGCTGCCCAGATCGAGCAGGATCGTGAAGCGCAGGACCCGCTGGAACTGCTTCACGTCGCCGTCGGCCAGCGGCCGCGCGCCGAAATGCAGGATCGTCTGCCAGGACTGGAACTTGACCACTTCGCCCAGGAACTGGCCGAAGGCCTGGATCAGCACGAACACGCCCAGCTCGGCCGCGCCCAGCGCCCGCCCGGCGATGGCCATGAACGCCAGGCCCAGCACCGCGTTGACCGTGCGCCCGCCCAGCAGGAGGCCCGCGTTGGCCACCACGCGCTTCAGGATCGGCCGGACGCCGGCGATCTGTTCCGCCTGGGAAGCGCTCATGCGCGGAATCGAACTCCTCAGCCGTCGCCCCGGACGGCGCGCCTCAACTACCCCCTAGCACGAGCCGGCGCAAAGCACGGCGCGGCGAGGACGCGCAGCCCGGCCGCCTCCGTCCACGGGGCTCAGCCGTAAATCCGACTGTCCGCTTGGTCGCGGGCCCCGTGCGCGGCATTCTGTGCGCCGGGTGTCAGATGTGGGGTGTGCGTCGATGCGCAAGGTGTTTGCAGGTCTGGCGGCGATCGTCGCGGCGGCCTTCGCCCAACCGGCCAGCGCCGAGATCCGCGCGCTGATCGTGGCGGTCTCGCAGTATACGGCGCCGATCCCGTCGCTGGACGGGCCGCCCAACGACGCGGCGGCGCTGAAGCAGGTGCTGGTGGCGCAAGGCGCCAAGGACATCGTGACGCTGAACGACGCCCAGGCCACGCGAACCTCGATCCGCACTCAGCTCGAAGCGCTGGGCAAGCGCGCCAAGCCGGGCGACTGGGTGATCTTCTACTACGCCGGCCACGGCTCGCAGGCGAAGTCGAAGGACCCGGGCGAGACCGACGGCATGGACGAGTTCCTGCCCATGGGCGGCTTCAAGGTCTCCAAGCCCGACCCCAACCAGTTCATCCTCGACAACGACCTTCACGGCTGGCTGGTGAACTTCTTCCCGACCACCGTGAATGTGCTGCAGATCGCCGACGCCTGCCACAGCGGCACGATGAACCGCAGCCTGGCGGCGCCGTCGCCGTTCAAGCGCCGCTCGGCGCTGGACAACCCGATGGCCATTTCGCTGCCGCCCACCCCGGCCGACCCGATGGCGGTGGCTCCGGACGGCGACCGGCCGAACCTCGTCTATGTGGGCGCGGCCCAGGACAACCAGTTCGCCCTGGAAGGCCCGCTGCCGCGCGGCGACTCGCCGCCGCGGGGCCTGCTGACCTACGCCCTGGAGGGCGCGCTGCAGGAGCGCCGGCCGAACGGCCGCCTGACCGCCGACGCCGACGATGACGGCAAGCTCTCGCTGGCCGAACTGGCCTCCAGCCTTGAGAGCCGCACCCGCGAGCTGTCCAGCACCCAGCAGTGGTCCAGCGCCGCCGTCCCGCCCCGCAACGAGCGCAGCGTGATCTTTCAGCCGCTCAAGCCGCCGCCCGCCGACGAGCGCCCGGTGCAGGTGAAGCCCGCCGACGACAAGGCCGCCGACCTGCTGGGCGAGAAGGGGCCCTGGGCGTCGATCCCGCGCGGCACGCCTGACCTGACCTGGAACGCCAAGGAAGGCTGGGTCACCGACAACCGCGGCGACAAGGTCGCCGAGAACCTGACAAGCGCCGAGCAGCTCTCGGGCGTGATCAACAAGCGCCAGGCCGTTTCGCAGCTCGCGGGTTCGGCCGACGAGCGGCGGATCAAGGTGGCGATCGGCCCGCGGTCGAAGGGCCAGCTCTACAAGGCCGGCGAGAGCGTCGACCTGGCCGTGACCCACAGGGGGAACGAGGCCTGGCTCACGGCCTTCAACCTGGCCGGTGACGGCACCGTGCAGATGCTCTACCCGCTGGACGGCGACGGCGACGGCCACATGGTCGCCGGCCAGACGCGTGTGGTCATGGCCCGCACCAAGGTCGTCCCGCCGTTCGGCGTGGACAATGTCGTGGCCATCGCGACACCCGCCGAGCCCAAGGTGCTGCGCTCGGCGCTGAAGCGTCTCGACGGTAAGCGGGAGGCGATGGTGGCGGCCGGCCTGATCCGCGACGAACTGGATGCCAGCAAGGGCCAGGCGGCCATGTCGCTGGGCGAACTCTACACCGGGCGCTGAGCGCTAGTCCGGCTTCGAGACCAGGGCGTCCAGCGCCGCGCGGGCCTGGGTGCTGCAGCCGTTCGACTGCACCGCCAGGATATCGTCCAGGGTCGTCAGCGTGGACGGATCGGGGCAGACGCCCGAGCGGCGCGCCCCGAAGGTGCGGCCCGCCGGCGGCGGATCGACCAGGACCTTCAGCGCCGCTAGCCGCTGCGGATCTCCGGCGGCCCCGGCGCGCGGCGCCATGGCCCCGGCTGCACCGCCTTTCAGCACGCTCACCGAGCCGCTGGCGCTCATCAGTGTCAGGCTCTGGCCAGCGCCCAGGGCCAGCTTTTGGCCGGCGCTGAGCTCGAGGCCGGGCTTGAAGGCCGGGTCCGTGGATTTCACGACCACGAAGTCCCCGGCGTGGGCTGCACCGGCGAGGCCGGCGGCGAGCATGAAGCCCAGGATCGTCTTGCGCATCGTCCGCTCCTAGAACCCCCAACGCCGGGAGTGATCCCGTCTCGGGCGCGTCGGGTCAAGGCTGTGCGCCCAGAGCGGGAGGTTTTCCCTCAAAGCAACCGCGCCGCCGCGAGGCGAGCCACCGCCTGCGCCCGGTTGACCGCGCCCAGCTTCCTGCGGGCGTTGTCGACGTGGAACCGCACGGTGGTCTCCGAGACTCCCAGGATCACCGAGATCTCCCAGTCGGACTTGCCCTCGGCCACCCACGACAGGGCGTCGCGCTCGCGCTCGGTCAGCCGCACCTCGTCGTCGGCGGGATCGTCGGCCGCGAAGCCCATCAGCCGCTCAGTGAGCATCAGGCCGGCCATCTGCGCCGCCAGGGCGTCTCCGGGCGCCAGGTCGGGTTCGCGAAAGCCCAGGTGCAGCGAGGCGATGGCGCGGTGGCGGCCGTAGGAGGTGGCGCAGACCGCCTCGCCGATGCCGGCCTCGCTCATGGCGTCCCAGTAGGCGCCGTAGGCCGCCTCGCGGCGCGGGGCGAAGTCGGAGAAGCGGTAGCGGGTCATGCCGCCGCGGATCGGCTCCAGCAGCGGGTTGTTCTCGAAACAGACGTAGTCGAAGGCCGGCGTGCCCTGCCGCCAGCTCTCGGGCGCGACGCGCAGCAGGATGCCGCCCGCCGCATAGTGGGCCTGCGAGGTCAGCGGGACGATGGGGCGGCGGTAGAGGCGGGTCTGCAGGTAGGACGCGCCCAGGCCGGAGACGGCGGCGAAGAACGCCTCGCTCGCGGCCTGCGGCGTCGGCGCCGACAGGGCGTCCTCGGCGATCGCGAGCGCGCGCTGCAACATGGATCCGGACCCACCCCGATAACGCCGGCATCCTAGCAGTACCGGCCTGCCCGCGACACCGCGCGCGTCAACCCCTCGTTTCCGAGAGGTGCCCGGCGCCCGGTCTTTAGGCGAGCATGGCTCACCGGAAGTGCGAGACGCGGCGCCCCGGCCGTAGTGATTTCAATGGGGTGCAACCATGAAACGTCTTCTCGCGGGCGCCATCGCGGCGACGACCGTCGCGTGCCTGAGCGCCTTTTCGGCGGTCCCGGCAGCCGCCACGACCTTCTACCAGAACTACCTGGTCAACCCGACCTACGACCTCCGCTCGATCGTGCTGCTGCAGTACACGGTGGGCGGCGGCGGCTCGACCAACAGCTTCACGGCCGCCGCGCCGTCCACGCTGATCACCGACCCGTTCCTCAAGACCGAGGACATCACCGACACCTACTTCCTGGGGGTCGGCAACTATGGCCCGGAGGAAACCGAGCCGACGGACCATCTGGTGCTGGCCCTCGACGACACGTTCGCGGCAGGCCTGCTGGGCTTCGACTTCGCCGACCTGTTCCCGGGGTTCAACGAGGTCGACCTGATCGCGGCTCTGGACCTGCTGGCCTCGCCGGACACCGAGGACAACCTCGACGACAAGGAATTGGCGTTCGACCTGATCGGCAACTTCTCGGACCAGGTCCGCGGCAACGGCGGCACGTTCGGTTCGGTCGACACCTTCAGCCTCGTCGGCTTCTCAACGGCCGCCGCCGTGGGCTCCGGCGAATCCAGCATCACCGTGGTGCCCGAGCCAGCCGGCTGGGCGCTGATGATCGCCGGTTTCGGTGGGGCGGGGGCCATGCTGCGCCGTCGCCGCGCCAGGGAGGTCTTCGCGGCGGCCTGACACGGCCGCTCGCGCAGGAACCGCGGCGGGGGGCCACCGTGTCCGGCCGCCCGCCGCGGCCGCTTTTTCGGTGCGTGAATTATGCGCCTTGCCAACGCCACGCTTTTGCGTATTTTCCGCGCCCTCGCCGCCGGGCCTCCCTGAGGGCCGGAGCCGGGACGGGTGCATAGCTCAGTTGGTAGAGCAGCTGACTCTTAATCAGCGGGTCGTAGGTTCGAATCCTACTGCACCCACCATTTTCTCCAGGAAAATCGGTGTACTGGCGCGGCGATCTCACAGGTCGCCGGTCGCGTCCGTCTGCGTTGGCCGTTGGTTGCGCCTGCCGACGAGTTGGTCCACCCAAAGTCCATGGACATCGGAGCCATCATCCTCGTCGGCGGCGCCTCGTCGCGCATGGGGCGCGACAAGGCCGACCTGTCGTGGCACGGGCGAGGGGCGGTCGAGCGCCTGGCGGGCGTCGCCGCATCGCTCGGCGCGGGCCTGGTGATCACCGCGGGGCGCGGCGGCTTCGGCCTGCCGCATGCAGACGATCCGGCGCCGGGCGGCGGGCCGGTCTCGGGAATCGCCGCGGGGCTGGCCACGTTGCAGGCGGCCGGCGCCGTCCGGGCTCTGGTCCTGGCCGTCGATGCGCCGACCCTGCTCGCCGCGGACCTCGCGCCGCTGATCGGTGCGCCGTCGCCCGGCGCGGCGTATGATGGCCTGAACCTTCCGCTGGTCATGGACCTCGCGGCCGCGCCCGCCGGCGCGGGGGCAGGGTGGGCGGTCGGCAGGCTGGTCGCCGAGGCCGGCCTCAAGCGCCTGGAGCCGCCCGTGGACGCCATCGAGCGACTGCGCGGCGCCAATACGCCGGAGGAGCGCGAACGGCTGCTGGCGTCGCTGGTGGCGGCCGAGTCTGCCGAAGATCACGGCGCCGGCTGATCGATTTGTCGGCGTCGGCCGCCGCTCGGCCCCGCTGACGCCAAAAACCTAGGCGCCGCGATGCGGCCTGTCCCGTAGGGCGAGGGAAATGCGCGTCCTCGTCGTCGATCCCGACCCGGCCCGCGCCGCCCTAGTGGCGGAGGGCCTTGCCGGCGTCGAGCCGTTGGAGGTCCGCCATGCCCCGACGTTCGACGAGCGCCAGGCTGCGCGGTTCGGCCCCGACGTGATCGTGGTCGCTTCGGACAGCCCCGACCGCGACACCATCGAGAGCCTGCGCGAGGCGACGGCCGCCAATCCGCGCCCCGTCGTGATGTTCGTCGACCGCTCCGAGCCGGGCCTGGCCGAACAGGCGGTGCTGGCGGGCGTCTCCGCCTATGTGGTCGACGGCCTGTCCGCGGCGCGCGTGCGCTCGGTGCTGGAGGTGGCCATGAGCCGCTTCCAGCTCATGAACGGCCTGCGCCAGGACCTGGAGAAGGCCAAGGCGGACCTCGCGTCCCGCAAGACCGTCGAGCGCGCCAAGGCGCTGCTGATGAAGGAACGCGGCCTCGACGAGGACGCCGCCTACAAGCTGCTGCGCAAGCTCTCCATGGACACCGGCCGCCCGCTGGGCGCCGTCGCCGCCGACCTGCTGGCCTTCGCCGGCGTGCTGAAGGGAGGCGGCCAATGACGCGCCTGCGCCTGGGCTTCATCGCCCTGAACGACGCCGCCAGCATGATCGTGGCCCAGGCCAAGGGCTTCTTCGCCGCCGAGGGCCTCGACGTCGAGCTGGTGCGCGAGGTCTCGTGGGCCACCATGCGCGACAAGATGAGCGTGGGCGCGCTGGACGGGGCGCACATGCTGGCCCCCGCTGCGCTGGCGATCGCGCTGGGGGCTTCGGGTGGGGAGCCGACGCCGCTGGCCGCGCCCTTCGCGCTGAACCTCAACGGCCCGGCGATCACGCTGTCGTCGCGACTGGCCGGTGCGCTGGACGGCGGGACCGGCGCCGAGGGCCTGGCCCGGCTGATCGCGTGGCGTCGGACTGAGGGGGCCAGCCCGCTCACCCTGGCGGTGGTCTTCCCGTTCTCGACCCATAACTACCTGCTGCGCGACTGGCTGGCCCGCGCCGGCGTCGATCCAGACCGCGACGTGCGGATGACCGTCGCCCCGCCATCGCGAATGACCGAACTGCTGGTGGGCGGCGTGGTCGAGGGCTTCAGCGTCACCGAGCCCTGGGACAGCGCGGCCGAGGCCGCGGGCGCCGGTCTTATCGCCGCGCGGGGCGCCCAGCTCTGGCCGCGCACGCCCGACAAGGTGTTTACCGTCACCGAGGCCTGGGCCGAGGCGAATCCGCAGGCGCTGCAGGCGCTGTTGCGGGCCCTCCTGCAGGCGGCGGCCTGGACCGACGCCGCCGAGAACCGGGACGAACTCGCCTCGCTGCTGGCCGCACCCGAACATGTGGGCGCCGACGCCGAGGTGATCGCGCGCTCGTTGTCCGGGATGATCTTCCACGAGGGAGGCGCGAACCGGCCTGAGCCGGTGCACGCGGCCTGGCTCGCGGCCCAGATGATGCGGTGGGGGCATATCCCGGCCGACGTCGACATCCCGGCGCTGGCGCGGCGCGTCTACCGGCCCGACCTGTTCGCCACGGCGGCGGCCTCGCTGGGCCTGCCCGAGGCGCCGGCGCTCGAGTCGCTGAAGGGCTACAGCACCGCGGGCGAGTTCCGCCTCGCCGACGCCCGCCGCCACGCCCAGCAGGGGCCGCTCAGCCGCATCGTCGGGGCCTGATCGCCCAGATCTTGAGCGCCTGGGCGCCCGCGGGGCGAGCAGGGCGGTGAAAGAGCGGCGTTTTCCGACCGGCGCGTGACGGTCGCCATTGCCGCGCCCGTCGCGCCGTGGCGACTCGGCCGTGCAGCGCGGGGCGACGAGGCTCTGCGCCGGCCGCTGACAGGCCGATCTGAACGGACACCGACGTCCGCACGGGGCTCCCACCCCGGGCGGGCGTTTTTGTTTTTGGCTCAAGGGGATAGCCATGATGATACGAAAGAGAATGCTGCGCTTCGGCGCGGCCTGCGCCGCGCTGGGCTGGGCAGGAGCCGCGGCTGCGGCCGAACCCACGTCGCTCGCCGACGCCATCACTGGCGGCAAACTGCTGCTGGAGGTGCGAGGGCGATACGAGAGCGTCGACCAGAAACGGACGGCGGTGCTGCGCGAGGACGGCGAGGCCTTCACCGTCCGCACTCACCTCGGTTGGGAGACGGCGTCCTGGAATGGCCTGAAGGGCCTAGTCGAGGTCGCCAACGTCCACCGCATCGGGCCCGAGCATTTCGCCGTCAACGTGCCCGGCGCGGCCACCGCGCCGCTGAACGGCGCGGACAAGGCCCGCTATCCGGTGATCAACGACCCCGACACGACCGAACTGAACCGCCTCCAGGTGACCTGGACGCCGGACAAGGCCTTCCAGGCGACGGCCGGGCGCCAGCGCATCCTGATCGACGACCAGCGCTTCGTCGGCAACGTGGGCTGGCGGCAGGACGAGCAGACCTTCGACGCCCTGCGTCTCGACGCGACCCGCGGGCCGCTGAAGCTCACCTACGCCTACGTGGTCCACGTGAACCGCATCCTGGGCGAGAAGCGCGACTGGGACTCCGACAGTCACCTCGCCAACCTGGTCTGGCAGGCGGCCCCGACGCTGAAGCTCGCGGCCTTCGCCTATGTCCTTGATTTCCAGAACAGTCCGGCCAATTCGTCGGTCACCAAGGGGCTGAAAGCGTCGGGCCAGGCGAAGGCGGGGCCGCTGGCCCTGGCCTACAACGCCACCTACGCGAACCAGCGCGACTATCGGGGCAATACCGCCGGCTACAGCCTGGACTACTGGGGCGGCGACCTCGCGGCGACCTACGGAATCTACACGGCCAAGGCGTCCTTCGAGTCGCTCGAGGGCAATGGTCAGCGCGGCTTCACCACGCCGCTCGCCACCGTCCACGCCTTCCAGGGCTGGGCCGACGCCTTCGTCCAGGCGGCCGGCGGGAACAAGGGCTTCGTCGACGGGATCGAGGACCGGAACCTCTCGGTGATCGTGCGTCCCAAGTGGAAGCTGGGGACCGTGACGAAGACCGAGCTTCTGGTGCGCTACCATGACTTCGACGGCCAGCGGACCGGCGCGGCCCTCGGCCACGAGTGGGACGCCCAGCTCCAGGCCCAGCTTCACCCACGCCTGAGCGCCGCCCTGAAGTACGCCGATTTCGAGCGGGCGACGCGGGTTCCCGCGGGCGCGGCCACACCGCCGCCGTCACGAACGAAGGTCTGGTTCACCCTGGAATACCGCCTGTAAGTCCATTTTCCAGGCGCCTCGAATTTCCAAGGCGCCCAAATATTGCGCTGCAACAAGCAGCGGCCCCCGCCGGCCTTCATCTCGCGTGACAGTGTTTCCGGCGCAGGTTTCCCTACCGGTCAGGCCCAGGACAACGGCGTTCGCGGCTCACCGGACCGGCTCGACGACGAGCCCCATCCGAACCCTTGGCGACGCCGCCTGTCCAACTCCAGCACGGGGCCTAAACCCATGGTCAGCCGCTCGTTCCTGAAGTCGGGGCACACCCCGACCCTGCTCTCCGCCTTCCTCTATTTCGACCTCAGCTTCATGACCTGGGTGATCCTCGGGCCGCTGGGCGTCGCCATCTCCAAGGATTTCGGCCTGACGCCGGCGCAGAAGGGCCTGATGGTGGCCGTTCCCGTGCTTTCGGGTGCGCTGCTCCGCTTGGTCGCCGGCGTCATGGTCGACCACATCGGGCCGAAGAAGACCGGCCTGATCGGCCAGCTCGTCGTGCTGGCCGGCCTGGCGGTCGCCTGGTTCCTGGGCGTGCACAACTATCATCAGGTGCTGGCCCTGGGCGTCGTCCTGGGCGTGGCCGGCGCCTCGTTCGCAGTGGCTCTCCCGCTGGCCTCGCGCTGGTATCCGCCCGAGCACCAGGGCCTGGCCCTCGGCATCGCCGGCGCCGGCAACTCCGGCACGGCGCTGGCGGCCCTGTTCGCGCCGGCCCTGGCCCAGGCCTACGGCTGGCAGAACGTGATCGGCCTGGCGGCCCTGCCGCTCGCCGTGGCCTTCGTGGTCTACCTGGTCTTCGCCAAGGATGCTCCGAACCGCCCGCCGGCCAAGACGCTGGGCGAGTACATGAGCGTGCTGGGCACGGGCGACGCCTGGTGGCTGATGGCGCTCTACGGCGTGACCTTCGGCGGCTTCGTCGGCCTGTCGTCCTCGCTGACCATCTACTTCAACGCCGAGTACGGCCTGCCCGCGGTGACCGCCGGCTTCTTCACCGCCGCCTGCGTCTTCGCCGGCTCGTTCATCCGCCCGGTTGGCGGGGCCTTGGCCGACCGCTTCGGCGGCGTCCGCACCCTGACCGTCGTCTACGTCCTGGCCGCCCTGGGCCTGGCCCTGGTCAGCTTCCAGCAGTCCAGCGCCTGGGTCGCGTTGGCCCTGATGATGTTCTCGATGATGGCCCTGGGCGCCGGCAACGGCGCGGTCTTCCAGCTCGCGCCCCAGCGGTTCGGCAAGGAGATCGGCGTCGTCACCGGGCTGGTCGGCATGACCGGCGGCATCGGCGGCTTCTACCTGGCCTCCAGCCTGGGCTGGGCCAAGCAGGTCACCGGCTCCTACCAGCTTGGCCTCCTGGCCTTCGCCGGCCTGGCCCTGCTTGCCCTGGTCGGCCTGACCGGCGTGAAAGCCCGCTGGCGGAAGACCTGGCCCGAACTGGCCGGCGCCGCCGCCTCGGCCCTGCGCCTCTAGTGAGGGGTCGGTCCATGGCCAAGGAGAAGCTCGTCGTCATCGGCAACGGAATGGCCGGCTGCCGGGCGGTCCAGGAGGTGCTGAGGCGCGATCCCGGCCGCTACGAGATCACCATCTTCGGCGCCGAGCCGCGGGTGAACTACGACCGCATCATGCTGTCGCCCGTGCTGGCGGGGGAGAAATCCTTCGCCGACATCGTGATCAACGACGAGGCCTGGTATCGCGACAACGGTATCACGCTACATGCCGGACTCGCGGTCCACGAGATTGATATCGCGCGCAGGTTGATCCGTGTGGCGAACGGTCAAGCTTGGTCATACGACCGTTTGATCCTGGCCACTGGCTCGGACCCCATTCGCCTGCCGCTTCCGGGTTCGGACCTGGCGGGCGTCGTCACCTTCCGCGACTTCGATGACGTGGAGGCCATGACCGCCGCTTCGGCGTTACCCGACAGTCGGGCGGTGGTCATCGGTGGAGGCCTGCTGGGGATCGAGGCGGCCTACGGCCTCGCCCGGCGCGGCATGAAGGCCACCGTCGTCCACCTGATGGACGTGCTGATGGAGCGCCAGCTCGACGCGTCGGCCGGCTTCCTGCTCACCGAGGCCATGCTGGCGCGCGGCGTCGAGACGGTGCTGGAAGCCCAGTCCGAGGAGATCGTCGGCGAGGGCGGCCGCGTCAAAGGCCTGAAGCTCAAGGACGGTCGCGTCCTGCCCTGCGACCTCCTGGTCATGTCGGTGGGCATCCGGCCGAACACGGCGCTGGCCAAGGCCGCCGGCCTGGAGGTGGGCCGCGGCGTGGTCGTCGACGACCAGATGCAGACCTCGGACCCCAACGTCTTCGCCGTCGGCGAGTGCGTCGAGCACCGGGGCCAGTGCTACGGCCTGGTCGCGCCGATCTGGGAGATGTGTCGCTCGCTGGGCGAGACGCTGACGGCCGGCTCGGGCGCCTATGAGGGCTCGGTGCTCTCGACCCGCCTGAAGGTCTCGGGCGTCGACGTCTTCTCGGCCGGCAAATTCGGCGGCGGGGAGGGGTGCGAGGACATCGTGTTCCGCGACGCCGGCCGCGGCGTCTACAAGCGCATCGTGCTGGAAGGCGGCAAGGTCGCCGGCGCGGTGCTGTTCGGCGATGCGGCCGACGGCGGCTGGTACTTCGACCTGATGAAGTCCGGCGAGGACGTCGCGGGCTTCCGAGAGACCCTGGTCTTCGGCCAGGCCGCCACGGAGGGCCTTCGAGGCCTGGACCCTAGCGCGGCCGTTGCGGCCATGGCCGACACCGCCGAGGTGTGCGGCTGCAACGGCGTCTGCAAGGGCGAGATCACCGGCGCGATCGCGGCGCAGGGCCTGACCACGCTGGAGGGCGTGCGCGCCGTCACCAAGGCCTCGGCCTCGTGCGGCACCTGCACACCGCTGGTGGAGAAGCTGCTGAAGCTGTCGCTGGGCGATGCGTTCCAGGAGCAGAAGGGGCCCAAGCCCGTCTGCGGCTGCACCCATCGTGGCCACGACGAAGTACGCCGCCGCCTGGTCGCCGAGGAGCTGAAGTCGATTCCGGCGGTGATGCAGGCGCTGGAGTGGACCACGCCCGACGGCTGCGCGTCGTGCCGGCCGGCGCTGAACTACTACCTGGTCTGCGCCTGGCCGGGCGACTACCGCGACGACAAGCAGTCCCGGTTCGTCAACGAGCGGGTCCACGCCAACATCCAGAAGGACGGCACCTATTCGGTCGTGCCGCGCATGTGGGGCGGCGTGACCTCGGCCGACGAACTGCGCGCCATCGCCGACGTGGTCGACAAGTTCGAGATCCCGACGGTGAAGGTCACCGGCGGGCAGCGTATCGACCTCTTGGGCGTGAAGAAGGACGACCTGCCGGCCGTGTGGGCCGACCTCAACGCGGCCGGCCTGGTCTCGGGCCATGCCTACGCCAAGGGCCTGCGCACGGTGAAGACCTGTGTCGGGACCGACTGGTGCAGGTTCGGCACTCAGGACTCCACGGGACTGGGCGTGCGGCTCGAGAAGTTCATGTGGGGCTCGTGGTCGCCGGCGAAGGTGAAGCTGGCGGTCTCCGGCTGCCCGCGGAACTGCGCGGAAGCGACCTGCAAGGACATCGGCGTGATCTGCGTCGACAGCGGCTACGAGATCCACGTGGGCGGCGCGGCGGGCCTGCATATCAAGGGCACGGAGCTGCTGACCAAGGTCGCGTCCGAGGACGAGGCCGTCTGGGCCATCTGCGCGGTCATGCAGATGTACCGCGAGGACGGCTGGTACCTGGAGCGGATCTACAAGTGGATGGACCGCGTCGGCCTCGACGCGATCCGGGCCGCCGTCGAGGACGCCGAGACCCGCAAGGCGCTCTACGACCGCTTCTCCTACTCGCAGCGCTTCTACCGCATCGACCCCTGGGCCGAGCGGGTGGCCGGCCGCGACTCCCACGAATTCAACCCGCTCAGCCGTCGCATGGAGTTCGAACCGGCATGAACGCGCTCGTCAAAGATCCCATCCAGTGGACCGACGTCGGGGCGGTGACCGACGTCCCCATGCGCGGCGCGCGTCGCGTGCCCACGGCCGATGGTGACATCGCCATCTTCCGCACGGGCGACGGCCGGGTGTTCGCGCTGAAGGACCGCTGCCCGCACAAGGGCGGCCCGCTCAGCCAGGGCATCGTCCACGGCCACGCCGTGACCTGCCCGCTGCACAACTGGAACATCGAGCTGGCCACCGGCGAAGCCCTGGGCACCGACCGTGGCAAGGGCTGCACGCCCGTCGTGCCGCTGCGGATCGAGGATGGGCGCATCCTGCTGGGGCGGGCCTAGGCCATGATCGTCCGCACCGCATGCCCGTACTGCGGTGTCGGCTGCGGCGTCAGCGCGGCTGCGGACGGCCGCGCCCTGGAGGTGCGGGGCGACGCCGAGCATCCGGCCAACCTGGGCCGACTCTGCTCGAAGGGCACGGCGCTCGGCAAGACGGTGGGGCTCGAAGGTCGGCTGCTGCACCCTACGATCGGCAATCGCCGGGCCTCTTGGCCCGAAGCGACCCAGCGCGTGGCGAGCCGCTTCGCGGAGACCATCGCCCGCCACGGCCCGGACTCGGTGGCCTTCTACGTCTCAGGCCAGCTGCTCACCGAGGACTACTACGCGGCCAACAAGCTGATGAAGGGCTTCATCGGGTCGGGGAACATCGACACCAACTCGCGGCTCTGCATGGCCTCGGCGGTGATGGCCCACAAGCTGGCTTTCGGCGCCGACCTCGTGCCGGGCTGCTACGAGGACCTCGACCTCGCCGACCTCGTGGTCTTCTCGGGCCACAACGCCGCCTGGACCCACCCAGTGCTCTACCGGCGCATGGAGGCGGCCCGCGCCCGCGGCCAGCGCCATGTCGTCATCGACCCGCGCCGCACCGACACGGCCGAGGCCGCTGACTTGCACCTGCCGCTGGCGCCTCAGACCGACGTGCGCCTCTGGAACGGCCTGCTGGCCGACCTTATCCGGCGCAGGGCCATCGACCGCAGCTACGTTGACGCCCACGTCTCGGGCTTCGCCGAGGTCGAGGCCGAGCTCGCCCAGGCCGACCAGTCGGTGACCGCTGTCGCCGCCGACTGCGGCGTGCCGCTCGCCGACCTGGAGACGTTCTTCCGCCTGTTCGCCGAGACACCGCGGACGGTCAGCCTGTTCTCCATGGGCGCGAACCAGTCGAGCCAGGGCGTCGCCAAGGGCTCGGCGATCCTGAACGTCCACCTGGCCACCGGCCGGATCGGCAAGCCCGGCGCGTGCCCGTTCTCGATCACCGGCCAGCCCAACGCCATGGGCGGGCGCGAGACCGGCGGCATGGCCACGACGCTCGCCGGCCACATGGACTTTGACGACGTCAGCCGGGCGCGGGTGCAGCGCTTCTGGGGTTCGCCGTCCATCGCGCCGGCCGCAGGCCTCAAGGCCATCGACATGTTCGACGCCATCGCGGCGGGCAAGATCAAGGCGCTGTGGGTCATGGCGACCAACCCGGCTGTCAGCCTGCCCGATGCGGGCCGCGTCCGCGCTGCGCTGGAGGCCTGCCCGTTCGTAGTGGTGTCGGACTGCGTGGCCGAGACAGACACGCTGCAGTACGCCCACGTGAAGCTGCCGGCCCTGGCGTGGGGCGAGAAGGACGGCACGGTCACCAATTCCGAACGCCGGATCAGCCGCCAGCGGCGCTTGTTCGAGGCGCCCGGCGAGGCTCGCGCCGACTGGCGGGTCGTGGCCGACGTGGCGACCGCCATGGGCTTCGGCGACGCCTTCGGCTGGCGCACCCAGGCGCAGGTGTTCCGCGAATGGGCCCGCCTGACCGCCTACGAGAATGAGGGCCGCATCCTGAACCTCGGGCCGATGGCGACGATCACGCCCGACGCCTACGACGCCCTCGAGCCGGTCCAGTGGCCTGTGACCGCCGAGGGCGGCACGCCGCGCCTGTTCGCCGACGGCCGCTTCCAGACGCCTGACGGCCGCGCCCGCATGGTCCCCGTGGCCGCGCGCGGCCCGGCCGAAGCCACCTCCGGCGCGTTTCCGCTGTCGCTCAACACCGGCCGGGTGCGCGACCAGTGGCACACCATGACCCGCACGGCCCTGGCCCCCGAGCTCTGCCGTCACGCGCCCGAGCCCTACGTCGAGATCCATCCCGCCGACGCCGGCCCGCTGGGCATCGGGGAGGGGGCGCTGACCCGGGTGCAGACGGCGCATGGCGAAGCCATCGCGCTCGCCGTCCTGACCGACCGCCAGCGGCGCGGCTCGGTGTTCATGCCCATGCACTGGACGGAGGCTTTCGCGCCGTCGGGCCGCGCCAATCCGCTGGTGGCGCCCAAGGTCGACCCACGTTCGGGCCAGCCCGAGTTCAAGCACACGCCGGCTCGCGCCCGCGCCTATCGCGAGACCTGGCGCGGCTTCTTCATCGCCCGCGACGCCTGGAAGCCGCCGGCCGGCTTGGACCTCGTCTGGCGACGCATCCCGCACGCCGCCTGCCAGCTGCACGAGTTCGCCGGCCGTGGGGACGAGCGCGAGCGGGCGGCGGTTCAGAAGGTGCTGACCCGCAAGGCCGGCGACGTCCTGCGCTACGAGGACCCCGCCGCCGGCAGCCTGCGCGAGGCCTGGATCGATGGCGACCGCCTGGAGCGGGTGATCTTCTTCACGACGGCGGGCGCGCTGCCGCCGCGCGAGTGGCTGGCCGACCTGTTCGCCGCCGAGGCGCTGACCGCCGCCGATCGCACCGCGCTGCTGATCGGCCGTCAGCCGGGCCAGGCGCTGGACGCCAGCCCCATCGTCTGCGCCTGCCGCGGCGTGCGGGCGAAACGCATCGAGACCGCCGTCGCCTCGGGCTGCGCGTCCGTCGACGCCGTAGGCGAGGCCACCGGCGCTGGGACCAGTTGCGGTTCGTGCCGCCCCGAGATCGCCCGCCTGATCGCCGCCGCCAAGGGAGACGTCCGCCATGCCGCATGAGCCGGGGAAGGTGCTGCTGGTGGGGGCGGGGCCGGGCGCCGCCGACCTTTTGACGGTACGGGCGCTGCGGGCCGTCGAGGGCGCGCAGGCGCTGCTCTACGACGCCCTGGTGTCGGACGAGGTGATCGCGCTGGCGCCCGCCGCGTGCCTGAAGATTCAGACCGGCAAACGGGCCGGCCGAACCAGCATGAAGCAGGACACGATCAACCGGCTGATGCTGCGTCTGGCCCGCCGTGGCCTGAAAGTCGTGCGGCTGAAGGGCGGCGACCCGTCGGTGTTCGGCCGGGTGGGGGAGGAGGCCGTCTTCCTCCATGCCCACGGGATCGCGACCGAGGTGGTGCCCGGCGTCACCGCCGCCAGCGCCGCGGCCGCCCAGTTCGGCTTCCCGCTGACCCACCGCGGCGAGGCGCGCCGGCTGCTCGTCGCCACCGCCACCACCGAGGACGCGGGCCTGACCGAGGGTGGCTGGGCCGCCGCGGCCGATCCGCAGACGACGCTCGCCCTCTACATGGGCCGCGACCGCCTGGCCGCCGCCGCCGAGCTCCTGGTCAGCCAAGGGCGCTCGCCGACGACGCCGGTCATGGCTGTGGAGAACGCCGGCCGACCGGACGCCCGCGCGATCCCGGGGACGTTGGCCGGCATCGGCGCGACGCTGGCGGCGCTCCGGCCGAGCGGACCGGTGGTCCTGATCGTGGGCGAGGTCACGGCCCGGGCCGCCGCCTTCGCCGCCCAGCCCGCCACCACAACCTTCGCCCAGGCCGGATGACGCCCATGAATGACAACCAGCTCTTCGCCTTCGAGGACGACTTCGTGGCCAGCCTGCGCTGCATCCCCATGGCGGTGCGCCTCAAGCTGGACCGCAGCGGCGTGAAGCTGAGCCTGCGCCAGTGGAGCCGGTTCACGCGCGAGGACCGTGAGGAGCTGCTGGAGCTGCCGTGCGGCACGGCTTGCGAGGTATGCGCCTATCACGACCGCCTCGTCGAACTGGTGACCCTGCGCGCCCGCGAGGCCGCCAAGCCGCTGCCCGAGCCGCCGGCCGCGCTATGGGAGGCAGTGGGGGAGACCCCGCCGGTGGTCACCGACTACGCCCGCTCGGTCGGCGTGCCGCCGCCTACGGCCCGCGAGTGGCGTCGCCTTTCCGAGCTGCAGCGGTTCGCGCTGATCAAGCTGACGCGCGACAACCACGACAATGTGAACTTCGTCCCCGCCATGCGCGAGTTCGGCCTGGCCTGACCCTGCCGCTCAGGGTCACTTGCAATACGATACTGACTATGCGAGCTCTCTGGAAACACTCCAGGGAGGAACTGAGCCGTGCGTCCGAGCCCGCCCGAGCGCGTCGCCGATTATCGCCGCAAGGGCTGGTGGCGCGGCGAGACGGTGGACCAGCTCTTCCGCGAGGCCGTGGCGGCGCAGGGGCCCGCCGAGGCGCTTGCCGACGCGCCCAACCGCGAGGCCCTGGTCGGCACGCCGCCGCAGCGGATGACGTGGGCGCAGGCCGGCGCGCGGGTCGATGCGCTGGCCCATGTGTTCGCCGGCCTGGGCGTGGGCCGCGGCGACGTGGTGGCGACCCAGCTGCCCAACCTCGTGGAAGGCGTCCTGGCCTTCCTGGCCTGCGCGCGGATGGGGGCGATCCTCAGCCCGATCGCCATGGCCTACCGCGGCCACGAGCTGCGCCAGATCCTGCCGGTGGTGCGACCCAAGGCCTATCTGACCGTCGGACAGTTCCACGGCTGCGACCACGCCGCCATGGTGGCCGAGCTGAAGCGCGACGGGGTGACGGCGGCCGAGATCGTCACCCTGGGCAGCGAGGCGCCCGAGGGCGTCCACGTGCTGGCTGACCTGCTGGCCCAGGCTCCCGCGACGCCGTTCCCGACGCCCACGGACCTAGACGCCGCCGAGGCGCTCACCATCTGCTGGACCTCCGGCACCGAGGCCATGCCCAAGGGCGTGCCGCGGCACCACGACCACTGGGTGGTCAACGGCGAAGCGCTGGTGGAGGCCGCGGGCCTGCGCGCCGGCGACACGATCCTGAACCCCTTCCCGCTGATCAACATCGCGGCCATTGGCGGCATGCTGATGACCTGGCTGATGTGCCAGGGCCGGCTGGTCCAGCACCACCCGTTCGACCTGCCGATCTTCCTGCGCCAGATGCAGGAGGAACAGGTGGCCTACACGGTGGCGCCGCCCGCCGTGCTCAACATGCTGCTGCAGAACGAGGCGCTGCTGGCCCAGGCAGATCTCTCCAACCTGCGCTGCCTGGGCTCGGGCTCGGCCCCGCTGTCGCCCTGGATGGTGGCGGGCTGGCAGGAGCGCCACGGCGTCACGGTCATGAACGTCTTCGGCTCCAACGAGGGCACGTCGCTCTTCTCCACGGGCGAGGCGATCCCCGACCCCGAGCAGCGCGCCCGCTTCTTCCCGCGCTTCGGCGCCCAGGGTGTGGACTGGCCCGCGGCCTTCCCGGGCAAGATCCGCACGCGGCTGGTCGACCTGGAGACCGGAAAGGACATCGCCGTCCCCAAGGTCGAGGGCGAGCTGCGCATCTCGGGCGCCATGACCTTCGACGGCTACTACCAGGCGCCGGAGCTGACCAAGTCGGCCTTCGACGACCAAGGCTTCTTCCGCACCGGCGACCTCTTCGAGATCGCGCCCGAGGGCGGCGGGCGGTTCTATCGGTTCGTCGGGCGCTGCAAGGAGATCATCATCCGCGGCGGCCAGAACATCTCGCCGGCCGAGCTGGACGTGCTGATCGAGGGCCATCCCAAGGTGCGGGAAGGGGCCTGCGCGGCGTATGCCGACGAGCGCCTGGGCGAGCGGGTCTGCGCCTTCGTGGCGCTGAAGCCGGGCGAGAGCCTGACGCTGGACGAGCTCAACGCCCACCTCAAGGCGCACGAGATCGCCACCTACAAGCTGCCCGAGCGGCTGCAGGTGGTGGACGCCCTGCCGAGGAACGCCCTCAACAAGGTGCTGCGCCGTGAACTTGGGCAGCTGCTCCCGGCCTGATCGCCCGTCGCGTGCGACCGCTTGCGCGGCCGGGACCGCTTGCATAGTGGTACCGGGCTCGCGATCTCTCGCGGCGAAGGCCCAGGAAGAGCACGCCTAGTCGATGTCGTCGCCGAAGTTCATCCGCACCTGTTCGATCTGGCGGGCGCTCGAGGTGGTGGGCGACACGTCGGTGCTGCTGATCCTGGAGGCCAGCTGGATCGGGGCGCGGCGCTTCGACGACTTCCGCATCCGCACGGGCCTCCTGCAGACCCGGCTCAGCGACAAGCTCAAGAAGCTGTTGGCGGCGGGCGTGCTGGAGAAGAAGCTCTACACCGAGACGCCGCCGCGGTTCGAATACCACATGACCGCCAAGGGCCGGGACCTCTACTGGCCGGCGCTGATGATGCTGCGCTGGGAGCGACGGTGGAGCTCGCCCGAGGGCAAGCTGAAGCTCACTCTGCGCCACAAGACCTGCGGCCACGCCTTCGAGCCTGTGCCCACCTGCCTGAAGTGTGGCGACGAGATCAGCGCGCGCGACGTCGATTGGGCCGAGGGGCCGGGCGTGGGCTGGATGGCCGCCCGCTACAGCCGCCGCCGCCAGCAGCGGCACGCCGCCACCAACGCCCAGGGGCTGATGGTGGACGTGGCCCAGATCACCGGCGACCGCTGGGCCAGCCTGGTGCTGCGCTCGATCTTCACCGGCCTGCGCCGGTTCGACGAGATACAGCGCGACACGGCCATCGCGTCCAACATCCTTTCCGAGCGCCTGTCGTGGCTGACGGCCCAGGGCGTGATCCGCACCCACGACCTTGGCGGCCGGCGTTTCGAATACCGCCTGACCGAGAAGGGGATCGACTACTACCCGGTCCTGCTGATGCTGCTGCGCTGGGGCGACAAGTACTACGTCTCGCCCGAGGGGCCGCCGCTGCTGCTGCGCCACAAGGCCGACGGTCACGACCTGGAGCCCGCGGTGACCTGTTCGTGCTGCGGCCAGCCGGTCGAGCCGCACGCCGTCGACTTCGAGGTGCAGGAGGCCGACGCACCCCGCCAACTGGAACCGGCCTGAAGTCACTTTCATAACGATACTGTATGCGCTAAGCCTGCCCGCCAGGGAGGCGACGCATGACCTATCGCGTGATCCAGTGGGCCACCGGCGCCATGGGCAAGTCGTGCCTGCGCGCGGTGATCGACCATCCGGCGATGGAGCTGGTCGGCCTCTACGTCTACGGCGACGACAAGGCGGGGCGCGACGCGGGCGACATCGCGCGGCGGGCGCCTGCGGGGGTGATCGCCACCCGCGACATCGACAAGATCCTGGCGCTGGACGCCGACGTGGTGATCCATTGCGCGCGGCTGGCGCCGCCCTACGGCTCGCACGACGCCGAGATCCTGAAGCTGCTGGCCTCGGGCAAGAACGTCATCAGCATCAATGGCTACAGCCGCGCGTCGCACTGGACGGGCGAGCGGCGCGAGGCGCTGGAGGCGGCCTGCCGCGCGGGCGGGACCAGCCTGATGGCGGCTGGCCTCAACCCCGGCTTCGCAGCCGAGCAGATCGCGGTGGTCGCCACCGGCGTCTGCCAGGCGCTGGACCACGTCGAGGTGGTCGAGAGCGTCGACTGCCGGGCGGTGCGTAATCCGGACTACGTCTTCCGCATCCTGGGCTTCGGATCCGACCCGGCCGCGGTCGACCCCAACGATCCGTCCTGGGGACCGGCCAGCTCGCTGAACGGCATGTACGAGGAGGTGCTGGCCGCTATGGCTGAGCACCTGGGCCTGGCGCTGGACCGGGTCGAGACGGATCATCGCGTCCATGCCGCCACCGAGAACCTTGCGATCGCCGCGGGCACGATCCCCGAGGGCCGGATCGGCCACGTGAACTGGCGCTGGAACGGGATCGTGGGCGGCCAGCCGAAGCTCACCATGTCGATCCACTGGTGGATGGAAGAGGCCCACCTCGACGAGCCCGAGCCGCCGCTGTGGCGGATCAAGATCAAGGGTCATCCGGGCGTGCGGCTCAGCGTCGACCTGGAGAAGCGGGAAGGGGACGCGACGCCGACGTCGGCAGAGCAGATCGGCGTGGCCGGGGCGGTGATCAACGCCATTCCACGCGTGGTCGCCGCCGCGCCGGGCCTCGTGACCCGCCCCTTGGCCACGCCGTTCCGAGGCGAGCTCGCGGACGCTTGATTGCCGGTTGCGGCTCAAGTTACTTGCATAACGATACGGGGTGTGGATGATCGCTTTCAGGAGGAGTGCGCGATGACGTCTGGAGAGACCGACCTGACCGGCCGCGTCGTCATCGTCACCGGAGCCGGCAAAGGGCTGGGCCGCGCGTATGCCCTCGACCTCGCCGCCCGCGGCGCCTCCGTGGTCATCAACAACCGCTGGAGCGACAAGAGCCAGCCGCCTAGCGCCGAGACGGTGGCCGCCGAGATCGTGGCCCGCGGCGGCCGCGCGGTCGCCAACATCACCTCCGCCGAGGATCCGTCCAGCGGCCAGCGGCTGGTGGATCAGGCGCTGGAGACGTTCGGCCGCCTGGACGGCGTCATCTCAAACGCCGGCGTGCCCGAGACCCTGCGCCTGCATCGGCAGACGTCGGAGGGTTTCCGGCGCATCTTCGACATCAACTTCTTCGGCGCCTTCGACCTCGTCCAGGCCGCCTGGCCCGCGCTCTCGAAGAACGGCGGCCGCATCGTCGTCAGCGCCTCCTCGGCCGGCCTGCACGGCGGCGACGGCATGGCGGCCTACGCCTCGTCAAAGGCGGCGCTGATCGGCCTGGTCCGCGGCCTCGCCACCGAGGGCCGCTCGCGCAACGTGCTGATCAACGCGATAGCGCCCTACGCGCTGACCGCCATGACCGAGCCTTTCGTCTCGCCGGACCAGGCGCGGCGGATGGATCCGGCGGCCGTGGCGCCCCTGGTCTCCTGGCTGGTCAGCGAGGCCTGCGACATCACCGGCCAGACGCTGGTCTCGGGCGGCGGGCGGCTGCGCGTCGCCACGGCCGTGGAGGGCCAGCCGGTCAGCCTGGACGGCGGCCCCATCGGCGCGGCAGTCCACGCCGCCCTTCGCGCGGAGCCGCGCGAAGCCTATCCCGACTCCCACGCGGCCTTCGCGGCCTTCATGGACGGCCGCCCTGCGCTGGCCGCCACCCCCGCATAATCGGACGAGGACACCCATGGTCTACATTCTCGGCGGCTGGCAGTCGGACTTCTCCCAGAACTGGGCCCGCAAGCAGATGGACTTCGCCGATGCCTTCGCCGAGGTGGTGGGCGAGGGCCTGGCCGCGGTCGACCTGGAGCCCAAGGACATCGACACCGGCCACGTCGGCAACTTCGTGGGTGACCTGTTCGCGGGGCAGGGGCTGCTGGGCGGCTTCTTCGGCCTTGTGCATCCCGAGTTCGACGGGATGCCCACCGCGCGTCACGAGGCGGCCTGCGCCTCGGGCAGCGTGGCGATCCTGGCGGCGACCGCCGAGATCGAGGCCGGCCGCTACGACACCGCCTGCGTCGTCGGCCTGGAGATGATGCGCAACGTCTCGGGCCAGAAGGCGGCCGAGAACCTGGGGGCCGCGGCCTGGACCGGCCACGAGCTGCAGGACGCCACCTACCTCTGGCCGCGGGCCTTCTCGGACCTGGGCGAGGAATACGACCGCCGCTGGGGCCTGAAGTACGAGCACCTGATGCGGATCGCGGAGATCAACTTCGCCAACGCGAAGAAGAACCCCAACGCCCAGACCCGGCAGTGGGCGTTCAACGACAAGAGCTTCACCCAGGACGACGAAGCCAACCCGGTCATCGAGGGGATGATCCGCAAGAACGACTGCGGCCAGGTGACGGACGGCTCGGCGGTGATCTTCCTGGCCTCGGAGAAGGCGGCCAAGGACTACGCCGACAAGCGCGGCATCCCGCTGGAGAGCCTGCCGCGCATCAAGGGCTGGGGCCACACCTCGGCGCCGATCAGCTATGACCGGAAAGTCCGCGCCAGCGAGGGCCAGCCCTACGTCTTCCCGCGGGTCAAGCAGGCCATCGACGCCGCCCGCAGCCGCGCGGGCGTCACCGACATCGCCGAGCTGGACGCCGTCGAGACCCACGACTGCTTCACGACCACGGAATACATGGCCATCGAGCACCTGGGCCTGACCGCCCCGGGCGAGGCCTGGAAGGCGGTAGAGGACGGCTCGATCGAGATCGGCGGCCGGCTGCCGATCAACCCGTCCGGCGGCCTGATCGGCCTGGGCCATCCCGTGGGCGCCACCGGCGTGCGCATGACCCTGGACGCCTTCAAGCAGGTGACCGGCAAGGCGGGCGACTATCAGGTCGAGGGCGCCAAGACGGTGCAGACCCTGAACATCGGCGGCTCGACCACCACGACGGTCAGCCTCGTCGTGGGCGTCTGACATGGCCGACAGCGCCGAGCCAGTGGTGAAGGCGCCGTTCCGCGAGGCCCACTTGATGCCTGTGGACCTCGCCGTCGAGCGGCGCGCGGACGGGGCGATCACCATCGTCTCGAAGATCCCGCTGAAGCCGTACGACCCGAACATCCCGGCCGCCTTCGCGCGGCGCGCAGCGATCTCGGCCGATAAGCCGGCGCTGGCCCAGCGGGGCGCAGACGGGGCGTGGGCCCTCCTGTCGTACGCCGACCTCAAGCGCGACATGGACGCCGCGACCCAGTGGCTGCTGGACAACGCCTCGGACGGGCCGGTGCTGATCCTGGCCGGCAACACCCCGGCCTTCGCGGTGATGAGCTTCGCGGCCCAGGCGGCGGGGCGGGCGGCATGCCCGGTCAGCGTGACCTATGCGGCGCTGGGCGGCGACTACGGCCGCCTCGCGCACGTGGTCGCCAAGGTGAAGCCCGGCGTGGTTTTCGCGGAGGACACCGCCATGGCCAAGGGCGCGCTGGAGGCGCTGGACCTGGGCGCGGCGAAGATCGTCACTGGCGACCCGTCGAAGCTGTCCAAGCCCGCGATCGCCTACGCGGACGTGCTGGCGACGAGTCCGACCAAGGCGGTCGCCACGTCCATCGCCGGCTTGAAGCCCCAGGACCGTGCGGCCCTGATGCTGACCTCGGGCTCGACCGGCCTGCCGAAGGTCGTGCCGATCACCTTCGACAACCTGATGGCCAACTCCACCCAGTGCCAGCAGACCATCGGCGAGGCGGCCGGCTGGCATGAGGTGATGCTGGACTGGCTGCCCTGGCACCATGCGGCCGGCGCCTTCGTGCTGCGGACCACGCTCTTGGAAGGCGGGACGCTCTACATCGACGACGGCAAGCCGGCGCCGGGGCTGTTCGAGACCTCGATCCGGAATCTGCGAGAGATTTCCGTCAGCTACTTCAACAACGTGCCGCTCGGCTACGCCATGCTGACCGACGCGTTGGAGAAGGACGCCGAGTTGCGCGCCACCTTCTTCCGGAAGATGCGGCTGATGCTGTACGGCGGCGCGGGCCTCCCGCAGACGGTGCTGGACCGGCTGCAGGCCGCCGCCGTCGCCGAGACCGGCCACCGGATCATGATGACCAGCGGCTACGGCATGACCGAAACCGTCTCGGCCTTCATGGTCATCCACTTCGAGACCGACAAGGTGGGCATCGGCCTGCCGGCGCCGGGCACGATAGTGAAGCTGGTTCCGGTGGGCGACCGCTACGAACTGCGGGCGAAGGGGCCGAACGTCACGACGGGCTACCTGGACGAGCCGGAGAAGACCGCGGCGGCCTTCGACGACGAGGGCTTCTATCGCACCGGCGACCTCGTCACCTTCCACGACCCGGACGACGCCACCCAAGGCCTGGCCTTCTCGGGCCGCGCGGCCGAGGAATTCAAGCTGTCCAGCGGCGCGTGGGTCTACGGCGGCTCGCTGCGGGATGGCCTGATCAAGGCGCTGTCGCCGCTGGCGACCGACCTAGTGCTCTGCGACGACGGCCGGCCCTATCTCGGCATCATGCTCTGGGCGAAGCCGGACGCGGACCTGGCCGAGATCGGCCAGCGCCTGGCCGCCTTCAACGCCGAACAGCACGGCAGCGCGGCGCGCATCAAGCGGGCGCTGCTGCTGAAGGACCCGCCCAGCGCCAACGCCCACGAGATCTCGGACAAGGGCACCATCAACCGCCGCGCCGTCATCGACCGCCGCGCCGGGGAGGTGGAGCGCCTGTTCGCCGAGACGCCGGACGAAGGGGTCCTGTCCCTCCCTTAATGGGGAGGGACAGCTCGCCGCAGGCGAGCAGGGTGGGGCGGCGCCGATCCTCTCCACCGCTGAGCTCTAGACCCAGACTTCCCCACCCTGGCCGCTCCGCGGCCTGTCCCTCCCCATTAAGGGAGGGACGTTGTGCTGCTCGAACACCCATGTCTTGACGCATGCCGATATCAGCATATGTTGGCCGCATGGCGCGAGCATCCACGACCTCGGACGTCTTCAACGCGATCGCCGAACCGCAGCGCCGGGACATCCTGGTGATGCTGCAGGCGGGGGAGCGGCCGGTGACCGAACTGGCCCAGGCGCTGGGGATGACCCAGCCCGGCGCTTCCAAGCACCTGAGGGTGCTCCGCGAGGTCGGCCTGGTGCGCGACCGCAAGGCGGGCAAACAGCGCCTGTATGGCCTCGACGCCCGCGGGCTGCGGCCGATCCACGAATGGACCGGCGGGTTCGAGCGGTTCTGGAACGCGCGCTTCGACCGCCTGGACGCCTACGTGCAGGACCTCAAGCAGAAGCAGGAGACCTAGCCGATGAGCGCGACGGCAGACCGCGAGATCGTGATCTCACGCCTCATCGACGCCCCACGGGCGTTGGTGTTCGAAGCGTTCACCGACGTCCGACACCTGTCGCAATGGTGGGGGCCGGACGGCTTCACCACCACCACGCAGGTGTTCGAGTTCCACACGGGCGGGGAGTGGATCTTCGCGATGCATGGTCCAGACGGGACGGACTATCCGGAGTGGATCTCCTGGACCGAAATCGTCCCGCCCGAGCGGATCGCACTGCTGCATGGCGAGCGTCGCGGCGACCCGAACGCCTTCGCGTCGCTGATCACGTTCGCAGACGAGGGCGCGGCGACGCGGATCGAGATGCGCACGCTGTTCCCGACGCAGGAACTGCGCGACGAGGCCGTCGAGAAGTACCACGCCATCGAGGGCGGCCAGCAGACCCTCGGCAAGCTGGCGGCCTATGTCGCCGGGCTCGTCCGGACGGGAGGCGCGGGCTGATGGCCGGGAAGGTGTTCTTCAGCGTCTCGATGTCGCTGGACGGGTTCATGGCGCCCGGGCCGGTCGACAACGTCTTCACGCCCGAGGGCCAGGGCGACCCGAAGGTCCAGCGCTGGATGGCGAAGTGGATGGAACTGCAGGCGTGGGTGTTCCCGCTGCGGTTCTTCCGGGAGAACCTCAAGTTCGGCGAGGGCGGCGAGGAGGGGATCGACAACGACATCGCCCGAGCGACCTACGAGCGCACCGGCGCCAGTGTCATGGGCAAGCGCATGTTCGACGCCGGCGAGCTCTCGTGGCCCGAGGAGGCGCCGTTCCACACTCCGGTGTTCGTCGTCACCCACACGAAGCGCGAACCCTGGGCGCGGCCGGGCGGAACCACCTTCCACTTCGTCAACGACGGGATCGAAGCCGTGCTGGACCAGGCCCGGGCGGCGGCCGGCGACCGCGCCGTCCGCATCGCGGGCGGGGCCGAGACGATCGTGCAGTACCTGAACGCCGGCCTGGTCAACGAATTCTCGGTCGCCCTGTCGCCCGTGCTGTTCGGCTCGGGCGTACGCCTGTTCGAGGGCGTCGACGCCGACCGTATCGCCCTGGAGCCAGTCCGCACGGAAGCCAGCCGGCGGGTCACCCACCTGACCTACGCCGTCCGGCGGCGGTGAACGCCCTCAGCGCTGGGTGTGCGGCGTCCATTCGGCGCCGGCCTGGGCGTAGTCGGCGCTGAACCAGCGGGGGTAGCCGTGCAGGGTCTGGCCGCCGTCGGCCAGCACCTCGGCCCCGGTCACGTAGCCCGCCTCGTTGCCGCAGAGGAAGACGGCGAGCCGGGCGATGTCCTCCGGCTTGCCCAGGCGGCCGACCGGCGTGTTGGAGATCGCGTCGGCGCGGACGGCGGGGTCGTCGATCAGGGACTTGGTCATCGCGGTCTCGATCACGCCGGGCAGCACCAGGTTCACGCGGATGCGCCAGACGCCCAGCTCGGAGGCCAGCGACTTGGCCAGCATCCGCACGCCGGCCTTCGACGAGGCATAGGCGCCCAGCAGGTCGCAGATGTGGGTGGCCGCGGTCGACGCCGTGAACAGGATCGCCCCGCCGCGGCCGGCGTCGCGCATCGCCCGCGCCGCGCCCTGGGCCATCAGGAAGCCGCCGTTCAAGTTGACGTCGACGTGCTTGCGCCACTGGTCGAAGGGCGTGTCGATCAGCGGGCCGTAGCGGCCGTAGCCGGCGTTCAGGAAGGCGGCGTCCAGCCGGCCGAACCGATCGTTGATCGCCGCGAACAGACCCTCGACGGCGGCCGGATCCGACTGGTCGCAGGCGTGGGCCAGCACTTGGCCGCCCGCCTCGCGCAGTGCGCCGGCCACCGCCTCCAGCGCGTCCGCCCGGCGGTCGGTGACCACCACGTCGGCCCCCTCGCGTGCGAAGGCCGCGGCCGCCGCGGCCCCGATGTCGCCCGCCGCGCCGGTGACGAGGACCGCCTTGCCGCTGAAGCCGCCCATGCCGTGATCCTCCGGTCTTTTCGCTTGCCGCGCGTTGCCGCCGGACATTAACTTGCATAGAAAGACTGTCAAACCGCTCCGGGGAGAGTCGAGGGCGGGAAGGGGGCTGGGAGCATGCCAGAATTCGTGATCATCCTGGCGGTGAACGCCGTCGTGATCCTGGGCCTCTTCGTGCTGGCCTGGGCGATCTGCGTGGCCCAGCGCGACTGTACGCCGGTCGACAGCCTGTGGGGCCTGGGCATGGGCGTGGTGGCGATCTCCACCTTCCTGCAGACCGGCGGCGGAACCGAGCGGCGCGTGGTGCTGACGGCCATCTGCGTCGCCTGGGCCGTGCGGCTGGGCGGCTACATGCTGTGGCGCTGGCGCGACCACGGGCCCGACGGCCGCTACGTGCGCCTGTTGGACAAGGCCAAGGCCGAGCGTGGCTGGGGGTATGGCTACGCCGCCTTCCGCCTGGTGTTCATGCTGCAGATGCCGCTCTTGTGGCTGGTCTGCCTGCCCGTGCAACTGGGCCAGGTCGAGACCCAGCCCGCGGCGCTCGGGACCCTGGGCCTGGTCGGCGCCGGGCTCGCCGTCTTCGGCCTGCTGTTCGAGAGCCTCGCCGACTGGCAGCTGGTCCGCTTCAAGAAGGACCCCGCCAACGCCGGCCAGGTGCTGGACAAGGGTCTGTGGCGCTACACCCGCCATCCGAACTACTTCGGCGACGCCTGCGTCTGGTGGGGGCTGTGGCTGGTCGCGGCCGAGACCCACCTGGGTCTCTTCGCCGTCATCGGGCCGATCTATCTCGTCTACACCCTGACCCGCTGGAGCGGCATGCCGACCGTCGAGGGCCGCATGAAGCGCCGCAAGCCCGCCTACGAGGACTACGTCCGGCGGACCTCGGCCTTCATCCCGTGGCCGCCCAAGCCGCCTGAAGCGGCCTGACTGGAGCTTCCATGTCCCTGCCTGCCCACATCGCCGATCGGCTGCGCCTGCCGGCCATCGCCGCGCCCATGTTCCTGGTGAGCGGCGTCGACATGGTGCTGGCCGCCTGCAAGGCCGGCATCATCGGCTCGTTCCCGGCCAACAACGCCCGCACCCTGGACGAGCTGGACCAGTGGATGGGGACCCTCAACGCGACCCTGCCGGCCGACGCACCGCCGTGGGCGATGAACATCATGGTCCACCGCTCGTACGCCCGCTGGGAGGAGGAGCTGGAGCTGGTGCTCAAGCACCGTCCGCCGATCGTCATCACGGCGCTGGGTAGCCCCGCGGCGGTGGTCGAGGCGATCCACGGCTACGGCGGCCTGGTCTTCGCCGACGTGAACTCGCTTACCTTCGCCCAGAAGGCGGCCGCGACGGGCGTCGACGGCCTGATCCTGGTGGCGTCGGGCGCGGGCGGCCACACCGGCCCGATCTCGGGCTTCGCCTTCGCGCCGGCGGTGCGCGAGTGGTTCCAGGGCACGCTGGTGCTGGGTGGCGGCATCGGCTCGGGCCGGGCCATCCGCGCAGCCCAGATCCTGGGCGCCAACCTGGCTTATCTCGGCACACGACTCATCGCCTGCGAGGAGAGCATGGCCGTGCCCGGCTACAAGCAGATGCTGGTCGAGGCCTCGGCCGAGGACATCGTCACCTCCGCCGCGCTCACCGGCATGCCTGCCAACTGGCTGAAGGCCAGCCTGCTGGCCGCGGGCTACGACAGCGAGGGCCTCAAGACCAAGGCCGAGATCAACCTCGGCCGGCCGGAGGACGCGGCCAAGCGCTGGCGCGACGTCTGGTCGGCGGGCCATGGCGCCGGCCAGGTGAAGGCGGTCGAGCCCCTGGGCGTGATCATCGACGAGATGGCGGCAGACTACGACCGGGCGCGTCGGACGCCATGACCGCGCCTTGACAACGCGGCGGGCGCCTTCGAAGGGTCGGAAGACGTAGTCCGAGGCGACATGGCCGAACCCACACCTACCGAAGCGCCGCCTCCGACCCAGCTCGTCCAGGCCAATTCCGCGACCCGCGCCCTGAACATCCTGGGCGACCGCTGGACGCTGATGATCCTCTACCTCGCGTTCCAGCGCGTGCGCCGGTTCGACGAGTTCCAGGGCCGCATCGGCCTGGCGCGCAGCCTGCTGATCGACCGCCTGCGCCGCCTGCACAAGGCCGGGATCTTCGAGAAGGTCCGCTACCAGGAACGGCCCGTCCGCGAGGAATACCACCTCTCGAAGATGGGCCTCGACCTCTACAGCCTGGCCCTGATGATCATCCGCTGGGAGAAGCGCTGGTTCTTCGACCCCGCCAACCCGGCGCACCGGCTGGTCCACGACAGCTGCGGCAAGGAATTCACGCCCGAGTTCCGCTGCCGGCATTGCAGCGAACTGGTCAGCCCGCGCGACGTCTATGTGGAGGAGGGGCCGGGCGCGGGCTTCGAGCCGTCACCGCCGCCGCGCGTGCAGCGCCGCTCGATCGTGCCCGCCGACAGCCTGAACCAGGGCAACCCGATGCTGGACCGCGCCTTCCAGGTGCTGGGCGACCGCTGGACCAGCCACGTGATCGCCTCGGCCTTCCTGGGGCGGCGGCGGTTCAACGACTTCCAGAACGCGCTGGGCGTGGCGCCCAACATCCTGGCCGATCGCCTGTCGCGGCTGGTGGACCTGGGCGTGCTGCGCAAGGAGCTCTACCAGCAGCGGCCGGATCGCTGGGAATACCGGCTGACCGACGAGGGGCGCGACCTCTATCCGCTGATCGCCGAACTGAACCGCTGGGGCGACCGCTGGCTGGACGGCGGCAAGGGCCCGCCGCTGATCACCTACCACCGGCCCTGCGGCCACGTGCTGGAGACGAAGGTCACCTGCGACCAGTGCCACGAGGAGGCGACCGCCTTCAACGTGACGCCGCCGCAGGGCTGAACGCCCCTTCGGCTGAAGGCCGGTCGATGAGGCCCTAGTCGAGCTTCAGGACCCGGGCGGCGTTCCCGTGCATCCACTTGGCCCGAACCGCGTCGGTCAGCGGCAGGGCGTGGGTCTCGCGGACCAGTTGCGCCAGCGGGATCATGCTGGTGCCCCAGCCGCTGCCGAAGATGATCCGGTCCTGCAGGATGCGGGTTCCGTAGTAGACCAGCCCCTCGTAGCCGGCGCCGGGCGCCAGGATCTGCTTCACACGCCGGCAGGCGATGTCGATGAAGAGGTTCGGGTGGCGCATCGCGACGGCCACCAGGTCGCCGATCCACGGCCATCCGCCCAGGCCCGCGACCATCCGCAAAGTAGGGAACCGGATCGCCAGCTCGTCCAGGTGCTTCGGGTGGGCATAGTCGTAGGGCCGGTCGGACAGCAGGTGCACGCCGGCGGTGATCCGCACCGGGATATCCAGCTCCACGCACTTGGCCAGAAACGGGAAGTAGGCCGGGTCGTTGATGTAGCGCTCCTCGCGGTAGCAGGAGATCTCGAAGCCCCGGCAGCCCAGCTCGCGCACGCCGTGCTCCAGCTTCGCGACGCCGGCCTCGCCCTCATCGCCCCAGATGCGAAACCACGGGATCAGGCGGTCCGGATACTCGGCGGCGAACCTGGCCACGTCCTCGTTGGCGGCGCGTCGGCCGGCGTTGCCGATGCAGGCGTGCGACACGCCGGCCCCGTCGAGCATCGCGATGATGTCGGCGTGGCTCATGGCGCGCTCCATGTCCTTCTCGCAGAGCTTCAGGGCCAGCCCGGTCAGGCCGATCGTCGCCTTGGCCTCGTTGAACTCGTCCAGGCTCATGCCGATCTGGGCCGCCCATCCCGGCGCCATCAGTTGCGCGTAGCCCTCCTTGTCGAAACCTCGCCCGGACTTGATCAGCCGGATGGTGTCCTCGACCGCTTCCTTGGTCGGGGTGTCGCACTCGAAGTCGATGACGCTCATGGGTCCTTGCCTGCTTTCGGCCACTCAAGGGCCGAACGGGCATCGGCGCAATGGCCGGCTATTTCGCCAGCGGGCGGTCCAGCATCTCCCTGACCTCGGCGGTCATCGGCGCGCCGGCTTTCATCTCGGCGCTGATCCGGCCGTCGAAGTACTCGCGCCATTCGCTGACCAACTGGCCGCGGAACTGCAGGCTGCCGGCATAGGGGATGGCCACGTGCTGGCCGGTGGTCAGGTCGAACTCGTCGACGCCTTCCATGAACAGCCGGGTGTCGTTCTCGGCGTAGTCGAAGATGCGCCATTTGTTGCTGCCGGGCGCGATCACCGACTTCATCTTCTCGAGCGCCGCGCGCATCGCCGCCTTGCCCTTGATCGCTGGCGCGTAGCCCGACGAGTTGCGCCAGACGATGTCGTCGGTGACGTGGGCCAGCACGCCTTCCACGTCCTGCTTCTTCCAGGCGGCGATGATCGCTTCGAGCACGGGATAGAGGCGCGGCATGGCGGTCTCCTTGGCGAGCGCAAGTTCGGGGACGATAACGGGAAGGGCGCCGGCGGCGGCGAGCAGCGCGCGGCGATGCAGGGTGATCATGCGATGGGCCTGTCCAGCAGTTCGAGCACCTGGCGGGCGAAGGGCTGGCCGGCCTTCTGGTCGGCCGCGACGCCCAGGTCGACGTAGTCGCGCCAACCGACGATCAGGCCGTCGCGGAAGTCGAGGACGCCGGCGTACGGCGTCGCCACGCGGTGGCCTTCGGGCGTGCGGTAATCGTCGACGCCCTCCACGAAGAGCCGGTCGCCGGTCTCGGCGTGGGCGAAGATGCGCCATTCGATGCGGTGCATGTCGGCCTGGAAGCGCGTCAGCAGCTTGCGGGCGGCGGCCTTGCCGCGGACGGGCGGCATCGCGGCGGCGGCATAGTGCCAGACGATGTCGTCGGCCATGAACGACAGGACCCGCTCGATATCCTTGTCCTGCCAAGCCTCGATCACTTGGCGCAGGATCGTGAAACAGCGGCCCATGGAACGCTCACGAAGGAAAGGGCCGGGCGGCGGCGCGCGCCGCCCGGCCGGGGGAGGCGCCTAGAAGGACGCGGACAGTTCGACGCCGTAGGTCCGGGGGTTCCCGAACGACGACATTTCTTCCTGGAAGAACGGGATGATGTTGGTGCGATAGACCGTGTCGCCCAGGTTCTTGGCGTAGACCGAGATGCTCCACGGACGGTCGGGCAGGGTGAGGGTCACGCGCCCGTCGAGGATGCCGTAGCTGTCCTCCCAGGTGGTGTTCTCGGGCGCCCACGGCATGCGGCCCTGGTAGCGGTAGTTCAGGCGGGCCGACAGCGCGTCCTCCCACGAACCGACGCTGGTGGTGACCTCGGCGCCGATCACGCCCTGCCACCGTGGCGTCCGCTGCATGCGGTTCCCCGAGTTGTCGACGCCCGCGAAGATGAAGCGGTCGTACTCGGCGTGGACGTAGCTGCCGCTGGCCCACATCCGCAGCCACGGGGCGGGGGCGACCTGGACGTCGGTCTCGGCGCCCTTGATGGTCGCGCCCGGCGCGTTGCTGATGACGTTGCACAGGCACGACGCCAGCGTCTGCTGCACCTGCAGGTCCTTGTACTTCATGTAGAAGACCGCGGTGTTCCAGCGCAGGCGCCGGTCGAACATCTCGGTCTTGTAGCCGGCCTCGTAGTTGGTGACCGTCTCGGGATCGTAGGGCGTCGCCGCCGCGAAGGCGTTGGACGCGTTGTTCTGGAAGCCGCCGCCCTTGAAGCCCTTCGACACTGTCGCATAGGCCATGTTGGCGTCGTTCGGCGTCCACCGCAGGGTGGCCTGCGGGGTCAACTCCTTCCAGGAGTCGCCGTAGGCCGTGGCGAAGTTGGTGGTCAGCGGCGTCAGCGGGGCGGTGTCGTTGGGGTTCAGCCGGTCGCCGGTGGCGACGATGATGCCGCGCTGGAAGCCGTACTTCTTGTCCTTGGTGTAGCGGGCGCCGACGTCCAGCTTCAGGGTCTCGGTGATCTTGAAGCCGACCTGGGCGAAGACCGCCAGGTCGCGGTTGTGGCCGTGGTCGTCCCAGTGGCTTTCGCCCGAGAGCGTCGGCAGAGCCGTCGATTCACCCCAGAAGCGGTTGTACTGGTGGACATTGGTCTTCTGGTAGTAGGCGCCGACCAGCCAGTCGAAGCGGCTCTCGGCATTGGTCGAGGCCAGCCGCACTTCCTGCGAGACCTGGTTCATCCCCTCGATGAAGTTCACCGGCTCGGCGAAGAGCAGGGGGGCGGCCACGTTGTAGCCGTTGGCCGGGCCGAGGCCCGTCTGGTCGTACAGCGTGAACGAGTTGTTGTGGCGATAGCCGCTGACGCTGGAGAACCGGATGTTCTCGGCCACGTCCTTCTCGATCTTGGCGATGATGCTGTAGGTCTCGTGGTCCGCGCCCTGCGGCGTCGGGGCCTTGTCGCCCTTGAACAGCGGCCAGATCGGCAGGCTCTCGTCGCGGCTGAGGCCGCCCGGGCGCAGCGCGGCGATCAGCGCGCGGGTGCCCGACCACGGCGTGAAGCTGGCCGGCAGCGTCGGGCTCTTCAGGCCGACGCGATGGATGCCGTCGTTGCTGTCCTTGGCGTAGTCGACGATCAGATGGGCGCTGAGGTCCGAGCCCTCGGGCTGGTAGAGCAGCTGCACCCGGGCCTGGGTCGAGTCGAGGTTCTCCAGCTTCGTGTTGTGCAGGATGTCCTTGTAGAACCCGTCGTGGTTGATCGTCTGGAACGAGATCCGGCCGGCCAGCCCGTCGGCGATCTTGCCGGTGACGTAGCCCTGGGTCTGGCGCAGGTCGTAGTTGCCCAGCGTCAGCGTGAACTTGCCCGTGGCGTCGAAACTGGGGGCGTTGCTGATGATGTTCACCGCGCCGCCGGCCACGTTCTTGCCCAGCAGCACGCCCTGCGGGCCGCGCACCACCTCGACCCGGGCGATGTCGTAGAAGGCCGAGTTCAGGTTGCCCGACCGGCTGACGAACACGTCGTCGATAAAGGTCGAGACCGACTGGTCGGCGGTGGGCGAGCTGAGGCGAGTGTTCACGACGCCGCGGATGTTGATCTCGAACGACTGCGGCGAGTTCGCCGTGAACGAGATACCGGTCATGGTGTTCGCCAGGTCCTGCAGCGTCAGGACGCGGTCCTTGGCGAGCGTGGCGCCGGTGATGGCGGTGATGGCGAGGGGCGCCTCCTGGACGTTCTCCTCACGCTTCTGCGCCGTGACGATCAGCTCCTCGAGCTGGGTGTCCGAAGCGGCCCCGGCCTCGGCGGCGAGGACGGGCGCGGCGATGCCCATGCCGGCCAGCAGGGCGATCATGGAAACGGTGTGCTGAAGTCTCACTGGTTCTCTCCCCCGGGCCCGCGCCGTCGTTGCGTCGAGGCCCCCTTAGTGTTTGTCCGCAGCGCGGAAAAACGTCTGAAACGGAGGGAGTTCGCGCGCCGGGGAAGCCTGTCGCGGCCGGCGGCGACAAGGCCGCGCGGTCAGCTTGCATAACGCCATCAATACAACGCAGGCCCAAGCCCACGTAGAGGGCGTCACGACATCAGGTTTCCCGGATCACTTCCTCCCGACACTTATTGTTTTTTGTCGTTCCTACACTCCCGAGGATAAGCGGGCCTTTTGCGTCTCGTCAAGCAAGTCACACCCCCGATCAGCCGTCCGGGAGCCTGGTTTGGCTCCCGCTCTGGCCGGCGGATGAAAAGTGCAGAAAAGGACTTGCCAGCAGTTCGTACTGTTATGCAAGTTAATTGCATCACCTCAGGGAAAGGGAGTGCGCAGGGTCATGGCGACGACGCTGAGCGACGAGCAGAAGATCGCGGTCGGACGCGAGATGGCCGCGGCCTGGAAGGCCATGGACTGGCGCAAGGTCGCCGACATGTTCACGCCCGACGGCGTGCTGCATTCGATGATGGTCGAACCCGTCGTGGGCCGCGAGGCGGTCTACAAGCGGGTGGCCGGACTGGCTGACGGGCTGGAGCAGATCACCCTGCAACTGCACCACATCGGCGTGGTCGACGGGCTGCTCTTCATGGAGCGCACCGACGAGTTCACGATCCGCGGCAAGGCCGGCTCGGCGCCGGTGGTGGGCGTGCTGGAGTTCGAGGGCGGCCTCATCAAGGTCTGGCGGGAGTACTACGACCGCGCCCACCTCCTGAAGAACATGGGGCTGGTCGAAGATTTCGACGCGAAGACCCGCTGATGGAGGCGGAGATCAGGGCCCTGCTGGACAAGCAGGCGATCACCGAGGTGCTCTACAGCTACAGCCGCGCATGCGACCGCGGCGACGAGGCCCTGCTGCGCGGCTGCTACCACGACGATGCGGTGGAGGATCACGGCGGCTCGTTCAACGGGCCGGCGAGCGCCTATATCGAGGCCATCAAGCCGGCGCTGCACAGCGACCGGCTAATGACGCACTCGGTCACCAACGTGCTGATCGAGCTGACCGGCGCGGATACGGCGCTGAGCGAATGCTACTACCTGTCGTTCGCCCGCTACCCGGCCGCCGAGCCGCCGTTCGAGACCCTGACCCTGGCCCGCGCCATCGACCGCTTCGAGCGGCGCGACGGCGTCTGGCGGATCGCGGCCCGCAAGCTGCGCTGGGAATGGAACCGCGAGCAGCCGATCGCCGAGACCTGGGCCCGAGGCGGGATCGGCGACCCCGCCATCCTCCTGCACGGCGGCAAGAAGCCGAACGACCCGCTGTACGAGTGAGCTACCCCTTCAAGCTCGTCATGGCCGGGCTTGACCCGGCCATCCAGCCGGCTGTTCCGAATGCGGCGCTGACTTGGTCGGCGCACTGGAATGGATCCCCGGGTCAGGCCCGGGGATGACGAACAAGGTAGGGGGTCGCCGGCCGCGGCGGGGCGCTCCGCTTGTCTACCGCCCGAAGGCGCGAAGTTCGGCCGAGCGGGCGGAGTCCAGGTACTCGTCCAGGCGGGTGATGACGCCGCCGTCCATCTTCACCACCACGCAGGCGTCCATCGCCCACTTCTTGCCATCGGGCAAGGTCGCCTCCAGCACGTGCTGCTGCATGAAGCCGTCGGGCAGGGCCTCGCGGCGCACAACGCGGTAGTTGCGGTCGGGCAGGGCGCGGATGAACCAGTCCAGCACCTTCATGTTCTGGTCGACCGTCTGCTCGACGCCGTCGTTGTTGTGCCAGAGCTTGGCGTCGGGCGCGTAGCAGGCGCGCACGGTGGCCGTGTCTCCCGCCTGGATGGCGGCTACGAAACGTTCGGCGAAGTCGAGGTACTCCTGGGCGGTCACAGCGCTCTCCCTAGCGGCCGGTGGTCACGCGCTCGCCCGAGAGCGACCGGCGCATCTGCAGTTCGAAACCCGCCGGATCGCGGGCCAGGTTGGCGCGGACGTCCACGGCCATGAAGTCGGTGTCGACCTCGCCGGCGCCCTTGCGGATCGCCTTCAGGCCGGCGTCGGCGATGGTCGCCGGCGTCTCCTTGAAGCCCTCCACGTGGCTGGCCATCCGGGTGTCGACCGACCCCACGATCAGGGCGGTGACCGAGGTGTTTTGCGGCGCGAGCTCGGCGCGCAGGCAGGTCGACATGGCCCGGCCGGCGAACTTCGACGGACTGTAGCCGCCCATGCCCGGCACGGCCACGATGCCGCCCGCCGACAGCACGTTGGCGATGGCGCTCTGGCTGTGCTTCGCCAGGATCGGGGCGAAGGCGCGGCACATGGCCAGTGGGCCGAAGTAGTTGGTCTCCATCTCGGCGCGGGCCGCCGACAGGTCGGGCGCCTTCAGCAGCGTCTGCATGGAGAACTGTCCGGCGTTGTTCACCAGGATGCTGACGTCCTGGCACTGGGCGGCGGCGGCCTCTATCTGTTCGGGCTTGCTGACGTCCAGTTGGACGGCCACGACCCGCGCGTCCGCGTCGACCAGGTGCTGGGCATTTGCCGGGTCGCGCGCACCCACATAGACCTTGGCCGCGCCGGCTTCGAGGAAGGCGCGCACGAAGGCTTCGCCAATGCCGCGGTTGCCGCCCGTGACCAGGGCGACGCTGTCCTTGATTTCCATCCCCGTACTCTCTTGGCTTTAGGCCGCGACCACGCCGTCGCGGATGAAGGCGCGGTCGGCCCACACGGCGTGGGTGCCGCTCGAGATCTTGTGCGGCAGGGCGATGCGGCAGACCGGGCCCTCATCGAAGCGCTTGCAGTCGATGATCACGCACTCCGACGCCTGCCTGTTCTCGTCGATGATGAAGCTGACGAGATAGCCGTCGTCCTCGTCCTTGGCGCCGATACGCGGGGCGAAGGGCGCCTCGCTGGCGTAGCGGCCGTCGGGCAGGGTGACCTCCCACGACTGGCCGGTCTCCAGGTCGTGCTTCACGAAGCCGTTGAATAGGAACCAGCCCGGCTTCGACGTCGTGGAGTAGGCGTAGCGATAGGGCTTGCCGGCGTAGCGCTGGTTGAACATCCCGAACTCCAGGGTCCGTTCGTCCAGGTGACGTTCGACGGTCTCGCCGGTCTTCAGGTTGAAGCGCCAGCGGTGCAGTCGCGGCAGGAAGCTGTGCTCGTCCAGGAAGGCCATCATGTGGCCGTGGCCGTCCGGCGCGTCGGCCAGCGGCCGGGGCGTCGGGTTCTCCTGGAAGTAGGCGTCCATCACCACCTCGTCGCCTTCTTCGTAGGCGTTGAGGAAGTGCAGGATGTAGGTGGGTTCGGCCTCGAACCACTTGATCTCGGACGGCTGGCCGTAGCGCGGGATCACCGCGAACCGCGAGGGGATGCCCGGGTGCATCCGCACGGCGTGGATGTCGCGCTTCAGCAACTCGGCGTCCCAGAAGACCGGCAGGTCGTTGAGGATCGAGTAGTTGGCGCTGAACGCCATGTCGTGCGGCAAGCGCGGGCCGGGCAGGGGGATCGGCACGTAGTGCGCCAGCTTCCCGGCCTTATCGACCACGCCGTAGTGCATGTAGGGCGCGTACTTCGAGTAGTTGAAGAACAGGAGCTCGCCGGTGGACTCGTCGACCTTGGTGTGGGCCGACACGCCGTCCAGCGGCGCCCAGCTGGCCACGCCGCCCTGTTCCAGCGTCTCCGGGTCCAGCCAGTAGGCCTCGCCACACTGGTAGAAGGTCGAGACGATCTTGCCGCCATGGACGACCACGTCCGTGGAGGCTGTGTCTTTCAGCCCGCCATGCGCGCCGAAGCCGGGGCGCAGCGAAACGCCGGGGCCGTCCATCAGGCCGCCCCACAACGACTGGCCCGCCTCCTGCTCGGCTTCGAAGCCGCGCGTGCGCACGAAGCGGTTGCGGTAGTCGGCCTTGCCGTCCTTGAAGCTGATCATGTGCAGCATCCCGTCGCCGTCGAAGGGATGGTGCCGGCCCAGCGGCTGCTGCGCGGGGTTCTCGGTGTTGCGGACGTAGACGCCGTCGATGTCGGTGGGGATCGCGCCTTCGATCACCTCGAGGTCGGTGGCGTTGACCTCCTCGTGCAGCGGCGTCCACGGGCCGCTCAGGTAGGGGTGATTGCTCGGCAGCAGCGAGGTCTGCACCGGCGGCAAGCGCTCCATCTTCATCAGAGCTCTCCGAAGACTCGAATTGGCGGCCGGACCGGCGCGCCCTTGAACTCAGCCTAGCATCATGGTCTTGTTGTGCAAGTGACTAGTCGGCCTAAGCCGACGATTGTGATCGCGACGCCCCGGTGAGGGCTGGAGGAGACCCGATGAAAGTGCTTCTGGCGGCCGCTGCGGCCTTGGCCATGACCCTCGCGCCGATGGCCGCCCAGGCCGCCGACACCGACGCCAGCCGGATCGCGGTGGTGAAGGAGATGATCGCCGCCTGGAAGGCCGCCGACTGGAAGAAGGTGGGCGACCTGTTCGCCGAGGACGGCGTGCTGCACTCGATGATGATCGAGCCCGTGAAGGGCCGCGAGGCGATCTACCAGCGCATCGCCGCGCTGGGCAAAGGCGCACCGGGCGGGGTGGTGCTGGACGTCTCGCACATGGGCGTCATCGACGGGCTGGTCTTCATCGAGCGGGTCGACCGCTTCACCTACAACGGCAAGCCGGGCGCGGTGCCGGTCGTCGGCGTCCTGGACGTCAAGGACGGCAAGGTGAAGGCTTGGCGCGAGTACTACGACCGGGCCCAGCTCCTGAAGGAGATGGGCGTCTCGGAGCACTAGACCCGTTCGAGGACCATGGCGGCGCCGACCCCGACGCCGCCCGTGGCCACCACCAGCCCGGTCTCGACGCCGCGCTGGACCATGTCGTCCACCAGCGTGGTGGTGAGGACGGCGCCTGTCGCGCCCATCGGATGGCCCATCGCCAGGTGGCCGCCGTTCGGGTTCACGCGGTCCATGTCGGGGCTGTAGCGCCGCTCGAAGACCACGGGCACGGCCGCGAAGGCCTCCATGAACTCCACGGCGCCGACGTCGTTGAGGCCCAGGCCCGCCCGGGCCAGCGCGCGATCCATGGCGCTGTAGCCCGCGGTGAGCTGCATCACCCGGTCGCCGGCCGTCTCGCCGACCGAGCGGATCTTCGCCAGCGGCGTCAGCCCCAGCGCCTTGCCCGCCTCCAGCGTGCCCAGCAGCACCATCGCCGCCCCGTCCGCGATCGGCGGGCAGTGGGCCACGGAGTGCAGGTGCCTGACCTCGGCGAGCTCGGGATGGCCGGCCAGCACGATGTCGTCGTAGCCCTGGGCGCCCGCCGCCGCGAATACCGGGCCCAGCTTGGCCAGCGAGGCGCCGTCGCCGAAGTCGCGGATATTCTCGTCGCGCGCCAGGGCGACCTCGCCGTCGTCGCCCACGACCGGGATCACCCGGCCGTCGTAGCGGCCTTCGGCCCAGGCGGCCGCGGCGCGGCGGTGCGAGCGCAGGACGGCGGCGTCCATCTCCTCGCGCCTCACGCTCTCGGCCGTCGCCAGGAGGTCGGCGGCCAGGCCCACGGGCGCCCAACCCATTGAGGCGGCCATGCCCATGTCGGAGTAGAAGTCGGCCGCGTCGGCCAGGAACGGCGTCTGCGACATGCTCTCGACGCCGCCCGCCAGTGCGAGGTCAGCCTGGCCGCCCTCCACCCGCCGCGCGGCGTCGGCGATGGCGCTGAGGCCCGAGACGCAGAAGTTGTTGATCGTCAGGCAGGCGAGCTCGTCAGGCAGGCCGGCCTGGATGCGCGCCGACAGCGCGATGTGGCCGCCCTGGACTCCGGTCTGGGTCACGCAGCCTAGGGTCAGGTGTTGGGCGGCAGCCACGGCCTCGGGGCCGTTGCGGCGGCCCAGGGCGTCCAGCAGCTGGCCCACTAGCCGGGCCGGCTTCACCTTGGCCAGCGATCCGTCGGGGCGGCCCTTTCCGCGCGGCGTGCGCACGGCGTCGAAGATGTAGACCGGCATCTCACTCCTCCCCACCCCGAGTCAGTCTTGTAAACGAAGTTATGCCGACGCGGGAAGGGCGATCCGCTGTCCGGACACGATCGCGGCGGGTCCGGACAGGACTTCGGTTGAGCGGGATAGGGCGGGGGCGTCACCTGGCCTGGCGGCAGGACCGCAAGCCGATTCAGGACCCTCATGAGCCTTCCCGAAGCCGCGGCCGCCGCGCCGCCTGCCCCGAAGTCGTTCGCCGCCGAGGCGCTGGAGCTCGTCAAGACCATTGGGGCCGCGCTGCTAATCGCGCTGGTCCTGCGCGTGGCGCTGTTCGAGCCCTTCACGATCCCGTCGGACTCGATGGAGCCCGGCCTGCGGACCGGTGACTACATCGTGATCACCAAGTTCGACTACGGCTGGAGCCGCTACTCCATCCCGCTGAACCCACCGTTTTGGAAGGGCCGCATATTCGCCCACGCGCCGAAGCGGGGCGACGTTATTGTCTTCAAGCTGCCCCGCGACACCTCGCAGAACTATATCAAGCGTCTGATCGGCCTGCCCGGCGACCGGGTGCGGTTCGAAGGCGGGACGATCTTCATCAACGACAGGCCTATCGCCCGCGCGCTGGGCGGCTTCACCCGCGATCCCGGCTCGCCCGAGGTGACGGTGCAGGAGGTGGTCGAGCGGCGGCCGGACGGGCGGGCCTATGTCACCTTCGATCGCGGGCCGGGCCACGAGGGCGACGACACCCAGACCTACGTCGTGCCCGAGGGGACCTATTTCATGATCGGCGACAACCGCGACAACTCGCTGGACAGCCGCTGGCCGCCCGCCGTGGACGGCGTGGGCTTCGTGCCCGCCGAGAACGTCGTGGGCCAGGCGCGGTTCGTCATGCTGTCGTGGCGTGGCGCGTCGCTGTGGAAGCCGTGGACCTGGGCCAACATCGACTTTTCGCGCCTGTTCGTGGCGGTGCGCTAGGGGCGGCGGTACTCGTCCAGGGTCAGTACGCCGTCGTGGTTGGCGTCCATATGGGCGAAGGCCACGCGGCGCAGCAGGTCCTGGGCCGGATCGGGCGCGGGGCCGGGGCGGGCCAGCGAGGGCAGGGCGACCGCGCCGACCGCCGCGGCGATCAGGGCGCCGGCAGCGATCCGCCAGCGGCGGCGGGGCGAGGCGGCGGGCGTCGCGATCTGCTGGTCGATGAAGGCGCGCAGCGCGTCGCTGGCGGTGCGGCCCTCGCGCTGGCAGCGGTCCATGAACGCGGTCTTGGCCGCGTAGGGGATCCGGATCTCGAGCGACTCGCTCTTCTTGGGCGGCCTGGGTTCGCGCATGGCCGGAATCCAAACCCAATCCCGCGCCGCGCGACAGCGAAATCGTGTCCGGACGCGTTTTCGACGCAGGTTGAAGGCTTTGGGCGGCCCGGCTACCAGCACGGCGAGGCAAGGGATTCTCGAGCATGGCCGACGGCGCGGTGGACTTCGAATATCTGGAGACGTTCGCGGCCGGCGACATGCAGGTCGTGACCGAGGTGCTGGCTCTGTTCCAGGGTCAGGCCGAGGGGTGGGCGGCCCGCCTCGACGCGCCCGGCGACGGCTGGCGCGACCTGGCCCACACCATCAAGGGCGCGGCGCGCGGCATCGGCGCGACCGGCCTGGGCGACGTGGCCGACCGCGCCGAGCACGGTGACCCCTCGATGGCGCCCGAGCTGCGCGCCGCGCTGGCCGACGCCCTGGCCGAGATCGAGGGCTACCTGACCCGCATCGGCGGCGGCTGAGCTGTCGGAACGGGCGGTGGCCGTTCGTCGTAGGCTCAGGAACCCATTCGGAGCGTACCCATGAAGGCCGAGACCATCCTGGTCGAGAACGTCACGAGCCCGGACAGCCCGCCGCGGCCGGTGAACAGGGAGAAGTTCGAGACGGTCCGCGACGCCGTGCTGGCGGTGTTGCCCACAGCCGAGCCCGGCTTCTCGTACGCCGAGCTGAAGGCGGCCGCGCTGCCGCGCCTGTCCGAGACCCTGTTCCCGGGCGGCGACAAGGTGGGCTGGTGGCTGAAGTGCGTGCAGTTGGACCAGGAGGCCAAGGGCGTGATCGCGCGCCACGGCAAGCCGTTGCGCTGGTACCGGAAGGCCTAGGGGATCAGCACCCGGTCCGAATAGGTCTCGATCAGCAGGGCGAACGGGCGGCCGTCGGGCGTCTGCAGGTACGCGCGGTGCTGGAGCACGTTCGGCGGCATGCTGATGGGAACGTCGAAGCCCGCTGGGTCGGCTGCCTCCCAGCCGGGCGGCAGGGGCTGGAACAGCAGGCGCGACGACAGCGTGCGGCGCTGGAAGTTCAGCGGGCGGACGACAACGCCGAACGGCCGCTCGGTGGATTCCAGGTCGATGTTCATCTGCGCGGTCAGGCGGCCGGGCAAATACCAGTTGTCGGCCCGAGACAGCACGACCTCCCCGCACTTCAGCTCGACCCGGCGGCGCTTCACCGGCTCGTTGGCGGCGGCGCCCAATTGGCGACGCGCGGCGTTACCGGCCGCCAGATCGTCAGGAACTTCAACCTGATGCGCCAGGATCTTCGGCGCGGCCGGATCGCGCCGGTCGCACAGCGCCTGCAGCACGGCGGTGGCGCTGTCGTGGCTGAGCAGGTCGGCGTTCAGGGTCTGGAGCTGGGCCTGCAGGCGCAGGCGCTGGACGTAGTTCGCCTGGGCGTCCTGGGCCGCCGCGCCGCTGGGCGCGAGCGAAGCCGCCGTCACGACCGCCGCCACTAGACCTCCTGCGAACTTCAAAGCCCTAGATCCCGGCGCCGTTGTCGATGGCCCGCAGGGCTTCCTCGTGCGCCTGCGCTTCCGCCTCGATCCAGCCGATGAAGGCCTTCACCTGCGGCAGCCGTCCCTTGGCCTTGGGATGGACGAGGTAATAGGCGAAGTCGACCGCCTGCGCCATCTGCAGCGGCGCCACCAGGCGTCCCGCATCCAGGTCGGCCTGGGCGAGGGTGCGCTTGGCCAGCGCCACGCCGCGTCCGTTCGCGGCCGCCTCGATCACCAGGCTGGACTGGTTGAAGCGCGGTCCGCGGTGGCCGTCGATGCCGCGCAGCTGCCGCGCCGCCAGCCACATCGGCCAGTCGGGGCAGCTGTCGTCGATCTCGGGCGAACCGTCGTGCAGCAGGACGTGGTTCACCAGGTCCTCGGGCGTCTCCAGCGGATGCTCTTTGAGGAGCTCCGGGCTCAGCACCGGGATCACCGCCTCGCTGACCAGCCGCTTCACCTCCAGGCCGGGATAGCGGCCGGCGCCGTAGCGCAGCGCCAGGTCCACCTCGCCGGCGGAAAGGTCGACCAACTCCATCCCGGCGTTCAGCCAGACGTCGACGTTCGGGTGGGCGCGCTCGAAGGCGCCCAGGCGCGGCGCCAGCCACTTGGCGGCGAACGAGGGTGGGGCGGTGATGGTCAGGCGGCGGCCGTCGACGGCGGCGGTCAGCAGGCTGGCGGCCTCGGCCAGGCGGTCGAACGCCTCGCGCAAGGCGGGCAGGGCGGTCTGGGCCGCGTCGGTCAGCAGCAGGCCCTTGGGCGTGCGCTTGAAGAGGGCCGCGCCGACGTAGTCCTCAAGGTTCTGGATCTGCTGGCTGACGGCCCCAGGCGTCACCGAGAGCTCGTCGGCGGCGCGGCTGAAATTCAGGTGGCGCGCCGCGGCTTCGAACGCCCGAAGGGCGTTGAGCGGCGGCAACCGGCGGCGCTGGTGGTTTCGATCCATCCTAGAATTCCTGACACCCCGGGCAGAAGTCCTTGGGTTGCGACTTGGGCTTCTCCGCCCCTATTTGCAAGCGTCCGCTGGTGTATCGGCCCTTTTCGCCGGTGGGCGTCAGGCGGGGCGGGCGTGAGTCCGCCCCGTCATGATTTCAGGGCCGGTGTGTCGATAGAGAAGCTAAACATGGCCGTTGGCGGTGAGAAAGGCAGGGGCGGCGATCGCCTTGTGGTTCTGGGCGGAAACGCCCGGTCGCGTGCGCCTGGCCGTGTGTGGCTGGTGGGCGCCGGTCCCGGCGATCCCGAACTCTTGACGGTCAAGGCTCTGAAGGCCCTGCAGGCCGCCCAGGTGGTGGTCCACGACGGCCTGGTGTCGGACGAGATCCTCGACCTTGCGCCCGCCTCGGCGCGCCGGATCAGCGTCGCCAAGCGCAAGTCGCGCCACTCCTACAGCCAGGAAGAGATCAACCGGATGCTCGTGGCCTTCGCCCTCGAGGGTCTGGAGGTCGTGCGGCTGAAGGGCGGCGATCCTTTCATCTTCGGCCGGGGCGGCGAGGAGCTGGAAGCCTGCCGCGAGGCCGGCGTCGAATGCCTGATCGTGCCGGGCGTGACCGCGGCCCTGGCGGCCGGGGCGTCGGCCGGTGCGCCGCTGACCCATCGCGGCTCGGCCCAGGCCGTGACCTTCGTGACCGGCCATGCGGCGAAGGGCGGCGAGCCCGACCTGGACTGGGCGAGCCTGGCCAAGGTCAACCAGACCGTCGTCATCTACATGGGCCTGTCGATGGCCGCCCCGATCGCCGCGCGCCTGATGGCCGCCGGCCGCGCGGGCTCGATCCCGGCCCTGATCGTCGAGAACGCCAGCCGCGCCGACGAGCGCCGTGTGGTCACGACCTTGGCCGGCCTGGCCGAGGCTGCTGCGAACCTCGATGGCCCGGCGCTGCTGATCGTGGGCGAGGCCATGGCCCTGGCGCAGGCCGGCGAAGGCCGGGCGCAGATCGAAACCCTCATTCAAGAGGCCCGGGCATGAAAGCTCTGACCGCGAACCGCCTGACCGACGGCGAGGTCGTGTTCTGGAAGGCCGGCCAGTGGGTCACCCGCTTCGCCGACGCCGAGCTTTGGGCCGACGACCACCCGGCCGCCGTCCAGGCCGAGGCCTCGGGCAAGGCCCAGCCGACTGTCGTGGTCGACGCCTACCTGATCGACCTCGTGGAATCCGAAGGCCTCTGGGCCCCGCTCAGCTACCGCGAGCGCATCCGGGCGCTGGGCCCCTCCAACCACCTCCACCACGGCAAGCAGGCCGAGGGCGGGGCGGTGATCGAGGCGCTGCAGCACGCCCACGGCGCGGCCCGCTCCACCGGCCGCGTCAACCTGATCAAGCGGAAGTAGTCCGATGTACACGTACGACACCATCGACAAGGCGATGCTCGCCGACCGCTCCCAGGAGTTCCGTGGCCAGGTGGCGCGCCGCCTCGCCGGCGACCTGACGGAAGACCAGTTCAAGCCGCTGCGCCTGATGAACGGCCTCTACCTGCAGCTCCACGCCTACATGCTGCGGGTCGCCATCCCGTACGGCTCGCTGAACCCCGCTCAGCTGCGCAAGCTGGCCTGGATCGGCCGCACCTACGACAAGGGCTACGGCCACTTCACGACCCGCACGAACCTGCAGTTCCACTGGATCAAGCTGGCCGACACGCCCGACATCCTGGACCACCTGGCCAGCGTCGACATGCACGCCATCCAGACGTCGGGGAACTGCATCCGCAACACCACGACCGACCCCTATGCCGGGGCCACGGCCGAGGAGGTGGACGATCCGCGGGTGTGGGCCGAGGCGATCCGCCAATGGTCGACCTTCCACCCCGAGTTCTCGTTCCTGCCGCGCAAGTTCAAGATCGCGATCACGGCGGCCCCGAAGGACCGCACGGCGGCCCGCGTCCACGACATCGGCCTGGTGCTGAAGCGCGCCCGCGACGGGTCGCTGGGCTTCGAGGTGATCGTCGGCGGCGGGATGGGGCGCACGCCCTACGTCGGCCCGACCATCAAGGAGTTCCTGCCGGTCAACCGGCTGCTGTCGTACCTGGAAGCGACCCTGCGCGTGTACAACCGCCACGGCCGCCGGGACAACATCTACAAGGCCCGGATCAAGATCCTGGTCGCCGCCCTGGGCAAGGAAGAGTTCGCCAAGCAGGTGGAGGCCGAGTGGGCCAAGATCGGCGAAAGCGCCGACCTGCCCGACACCGAGCTTGCCCGCATCCGCGGCGCCTTCGCCCAGACCGCCTTCGAGACCCTGCCGGCCCAGTCGGAAGCGTTCGAGGCGGCCAAGGCCTCGAACCCGGCCTTCGCCCGCTTCGTGCGCAACAACCTCAAGCCGCACAAGAAGGCCGGCTACGGCATCGTCGAGGTCAGCCTGAAGGGCATCGGCGACACGCCCGGCGACGCCACGTCCGAGCAGATGGAGGTCGTGGCCGACCTCGCGGAGCGCTACGGGCTGAACGACATCCGCGTGACGCACGAGCAGAACCTGGTCCTGCCGCACGTGAAGCTGGACGACGTGCCGGCGGTCTGGGCGGCGCTGCACGAGGCCGGGATCGCGACCCCGAACATCAACCTGGTCAGCGACATCATCGCCTGCCCGGGCCTGGACTACTGCGCCCTGGCCAACGCTCGGGCGATCCCGATCGCCCAGCAGATCGCCGAGAAGTTCCGCGACCAGGACCGCGCCGAGAAGGTAGGCGAGCTGAAGATCAAGATCAGCGGCTGCATCAACGCCTGCGGCCACCACCACGTGGGCCACATCGGCATCCTGGGCGTCGATAAGAAGGGCGAGGAGTTCTACCAGCTCACGCTGGGCGGCTCGGGCGCCGAGGACGCGGCCGTGGGCTCGATGCTGGGCCCGGCGCTGCCCTACGAGAAGGTGGCCGACGCGGTCGACACCCTGGTCGACGTCTACCTGCGCGACCGCCAGGACGGCGAGCGCTTCCTCGACACCTTCCGCCGCACCGGCGTCACTCCCTTCAAGGAGGCTGTCTATGCCGACGCTCATTGAGCTGAAGGACGGCGTCTGCCGCGCGCTGGACGATGCGTTCACCCACGTGGCGGATGACGAGGACATGGCCAGTGGCGACGTGATCGTCTCGCTGACCCGCTTCCAGTCGGAAGGCGAGGGGCTCTTGTCCGAGGGCCGCCGTGTCGGCGTGCGGCTGAAGGCCGAGGAAGAGGTCGAGGCCCTGGCCTACGACCTGCCGCGGGTGTCGGTGGTGGCGCTGGAGTTCCCGAAGTACCGCGACGGTCGCGCCTACACGAACGCGCGGCTGCTGCGCGAGCGGTTCAAGTTCGGCCGCCAGGTCCGCGCCGTGGGGGACGTGCTGCGCGAGCAGGCGGGCTTCATGGTCCGCGTGGGCTTCGACGCCTTCGAACCGGCCGACGACGCCAGCGCCAACGAATGGCAGGCCGCCGTCCACCGTTACCGCCACGTCTATCAACGCTCCGCCGACGGCCGCGCGCCGGCCTTCGCCGAGCGGGAGGCATGAGTGATGGCGTTCGACGCCCTTGATCGGAACCCGGTGGCGCTGCGGCTCGACGCCGAGCTGCGGCACGCCCACCCGCGCACCATCCTGGAAGCCGCGGTCGAGAGCTTCGGCGACAAGCTGGCCCTGGTCTCGTCCTTCGGGGCCGAGAGCGCCGTGCTGCTGGATATCGCCGCCAAGGTGAAGCCGGACATCGCCGTGCTGTTCCTCGACACCGGCATGCTGTTCGGCCAGACGCTGGACTACCGCAAGACCCTGGCTGAGCGGTTGGGCCTGACCAACGTCCGCGACCTGCGTCCGGCCTATCAGGACCTGGCCACGGCCGACCCCCAGGCCAAGCTGTGGCAGACCGACACCGACGCCTGCTGCGAGATCCGCAAGGTGATCCCGCTGGACAAGGCGCTGGGCGAGTTCGAGGCCTGGATCACCGGCCGCAAGCGCTTCCACGGCGGCGACCGTCTGCACCTGCCCGTGGTCGAGCAGGCCGACGGCAAGGTGAAGTTCAATCCGCTCGCCAACTGGGGCAAGGCCGACCTCGACGCCTATGCGGCCGAGCACGACCTGCCGGCCCATCCGCTGGTGGCCCAGGGCTTCCCGTCCATCGGCTGCTGGCCTTGCACTCAGCCGGCGGAGGAGGGCGAGGATGTCCGCGCCGGCCGCTGGAAGGGTCTGGACAAGACCGAGTGCGGCATCCATGTGGCCCGTGCGCCGGGGACGCCCAACAACGTCGGCGGCGACATCTAAGGCTTTTCAGGAATGAACGACGTGACCTTGGCCCAGCCGGCCGCTTCCGCCGGACTGAAGGCGTCCGGCGCCTTCTTCGTCGAGACCGTGACGTGGGTCCACCATTGGACCGACACCCTCTTTTCGTTCCGCTGCACGCGCGACCCGGCGCTGCGCTTCTCCAGCGGCCAGTTCGTGATGGTCGGGCTGCAGAAGGAAGACGGCAAGCCGTTGGTCCGCGCCTATTCCGTGGCGTCGCCAGCGTGGCACGAGGAACTGGAGTTCTATTCGATCAAGGTGCCGGACGGCCCGCTGACGTCGCGCCTGCAGAACATCAAGGTGGGCGACCAGGTGCTGATCGGCCGCAAGCCCACCGGCACGCTGGTGCTGGACGGCCTGAAGCCCGGCAAGCGCCTCTACATGCTGGGCACCGGCACGGGCTTGGCGCCCTGGCTGTCGCTGGCCCGCGATCCGGACGTCTACGAGAAGTTCGAGACGGTCGTCGTGACCCACACCGTGCGCGAGGTGCGCGACCTGAACTATGCCGAGCTGTTCGACGAGCTGCCGAAGGACGAGATCCTGGGCGAGCTGATCGGCGACAAGCTGAAGTACTATCCGACGGTGACGCGGGAAGAGTTCCGGACCAAGGGCCGGATCACCGACCTGATCGCCTCGGGCCAGCTGTTCACCGACCTGGGCCTGCCGAAGTTCAACCCGGCCGAAGACCGCGTCATGCTCTGCGGCGGCCCTTCGGTGCTGGTCGATCTGAAGCAGCAGCTCATCGACCTGGGCTACCAGGAGGGCTCGATCGCCCAGCCGGGCGACTTCGTGCTGGAGAAGGCCTTCGTCGAGACCTGAAGCTCTGTCGCAACCTATAAGGGTGCGACAGGATGCCTAAGCGAATCTACGTAGGGGTTCGTCCGAAATTTTAACCATGAATTTCGCGTGGTTAGATAGGGCATTGCTTGGAGGCATCCAGCTTGTCCGCCGCCTATTTCGAACCCCGTGAAGCGCAACCGTCGCTTGTGGCACAGCTTGGGACGTGGTTCCGCGCCGCGCATCGGCGCGCGACGGTCGTGGCCCGCAAGCCCGTTGCGAAGCCCGCCGCCCACGTCGTGGGCGCCTGCGGCTGCTGCGCGGATCGCGCCCTGCTGCGCTACGTCTCGCCCCAGGTGCTCGACAAGCTGATGGCCGACCCCGATGGGCTCAGCCTCGGCGGCGAGACCCGCGACGTCACCGTGCTGTTCGCCGACCTGCGCGGCTTCACGGCCCTGGCCGAGGCCATGAAGGACGATCCACGCCGCCTCAACGACCTGATCAACGCCTTCTTCGACCCGATCACCGAGATCGTGCTGGCCCATGGCGGCACGATCGACAAGTACATGGGCGACTGCGTCATGGCCTTCTGGGGCGCGCCGGCCGACGATCCCGACCACGCCCGCCACGCCGTCGAGGCGGCCCAGGCGATCCTGGCGGCCATGCCCGACATCGATCGACGGGTCCGCGCCGCGTTCGAGGGCGACCTGCCGGCCATCCGCATCGGCATCGGGGTGAACTCGGGCGAGTGCGTGGTGGGCAACGTCGGCAGCCGCCGGCGTTTCGACTATTCGGTGATCGGCGACCCGGTGAACGTCGCCTCGCGCATCGAGGGGCTCTGCAAGATCTACGACATCCCCCTGCTGATCGGGGAGGAGACCGCGCGCCGCCTACCTGACGCTGGCCTGGCCGAGATCGGTCGCCTGACCTTGCGGGGCCGCAGCGAGAAGCAGTGGGTGTTCAGCCTGCCGGAACTGGGCGCCCCGTCGGAGCCCGGCCGATGACCGACATCCCTCAGTTCGATGTGACGCTTCGGGGCCCGGACGAGACCACTCGCGATCTGGGTCGGCCCTGGCCGCGCGGCGTGGGGCTGGCCATCGGTGCGGTCGCCTCACTCGGCCTGTGGGCCGGTCTCGCGCATCTGGCCCTGCGCCTGATCGGCTAGCTGGCCGCCGCCAGCACGAAGGCGGCGCGGTCCTCGACGCTGCCCTTCGGCACGACCAACGGCGCATAGCCCAGCGTGGGCAGTGCGCGGCAGATGACGTCGAACGTCCGCTCGGCCTCGGCCCAATCCTGTTTCCGCTCGGCGTCGGTCTCATAGATCTCGCGCCAGGGTGGGAAGACGAAGACCGTCGGATTGTAGCGGCGCGTCCGCACGGCCTCGATCAGGGCCGGGGAGGGCGTCGACCCGTTCGAGCCATAGCTGTCGATGATTCCGCGGTCGAAGAAGACGCGACCGGTCTCGCCCGCCAGGTCGTCGTAGATCGCGATGTCGCGCGCGGCGCACAGCGACACATAGAGGTCGTTGTCCAGCCAGGGGACGCCGCGGCCGCCCGTCTCGACCTGCTCGCGGATCACGGCGCGGGCCGTCTCCCCGACGACGCGCTCGCCCACGCCCGCCAGATGGCGGATGAGCGTGGTCTTGCCCACACCGGGGCCGCCGGTGAGGACGAAGAAGTTGGGTTTGTGGATCATCTCTTTCCCTCCCCTTCATGGAGAGGGTGGCGGCGCGCGAAGCAAGCAGACGGTGGGGAAATGACCATCAGGCTCAGCGGGTGAACCCGCATTCCCCACCCCGCGCGCCTCCAGCGCGTCGACCCTCCCCATGAAGGGGAGGGAAAGAGGTCACTTCGGCGGGCAGCCCGTGAAGTTGCCAACCTTGATGGCGGTCAGCGTGCCGAGGTTGAGCTTCTGCATCGCCTTCATCGAGGCGGCGTTGTGGCCCGTGTACAGGTCGATCCGCTGGCCCTTGATCGCTCCGCCGATGTCGGAGGCGTACCAGTAGCCGTCATGCGTCTGCCCGTCGGGCATCTTCAGGCCCACGGTCTCCTTGATGAAGACCACGGTGCGGCGCGGGATGATGTTCTTGTCCACCGCCAGGGTGCGCATCGGCACGACGCGGCAGCCGAGGCTGTCCAGGCTGCCCACGCCCTTGGCGCCGGCGTGATATAGCGTGGCCTTCACGTTGAAGACAGCGGAGCCGGGAAGCGCCCCCGAAATGATCGAGGCGACAAGGTCGCCAACGGGATCGTTCGTCGCGGCTTGCGCGTTCGGAGCGATGGCGATGGCGGAAAGCACTGCCAGGGCGGCGAGGCGGCGTCGCATGGACGGCGTCCTCCTTCGTCGTTGAACTGGTGGCCGGAGTCCTACCGGCTGAGGTCCTGCGGGGCAACCCCGGAAGGGCGATTGGCCGCGGCCTGTGAGTTTCCCTAACAGCTGAGGTGAAGCGGTATCGCTTGATCGCGAAGGGATTTCGCCGCACAGCCGTGCCGCACACCGAGGAGGGCGGCGCGTGAAAATCTATGGGGACAGCATCTCGGGCAACTGCCTGAAGGTGAAGTGGACGGCCGATTTCCTGGGCCTGAAGTACGACTGGATCGAGACCAACATCCTGCAGGGCGAGTCGCGCACCGAGGCCTATCTGGCCATGAACCCGGCCGGCCAGGTGCCCGCCGTAGTGCTCGATAACGGCCGCCCGCTGGCCCAATCCAACGCCATCATCCTGCACTTCGCGGAGGGCTCCAGCCTTATTCCGGCCGACGCATACGACCGGGCCAAGATGTTCGAGTGGCTGTTCTGGGAGCAGTACAGCCACGAGCCCTACGTCGCGGTGGCGCGTTTCCACGTCCGCTACCTGGGCAAGGCGGTGGCCGACCTAGAGGAGCGCCTGGTGGAGCGCGGCAACGGCGCGCTGAAGCGGCTGGAGCTGGGCCTGGCGGACACGCCGTTCCTCGTGGGTGACAGCCTGACCCTCGCCGACGTGGCGCTGGTGGCCTACACGCGCGTCGCCCACGAGGGCGGCTTCAGCCTCGACCTCTACCCGGCCGTGAAGGCCTGGGTGGCCCGCGTGGAGCAGGCGCTGAATATCGGTTGAGCCGCTGGCCGGCTCGTCTTGCCATTGTCACGGCGGGGCGGGAAAAGCGGAGCATGAAACGCTTTCCCGCCCTGGCGCTCGCCGCCGTCATCGCCGCCGCCCCCAGCTCGCTGTTCGCGTGGGGCAACACCGGCCACCGGATGCTGGGCGAGATCGCCATCCGCGCGCTGCCGGCCGAGACGCCGGCCTTCCTGAGGACCAAACAGGCGGCCATCGACATCGGCGAGCTGTCGCGCGAACCCGACCGCTCCAAGGGCGCCGGCAAGCTGCACGACCAGGACCGCGACGCGGCCCACTTCATCGACCTGGACGAGGACGGCAAGCTGCTGGGCGGCCCGCCGATGCTGCCTCTGGCCGGCACCCGCGCCGAGTTCGAGACCCAGCTACGGGCCGCCGGCCTCGACCAGTGGAACACCGGCTACCTGCCGTACTCGATCCTCGATCGCTACCAGCAGCTGACCAGCGACTTCGCCTATTGGCGCGTACTGAAGGCCGCCGAGGCCAATCCCGCCTGGAAGAAGAACCGCGCCTGGTTCACCGCCGACCGGATCCGCCGCGAAGGCCTGATCATGAAGACCATCGGCGAGCTGTCGCACTTCGTGGGCGACGGCAGCCAGCCGCTGCACGTGACCAGCCACTACAACGGCTGGGGCGACGGCCCGAACCCCAACGGCTATTCCAAGGCCCGCCTGCATGGTCCCTTCGAAAGCGACCTGGTGCAGGCGACGGTGAAGCCGGCGGCCGTGGCGGCCAAGGTGACGCCGCTGCGCCTGTGCAACTGCCCCATCGAGCAACGCGTGGCGGATTACCTCAGCGCGACCGGCAAGCAGGTGATCCCGTTCTACGAGATGGAGAAGGCGGGCGGCATGGCCGCCGGAGACCCGCGCGGCACGGCGATGGCCACCGACCGGATCGCGGTCGGCGCGTCCGAGCTGCGCGACGTGATCGTCGAGTCCTGGCGCGCCAGCCTGAACGCGAAGGTCGGCTGGAAGCCGGTGGCCGTGAAGGACGTGATCGACGGCAAGGTCGATCCCTATCCCGCGCTCTACGGCATCGACTGATGCCCACGCCGCAGTTCGGCCAGGCCGGCCTGGAGGGACCCTATCCGGACCGGCCCGCGGCCTTTGCGGTGATCGAGCGCGACGGGCTGCTGGCCCTGGTGCGCGTCGAGCGCGAGCACCGCGGTCTGGTCCTCGACCTGCCCGGGGGAGGGATCGATCCGGGCGAGACGGCCGGGCAGGCGGCCGTGCGCGAGTGCGGCGAGGAAGCCGGGCTGGTCGTGGCGCTGGACGGCGAGCCGTTCGTCCACGCCGACCATTTCTTCCTCCACGGCGACGGCGAGGTCCGCAACACGCGCGGGGCCTTCTTCATTGGCCGCGTGCGGGCGGAAGACCCGGCCCTGAAGATCGAGGACGACCACGAACTGGTCTGGATCGCGCCGAACGAAGCCGTGGCGCGGCTGGACCGCGACTCGCATGCCTGGGCGGTCGCAGCGTGGCTGAGATTGCGCGCGCGCCCGTGAGGCGCTAGCAGCGCGCCCATGACAGCAAAGATCATCGAGGGGCTGCCCGTCGCCGAGCGGCTGCGCGCGGACGTGACGGCCGAGGTGGCGCGCCTGCGCGCCGAGCACGGCCTGCAGCCGGGCCTGGCGGTCGTGCTGGTGGGCGAGGATCCCGCGAGCCAGGCCTATGTGAAGTCGAAGGGCGAGCAATCGCTGGCCGCCGGCATGCATTCGGTGACGCATCGCCTGCCGACCGAGACGTCGCAGGAAGCGCTGCTAAAGCTGGTCGAGGAGCTGAACGCCGACCCGAAGATCCACGGCATCCTGGTCCAGCTGCCGCTGCCGAAGCACCTGGACGAGAAGCCGATCATCGACGCCATCGATCCGGACAAGGACGTGGACGGTCTCCACGTGGTCAACGCCGGACGTCTCGCCGTGGGCCTGCCGGCGCTGACGGCCTGCACGCCGGTCGGGTGCATGGTCCTGCTGCGCGACACCCTGGGCGACCTGACGGGCAAGCACGCGGTGGTGCTGGGCCGCTCGCGCCTGGTCGGCAAGCCGATCGGGCAGCTGCTGCTGGCCGCCAATTGCACGGTCACCATGGCGCACTCGAAGACCGTGGACCTGCCGGCGGTTTGCCGCAGCGCGGACATCCTGGTGGCCGCCGTCGGCCAGCCGCGGATGGTGCGCGGCGACTGGATAAAGCCGGGCGCCACCGTCATCGACGTGGGCATCAACCGGGTGCCGTTCGACAATCCGGAGCAGGCCGCGCTGGGCAAGACGAAGCTGGTCGGCGACGTGAACTACAAGGAGGCGCTGCAGGTGGCCGGAGCGATCACGCCGGTGCCCAAGGGTGTCGGCCCCATGACCGTCGCCTGCCTGCTGCAGAACACCGTGACCGCCGCCAAGCGTCAGGCCGGCCTGGACGCCTAGCTGGAGGCCTTGGCGTTCTCGTTGGTCCAGCCGACGACCTCGCCCAGCACCTGCTTCACGGCCTGGTCGTAGGCCGGGACGATGGCGGTGACGCGGTTGTCGCCGGCGGTGATCCGCTTCTCGAACAGCTTCTCGGCCACGAGGCCGCGGTCGGCCCCGCTGGTCAGGGCCGCGCGCACGCGCACCACGACGGTCGGGGCCGCCTTCGGCCCACGCTCGTAGTGGGCCTCGAAGTTCCGCACGTCGAGCCGCAGGATGTAGGGCGCGACCCCCGGTTCACCGCGGGCGATGAGGCGCACATGGCCAGGGTCGGCGTCGAAGGCCGCGACGACCGCCTCGTCCCAGAGCACCGCGGCCGGCGCGATCCAGCGGGTCTCGGCCACATAGGCCGCCTTGCCGTTGGTGAGGGTCAGCAGCCGGTCGCCCGCCGACTCGCGCTGGAAGGTGGCGTTCGTGCGGAACACGCCCACGCTGCCGGTCGCCGCCTCGACGTCCTTTGCCGCCACGTCCTGACCGAAGCGATAGAGGTGCGCCGGCTTGCTCTTCGGCAGCAGCGAGACGCAGCCGGACAGGGCCAGCGCGCAGGCCGCGATCGCGGCGAGGCGGGGAAGGGCGGAGGGTCGCATCATTGGGGCACCTTCACTTCCTCGGCCTTGCCCTTGCCGAGCGCGCCGGTCGGGTTGGACTGGACCTCGTTGATCAGCCGTTCCAGCGACTGGGCCGTCTCCTGCAGCTGGATCACCGCCGAGGTGACCTGCGGCAGGCCGTTGGTGGCGAAGTCGGCTGTCGGGCCCTGGAGGCGGTCGATCATGGCGCGGGCGTCCTTGGCGGTCGCCTTGGCCTCCTCGGCTGCGTCCGCAAGGTTGGCGATCGCGCGCTTGCCGTCGCCGTCCACCACGCCGCGGGTGGAAGCCGACAGCTTGGCGATCTCGTCGGCGGCGGTGTCGATCCGCTGCAGCGCGCTCTGGGCGTCGGCCAGGATCGCCTTGCGCTCGCGCAACTCGGCGGTGAACGCCTGAGCGTCGGAGAGCGAGGCCGAGAAGGTCTTGATGTTCTGGTCGGACAGGACGCGGTTCACCCGGTCCAGCGCCTCGATGGTGCGCGTCAGCACCGTGCCGCCGCCCTCCAGCAGGTCGGAGATGGCGCTGCGCTGGCTGCGGATGATGGGGATGCAGTCGCGGCCGAGGCCCAGCCGCTCGCACCGCGGCTTGTCGGCCTCCTTCAAGAGGGCGCGCGAGCCGGTGCCGGCGGTGATCTGCACATAGTTCAGGCCGGTGATGCCCTGGGGCTCCAGGGTGGCGTAGCTGTCGACGCGGATCGGCACGTCCTCGGTCACGCGCACGCGGGCGATGACGTTCCGCGGGTTGAACTTGTCGAGCGCGATCTTGGTGACCTCGCCCACCTTGATGCCGTTGAAGTGGACTTCGCCGCCTTCGTTGAGGCCGCGCACGGGCCCCTGGAAGACGATGTCGTACAGGTCGTACTCGGCATTGATCCGCAGGCGCGCGAGCCAGACGACGAAGACGACCAGCGCCACCGTCAGGATCAGGGTGGAAAGCCCCACCAGGGCGTAGTTGGCGTTTCTTTCCATCAGGCTTTCGTCCCTGCTCGGGCGTCACGCGCGGCGCGGCCCCGGGGTCCCAGGAAGTATTCTCGGATCCACGGATGATCCGAACGCTCGAGCTCGCGGACCGGCGCCGTGGCCACGACGCGCTTGTCGGCGAGCACGGCGACCCGGTCGGTGATCTCGTAGAGGGAGTCGAGGTCGTGGGTGATCATGAACACGGTCAGGTCCAGGCTGTCGGCCAGGTCGCGGATCAGTTCGTCGAAGGCGGCCGCGCCGATGGGGTCCAGGCCCGACGTCGGCTCGTCGAGGAACAGGAGTTCGGGGTCCAGCGCCAGCGCCCGCGCCAAGCCGGCGCGCTTCTTCATGCCGCCCGAGAGCTCGGCCGGCTTCAGCGAGCCCGCCTCGGGGCGCAGGCCCACCATGGCGATCTTCAGGTCGGCCAGGTCATAGGCCTCGCGCCGCGACAGCCGCGTGTGCTCAAACATCGGGGCCGCCACGTTCTCGCGGACGGTCAGGTTCGAGAACAGCGCGCCGCCCTGGAAGAGGACGCCCCACGACCGCTCCAGCGCGCTCCAGCGCCGCCGCGAGGCCCGCTTCAGCTCCTGGCCGAAGACCGTGACCGTGCCGGCGTCGGGATTGCGCAGGCCGATGATGGTGTTGAGCAGCACCGACTTGCCGGTGCCCGAGCCGCCGACGATGCCCAGGACCTCGCCACGCTTCACCACCAGGTCCAGATCGTCGTGCACCACGTGCTCGCCGAACTGCGAGCGCAGGCCGCGCACCTCGATGGCGGGGCCGGACTGATCCAGCAGCTCCTCGTCGCTGAGGGCGTTCTCGTTGCGCGCGTCGGTCATACGTCGAGCTGCATGTAGATCAGCGCGAAGGCCGCATCGATCATGATGACGGCGAAGATGGCGTGGACGACGGACGCCGTCACCCGTTGGCCCAGCGACTGCACATCGCCGCCCACCAGCAGGCCCTGGCGGCAGCCGATGCCGGCCACCACGCCCGCCATCACCGGCGCCTTGGACAGCGCCACCCAGAAGTGGGTCGCGCCGACGTTGTCGACGATGCGCTGGAGGAAGAACGTCGGGCCGAGGCCCAGCGTGGTCCAGACCACGATCAGTCCGCCCAGAAGGCCGGCGAGCGTGGCCACGAAGGTCAGCAGCGGGATGGTGATCAGGAGCGCCACGAAGCGCGGCAGCACCAGCGCCTCGAACGGGTCGACGCCCATGACCTGCATGGCGTCCACCTCCTGCTGCATCTTCATCGAGCCCAGCTCGGCGGCGAAGGCCGAGGCCGAGCGGCCGGACAGCAGCACCGCGGTGATCACGATGTTGAATTCGCGGATCATCGACACGCCGATCAGCTCGACGACGAACACCTCGGCCCCGAACTGGCGCAGCATGTTGACGCCCAGCAGGGCCACCACGGCCCCGATGAAGAGCGTGGTGATCGCCACGATCGGGATGGCGTCGAGGCCGGCCCGCTCCATCTGGGTGAAGATCGGCGCCCAGCGGACCTTGCGCGGATTGCTCACCAGGTTGGCCAGCGCGCGGAAGGCGACGACGAGCAGGTGACCCAGGAAGCCCATGGTGTCGAGGAACTCGACGCCAAGGTCCACGACGCCACGGCCGATGCGGATGGTCAGGTTGTGGAAGCCCTGCGGCTCGCGGCGCACCACCGGCTCGACGCGAGCGGCGTTGTCCACAAGTTCCAGCAGCCGGCGCGTCTCGGGCCGGGCGACCACCTTCTCCAGGCTGAAGTCGCGGCCCATGGCGCGGACGATGGCGTAGGCGCCGGCCGTGTCCATCCGCCGGACACCGGTGAGGTCGAGGGTCACGCCCTGTCGGCCGCGCAGCTCCTGGGCCAGCGTGTCGGTCACCCCGCCCAGCAGGTTTGTCGTCCAGTCGCCGCTGAGCATCGCCGTGGGGCGATCCGTCGCGGCCTGCATCTGGAACTGCGCGGGCTTCTCCATGAGAGGGTTGTCCGGGGCGTCGGCGCGGCTGTCCAGCCTTCCCGTTCCGGTTCATCCTCCCTCGTGCTGCGGCGCCTGGGCCAAAACAGCCCAGCGTCCGAACGCTCATATGGCGAAGGCTGTTCCGGTCACAAGCGTCGCCGCTCGTCCACCGCTACGGCCACGCTCAGCCAACTTTTGGTCCAAGTCGGGCGGGTAAGCATCACGAACTTCGACTGATATGACTCGCTTGCGTAGGAGTGGAGAGAGTGACCCGACAGATCGACCTCGCAGGGGCCTCCGGCGCGCGCTACCGCTACAGCCCGCTGGACGAGGAGCGCTTCCTGCCGCCCGCCGGGGCAAACTACGTCATCGCCGAACTCAAGGAGGAAGGGCCGAACGTTGTCTACGCCGGCGAGACCGACAACCTCGCCAGCCAGACCTGGCGCTCTGATCTGGAGAAGGCGCGGCGGAAATACGCCGAGGCCACGGTGCTCACTCGGCTCAACGTGACGCGCGCGATCCGCGAGGCCGAGCGCGCCGACCTGATCGAGCACTATCATCCGCCGTTGAACGGTTAAGCTGTCGGGGCGCATCCTGGCGGCGTGAGCGCGCCGCCCCTCATCGTGATCTTCGGCGCCGTGGTGCGGCCCGACGGCAGCCCGTCGGCGTCGCTGCTGCGGCGGATCGGCTATGGGCTGGACGCGGCCAAGGCCCATCCCGACGCACCGGTCCTGTGCTCGGGCGGGGTCTGCCGGCCGGGCACGCCGTCCGAGGCCTCGATCATGGCGCGGGTGCTTGAACGGGAAGGGGTGTCACCCGCCCGGTTGATCCTCGACGAGGCCAGCCTGACGACGGTCGACAACGTGGAAGCCGCGGCGCGGCAGGTCGCGGCCGGCGGACATCCGTACGTCGTGGCCTGCAGCGACGCGTATCATCTCCCGCGGATCCGCCTGCTGCTGGCGATCGAGGGCGTCCGTTGCCGCCCCTGGAACGGGCGCGAGGCGACGCCGCCCGGCCACGGCCTCTCGATGGCGCTGCGCGAAGCGGCCGCCATCCCGCACAATCTGGCCCGCGTGGTGGCCCGCCGGGCCCGACGCAGGCCATAGTACCGTCCAACTCGCCCGGAAATGTCAGGCATGGCTTCGGAATCCGACGACAATCCCTTCGCCCGCAACAGCGCCTGGCCCAAGATGCCCCAGGCGCCGTTCCGCGTGGGGCCGCTGCCGAAGGCCCAGCCTGCGCCGGCGGCCGAGGCTGAAACCCCCCAGGCCGCGCTCCAAGCCGATGCGCCTCGGGCCATCACGCCCGCCTTCGTCCGCCCCACGGGCGCGCCGGCCTTCTCGGGCCTGATGAGCGGCGGAGCCGTTCCGCGCGCAGCCTCGCCCCAGCCGCCGCCGCAATCGCCGCAGCCTTCGGCCCCCGCCGTGGCGCTGGCGCCGGTGGTCGAGGTCGCGCCCGCGCCAAAGGCCGAGCCCGCGCCGGAGCCGCAGCCGGCCGCGGCTTCACCGCCGCAGCCCTACGTCGAGGTCGCGCCGATCGTTGTCCAGCCGCTTGGGGCCGGGGGACGCAAGATCGTCCGCAAGTCGCCCGTCCCGGCCATCGCCGCAACGGCGGCGGGTCTCGCCGCAATCCTCGGGATCGCCTACGCCCTCAGCCGCGGCCAGGAGGCGGCGCTGAAGGCCTCGCCCCCGCAACCCGCTCCGGCGGTCGCGGCGCCCGTGGCGGCTGCGCCGACCGAGGCTTCCGCGCCTGCGACGCCGTCCGCCACGCCGTCCAAGCCTGCGTCCACGCCGACGCCTCGACCCGTCGCCCGCGCCACGCCGCCCAGGATCGCGCTGCCGGCTCCCGTCGCGGAGACCGGCGTCGCCGAGCCGGTGATCTCGCTGCCTCCGCCGCCGTCGCGCATCGTCGCGCCCGAGCCCGCGCCGCTGCCCAGCTACACGCCGCCCGCCGCGCCCGATCCGAACGCGCCGGTCAGCAACCAGCGCCGGGACTGATCCATACGAAAAGGGCGGCCCGGATCGCTCCGGGCCGCCCCTCGAACGCTCAGGCGCCGAGAGCGATCAGTACTTCAGGCGCAGCGTCACGCCGTAGGTGCGCGGAGCGCCCAGGAAGGCGTCGTAGACACTGACGGCGTCGTTGTTCTCGTCCACCTGGAACGGGCCGTTGAAGCCCACCTGGATGTAGTCCTTGTCGAACAGGTTGTTCGACCAGAGCTCGACGGCCCAACGCTCGTCCTTCGCGCCCAGGCCGACGCGGCCGTTCACCAGCACCATCTCGTCCTGCAGCTTCGAAGGGTGCAGGTCGGAACCGGTGTTGTAGCTGGAGGTGAACTTGCCCGACAGATTGGCCTTGAAGACCAGGCCGCTGCTCAGCTCGCGCTCGTAGGTGCCGGCCAGAGAGGCCGACCACAGCGGCGCGAACGACAGCCGCGCGCCGGGCAGGCGGCGCAGGCTGTTGAAGCGGGTGGGATTGATCAGGTCCGAGGCGTCGAACCTGCCGATCTCGGTCTCGGCGTAGGTCACGCCGCCCTGGAAGGTCAGGCCGTCGATCGGCGGCAGGTAGATGAAGTCCAGGTCCACGCCTTTGGAGGTTACCTTCGGCAGCGTCTCTACCACGAAGGCGGTGCCCACGAAGGTGTTGAGCTGGAAGTCGGTGAACTTCTGGTAGAAGACCGCCGCGTTCAGCAGCAGGGTGCGGTCGAACCAGCTGGTCTTGGCGCCCAGCTCGTAGGAATCGACGAACTCGCCCTTGAACCCGGTGTCCGGATCGGCCGCGAAGTCGGGCCCGACGGCGGTGACGCGGATGAGCTGCTCGCGGTCCAGGTTGAAGCCGCCCGCCTTGTAGCCCCGCGAGTACGACGCATAGGTCATCACGTCGGGGTTCCAGCGGTAGGCCAGCTTGGCCGTGCCCGAGAACTCGTCCTCGGTGTTCTTCTGTTTGAACTTGCCCAGGGCGTCGAAGTCGTTGTTCTGGGAGTTCAGGCACAGGCCACCGACGATCGTCTGCGCCGTGGCGCCGCCCAGCAGGCGGCTGAGGTTGGCGAACGCCGCCTCGCCCTGGTCGCAGGTCGAACCCGTGGTGTTGTACTGGGTCGTCAGCGTCTTCTCATCGCGCGTGAAGCGCAGGCCGACGGTCAGCTCCAGCTGCTCGGTGATCTGGAAGCTGTTGTTCGTGAAGAGGGCGAAGGTGTCGCCGTTCTGCTTGTAGCGGTCGTCGGAACCCGTGCCGTTCTGCAGCACCGTGCCCGGCGTCAGGCCGATCAGGGCCGGAACCCCGCCCAGCACGCGGCCGGCGAAGTAGGCGTAGTAGTCCGTGCCGTACTTGAAGACCGAGCGGCTCTTCAGGTCCTCATGGGCGTAGAACCCGCCGACCAGCCAGTTCAGCTTGCCGTCGAGCGCCTCGCCGGCCAGGCGGATCTCCTGGCTGAACTGGCCGAACTCCACGAAGTTCGAGCCGTCGGACGGGCGGTAGACCAGGTCGGCCGCCGTGAAGTCCGAGTCCTGGCCCGTCTCCGAGCGCCAGTTGCGGACCGCGGTGATGGCGGTCAGCTTCATGCCCGAGCCCAGGTTCCAGTTCAGCTCGCCCGAGAGACCCATGTCCTCGACGTCCTGGCTGGTGGCGCGGTTGGCGTAGCCCTGGCGGTCGAACGGGGTCGACGTCGGGTCCAGCGAGCCGGGGCGGGTCAGGTTGACCAGGTTGGCGCGGCTGTTGGCGGCCTGGCCGACGAACAGCTGGGTGCCGACGCAGCAGTTCTCGTCGCGCTTGGTGTAGTCGGCGATGAAGCGGATATCGACGTCGTCGGTCGCCTCGACCTGCAACTGGCCGCGGACCGTGTAGAAGTTCTGGTCGTTGTCGCGGGTCTTGGTGCGCGGGCCGGGGCCCGTGATGATGTCCTGGTAGCCGTCGCGCTGGCGCGTGCCCAGGAACAGGCGGCCGGAGACCTTGTCGCTGATCGGGCCGCTCACCGATCCAGTCACGCCGATCTGGTCATAATTGCCGTAGGTGGCTTCGCCCTCGGCCTGGAAGTCCTTGGTCGGACCGGCGGTGATCACGTTGATGACGCCGGCCGAGGTGTTCTTGCCGAACAGCGTGCCCTGCGGGCCCTTCAGCACCTCGATGCGGCTCACCTGGCCCAGGTCGCCGAACGACACGCCGTTGCGGGGCCGGTAGACGCCGTCGATCACCACGCCGACCGAGCTCTCCAGGCCCGGGTTGTCGCCCACGGTGCCGACGCCGCGCACGCGGGCGGTAACGATGGTCTCGTTCGAGGTCGAGGTGACGGTCAGGCCGGGCGTCAGCACCGTCAGGTCGCGGATGTCGCGCACGCCGGCGTCCTGCAGCAGCTGGCCGCTGACCGTGGTCACCACGATCGGCACGTCCTGCAGGCTCTGCTCGCGCTTCTGGGCGGTGACGACGATCTCTTCGATCTCGCGATCGCCGCCGGCGGCCTCCTGCGCTTGAACGGACGACGCAAAGGCGCCCGCCAGCACGACGGCCAGCGCCGACGTGCGGAACAGCATTCCAGATTTCATTTCGGTTCGTTCTCCCCGAAGCGGCCCTGCTTATGGGGAGGTGCAGGGTCTACGCTCGGAGGCGCGCGCCTAGCCGCGGCGATCCCTTCCACGCAAAGGGATTGCGGCGTTCGGCCGGATAACCTCGGGGGACCTGTGGCCCGTTTTTCACGAAAACGTCGCCTTGGGCCAACGCAGGTTACGTTCGCCGCAAGCGCCGGTCGCCGAACGCGAATCTTGACGTAGCGTCAATTTGCGGGCGGCGGGGTCAGGACGAAGGCTTGGGTGACCGCCTGGAAGACGGGCAGGGCCTCGCAGCGCGCGGCGTGCGCGGCCAGCGCCGGCCAGGCCTTAGGATCCAGCACGTCGGGATGCGCCTCGCTCACGAACCGCAGGACGCAGGCCACCGCGATGTCGGCGTGGCCGATCCGGTCGCCGAACCACCAGTCGCCGGTCCGCGCCGCGCGGTCGGCCTCCAGCACGTCCAGCACGCCGCCGATCTGCGCCCGGCAGCGCTCGATCCAGACCGGCGTGGATCGCTGGTGGATGGCACGCTCGTAGACGAGGCTCACGGCCTTGTCGGCGAGGCCGGTGGCCAGGGCGCAGACCTTCAGCGCACGGCGGCGGTCGAGCCCGGTGCGCGCGATCAGCGCCTTGTCGGCGCCGGCGAGGTCGTCCAGCCAGTCCAGGATGGCCGAGCTCTCCAGCAGCGCCTCGCCATCGTCGGTGACGAGGGTGGGAACCCGCCGCAGGGGATTGAGCGCGGCGATCTTCTCCGCGTCGCCGAACACTGACCACGGCCGGTGGTCGTAGTCGAGGCCATACAGCCGCATGGCCACCGCCACGCGACGCACGAACGGGCTGTCGAACTGTCCGATCAGGATCATGGCTCTTCCCCCTTGGCCTGAGCCGGCATGTGGGGACGCCGTCCCCGGTTCAAAAGAAGGCCACGCCCGGCCGCAGCACGATCTGGAAGACCGCGAGCACGACGGCCAGGGCGGCCAGCAGTGCGGGGATCGACCAGCGGGGCCGCGGCGCGGCGGCCGGCGCGCGCGGCGCATGCCACGACCAGGCCTGCAGCCAGGCAGCCGAGGCCAGGATCGCCACGCCGGGCGGGAACAGGATCTCGATCAGCGGCCCGGGCAGGCGGAAGGGCGTGATCACGACGATCGCCACCACGGCCGGCAGCACCGCGTAGCGGAACACGGCCCGCGCCCGGCCACGCGGTCCCTGGGTATCGGCGCCAGGCACGAGGCTGAGGAACAGCGGCGCGACGATCCCGCAGGCCAGCGCCATGGCGATCATTGCCGCGACGCACGCCGCCAGCTTCGCCACGTCGTGGAAGCCCAGGTAGGTCATCGCCCGGCCCACGTCGTTCTGCGGGATCACCGTGCCGATCAACACCTGGGGCAGGGCTTCCAGCAGGCCCAGCAGGCCCATCCAGGTCACGAACAGCCGCAGGCCCAGCGGCCGCGGCGCACGCCGCGTCGCCCAGACCAGGAACGCCAGGCCCACCACCACGGTCGCCACCGCGCCGGTCCCCTGGAACAGCTCGGCCAGCGGGTTGTCGCCCGTCCAGTCGTGGTTGTTGTGGAACAGCGTCGGCTGCAGCCCCGGCGTCATCGCCTTGGGGACGACGAGGAACAGCTCCTGGACGAAGAAGATCAGGTTGTAGGCCAGGGCGAAGGCCAGCATCGAGGCAAGGCTGAGGCTCCAGTCCCACGGCGACCGGGGACCCGACAGCCGGCGGCTGCGCACCAGCATGACCAGGGACCAGAGCACGGGCCCGGCCAGGAACGTGGCGGCCATCGCGAGGGCGATCTCGGCGGAACTCATGCGCGGTCGAACCTCGCGTACCGTGAAGCGGGCGATAGAGCCCGCGATTCCCGGATGTGGGAAGGGGTTGTGCCGCCTGCGCAGGCCGTGGAAGCTTCACCTTACAGAGAGCAGGCAGGAGGCGTCATGGCGCGGTCGGTTGTGATCACCGGGGTGTCCACCGGCATCGGCCTGGGCGCGACACGCGTCCTGGTCGGCAAGGGCTTCCACGTCTTCGGCAGCGTCAGGAAAGCCGCTGACGGCGAGCGGCTGAAGGCCGAGTTCGGCGAGGCGTTCACGCCCCTGGTCTTGGACGTCACCGACGCCAAGGTGGCACAGGCGGCGTCGGCCCAGGTGGAGGCGGCGCTGGGCGGCGCCACGCTCGCGGGCCTGGTCAACAACGCCGGTATCGCGGTAGCCGGGCCGCTGCTCTACCTGCCGGTCGACGAGTTCCGGTATCAGCTCGAAGTCAACCTGACCGGGGTGGTGATCGCCACCCAGGCCTTCGCGCCGTTGCTGGGCGCGGGGCGGGCCGGCGTCAAAGATCCGGGCCGGATCGTCAACATCTCCTCGGTGGGCGGCAAGACGGCCAACCCGTTCATGGCGCCCTACAACGTCTCGAAGTTCGGGCTGGAGGGCCTCTCCGAGAGCCTGCGCCGCGAACTGCTGCCGTTCGGCGTCGACGTCATCGTGGTGGCGCCGGGCGCGGTGGCCACGCCCATCTGGGACAAGGCCGACCAGGTGGACGTCAGCCGCTACGCCAACACGTCCTACGCCGCCGCGCTCGACCGGATCCGCGCCTACATGCTGCAGCTCGGCCGTTCCGGCCTGCCGCCCGAGAGGATCGGCGAGGTGATCTGGCGGGCGCTGACCCTGCCCAAGCCCAAGGTGCGCTACACGGTCGCTCCCGACATGTTCCGCATCTTCATGGGCGAGCACTTACCCAAGCGGATGCTGGATCGCGTCGTCGGCAAGCAACTAGGCCTGCTGCCCGAGGGCCGCTGAGCCGCCTGCGACGCGGGGCCGCGCCGCCGTTAAGGGGGCCACAATCGGGCGGGCCTAGCCTCGGGCCATGCGGATCAGCACGATCACCAACTGGGCTTATGGCGCGACCGTCCTCCTGACCGGCCTGGCCGGCGCGGCGTTCATCACCGCCGCCGTCGCCGCCAACCACGAGCGCGAGGCCGTCGAGCGGCATCTGGCCCTGGATACGGCCGCCGAGGAGCTGATCACAGGCACCGAGACTCTGACGGACGAGGCCCGCCTCTACGCGATGCGCGGCCAACCTCGCCATCTCGAGGCCTATGCGCATGAGAAGGTGGTCGACCGAACCCGCGAGCAGGCGCTCGACCGCGTCCGCATCCACGATACCGCGCGCGAGGAGCGCCAGGCGCTCGCGACGGCCGAGGCCGGTTTCGACGACTTGACGCGGATCGAGGACGGGGCCGTCGAGGCCGCCCGGACGGGCCACGCCGACCAGGCCCGCGCCGTCCTCTTCGGCCCCGAGCACGAGCGGGCCCAGGCCGCCGTCCTGAGCTCGCTGAACTCCTTCCGCGCCCTGGTGTCGTCCCGCACCCAGGCCGAGCTGCGCGACGCCAAGGCCGACAGCGACCGCGCCAGCTTCGTCGCCAAGGTGCTGCTGCTGATCACGGCGCTGCTGTTCCTGGCGGTGCTGTACTTCGTGCTGCGCCGGCGCGTTTCGGTGCCGCTGACCCGGATGACGGGGATCGTCACCCGCCTGGCGCGCCAGGACTTCGCCGTCGAGGTGCCGGCCGACCGCCGCCGCGACGAGATCGGCGACATGACCCAGGCGATCCAGGTCTTCCGCGAGAACGGCCTGGAGCGCGAGCGGCTCGAGGCCGAGCGCCGCATCGACCAGCGCGCCAAGGACTCCATCCTGCAGATGACCCACCGGCTGCAGGCCTGCCAGACCCGCCAGGAACTGGCCGAGGTCGTGGCGTGCTTCGCGCCCCAGACCTTCCCCGACCTAGCCGGCCGCCTCTACGTGCTGGACGAGAAGCGCAACGCGCTCGCGCTCGCCGCAAGCTGGCTCGATCCCCAGGCCTCGCCCGACAGCTTCGCGCCCTCGGCCTGCTGGGGTGTTCGGCGTGGCCGTACGCACCTGAACGACGCCGCGGCGGGCGAGGTGCCTTGCCCGCATGTGGCCGGCGCGCCCGGCGCCACGCTCTGCGTGCCGCTGACCGCCCAGGGCGACACCATCGGCCTGCTGTACTTCGAGGAGCGGCCCGACGCGGTCGCCGAGGATCGCACGCCGCGCGTCTTCCTCGACCTGATGTCGGACAACGTGTCGCTGGCGCTCGCCAACCAGCGCCTGCGCGAGCGGCTGGCCGGCCTGGCCGAACGCGACGGCTTGACGGGGCTCTTCAACCGCCGCCGGCTGGACGAGATCCTGAAGGCCGCGGGCGCGGCCGAGCCGCTGTCGTGCCTGATGGTCGACATCGACCACTTCAAGCGTTTCAACGACACCTTCGGCCACGACGCCGGCGATGCCGTGATGCAGCACGTCGCCCAGATCCTGCGCGACGAGGTGGGGGAGGCGGGCAGCGCCTACCGCTTCGGCGGCGAGGAGTTCACGATCCTCCTGCCGGGACAGGACGCCGCGGCCGCCTTCGAGGTCGCCGAACGGGTGCGCGAGGCGGTCGCCGCCGCGCCGCTGGCCCATCATGGCCGGCTCCTGGGACACGTCACGATCTCGCTGGGCCTCGCCGCCTCGCCGGGCGACGCGCCCGCCGCCAGCCTCATTCGCGCCGCCGACGCCGCCTTGCTCAAGGCCAAGTCCGCCGGCCGGGACCGCACCGTCTGCGCCCGTGAGCGGCCCAGGCCCAGGATCGCGCGTTCGGCCGCCTAGCCGAGGCTGGATTCCCTACGCAGCGATTCTGCGTCGACGGCGTTCCTCCTGGTGACCGTCGGCACGGAAGTTGCGGGGGAGGGCGCCATGAACACGATCCGTCTCGCCCTGGCGCTGGCTTTCCTGACGCTCGGCGCCGCCTCGGCCCAGGCCGCCTCGCCGTGCCGCGGCCAGGCGCCAGCCGCCGCGACCGAGGTCCACGGCCCCGTTCTGCACGTGCTCGACGGCCAGACGCTGTGCGTGGCGCAGGGGACGGATCCCTCGCAATGGCTGGCCGTGCGCCTCGCCGACGCCCCGCCCGAGGCCTCGTGGGGCGCGCTCATGAGCGTCGCCTTCGGCAAGGACGTCACCTGCGCGGTCCAGGGCGGCGCGGCCGTCTGCCGGATCGAAGGCCGCTCGATCGGCGCCCAGCTCGACGCCCAGGCCGCAAAGGCCGGGGTGGCCTGGCGTACGCCCGCCGAGCGCCCGGAGCGCGTCGACATCCCGATGCGCGTCGCCGACGCCGGGTCCTGAACATCATCTTCTGAAGAGGAATGGTGGATGCGACAGGGATTGAACCTGTGACCCCCTCGGTGTGAACGAGGTGCTCTCCCGCTGAGCTACGCATCCGCCGGTCACGCCTCGCGGCGCGGGAAGGCGGGGGCTATAGCCGACCGGATCGGTCGCCGCAAGCGCCCAACAGCCGCACGCACGCCTCGGGCAGCTCATCGAAGCTGTGGATGAGGATGTCGGGGTCGAGGTCGGCCGCCGGGATCTCGGTGTAGCCGAAGCTGACCAGGATCAGGCCGGCCTTCGCCGCCTTGGCCGCACCGGCGTCCGTGGCCGCATCGCCCACCAGGATCGCGCGGGCCATGTCGCCGCCGACCGCGTCCACGGCCGCCTGCAGGTGGCGCGGATCGGGCTTGATGGCCGGCGCGGAGTCGGCCCCGATCACCGCCTCGAACCGGTCGATGATGCCGACGGCGGCGAGCAGCCGCTCGGACAGGCCGGTCAGCTTGTTGGTGCAGACGCACAGCTTCGCGCCCCGCGCCTTCAGGGCGTCCAGCGCCGCTTCGCAGCCCGGGAAGGGCCGGCTCTCGTCGGCGATGTGGTCCTGGTAGTGGGCGATGAAGCGCTCGAACAGCGGCTGCAACCGCGCGGGATGCAGGTGCTGGCCCGCCGCCTCGAAGCCGCGTTCGATCATCCAGCGCGCGCCGCGGCCGATGAACGGCCGGGCGTCGTCGAGGGGCAGGGCGGGCAGCCCCTCTTCCTTCAGCAGTACGTTCAGCGTGCCGATCAGGTCGGGGGCCGTGTCGACCAGGGTGCCGTCGAGGTCGAAGGCGACGACGGCGCCGTCCAGAACGTCAGCCGCCATTGATCACCGCGGTCGCCGCGTCCAGGCCGGCGGCATAGTCGGAGAGCGCCTCGGCGGTCAGGCCGATGTAGGCGGTGGCGTCGTCGAAGCGGCGCTCCTCGATCGCCTCGCGGATGCCGGGCAGGGTCTTCGCGCCATAGCCGGTGAAGCGGCCGGGCGCGTAGATCATGTTCTTGTAGTAAGGCCGGAAGGGCAGGCCCTTGTCGCGCAGCAGCCGCTGTTCCTGGGTCAGCAGCAGCGCGTCCAGCTTCTTCTTCTGGGCGGGTGAGAGGCCCGAGCTCTTGGCCGCCAGCGCGCCGTCGAACGCCGCGGCGCTGGCCTTCAGCTTCGCCACCGCCCCGTCCATCGGCCCGAAGTCCAGCTTCGGCGAGGCAGCGAGGGGCGCGGGGTCGCCGCGCGGGATCGTGGGGTCGTCGGCCAGCTTATAGGCCCCGGCTGCCAGCAGGCGCGCCCGGGCGGCGGCCTGGTCGCGGGTGGTGTCGGCCAGCCGCTTCACCTCGTCGAGGTAGGTCGAGACCGTGTCGGCGAAGTCGCCGTAGCGCTGCACGGTCGTCTCGGCGTCGGCCATGCGCATGACGAGGCGGCCCGTGTACTTGGCCAGCGCGCCCGCATAGGCGTGGCCCGGGTCCACGAAGCGGCTGTGGTGCTCGTAGGTGTCGTAGGCCGAGTGGTAGACGCCGCCGCTATCGCCCTCGCCGCCGAAGCCGACGTTCAGCGAGGCGATCCCCAGGTTCTGCAGGAAGGTGGAATAGTCCGAGCCCGAGCCCAGGGCGTCGATCGGCAGGTCCTTGGCCGGATCGGCGGCGATCTTGCCCAGCGCAACGGCGCGCGGGTTTGCGCCCGGCGCCTCGGCCTGCACCGACAGGCCGGCGCGCAGGCGCTGGCCGACCGAGACGCCGGTCTGCGGGTCCTTCACGTCGGCGGCCACCTGGTTCACGAAGTGCTGCAGCGCGTGGCTGCCGCCGACGTCCAGGAAGCCCCGGCTGTTCGAGTCGGAGTTGATGTAGACGACCGCCTTCTTCTTCAGCTCGGCCGCGTGGGTCTCGGCCCATTCGGTGGAGCCCAGCAGCATCGGCTCCTCGGCGTCCCAGCTGGTGTAGACGATGGTCCGCTTGGGCTTCCAGCCGGCCTTGCTGAGCGCGCCCAGCGCCTTGGCCTCGCCCATCATGGCCACGTGGCCCGAGAGCGGGTCGGTGGCGCCGAACACCCAGCCGTCGCGGTGGTTGCCACGCACGATCCACTCGTCGGGCCGCTCCTTGCCCTTCAGCGTGGCGATCACGTTGTAGGCCGGCTTCAGGCTCCAGTCGGAGACCACCTTCAGGTGGACCTTCGCCGCCTCGCCGCCACCCGTGTGGTAGGTGATCGGCAGGCTGCCGCGGAAGCTCGGGGGCGCCACCGGGCCGTCCAGCGCCTTCAGCAGCACCTGGGCGTCACCGTACGACATGGGCAGGGTCGGAATCTTCAGGATCGTCTCGGCCTGCTCGCGCGGCACGCGCTTGGCGTCCTTGCTGGAGCCATAGCCCGGGGTGGTCGGGTCGCCGGGGAAGGCGGTCATGTCGGCCACCGAGCCGCGCTGGAAGCCCTGCGGCGGCCGCGCCGCGCCCTTTGGATAGACGTCGTCGGCCGAATAGCCGTCGTCGCGGGGGTCGGAATAGATGATGGCGCCCACCGCGCCGTGCTCCTGGGCCAGCTTCGGCTTCAGGCCGCGCCAGCCGCCGCCGTAGCGGGCGATGGCGATCTTGCCCTTCACCGACACGCCCAGGCGCTGCAGGGCGTCGTAGTCGGCCGGCATGCCGTAGTTCACGTAGACCAGCGGGGCGGTGACATCGCCGTCGCCCTGGAAGGCCACATAGGCCGGGAGCTGGTCCTTGGTGCGGGTGGAGCTCTCGTCGCCCGGCACCGGCGGCTCGGTCAGGGTCGCCTTGAACGGCGCGCCGTCGCCGCCGACCAGCTCGACCGCCACCTCCTTGGGCGTGGGGTAGAGCACCCAGACCGTCTCGATCTTGGCGTCCCAGCCCCATTCCTCGAACTGGGCCAGGGTCATGTCGGCGTTGGCCTTATCGTGGGCCGAGCCCACGTGGTTCGGCTCGGCCGCCATGGTCTTCAGCCAGCCGCCCATCTCGGCGTCGCTGATCATGCCGTCGAACTTGGCCTCGAGCGCGGCGTCGGCCGATTGGGCGGCTGCGGGAGCGAGCGCGGTGAGCGCGGTTGCGGCCAGAAGGGCGGCGAGACGCGAACGAGATTTCATGGAGACTCCCCCGAAGGACGGCGCGGAAGCTAGCGCGCGGTCGCGCGCCGCCACAAGGCTTGCTAAGCCGGGGGCTTCGAAGACTCAGCGACTTGCCTTGGAGCCCCGAATGACCGCCAGAGCCGCCGTGATCATGGCCGCCGGCCACGGCACGCGGATGAAGTCGCGGACGCCCAAGGTGCTGCACAAGGTGGGCGGCCGCACGCTGCTGGACCGCATCATCGACACGGTGCAGGCGGCCGGCTGCGAGCGCATCCACGTGGTGGTGGGCACGATCCCCGAGGTGCGCGAGCTGGTCGTGAAGCGCCTGGGTGAACAGGCGGTGGTGGTCCAGGATCCGCCGAAGGGCACGGGCCACGCGGTCATGTGCGCCGAAGCGGCCCTGGCCGACTTCGACGGCGACGTCCTGGTGGTCAACGCTGACCCGCCCCTGTTGCAGGCCCACGACCTGGAGCCCCTGTTCACGCTGAAGCAGAACGGCGCCGCCCTGGCGCTGCTGGCGTTCGAACCGGTCGATCCGCTGCTGTACGGCCGGGTGATCCGTGGCGCCGACGGCCACGTGATCCGCATCGTCGAGCCCAGCCAGGCCAGCGACAGTGAAAAGCAGGTCCGCCTCTGCAACGCCGGCATGTACCTGGCGGGCCGCGAGGACCTGTTCCGCTGGCTGTCGCGCCTGACCGACGACAATCCCAAGAAGGAATACTTCCTCACCGGCATCGTCGCCGAGGCGGTGCTGGAGGAGAAGCTGGTCCGCGCGCACGCCGCGCCCGAGGCCGCGGTCATGGGCGCCGACACGCCGATGCAGCTCAGCCAGGCAGAGGCCGAGTTCCAGAAACGCCGCCGGGCCTGGTTCCTGGCCGAGGGCGTGGCGATGACCGCGCCCGAGACCGTCTTCTTCGCCTGGGACACCGAGATCGCGCCGGGCGCCACGGTCGAGCCCTACGTCGTGTTCGCGCCGGGCGTGAAGGTGGAGACCGCCGCCGTCATCCGCGCCTTCAGTCACCTGGAGGGCTGCGTGGTGCGCGAGGGCGCCCTGATCGGCCCCTACGCCCGCCTGCGGCCCGGCGCCGACATCGGCGAGGACGCCCACATCGGCAACTTCGTCGAGGTGAAGAAGGTGGCCGTCGGCAAGGGCGCCAAGGCCAACCATCTGAGCTACCTCGGCGACGGCACCGTCGGCGCGGGCGCGAACATCGGGGCCGGCACGATCTTCTGCAACTACGACGGCTTCTTCAAATACGACACCCACGTGGGCGAGGGGGCCTTCATCGGCTCGAACTCGGCCCTCGTAGCGCCGGTGACGATCGGGGCGGGGGCCTATACCGGCTCGGGCTCGGTGATCGTCGAGGACGTGGCGCCCGACGCGCTGGCCATCGGCCGCGGCAAGCAGGTCGAGAAGGAAGGCTGGGCGGCCAGGTTCCGCAAGAAGATGATCGCCCGGAAGGCCGCCAAGAAATGAGCGACGCCGACGCCCAGAAGCGCGCCGCCGGCGAGGCGGCTGCGGCCCTGGTCCAGAGCGGCATGGTCGTTGGGCTTGGCACCGGTTCGACGGCCGCCTGGTTCGTGAAGGCGCTGGCGGCGCGCAAGCTCGACATCGTGGGCGTGCCCACGTCCCAGGCCACCGCCGACCTCGCCACAAGCCTTGGCCTCCGCATCGGCGAACTGGGCGAGACCAAGGGCATCGACCTCACCGTCGACGGCGCCGACGAGATCGGCCCCGGCCTGTCGCTGATCAAGGGCGGCGGCGCGGCCCTGCTCCGCGAGAAGCTGGTCTGGGAGGCGTCCCGTTCGTGCGTCGTGATCGCCGACGCCGCCAAGGCCGTGGAAACGCTGGGGAAATTCCCGCTTCCGATCGAGGTCATCGCCTTCGGCCACAAGACCACGGCCAACCGGATCTGCGACGCCCTGTCGGAATGCGATCTGGACATCGTTCCGATACTTCGCCGGAAGGACGGCGAACCGGTGAGAACCGACAGCGGCAACCTTATCTATGACGCTCACTGCGGCCGGATCGAGGAGCCGGCGGCCCTCGCGGCGGCGCTGAAGAGCGTGACCGGCGTGGTGGACCACGGCCTCTTCCTCGACCTTGCGGACCGCGCCCTGGTCGGCACGCCGGACGGCGTCGTCGACCTCGAACCCTAAGGAGTCCTCCGTGGCGGACTACGACTACGATCTCTTCGTCATCGGCGCCGGTTCGGGCGGCGTGCGCGCCGCGCGCGTGGCCGCCATGTCGGGCGCCAAGGTGCTCGTCGCCGAGGAGCACCGCGTTGGCGGCACCTGTGTGATCCGCGGCTGCGTGCCCAAGAAGTTCATGGTCTACGCCTCGGAATTCTCGAAGCAATTCGAGACGGCGCGCGGCTACGGCTGGACCGTCGGCGAGACCAGTTTCGACTGGCCGAAGTTCCTGATGGCCAAGGACGACGAGATCGCCCGTCTCTCGGGCATCTACGTCCGCAACCTGCAGAACGCTGGCGCCGAGCTGGTGCACGGCAAGGCCTGGCTGGTCGATCGCCACACCGTCGAGGTCGAGGGCCGCGGCAAGGTCACGGCCAAGAAGATCCTCATCGCCACCGGCGGCCGCCCCTGGATGCCGCACGACCTGCCGGGCGTGGAGCACGCCATCACCTCGAACGAGGCCTTCCACCTCACCGAGCTGCCCAAGCGGGTGATCGTCGTTGGCGGCGGCTACATCGCCGTGGAGTTCGCGGGCATCTTCAACGGCCTGGGCGTCGAGACCACCGTGGTCCACCGCGGCCCCAACCTGCTGCGCGGCTTCGACGACGACGTGCGCGAGTTCGTGGCCAGCCAGATGGAGGAGCGCGGCATCAAGATCCGCCTGGGCGCCCAGATCGGCTCCATCGAGAAGACCGCCGAGGGCTTGGTGGGCGCCTGCGTCGACGGCCACAAGCTGACCGCCGACGTGATCATGTTCGCGGTGGGCCGCGAGCCCTACACCGAGGGCCTGGGCCTGGAGGCCGCCGGCGTCGAGCTGGACGAGGCCGGCGCGGTGAAGGTCGACGACTATTCCAGGACCAACGTCGACAACATCTGGGCCGTCGGCGACGTCACCAACCGCATCAACCTGACCCCGGTTGCGATCCGCGAGGGCCAAGCCTTCGCGCTCACCGAGTTCCACGGCCAGCCGACGCGCTTCGACCACGAGATGGTGGCCTCGGCCGTCTTCTCGCAGCCGCCGGTGGGTTCGGTGGGCCTGTCCGAGGCCGACGCGCGCCACCAGTACGGCAACAAGATCGACATCTACCTAGCCAATCTGCGGCCCATGAAGGAGACCTTCTACGGGGGCCACACCCGCGCGCTGCTGAAGCTGGTGGTGGAGCAGGGGACCGAGAAGATCCTGGGCTGCCACGTGGTCTCGCCCGACGCGCCCGAGATTATCCAGATGGCGGCCGTGGCCCTGAAGATGGGCGTCACCAAGCCCCAGTGGGACTCCACCTGCGCGGTCCATCCGACCTTGGCCGAGGAACTGGTGACCATGCGCGACAAGCACATGCCGCCGGCGCTGGGCCAGGTGGCGTGACCCTGTTTCGCCAAGGCTACGCGGGGTGAGCGCCGTCGAGGCCCAAGCCCTTCGAAGCTCCTCCGCCTGGAGGAGCGTGGAAGGATGGGCGCTGGTCGGGGCCGCCGGCCTGACGCCGCTGTTCGCGTGGCTGGGTCCGCTGGGCTTCGCCCCGCTGCTGGGCGTCCTCGGCCTCCTGTGCCTGCCGGCGCTGCGGATCGGCGTGCGCGAGGCGCCGCTGGCGGTGGTGCTGCTCGCTGCGGTGGCCTGGGCCGCTTTCTCGGGCTTCTGGAGCGTCCACAAGCCCGACGAGATCGAGGACAGCGTGGCGCTGAAGCTCCTGCTCCAGCTTCCCCTCTACTGGGCGGCCTGGGCCGGCGCGCGGCGGGCCGACCCGCGGTTCCGGCGCCTGGCGCTGCGGGTGCTGGCCTGGGGCCTGGCGGCCTATGGCGCGCTGCTGCTGGTGGAGGCCTTCACGGGCGCGGCGATCTACCGGGGCCTGCGCGACCTGATGGGCGACCCGATCCGCCCCGACCTCGGACGCAAGAACGTCGCCCAGGGCAGCTTCGTCCTGGCGCTGCTGTGGCCGGTGGCCGCCGCTGGCGGCTTCCGCGCCGGCGCCCCGGGATGGCTGGCCCTGCCGATGGCCGGGGGCACGGTGCTGCTGGCGCACAACTTCCTGTCCGACGCCCCGGTCCTGGCCGTGGGCCTGGCGATCCTGGTCGGCGGCCTGGTCTGGATCTGGCCGCGTTCGGCCCCCAAGGCGCTGGCGCTCGGCGCGGCCGGCCTGGTGCTGGTCATGCCCGTGCTGATCCTGGCCTGCCACCTGCTGGGCCTGGGCCAGCGGCTGCCGGACTCCTGGGAGCAGCGCATGGGCTATTGGACCTACGCCATGGCCCGGATCGCCGACCATCCGTTCCGCGGCTGGGGCCTGGACGCCAGCCGCGCGTTCAGCCCGCATATCGTGCTGCACCCCCACAACGGCGCGCTGCAGGTCTGGCTGGAGCTTGGCGTCGTGGGCGCGGTCGCCGCGGCCCTGGCCTGGGCCTTCGCCTTCCGCCGCCTGGCGCGCGACGAGCGCAGCGTGGTGGCCGCAGCCACCGCCGCCTCGGCCTCGGTCTACCTGCTGTTCGGCCTCGTGAACTTCGGCGTCTGGCAGGAGTGGTGGCTGGCCCTTGCGGCGCTCACCGCCGTCGTCGCCGCCCTAGGTGACGCCGAGGAGCAGCCTGCGGCCTAGGTCATCGACCTCTTGGATCGTTCCGAGTAAAACGCCCGGCCCGTCGAACTTCCGGCGGTTCCGAGTGCAGACACATGACCGAACACTGGACGCCCGCATCCTGGAGAGCCAAGCCCGCCAAGCACATCCCGTCCGACTATCCGGATGTGGCCGAGCTGACCCGGGTCGAAGCCACGCTTCGCAAGATGCCGCCGCTGGTGTTCGCTGGTGAGGCGCGCCGGCTGAAGAGCCTTCTGGGCGACGTCGCGGCGGGCAAGGCCTTCCTGCTGCAGGGTGGCGACTGCGCCGAGAGCTTCAAGGAGTTCGCGGCCGACAACATCCGCGACACCTTCCGCCTGATCCTGCAGATGGCGGTCGTCCTGACCTTCGCCGGCGGCAAGCCCGTCGTGAAGGTGGGCCGCATGGCCGGCCAGTTCGGCAAGCCGCGCTCGTCGCCGGTCGAGAAGATCGGCGACGTCGAGCTCCCGTCCTATCGCGGCGACAACATCAACGGCATGGACTTCACCCCCGAGGCCCGGATCCCGGACCCGCAGCGCCTGCTGCAGGCCTACGGCCAGTCGTCCTCGACCCTGAACCTGCTGCGCGCCTTCGCGGGCGGCGGCTACGCCGACCTCTACAACATCCACCGCTGGACCCTGGGCTTCGTCAACGACAGCCCGCAGGGCGCGCGCTACCGTGAACTCTCGGAGAAGATCAGCGAGAGCCTGACCTTCATGGCGGCCATAGGGGTCACCCCCGAGACCCATCCCGAGATGCACCGCGTCGAGTTCTTCACCAGCCACGAGGGCCTGCTGCTGGGCTTCGAGGAGGCGATGACGCGGATCGATAGCACCTCGGGCGACTGGTACGACACCTCGGCCCACCTGCTGTGGATCGGCGAGCGCACCCGCCAGCTGGACGGCGCGCACATCGAGTACTTCCGCGGCATCAAGAACCCGATCGGCATGAAGGTCGGCCCGACGCTGGAGGGCGACGAGCTCAACCGGCTGATCGACGCGCTCAACCCGAAGGACGAGGCCGGCCGCCTGACGCTGTACGGCCGCTTCGGCTACGACAAGATCGAGGACCGCCTGCCGGGCCTGCTGCGCGCCACCAAGGGCCGCAACGTGGTCTGGGCCATCGACCCGATGCACGGCAACACCCTGACGGCCACCAACGGCTACAAGACCCGCCCCTTCGACCGCATCCTCTCGGAGGTGAAGTCGTTCGTGGACGTCTGCAAGGCCGAGGGGACCCATCCGGGCGGCGTGCACCTGGAGATGACCGGCCAGAACGTCACCGAGTGCCTGGGCGGCGCCCGCGCGCTGACCGAGGGCGACCTGGCCGATCGCTACCACACCCACTGCGACCCGCGCCTGAACGGCGAACAGGCCCTGGAACTGGCGTTCCTGGTGGCCGAGCGCCTGAAGGACGATCGCGTGGACCTGTCCCAGCGCGCGGCCGTCAATATCTAGAGCATTGGCGTCGGTTCGGCGGATCCGCGGATCCGCGGCCGGCCGCCGTCGTCCAGGTCGACCGTGACATACGGCGTGCGGCTGGCGTCCACCTGGGCCGTCGCCGAGCCACCGCGCGCGCGAATCTCGACCGTAGCCCCGCCGTCGGGCGCCTCCACCTCGACGGCGTCGGCGCGCGAGATGCGCAGGTCGGTCTTCACGCCAGCCTTGTTGTAGACCTCGCGCCCGTCCACCACGACCGCGACGGCGTCGCCCGCGAAGCCGTCGTTGAGGGCGATCTGCAGCTTGGCCATGGGTCTCTCCATGAAAAAGAGGGGGAGGCGGGTCGGGTTCGGGCCGGCCTGCCTCCCTATGTTACCCCAACAGGATCAGTGCGGCTTGGGCCGGATGGCGGCGGCCTTCATGGCGCTGGCGTCGGCGCCCTGGTCGTCGCCGGCCCGGCGCTGTTCGGTCGCCAGCTTCTGCAGGAACTCGGCCTTTGACAGGTCGTCGATCCGGCTGTTGCCGGCGGTGGCCGCGGTCAGCAGCGCCTCGGCCGCGCCCAGTTCCGGCGGCCGGATGCTGGCTTCCTCCGGCGTCGCGGCGTCGACGGTCACGAAGGTCCGCGCGGCATTCACGCCCTTGGCCGCCTGGACATAGTCGGCCAGCGGGCTCTTGGCGTGCTTCTCCAGGACCGTGTCGAATGCCCGGTTGCCCGACGCCAGGGCCGGGGAGTCCGAGCCCAGCAGGTAGAACAGCGCGCCCTGTTCGTCGCCGATCAGCAGGTCGGCCAGGTCTTCCTCGCCCTGGGTCACCGGGTGGCGGACCCGGAACTCGGCCACGTTCGAGAACACCTGCGAGCCGTCGGGCGCCTGGTAGATGGCCCGCAGCTTGTAGGTTCCCGGCCGGTCGAAATAGAGGCCGCCCGAGCCATAGCCGATGTAGGCGCTCTCTTCGATCACCTCGCCATCCGCCAGGAAGCGCGGCTGGCTGTCCATCAGGTGGTCGATGTAGGGCTCGTAGGCGATGACGTCGCCGTTGGGCTTGCAGATCGCCAGGCTGGTCATCGAGGCCTTCGGGTGCAGGTGGGGATGGGCCACCTTGCCCCGCCGATCGGTGACGCTGAGCGCGAGTTCCAGGATCACCGGCTCGCCCAGCACATAGTTCGGCCGGTGGGTGTTGATCTCCAGCCGGAAGCCGGACTCGTCGCGCACCGGATCGGCCACGGCCTGCGGATCGATCAGCGCCGAGTGGGTCCCGAAGGGATCGCCGCCCATGATCACGTGGTTGCGGAAGCCGTGCCGCAGGTGGGTGAGCTCGGGGTTGTCGAACTGGAACGGGAAGGCGCTCCAGAACGCCGCCGCGCCGCCCGGATAGTTCCAGGGGTAGTTCATCCACGACAGCGCCGCCGGACGGTTCACGCCGGGCGGGTTGGCTAGCGACTTCTGCCACGAGTGCAGCAGGTTGAAGCAGTGGCCCAGCTCATGGACGTAGGTGTAGGCCTGGAGCCGCAGCTTGTCGGCCGTGGTCCCGCCGATCCCCTGGTGGAACACCGCGCAGCCCTGCCGCTGCGGGCCCAGCTGGTCGAACATGATCCCGTACAGGCCAGGGCCCAGGTCGTGCGACTGGCAGACCAGTTGGTAGACGGCCCACTGCGGCGCGTTCTTGTACTTGGAGAAGTGCGCCACCATCGAGGCGTGCAGCTCGGCGTCCGACCAGGTGTGGTTCGCGCCCGCGCCGGCGATGTTCACGAGGCTGCCGGGGCTCGCCACCATCTCGATCCCGGCCTCGGCGTAGGCCGAAACGACCGACAGGTTCCGGGCCGGACCGCCTGAGGGCAGGGAGCCCGTGTTGTAGGTGTTGAACGTCGGCGTCGAGACGTCCGAGACCCGGTCGGTCTCGATGACCACGCGCCGCAGCCCGACCGCCTCGAAGGCGCAGGTATAGGTGGCGCCGGGGGCGTTGCTGGGGGTGAAGAACTGCACCGTGGCGGCAGCCGGCGGCACGAGGATGCTGCGACGGGGGACGGTCACCTGCACGATCGGCGCACCGGCGCCGAAGGTGAACTGGCCGAGGCCGCGGGCGACGATCTGGGTCGCGGTGCGGGTGATCACCGGGCTTTGGACGATGAACGAGCCGAAGTAGGTGGTCGTGCCGCCGCTGATCGAGAAGAAGTCGCCGCTCAGCTTGTTCAGTGGATGCGCGCCGTCCAGGTCGACCCGGGCCTCCAGTTCGAAACCGCCGACGCGACCGCGATAGCGTCCCGTGACGTTGCGGGTGCGGATCGGCAGCGGGACCGGCAGCACCGGCAGCGGCGTTGCGCCCGGAGGGGCCGCGGCCTGCAGCTCTGCATCGTCCGCCGCGCCGGCGCCGGCGAGGCCCGTGGGGTCGGCCGAGGCGGACGGCGCGAACTCGACCGCCTGGTCGGCGATCTCGGGGGTGAGGGCGGGGGCTTCGAGCTCCAGCACGTCGGCAGGGCCGGTGGGGTCGTCGTGGGCCATGGGATTTCCCTTCCTTCGCCGCGGGCGACGCGGCTGTTGTTTGTCCGCTCCACTTCGGGCCGAGTTCGACCGTCCGATGGTCGCAGGGCGACCTCGGTAGTCGAAGAATCAACAGGTAGTACTCGACCGGCTCCGGAAGCGCGATTAGCGCCCGGATTCCTGAATTGATATTGTGGAAGCTACTTTCGTCCGACCGATATGGAGGCGGATGGTTGCACCGTTGGACGTGCAAACTTAGCAGAAGCGGTTCGATAGCTGGAGTCGTTAATATCGAAGACTGTCGTAGACAACCTCAGGTGGGAGTTCACATCTTCGAGATTTGCGGGACGAACTTGAAGTTCACGTGACGCGCGAGTGACGGCCGTGTTGTGCCTTCCCGGCCACGGCTGCGCCCTGAGGGTTCGGGCCGGCAAAGCTGGGCTTGCCCCATTTTGACGTGGGCGTCAGTCTCCGCGCCTCTTTGACAATCGGAACTGCCGCCATGGACCGCGCAGCGGCCCAGAAGACGTCGCTCGTGCGCACTGACCTCGCCCGGCTCCTGACCTTGTCGGGGCCGGTGGTGCTGTCGCGCCTGGGCATCATGGCCATGGGCCTGTGCGACGCCATCGTGGTGGGCAACTTCTCGGCGCGGCAACTGGGCTACCACGCACTGGCCTGGGCGCCGACCAGCGTCATCCTGACCATGGCGGTCGGCCTGATGGCCGGCGTGCAGGTGATGACCGCGCGGCGGATCGGGGAGGGGCGGCGCGACCTGACCGGCGCCGTCCTGCGCCGCGGCCTGGTCTACAGCTTCTGGATCGGCCTGGTCTCGATGGCCGTCCAGCTCGCAGTGGGCCCGATCTTCATCCGCTCGATCGGCCTGGAGCACGACCTCGCCGAGGGCGCCAGCCGCGCGCTGCTGGTCTTCGCGCTCTCGCTGCCCGGCTACACCCTCAGCGTGGCCGCCAGTTTCTGGCTGGAAGGTCTGTCGAAGCCCGGACCGGCTGCCTGGGCCATGTGGGCGGCCAATGTCGTGAACCTGGCGCTGAACCTGCTGTTGGTGCCCGGCACGTTCGGCCTGCCGGCGCTGGGCGCCGTGGGCGGCGCCTGGGCCACGGCCGGCGCGCGGACCTTCCTGGCTCTGGCCATGCTGGCCTACATTGCCCGCATGCCCGAGGCCCGGGCCCTGGGCGTCTTCTCCAAGCCCGAGCCCGACCGGCCGGCCAGCATCGAGCAGCGCCGCATCGGCTACGGCGCCGGCATCTCGAACTTCTTCGAGGTGGCGGCCTTCGCCAGCATGAACATCATCGCCGGCTGGATCGGCGGCCTGGCCGTCGCGGCCTGGGCCATCGTGCTCAACGTCGCCGCCATCGTCTTCATGGTGCCGCTGGGCCTTGCGACCGGCGCCGCCGTCCTGGTGGGCAAGGCCTATGGCGCGCGCGACCTGGCGGGCGTGAACCGGGCGGGCGCGATCTGCTTCGTGGTCACCTTCGTGTTCGGCGTCGCCGTCTCGTTGGCCATCTGGCCGACGGCGAACCTGATCTCGCGCGGCTACACCCACGACGCGGCCACCATCGCCATGGCGGCGCCGGCGCTGATCCTGTCGTGCCTGTTCTTCATCCCGGACGCGCTGCAGGTGGTGACGGCCCAGTCGCTGCGCGCCCGCGGCGACGTCTGGCTGCCCACCACCACGCACCTTGCCAGCTACATCGGCGTGATGATGCCGCTGGCCTGGTACCTGGCGATCCCGATGAAGATGGGCCTGATCGGGATCACCTGGGCCGTCGTCGCCGCCAGCTTCCTGGCGTGCGGCTTCCTGCTGACCCGGTTCTGGGTGCTGAGCCGAAGAGCGCTCTAGCTTTCCCTCCCCTTCATGGGGAGGGTGGCTGCGAGCAACGCGAGCAGACGGGTGGGGAAGTAAAGTTCAAGCGCAGCGCCCGGTCGTGGTTTCCCCGCCCGTCTCGCTACGCTCGCCACCCTCCCCATGAAGGGGAGGGAAAGGGCTAAGCCCCGGCCCCCAGGATCCAGCCTTCTTCGCGCTCCGCGTCCAGCACCACGTCGGCGGCCGCGCCCTTGGCCGGCCCGAACAGCGGACCCAGCTTGTTCGCCTCGTCCAGGCGGGCGAAGTGCTCGGCCGTCGTGCGCACCTGGGCCAGGTCCTTGACCTCGCCCGGCGCGACCGGCGGCTTCAGCAGCGACGGGTAGACTTCGGCCAGCACCACGTCGACGCCCGCCAGGTCGGCCTCGATCAACGCCTTGAAGCCGGTCTCGAACGGCCAGGCCTTCACCGTGTCCTCGCCGCGCGTGAGCTTCAGGCGGCGCACGAAGGGGATGCCCAGGATCGCCTGACCGCCCACCGAGCCGTTGTAGTAGAGCTTCCAGATCGAGGCCGCGCCCTTGGCCGCCAGATCGGCGTGACGGAACTCCGGCAGGTCGTCGGGCCCATGCTCGCGCGTGCGCTTGGGCTGGAGCGTGGTCAGCGCGTCCTTTGGCGGGCAGCCCCAGAATGGGAACGGCCCGCCGGTCATGCGCCGGTTGATCTCGGAGCCGACGCCGAAGCGGTTGTTGGTGTTGTCGGCCTTGTCCTTGACCATCTTGTTCAGCTGGTCCCAGGTCGCGCGCCAGGGCTGGTCGCCGGGCAGGTTCAGCGCCGCGGCGAAGCCGCGCGGGAAGCCCAGCGGGAAGTCGAAGCCCAGCAGACAGCGTTCGCCGCGCTTCTTCAGGTCGTCGAGGACGGCGTTCAGCCGGGTCTCGGCCTCGGCGCGCGTCGAGGGATTGAAGCTCTCGAACGCCATGCGGAAGCGGATGTCGCGCTTCAGCACGCCGATCCAGATGGAGTCGGCTCCGGTGGTCGGCTTGGCCGCCGCGCTCCAGTCGACAATCACATAGGCGCTGAACAGGCGCGGCACGGCCGAGGCTCCAGGACTCGAGAAAGGGAGGACGAGGGGTTCTACGCCCTCAACCGTGGCCGGCCAACGCCCGATGGCTCACGGCGAGAGAATGAATGCTGCAAGCGCCAGGACGACAGCCGCGGTGACGCCCAGGCCCAGCAGGTCGGACGCCGTGGCCCGCGGCGCGCCCTCGACGGCGACGGCCCCGGCGGCGATCCGGCGCTGCCGCGCGATCAGGAACAGCGGGAAGGTCACGCTGATCGCGACGAGGAAGGCGAAGAGCACATAGAGCCAGACGAAGCGCACGCCCAGCCGGCGCGCCTCCAGCACCATGAACACCACGCACGCCAGCAGGAGGAACAGGACGTCGACCATGATCGAGCGGCTGGCCGGATTGGCCTTGGTCTCGACCACGAAGGTCCAGAGCGGGAAGGCGGCGTCGGCCGGCGCGCCGCCGAAGTAGGCGAGGTTCTGGCTCCAGGTGGCGCCCAGCGCCAGGATCGCGATGACCGCGTAGACCGCGATCAGCAGCCGATTGCCCATCCGTTTCCCCCAATGGCCGGCCTCGGCCGGCGTCAGGCCAGCTTCACCAGCATCTTGCCCAGGTTCTCGCCCGAGAACAGGCCCAGGAAGGCGTCGGGGGCCTTCTCGATGCCCTCGAACACGGTCTCCTTCCAGGTGACCTTGCCCGCCTTCACCCAGCCGGCCAGCTCCTCGGCGTACTTCGGCATCAGGTCGAAGTGGTGCGAGACGATGAAGCCCTCCATGCGGATGTTCTTCCCGATCAGGAGGGCCAGGTTCCGCGGGCCGGGGGGCGGCTCGACGGCGTTGTACATCGAGATCATCCCGCAGATGGCGAACCGGGCGAACAGCTTGGCCGAGTTCAGCGCCGCCTCGAGGTGTGCGCCGCCCACGTTGTCGAAATAGACGTCGATCCCGTCGGGGGCGGCGGCGATGAGGGCCGCGTTGATGTCGGGCGTGGCCTTGTAGTCGATGACATGGTCGACCCCGATCTCCTTGAGGAACTTCACCTTGTCGGCGCCGCCGGCCGAGCCGATCACGGTGTGGCCCTTGGCCTTGGCGATCTGGGCGACCATCGAGCCCACCGCGCCGGCCGCACCCGAGACGAACACCACGTCCCCTTCCTTCAGCGCCGCGACGCGCAGCAGGCCGGCGTAGGCGGTCAGGCCCGGCATGCCGGCGGCGCCCAGGAAGGCCTGGGGCGGCAGGCCGCGTGGGTCCAGCTTCTGGATCTTGTCGGCGCCGGTGGTGAAGCCCTCGCGCCAGCCGAAGCCCGACTGCACCAGGTCGCCGGGCTTGAAGTTCGGGCTGCCCGAGGCGGTGACCTCGCCGATGGCGCCCCCGTCCATCGCCTTGCCCAGCGGGAAGGGCGGGCTGTAGCTCTTCACGTCGTTCATGCGCCCGCGCATGTACGGGTCGACCGTCATCCAGAGGTTCTTCACCTGCACCTCGCCGTCGCCCGGCGCCGGCAGGTCCACCGTGGCCAGCTCGAAGTTGTCGGCGGTGGGCAGGCCGCTGGGGCGGCTCTTCAGGCGGATTTCGCGGACGGTGGTCATGGCGTTCCCTCTGGTGTTCCGGCTTTCAAACAGATGTACGATCCCGCTCGGGTGGCGTCGAGGTCGCGGCGCGTGCTAACGGCCCGCGCATGAGCGAGACCTTGCGCGGCGGCGTGATCGGGGCGGGCGTTTTCGGCGGCTATCACGCCAAGCAGTACGCGCGCCTGCCGGGCGTCGACTTCGTCGGCGTCTACGACATCCATCCTGACCGCGCGGCCAAGGCCGCCATGCCGCTGGGCGGCCGCGCCTTCTCCGACCTGGAGGCGTTCCTGGCGGAGGTGGACGTGGTCACCGTGGCCTCGCCAGCGAGCCATCACGCCGACCAGGCCCTGGCCGCCATCGCCGCGGGCAAGCACGTCTATGTCGAGAAGCCGATCGGCGTCAGCGTGGCCGAGGCCGACAGGGTGCGCGTGGCCGCCGCCGCCAAGGGGCTGGTCGTCGCCTGCGGGCACCAGGAGCGCGTGGTCTTCCGCGCCATGGGCCTGCTGGACGTGCCCGAGCAGCCGGTGCTGCTGGCGGCCCTGCGCCACGGCCCGCCCTCGGACCGCAGCCGCGACGTCACCGCCGTGCTGGACCTGATGGTCCACGACATCGACCTGTGCCTGGCCATCGCCGCCGCCGATCCCGTGACGGCCGAGGCCGAGGGGGCGAGGGGGCCGGACGGGGTCTGGGACGTGGTCCGCGCCGAGGTGGGCTTCGACAGCGGTTTCCAGGCGATCCTGGACGTCTCGCGCCAGGCCGAGGCGCGCAAGCGCACCATGCGGATCGTCTATCCGTCGGGCGAGGTCGAGATCGACTTCATGGCCCGCACTTTCCGCAACACCACGCCGTTCGCGTTGAACCCCGACTTCGCCGAGACGCCAGCCGCCGCCGATCCGCTGGGCGCCAGCGTCGAGGGCTTCCTGATGGCCGTCCGCGGCGAGGCGCCCAGGCCGATCGTCACCATCGACGAGGCGATCGCGGCCCTCGACCTGGCGGTCGCCGTCGAACAGGCGTTGGAGGACGCCGCGTAAGGACGCTAACGTCCGGGCCGAACCCTCCGAGAGGTCCGCCATGTCCAGCGCCTACGACTACAGCTTCGACAAGATTTCGGGCGGCCCGCTGCCGCTCAGCACGTTCAAGGACAAGGTGGTCCTGGTCGTGAACACGGCGTCGAAGTGCGGGCTCACGCCCCAGTACGACGGCCTGGAGAAGCTGTACTCCGACTACAAGGACAAGGGCGTGGTGGTCCTGGGCGTGCCCTGCAACCAGTTCATGGGCCAGGAGCCGGGGACCGAGGAAGAGATTCAGACCTTCTGCAGCACCACCTTCGGCATCGACTTCCCCATGACCGCCAAGGTCGACGTGAAGGGCGACGAGGCGCACCCCTTCTACAAGTGGGCCGAGCAGCAGCTGGGCGAGCCGGCGGTGCCCGTCTGGAACTTCCACAAGATCCTGATCGGCAAGCACGGCGAGGCGATCCGCGCCTTCGGCCCGCGCACCGAGCCGCTGGACGGCGAGGTCACCGGCGCCATCGAGGCCGCGCTCTGAGCGCCGACCTGATCTCGGCGTCGCTGGAGGCCGTGGGCGACCCGGCTGACGAGGTCTATGCGCGCCTGTTCGCCGAGTTCCCGGAGACCCAGGAACGGTTCTGCCGCGACGTGACAGGGGCCATCAAGGCCGAGATGCTGACGATGGTCTTCGACTGCCTGATGAACCCGGCCGGACCCTACCAGACCAACCTGGTGCGCGCAGAGCGGGTGAACCACGACGGCTTCGGCACGCCCAACGACGTCTTCGACCGCTTCTTCTGGATCGTGCGCGACGTCTGCCGCGAGCGCGCCGGCAGGGTCTGGACACCGGCCACCGACAGCGCCTGGACCGCCCAGATCGACCGCGTGCTGGCGGCCTCCAGATAGCAGAAGCGCCCCGCCTCGCGGCGGAGCGCTCCCAGGTCTCCTCAGGTTCGGATCAGAACCGGTACTGCAGCTCCACGCCGTAGGTGCGCGGCGGCGTCAGTTCGAGGTTCTGCGCGCCGGTCAGGAAGCGGTCCGACGGCACGGTCGCGCTGTTGTTGCGGTTCGAGGCCGCCAGCGCCGCGTCGTAGCCCTCGGTGTCGAACACGTTCTTCACGTAGGCGATGACCGTGTACTTGCCGCCCTTCGGCGCCCAGTAGGTCCGCAGGTCGACCTGATCCCACGACGGCGCCTTGTTGTAGTCGCGCGTGAAGACGTTGGCGTAGGCCTCCGAGCGGTAGAGGTAGGTGGCGCCCAGGGTCAGCGCGCCGGCGTCGAGGTCGAAGGTGTAGGAGCCGTTGATGGCCACCTTGTGCTTCGGCGCCTGCGGCAGCTTGTTGCCGACGATGCTCACCGCGCCCGTGTTGACGTTGTCGTTCACGTCGACGAGCGGGACGCTCTTCTTGATCTTCGTCGGGTTGTAGCCGTAGTCGAGCGACAGGCGCACCGGCTGGATCGGCTGCCAGATCGTGCTCAGTTCCAGGCCGCTGGACCGGGACTTCGCGATGTTGATGAACTGGCCGACGTTGGTGGGGCCGACCTTGATCGTCACCGGCGCCTGCAGGTTGCGGTAGTCGAGGTAGAACAGCGCCGCGTTGATCTGCACGGTCGGGAAGTTCTTCTTGATACCGATTTCGTAGGCGTTGACGTGCTCGGCGTCCGCCTTCGGCACGGCCAGGAAGCCGCCGGCCGAGAAGCCGAACGCCTTGTAGCCGCGGCTGTAGCGGGCATAGGCCATCGTATCGTCGTCCGGCTCCCACTGGAGGCCGGCGGTGCCCGTCGTCGCGCTGGACGTGTCGTCCAGCTGGCGGCTGGCGATGCCGTTCGGCCCGATCACGTATTGGCGGCAGACCTGGGCCGCCCCCGTGCCGGTGCAGACGGACGGCGTCTTCACCCCCTCGATCGCGCCGGCGGTGCTCTTGGGCGCCAGCGTGTCGGTGAGGTCGAAGGCGCCGTTGCCGAGGCCGCCCAGGGCCGCCAGCGCGTTGCCGAGGCCGAGCGCCTGGCCGACCGCGGGGAGGGCGCCGAGGTTGCCCAGCAGGCTGCCGTAGTTGGCCGCCGTGCCCGGGCCGAGGGCCGTCAGGCCCAGAGCCGAGTAGAGGCCGGGGTAGCAGGCGTCCGAGTTGCAGACGATGCGCCGGAACTCGGTGCCGAACTTGTGGTCCTTGGTGTAGCGCAGGCCGCCGGTGAACTTCAGGGTGTCGGTGAACTGCCAGTCGATCTGGCCGAACACCGCCTTGCTCTCGGTGGTCAGGCCGTAGTTGCCCGTCGACCAGTAGCCCTGCGGGTTGGCCGCGGCGCCCAGGACGGGCGTCTGCAGGCTGGAGGGGCCGCGCAGGAAGAAGTCGGCCGTGCTGCCGGTGCCGGTGTACTTCTCATGATAGTAGAAGGCGCCGAAGATCCACTGCAGAGGCCCATCGGTGGTGGACGAGATGTTGATCTCGTGGCTGTACCACCGCGGATACTCGAAATAGTGGTAGCCGTTGTCGGCGTTCACCGTCAGCGGCGTGCAGTTCACCGTCGAGCGGCCCGCCGCGAAGAGCGCGCCGATGTTCGAGCAGAGCGAGCCCGGCGCCAGCGGAATCTGGAACGACTGGACGTTCGTGGCGTCGGTGTCGCCGTACAGGTCGTACTTGTATTCCTGGATGCCGCCCACGTACTTCACGTCGAAGCTGGGCATGTGGAACACGAAGTTCGTGGTCAGCGAGTTGACGTCACGCAGGCGCACGCGCTGCGGGATGTTGGTGTTGAAGTCGCGCGAGTCCGCCAGGGCGGGGTTCGTGCGGATGTCGGTGCTGCCGAACTGCCGCAGGCTGCCCGGGACGATGCCGTTGATCCCGGTCTCGGGCGTGTAGCCGTGGGCCGAGTTGTAGACGATTGAGAAGTTCGGGTCGGTGAGGCCGGTTTCGTACGGGCCGTTCAGGAAGCCCGCGCGGGCGCCCGGGCCGCCGCGGTTGTGCCAGACCAGCGTCTTGTACGAGACCCACAGGTCGGCCATCTCGCCGAGCTGGGCCTGCACCTGCGCCTGGACCTGGTACTCGTCGCGCTTGCTGCCTTCCGAGGGGCCGCCCGCGACGTTCGTGTAGTAGCCCTTCCGCTGGTCCAGCTTGTAGCCTGACAGGCGGAACTGCAGGTTGTCGGCGATCGGGCCCGACACCGCGAACTGCAGGTTGGTGAAGTCGTAGTTCTCGGCGATGGCCCGGACCTCGGCGTAGAACTCGTCGGTCGGCCGCACCGAGATCACGTTGACCGTGCCGCCGATGGCGTTGCGCCCGTACAGCGTGCCCTGGGGCCCGCGCAGGATCTCCACCCGTTCCACGTCCAGCGGCGGTCCGCCGGCCAGCACGGTGGAGGTTGTGAAGAGGCCGTCGATGTAGATCGACACGGCGCCGTCCACCGAGTGGACGTTCGTGAGACGACCGATGCCGCGCATGCTCGCCCGGTCGTTGGCCGACTGGTAGACGAAGCCCGGCGTGAAGTTGGTCAGGTCCTGGACCGTGCTGATGCCGACCAGGTCGCGTTGCTTGCTGGTGAACGCCGAGATGGCGACCGGCACGTCCTGCAGGCTTTGCTCCCGCTTTTCGGCCGTGACGACCAGTTCTTCGATGGTGGTGGTCTGAGCGTGCGCCGATGCGCCTATGGCGGCGGCCAGCAGAGCGCTGGTCACCAGCAGTGTGCGTTTGAACTTCATAACTGCCTCCCCGCAGCTTGATGAGCGCTTATTGGACTGCGCTTGGGATCGAAGCTGAAGCAGCCGTGAAAGGCCGTCAATGCAAATGACGGGCGATAACTGAATAAGGATCACTTGGAATATTCGGTATGGAAGTCGTACGGCGAAGGTGACTTGTAAGTGCTCGATTTCTAGGCGATCATCCGTCGGTTTCTGACTTTGTTCATCCCAAGAACAACCTGAAGGCGCGCAATGGCGCGCCTTCTTTGTTTTCAGACGCCTAGAAATCGCCGAGAACGGCTCGCAATTTCGCAATCGCGAAACACTAAGAAAGCTTACGAAATAAGGGATCGGCGTTACCCGACGTGACCCTGTTACCGGCGGTGCAACACGGCCGCGCGCGGGTGGCGGCCACGCACGTCAAAGTGGAGTTTGCGGCCGCCCGGGCTTCCGGTCTTTCGTCGTGCGCCGGCGAACCCTAGAGAGGGAGCTGATCGGAGGCCCTCGCATGCATCGCAAGCCGGATGGATCTTGGGACAAGGCCAGGCTGCCCAGCCGCCACACGACCGAAGGGCCGGCCCGCGCGCCGCACCGCTCCTACTACTACGCCATGGGCCTCGGCAGCCGCGAGATCGCCCAGCCGTTCGTCGGCGTGGCCTCGTGCTGGAACGAGGCCGCGCCCTGCAACACGGCCCTGATGCGCCAGGCCCACGCCGCCGCCGAGGGCGTGAAGCGCGCCGGCGGCACGCCGCGCGAGTTCTGCACGATCACCGTCACCGACGGCATCGCCATGGGCCACGAGGGCATGCGCAGCTCGCTGGTCAGCCGCGAGGTGATCGCCGATTCGGTCGAGCTCACGATGCGCGGCCACGCCTACGACGCCCTGATCGGCGTGGCCGGCTGCGACAAGAGCCTGCCGGGCATGATGATGGCCATGCTGCGCCTGAATGTGCCCTCGGCCTTCATCTACGGTGGCTCGATCCTGCCCGGCTCGTGGCATGGCCGCGAAGTCACCGTGCAGGACGTGTTCGAGGGGGTCGGCAAGCACTCGGCCGGCCAGATGAGCCTGGAGGACCTCTGCGACCTGGAACAGCACGCCTGTCCCGGCGACGGCGCGTGCGGCGGCCAGTACACCGCCAACACCATGGCCTGCGTCTCCGAGGCCATCGGCCTGGCCCTGCCGTTGAGTTCGGCGCTGCCGGCGGCCTATCTCCACCGCGACCAGTACGCCGAAGCCACAGGCGAGGCGGTCATGGCGCTGCTGGAACGCAACCTGCGGCCGCGCGACATCTGCACGCGCGAGGCGTTCGAGAACGCCGCCGTCGTGGTCGCGGCGACCGGCGGCTCCACCAACGGGGGCCTGCACCTGCCGGCCATGGCCCACGAGGCCGGGATCCGGTTCACCCTGCGCGACGTCGCCGAGATCATGAAGAAGACGCCGTACCTGGCCGACCTCATGCCCGGCGGGAAGTATCCGGCCAAGAAGATGGGCGAGGCGGGCGGCGTGCCCATGCTGCTGCGCACGCTGCTGGATGCGGGCCTGATCCACGGCGACTGCATGACCGTCACCGGCAAGACCATCCGCGAGAACTTGGAAGGCGTGGTCTGGAACGACGCGCAGGACGTGATCCGTCCGGCCTCGAACCCGTTCACGCCGACCGGGGGCGTGGTCGGCCTCTGGGGCAGCCTGGCCCCCGACGGCGCTATCGTGAAGGTGGCCGGCCTGGACCACACCAAGCACCGCGGCCCGGCCCGGGTGTTCGACGGCGAGGAGGCCTGTTTCGCCGCCGTCGAGGCCCGCGACTACAAGGAGGGCGACGTCCTGGTCATCCGCTATGAGGGCCCGAAGGGCGGGCCGGGGATGCGCGAGATGCTGTCCACCACCGCCGCCATCAAGGGCCAGGGCGTCGAGAACGTCGCCCTGATCACCGACGGCCGCTTCTCAGGGGCCACGCGCGGCCTCTGCATCGGCCACGTGGGGCCCGAGGCCCAGGCCGGCGGGCCGATCGCCCTGGTGAAGGACGGCGACATCATCGCCATCGACGCCGACGCCGGCACGATCGAGCTGGAAGTCGACGCCGCCGAGCTGGAACGCCGCAGGGCCGACTGGAAGCCCCGCCGGACCAACTACCAGACCGGCGCCATCTGGAAGTTCGCGCAGGGCGTCGGCCCGGCGCACCTGGGCGCGGTGACCCATCCGGGCGCCGAGGCCGAAACCCACGTCTACGCGGACCTGTGATGAAGACCCTGGGACTGATCGGCGGCATCAGCGCCGAAAGCACGACCGTCTACTACCGCGAGCTGACCCGGCTGGTGCGCGAGCGCCTCGGCGGGCTGCATTCCTGCGAACTGGTGATGTGGTCGGTGGACTTCGCGCCCGTCGCCGAGCTGCAGGCCAAGGACGACTGGGAGGCCACCGGCGCCATCCTGGCGAACGCGGCCCGCAAGCTGGAGGCCGCCGGCGCCCAGGCCATCGTGATCTGCGCCAACACCATGCACCTGAACGCGCCGCACATTCGCGCGGCGGTCGCCGCGCCGGTGATCCACATCGCCGACGCCACGGCCGCGGCCCTGAAGGCGAGGGGCGTGACCCGGCCTCTGCTTCTGGCCACCCGCTTCACGATGGAGAAGGCGTTCTACCGCGATCGCCTGGCCGAGTTGGGCCTGCCTGCCCCGACGCCGGAGAAGGCCGATCGCGACCGCCTGCACGCCATCATCTATGACGAGCTCTGCCAGGGCGTGATCCGGCCGGAGTCGAAGGCCGTCGTCCTGGAGATGATCGACCGCGGCCGCGCGGCCGGCGCCGACGGGATCATCTTCGGCTGCACCGAGATCGGCCTCCTGCTCGATCCGGCCGAGATGCCGCTCCCGACGGTCGACACCGCCGTGGCGCACTGCGAGGCGGCGGTCGACTTCGCGCTGGGCTAGGCCTCAGCGGAAGGCGTCTTCCGCATCGTCCTCGAAGGCGTCGTCGCCGAACAGCGGCCCGACCGGCTGTTGCGCAGGCCGTTGCGCCTTGGGCGAAGGCTCCGGCGGCGGGGCGGCGGCCTCGACCGGCGGCGCGGCGGTGGCTGCCGCGCGAGCGACCGCAGCCGGTTTGGCGACGGGCCGGCGCAACAGCGATTCCATCCGAGCCATCCAGCGGTTGGCCTCGCGCAGGGCCTCGTCGGCATGGAGGCGGCCGCGCCGGCCCTCGTCCTCAGGCTGCCACAGGTCCAGCTCGAAGTCGGCATGCTCGGGATCGTCGAAGACGAAGCGCAGGCGGACCAGGTCCTCGGGATCGACCAGCTGGTCCAGCGCGCGACGAGGCTCGCCCCGGAAGGTGCGTGCGGCCACATGGCGGTCCACGATCATCTCGACGCCGATCAGTTCGTCCAGGCGGTAGTTCAGCCGCCAGCCGCCTCTGTCCCAGGTGACGGCCACCAGGTTCTTCGAGAGGTCGAAACCGATCCCCACGCCGCGCCCGCGCGCCACCAGCATCGGCTGCGGCGTCGCGCCCAAGGCCAAGGTCAGGGTGCGCCGGATGCGCCGGGCCTCGTCGAGATACCAGACGCAGACGCCGCCCAGCAGCGTCATCGCGCCCCCCAGGAGCGCGAGCAGGGTCAGGAGCCGCGCGACCTCGTCCATGTAACGAGGCTACGCCGTTTCGCTGAGTCGGCTAAGAGCGCGGCTAGACGTCCAGTTCGACGACCAGCGGCACGTGGTCCGAAGGCTTGTCCCAGGCCCGCACGTCGCGGTGGATCACCACGCCGGACAGGCGGTCGGCCGCCTGGGGCGAGAGCAGGGCGTGGTCGATGCGGATGCCGTTGTTCCGCTGCCAGGCGCCCGCCTGGTAGTCCCAGAAGGTGTAGGCGCCGGGCGCGCCGTCGGCCTGCATGTAGGCCTCGGTGAGGCCCAGGTTCTTCAGCGCCCGGAATGCACCGCGGCTCTCGGGCTGGAAGAGGGCGTCCTCCACCCAGTTCTTCGGGAACTCGGCGTCGCGCGGCTCGGGGATAACGTTGTAGTCGCCCGCCAGGACGAAGCGCTCCTCCAGCGCCAGCAGGTCGCGGGCATGCGCGTTCAGCCGGGCCATCCAGGCCAGCTTGTAGGCGAACTTCTCGGTGGTGATCGGATTGCCGTTCGGCAGGTAGATCGATGCGACCCGCACCGGCTCGGGACCCGAGACCACCGCCTCGACGTAGCGAGCCTGTTCGTCGGTGTCGTCGCCGGGCAGGCCCTTGCGGACATCCTCCAGCGGGGTCTTCGAGAGCAGGGCCACGCCGTTGTAGGTCTTCTGGCCGTGAACGGCGACGTTATAGCCAAGCCGTTCAAAGGCTTCGGTCGGGAATTTCTCGTCGACGCACTTGATCTCCTGCAGGCAGGCGACGTCGGGCTTGGCCTCCTCGAACCAGCGGACGACGGTCTCCAGCCGGGCGTTGACCGAGTTCACGTTCCAGGTGGCGATGCGCATCGAGGGCTCCGGGGAAGGTGGGGCGAAGCTAGTGGCGCGCAGCGGTCGGCTCAACGCCTTTGGCCGGAACAATTGCTGCAGCTATCCGCTTTTAATATGCAATCAGTTGGGAGGCCGCCATGACCTACGCCGACAATGCCGAGCGGGCCCGCGCCATCTACCGCGCCTATGTCGACAAGGATCGCGACGTGGTCGAGGGCCTGATCGCGCGGGAGTTCAGCTTCACCAGCCCGTACGACGACCACATCGACCGCAAGACCTATTTCGAGCGCTGCTGGGCCAACGCCGGCCGGATCGCCGACATGCGGATCCGCAAGCTGCACGCCGACGGGGACGACGTCTTCGTGCTGTACGAGGTGCGGCCGCGCGAGGGCGAGGCCTCCCACAACGCCGAGTTCCTGCGCTTCCGGGACGGCCAGCTGGCGGAGGTGGAGGTGTTCTTCGGGGAACTGAACGGCGTCGAGCAGAAGCCCTGATCGCTCGCGCGGCGGGCGCTTCGGCTTGACCGTCGCCGCGCGGCGTGGACCCTGCGCGGGTCATGCGCGCCCACAGACCTCTCGCGATCCTCCTCGCCCTCGCGGCCGGCGCGGCCCAGGCCCAGGCGCCGCCGCCCAACGTCGCCGGGCCGCGCCCCGACGTGGCCGTGGAGGTGCCGCCCTGCCAGCCGCGGTCGCTGATCCGCATGACGGTGCGCAATGTGACGCCCGGCCTGCAGGCGATCGATCCGCGCGCCCAGCCCAAGACCCTCTGGCGCAAGGGCGCCCGCTTCCTGCGCAGCATCGAGGCGCCGGTCGTCTCGGCCCAGCTGCAGGACCCCAAGGCGCCGATGGCGCGCCAGGCGCTGGTGATCATCGCCGAGCCCGACATCTGGCTGATCGATACGGCCAGCCGGGAAGGCCGCCATTCCATCGACAAGGGGCCGGTGTTGGAGGTGCGCGCGCCGATCCTGCCGCCGGGCGCCGCGCCGCCCGAGTTCATGAGCCTGGAATACGGCTGCGAGGCCGAGTTCGTCAGCGTCCGCGCGCCCGTGGCGCAGAAGATCGTCCGCTGGGGCGGGATCGAGGCCGGGATCCACACCTACAACGTCGGCGCGGCCAACCTGGCGATCCTGATGGACGACCGCGCGGGCAAGCCGCTGCTGATCACCTACGTCAACGAGAACCGGCCGGTCGTGATCGTCCGCTACGACGAGTACGAGCGGGGCCTGCCCGAACCGCCGGACATGTTCCAGCCGCCGCCGGACGTGAAGATCCTGGAAGGCAACGCCGCGCCGCCGCTGGGTGGCCCGCGGGCCGGCGCGTCGCCGCCTGGCGCGCGTCCGCCTATGGCGCGGCCGCCCGGAAGCCGGCCGCTAGATTGAGAAGCTGACGCCGCAGCCGCAGCTGGACTTGGCGTTGGGGTTGCGCACGCGGAATTCGGCCCCGGCCAGCTCGTCGACGAAATCGATCTCCGAACCCTTCAGCAGGGCCATCGAGACCACGTCGACAAGGGCGGCCACGCCGTCGCGCTCGACCTTCAGGTCGTCGTCCTGCACCTCGTCCACGAGGTCGAACAGGTACTGGAAGCCCGAGCAGCCGCCGCCCTCGACGGCGACGCGCAGCATAACCGGCCGGCCTTCCTTGGCCCCGATGGCGCGGATGCGGTCCGCCGCGGCGGAGGAGAGGGTGACGTCGGTTGTGGTCATGCTCTGTTAGACGAATGAACGCTTGAGACTATATGAGGGGCCCGGCGGCCTCGACCAAGGCCCCTAGATAGATTGGTTTGATGGCGTCCTCTATCCCGCCCCGCGCGCCCTTCGCAGAAAATCCCGCTACGTCGCGAGGCCGCAAGGTCCCGGAGGCGGCCAGCCGCACGCGCACCGACTTCGCCCGCGACCGCGACCGGATCATCCATTCCACCGCGTTCCGGCGGCTGAAGGAGAAGACCCAGGTCTTCGTGGCGCACGAGGGCGACCACTTCCGCACGCGCCTGACCCACAGCCTGGAAGTGGCCCAGATCGCCCGCTCGCTGGCCACCGCCATGGGCCTGGACGCCGACCTCGCCGAGACCATCGCGCTGGCGCACGACCTGGGCCATCCGCCCTTCGGCCACGCCGGCGAGGACGAACTGCAGATCCAGATGCAGGGCTACGGCGGCTTCGACCACAACGTGCAGACGTTCCGGGTCGTGACGAAGCTCGAGCGCCGCTACCCGCGCTTCGACGGCCTGAACCTGGCCTGGGAGACGCTGGAAGGCGTCATCAAGCACAACGGCCCGGTCATCGACCAGCTAAGCAAGCCGTCCTGGAGCGCGATCTCGGAATTCGACGCCCAGTACGCCCTACGCCTCGACACCTGGGCGTCGGCCGAGGCCCAGGTCGCCGCGCTCGCCGACGACATCGCCTACAACAACCACGACGTGGACGACGGCGTCCTGGCCGGCTTGTTCAACCTGGACGAACTGGCCGAGGTGCCGCTGATCGGACCGCATGTGGTCAGCGCGCGGAGGGACTATCCGGGGTGCGAGGACGGCATCCTGCGCCTTGAGGCCGTGCGCCGGATGATCGGCGCCATGGTCGACGACGTGCTGGCCGAGACGGCCCGCCGCGCCGCCGCCGGCAAGGTGGGCTCGCCCGAGGACGTGCGGATGCTGGGCCACGCCCTGGTCTCGTTCTCGCGCGACATGGTCGAGGACCTGGGCGCGCTGCGCCGGTTCCTGATGGACCGCATGTACCGCCACTGGAAGGTCAACCGCACGCGCAGCCAGGCTCGCCGCATCCTGGCCGAGATGTTCCAGCTCTTCATGGCCGAGCCCGACGTGCTGCCGGCCGAGTGGTTCGACCGCACCCAGGGCCGCGACGAGGCGGGGCGGGCGAGGGTGGTCTGCGACTACATCGCCGGCATGACCGACCGCTACGCCATCGAGGAGCACCGCAAGCTGTTCCACCTCGACATCTGGAACTGACGGTGACGATGCTCTCGGTCCGTGGGCCGATCTTCCATTCGCCGGGCGACGAGGGCGCCTTCTTCTGGTGGCTGAAGAAGATCGCCGCCGTCCAGCGCGCCGCCAACCGCGGCCGCAACGTCGAGGTCCAGCTGCGGCCCGGGCGGGTCTCCAGCGACGAGCTGCGCGAGCTGAGGGCGCTGTTCCATCGCTACGGGATGGATACGACCGACCTGGAATCCCTGGGCAGATAGCCCACAGAAATCGGGCGGTCGCCACACTCCGGTCCTTGCGAGCTCCGATAGACTGCCTCCGAACGCGTGCGATTCGCGCGCGAGACGTCCCTCGGAGCCCTCCGCCGATGTCCGACCATGAGCGCGGCGCCTACACACCGCCCACCGCCGACGCCCCGCTGAGCTTCGATCCGCGGCAGCCCGTGCGCGGGGCGCGGCCGATCCCGTTCACGCTGATCCTCAGCGTGCTGGTCCTGGCGGCGCTTGTGGCGGCGATCTTCGTCTTCTACCAGTCTGGCGTGCGCCAGGCGGGCCAGGCCCCGCAGACCGTCGGCGCGCCTGTCGCCGGCATCAAGACCGCGCCGCCGGCCGAGGCCCAGCCGCAGGATCCGGCCGCCGGCCTGCAGATCTACCGCTCGGACGAGGCTCCGCCGATGGAGACCACGGCCCCGAACTTCACGCCGCCGCCCGAGGAGCCCGCGCCGCGCCCGATGCCGACGCCTAAGGTCGTCGTGACCCAGGCCCCGCCGGTGCAGGCCGCGCCACCGCCCGCGGCCACCAGCCAGGCGCTGCGCCCCGCTATCCCGGCCGCGCCGCCGGCCGCCGCTCCGGTCCAGAAGGCGGCCCCGCCGCCGGCGCCGGTTCAGAAGGTGGCCCAGGCCGCGACGCCGGCGCCCAAGCCTGCGCCGCCGCCCGCCAAGAAGGAAGAGCCCGCGCCTGCCCCCAAGCCGGCCGCCGGCGGCGCGGTGGTGCAAATCGGCGCCGTGTCCTCGACCGCCCTGGCCGACAAGGCCTGGAAGGATGCCGTGGCCGCCGCGCCGGGCCTGGGCGCCGGCAAGGGCAAGAGCGTCGAGAAGATCGAGAAGAACGGCGGCACCCTTTATCGCACCGCCGTCACGGGCTTCGCCTCCAAGGCCGACGCCCAGGCCTTCTGCGCCAAGCTCCAGGCCGCCGGGAAGAGCTGCTTCGTCCGGTGAGCCTGGGGGCCTGCATCCTGGGTTGCTCGGGCCCGGTCCTGACCGCGGCGGAAAAGGCCTTCTTCGCCGACGCCAGGCCCTGGGGCTTCATCCTCTTCGCGCGGAACGTCGAGACGCCGGAACAGGTGAGGACGCTGACCGCGTCGCTGCGCGAGGCGGTCGGCCGCGGCGACGCGCCGGTGCTGGTCGACCAGGAAGGCGGCCGCGTTCGCCGCCTGCGGCCGCCGCACTGGCCCTCGTACCCCGCCGCCCGCGCGTACGGTGAGCTGCCGGCCGACGACCGCCGCGAGATCGCCCGGCTGGGCGGCCGCCTGATGGCCCACGACCTGGCCGCCGTCGGCATCGACACCGACTGCCTGCCGGTGCTCGACGTGCCCGCGCCCGACGGCCACGAGGTGATCGGCGACCGCGCCTACGCCGACACGCCGGACGAGGTAGCAGCCCTGGGTCGGGCCGCCGCCGAGGGCCTGATGGCCGGCGGCGTCCTGCCGGTGGTGAAACATATGCCCGGCCACGGCCGCGCCCGCGCCGACAGCCACCATGCGCTGCCGGTGGTCGACGCGCCGCTCGACGACCTAGAGGCCCGCGACTTCACCCCGTTCCGCGCGCTCGCCGACCTGCCGATGGCGATGAGCGCCCACGTGGTCTACGCGGCCATCGATCCCAGGCGTCCCGCCACCACGTCGCCCGTCGTGATCGGCGACGTCATCCGGGGCCGGATCGGCTTCGACGGCCTGCTGATGACCGACGACCTGTCGATGCAGGCGCTCTCGGGCGGCTTCCGCGAGCGCGCCGAGGCTGCGCGGGCGGCGGGCTGCGACATGGTCCTGCACTGCAACGGCGACATGGCCGAGATGCGCGCGGCGGCCGAGGGCGCGGGGCGCCTCGACGGCGAGGCCGCCCGGCGCGCGGCCGCGGCCCTGGCGCGGCGGTCCGCGCCGGCGCCGTTCGACGTGGCCGAGGGCCGCGCTCGCTTCGAGGCGGCGTTCGCGGGTAGGCTTGCGGCATGAGCGGTGGCTTCCAGCCCAGCCTCGACTTCGCAGCCGTCGACCACGCGGTCGAGGACGGCGAGGCGCTGATCGTCGACATCGAGGGCTTCGAAGGCCCGCTGCACGTCCTCTTGGCCCTGGCGCGGACCCAGAAGGTCGACCTGCTGCAGCTGTCGATCCTGAAGCTGGCCGAGCAGTACCTGTCGTTCGTGCAGGAGGCGCGCCGTCGCCGGTTCAGCCTGGCGGCCGACTACCTCGTGATGGCGGCGTGGCTGGCCTATCTGAAGTCCCGCCTGCTGCTGCCCAAGCCCGAGCAGCGCAAGGCCGAGGAGCCGCCCGCCGAGGAGATGGCCCAGCGGCTGGCGTTCCGCCTCGCCAAGCTGGAGGCCATGCGCAACGCCGCCGACAAGCTGATGACCGGCCCGCAGCTGGGCCGCGACGTCTTCGGTCGGGGCGACCCCGAGGCCATCCGGATCATCCCCTCGGGCCGGATCGAGGGCGACCTCTACGAACTGATGAGCGCCTATATCGCCCAGCGCCAGAAGGAGGCGCAGCGCAGCTACAAGCCCACGATCCCCACGGCCTATCCGCTGGAGGACGCCCGCGACCGCCTGCGCCGCCTGCTGCCCGACCTGGAGCGTTGGACGCCGCTCACCGGCGTCGCGCCGATGGGTGCCCCCACTGCCGGACCGAGCCGCGCCTCGTATGTGGCCTCGACGCTCTCGGCCAGCCTGGAGCTGGTGAAGGAAGGCGCGCTGGAGGCCCGTCAGCTGGAGGCCTTCGCCGACATCTACCTGCGGGCGCGCAAGGGCGGCGAGGCGCCGGCATGAGCGACACCGCCCGCGAGATCGAGGCCCTGCTGTTCGCCGCCGCCGGCCCGCTGACGGTCGAGGACCTGGCCAAGCGCCTGCCCGAGGGCGCCAACATCGAGGCCGGCCTGGCCCAGCTTTCCCAGCTCTACGAGGGCAGGGGCGTGGTCCTGGCCAACGTCGCCGGCGCCTGGCGCTTCCAGACCGCCGAGGACCTGGCCTGGCTGATGACCGAGGAGCGTGACGAGCCGCGCCGCCTCTCCAAGGCCGCCCAGGAGACCCTGGCCATCATCGCTTACCACCAGCCGGTCACCCGCGCCGAGATCGAGGCGGTCCGTGGGGTCCAAGCCAGCCGGGGCACGCTGGACGTCCTGCTGGAGCTGGGCCTGGTGAAGATGCGCGGCCGCCGCCGCACGCCAGGCCGGCCGGTGACGTTCGGCACCACCGACTCGTTCTTGGAGCACTATGGCCTGGCCTCGCTGGCCGACCTGCCCGGCATGGCCGAGATGAAGGCCGCGGGCCTCCTGTCCCTCGATCTGCCGCCCGATTTCGCCATGCCCGATCCGAATGCGCTGGCCGCCGACGAGGACCCGCTGGAGGCCGACGCCCCCGAATTCCACGTCGATTTCCTGGCAGAGGACGAATCTGCGCACTGACAGTCGTCATGCCGCGTTGGCTTGGCGGCGGCGGACGGACTATATAGCGCCGTGAGAGAACGGGCGGGCGGCGAAGGGGCCGCGAGATTCGCCCCAGGAGACGTCGGCGCATGGGCGCAATCAGTATCTGGCACATCCTTCTGGTCGTGGTGGTCTTCGCGGTGCTGTTCGGCGGCCGCGGCAAGATTTCGGGCCTCATGGGCGACACCGCCAAGGGCATCCGCGCCTTCCGCGAGGGCCTGAAGGGTGAAGACGCCCCGGAAGAGGCCAAGAAGTCGCTTCCGGCGGACGAGAAGGACGGCGCGCGCGGCTGAGGCCCCGCCGCTCTACGGCAATGCGCGCCGGCCGCCTGGATCGTGGCCGGCGCTTTCTCTTTAGGCGTCCTGGATGCTCCCGGAAATCGGCGGTCTCGAATGGCTGGTGATCGCAGTCGTCGCGCTGGTCGTGATCGGCCCCAAAGACCTGCCCGTCATGATGCGCCGCGTCGGCCAGTTCATGGCCAAGCTGCGCGGCATGGCCAACGAGTTCCGCGCCAGCTTCGACGAGATGGCGCGCCAGTCCGAGCTGGATGAGCTGCGCAAGGAGGTCGAGGCCATGCGCCGCGGCCAGTTCGGCGCGAACACCGATCTGGGCCAGGAGATGCGCTCCACGATCAGCGAGATCGAGACCAGCATGTCCGACGTGGGCGTCCAGCTTCACCCGCCCATGAGCTACCAGTACGACACGCCCGCCGCCCCGCCGCCGCTGGAGATCTCCGAAGCGCCCGCGCCTGAGGCGAAGCCGGCCCGCAAGGCCGCTGCGAAGAAGGCCAACGGCGCGGCCGCGACCAAGGCGGCCCCGAAGACCGTCGCCAAGGCGGCCCCGAAGACCGCCCCGAAGAAGGCCGCCGCCAAGCCGAAGGCCGCAGCTGCCGAGATCGTCCAGGCGCCGAAGACCCGCAAGCGGTCGACCAAGATCGTTGAGGGCGGCGCGTGAGCGATTCCTACGAGCACGACGAGGCCGATATCGAGGCTTCGCGGGCGCCGCTGCTCGACCACCTGATCGAGCTGCGCAAGCGCCTCATCGTCTGCGTGGCCGCGATCATCGTCGGCTTCGCGGTTTGTTTCGCCTTCTCCGAGCAGATCTACCGCGCCCTGCTGCACCCCTTCGCCATGGCCGCGGCCATGTATGCGGAATCGCGCCAGGGCCACACGAGCGGTCCGTTCGACCTGCTGTTTGTCCTCCTGGGGATCAAGGCCGCGCCGGTCGCCACGGGCGAACTGCGGCTGATGTTCACCGCGCCGCTGGAGTTCTTCTTCACGAAGCTGAAGCTGGCCGGCTTCGGCGCGGTGATCCTGACGTTCCCGATCCTGGCGTGGCAGGTCTACGCCTTCGTGGCGCCGGGCCTCTACAAGCGCGAGCGCCGCGCCTTCCTGCCGTTCCTGCTGGCCGCCCCGCTGCTCTTCGCCATGGGCGCGGCGCTGGTCTATTTCGTGATCCTGCCGTTCGTGCTGTGGTTCTCGCTGAACCAGCAGATCATGGGCGCGGGCGTGGCGGTCGAGCTGCTGCCCAAGGTCTCGGACTACCTCACCCTGGTCACGACGCTGCTGCTGGCCTTCGGCCTGTGCTTCCAGCTGCCGGTGGTGCTGACCCTGCTGGGCCTCGCGGGCATCGTGAACTCGGGCATGCTGTGGAAGGGCTGGCGCTATGCCGTCTTCGCCGTGGTCGTCGTGGCCGCGATCGTGACCCCGCCGGACCCGATCAGCCAGCTGCTGCTCTCGGTGCCGATCGTGCTGCTCTACTTCGTGTCGATCGGCTGCGTGAAGCTGATCGAACTGCGGCGCGACAAGGAAGACGCGGCCGCCGGGACCGACATCGCCACCGTCTGAGGTTGGCGCCTCGGACGACGCGCTCTAGAGAAACCGCTTCCCTAACCCCCAGCGGCGACCATGCACGACATCCGAGCCATTCGCGAAACCCCCGAGCTTTACGAGCAGGCGTGGGCGCGGAAGGGGTCGTCCGGCAAGGTGGCCGAGATCCTGGAGCTGGACGCTAGGCTGCGCGCCGCCCAGACGGCGGGGCAGGCGGCCCAGGCCGAGCGCAACGACGCCTCGAAGAAGATCGGCCAGGCCAAGGCCCAGAAGAACGAGGCCGAGGCGCAGGCGCTGATGGCCCAGGTCGAGGCGCTGAAGGCCGGCCAGGCCGAGCACGCCGAGACCGAGCGCCAGGCCGGCGAGGCGCTGAAGGCGATCCTGGCCTCGCTGCCCAACATCCCGTTCCCGGACGTGCCCGTGGGCGCGGACGAGCACGACAACGTCGAGGTCCGGCGCTGGGGCGAGCCCTTCGCCATCGCCAACCCCAAGGATCACGTCGACATCGGCGAGGGCCTGGGCCTGCTCGACTTCGAGGCGGCGGTCCGCATGTCGGGCGCGCGCTTCACGGTGCTGAAGGGCGAGCTGGCCCGGCTGGAACGCGCCATCGGCCAGTTCATGCTCGACCTGCAGACCCGCGAGCACGGCTACCTCGAGGTCGCCCCGCCGCTGCTGGTCAACGACGCGGCCGCCTACGGCACTGACAAGCTGCCCAAGTTCGCCGAGGACCTGTTCCAGACCACCGACGGCCGCTGGCTGATCCCGACGGCGGAAGTGCCCCTGACCAGCCTGGTCATGGACCAGATCGTCGCCGAGGAGGAACTGCCGCTGCGCTTCACGGCGCTGACGCCCTGCTTCCGGTCGGAAGCCGGCGCCTCGGGCCGCGACACCCGCGGCATGATCCGCCAGCACCAGTTCAACAAGGTCGAACTCGTCTCGATCGTGGCCCCCGAGAAGTCGGAGGAGGAGCACGAGCGGATGGTCGGTTGCGCCGAGGCGGTGCTGAAGCGCCTGGAGCTGCCGTTCCGCACCATGTTGCTCTGCACGGGCGACATGGGCTTCGGCGCGCGCAAGACCTACGACCTGGAGGTCTGGCTGCCCAGCCAGGGCAAGTACCGCGAGATCAGCTCGTGCTCGAACTGCGGCGACTTCCAGGCCCGGCGCATGGACGCCCGGACCAAGAAGGCCGGCGAAAAGGGCACGCGCTTCATCCACAGCCTGAACGGCTCGGGCCTGGCCGTCGGCCGCACGCTGGTGGCGGTCATGGAGAACTACCAGGACGAGGGCGGCCGCATCGCCATCCCGCAGGCGCTGCATCCCTACCTGCCGGGCCTGACCCATATCGGGGGTAAGGTTTGAGGATCCTCCTCACCAACGACGACGGCATCCACGCCGACGGGCTGGAGGCGCTGGAGCGGATCGCGGCCGAGCTCAGCGACGACGTCTGGGTGGTGGCGCCGGAGTACGAGCAGTCGGGGGCCAGCCGGGCGCTGACCCTGGCCGACCCGGTCCGCGTTCGCCAGCTCTCCGAGCGCCGGTTCGCCACCACCGGCACCCCCACGGACTGCGTGATGCTGGGGGTCACCGAATTGGTCCCGGGCAAGAAGCCCGACCTCGTGCTCTCCGGCGTGAACCGCGGCGCGAACCTGGCCGAGGACGTGACGATGTCCGGCACGGTGGCCGGCGCCATCGAGGGCATGGCCCTGGGCGTGCCGGCGATCGCCCTGTCGCAGATGGGCTTCTACGAGGAGGGGACCAGCTTCGCGGCGGCGGAGACCTATGGCCCCGGCATCGTGCGCCGGCTGTTCGAGCTGGGCTGGCCCAAGGACGTGGTCCTCAACATCAATTTCCCGAACGGCCCGGTGGAGAACATCAAGGAGGTCGAGGTCACCCGCCAGGGGTTCCGCGACGTCCAGATCCGCCACGCCGAGAAGCGCCTCGATCTGCGCGGCCGCGACTACTACTGGATGGGCTTCCGCCCGCTGCGCTCCAGCCCGGCCGAGGGCACCGACCTGCGGGCCCTGTACGACGGCAAGATCTCGGTGACGCCGCTGCACATCGACCTGACCCACATGCAGACCGTCCACGACCTGAAGGGCGTGCTGGGCGGCCCGCCGCCGAAGGCCTGAGATGTCGGACGCGGACGACACGCCCGAGACCCGCATGGCGCGCCTGCTGCTGGCGCTGCGCTCGCAGGGCGTGACCGAGGCCAAGGTGCTGTCGGCCATCGAGACCACGCCGCGGCCGCTGTTCACCCAGGAGCTGTTCAAGGAGCGCGCCTTCGAGGATTCGGCGCTGCCCATCGCCTGCGGCCAGACCATCAGCCAGCCGTTCGTCGTGGGCCTGATGAGCCAGGCGCTGAAGATCGACCGCCGCGACCGGGTGCTCGAGATCGGCACCGGCAGCGGCTACCAGACCACGATCCTCTCGAAGCTGGCGCGCCTGGTCTACACGGTCGAGCGCTACCGCACGCTGATGCGCGAGGCCGAGGGGCGCTTCAAGGAACTGGGCCTCACCAATGTCATCACCCGCTTCGGCGACGGCGGCGAGGGATGGCCGGAACAGGCGCCTTTTGACCGTATTATGGTCACAGCAGCGGCGCCAGGTGAGCCCAAGGCTTTGCTTTCGCAACTGAAACCGACCGGCATCCTGGTGGCGCCGATCGGCAAGGGTCCGGTCCAGGTGCTGCGGCGCTACACCGGCGACGGGCAGGGGGGCTTCCAGGTCGAGGACCTGATCGACGTCCGCTTCGTTCCGCTGCTGGACGGCGTGGCCAAGGAACTCTGACCTTTTCGTGTTGCGAGGCTTTTGCGGGTTGGCGGGGGCGTCGGCTCGCCGCCATCATCCCACCTCACGCCCCGAATGATTCTTCTTCGAGCTACCCCGGAGCGGCGATGACGCACCTCTTCCAACGAACGGCCCTGATCCTGCTCGCCGGGACGGCGCTCACCGCCTGCGGAACGCCCCGCTATGCGCTGAACTCGCCGGTCGTTCCGTTGCCGCCCGCCGTGGCGCCCCAGGCCGCGCCGCCGGTCCAGGCGCAGGCCCAGCCGCAGCAACTCGCGACCCTGGCCGAGGATGCGCCGGCCGTGGCGCCCAAGCCGGCGCCGTCGGTCGAGACGGCTGAGCTCGCGCCGCTCGCCGCTGCGCCCCTACCGACCGCGCCGCAGCCGGCGCTGGCCCAGGCCGCGCCAGAGCCTGCGATCGCCGCCGTCGAGCCGCCCGCCGAGGACGCCTTCGCCCGCGCCAGGTCGAAGTCGGGGGGGCCTGCCGCCACCTACACGGTCCGCAAGGGCGACACCCTCGCCGAGATCGCCGGCAAGCTCGGGACCGAGATCGACGACCTCGCCAAGGCCAACGGCCTGAAGAAGCCCTACCGGCTGCAACCGGGCCAGGTGCTGAAGAACCCCAAGGCGAAGGCCGCCTCGTCGTCCTCGTCGAAGGCCACGAAGGCGTCGAAGCCCGCCGCCTCGGAGGCCAAGACCTACACCGTCCGCTCGGGCGACACCCTGTTCGGGATCGCCCAGCGCAACGGCACGACCGTCGACGCCCTGCGCGAGCTGAACGGCATGGGCCGCAGCACCTCGCTGGTCCCGGGCAGGAAGCTGAAGCTGTCCGGCGGCGAGGCCGAGACCGCAGAAGCCGCCGAGGACGACGTCGCGCCCGCCGAGCGTCCGCGCGCCTCAACGCCAGCCGCACGCCGCACGCCGGTGGAACCGACGCCGAGCGAGCCCGAGGCCGATGGCCGTTCGGTGACCAGCCGCGAGGTGACCGGCCGCGTGGTCGACGTGCCCACCGGCGGCAAAAGCTACAAGGTCAAGAAGGGCGACACGCTGGAACGCGTGGCGGGCCGCCTCGACAGCGACGTGGCCGAACTCGCCAAGCTCAACAAGCTGAAGAAGCCCTACCGGCTGAAGCCGGGCCAGACCATCCGCGGGCCGGGCGGCACGGCCAAGGCCTATGTGGTCGGCCGCGGGGACACGCTCTCCGAGATCGCCCGCCGCTTCAGCGTGACCGAGGCCGAGCTGCGCAGCGCCAACGGCCTGCGCCGCGGCGCGGCCGTCGCGCCGGGCCGCAAGCTTCGCCTGCCGGCCGGCTATCGCGACCGCGGCCCGCTGACCACGACGACGCGCGTGCCGGAGCGGACCGAAGCGCCGCCGCCGTCCACTCCGTCGACGCCGCAGCCCTATCAGCCCACCCCGCGGCCGCCGTCGTCCTTCGACACCCCGCCGCCCACCGGCCAGGTGCTGCCGCCGCCGCGCTCGGCGCCGCGTCCGCCGACGGTGGTCATGCCCGACCAGCCGCAGCCCTATCGCCCGCCGCCCGGCGGCGTCCCGGGCGCGCCCACGGCCAGCCCGCCGGTGTCCGACGCCCAGATCAGCCAGATGGGCCGCGGTCTGTTCGCCTGGCCGCTGCAGGGCCAGGTCATCTCCGGCTTCGGCAGCCGCGGGACGGGCGTGCGCAACGACGGCCTGAACATCCGCGCCAACGCCGGCGACGCCGTCCGGTCCGCCGCCGCGGGCGACGTGGTCTATGCGGGCGACCAGGTGCCGGGCTTCGGCAACCTGGTGCTGATCAAGCACGCCGACGGCTGGGTCACGGCCTATGGCCATCTGGGCCGCGTGGACGTGCGCATGCAGCAGCGGGTGGAGCAGGGCCAGCAGATCGGCCAGGCCGGCCAGTCGGGCGGCGTCTCGGAGCCGCAGCTGCACTTCGAGATCCGCTACGCGCCCAGCCCGCAGGAGCGCGCGCGCCCGATCGACCCGGCGCTCGTCCTGCCGAAATAGCGGCAGGCCCTAGATCAAGGCTCGGAGCGCGGCGGCGGTCACCGCCGCCCACGCGTCTGGCAATCGCGTTCCGGTCAGGCGGCGTTGAAGAACCCGTGCTCGCCGACGATCCGCACGAGGCAGGGACGGCCCGCGTCCTGCGCGGCGCGCGCATGCTTGTTGGCCGCGGCCTTGGCCACTTCCTTGTCGGAGCTCATGTCGGTCAGCTGGCCCTCGTGCTCGACGGCCCAACCATCCTCGTGGCGGACCACGGTGAAGACGGCGCGTTCGGGGGCGTTACGCATAGCTTGATGACTCCATCTGTTGCGGCGTCGGCCGCAACCGAGGGTTCGTCGCCAGAAAAATAGGCGGCCATAATACAGTCATTTGAGAGGCTTGTCGCGCAACGGCTCAAATTATTCGCGGCCAAGCTTGCGGATTCGCCGGATTAAATTATGTTGAGCGCATCGAATATCGCACTGGATCGCGAGATTTGCGCGCGGGATTTTTCGAAATCCTCACCGCGGACCTACCCCGACCTCTCCGAGAATTTGATGCAAGCGCCGATGGTCGGCGCGAAATATTTGCACCCGGAAAGGGACAAAATGGCAGTAGGCACCGTGAAGTGGTTCAACCCGACCAAGGGTTTCGGTTTCATCCAGCCCGACGACGGCGGCGCGGACGTGTTCGTGCACATCTCGGCCGTCGAGCGCGCCGGCATGGCCGGCCTGAACGAAGGCCAGAAGGTCAGCTTCGAGCTGGAGCGCGACAAGCGCAGCGGCAAGAACTCGGCCGGCCAGCTCCAGGCCGTCTAAGGCTCCAGAGCCACGGAAATGCGAAAGGCCGGTGCGAAAGCGCCGGCCTTTTTCTTTGCGGCTACAGCGGCAGCGGCTTGCCCAGTTCGCCCGCCAGGTCGCGGATGAACTGCCAGGCGACCCGGCCCGAGCGCGAGCCGCGCAGCTGCGCCCACTGCAGGGCGCGGCGCTCCAGGTCGGGCGCCTGCAGGCCGAACTGCTCGGCATAGCCAGCCACGGCGGCCAGGTAGGTCGGCTGGTCCATCGGCGGGAAGCCCACCCAGAGGCCGAAGCGGTCCGAGACGCTGACCTCCTCCTCCGCGTCCTCGGCCGAGGCGACCAGGCCGCGATCCTCCTGGTGCCCACGCGGCATCAGGTGGCGGCGGTTCGAGGTGGCCACGAACAGGACATTGGCCGGCGGGCCCGAGACGCCGCCTTCCAGCGCCGATTTCAGCGCCTTGGCCGCCGCCGCGCCTTCCTCGAACGACAGGTCGTCGCACAGCACCACGAAGCGTTCCGCCCGCGTCCGCAGCACGTCGAACAGGGCGGGCAGGGCGGTGACCTGGTCGCGGTCCACCTCCACCAGCTTCAGCTCGGGCGAACGCGCCGCCGCGCTCATGAACGCCGCCTTGGCCAGGGAACTCTTGCCCGTGCCGCGCACGCCCCACAGCAGGGCGTGGTTGTAGGGCAGGCCCCCGGCGAACCGCTCCAGGTTCTCGAGGAACCGGGCCTTCTGCCGGTCGACGCCGACCAGATTCTCCAGCGCCAGCGGATAGTCGGGGGCCGGGTGGAAGGCGCCGGTGGCGGGATCGTGCCGGAACAGCCGCGCGCCGTCGAAGCTCACCGTCGCGCCTACCGGCGGCGCCAGCCGTTCCAGGGCCTCGGCGATCCGGGTGAGCAGGGGCGTGACATCGCGTTCCATGGGCCGCAGGCCATACACGTAGGCGTTCCATTGCAAAAGCAGGGCTCTCCGCATAGCTTCCGCCGACTTTGGCGGGCCCCCATATGGGAGGGCGCTCGCACGCCCATGTTTCGGAGAGGCTATGTTCGCCACCCCTGCCTACGCCCAAGCCGCTGGCGGCGCCGCTGCGGGCGGCCCGGAGGCCATGCTGCTGCAGTTCCTGCCGCTGGTCGCCCTGGTCGTGCTGTTCTACTTCCTGATGATCCGCCCGCAGCAGCGGCGGATGAAGCAACATCAGACCATGCTGGGCGCGCTGAAGCGCGGCGACACCGTGGTGCTGAGCTCGGGCATGATCGGCAAGGTCGTGCGCGTCGAGGACAAGGAAGTCGGCGTCGAGATCGCCACCGGCGTGACCGTGAAGGTCGTGAAGGGCATGATTTCCGACGTTCGTGCGCGCGGCGAGCCCGCCGCCGCCAACGACACCAAGGCGTAAAGCACCCTCTCGATGATCACCGTTTCCCGCTGGAGGATCATCCTCGTCGTCCTGGCGACGCTGTATGGGATCCTCTTCACGCTGCCGAACGTGCTTCCGCAGTCGGTTCGCGACAGCCTTCCGGGCTTCCTGCCGAAGCAGACGCTGAACCTGGGCCTCGACCTGCAGGGCGGTTCGTACCTGCTCTATGAGGTCGACACCAAGGCGCTGCGCACCGAGCAGCTCACCAACCTCGTCGAAGACAGCCGCACCGCGCTGCGCAACGCCGAGATCGACTTCACGGGCCTCGGCGTCGTGAACGGCGAGGTCAACGTCCGCATCAACGACCCGACCAAGGTCGAGGCGGCGGCCAAGGCGCTGCGGGAGTCGGTCGGCGGCGCCCTGGTTGGCGTGGCCGGCGGCCGCGACGTGACCGTCAGCATCCAGCCCGACCAGCGTATCCGCGTGGCCTATGTCGCCCAGGCCCTCGACGCCCAGGCCGCCAAGGCCGTGGAGCAGTCGATCGAGGTGATCCGTCGCCGGATCGACGAACTGGGCACCAAGGAGCCCGACATCCGCCGCCAGGGCGCGAACCGCATCTCCATCGCGGCGCCGGGGGAAAGCGATCCCAAGAAGCTGCAGGACATCGTCGGTCAGACGGCCAAGCTGACCTTCCAGATGGTCGACGAGACCGCCGACCCGGTGCAGGCCCAGCAGGGGCGCCTGCCGCCCGGCTCGGTGCTGCTGCCCGGCGACGACATCCAGCCGTTCTACGTGGTCAAGCGCCGCGCGCTGGTGACCGGTGAAATGCTCACCGACGCCCAGGGCGGCTTCAACCCGCAGACCGGCCGCCCGGTGGTGAACTTCCGCTTCAACGGCGTGGGCGCCAAGCGCTTCGGCGACGCCACCGCCCAGAACGTCGGCAAGCGTTTTGCCATCGTGCTCGACAACAAGGTGATCTCGGCGCCGAACATTAACGAGCCGATCACCGGCGGTTCGGGCCAGATCAGCGGCAACTTCACGACCGAGAGCGCCAACAACCTGGCCATCCTGCTGCGCGCCGGCGCCCTGCCGGCCCCGCTGACGATCCAGGAACAGCAGACGGTTTCGGCCGAGCTCGGGGCCGACGCCATCCGCGCCGGCGCCATCTCGCTGGCCATCGGCGGCGTCGCGATCATCGTCTTCATCATCCTGGCCTACGGCCTGTTCGGCGTCTTCGCCGCCCTGGCCCTGATCGTGAACGTGCTGCTGATCCTCGGCATCATGTCGATGACCCAGGCCACGCTGACCTTCCCGGGCATCGCCGGCCTGATCCTGACGCTAGCCGTCGCGGTCGACGCCAACGTGCTGATCTACGAGCGCGTCCGCGACGAGGCGCACGCCGGTCGAACGCCCATCATGGCCCTGGAGCACGGCTACAGCCGCGCCCTGGTGTCGATCCTCGACGCCAACATCACCAGCGCCATCTCCGCCATCATCATGTTCCAGTTCGGCTCGGGGCCGATCCGCGGCTTCGCCTGGACCCTGCTGATCGGCGTCATCACCTCGGTGTTCACCGCCGTGGTCATCACCCAAGTGCTCATCGGCTGGTGGTTCCGCGCGACCAAGCCGAAGTCGCTGCCGATCGAGTAGTCCCATGAAGTGGCCCTTCATCCGCCTCCTGCCGCGCGAGTTCCACATCGACTTCGTGCGGCTCGCCCCCTTCGCGGCGATCGTCTCGGCCCTGCTGGTGCTGGGCTCGGTCGGCTCGTTCGTGGCGCAAGGCCTGAACTTCGGCATCGACTTCGTGGGCGGCACCGCCATCGAGGTGCGCACCAAGGGCCCCGTGCCGCTGGGCGAGCTGCGCGCCGCCGTGCCGGCCGCCGGCGGCCATGACGCCCAGGTCCAGGGCTTCGGCCGTCCCGACACCGCGATCGTGCGCTTCCGCACCGAGGGCAACGCCTTCCAGTCCGCCGAACGCGTGAAGAACAACCTCGCGGTCAAGTTCCCCGGCATGGAGTTCAAGCCGCCGGTGGTCGTGGGTCCCAAGGTCTCGGGCGAGCTGATGTCGTCGGGCTTCATGGCCCTGGGCATCGCCCTGGTCCTGATGCTCGGCTACATCTGGTTCCGCTTCCAGCTGCAGTTCGGCCTGGGCGCCGTCGTCGCCGTGTTCCACGACATCGTCCTGACCCTAGGGCTCCTGTCGATCACGCAAATCGAGTTCTCCATGACCTCGATCGCCGCGCTGCTCACGGTCATCGGCTACTCGATGAACGAGAAGGTCATCACCTTCGACCGGCTTCGCGAGAACCTGCGCAAGTACAAGTCCACCCCATTGCGCGAGGTGATCAACAAGTCCGAGAACGAGCGTCTGTCCCGAACCCTGATCACCGGCTCGACGGCGATCCTGGCGCTGGCCGGCGCCATGTTCCTGGGCGGCCCGGTGCTGTTCCCGCTGGTCTCGACCATGGTGTTCGGCATCGTCATCGGCACCTATTCGTCGGTGTACGTGGCGCTCCCGATCATCCTGCTGTGGGGCGTGAAGCGGAACGACGAGCCGGCCGAGCCGCTGAAGCCCGCGGGCGTCCGGCCCTAAGCCGGTGCCCCGCAACGCGCCCAGCATCGACGCCTACGGCGACGGCGGCTTCCGCCTCGCCGGGGCGCGGCACGACGGCTCGGTCCTGATCCTGGCCGACGAGGCGCGGACCTGGGAGGTCGCCACCCTGGGCGACCTCACCCTGACCTCGCTGAAGCCGGTGCTGGACGCCGGCCCCGCCGAGGTGGAGTTCGTCCTGCTGGGCGTCGGCGCCCGCAACGCCATGCCGCCGCGCGAAATCCGCGACGGCCTGCGCGCCGCCGGCATCGGCCTGGAATTCATGGACACCCCGGCGGCGGCCAAGCTCTACAACCTGCTGACGTCCGAAGGCCGGAAGCTGGCCGCGGCGCTCATCGCGGTCTGACCCGGGCCTATCTGGGGTTCACGTCCGGGAAGGCCCAAGTCCCCGCTCGCTTCCAGCCCGAAACGAAACGCCCTATACGTCGGCCAGGGCAGGGACTCAGAGGGCAAGTTATGGCCGGACTACTCGCAAACTTCCGCAATACGATCATCGTCAGCATCATCCTGGCGCTGATCATCGTCGGCGCCTACGCCACCGGTCCGCAAGGGACGGGCCCCGCCTATTGGCAGGCCGTGTTCCGCTGGCTGCACGTCTTCTTCGGCATCCTTTGGATCGGCCTGCTCTACTACTTCAACTTCGTCCAGATCCGGAAAATGCCGGACATCCCGGCCGAGCTGAAGCCGGCGGTTTCCAAGTACATCGCCCCCGAGGCGCTGTTCTGGTTCCGCTGGGCGGCCGTGGCGACGGTGGTCATGGGGCTGGCGATCGCCGGCATCCGCGGCTACTCGGCCGAGACCCTCTCGCTGGGCCTGGCCGGCGGATACGACCCGGCGCTGGATCGGCAGTACACCCTGCTGGGCCTGGGCATGTGGCTGGGCATCATCATGATGCTCAACGTCTGGGGCATCATCTGGCCGAACCAGAAGCGCGCGCTGGGCATCGTCGAGGCCGACGCCGACACCAAGGCCAAGGCGGCGCGCATGGCCATGCTGGGCTCGCGCACCAACCTGCTGCTGTCGATCCCGATGTTGGCCTGCATGACCATGTCGCAGACGATCTTCAACTAGCGACGAACCACAGCGCGAGAAGGCCCGCCCTCGCGGCGGGCCTTTTTCGTTAGAGCCACATGAGCGACGACCTCGACGACCTGATCCGCCGCGTGGATCCCGACCGCTGGCTCTCCAGCCGGTTCGTGGGCGACGCGGGTGTGCGCGCCGACGTCATCGCCATCTACGCCTACGATCACGAGCTGGCCCGGGCGCCTAAGGTGGCCTCGAACTCGTTGCTGGGCGAGATCCGGCTGACCTGGTGGCGCGAGGTGCTGGACGAGGTCTACGAGGCCCGCCATGTCCGCCACCATCCGACCGCCCAGGCGCTGGCCGAGGTGATCGGCCGCCACGGCCTGCCGCGCGAGCCGCTGGAGGCGATGATCGACGCCCGCTACCGCGAGCTGGACGCCACGCCGATGGACGACGCCGAGGCGCTGGAGTGGGCGCAAGGCTCGGCGGGCAAGGCCGCCGAGGTCGCCGCCCGCATCCTCGATCCCGAGACGCCGGCCGAACGCGCGGTCAGCTCCGGTGCGGCCTGGGGGCTGGCGCGGGCGGGCCGGCCGGAACAGGCGAAGGCGGCCGGGGCCGGGGCCCGGGCCGACGCGGCGCTGCTGAGCGCGGCGGCCTTCCCGGCGGTGGCGCATGCGACGCTGGCCCTGCAGCCGGCGAAGTCCGAGTTCTGGAAGCGCATCCGCCTGACGGCCGCCGTGGCGACGGGCCGGCTCTAGCCCTTCCAGGGCGTTAGGCGGGGAATCCAGCGCGGGACGGCGGCGAAGAAGGCCGCGTAGTCGTCCGGGAAGGTCCGGCGTAGCGTCGGCTCCTCGTAGCCCAGCACGAAGGCGTGGAACGCCGCCCAGATTGCATAGCCGTAGAGCATCAGCGGCAGGCTCGCGAACACCGCCGCCTGGCCCAGGATCAGCGCGGTGACCGCCACGTACATTGGGTTGCGCACCCAGCGGTACGCGCCGCTCACCACCAGCCGCGCGGTCGGCGCGACGGGGGCGGGCGTGCCCAGGCCCTGCAGGGCGAAGCGTGCGAAGCATTCGACCAGCAGCACGCCGCCAAGCGCGATGAGCACCCACCCCAGCGCGGTCAGGGCAGGATGGTGCGGCGGCCCCCACCAGTGGGTGATCCACCAGGGGATCAGGCCGGCCACGGTCCCCGGCGCGAGGACGAGGAACAGAGCCGAGCCGAGCAGGGCGACCGTGCGGGACATGGTCCCTCCCTTAATGGGGAGGGACAGGCCGCGGAAGCGGCCAGGGCGGGGAAGTGGGGCCAGGGCGCGGGCGGCTGGAGGCGATCCAGGCCTCCCCACCCTGACGGCTCCGCCGTCCGTCCCTCCCCATTAGGGGGAGGACGCTAGGCCAGCTCGACCTCCCGGGCCTCCGCCCAGGCCTTGAGGTCGGACAACGCCCGTTCGCCCATCGCCCGCTTCTTCAGCCGGGTCTTCTCCTTGGCGCCCAGCCGGCGGCCCGCGGCGTCGCGCTTCGGGGCCTCCATGGGCGGCAAGAGGCCGTAGTTGATGTTCATCGGCTGGAAGCTGCCCTTGCCGTGCTCCAGGTGCCCGCCGGTGATGTGGCCCACCAGCCCGCCTAGGGCCGTGGTCGCTGGCGGCGCCTCGATCGGCCGGCCCAGGCGTTCGGCGGCGGCGAAGCGGCCGGCCAGCAGGCCCACCGCGGCGCTCTCCACATAGCCCTCGACGCCCGTCACCTGGCCCGCGAACCGCAGGCGCGGCTGGGCTTTCAGGCGCAGGTTCGTGTCCAGCAGGCGCGGGGAGTTGATGAAGGTGTTGCGGTGCAGGCCGCCCAGGCGTGCAAACACCGCCCTCTCCAGCCCCGGGATCATCCGGAAGATGTCCGTCTGGGCGCCGTGCTTCAGCTTGGTCTGGAAGCCCACCATGTTCCACAGCGTGCCCAGGGCGTTGTCCTGGCGCAGCTGGACGATGGCCCAGGCCTTCTCCTCCGGCTTGTGCGCGTTGGTCAGCCCCACCGGCTTCATCGGCCCGTGACGCAGGGTCTCGCGGCCCCGCTCGGCCATCACCTCGATCGGCAGGCAGCCGTCGAAATAGGGCACGTGCTCCCAGTCCTTGAACTCGGACTTCGGGCCGGCCAGCAGGGCGTCGATGAACGCCTCGTACTGGTCCTTGTCCATCGGGCAGTTGATGTAGGCCGCCGCGTCGCCGCCCGGGCCCTCCTTGTCGTAGCGCGACTGGCGCCACGCCACGTCCATGTCGACGCTGTCGAAATTCACGATCGGCGCGATGGCGTCGAAGAACGACAGCTGGTCCTCGCCGGTCAGGTCGAGGATCGCCTGCGCCAGGGCGGGCGAGGTGAGGGGGCCGGTGGCCAGGATCACGCTGTCCCACTCGGCGGGCGGCAGGCCGGCCACCTCCTCGCGGGCGATGGTCACCAGCGGGTGGGCCTCCAGCCGCGCGGTCACGGCCTCGGAGAAGCCTTCCCGGTCCACGGCCAGGGCGCCGCCGGCCGGCACCTGGTGGGCGTCGCCGGCCGACATGATGATCGAGCCCAGCGCGCGCATCTCGGCGTGCAGCAGGCCCACCGCGTTGCCGGTCCAGTCGTCGGCGCGGAAGGAGTTCGAGCAGACCAGTTCGGCCAGCTTGTCGGTCTGGTGGGCGTCGGTGCCGCGCACGGGACGCATCTCGTGCAGCACGACCGGCACGCCGGCCTGGGCGATCTGCCAGGCGGCTTCCGAGCCGGCCAGGCCGCCGCCGACCACGTGGATGGGGGTATTCGTCATGCGTGGCGTACTAGCAACGAACGCGCAGGATCGCGAGCGGGGCCTTGCACGCTTAAGAGGGCGCGCGGCAAGGTTCGCCGGAAAGGGCCGGGCCGAGTCGCGCTCGGGCCAAGCAGGACGGATGACAAAGTTTTCTCCCAGCGACGCGGCCATGGAAGGCTTCCGCCTGACCCGGGAACACCCCGGCGTCATGCTCGCGTGGAGCGCCGTCTACCTGGGCGGGATCATGCTCATCGGCCTGGTGATGATGGCCAGCCTGGGCCCGCAGTTCATCTCGATGATCCAGAAGGGCCAGCTCTCGTCGCCCGAGGAACTCGACAACGTCGCCGGCATGCTGGCGCAGTCGTGGCCTGCCTTCCTGCTCGTGCTGCTGATGACCGCGCTCCTGATGTCGATCATCACCGGCGGCGTCATGCGCTTGGTGCTTCGCCCCGGCGAGCACGGCTTCGCCCACCTGCGGGTCAGCCGCACCGAGCTGAAGCTCACGGCCGCCAACCTGCTGTGCATCGGCATCGGCGCGATCTCGATGATCGTCGGCATCGTTTTCACGGCCGGGGCGTCCCAGATGGGATCGGTGGGCGCGACCCTGGCGGTGGGCCTGTTCCTGGCCTTCGCCCTGTGGGTCGGCGTGCGGCTGTCGCTGCTGCTGCCGATCGTCTTTCAGACCGGCCAGATCTCGCTGCGCATGGCCTGGGACCAGACCCGCGGCCACTTCTGGCAGCTGTTCGGTATGATTGTGCTGGCGGTGATCTTCTACGTGATCGTCTGGATCCTCTTCAGCATCATCGGCTTGGCGGTCGTCGAGCTGTCGGGCGGGGAGGCGGCGATGCAGGACGTCGCGCGGATCACGCCCATCACCGCCATCGCCGCGGTTATCACGCTGGTCCTGCAGTTCCTGCTGCAGGTGCTGCAGATCGTGATGATCTACGCGCCCTTCGCGGTGGCCTACCGCGACCTCGTGCTGGAAGACGCCGAGGCCGCGGCCAACTTCGGCTAGGGCCATCGGGGCGCCGTAGGCGCTGTCCAATTGCAACCGCGGAATACACAGAAGGACGCGCAAGTGGCCGTGCCTGCTGAATCTTCCGCGTTTTCTGCGTCTTCCGCGGTTTGAATCCTTCGGCGCTGGCGCGCCCTCGGTCCGTCAGGCCTGGGCGCTCGGCCGGGCGCTGACGCGGTCGTGCCAGGCCTTCAGGTTCGCGAACTCCGGATCCATCGGCAGCCCGATCCACTCGGCGAAGTCGATCGTCGAAAGCAGGCAGATGTCGGCCATCGAGTAGCTGTCGCCGGCCACGAAGGCCTTGCCCTCAAGCTCGCGGTCCAGCCACTTCTGCGCGCCCTTGTAGGTGGCGGCGTTCGACTCGCCGAAGTCCTTGTACTGGGTCAGCAGCGCCGCGGTGCGCGGGTGGGCGTGGCGCCAGTACATGCCGACCGGCGTCATCACCGTGAACTCGATCCGGCGGATCCACATGTCCACCAGCGCTTGTTCGACCGGGCTGGTCCCGAACAACGGCGGCGTGGGGTTCGTCGCCTCGAAATAGCGGCAGATCGAGACGGTCTCAGAGATGCAGGTGCCGTCGTCCAGCTCCAGCGTCGGCACCTGGCCCATGGAGTTGCGGGCCTTGTGCTCGTCGCTCTTGTGCTCCCGCTTCATCAGGTTGACCGGCGTCTCGGGCAGCTCGACGCCCTTCTCGGCGAGGAAAATGCGCACGCGTCGCGGGTTCGGCGCCGGCATGGGCGCGCCATAAAGGATCATCTTCGGTTCCATCCCCTTGTCGTTGAAGGCCTAGAGCCCGTCCCGGTTGGCGGACCAACCGGGATCAACCGGCTCGCCCCTTTGAATTAGAGGCCTTCTGATCCGGTCGCGGTGGTTCACCGCGACCGGGAAGGCCTCTAGGCTATTTCGAACAACTGTTTGCCGCTAGTGCCCGTGGAGTAGCCGAATGCCCGACCGCCGCGATGTCCTGCTTGGCGCGGGCGCCCTGGCCGCCGTGACGGGGAGGGCTGACGCCGCGCCGAACGCCGACGAGGCGCTGGCGGTGCTGCTCTCGCGGCACATGGACGAATACCTGGCGATGTCGCCCGAGGCGGCGGCCTCGCTGCTCACGGACGACCGGGGTAAGGCCGCGCGCGGCCGGCTCGACGACCGCTCTCCGGCCGGCAAGGCCGCCGACGTGGCCGCCGCGCGCCGCTGGCGGACCGAGCTGAAGCGCATCGACCGCAAGGCGCTCGGGCCGGCGCGCCAGATCGACTACGACCGCGCCGCCTTCGCCTACGAGATGCTGGACGAGGTGGGTTCGCGTTACGGCTTCCAGGACCACGCCCTGCGGCCCGGGCCCTACCTCGTGAACCAGATGGCGGGCGCCTACTACTGGCAGCCGCAGGACTTTGACCGCGAGCCCATCCGCAGCCGCGAGGACGCCGAGCTCTACCTCTCGCGACTGGCCGACTTCGGCCGCGTGCTGGACGGCGAGAGCGCCGGGATCATGAAGGACGCCGCCGCCGGCGTAGCGCCACCCGACTTCATCATCGACCGCACGGTGGACCAGCTCGTCGAGCTGCGGGGCGGCGCGTCGTCGGCGCTCACCGACGGCCCGGTGGCGCGCGCGGCCCAGGCCGGCGTCTTTGGCCTGGACGTGGCGGCGCGCAGCGTCCTGGACGAGCGGGTGATGCCAGCCCTCAACCGCCAGATCGCCGCCCTGAAGGCCCAGCGGGCGACCGCCTCGTCGGAGGCGGGCGTCTGGCGGCTGCCCGAGGGCGAGGCCTGGTATGCCCTGGCCCTGCGCTCGAACACCACCATCCGGATGCCGCCTGAGGAGATGCATCGGCTGGGCCTCAGCGTCTTCCGCGACCTCCAGGCCGAGCTCGACGGCCTCCTGAAGGCGCAAGGGCTCACGGAGGGGACGGTCGCGCAGCGGATCCAGGGGCTGGACCACGATCCGCGCTTCCTGAAGCCCGACACCGACGCCGGGCGCGCCGAGATCCTGCGCTATTCGCGCGAGCACCTGGAGCGCCTGCACGGTCTCCTGCCGCGCGCCTTCCGCACCCTGCCGGACCGCGACATCACGGTGGACCGCATCCCCGTCGCCATCGAGGCGGGCGCGCCGGGCGCCTACTATGCGGGCCCGCCGGCCGACGGCTCGCGGCCGGGCGTCATCTCGATCAACCTGAAGACCACCGGCGAGTGGCCCACCTGGCGGCTGAAGACCCTGCTGCACCACGAGGGCGACCCGGGCCACCACCTGCAAAACGCCGTCTTCCGCGCCGCCGCGGGACCGGACCTGCCGCTCTATCGCCGCTTCGCCCAGTACTCGTCCTACGTGGAGGGCTGGGCGCTCTACGCCGAGCAGGTGGCGGTCGAGATCGGGGCGTACGAGGACGACCCGTTCGGCCGGATCGGCGCGGTGCAGTCGGCGCTGTTCCGCGCCGCGCGGATCGTCGTGGACACCGGCCTGCACCACAAACGCTGGTCCCGCGCCGAGGCGACCCGCTGGATGGTGGAGGAGGCGGGCGAGCAACCGCTGTCGGCCCAGCGCGAGGTCGACCGCTACTGCGTCTACCCCGGCCAGGCCTGCGCCTTCATGATCGGCCGCCTGGAACTGCTGCGCACCCGCGACGCGGTGCGGAAGCGGCTGGGCGCCGGATACGATGTGAGGGACTGGCACGAAAAAGTCCTCGCCGCCGGCCCGATGCCGATGGAAGTCCTGGCCCGGACGATGGGGTGAAGGTGTTTCCTTTTCCCTCCCCTTCATGGGGAGGGACAGACCGCGAAGCGGACAGGGTGGGGAGACCGCGCCCAAGGCCTCACGGACCGTCGCCATCACGCCGTCGAGGTTCTGCCGCACAGCGCTGTTCCAGAACCGCAGCACGGTGAAGCCCTCGCGCTTAAGGACGGTGTCGCGAACCTGATCCCGGACTTCCTGCTCATCCGTCCCGTGGACGCCGCCATCGACTTCGATCACGACGCGTCGCTCTAAGCATACGAAGTCGAGAATGTAGCCGCGGAAGGGCGCCTGCCGACGAACGTGAAGCCCTTCTCGCCGCAGCAGCTTGAGGCGAGACCAGAGGATCACTTCCGGCTCGGTCATCGCGCGCCGGAGCGCGCGGGCGCGATAGGCTACAGCTTTGTAGGGCGGCATCCGGCTTCCCCACCCGGTCCGCGCGAGCGCAGACCACCCTCCCCATAAAGGGGAGAGAAAAATCCTTGGGACCTAAGCCCCCACCAGCTTCTTCTTCCGCGCCATCTTCCGCTCGCGGTGGCGTTCCAGGAGCTCGCCCAGGTACCGCCCCGTCCAGCTCCGCGGCTCGGCGGCGACCTGTTCCGGGCTGCCCTGGGCCACGATCTCGCCGCCGCCGTCGCCGCCCTCGGGGCCGAAGTCGACCAGCCAGTCGGCGGTCTTCACGACGTCGAGGTTGTGCTCGATGACCACCACGGTGTTCCCCTGGTCGGCCAGCTCGTGAAGCACCTCGAGCAGCTTCTTCACGTCCTCGAAGTGCAGGCCCGTGGTGGGCTCGTCGAGGATGTAGAGCGTCTTGCCGGTGGCGCGCCGCGACAGCTCCTTCGACAGCTTCACCCGCTGCGCCTCGCCGCCCGAGAGCGTGGTCGCCTGCTGGCCCACCTTCACATAGCCCAGGCCGACGCGCTTCAGCGTCTCCATCTTGTCGCGGATCGGCGGCACCGCCTTGAAGAATTCGGCGGCCTCCTCGACCGTCATGTCGAGGGTGTCGGCGATGCTCTTGCCCTTGAACAGGATCTCGAGCGTCTCGCGGTTGTAGCGGCGGCCGTGGCAGACGTCGCAGGTCACGTACACGTCCGGCAGGAAGTGCATCTCGATCTTGATCAGCCCGTCGCCCTGGCACGCCTCGCAGCGGCCGCCCTTGACGTTGAAGCTGAACCGGCCGGGACCGTAGCCGCGGGCCTTGGCCTCGGGGAGCCCGGCGAACCAGTCACGGATCGGCTGGAAGGCGCCGGTGTAGGTCGCCGGGTTCGACCGCGGCGTGCGGCCGATGGGCGACTGGTCGATGTCGATGACCTTGTCGAAGTTCTCCAGCCCCTCGATCCGCTCGTGCGGAGCCGGAGCGTCCGAGGCGTTGTGCAGCCGGCGCGCGGCGGCCTTGTAGAGCGTCTCGATCGTGAAGGTCGATTTGCCGCCGCCGCTCACGCCCGTGATGCAGGTGAACGTGCCCACCGGGATCTCGGCGGTGACGTTCTTCAGGTTGTTGCCGGTGGCGCCGACCACCCGCAGCTTCTTCTTGCCGATGGGCCGGCGGTCGTCCGGCACCTCGATCTCGCGCGAGCCCACCAGGTACTGGCCGGTCAGGCTCTTGGGGTTGGCCATGATGTCGGCCGGCTTGCCCTCGGCGATGATCTGGCCGCCGTGGACGCCGGCCGCCGGGCCCATGTCGATCACATGGTCGGCGGTGAGGATCGCCTCCTCGTCGTGCTCGACCACCAGCACCGAATTGCCCAGGTCCCGCAGGCCCTTGAGCGAGGTCAGCAGGCGGGTGTTGTCGCGCTGGTGCAGGCCGATCGAGGGCTCGTCCAGCACGTACAGCACGCCCGTCAGGCCCGAGCCGATCTGGCTGGCCAGGCGGATGCGCTGGCTTTCGCCCCCCGACAGGGTGCCGGACGAACGCGACAGGTTCAGGTAGTCCAGGCCCACGTTGACCAGGAACCGCAGCCGGTCGTTGATCTCCTTCAGGATCCGCCGGGCGATTTCCATCTGCTTGTCGCTGAGCTGGCCGTCCAGGCTCCGGAACCACTCCTCAGCGTGCTTGATGGAGAGGCGGCTGGCCTCGCCGATGTGCTGGCCGGCGATCTTCACCGCCAGGGCTTCCGGCTTCAGGCGATAGCCCTCGCACGCCAGGCAGGGCGTCTCGGACTGGTAGCGGCCAAGTTCCTCGCGGACCCACGAGCTGTCGGTCTCGCGCCAGCGGCGCTCCAGGTTCGGCAGCACGCCCTCGAAGGTCTTGTTGACCTCGTACTTGCGGGCGTTGTCGTCATAGACGAAGCGGATCTTCTCCGAGCCCGAGCCGTAGAGGACGACGTTCTTGGCGGGCTCGGACAGCTTGTGCCAGGGCTCGTCCATCGAGAAGCCGTAGTGGCGGCTCAGCGCCTGCAGCGTCTGAGTGTAGAGCGGCGACGGACCCTTTGCCCACGGCGCGATGGCGCCCTTGTGCAGGGTCTTGTCCTTGTCGGGCACGACCATGTCGGCGTCGAAGGCCAGCTTCGCGCCCAGGCCGTCGCACACTGGGCAGGCGCCGTACGGGTTGTTGAATGAGAACAGCCGCGGCTCGATCTCGCTGATCGTGAAGCCCGAGACTGGGCAGGCGAACTTCTCCGAGAAGATGATCCGTTTCGGCTCGGCTTCGGTCGGGTCCTTGTCGGCCCATTCGGCCACGGCGATGCCATCGGCCAGCTTCAGCGCCGTCTCCAGGCTGTCGGCGTAGCGGCCCTCGAGGCCGGGCTTGGTCACCAGCCGGTCCACGACGATGTCGATGTCGTGCTTGAACTTCTTGTCGAGGGTCGGCGCGTCCTCGATCGGATAGAACTCGCCGTTGACCTTCACCCGCTGGAAGCCGGCTTTCTGCCACTCGGCGAATTCCTTGCGGTACTCGCCCTTGCGGCCGCGCACGACGGGGGCCAGCAGGTAGAGACGCGTGCCCTCGGCCACGGCGTTCAACTTGTCGACCATCTGGCTGACGGTCTGGCTCTCGATCGGCAGGCCGGTGGCGGGCGAGTAGGGGATCCCGACCCGCGCCCACAAGAGGCGCATGTAGTCGTGGATCTCGGTCACGGTGCCGACGGTGGAGCGCGGGTTGCGGCTGGTGGTCTTCTGCTCGATGGAGATCGCCGGCGAGAGGCCCTCGATCAGGTCCACGTCGGGCTTGCTCATCAGCTCCAGGAACTGGCGCGCATAGGCCGACAGGCTCTCGACATAGCGGCGCTGGCCCTCGGCGTAGATGGTGTCGAAGGCGAGCGAGCTCTTCCCCGACCCCGACAGCCCGGTGATCACGACGAGTTCGCCGCGCGGGATGTCGACGTTGACGTCCTTGAGATTGTGCTCGCGCGCACCGCGCACGCGGATGAGGTTGTGCTGGTCGGCCATACTGTCCCGGAAACACGGAGAGCCCGCGGAAGGGTCCTCCCGCGAGACCGCCTAATGTAGGTGACGGGACTCAGGGATAACACAGGAACGGATCGCGAACAAAGCGGCTGCGACCTTACGCGCGCGAGGACTGCTGACACCACGGTGGCAGCAGGCGCCGGCGGGTCGGCAGGGTGGCCGGAGGGGGCAAAGCTGCTAGGCTCCCGGCCGGGGCGAACCGAAGGACCGGAATGGCTGAGACTGCGCGCGTAGTGCCGCTGAGGGCGGAGGCGCAGCCGCATCGCGCGAAGGTGCTGGGCGTGTTCCGTCTCGTCGGGCCGAACGGCGCCGACCGCACGCCGCGCGGTCGCAAGACGCGCGCCCTGCTGGCCTTCCTGCTCATCACCCGGCGGACCTGGACCCGCGAGCGGCTGGCCGATCTGCTGTGGTCCGACCGCGGCGACGAACAGGCCAAGGCCAGCCTGCGCCAGGCGCTGTACGAGCTGCGCGAGTTTTCCACCGGCCCCGATCCGCTGCTGATCGTGAAGCGCGACGAGGTGTCGGTGCGCGCCGAGGCGTTCGAGCTGGACGTGGACCGCCTGGGCGACCTGGCGCGCGCCGACGACATCGAGGGGCTGACGGCCGCCCTGGACGACGCGCGCCTGACGCTGCTGTCCGACCTGGATGGGGCAGGGCGCGACTTCGACGAGTGGCTGCGCTGGGAGCAGTTCGAGACGCAGGCCCGGACGCTGACGGCGGCCGTCGCCGCGGGGGAGGCCGCCCTGGCGGCGGGTCGCCACGCCGAGGTGCGCCGGCTGGCCGATGCGCTGGAAGGGGTGGACCGGCTGAATGAGCCGACCATTCGCCTGGGCCTGGCCGCGGACCGGGCGGTGGGCGACCTCTCGGCGCTGCGCCGCCGCTACGACCGCTTCGCCAAGGGCCTGAAGTCCGAGCTGGACACCGAGCCCTCCGCCGAGACCCAGGCGCTGCTGCGCGAGGACCCAGCGGCCCAGCCCGCGGCCCGCCCGGCCGCGACGCCTGTCGAACCGCCGCCGGTCGCCGACCCGCCGCCGGTCGCGCCGATCCGGCGCGCGCTGTGGCCCTGGATCGCGGCGCTGGTCCTGGTGCTGGCCGTGACCGCCGCGTTCGGCTGGAGCCGGTTCGCGCAGGCGCCGCCGGCGCGGTCGATGGCCGTGCTGCCGTTCCGGGCGGTCGGGGCGGCGCAGCCCGCCTACTACGGCGCGGGGGTGTCGGAGGCCGTCTCGAACCTGCTGGCGCGCGACAAGACGCTGAAGGTGCTGGGCGCGGCCTCGGCCCGCCAGTTCGGCGCGGCGGCCAGCCCGCTCGACACCGCGCGCCGCCTGGGCGTGGGCTATCTCCTGGAGGGCGACGTCCGGCTCGTGGAGGGGCGCACCGACGTCCAGGCGCGGCTGATCCGCGTGCGCGACGGCCGCCCGATCTGGCGCGCCCGTTATCAGCGCACGGCCGCCGACATCTTCGCCGTCCAGAACGAGATCGCGGCCGCCGTGGCCCAGACGGTCGGCGCGCGGATCACGGCCCGTGACAATCCGCACCTGAAGACCCGGCCCGAGGTCTACGACCGCTATCTCCAGGCCCAGAGCCTGGCCCGCGAGCGCCGCGTCCAGCCGCTGCAGGAGGCGCGCCGCCTGCTGCTGGAGGCCGCCGCGCTGGACCCCGACTTCGCCCCAGCCTTCGCGACCCTGGCCCAGGTGACCATGCTCTTGTCGGACCATCCGACCTCGTACGGCGTGACCCCGGTGCTCCAGGCCCAGGACGAGGCGCGCCGCTACGCCCAGCGGGCCATGCAGCTCGCGCCGGAACTGGGAGAGGCCTACGCCGCCTACGGCCTGCTCTCGATGGCCGACTCGGAGTCGACGCCCTTCTACGCCCGCGCCGTGGCGCTGGACCCCCAGCGGCCGGACTTCCACCGCTGGCTGGGCCAGGCGTACAGCGCGGAGGGCCGCGAGGTCGACGCCCTGGCCGAGTACCAGCGCGCGGCGGCGCTGGACCCGCTGTCGTGGCTCTCGGCCGACCATGTTATCGGCCAGCTCTCGCTGTTCGGCCGCAACGCCGAGGCCCAGGCGGCGGCCGACCGCTTCACCCGCGTGTCGAGCGACCCGCACGGCATCGCCCGCGTCCGCATCAGCCTGGCGCGCGAGCAGGGCCGGCTGGCCGACTATGTGCGCCTCGCGGAAGACGTCGTGCGGCGCTGGCCCGAGCGGTCGCCGCGCGGCGACCTCGCCAAGGCCTGGCTGTTGCTGGGCGAGCGGCAGCGGGCGATCCAGTCGCTGGGTCCCGACCAGCCGGCGGCCCGGGCGGCGCTGGCCATGGACGGCGCGACCTTGGCCCGCGAGACCCTGAGCATGGGCCGCGCCTTCTGGCAGAGCGAGCCCAGCTTCTGGGACCTGGCCGACGCCCTGGTCCTGACGGGGCAGGGCGCGGCGCTGCTCAGCGTCTACGACGCCGAGTTCAAGGGCGTGGACGACTTCTACGCCCGCGCCCCGGCCAAGGCGCTGCCGGTCGGCCCGGCCCTGATCGCCGCGCTGGAGGAGGCCGACCGCACTGACGAGGCCAAGGCTTTCGCCGCGCGCCTGCTGCATCGGGTGGACGCCGACGCGCGGATGGGGGTAACGCCCGCCGTCGTGGAATACGAACGCGCCGAGGCGCTGGCCCTGACCGGCCGGCGTGACGAGGCGGTGGCGGCCCTGGGCCGCTCGGTGAACGGCCACTGGATGCGGGCCGCCTGGCCGGGTGGACGGCTGACCGACCGCGTCGCCTTCCGCCGCCTGGAGGGTCATCCCGGCATGGCGGCGATCACCGCCGAGGTCGACCGCCAGATCGACGCCCAACGGCGGCTACTGGGCCTTCCGCCCCTGAAAAACTGACCGTCCGCGTCGCTTTTGACGACGCATTGACGATCGCTTGCGACGTGGGCTGACGACGGTCCGCCACACCGGGACGCGAGGCCGACGGGGTCTCAGCGACCAGGGACCAACCCAGCCATGCGTGTTCTGTACGCCGCCGCCGCCATCGCCCTGATGGGCTCGCCCGCGTGGGCGCAGCGCGCCGACGACAACGCCGTGAAGTCGGCCGACGACGCTTTCGGCACCACGGTGGGCAACGAGGACATCGGCCTCTACGCGCCGTTCGAGGTGCGGGGCTTCAGCGCCATCGAGGCCGGCAACGTCCGCATAGAAGGCCTCTACTTCGACCGCCAGGCCGACCTGACCGCCGCCCTGGCGCCGTCCAGCGCGATCAGGGTGGGCATCTCTGCCCAGGGCTATCCGCTGCCGGCGCCGACCGGCGTGGTGGACAACAGCCTGGTGCGCGTGGGCGACAAGCGGGTGATCAGCCTGATCGCCAGCGTCGGCCCGTTCGACGGGCGTTCGGCCGAGGTGAACGCCAAGCTGCCGGTCGGCGAGACCCTGGGCATCGCCTTGGGCGCCGCGGCCGTGAAACTGGCGTACGAGGGGGGCAACAGCGACATCGAGAAGACCGCGTCCGTGGCCCTGAACTGGCGGCCCGCGCCAGGGATCGAAGTGATCCCGTTCTACGACTATTTCTCGGTGAAGAGCGCCGAGGGCCAGACCTCGATCTTCGTGGGCGGGCCGTACCTGCCGCCGAAGTACAGGCGCGGCCGCTTTTTCGGCCAGGACTGGGCCAAGGGCGAGAGCTCGGGCACGAACTACGGGGTCTACGCCGGCGCCGACCTGGGCGACGGCTGGGCGGCCAAGGCCGGGCTGTTCCGCTCGATCTCGGACGTGGAGAAGGGCTTCGCCGACCTGTTCTTCAACACGACGCCGACCGGCGAGGCCGACCATGTGATGATCGCCGATCCGTCGCAGCGGTTCGCCTCGACCTCGGGCGAGGCGCGGCTGTCGAAGACCTTCGAGGCGGGCCGGACGCGCCACACCTTCCACCTCGTCGCCCGCGCCCGCGACCAGCGCCGCCGCTATGGCGGTTCGGACATGATCGACCTGGGCCGGGCCGTCGTCGGCGTGCCCGTGGACCTTCCCGAACCCACCTTCCAATTCGGCCCCCAGAGCCGCGACCGGGTGCGACAGCAGACGGCGGCCCTGGCCTACCAGGGCCAGCTGGGCCACGGCCTGGAGATCAGCCTGGGCGGGCAGCGCACGCGCTACCGCAAGACCGTCATCGAGGCCGACGGCGACCGCCAGGCCGGGCGCGACAACGCCTGGCTCTACAACCTCGCCGCGGCCTGGCGGGCCAACGACCGGCTGGCAACCTACGCGAGCTACACGACCGGCCTGGAGGAGGGGGGCGTCGCGCCGCCGAACGCCGTCAACAAGGACTTCGCCCCGCCTGCGATCCGCACCCGGCAGTGGGACGCGGGCTTCCGCTATGCGATCACCCCGGACCTGCGGCTGGTGGCCGGCGTCTTCGACGTGCGCAAGCCCTACTACAACGTCGATCCGGCGAACCTGTACCGGCGGCTGGGGGCCGAGCGGCACCGGGGCGTGGAGCTGTCGCTGTCGGGCCAGTTGCTGCCGGGCCTGAACGTGGTGGCCGGCACGATCCTGCAGCGGCCACGGGTGTCGGGCGAAGAGGTGGACGCCGGCCGCATCGGCAAGGAGCCCATCGCCCAGGCCAAGCGCATCTCGATCCTGGCGCTGGACTGGCAGGTTCCAGGGATGCAGGCCCTGTCGCTGAACGCCAATGTGCTGAGCGTGGGCGCGCGGCAGGCCAGCGCCGACAACAGCCTGTCGGCCCCGCCGCGCACGACGCTAGACCTGGGGGCCCGCTATCGCTTCAAGATCGCCGACGCGCCCGCGACGCTGCGGTTCACGGTGGGCAACGTCTTCAACCAATATGGCTTCCGGACCAGTCCGGCGGGCGTGCTGACGCCCAACGCCCAGCGCCGCTACACGCTGAGCCTGGCGGCGGACTTCTAGGCCCGCTGCCGTCCCGCCCAGCCGTAGAGGCCCGCCATCAGGCCGACGTAAGCGACGACCGCCAGGATCGTCGCCGGCGGGAAGCCCTCGGGCACGAGCGCCAGCGGCGAGCCGGAGTTGGTGGCCACGATCAGGCCGGAGAGCGCCACGTTGAACAGGCTCTCGCCGACGATCAGCCCCGAGACCACCAGGACACCCAGGCGCTTGGCGGCCTCGCCGTCGGGGCGCTTCTCGACTCGCTTGTCGTAGAGCCAGCCGGCCACCGCGCCGAAGACCACGGGGATCATCAGGGTGGCCGGCAGGTAGATGGCCATGCCCACGCCCAGCGGCGGCAGGCTGTACTTCTTCGTCCGCCGCAGCAGCTCGTCGACAAGGATCAGGCCCAGGCCCACCAGGCCGCCGACACCGATCAGGCCCCAGTCCAGATCGCCCGAGATCACGCCGCGCGCGATGGTGGAGATCAGGGTCGCCTGGGGCGCGGGCAGGGGATCGTCGGCGATGGCGTTGAGGTTGGCCGCGCCCGCGAAGCCGTTCGAGCGGTTCAGCAGGTCGAGCACCAGTGGGATCATCGCCGAGCCCGCGATCACGCCCACGACCAACGCCGCCTGCTGCCGCCAGGGGGTGGCGTCGACGAGCTGACCCGTCTTGAGGTCCTGCAGGTTGTCGTTGGCGGCCACGGCCACGGCCAGCAGCGCGCCGGTGACCAGCAGCGCGAAGGCGATGGCCGGCTTGGCGTCGCCGAGCGCCATGCCGCCGCAGATGGCCGCCACGATCAGCGAGGCGCCAAGCACGGCCAGGATCGCCAGGCCGGAGACGGGGCTGTTCGACGAGCCGATCAGGCCGGCCATGTAACCGCAGACGCCGGCGACGGCGAAGCCGATCACCGCGATATAGGCCACGGCCGACAGCGTCAGCGGCAGCGCCAGCGGCGCCAGTTCGCCGGTGCTGACGAAGCTGTGGATCAGCACGCCCATGGGGATCAGGCAGATGGCCGAGACGGCCGCCACCACGCCGATGGGGATGTCCTGCTCGGTGCGGTCCAGCCCCGCGCCCTGGCCAGCGACGCGCTGGGCCTGGGCGGCCAGCGCGCCCGCGATGCCCTTCCAGACCGGCGCGGCCAGTTTGGCCAGGGTCCAGATGGCCGAGACGCCGATGGCCCCGGCGCCGATGAAGCGCACCTTTGTGGTCCAGATCGCCTGAGCCGCGTCGGCGGCCGATACGCTGGCGTCGGGATACAGGGTCGTCAGGATCGGCACGGCGATCCCCCAGGCGATCACCACCCCAGTCAGCATGGCCATGCCCACCGCGACGCCCATCAGGTGGCCGGCGCCGAACAGCGCCAGCGACATCGAGGCGCCGAAGCCGGTCGCGCCGGCGCCGATCCGGAAGAACGTAGCGACCTCACCGGCCAGCAGGCGTGCGCCCACCGCCATGGCGAACAGCGCCGAGCCCAGTGAGCCCAGGACGATGGCGACCAGGCCGCGTCGGCCGTCGGCCTCGGCCTCGGGGCTCTCGCCGCGCACGCCCGAGCCGACCTTCAGCACCTCGGCGGCGGCGACGCCCTCGGGGTAGGGGAGCGGCGAGTTGGTGACCAGGGCGCGCCGCAGCGGCACCGTGTACATCACCCCCAGCACGCCACCGATCGCGCAGAGGCCGAAGGTGGTCCAGAAGGGGAATCCGCTCCAGGCGCCGACGATCACCAGGCCGGGCAGCACGAAGATCACCGAGGCCATGGCGCCCGCCGCCGAGGCCACCGTCTGGACGATGTTGTTCTCCCAGATCGTCGCGTCTTTGAACGCGCGGAGCAGGGCCATGGAGATGATCGCGGCGGGGATCGAGGTGGCGATGGTGAGGCCGACCTTCAGGCCCAGGTAGACGTTGGCCGCCGTGAACACGAGGCAGATCAGGACGCCCAGGATCACGCCCCGGACCGTCAGCTCCACCCGCCTGGCCGAAGCCGCCGTCGTTTCCGTCACGCGCACTTTCCCCGTGTTGCGGCGGCCACTTAGAGGCCGAACCGCAGACGCGCTCAAGAGTTACCGCGTGCGGCGCAGTTCGAGGATATCCAGTTTGGATTCGTAGGCCGGCCAGGGGAAGGCGATGCGCCAGCGGTCGCCGGCGATGCGCCGGACCTCGCCGATCAGGTCGCGCTGCGGATCGGCGCCGTATCGCGGGGTGCGCGTCTCGTCGCCCAGCTCCAGCACGCCCACGAACCGCGCGGCTCGGCGATCGTCGGGGCAGATCAGGCCGACCTGCCGCTGAGAGCCGGTGGTCTTCCTGAGGATCAGGTCGCCGCCGGGCGTGAGGGTCACCTGGCACCTGAACCAGCCGTAGGCGACGTAGGGCAGCATCCCTTCCGAGGCCGCGCCCAGCTTGATTGTGCGGCACTGATAGCGCCCGGGCGTCGGCTGCGGCCGGGTGAGGTCGACGCGCGGATCGGCGACGGGGCCCAGTCGGCGCAGCTCGTCTCCGGCGCCGCCCTTGATCGCGTCCTCGCGGCCCGCCTTCCAGGCCTGGTCCAGCCGCGACAGCCGCTCGGCGTCGGCGCGGGTCGGCTGGCAGGTCATCGGCTGGGCCTGCGCGGCCGTGGCGGCGAGGGCCAGGATGAGCGGCAGGGCTCTCAGCATGGTTCGGGCGGGGTCCGACGCAGGCGTTAGAACCTGCGCTTGAACGCTAGCTTGGTGGGCCCGACCCGCAACCCCTGGTCGTCGGTCCATTCGTCCTTGGCCTGGACGCGGACGTCCGGCACGTCGCCCAGCGCATGGGTGGGCGTCAGCTTCAGGGCCGGCGTCGCGGCGAGGCGCGGATCGGTCGGCGGCACGCCCCACGGGTGGCGCAGGTAGGTGTTGCGGTCGAGGGTCAGGGGCAGGCGCTTCTGCGCGGTCATCTGCGGCGCGCCCGCGACGACGGTCGCGGGCCAGGCCTGGGCGGCGGCGGGAAGCGGTGACGCGACCACCGCGACGGCGGCGATCAGGAGCTTCAGCGAGCGGTCCAATTCTAGCTCTCCAGCGTGGAACCGCTCGCCAGAACCCCCTCAGATCACTTTGGTTTCAGGATGTAACATCACCAGATCGTCAGGCCCGATCGATGCGCGCGGCGTAGCAGCCGGCGCCGGCGTAGTGGGCGTGCAGATAGGCCACCTGCGGATCGGCCAGCAGCCGGTCGATCGCCTCGGGCAGGTCGGGCGTCGGCGTGATGTCGGCGTCGACCATCATGCCCGCTCCATCGAAGGCCCGCAGCGACAGGAACTTCCGCGCGCTGAACGCCGACGGGATCTCGCCGGGCGCGAAGCTGCGGTCCTCGACGCCCTCGCGGACGAAGATCGCGTGGCGCGAGCGGAACGGCGTGTCGGCCGGCTGGTGCTCGTAGTTCATGAGCAGGACGGTCTCGCCCGGCTCGGCGTCAGCCAGCGTCACGCGGCAGGGCGAGCCGGGGCCGTCGACGGTGCGGCGCACGATCCCGCGCTCGGCGAGCTCGGCGTCGGAGAGGGCGAAGAGGGGCTGGAACTGGGCCACGGGCAGGGCGGAAACGATGAACGACATGGGATGATCTCCTTCGCCCAGAAGATCGTCCGCCGCGCCGGCCGGGCCAATGTGGCGAACCCAACACATGTCCGAAAGCCGCCAGTCAGGTCGCGTCGTGGAAGATGATCCCCAGCGTGTGGCGGCGGCCCGCGCGCAGGCGGCTGACGCCGTGGCGCAGGTTCACGCGATAGATGCCGCGGCCGCCCTGCACCGGGCGGTGGTGGACCGGGAAGACCACGGCGTCGCCCTGGCGCAGCGGCACGACCTCGGCGCGCGACTGCATGCGCGGCCGTTGTTCGGTCAGCACGAACTCGCCGCCCTCGAAGTCGCGGCCGGGCTCGCTGAGCAGCACGGCGACCTGCAGGGGGAAGACGTGCTCGCCATAGAGGTCCTGGTGCAGGCAGTTATAGTCGCCGGGACCGTAGCGCAGCAGGAGCGGCGTGGGCCGCGCTTGGCCGGCCGCGTGGCAACGCGCGACGTACTCGGCGTGGGTCCCCGGATAGCGCACGCGCGCGCCCAGCGCCGTGTTCCAGCGGTTGGCGACCTCGGCCAGCGGCGGATAGAGCGCGGTGCGCAAGGTCGCGACCGGATCGGGCAGCGGATAGGCGAAGTAGCGGTACTCGCCCAGGCCGAAGCCGTGGCGGGCCATCACCACCGTCGAGCGGAAGCCGTCGCCGTCGTAGCGGGCGGCCATGGCCTCGCATTCCGCGGGTGAGAGTAGGCCCGGCAGCAGCGCGCAGCCGTGGGCGTTCAGCTCGCGCTCGGCGGCGGCCCAGTCGATGTCGGTTAGGTTCATGGATGCGAGATGGCCGCCGCGGCGCATGGCGCCAACCCGTCCTGCCGATGGCATGTCCGGAATGCGCCAAGCCCCTCCCTTAATGGGGAGGGACTGGAGCGCTTCCCCTTTCCGCCAACTCTCCCTAGATATCGCGCTCCACCACGAAGGATGAGGCCGATGCGGCTCGCGCTGGACAACCCGATCACCCGTCGCGTCCACGCCACCGAGTCCGCCCATGCCTTCGAACCCGATCACGCTCGACAGCCTCAGCTATTCCACGCCTGACGGCCGCAGCCTCCTCGACAACCTGACCCTCGCCTTTGGGGCCGAACGCACCGGCCTCGTCGGGCGCAACGGCGTGGGCAAGTCCACGCTGGTGCGCCTGATCCTCGGCGAGCTCGCACCGACGTCAGGGAGCGTCGGCGTGCGCGGTCGCGTCGGCGTGCTGCGCCAGGCGTTGGTCCCGCCGGCGGGCGCCAGTGTCGCCGACCTGCTCGGCGTGGCCGAGGGGCTGGCGCGCCTGCGCCGCATCGAGGCCGGGGAAGGCAGCGAGGACGATCTCGCCGACGCCGACTGGACGTTGGAGAGCCGGCTGGACGCGGCGCTGGCCGACGTGGGCCTCGCAGGTCTCGACATGGCCCGGTCGGCGGCGACCCTCAGCGGCGGGCAGGTGACGCGCGCCATGCTGGCCGGCCTGCTGGCTGCCGAGCCCGACCTGCTGATCCTGGACGAGCCCACCAACAACCTCGACGCCGGGGCCCGCGACCTCGTCGCCGAGGTGCTGGGGCGCTGGAAGGGCGGAGCGATCGTGGTCAGCCACGACCGGGCCCTGCTGCGCCGGATGGACCGGATCGTCGAGCTCACCAGCCTGGGCGCCCAGGTCTACGGCGGCGGCTACGACCTCTACGCCGAGCGCAGGGCCGAGGCCGAGGCGGCCGCGACGCGCGACCTGGCCGACGCCCAGAAGGAGGCCGCGCGGGGGGCGCGCGAGGTCCAGGCGTCCGCCGAGCGCAAGGCCCGCCGCGACGCCGCCGGCAAGCGGGCGCGGGCGAAGAACGACCAACCCAAGATCATGCTGGACTTCAAGGCCGAGCGCGCCGAGGCCAGCGGCGGGCGCGAGCGGGCCGTGGGCGAGCGCCTGAAGGCCGAGGCCGCCGACGCCCTGGCCGCCGCCGACGCGCGGGTCGAGCGGGTGCGCCGCTTGGCGTTCGACCTGCCGCCGTCGGGCCTCGCCGCCGGCAAGACGGTGCTGGCCTTCGAGGACGTGGGCTTCGGCTATCCGGGGCGGGCGCCATTGCTCAAGGGTCAGTCCTTCCGGATCACCGGTCCCGAGCGCGTGGCGGTCTCAGGCCCGAATGGGGCGGGGAAGACCACGCTGATCCGGCTGGCGGCCGGCGAACTCCGCCCGACCGAGGGGCGCGTCGTTCAGGGCGTGAAGGCGGCCTTCCTGGACCAGCAGACCGCGCTGCTGGGCGACGACGACAGCCTGGTCGCGGCCTTCCGGCGGCTGAATCCGGCCTCGGGCGAGAACGTGGCCCGCGCCGCGCTGGCCCGCTTCCTGTTCCGCAATACCGCCGCCGAGAAGCCGGTGCGCGCGCTGAGCGGCGGCGAGCGCCTGCGCGCGGCCCTGGCCTGCGTGCTGCTGGGCGACCAGCCGCCGCAGCTCCTGATCCTGGACGAGCCCACCAATCACCTGGACCTGGACTCCATCGGCGCCGTCGAGGCGGCGCTGGCCGGTTACGACGGCGCCCTGCTGGTGGTCAGTCACGACCGGGACTTCCTGGGGGCGATCGGGATCGAGCGGGAACTGTCCCTCCCTTAAGGGGAGGGACAGCTCGCCGAAGGCGAGCAGGGTGGGGTAGCGAGGGGCCAGGACTGAGGCGATGGAGATGATCCACTACGCCCCACCCTGGCCGCTCAGCGGCCTGTCCCTCCCCATTAAGGGAGGGATGGAACGCCCTCCGCCAGCACCACGATCGCGTCCGAGCCGGCCAGGCGGTCCTCGGCGATCTTCCGGTACTCCGGCGAGTCCGCCCAGGCGCGCGCGGCCTGGGCGTCGTCGAAGGCCAGGACGACCAGCTTGCGGCCGTCCCAGCCGCCCTCCATCGGCTCGGGCCGCTCCTGAGAGACCAGCAGCCGGCCGCCGTACTGCTTCAGCACCGGCATGAAGGCCGCCGCGTAGCGGTCGTACGGCTCGCGGTCGTGGATGGCCACGCGGGCCACGACATAGGCCGTCATGCCGCCACCTGCTTGCGGACCACGCGGAAGACCGCATTGGCCCGGGCGCAGGGCTGGCCGTCGGCAGTGACGAAGGCCTGGGTGAAGCAGAGCGTGCCGCCCGGCTTCACGAAGACCGTGTCCCACTCGATCCACTGGCCCTGCAGCGCCGAGCCCAGGAAGTCGACGGTGAGGTTCACCGTCACCAGGCTGGAGAGGTCGCCCAGCTTGCGCGCGCAGGTCAGGCCCATGGCGTTGTCGGCCAGGGCCGAGATCAGCCCGCCGTGGACGAAGCCGCGGCTGTTGCAGTGCGCCGTGGCGGCGCGCAGGCCGAGGATGACCGTGTCGCCCGAGAAGCGCCGCCACAGCGGCTCCCACGGATCGGTGACCGGGCTCTTGCGGTCGTGCCGCTCGAACCCTTCGGGGACGTCGAGGAACTGGTCCATGGCGTCACGCGGCGGCCAGGCGGGCGAGGCTTTCCAGCGTGCCCTGGACGGCGCGGGCCGCCTCGGCGCCCTTCAGCCGGAAGTGGTCGTGGAAGAAGGCGTTGTGGACCTCGGTCTCCTGGTAGTGGTGCGGGGTCAGCACCACCGAGAACACCGGCGTCTCGGTGTCGAGCTGCACGCGCATCAGCGCCTGGACGACCGTCGTGGCCACGAAGTCGTGGCGGTAGATGCCGCCGTCCACCACGAAGGCCGCGCCGACGATGGCGGCGTAGCGGCCCGTGCGGGCCAGGGTCTGGGCGTGAAGCGGGATCTCGAAGGCCCCGGGGGTCTCGAAGCGCTCGACGGTCTCGGGCGGGAAGCCCAGGCGCTCGAACTCCTCGACGAAGCCCACGTGGGCCTGGCGCACGATGTCGGCGTGCCAGAGGGCGTGGACGAAGGCGATGCGGCCGGCGCGGAAGGCGCCGTTGGCGGTGGGGAACTCCAGCGTGGGCTTGGAGGCAGCTTGGGTCATGGTTCGTCTCCCTGACGGGTTCGAAGGACCACGACTCAGGGGCAGGCCGGACACACGGGTGGCGCAATCCGCCCCTCGCGGTTCGACCGTTCTCATAACCGGACTATGACCGTCGGCCCCGGGATCGCACCGGGTCTGCTCGTCCCCTCCTTCGCCTAGGCTTCGGAGGGCGCCCGCGGGCTCGTCCCGTCCTCTCGCGAGGGGAGGGCATTACCGCCGGTGGGGAGTTTCACCCCGCCCTGAGAACGCAGACCGCCGGAACATCCGACGGCGACATCAAGATAAGCTCGTTCCCTTGCGTCAAACAAGTGTTTGAAGTCTGCGAAAAATTGGGACTTGACATTGCCAACACCGTAGTGCAATTTCGCCGGGTCCAGAGGTGTGCGCAAATTTAAATGTTGCGCGCACCTTTTTGCGTCTGTATACGCCGCTCGTCGGGAGGAATCCCGGCGGGCTTTTTTGTGCCGCCTGGTCCGCGGCGCACGTCTGACATTCCGATCCCGGCCCGTCAGGGCCACCCCGCGCGAAGGCTCGCTTTCGCGCGCGATCGCCTGTCGCCCGCCGACGCCTCCCGCCCTCACGGCCCGCAAGGGCGCAACCGAAGGAGCCTGGATGAACCCCATCCGGACCAACACCACGCCTCAGTCCAACCCCACCCGAACCGCCAAGGAGACCCGCCACATGCCCTTCAGCTTCATCCGCATCCTCGACGTCGGCGCCTCCATCCTCATCGTGGTGCTCGCCACGGTCACCGCCGGAGCCACCGCCGTCCTCGGCGCCTAGGCCGGCGGCACGCCGCCCGCCCGACATTCCGACACATCCGGAGATCCGAATGAGCGCGCACCACGCCTCCGCATCCGAATTCGAGTCCGAAGACCTTGGCCCGGCCGTCATCGACTGGACGGCCAGCCACCGCATCCGTTCCGAGGCCATCGGCCAGGATTTCCTGGTCGAGGTGGCCTGGCCGATCGGACGCATCGCGCCGGGGGAAAAGGTCCCGGTCGTCTATGTCCTGGACGGCAACGCCGCCTTCGCCATGACCGTGCAGATCGCCCGGTCGCTGCAGTACGGCCCATTCCCGCTGCCCAAGACCTTCGTCGTGGGGATCGGCTACCACGACGCCTACGCAGGAACGGGGCTGCGTCCGAGCCATCTGCGCATGCGCGACCTGACCCCGTGCGGCGACGAGCTGACCGAGGCGCGCCTGCGGGCTGCCTCGGATCGGTGGGCGCCGCCACCCGGCCTCCGCTTCGGCGGGGCCGGCGCGTTCCTCCAGTTCATCGAGACGACGGTGAAGCCCTTCGTCGCCGGCCGCTATCCGGTGGACCGCAACGACGAGACGCTGGTGGGCATGTCGGCCGGCGGCCTTTGCGCGCTCTACGCCCTGTTCACGGCGCCCGAGACCTACGAGCGCTACGTCGCCCTCAGCCCGGCGTTGTACTGGGGCGGGCGGCGGCTGTTCGAGCTGGAGGCGCAGCTTGTCGGCCGCACCCCCGACCTGCCGGCGTCGGTGTTCCTGGGCGTCGGCGGGCTGGAGGAGACGCACGACGCCGACCAGCGGCTGGTCTCCAGCCTCTACGAGATGGAGGCCCGGCTTCGCAGCCGGGCCTATCCGAGCCTCGAGATGGACTTCCACGTCTTCCCCGACGAGACGCACATGTCGGTCTATCCGGCCGGCGTGAGCCGCGGCCTCTCCCAGGTGTTCGGCGGTCCGGGCGACGTCTCGAACTGGTCGAAGGCGCTGCGGGCGTAGCCTTCAGCCCTTGCGCGGGCGCCGGCGGACCCACAGCTAAGGTCGAGTCTGGAGGAGGCTTTCCATGTTCGACCACCTGTCCCTCGGCGTCCGCGACCTGGATGCGGCCCGCGAGTTCTACGACGCCTTCTTCGCCCCGCTGGGCGCCGCCGTGTCCTCGGCCAGCGCCAAGGAGCTGGCCTATGGGCCGGGCGGTCAGGCGGGCCTGTTCTACCTCTATCCGGTGAGCGGCGATCAGGTCGCCGGCCTGGGCGCTCACCTCGCCTTCACGGCCGACAGCCGCGCCGCGGTCGACGAGGCCTACCGCCAGGCCATGGAGCACGGCGCCACGACCATCCGCGCCGCTGGCCCGCACCCCGACATCGCGCCCACGTACTACGGCTGCGTGATCCTGGATCCGGACGGCAACAAGCTGGAGATCGTCGCCGGCACGATGCACTAGCGGCCCGAAGGCCTTCTCCCGCAAGGGGAGAAGGATCGCGTCGCCCTACGCGGCGATCTTTTCGCGGCCCAGGACGTCGTCGCGGACCGACTCGGCGATCTGGGCGACCTCGGCGATGGCGGCCGAGCCCACGCCCAGTTCGCGCAGGGTGTAGGCCAGGTTCTCGACCACGGCGTCGAAGTGGCTGTCGTTGAGGCCGCGCTCGACCAGGTGCGCATGGCCGCGGCGCATGTCGGCGCCGGTGTACGTGTTGGGCCCGCCGAAGGCCATCACCAGGAAGGCGCGCTGCTTGCCTGCCTGCTGCTGCATGTCCACGCCCTGGAAGAAGTGGGCGATGCGCTCATCGGCCAGTACGTTCTTGTAGAAGATATCCACTGCAGCCTTCACCGCCGGGGCGCCGCCGATGCGTTCGTAGAGCGAGCTCATGTTCGTCCCTCAATAAGTGGTATTTGAGATGCCTGTTTGATAAGTGGCAGCGGATATACCACTTTAAGGTAGGCTTCAAGGCCCAGCTTGTACGAGTGACCCGATGCGTCTCAGCCTGCACACCGACTACGCCCTGCGCTCGCTGCTCTACCTCGCCAGCATGCGCGAGGAGGCGACCACCGCAGCGGCCATCGCCGGCGGCTACGGCATCTCCAAGAACCACCTGATCAAGGTGCTGCAGCGCCTGCGCGACCTGGGCTACGTCGAGACGGTGCGGGGCAGGGGCGGGGGCGTGCGGCTGGTGGGCGACCCGGCGCAGATCCGCCTGGGCGCCGTCGTGCGCAAGACCGAGGAGCTCGACGAGGTGGTCGAGTGCTTCAACCCCGTGACCAACACCTGCCCGATCGCTTCGGTGTGCCGGCTGCCGCGCGGTCTGGGCGAGGCGGTGGAGGCCTTCCTGGCGGTGCTCGACCGCTACACCCTCGCCGACGTGGCGGAGAATCGCGCCGAACTGACGCGGATCCTGGGCCGTTAGGCCCGCTTGTTGAGCGTGATCGCGGTGGCGTTGGCGCCGCCGTACTGCTGGCCGCTGGCGCCGTAGACGGTCGCCTGGGTGCGCTGGCTGGCGACTTCCTCGGCGATGCAGCGGACCAGGCCCTCGGTGACCGTGCGGGCGGCCTCGATGGCGCGGCCCTGGCGGGCGAGGACGGCGTCGAACGCCTCGGTGGCGCGGACCAGGCGGGTGCGGGCCTCCAGCGGCGCGCTCTCCACCAGGCGCGGATCGCTGCGGACCCGGGCGCTCTCGTGGCGGTACAGGTTGGCCAACCGCGAAGTCTCGTCCAGCAGGGCGGCGGCGTCCTGCGGGCGGCGCTCCTCGAAGGCGATGGCCTGCTGGGCGATGAGTTGGGTCAGGCGCTCGGTCAGGATGACGAGCTGTTCGACGCGGTCGGTGGCGTCACTGGCGGCGATGGCCATCTACTGGAGCCCCTGCAACTTCAGGATTTCACGCTGGACGGTGTCGGCGACGCCGATGCCGCCGGTCTTGGCGACCTGCTTGCCCATGGCCTCGGTCATCAGCGAGCGGAACATCGCCTCGCCCTGGCCGCCGCCGAACGGGCCGTCGGTGTCGATGCCGTCGAACATCTGCTGGAACATCGACGACAGGAACTGGGCCTCGAACTTCTGGGCCACATCCTTGGCCTTGCCGAGGGCCGCCTCGCGGACCTTGTCCACAGTCTCCTTGGCGTCGCCGACGAGCTGGCCGAAGTTCGCGCCGGCCAGGTCGGAGACGGTGGTCTTCGTGCTGGGCTTCAGGAGGGTGGGAGAGAGGGCGGCGGGCGAGATCAGGTCGGCCATCACATCACCTCGATTTCGGCCTGCAGGGCGCCGGCGGCCTTGATGGTCTGCAGGATCGAGATCATGTCGCGCGGGGTGACGCCCAGGGCGTTCAGGCCGGCCACCAGGCTGGAGAGCGAGGTCCCGGACTTCACCGTCAGGAACTGCTTGCCCTTCTCCTCCTCGACCGAGATGTCGGACTGCGGCACCACCGTCGTGTCGCCGCGGGCGAAGGCGCCGGGCTGGCTGACGGCGGGCTGCTCGCGCACCGTGATGGTCAGGTTGCCCTGCTGGATCGCCACGGTGGAGACGCGCACCGCATCGCCCATCACGATCACGCCGGCCACTTCGTCGATCACCACCTTGGCGCCGTTGTCGGGCTCGACGGTGAGGTTCTCGACCTTGGCCATGAAGCTGACCATGTCCTGGCCGGCGGGCGGGCGCACCGAGACGATGGTCGGGTTGTCGGCCACGGCCGAGCCCGGATAGGCCTCGTTGACGACATCGGCGATGCGCCGGGCGGTGGTGAAGTCGGGGTTGCGCAAGGTCATGCGCAGTTGGCCCATGTTGGCTAGGCGGAAGGCGATCTCGCGCTCGACGCTGGCTCCGCCCGCGATGCGGCCGGCGGTCGGGACGCCCTTCAGCACCGTGGAGCCGGACGCGCCGCCGGCGCTCACCGAGCCCGTCTGCACCGTGCCCTGCGCCACCGCATAGGCCTGGCCGTCGGCGCCTAGCAGCGGGGTGACCAGCAGCGTGCCGCCCAGCAGGCTCTTGGCGTCGCCCAGGGCCGAGACCGAGGCGTCGATCTGGGCGCCCGGGGCGGCGAACGGCGGCAGCTTGGCGGTGACCATCACCGCGGCCACGTTCTTGGTATTGAGGTTGGCGTCGCGGACGTTGACGCCCAGCCGCTCCAGCATCGCCTCGAGGCTCTGCTTGGTGAAGGGGGCGTTGCGCAGGGCGTCGCCGGTGCCGTTCAGGCCGACCACGATGCCGTAGCCGACGAGTTGGTTCTCACGCACGCCCTCGAACTCGACGATGTCCTTGATGCGGGACTTGGCGAGCGCCGGCTGGGCCATCAGGGCCGCGGCGGCGAGGATCAGGGCGGAGAGGAGACGGACCGGACGCATGTCGACCTTCGGGCAGAAATGTTCGCATGCCCTGAAGCGAGAAGTGTGCCAGTCGAAAAGGTCAATAAAATCAGCTATCGGAGAGTTGCGGTGGGCAGTTTCGACTAGGCAGAAACGGCCTCCCGTTAACCATGCTTCAAGTTTGCCGGGCGAAGGTGCCCGGCGAGTGTAGAGGGCCAGGCGTCCATTCCATGAAAGTCAGCGGAACAGGCGGCGTCTCGCAGGCGTCGGGGGCCAAGCCCGCGGCGCGCACCGGCGGGGGCGGGGGCTTCTCGCTGCCGGGCGTCTCGGCGCCGGCGGCCACCTCCGGGGTGTCGGGCGCGGCGGGCGTCTCCAGCGTCATGGGCGTCGAGGCGCTGCTGGCGCTGCAGGACGTGGAATCGCCCACCGAACGCAAGCGGCGCTCGGTGAAGCGCGCCAGCCGGCTGCTCGACCAGCTCGACGGCCTGAAGGTCGCGCTGCTAGGCGGAGAGCTCTCGGCGGGCCAGATCGACAGCCTGGCGCGGGCCGTACGCGAGCAGCGCGCCGCCACCGACGATCCGCAGTTGGAAGCGGTTCTTGACGAGATAGAAACCAGGGCGGCGGTAGAGCTGGCGAAGCTGGAAGCTGCAGGCCGCCGTGGATAACTCCCTGCGTCGTTTCGGCGGCGTTGAAACCACCGGTCTTTTTGCTATACAGCCGGCGCGTGTCTCAGGGGTTCCAGGGGGCGTGAGGTTTTCATGAAGACAGCCACAGTTCTGGCTGAGGTGCCCGACTATCGTCCTTCCGAGGACGAGGAGTTCATGAACGAGCGTCAGCTTGAGTATTTCAAGCAGAAGCTCATGGCGTGGAAAGAAGACATCCTCCGCGAATCTCGCGAGACGCTGTCGCATCTCCAAAAGGAAACTGAGAACCATCCCGACCTTGCGGATCGGGCGTCCTCGGAAACCGACCGCGCTCTTGAGCTTCGTACGCGGGACCGTCAGCGTAAGTTGATTTCCAAGATCGACGAGGCGCTGCGCCGCATCGAGGACAACTCGTACGGCTACTGCGAAGAGACCGGCGAGCCCATTGGCCTGGCCCGGCTCGACGCTCGTCCGATCGCAACGCTCAGCCTCGAGGCGCAGGAGCGGCACGAGCGCCGCGAACGCGTCCACCGCGACGACTGATCTTTCGTCGCGGGACGGGGCAGCGCCTGATCTGGGAGCCGCTAGGGCGCGGCCGGGTCATGTGTGCGGCTGCGGCTTCGCGAACCCCGGCAGGGTGAAGGTCTCCCAGGTCGCCACCACGACCAGCGCCGCCGTGGCTGCGGCCGAAAGCCCCAGCGGCGTCAGATAGGGCGCGGCCACCGCGGCCAGGGCCAGCAGGCCGAGGCCAACCGTGCGCGGGTGCGAGACCGTCCGGAATACCGCGAACTTGAACCAGGCGCCGCCCAGCAGGAACAGCACGGGCCCGCCGACGATCAGCCAGATGGCCGAGGCCTCCGTGTGGCCCAGCGGGTGGGCCAGGGCCAGTTCGTCGCCGGCGGCGGTGACGATGATCCCCGCCACCACCGGGATGTGGGCGTAGGTGTAGGCGATGCGGGCGATGCGCCCGGGGTCGTCCGACTCGGCGATGGCGCGCAGGCCGGCGTCGGCGTGGGCGTTGAAATAGATCCACCACATGGCGATCGAGCCGCCCAGGCTGACCGCCGCCGCGCCGATGGTGGCCGCGTCCCAGGCATGCTGGGCGAAGGTGGCGCCGGTCACCAGCACCGACTCGCCCAGGCAGATGATGATGAAGAGGCCGCACCGCTCGGCCATGTGCGCGCCCTCGACGGTCCAGTCCGACGTGACGCTGCGGCCCAGGCCCGGGAGCCAGTAGCCCGCCGGCGCGGCCACGAACTCGATGGCCAGCGCCGCCGCCCACAAGCCAAGGTGCAGACCCGGCGGCCCGAAGGCGCCGGCGATCCAGAGCGCGCCCGAGACCGCGAACCAGGCGGCGATCCGCACGAAGTTCTGGCTCAGGCCCGGGTCGCTGCGGCTGGCCCAGACCATGAAGAGGCTGCGGCCCACCTGCAGGACCACGTAGGCCAGGGCGAACGGCCGCGCCCGCTCGCCGAAGGCCTCGGGCAGGGAGGTGGACATCACCAGCCCCAGCCCCATCAGCACGAACAGCATCGAGCGCACGACCGGGTGGTCGGGGTCGAGCCAGTTGGTGATCCAGGTGGTGTAGATCCACGCCCACCAGACCGCGAGCATCAGCAGCGCCGCGTGCAGTGCGCCGGGCGCGTCCAGGTGCGCCAGCAGGCTGTGGCTGAGCTGGGTGATCGCGAAGACGAAGACCAGGTCGAAGAACAGCTCGACGTTGGTGACCCGGGCGTGGTGGCCGTGAATCCGTTCGCGAAGCATCTTTCGAGTCATGGCGCCTCCGTCCGGGACGCTACGCGTTGAGGGCAGGGGGTCACAACGGGAGAGAACGCCATGGTCAAGGTCTTGGGCATCGACCACCTGTCGATCCGGGTCAGCGACTTCGCGGCCTCGAAGGCTTTCTACGGGCGGCTCTTCCCCTTCATGGGCTTCGAGATCCTGGACGAGTTCGAGAGCGCGATCGGCTGGACCAACGGCAAGACCCGCTTCTGGATCAGCCCGTCCGAGGCCGGCCGCCATCACCATCACCGCACGGGCGACGTGGGCTTCCACCACTACGCCTTCGAGCTGGGCAGCCGCGCCGAGGTGGACGAGTTGCAGGCCTTCGTCCGCGACGAGCTGAAGGCGACCATCGTCGACCCGGCCGCGGAGTACTACGAGGACTACTACGCGGTCTTCTTCCTCGACCCGGATCAGCTCAAGCTGGAGGGCATGAAGTACGGCGAGCTGACGGCCCAAGGGAAAACGGGCAAGGCGGGCAAGGGCGCTTGAGGTTTTGCTCAGACCTTCCTGCGAAGCTATATATGCTCAAAGTGAGCATTAGTCCGGACGGGAGCTGTCGGTGACGAAGGCGTTCCACTCGATCCATACGCACGGCTTCGTCCGCGCCGCCGTCTGCACGCCCGCGGTCCTGCCGGGCGACCCGGGCTTCAACGCCGCCGAGACCCTGCGCATGGCCAGGCAGGGCGACGTCGAGAGCTGCGACCTGATGCTGTTCCCCGAGCTGGGGCTGTCGGCCTACGCCATCGACGACCTGTTCCTCCAGGACGCGCTGCTGAAGCGGGTGGAGGCCGAGATCGCGGCCCTCGCCGAGGCCAGCAAGGGCCTGAAGCCGGTGCTGGTGGTGGGTGCGCCAGTGGTCGTGAACGGGCGGCTCTACAACTGCGCCGTCGCCATCTCGCGCGGTCGGATTCTGGGCGCCACGCCAAAAAGTTTCCTGCCCAACTATCGGGAATATTACGAGAAACGTTGGTTCGCGCCGGGCGCTGGCGTCACCGGCCTGACGGCTACGCTCGCCGGCCAGCAGGTCCCGTTCGGCACGGACCTGGTGTTCGAGGCCGAGGACCTGGCCGACTTCGTCTTCCACCTGGAGGTCTGCGAGGACTTCTGGGCGCCGCTGCCGCCGTCGACGGCGGGCGCCCTGGCCGGCGCGCTGATCCTCTGCAACCTGTCGGCGTCCAACATCGTGGTGGGCAAGGCCGACGACCGCGAGATCCTCTGCGCCAGCCAGTCGATGCGCTGCCAGGCCGCCTATCTCTATTCCGCCGCCGGGCCGGGGGAGAGCACCACCGACCTCGCCTGGGACGGCCAGGCCTCGATCCACGAGCTGGGCCGCCGTCTCGCCCAGACTGACCGCTTCCCGGCCGACTCGCAGATGGCCATCGCCGACATCGACGTCGAGCGCCTGCGCCTGGAGCGGATGCGCACGCCGACGTTCAACGACGGCGCGGCCGCCGCCGGCCACCCGGAGAAGGCCTTCCGCCGCATCCGCTTCGCCCACCAGCCCCACTTCGACGACGTGGGCCTGATCCGGCCGCTGGACCGCTTCCCCTTCGTGCCCGACGACCCGGCGCGCCTGGACAAGGACTGCTACGAGGCCTTCAACATCCAGGTCCAGGGGCTGTCGAAGCGCATCCTCTCGACCAAGTCGAAGCACATCGTCATCGGCGTCTCGGGCGGCCTCGATTCCACCCACGCCCTGATCGTCGCCGCCAAGGCCTTCGACGCCGTCGGCCTGCCGCGCGAGAACATCCTGGCCTTCACCCTGCCGGGCTTCGCCACCAGCGACGGCACGAAATCCAACGCCTGGGCGCTGATGAACGGCCTGGGCGTCACCGGCGCCGAGATCGACATCAAGCCCACCGCGCGGCTGATGCTGGAGGAGATGGGCCACCCGTTCGCGAACGGCGAGCCGGTCTACGACATCACCTTCGAAAACGTGCAGGCGGGGTTGCGCACCGACTACCTGTTCCGCCTGGCCAACCAGCGAGCCGGCTTCGTGCTTGGTACGGGCGACCTGTCGGAGCTGGCGCTGGGCTGGTGCACCTACGGCGTCGGCGACCAGATGAGCCACTACAACGTCAACGGCTCGCTCGCGAAGACGCTGATCCAGCACATGATCCGCTGGGTGGTGAAGACCCAGCAGTTCGACGACGGCGCCTGCGAGACCCTGCTGTCGATCCTGGGCACCGAGATCTCGCCCGAGCTGGTGCCGGCCGGCGCCGACGGCGCGATCCAGAGCACCCAGGCCAAGGTCGGCCCCTACGAGCTACAGGACTTCAGCCTGTTCCACATCACCCGCTTCGGACTGCGCCCGTCGAAGGTGGCCTTCCTGGCCTGGCACGCCTGGCATGATGTGGCCCGCGGCGACTGGCCCGAGAACTTCCCAGCCGAGGCGCGCAACGCCTACGACCTGGCGACCATAAAGAAGTGGCTCCAGGTCTTCCTGTTCCGGTTCTTCGAGATCAGCCAGTTCAAGCGCTCGGCCATGCCCAACGGCCCGAAGGTGATCTCCGGCGGGGCGCTCTCGCCCCGCGGCGACTGGCGCGCCCCCAGCGACGGCACGGCCCGCGTGTGGCTGGACGAGTTGGAGGCGGGGGTTCCCTGATTTTCCCTCCCCTTCATGGGGAGGGTGGCTGCGAGCAACGCGAGCAGACGGGTGGGGAAGTGTGGATCAAGCTCGGAGTCAGCGCTCCGGCCCCACACTTCCCCACCCGTCTCGCTTCGCTCGCCACCCTCCCCATAAAGGGGAGGGAAGGGTCAGCGCATCGGCTTCCAACCCGCCGGCAGGCGCTCGTCCGCCCGCCGCTCGGCCCACTTGCGGGCCAGCCAGCGCCAGCCGGGGACGACCCAGTCGATCCAGTAGCCGAAGGGAACGTCCTTATGGATGCGGTGCAGCTCTTCCATGTCCATCTCCCGTCCAGGGATTGATCCTCTGCTAGGAAAGATGGTCCTGCTAACGCCGCTCCACAAACGGGTTCTCCTGCTGTATCCATAAAGTACGCTTATGTCAGATCCGCTCGCCTCCGTCCCGCTCAGCGCCATCCGCGTCTTCGAGGCCGCCGCCCGGCTGCTGAGTTTCACGCGCGCGGCCGAGGAGCTGGGCATGACCCAGGCGGCGGTGTCCTGGCAGGTGAAGGCCCTGGAGAAGCGGCTGGACCAGCCCCTGTTCCGCCGCCTGCCGCGCGAGGTGGCGCTGACGCCGGCCGGGGAGCGGCTGGCCCGGGCGGCGACCGAGGCCATGACCAGCCTGCGCAGCGCCGTGGCCGACCTCACCGACAGCGGTTCGGGCGTGCTCTCGATCACCGTGCTGCAGACCTTCGCCACCCAGTGGCTGGCGCCGCGCCTGGGCGCCTTCCAGGTGGAGCACCCCGAGATCGCGGTGCGGCTGGATTCCTCCCAGCGCCTCGTCGACCTGATGCGCGACGAGTTCGACGTGGGCATCCGCGGCGGGCGCGACGGCAAATGGCCGGGGCTGGAGTCGGTCTATCTGTTCCCCTCGGCCCAGACCGTGCTGGCCGCGCCCCAGGCGATGGCGGCCATGGGCCCCGATCCGACGCCGGCCGACCTGCTGAAGGTCGAGCGGGTCGGCTCCGAGCGCGAATGGACAGCCTGGTTCGCCAACGCCGGCGTCGCGGTGGAGCCCACCGACGCCCCGGCCGCGCCTCGCATCACCGCCGACACCCAGACGCTGGAGGTGGCCACGGCCATGGCGAGGGGCGCGGTGGGCATCGGCTCGCCGGTCATGTTCGCCCGCGACATCGAGGCGGGGCGGCTTTGCCAGCCGTTCGAGATCTACATCAGCGACGTCGGCGGCTACTGGCTGGCCTATCCGCAGGACCGCCGACGCGCCCGCAAGATCGCGGCCTTCCGCGACTGGCTGCTGGACCACGTCCGCGTGGATGCGGCCGCCCAGCGGCAGCTAGAGCGGCGCAAGGGCATGACGCCCGACGCCTCGCAGGATTGGACCTGAACTCCCTCCCCTTAATGGGGAGGGTGGCTGGAGCGAAGCGACAGACGGGTGGGGAAGCCATGACCGGCCTCTGAGCTAGGTCGTTCGAGCCCCACCCTGGCGACTTCGCCGCCTGTCCCTCACCATTAAGGGAGGGACGAAGAGCCTAGCCCCGCCGCCCCACGGCGGCCTCGGACGGGAAGGGCTCGCGGCCCTGGCCCAGCAGGGCGGGCACGATCTCGTCCACCGTCTCCACCGAGACCCAGGCGTCCATGAACTCGGGCGGCGTCAGGCGCTCGTCCACCGTGTGTTGGAACAGCTTGAACAGCGGCTCCCAGAAGCCGCGCGGATTGTAGAACACCACCGGCTTGGCGTGCAGGTCGAGGCGGCGCCAGGACAGCAGCTCGACCACTTCCTCCAGCGTGCCGATGCCGCCCGGCAGGATCACGAAGCTGTCCGAGCGCTGGAACATGAGCATTTTCCGCTCATGCATGTTGTCGACGATGATGTGCTCGACCATCTCGAGCGCGCGTTCCTTGCCCACCAGGAACGTCGGGATGATCCCCAGGACGTCGCCGCCGGCATGGTGCGCACCGCGCGCCACCGCGCCCATCAGGCCCACGCCGCCGCCGCCGTAGACCAGCTTGATGCCGGCGTCGGCCAGAGCCTTGCCCAGGGCGCCGGCCGCGTTCAGGAATTCCGCGTCGGCCTCGTCGGACGATCCGCAGAACACACAGGCCGATTCCAGGCGTTGGCTCTCACGCCGCATAAGAAGTACTCCAGGGAAAACTCATTGGGCCGCTTGCTTACGCCGCATGCAAGCCCAACTACCTGTCTGCAGGGTTAAGGAGTTTCGGGAAGGCCGTGAAGAGGGCGCAGGTTTCCTTGAAGTCGCACCCGGCGTGCGCGGGCGTGGCGGCTTGACCCACGCTCACGTCGTCGCGCGGGCGCGCATGGGCGGTCCCGGCTCGGTGGAGCCGGCCAACGCCAAGTTCGATTTCTGGTCCTCGATGGCCGACCTGGGCGCCCTGGTGATGCGCTCGGGGGCCCCGCAGCTGCGCCTGCGGATCGCCGCGGCCTTGGCCCTGGTCTTCGTCGGCAAGTTCAGCGGGGTGCTGGCGCCGGTGATGCTGGGCGACGCCATCAACACCCTGACGCCGGGCCAGCAGGGCGCCGTGGTGCTGGGGTCCAGCTTCATCGGCCTGGCCATCGCCTTCGCGGCGCTGCGCCTGGTGGCCGCCTGCGCGCCATTCGCCCGCGACGCCGTCTTCACGCGGGTCTCGCAGTCGACCATGGCGCGGGCCGCCGTGGAGAGCTTCGGCCACGCGCTGTCGCTGTCGCTCGACTTCCACCAGACCAAGCAGAGCGGGACCCTGTCGCGCGTCATCGACCGCGGCGCGCGCTCGACCGACTTCCTGATCCGCAGCCTGATCTTCTCGCTCGGCCCCACCTTCGTGGAGCTGATCCTGGCCATGGGGGTCATGGTGGTGCGGCTGGACTGGCGCTTCGCGCTGACGGCCTTCGCCACGCTGGTCGTCTACGCCGTGGTGACTTTCAGGATCACCGACTGGCGGCTCTCGCACCGCCGCGACCTCAACGAGGCCGAGAACCGCGCGGCCGGCCTCTCGTCCGACGCGTTGATGAACTACGAGACGCTGAAGTCCTTCGGCGCCGAGGGCCGCCTCGTCGACAGCTACGGCGCGGCGATGAGCCAATACGTGGACGCCAGCTCCAAGGCCAACGGCTCGCTCAACATGCTGAACGGCGCCCAGTCGCTGATCCTGAATGCGGGCCTCGCCGCCATGACCGTCATGGCCGGCTACGAGGTCACCGACGGCCGGCTGCAGGTGGGCGACATCACCATGGCGATCCTGTTGCTCTCGGGCCTCTACGCGCCCCTGGGCATGCTGGGGTTCCAGTACCGCGAGATCCGCCAGGGCCTGATCGACATGGAGCAGATGGTCTCCCTCAAGGAGATCCGGCCCGACATCGTCGACGCCGAGGCCGCCCGGCCGCTGCCGCCGGCCAGCGGGCAGGGCGCGGCCCTGGCCTTCGACCAGGTCAGCTTCCGCCATGACGCCCGCTCCTCGGGCCTGCTGGACGTGAGCCTCGAGGCCAAGCCCGGCCAGACGATCGCCCTCGTCGGCCCCTCCGGCTCGGGCAAGACGACCGCGGTGCGCCTGGCGATGCGCCTCCTCGACCCGCAGGAGGGCCGGGTGCTGATCGACGGTGTCGACATGCGCGACGCGCGCCAGGCCGAGCTGCGCCGCGCCATCGCGCTGGTCCCGCAGGACGTGGCGCTGTTCAACGACACCCTCTACGCCAATATCGGCTTCGCGCGCCCCGACGCCACGCCCGAGGAGGTGAGGGCGGCCGCCGACTCCGCCGAACTGGGCCCCTTCATCGACGGGCTGCCGAACGGCATGCAAACCCGCGTGGGTGAACGTGGGCTCAAGCTGTCGGGCGGCGAGCGCCAGCGCGTCGGCATCGCTCGCGCCTTGCTGGCCAACCCGCGCCTGCTGATCCTGGACGAGGCCACCAGCGCCCTGGACGGCCCCACCGAGGCGGCGATCCAGGAGACGCTGCGCCGGGTGAAGGCGGGCCGCACCACCCTCGTCATCGCCCACCGCCTCTCGACTATCGTTGACGCCGACCAGATCCTGGTCCTGCGCCGCGGCCGCATCGTCGAGCGCGGCACGCACGCCGAACTGCTCGGGAACCAGGGCGAATACGCTGCGCTGTGGCGTCGGCAGACGCGCGAGGCGTAGGGAGCGCTCGTTCCTTCTCCCCCTGCGGGAGAAGGTGGCGGCCGCAGGCCGACGGATGAGGGGTTGTGCGAACCTTTCGGCCGCGATTGGCGCGTCAGCGCCGAAGGATTCAAACCGCGGAATAGCGCGGAAGACTCGGCAGGCGCGGCCCCTTCCGTGTCATTCCGCGTATTCCGCGGTTCAAATGACAGAGGCTGCGGCGCCACCCCTCATCCGTCTCGCTTCGCGAGCCACCTTCTCCCGCAAGGGGAGAAGGGCGTGCCTATCGCGGTTCGATTTCGAGAGCCGACGCGAAGGCGCCTAGGCCATCCGGCCTAGCCGGGCGGCCGATGTGGGCGCCCGCCGATCCTGAGACTGTTGCGCCAACAGCAGTTCAAGGGGTTGTTCCATGGGTTACTCCCGCAACGCACTGATCGCCGCCGGCGTGCTCGCCGGCGCGTGCCTCTTCACCGCCGCACCCGCCGCGGCCGCCTCGTTCCAATGCTCCGGGGCCGCCACGATCAACGACGCCGGCCCCGGCTCGACCACGGTCAGCGGCTCGCCGTGCTCGGCGCAGTTCGGCAGTCCGGACGGCTTCACCAGCGCCCAGGCCTACGCCGCGGCCTCGTCCCAGCTCGGCCTGCTGCGCGCGGGCAGCCACGCCTTCACCAACGACAACGTCAACGGCTTCGTCAGCGCCAACGCCTACGCCACGGCCTTCGACCAGGTGGTGGTGAGCGGGCTCGGCGACGACGGCGCGACGCTGAACTTCAAGGTCTTCGTCGACGGCTACCTCAACGCCAATGCCTCGGCGCCGACCCAGTTCTATGCGGCGACGGCCTCATCGAGCTTCCAGGCCCTGGCCAGCCTCAGCACCGACCGAGGCTTCGGCGGCAGCAACGACCTGACCGGCTGCGTGCGCAGCGTCACCTCGGGGATCAGCACCTGCAACGGCAGCTTCGACTACGGCGTGTCGCAGTCGGAAGCCGTCTCGGCGTTCATGCCGGTCTCGGTGTTCGTGAAGAACGGCGACATCCTCAACATCTTCATGTCGCTGCAGACCAGCTCGGGTGCGGTGGCCCCGACCTCGACCGACGTGGCCGAGGCGCAGGGGAACTTCGGGCACACCATGTACTGGGACGGGCTGGTGTTCGACGACGCCACGCGCAACGTGGTGCTGACGTCGAGCTCCGGCTTCGACTACCGCTACTCGGCGGCGCCGACCCCGCCCGGCGACGCGGTGCCGGAGCCCGCCACCTGGGCGCTGATGATCACCGGCTTCGGCCTGGCGGGTTCGGCTCTGCGTCGCCGCCGGCTGGCGTTTGCCTAGGCCTCCAGCGGCGGGATCACACCGCGGCTGACCGAGAGGCCGAGGGCCAGGCTGCGGCCGATCATCCGCGACTTCTCGATGAGCAGTTCGGCCACGGCCGGCGGGCAGACCTCGCCGGCCGTTCGCTCGAACAGCTCCAGCCAGAGGGGGAAGTGCTCGTCCAGGATCGCCGGGCGCCGCGCATGCGCCGCCATGGGCGATCCCCGGAACCGGCTGGTGGCCAAGAGCACCGACGACCAGAAATCGCACAGCTTGGCGATGTGCTCATCCCAGTCGGTGATCGCCTCGTTGAAGACGGGGCCCAGCACCGGATGCTCGCGCGCCCGGCCGTAGAACGTCCGCACCTGCAGCGCGATCAGTTCTTCGGTGAGGCCTAGGGCGGCGCCGGGGCCGATGCGGACGGAAGCGGTCACGGCTCCGATGTGGGGTGCGTCGCGCGGCGTGGCCAGCCATGGGTGATTGCGCCGCAGGCGATCTCGATTTGACCACGGACCACACAGACCACGCGGACCCGCGGCCGCGCCGCCGGAGGGAAAGCTTGTCCCGTCTGTGTGGTCCGTGTGGTCCGTGGTCAATACTCGGCGCTGACGCGCCACCACGCCCGAAAGCCTCGCGCCCTAGATCGCCTTGCCCATGCGCACGAGGGGCACGGCCGCGCCGCCGCGGGCGTCCTCGATGGCCTCGATGTCCTGGTAGCCGCACTGGCTGTAGAGCGCCCGCCCGGAGAGCGTCGCCATCAGCTCGACCCGCCTGAACCCCTCGGCCCGCGCCGCGGCCTCGCAGAGGTCGAGGATCAGCCGGCCCACGCCGCGGCGGGCGAAGGCGGGGTGGGTGTACATGGCCCGCACGCGCGCCGGCTCGGTCGCCGGGTCGAGCAGGGCGGCGTCGCGGCCCGGCGTGTGGTCGCCGCCGTACAGCGTGGCCCGCCGGCTCCAGCCGCCGCAGCCGGCGATGCGGTCGCCGTCGAGCACCATGAAATAGGTGCCGTCGACCAGCAGCTGGCGGTCCAGGCCCATGATCATCCGGCTGGATTCGATCTGGGCGGGGTCGAGGAACCCCTTCTGCAGCTCGGCGATGGCCGCCTCCATCACCCCGGCCAGGGCCGGGGCGTCGCCGGGCGTCGCGATGCGGTGCGTCAGGCCGGTCGCCACGGCCTATTCCGCGGCCCGCGGCACGTCGTCGTTGCCGACCGGGGGCATCACCGTCGAGCGCTTCGGCTTGGGCTTGCCGATGGTGTGGTCGCGGATCCAGCCGAAGCGGCGCGAATAGACCTGCGGGGCGGCCAGCATCACCGGCGTCAGCACCAGGGTCAGCAGCGTCGAGAACGACAGGCCCCAGACCACCGCGGCCGACAGGTGCACCCAGATCGCTGAGCCCGGCGCGTGGGACTCGATGATGCCCGAGCCGAAGTCGGGGTGGATCTGGAACATCAGCGGCAGCAGGCCTGCGACGGTGACGAGGGTGGTCAGCATCACCGGCCGAAAGCGCTGGGCGGCGGCGCGGATCGCCGACTCGTCGGCCGGGCGGCCCTCGCGGCGCAGCTGGTAGAAGGTGTCCACCAGCACGATGTTGTGGCCCACCACGACGCCGGCCAACGACACCACGCCGGTCCCCAGCATGATCACCGACACATAGTCGAAGGTGTGCGCGACGTTGATCTGCACCCCCAGCAGCACGCCCACCGTGGAGAGCGCCACCGCCGAGAGCGTGACCAGCACGCCGTAGAAGCTGTTGAACTGCCAGAGCAGGATCACCGCCATCAAGAACAGCGACACCAGCATCGCGACGGCGAAGAACTGCGCCGCCTTCTGGCCTTCCTCGTCCGCGCCCGTGAACTTCCAGCGGACGGCGGGGTCGGTCAGGGTCTTGGTCAGCCAGGGCTTCAGCTCCTCGACCTTCTGGTTCGCCGCCACGCCCTTGCGGACGTTGGCCTGCACGATCACCAGCCGCTGGCCTTCGCGGCGCTGGATCTGCGTCACCTGCTGGGCCGGCACGCGCTTGACGAAGTAGCTGGCCGGCACCGGGCCCGAGGGCGTGGTGATCTTCAGCTGGTCGAAGGCGGCGGTGTTGCGCGCGTCGGCCGGGAAGCGCACCCGGATGTCGAGCTCGTCCTGCACGTCGTCGGGCCGGAAGCGGCCGGCCAGCACGCCGCCGGTCAGGAACTGGATCGCCTGGCCCACCGACAGCACGTCCACGCCGTAGCGTCCGGCGGCCTCGCGGTCGACCTGCAGGTTCCACTCGATGCCGGGCGAGGTGCGGGTGTCCTCGAACTCGATGAACTGCGGGTCGGACGACAGGCGCGCATCCACCAGGTCGGCGGCGCGGTTCAGGGCGACGGGGTCGCGGCTGGTGAGCTGCACCTGCACGGCCTTGCCGGTCGGCGGCCCGTTCTCGGGCAGGCGCACCTCGACCCGCAGGCCCGGCACGTCGGCCACGCGCTTGCGGATCGTCTCGCTGATCTGCAGCCCGGTGAGGCCCAGCCCCTTGAGCTGGTCGTACTTCTGGAACTCCACCTGGATGCGGCCGATGGTGTCGTTGGGCGCGGAGTTGGGCCCGCCGTTGCTGGAGAACCCGCCCGAGCGGACGTAGTAGGCCTCGACCCCTCGGATGTCGCCCAGCTTGCCCTCCACCTGGCGGACCAGCATGTCCTGGGCCTCGGGCGAGAGGTTGCCGCGGGCCTTCACATAGATGGTGATCTGCTCGGGGTCCTCGCTCGGGAAGAACTCGACCCGGTGCGGCGTGGAGGCGAACCACACGGCGATCGCCACCACGATGCCCAGCGACGCCAGCATGGTGCGGCTGGGATGGTGGCTGAGGAACGTCAGGGTGCGCGCGTACCAGCCGATGAAGCCGGTCATCTCGGTGGGGTCGCCGTGTTCGGATTTCACGATCTGGGCCAGGTGCTCGGCGTCCATCTCGGACTTGCCGCCGAACAGCGAGCCGAAGGCCGGTGTGAAGATCAGGGCCACGAAGATCGAGGCGCCCAGCACGAAGAACAGCGTGAGCGGGAAGTAGCTCATGAACTTCCCGGTGATCGAGTTCCAGAACAGGAACGGCAGGAAGGCGCACAGCGTCGTCAGGGTGCCGTTGATCACGGGCCAGAACATCCGCTTGCCGGCGGCGGCGAAGGCCTCCTCCCGTGGCAGCCCCTCGGCCATCTTCCGGTCGGCGTACTCGACCACGACAATGCCGCCGTCCACGAGGATGCCGACGGCCAGCACCATGCCGAACATCACCATCTGGTTCAGGGTGATGCTGCTGAAGCTCATGGCCATCAGCGCCAGCATGAAGCAGATCGGGATCGACAGGCCCACCATCAGCCCCTGGCGGATACCCAGGCTGGCCACCACCAGCAGCATGACCAGGAGGCTGGCGGTCAGCAGTCCGCCCTCCAGGATCTTCAGGATCCGGGCGATGAAGTCGGAGTTGTCGTAGGTGAAGGACACCTTCACCGTCGACGGCCAGCGCTTGGACTCCTCGTCGACCACCTGGTGCACCGTCTTCACGGTGTCGAGGATGTTGGCCCCGCTGCGCTTGGAGACGTCGAGCGCCACCGCCGGCTCGCCGTTGTAGCGGGTGATGAAGTCCGGCTCCTTGAAAGAGCGGCGCACCTCGCCGATGTCGCCCACGGTCACCAGCTTGTCGCCCGCGCGCTTGATCGGCAGGTTCAGGATATCGGCGGGCCCCTGCACCACGCCCGGCACCTTCACCGCGAACTTGCCCGCGCCGGCGCGCATGTTGCCGGCGGGCACGAGCTGGTTGTTGCGCGAGATCACCTGGGCCAGTTCGGTGGCCGTGACGTTGTAGGCCTCCATCCGCAAGGGATCGATGGTGACCTCCAGCTGCTCCTCGCGCACGCCGCTGGGGAAGGCCTCCTGCACGCCGGGCGAGCTTTCCAGCCGTTCCTTGAGGTCGCGGGCGATCTGGGTCAGTTCGCGCTCGGGGGCCGAGCCGTGCAGCACGATGCCGATGATCGGCTGGTCGGCGAAGCCCTGCTCCTGGATGATCGGCTCCTCGGCGTCGGGCGGGAAGCGCCCGCGCGCCAGGTCGACCTTGGCGCGCACGTCGGCCAGCGCCTTGTCGGTGGAGAAGCTGGGGTCGAACTCCAGGGTCACGATCGCCTGGTTCTGCCGGGCGACCGAGTTCATGTGCTTGACGCCCTTGATGGTCTGCAGCTGCACCTCGAGCGGCTTGACCAGCAGGCGTTCGGCGTCTTCCGGGCTGACCCCCGGGAAGGGCACGGCGATGAAGATGTAGGGCAGCTTGATGTCGGGCTGCGCCTCGCGCGGCATCGTCAGATAGGCGAAGAAGCCGAACAGGCAGGCGATGAGCGTCACGCCCAGCACGACCTTGCGCCGTTTGATGGCTCCGTCGATCAGCGGACCGATCATCAGCTTTCCCCTTGGCAGCCCGGACCCTAGCGGGCCTGGGCGACCCGAACCTTCTGTCCGTCGGCCACGAACGACTGGCCCACGGTGATGATGTTGACGGAGCCCCTCAGCCCGCGCACCCACACGCCGTCGCCCGTCTCTTCGAGGACCGTCACGGGCGAGAAGGCCACCCGGCCGTCGGCCAGCACATATCGCACGCCCTGGCGGCCGGCCGAGTCCAGCACCAGCGACGAGACCGGCACCAGGTGGGCGGCGCCCGCGCCGGCGGCGATCCGCAGCTCGGCCGACAGGCCCGAACGCACCGCGTTGCCCGGGTTCGCGACCGTCACCTCCAGGTGGTAGGTGCGCGTCTGCGGGTCGGCGTCGCGGGCGACGTAGCGCACGCGCCCACTCAGCATCTGGCCGTCGACCAGTTTGGCGTGGGCGGTCGCGCCGGGATGCAGCCGGCCGGCCTCGGTCTCGGGCGCGTCGCCTACCACATAGAGCGGGTTCAGCTCGATCATCGTGCCGCACGCCTGTCCCGGCGACAGGTACGTGCCCACCTCGGCGTCGCGGCGGTCGAAGACGCCGGCGAACGGCGCGCGGATTTCCACCTGCTTCAGCCCGATCTCGGCGGCGCGCACCGAGGCCTGGGCGGCGTCTAGGTTCGCCTGGGCCTCCAGCACCTGGGTCTCGGAGCGGAAGCCCTTGGCGGCCAGTTCGGCGGCGGCCTTCCGCTGGAGCTGGCGCGATTTCAGCATGGCGCGCGCCTGGTCCAGGCTGGCCTGGCGGGCGTCGACGGCCAGGCGGCACAGCACCTGGCCGGCCTTCACGAAGCTGCCTTCCGGAGTCGGCGTCGAGGCCACGACCCCGGCGGTTTCCGAACGCACGACGACGCTGCGGGCGGCCTCGGTGCGGCCGCGCATGATCACTTCGACCTCGCGCACGGTCTCGGCCGTCGGCTTCACCTGGACGGCAGGCGTGGGATTCGGCGTCGACGCCTTGGGCTGGGCGGCCTCTGAGTCGTGACCGAACAGGGGCCTGAAGACGAAGAAGAGCACCAGGATCGCGACGACCGCGATAATGAAAATATACTGCGGCTTCAGACGCATAGAGCTGTGTCCCCAATCTCAGCTGCGTGCGCGGTACGCCCAGTCACACACGTCTGCCGACTTTGCGCGGCTTGCCCTGCTTTTGATGCCGCCGTTATGCCAGCGCAAATGAAATTGCGGTCACGAACCGGGGCGGGTCTAATCGGCCGCAGGTGGTCCGGGTTGCAACGCAACAGGCATTCACGCTCGACGCGAGCGCGTCGCCTTAGCCTTACGCGGTAAGGTGATGGACCGCCAGTACGCGAACGAACTGAGGACGACATTTCCGTGAGATATCTGCACACCATGGTCCGGGTGACCGACCTCGACGCCTCGCTGTCGTTCTATTGTGACAAGCTCGGGCTTAAGGAAGTCTCGCGCGTCGAGAACGAGGGGGGGCGATTCACGCTCGTCTTCCTGTGCGCCCCCGGTGACGAGGAGGCGGCTCTCCAGAAGAAGGCCCCCACGGTCGAGCTCACCT